>ERZ779889.1-NODE-1-length-487918-cov-11.257078_pt1 | contig 487918 bp, 409 predicted proteins | sample MGYA00511030_ERZ779889 | MGnify/ENA primary metagenome ERZ779889 (study PRJEB29588, sample SAMEA2160616) | human gut metagenome | biome: human gut; feature: human-associated habitat; material: faeces | place: Denmark | collected 2008/2010 ...
AGACCGCTCAACACGCAGACCAAAAAGCCAAAACTGAATAATTCTTCCATTTCTTTCGATTTTACTATTTCGTTATTTAATTTCAGCAGATAATAGGCAATCGCCGTGCCACAATATCGCCTTTCCGCATAATCCGCTGATACTGCGAACTATATTTCTCCCGGACCGAAACCGTCTCGTCGGCGAACCTTCTCATTTTGAGAAACCCAACTACTCGTTTTGAGAGAAGAAAGCTTGCCCCGCTACTTGATTTTCGCTATTTTTGCAAACGGAAATCAATCATCATTATCAACAATGTACGAAACAGGGGATATCATTTTCCGAAAGGCAGTGGAAGAGGATGTGTCGGCCATTATGGAAATCATCGACTATGCACGGTACCAAATGCTGGCAGCCGGGAAACAACAATGGAATTCATCCTATCCTACACTGAAACATATCGGCGATGATGTTGCCCGGGGATATGGTTATGTGTTGTGCGCCGACGGGCAGGTGGCGGCATACGGAGCGGTTATTTTCGGGGAAGAACCGGCATACCGGCACATCAAAAACGGAGCCTGGTTGAGCGAACAGCCTTATGTAGTGGTGCATCGTCTGGCCGTATCGGGCGCATGCCGCCGGCAAGGGTTGGCAGCCCGGTTTATGACGGCAGTCGAGGGACTGATGCGTGCGCACGGAGTCCGCAGCTTCAAGGTGGACACGAATTTTGACAACCAGTCGATGCTATCGGTGCTTGATAAACTGGGATTCCACTACTGTGGCGAGATAGAATATGAAGGCGGGACACGCATGGCCTACGAGAAACTCATATCTTGATGTACGGATCGTTTTTAAACTCGCGGATGGTAACGGTCGTGTTGATTTTGGCGATACTCTGGATGCACGTCAGTTTCTCGAACCTGAACTTGTCATAGGCGTTCAGGTCTTCCAATATGATTTTGAGCAACAAATCGTATTCCCCACCAATGGAGTAGCATTCCACAATCTCGTCTATTTTCAGGATTTCTTCCACAAAACGTGCGTAGCTCTCGTGGTTGTGCGCCGACACGGAAAGGCGGCAGAACACCACCAGAGGCTTGCCCACTTTGTCCTTATCCACGACGGCGGCATAGCGCCGGATATAGCCTCCGTTTTCCAGTTGCTTCACCCGTTCGTAGAGCGGACTTTTGGACAGGTTCAGTTCACTTGCCAAGGCTTTCATGTTGAGCTTCGCGTCTTTTTGAAGCTCATTCAGTATTCGCTTGTCTATCTCATCCATTTCTTGACCGTATTTTTTCCTTTGTTGGGTAGCTACCTCATCTGTCGTCGGGAATATTTCCCGAACGCGGTGCAAATATAAGACTATTTCCTTATTATTTGAATGCCGCAACGGACAAAATCCTTTTGTCGTATTTTTGCATCCGGGAAACAACCCATAAATGAGACAACCATGAAGACGTTAAGATTATCTAAACACAGAGTAAAACCGGCCTTTCTGGAAGCTTTGCACACCGGATACAGCCTCATGCTGGGTATTCTTTTTCTCGGCATAGGATACGGTGTCTATGCAAAGGGGTGCGGTTTCGACGCCATCTACCCAATAGGTATGGCTACTTTCATTTTTGCCGGTTCGATGGAATTTATCTGCATCGAACTGTTGCTGGGCACCTACAATCCCTTGTATGCCCTGCTGCTGACACTGGTCGTGAACGGACGGCACTTGTTCTACGGCCTGTCCATGTTCGAGAAGTACAAAAACACCGGCTGGAAGAAGTTCGGGCTGGTATCGGGCCTGATTGACGAATCCTTTTCTGTCAATTACATCACGCAGTTGCCGCCCTATGTGGATAGGGGGTGGTTCATGCTTTTCATCACGCTCAGCCTGTACGTTTCCTGGATTTCAGGGACGGTTCTGGGCACCGTTTGCGGAGACTTCTTCACCGGGATTAAGGGCATTGAATTTGTCATGCCGTCCCTGTTCATCGTGATATTCATCAGCCAATGGCAAAAAGAATCCTCCCATACAGATTCTTTGATGGGGATAATCATAGCGGCAGGCTGCTTGTTGCTGTTCGGGAAAGCTTATTTCCTGCTGCCCTCCCTGCTTCTGTTCTCCTTGTGGGGGAGCGTCAGGTATCATTTATCAGTCAAACACAGTAAATTAAAGCCATGACAGTCTATCAACAGATTATTACCATCGCCGCAGTCGTAGTGGGGACACAGCTTACGCGCTGGCTGCCTTTCTGGATTCTCAAAATCCAAAAGCGCCCTTCTCCGTATGTCCTCTACATGGGGAAAATCCTTCCTCCCGCCATATTCGGGATGCTGGTCGTATATTGTTTCAAGGATGCAGACTTCCTGTACGGGACACATGCGGTTCCCGAACTGGTGTCGGGCTGCTGCGTGGCCGTCCTGCAACTCCTTTTCAAGAATATGGGAGTCTCTATTATCGGCGGGACAGGCATCTACATGCTGTGGGTCAATATGCTGTAAGGCCGCGTAGCGTACTGATGTGCCGTCAGATGCTCCCCCAAAAAAGAAAACCGAAAGCATGATTGAGTCGCCGATTTTCCATATCTTCGCAAACGGATATAACGGCATCATATCATAATATAATATGAATATCATCATACGATTGGAACAGCCTGCGGATTACCGCGAGGCGGAAACTGTAACAAGAGAGGCTTTCTGGAACTGTTATTCTCCTGGATGCATGGAGCATTATCTGCTGCACATCATGCGTAGTTCTCCCCGCTTCGTGCGCGAGTTGGATTTTGTGGCTGTAGCAGACGGTAAGATTGTCGGGTCGATAGCCTTTATGAAAGCATGTATTGTTGGCGATAACGGCAACCGTTACGAGGTATTGACCCTGGGTCCGATAGCCGTATTGCCTTCTTTCCAATGCAAAGGCATCGGCCGGATGCTGATAGAACACGCCCGTACCGAAGCCCGGAAGCAAGGTTATCGCGCCATCCTTCTGTGTGGCGACCCGCTCTACTATCGGAAGGCCGGATTCACGGCAGCGGAAGACTTCGGCATCCGCACGTCCTACAACAAATATCTGGCAGCTTTGCAAGCATATCCGCTCTACGACCTTGCCTTGCAGGGACTGGCAGGATGCTACTTTGAAGATGAAGTATATGCGGTAAACGAAGCAGAAGTGGCAGCATTCGACCGGCAGTTTCCGCCCAAAGAACCTATTGCCGGCACTCCGACACAACAACGTTTTCAAGAGTTGTGTGCCATGCAAAAAGACTACATCAATTAAACACGATTAGAACGATGAAACTCGACCATTTGGCAATGTATGTAAAAGATTTGGAGGCGACAAAAGCATTCTTCGTGCAGTATTTCGAGGCATCCTCCAACGAAATGTATCATAACCCCAAAACCGGATTGCGGACTTATTTCCTTTCGTTCAAGGATGGTTCAAGACTAGAAATCATGTCGCGTCCAGATGTAGTGGATAACGGGAAAAATCCTTTTCAGGCCGGATACATCCATCTCGCTTTCAGTGTGGGAGGGAAAAAGGAAGTGGATGAACTAACGGATACGCTTCGGGCTGACGGCTTTACTGTGGTCAGTGGGCCGCGCGTTACCGGGGACGGATATTATGAAAGCTGCATTGAGGGTCCCGAAGGAAACTTGATTGAGATTACTGAATAGCTTTATTGAAACAGAAAGGCTTATTCTGAGGTTTACTGTTATTTAACTTCGCAAAGAAAAAGTCTTCCCCTCGGCAATGCCATAAGTCTCAATCTTGCGATAGAGGGTGGCGAGTCCGATTTTTAGCAGACGGGCTGTTTCGGTCTTGTTGCCGTGCGTGTATTGCAATACTTTGAGGATGTGCTTGCGTTCAATGCTTGCCAACTCGAAGTCGTCGCCTGTATCCGAAGGAACGATTTCGGCACGTTGCAGTTCAAGAGGCAGATCTTCGAGAGTGATGCGGCTTTCGCAGATGATGGCACTGCGCTCCATCACATTGCGCAACTCACGCACGTTACCCTTCCACTCGGCAGCCGTCAGAGCAGCAAGAGCTTCGGGCGTTATTCCGTCAATTGGCTTCTTCAACTTGGCAGAGAAACGCTCCAAGAATGTCTGCACAAGGCTTTCGATGTCCTGTTTGCGCCCTCGCAACGGGGGCAGGTGTATCTGAAACACGGAGAGGCGGAAATAAAGGTCCTCGCGGAAGTTACCCCGCTCGATTTCCTTCTTCAAGTCACGGTTGGTTGCCGAGATGACACGTACGTCCACTTTCGTAGGTTTCGTATCGCCCACCTTGATATATTCGCCCGTCTCCAACACGCGCAACAGCCTTGCTTGGAGATCGAATGCCATCTCGCCAATCTCGTCAAGGAAAATCGTCCCTTTGTCCGCCACATCAAACAATCCTTTCTTATCTTTCGTGGCTCCCGTAAATGCCCCTGCCTTGTAGCCGAACAATTCACTTTCCAGCAAATCCCGGCTGAAAGCCGAACAGTTGATGGCAACGAGGGGATGTTCAGCACGTGGACTAGCGTTGTGGATGGCATTGGCAAATACTTCCTTGCCCGTACCAGTTTCACCCGTAAGCAATACTGCTACATCTGTGCCTGCTGCTTTCCGTGCCAATGTTACAGCCTGTTTTAGCCCTCCGTTGAAGCCAATCATCGTATCGAACGAGTAAACAGGTGCAGGTGCCACTTTGCCCTTTTTCTTTTCCGCTTCCTCCACGGCACGGTTAATGGTCGGGATGATTTTCCGGTTGTCATCACCTTTCGTGATGTAATCAAACGCCCCGTTCTTGATGGCCTGCACGCCATCGGGGATATTGCCGTGTGCCGTCAGCAGGATGATTTCCGCATCGGGCAGGCATTTGTGTATGTCAGCTATAAAGTCCACACCATTGCCGTCGGGCAGAAACACGTCGCAAATAACCACGTCAAACGCCTGTGCTTTCATCAGTTTCAGTGCCGTCTGACAATCAGCCGCCTTGCTGACTTTGTAACCTTCCAGTTCAATGATCCGCGCCAGTAGGTTGCGTATCGGGGTCTCGTCATCGATGACTAAGATTTGGGTCATATTGTTATTCAATATTGATTCGGTGAGCAAAAATAGGAAATATCGCTCAAAAATCGAACATAAGTTGCAGGTTAACACAATATAATTATATTTGATACATTCTGGTACTCGGCTACGGCATGGCTTGTCCTTTCCTATTATGCTTATTCTAAAAATTGTATTTTAATGACGTGAGTTCGATATAATTTACAACAAAGTAAGTTGCCCATCTTTGACAAAACAAAGGTCTATGGCGGGCTTCTTTTCAAAGTAGCAGTATGGGCAATGAAGTTATTGAAGAAGCGATGTCTGGAGTATTCTATCTGTGTGATGTTCTTCAGCTCATCATTGATCGTTTCTATCAAAATGCCTTTTCTCAACAGGATTTTGTCCGCTATGCTCATCAGGGAATTTTTTATGTTATTCCTCACTTTGATTATCAGTTGTATACCGCCCATGAAAAGATTTTCGAATAGTGACTGACCGATATATTCTTTGTTCGCACAAAATTTGCCTTTATGTTCTTAGGAATTTTTCCTGTTTTAACGACTCACGGTCATCCACGTTTCCGGGTGTGAGCATGAATCTGAGAATCTCACCTTTATCGTTAATTATCAGGAAGCATTCAGTGATCGGCATATTTTCAGGCAACGGCATGGAGGTTAACTTTGTAAATGAGATAAAGCATTATTTGAAAGCATGAGATATATGGCACTTCCGAACAGTCCCGCATTTTCTTAGCCGTTGCCCGTTCTCGTGCGAGTTTCCTACAAAAAGTTGATAGTTAAATATGTTATCTAAAACTACAACATATATACGAAATTTAAACAAAAAGTAGGCAACATACAAGGAAAACAGATTCAAGCAATTTTTCCGGGCAATTCCCCGTGCATTCACTACATCGGCATTAAATCATTGTGTATCATGGCAGCAAGGGCGAACATGCCTCAAACGACACATTCGCCCTTGACCGATTTCGAACAAAAGTTGAAATAATGATTACTTCTTTACAAATTTTGTTGTTTCGCCATCTATATTCACGATATAGATTCCTGCCGGATAGTCGGACACATCAATAGCTGAAGATTCTTCAATTTCGGTCTGTGTCATCATCTGTCCGACTGTTGAATAAATGGAGACAACAGAATTTTCTTTGGCTCCTTTTATTACAATCACATCATCGGTCGGATTTGGATAAACTTGCATCGACGGGTTCTTTTCTACCGCGTTGACACCCGACACGCCTACCCCTACGCGATAAGAAGCTTTTTTGCTTACTCCATTGGTGACAAATGTCATGTTTTGCAAAAGACCGGAAGAATAGGAACGAAGTACTCGCATACTCATAACATATACACCTTTTTCGGAAAATGTAACAGGAATGGTGACCGATGCATCGGCATTAGCCGGTATCGTCACATCAGTTACTTCCACGCTGAATGCATCTCCTGCTTCTGCATTATAAAAATAAGCCGTAAGAGAACCTGAGAATTCAACATTATCATCATTATGTAAAGGCACTATTATATTTTGGCTCTCTCCTGTGGGCAAGTAATTCACATTCTCCAAAAGATTGGATGTGGTTGAAATTTGAGGATAAGATGTTTCTGCACTGCCCAATATGTAAATTTCCCTTAAATCAGCATTGGCATAATCAGGCGAATATGGCACAACCTCCCCGACTCCGGGTATATGATAGCGTGCCTCTATTTTATATCTACCTTCAAAAGGATACAAATTGCCCGGGATGACGCCTGTCAACGGACCGGAACATGGAATCTCTACATCGGGAATTGTCTGTAACAATATTTCTTCCCCTGTGTTGGCATCAATCAAGTACACAGCAAACGTTGTCGTTCCTTCAATCCTGTTGTCGGCCTCAATCCATTCCTTGTTTAGGCTTATTCCTGATATATCATCGCTCCAGTCCCATGTATTCTTTGCGTAAATCAAGTATGCATCCCAATAGCCGAAAACAGGGTAATCGACATCTTTGAGGGTCACAGTAAATTCATCTTCCATCGTCACATTAGGGTCATCACACACAACCGTGTACTCCCCTGCCGGCATACGGAATCCATTAGATTCATTGGTAGGAGTTAATTCAAATAATTCGCAATCATCCACATTGTCATACCGTGTCTTGAAAGTTAGTCTTTCAGGGCCATACACAGCCCCATCCTCTTTGCTTACAAACGATATTTTAAATGATATTCCGCCCAACGACACTCCTCCATTTTCATGCCTCGCAGTGATGTATAAATACATCGGAGCTTTACCGTACAATTCACAAGCAGGTTCCACGTCAACCAAGCTGTAATTTTCAGAGTCAGTAAATGGATATATTACAGTTGCTTCACCATTTTCAACGACGCACTTTGCAGTTGCAAAATCATGCATTTCCATCAATCTCCATTCATCGTCTTCGGTGTCGGCAAATTTATACATCACATTTATATCGTATGTGCCATCTTCTACTTCGACTTGGCCTCCGTCAAATACATGAATATCATAATATACAGGAAATGCCGTTTGCAAGTCACTATAGGTTTCTCTTTCTTCAAACCATTTTATTTCTCCATTTTGGGTAAGACAAGATGTGTAATAAATTTTTCTGCTGGTGGTATTGTAAAAATTAGTAGTCGCACCTGAAGCTTCTGCCCACTTCCAATTTACGTCTCCAGTCTTGTAAACATAGCCGGCAATCACATATTTTTCCTCATATTGCTCATCGGCCGTGCGAGGACGCAGGCCTACGAGCATCTGATGCTTTGAATAATATCCGCCATCCTCCTCTGTTGGCGGATTGCAGAAATTTATATCATAATAACCGTCATCGGTTCCATTCCATCCCCAATTGATGTGTACATTGCCGTCGGCATCCATGCCATCGATTACAAACGCATGGGAAGCCCATCCCGTTGAACCGCCATAAAGGACTGGGCGGCCGGCCTTTAATTCATTTCTGACAGTTTCTATCCATATATCGGTTGGCACCCATTCCCGCACCCAAAATTCACAATTATAATTGTAATAACGATCAAATGCCACATATGCCATCGACGCACTCGTCTCGCTATATCCGTATTCCGATTTCAAAGCTGCTCCGGCATCAGCCATCAATCGAGCCACCGCGTCGGCTTGCTCTTCGGTGTACTCCCCTGTATCATACGCATCGAGCATGTTGTCCCAGTCATAGTTTATTTTTGTAAAATCAACACTGATTTCGGCATCCGTGTAATCGTCCACATATTCAATTTTGTCATATCCCGGAGCATCCGATTGATAATAATTGAGGATTTGAGCCATTGCCGTTGCCATGCAACCGGTATAAAGGTTTCTACCCTGATATTTAGGGCACAAATTATTATATGGCTCTCCTTGCCCCCATTTTGTCGTAATCATAGGCGACACAGGTTCAAACTCCTGTTCCACCTCTGAATTATCGTATAAACCGGCTTCCATTGCTTTTTTATAATCTGCAAGCCACACGGCAAGGGCTTCAGGCATGTTTTCAAATGAAAATAGCCCGTTTGTGCCATATCCCACAACACGAGTGTCGCTGTTGCCGGCTACCATGACGACAAAGCAACTGTCGGTATTATAGGCATAATAATCCGATTCGTTCCCGGTAGAATTCAATTTTATGGTACCACTGCCTTGAACCGAATTGGCAGCTACAAGTGAACCACCTGAAGGTGCAGCCCCAAATTTTTCCATGAGAAACTTCTCGGCTGTTGCAATTGCATCCTTTGCATTACCGGCCGAAACCGAATTTATAATACAAGCGACAAAAAGAAATAATAAAATTGACCTTGATGATTTCATGTTAACTCAATTTAATGATCTATAATATATTGCAAAGTAAACCATTTGACACAAAATCAACCTCACGGGAAATAGTGATTTTCAAACATGTAGCTTATAAAAAATTGTCGGGATATTGACCTAATAGTCCATATCCCGACAATTAACAATTAAAACCAAATTAGAACATACTATTTTTTGAACACATAATCAATGACTTTCTGTAACTCCTCCTTGGGATAAGCTCCTGTTATAACAGTCGGCTTGCTGCCATCAGCCGGGCAAAACAATACCATCGGCACCGATGCCACGCCATATGCCTGCGCCAATTCCTTGTTTTTGTCAACATCGACCTTGTAAAAATCAATCTCGCCTGCATGTTCTGCAGCCAATTCATCCAATATAGGAGACAATCTCTTACATGGGCCGCACCATGTTGCCGAAAAATCTATTATGGCATGACGCGCTCCATTGAATTTCCATGTAGTTGTATTATAATCATGAACAAGCTCTTTGAACCTATCTTGTGTCAGTTCAACCACCTTGCCACTATTTTGAGCCATGACTGAAACAACCGGCACAAACATGATAAACATCGATACAACTATTGAAACCAGTAATTTCTTCATATATTAAAATTATTATCAATTAACCTTGATGTTGGACTCGCAACAAGTCATTGACAGTTTTTACAGGATTAAATGTGGAGATTGGGACCTCGATGAAAACCGTATTCCAGTCACTCATAGAGCCATTCCACAATCCCGGCAACTCCAATGCTTTGATTTCCACGCCCGATTTGGACTTTTCCGAGATAAGGCCTGTATTGAAATCCACAAAGTCCTTAAGATTGTAATTCTTCCCTGTTTCATCCTTAATATAGCATACCAAGTCCACAGGATTAAAATGACTGCCTTGCTTTATTAATTCTACAGATTCTGGATTATTCTTATCAAATTGAGCACTTTCAAGGATTTGCGGAGAGCTTGTCCCGTCGGCGTTATATGCTATATACGGGCCACCACCCGGTTCGCCGTCATTTTTAACTACACCGCAAACCCTGATCGGACGTTTTAGCTTCTTCAGCAAGTATATCACTAATTCGGAGTCTTCCAATTTCTTCGTTTCGCTATACCTCGTACACAACACGTCGTGCAAAAATGCGATAACCTCCCTCACCTGATCCATGTCATACTTGCCCGATTCGAGCAACTTGATGTACTCTGAAATTTTACGTTGCACATAAATCAAGTATCCACCTATCACTTTCTTATACCTCACTGTGGTGTCTCGCAACTTTCTCGGAACCACATTGTCGATATTCTTGATAAATACCACGTCGGCATCCATTTCGTTCAAGTTCTCGAGCAATGCGCCGTGACCGGCAGGGCGGAACAACAATCTGCCATTTTCCCTATATGGCTCATTGTCCATGGTTACGGCAATAGTATCGGTCGATGATTTTTGCTCCGACATCGAGATATTATATTTCACGCCCCACTCTTTCTCCATTTCCGGGACTTTCTTCTCAATTAAGTTCATAAACTCTTGCCTATGCTCCGGAGAAACAGTGAAATGAAGATTAACTACATTATTCTTGTCTTTTGCATATTGCGCTCCTTCTTCGAGATGCTCTTCTACAGGAGTATGTATTGATAACCCGGATTTATGGAATTGCAACAATCCTTTTGGCATATTGCCATAATTCAACCCGTCGTCAGTTATCAGGCACTTGACAACATTCACAAATTCACCTTTATTAATAAGAGCATCTATCCCATCGCCATATTTCGCGTTGCATGCAGAATCAAGGGCTTCGTAAAATGCAAAATTCTTGATTCCGTCAAAGAATTTCTTCTCGAAATCGGTTTCTGGTTTATTGCGCCCGGATGATACAAACTCAAACAAATTCTTGAACATCCTGCTCGCCGCACCCGATGCCGGAACAAATTTCAGCACCTTGTTTCCTTCATTCAAATAATCATCCCACAATTTAATGCATTGCAATTCTTCACTTTCAGCAAGTTTCGTGATTCCATTGCCAACAGTGGCAACCGATTTAATTTTCAAATACGGGAAACCTGTCTTAAAACGCTTAATTTGAGTTTCAAACATTTCAAGTGTAATCCCTTTTTCTTCCAATTGTTTTAAATCTTCGGCAGTCAACATGTTTTAAAATATTAATAAGTAATCAAAAATAATATTTTTTATGCAATACCCTATCATGTGTTGCATATTTTTTTAATATATTCGTACAAATTTTTCATCGTTTTGAAAATGCTCGAAAATTATTTTACCGACAACGAAAAAATCCTTGTGCTGGGACAATGCAAAACATTGATCCAATTATCTTCCGGGATTTTGAGTCAAACCGACATTGCGAACATTCACAAAATAATAAAGAACGGTATAGAGCAAAACCACTATCACCGTGATAAATATGGTATAAATCCCACAATCCGCAACTTAAACACAGCAATACTTTTGGCCGAGAACATCAAAGCTGACCGAAACATGATTATTGCCGTGTTGCTGTACAACTTATGTAAATCGGAATTCATCACCGAATCGGAATTAAAAGTCCTGTTTGGCGAAGACACATGCAAGCTGATCTCCGGGTTGATAAAAATATCCTCGCTATACAAGAAACAGGCTGCTGTGGAAAGTGAAAATTTCCATAAGTTGCTGCTGACATTTGCCGAGGATATTAGAGTCATATTAATCATGATTGTCGACCGTCTCGGCGTGATGAAAATGATAAACCATCACCCGAACGAGAAATTCGTGCATGACATTTCATCAGAGGCCAAATACCTGTATGCACCTTTGGCTCACAAGCTCGGCTTGTATAAAATCAAGTCGGAGCTTGAAGACATGTCGCTAAAATATACCGATCGCGCAACATACACTCAAATTGCCCACAAGTTAAACGAGACAAAGGTTGAACGCGACAAATACATAGACGACTTCATCAAGCCGCTAAAAGAGGCACTGGAAAAAGCCGGTCTTAAATTTGAGATAAAAGGTCGCACCAAGTCAATAAGTTCCATTTGGAACAAAATGAAAAAGCAACATGCCGATGTCGATGACATATATGATTTGTTTGCCATCCGCATAATTATCGACACACCGTTGAAAAAGGAAAAATCTGATTGTTGGCTTGCCTATTCCATCGTTACCGACATGTACACTGCCAACACGTCAAGACTTAAAGATTGGATAACAAACCCCAAGTCAAACGGGTATGAGTCTTTGCACATAACAGTGTCAGGTCCATTGAAAAAGTGGGTTGAAGTACAGATACGGACAAAACGAATGGACGAAATTGCCGAACGTGGACTTGCCGCACACTGGAAATACAAAGGGCTCAAAAGTGAAGGCGACCTCGACGTGTGGATGAATAATATCAGAGACATGCTTGAAACAAGCAATACCCCTACCGAACTTATGCGTGATGTCAAAATGGACATATACGACAAAGAAGTGTTCGTATTCACTCCCAAAGGCGACTTGTTCAGGTTACCGGCCGGAGCAACTTTGCTCGACTTCGCATTTGCAATACACTCCAACATCGGTTCAACATGTATCGGAGGCAGAGTCAACGGTAAAAACAAAAAAATTACCTATAAGCTTAACAGTGGCGACACGATAGAAATATTGACATCATCGGCTCAATCCCCCAAACCCGACTGGATGAATTTTGTCGTCACTTCAAAGGCAAGAAACAAAATCCGCCAATCCATCAATGAAATCACCGCAAAATCCGCCGGTTTTGGGAAAGAATTGCTGCAACGGAGATTTAAAAACAGAAAAATCGACATTGATGACGCAACTCTTACCAAAACAATAAAAAAACTCGGGTACAAAACAGCTACCGATTTCTATGTTGATTTAAAAGATAAGCTCGACATCAACGATGTAATAGAAACGTACCTTAGTGTCGGGGAACATGACAACTCCGCCAATAACGCTCCTGAGTCGGCCGAGAACTTCATACTGCAACAACATGAGGACAACGACACGCAATCGCACGATGTGTTGATAATAGGCGACAATGTGGAAGGCATGAATTACAAGTTATCCCGCTGCTGCAATCCTATCATCGGCGACAAAGTCGTCGGATTCATATCCAACGACGGAGCTATTAAAATACACCGTGCCGATTGTGGCAACCTGCGGCATCTGATTCAAAAATACCCATATCGTCGTATCGATGCTGCATGGTCGGGTCGGCTCGGAGGGCAATTTGCCGTAACATTAAGAATTATAGGCAATGATGACATAGGAATCGTTACAAATATAACTTCACTCATCAATAAAGAAAGAAATACCTCGCTCAGAAGTATATCCATCGATTCAAATGACGGGATCTTCAGAGGATTCCTTGTAATAGGAGTTAATGACACCAACTCCCTGAATGAGCTAATAAAAAAAATCAAAACAATAAAAGGAGTAAAAGATGTCCAAAGGAGCAACAATTAAATCATTTATTGCAGCCATCATGTTGTTGCCTGCAACAATCTCTTGCAGCAATGACAACAGCGAAAAAGCCCAAGCCGTCTTGAACACGGCTCAATCGCTATACAATAATCATCAATATGACAGCGCGATGTCTGTTCTCGACACTCTATACAAAAAATTCCCGTCCGAGACCAACATCGTAAGGCAAGGAATGCACTTAATGGCTCAATCCCAAGAGCAGTTGACAATGCTGCAATTGGTTCAAGCCGACAGCGTGATAAATGCCAACGTGCCAATAGTTGAAGAAATCGGTAAAGATTTTACTGTGATAAAGAACCCCGACTTGGTTGAGAACTATAGAGTCTACAAGACCATAGCCAAGAACCCGTTAATCAACAGAACCGGTATTGAACCTCGTGTTGACGACAACGGACTTTTATATATTGTATCTTTACTTAATGGCAAAGTTGCAAAACACACTAAATTGAGAGTAACCGCACCTGATGGGGCATCAGCCGAAACAGCGTCCATACCTTATGACAAATCTCAAAATTACAGATTCAATGTTGAAGGCATAAGCAATGAAATGGTTACATTCCACGCCGACCAATGCTCGGATTTCTGCAAGTTTATTGCCGACAACATATCTAAAAACTTAAAAATAGAATTTATCGGTTCTTCCTCATATTCAATGTCATTAAACAATACCCTGAAAGAGGCAATTGCCAAGTCCTATAATTACTCGGTTGCAATACAAGCCGGATTAAAGGCCGAAAAAACCAAGCTATACTTGAACAAACGCTTGGAAATTGCCCGGAAACAGATCCAACAAACGCAACAAGAATTATAACCCTTTTGACCGCAGCCAGTTGAACATAGCTGCATACAGAGGATAGCGTACAGGCTTGCATGACAAAAATAGGTCATGCAAGCCATTTTTTACTACATATTCCGTGACATCCGCCCCAAGCCTTTTACCATATTTTGATATTTCATCAACATCAAGAACCATATCGGACAGCAGATAATCAGCCGAGCTTCTTTCCGAGCGCATAAGTAGTATAGGTTGTCTTATATCAACGCCTTTGTGTAAAAATTTTTGAGCGTCGGTAATTGCGTGCAGCCATCCGACTGTTACATCAGGAGATACGACCAATTTCCAAGACGTGTCATACTCCCACTCCCCATCATATTCTTTCAATAGACTCCTTGCATATAAATCATCAGCTCCTTGATTGATTTTTATATCGTTATTCAAAATAGAAAGCCATGCAACTACAGGCAATACATAATTTTCGGTTAAATTATCGAGATTCATGTCAAGGAAAGGGCTGTTAAGCAACAGAGCTTTTACCGGATATCCTTCAGCCATGCCTTTAGCCATAAAATAAGATAGTATCAACCCGCCTGTTGAATGTCCCATCAATACTATTTCTTTACAACCGCTTTCTGCAATCACGTCAAGAGCAGCCGTTACATCCTCGAAATATTCCGACAAATCTCTTGTTTCAAACAGTTCCTGACCTTGCATATAAGACCGCCCGTATTTTCTCAAATCCAAAGCATAAAAATCATATCCATTTCCTACGAATTGATTACCTAATTCTTTTTGAAAAAAGTAATCATTATAACCATGTACATATAAAATAGCCCTGCCGCTCTCATTCACACATAGCTTCCTTATAAGGGAAGCCGTAACATTACCCGAATAATCCGGCTTCATGTATAAACGAGTCACTTCATATCCGTCACCCAATATGTCATAGTCCCAATCATCGGCAAAAATTGGCAACGAAAATAAAATCAATATCGTAGACAGAAAAAAAGAATTAAAACCCATAACCGCTGAAATAAAGTATATTGCAAATTTAATGATTTCCCACAATAAACGTTGCCGCCTGTTGCAAATTAGCAAATAAAACGCTATCTTTGCAGCGCTTTTTGCAAACAAAATTCTATTTATTAAATTTTTCTATTTTATGAATCACTACGAAACCGTTTTCATTTTAACTCCCGTTTTATCTGATGCTCAGATGAAGGAAGCGGTAGACAAATTCAAAGCAGTGCTTGCTGAGAATAACGCTACTATCGTGAATGAAGAAAACTGGGGATTGCGCAAACTTGCATACCCTATTCAACACAAAACAACCGGATTCTACACTCTTATTGAATTCGATGCAGAACCAAACGTAGTTAAGAAACTTGAAATTGCTTTCCGTCGCGACGAAAAAGTTATCAGATTCTTGACTTTCCGTCTTGACAAGTATGCTGCTGAATATGCAGTTAAGAGAAGAAGCCTTAAAGGTGCAAAAGTTAACGCTACTAACAACGAAGAAGCAAAGGAGAACTAATCATGGCACAAGCACAATCAGAAATCAGATATTTAACTCCACTATCTGTTGACGTCAAGAAGAAAAAATATTGCCGTTTCAAAAGAAGCGGAATCAAGTACATCGACTATAAAGATCCTGAATTCTTGAAAAAGTTCTTGAACGAGCAAGGTAAGATTTTACCTCGCCGCATCACTGGAACTTCATTGAAATTTCAGAGAAGAGTTGCACGCGCGGTTAAACGTGCACGTCACTTGGCTCTTCTTCCTTATGTAACCGACTTGATGAAATAATAATTTTTAGAAGAGGCAATATTTATGAAAGTTATATTAAAAGAAGATATATCCAACCTTGGATACAAGGATGATGTAGTAGAAGTAAAGAACGGTTATGGCCGCAACTATCTTATCCCGCAAAAGAAAGCCGTTATCGCTTCACCTTCTGCATTGAAGGTTTTGGCCGAAAACCAAAAGCAACGCGCGCATAAGCTTGCCAAAATCAAAGCTGATGCCGAAGCTATGGCAGCCGCTTTGCAAGGCGTTTCTTTGACAATCGGAGCAAAGACAAGCGCAACAGGAACAATCTTTGGTTCTGTAAACAACATTCAAATTGCTGAAGCTCTTGAAAAACTCGGTCACAAAATCGATCGCAAGTTGATTTACATCAAGGATTCCATCAAGGAAGTTGGTAATTATTCAGCTACTATCAAATTGCACAAAGAAGTATCTGTTGAAATACCATTTGAAGTCGTAGCCGAATAAAAAGTTAGACATAAAAAATCCCTTAAAGGAGAAAGAACCTCACAGTTCTTTCTCCTTTTTTGTAAGCACTTTGTCCAATCATGGAATAGAAGCGGTGAGTGTGAATTAGCCTTATCGTTATATGTAAAAGTGGGAAATTTGTTGAAAGTTTGAAGAAGGACAAATAAACATTGCAGAGAAGAACTAATCATTAGAGTTGCAAATCAGGATTTTTTAGTCTTGAAGACATAAAAAATTATTTTATTGTTGGTAAAACATTGGTATTAATTCTTGACGATATATATAAGAACCATTCTTCTATAAACGGGTGTGCTATGTGCCATATATTGCCTACTAAATACAATCATTAACGACAAATATGGGCTTAGCCAACAAAAAATGATAAAATCTCTGCAAAACAAAAAGGATGCCTTGCAAGCATCCTTTATACTTATTTTCTATGAACCCATGCATCCGGGAAATCGTCTGAAACTTGATATTTGATCTTCATTAAATCATTTACGCTATTGCCCGTTGCTATGTACACTCGATAATGCCCTTTTTCATACAGAATCTTAAAATCATAATCGCTCGTCTGCTGAGCAATGAACCTATCGGCTTCATCTTCGGTAGTACTTGAACACACCACAAGACAATATTTATCATCTTTATTTATCAAAGACATCTCATTTTCGGCACGCTCTTCAAGTGGAGGAGTCATTATTGCAAGTTCTCTATCGCCGTTTAACAACGGCAACATTGAATTCTCATCTATTGCAAAAGAACCTATGCCTGCATATTCCTGTTCCACATCATCTCTTACAATAGGAGTAGATAATGCAAACGACATAGCCAATAATATGACAATCGAGGCAGCAATTTTCAAGTAACTTTTATTTACCGATATGTGCCAACTATTCTTTCTTGAATATGAATGTTCCCATTCCTTGTTGCCATTTACATAGGATAACGGAAGTATCGAGAATGAACGCAAGCCGAAATAATCACACGCATCTGTTGGATATGCATTGAATACGACATTACCATTTTCATTTGTCTTAAACAAGCCTACCCTCCCCAGCGCAAATTCACCGCCTATCTCGACTTGCTGTCTAAAATAGTTTACGTTTTCTTGTATTATATCCATTGCAGTCTCATACGCACACTGTTCTCGTTGCATAATCGAACTTGCAAGCAAACCGTCATTATACAAAAGTGCGCCATTAAATGCGACCTGCCTACCGGGACAACTCCAATGCCTACCTGATGTAGATGCCGAAGATGCCTCATATTGAGCGATAAAAGCGCCCCACCCCGGAACAACAACACAGTCATGACGCGCTATTAAATATTCTATGTGTTCTACAATGGATATCATAATACAAATATAACAACTCGCACCCTATATAACAAATAATATTCAAATATTATTACACGCTATCCCCTCATTGTTGACTACCATAAATTGCAGCTCTTTCTTTTTAACCTCTCAGCTATACGATAAGAGGCTGACTAACGTCAGCCTCTCTATATTAGCCACACCAAAGGATGCGATGAAACTCCGATAATCAGGTTTTGAGGTCTTCCTTCCTTTGTAATCCGCTGTGCCAAAACTGACAAACTCGTGCGAGATGCGGCCCGCCATTGGAATAGAAAGATTGTCTCGGCATTTCATATAAATTTGATGAGTTTCCCAATCTACTTTGATGTGGTATTATTCATCTTTCTAATGCAAATATAATCAATCATATTAAGTTTAGCAAATAATAAGCATTATTATTTCATGCAAAATGTCACCCATTCCGCCCGATTTAACTTTTATTAAGCAACATTCTATTTTCTAAAAATTACCTATAAAATGGTTACGAGCAATATTATATAATAATAAAAAACTGCCCCAATAAAAAATTGGAGCAGTTTCTAAATAATGAAAGATCAATTTCTTATTTTACCTTTTCAACTATAGCCTTGAATGCTTCAGGGTTGTTCAACGCCAAATCGGCAAGAACCTTACGGTTAATTTCGATACCTGCCTTATGAAGCAATCCCATTAGCTTTGAATATGAAAGACCTTCAAGACGAGCTGCAGCATTAATACGCTGAATCCACAAAGCACGGAAATTACGTTTTTTGTTTTTGCGGTCACGGTATGCATAAGTCTGGCCTTTTTCCCATGTGTTTTTAGCAACGGTCCAGACATTCTTACGGCATCCGTAGTAACCTCTTGTAAGTTTTAAGATTTTTTTTCTGCGTGCTCTTGAAGCAACATGATTTACTGATCTTGGCATTTTTTTTAATGTTTTTGAATGTCAGCGGCATCTTTTTTTGCTCTTTTCTTGCTGAGACATTCGGTTAATAAAATTAATTGATTAAATCACAATCTTTTAAAGCGCTTCCCCGAAATACTTCGGATAAATTTACTTCATTGCCAATAATTTCTTTACATTTGATGCATCGGCAGTACCGATTAATGTAAAGTGGCCCAAATTTCTTTTGCGTTTTATTGATTTCTTAGTCAAGATGTGGCTTTTGTAAGCATGTTTTCTCTTGATCTTTCCCGTTCCGGTAAGGACAAACCTTTTTTTGGCACCGGAATTAGTCTTAATCTTTGGCATTTTAACTTTAAACTTTTAATATGATTTATAATTACAACCCAAGGCACTTACAAGCCCGAGCTTTTCTTCGTCAACAAATAATTATTTTGCTTTCTTTGGAGTAATCATTATAGTCATTCTCTTACCTTCAAGAACAGGCATTTGCTCAACCTTTCCAAACTCTTCAAGGTCATTTGCAAAACGAAGCAACAATACTTCACCTTGTTCTTTAAACAAAATCGACCTACCTCTAAAAAACACATACGCTTTTACTTTAGCCCCTTCTTTCAAGAACTCCATAGCGTGCTTTAATTTAAAGTTGTAGTCATGATCATCAGTCTGAGGACCGAAACGAATCTCTTTCACAACCACTTTTGTCGACTTTGCCTTCTGCTCTTTCAGCCGCTTACGCTGCTGATATAAGAACTTTTGGTAATCGAGAACACGACACACTGGCGGATTGGCATTTGGCGAAATCTCAATCAAGTCGCATTCCATTTCATCGGCTATCCTCATAGCCTCATCAATAGAATACACACCGTTCTCCACATTATCACCCACAAGCCTGACTTCTTTTGCACGAATCTGCTCATTGATTGCATGAGAGTCTTTCTCTTTGTCGTTTTTACGACCCTTGGCTTGATTGTTGTTTCCGTCATTTGGCTTTTTAGGGCCAGTCCATAATGGTTTTTTCTCCATTCAATAAAATTAAAAATTTGTCATTTTCTCAATTTCTTGAGCAAAGTTGTCTGCAAAGGTAGTAATTTTTTGTGAACCTGTATCACCTTCACCCTGTTTTCTTACAGAAACTTCCTCATTCTGTGCCTCTTTTTCTCCGACAATAAGCAAATATGGTATTCTCTTCAACTCGTTATCGCGAATTTTTTTACCAATTTTTTCATTTCGGTCATCGACAAATGCTCGGATATCCTTCTCCGACAACATTCTTACCACCTTTTGTGCATAGTCGTTGAACTTTTCACTGATAGGCAAAACGACCACTTGATCAGGAGCAAGCCACAACGGCAATTTTCCGGCAGTGTGTTCAAGCAACACGGCCACAAAACGCTCCATAGAACCAAATGGAGCCCTGTGTATCATTATAGGACGATGCTTCTTGTTATCAGCTCCAGTATATTCAAGCCCAAAACGTTCAGGAAGATTATAATCGACTTGGATTGTACCAAGCTGCCACCTGCGTCCAATAGCGTCTTTCACCATAAAGTCAAGTTTCGGCCCATAGAATGCAGCCTCACCGAGCACAGCTTTGGCTTTCAAGCCTTTTTCTTCACATGCCTCTATGATTGCACGTTCGGCTTTTTCCCAATTTTCATCGCTTCCCACATATTTCTCCTTATTATTAGGATCACGAAGTGAAATCTGCGCCTCATAATTATCGAAGTTGAGAGCTTTGAAAATATAGAATATAATATCCATTACTTTCAAAAATTCGCCTTTCAACTGTTCAGGAGTACAGAAAATATGGGCATCATCTTGCGTAAAGCCTCTCACACGAGTCAATCCATGCAATTCACCGCTTTGTTCATATCTGTAAACAGTTCCGAACTCGGCAAAGCGCAAAGGAAGATCCTTATATGACCTTGGAGAAACTTTATAAATTTCACAGTGATGAGGACAGTTCATCGGCTTCAAGAAATACTCCTCGCCCTCTTCCGGAGTGTGAATTGGCTGGAAAGAATCCTTACCGTACTTTGCATAGTGACCTGATGTCACATAAAGCATCTTGTTTCCTATGTGAGGTGTTATGACTTGAAGGTAACCATAACGCTTTTGAATCTTTCTCAAAAATTGTTCGAGACGGTCTCTCAATGCTGCACCTTTTGGCAACCACAAAGGAAGCCCTGGACCAACATTGGCAGAAAATGCAAACAATTCCATTTCCTTTCCCAATTTACGATGATCGCGCTTTTTAGCCTCTTCCAACATGGCCAAATACTCGTCAAGCATCTTCTTCTTCGGGAAAGTAATTGCATAAATACGCAACATTTGTTTGCGTTTTTCATCTCCGCGCCAATATGCACCAGCCAGAGACAGAACCTTTATTGCCTTTATGCAACCTGTATTAGGCAAGTGCGGACCTCTACACAAGTCGGTAAAAGAACCCTGCGTATATATTGATATGTGCCCGTCTTCAAGGTCATTTATAAGCTCACACTTATATGTTTCGCCACGGCTTTGGAAAAATTCCAAGGCATCGGCCTTGTGAATCTCTTTCCTGACAACATCCTCTTTCTTCGCAGCCAATTCAGCCATCTTGGCTTCAATCTTCGGGAAATCGGCACTTGTGATGTTATTCTCGCCCGGATCGATATCATAATAGAAACCATTTTCGATCGCCGGACCGATACCGAATTGAATACCTTTATACAGTTCTTGAAGAGCTTCAGCGAGCAAATGCGCCGACGTATGCCAAAAAGCATGTTTGCCTTCCGGGTCATCCCACTTGAACAGCTTTATCTCGCCATCGCTACAAATCGGCCTTGAGATATCCCACTCTTCTCCATTTAACGTTGCAGCCAGCACGTCCTGTGCCAATCTGCTACTGATACTTTCTGCAATTTGATACGGCGTTATGCCATCTTCAAATTGCTTTACGCTTCCATCAGGGAATGTAATATTAACCATTTTTATTCGTATTTTTTCGCCGTGTCATACAACAACACAGCATTGTTTAAATCGACCGCAAATTTATACAAATCTTGAAAAATAAAGAATTATTTCACCAAAATTTACGCCCTACTTTTTCATGTGTGAAAAATACCACCCGGCATCTTAATTTGTCATGCGTTTCAACACATTATAAGATGGAAGAATTCCAAGCTCCCCGGCCTTGCTCAAATCTTCGATTCCTTTTTCTTTATTGCCTAAACGCAAATACACAAGTCCTCGATTATAATAAGCTTCCCCAAAGTCTGGTTTCATTTCAATTGCTTGAGTATAACAACTTATGGCGGATGTCATATCTTGTAATTCCATATACATATTCCCTTTATTGAACACGGCATATACATTTCTCGGGGACAGCTCGATAGTTTTATCAAGATCCTCGATAATTTGTTGAATAGAATGGCTTTTCTTGCGCTCTCTTAACATCGCTTCACCTTGGAAGTCTCTAACATCTGCCGACTTGCCCATACTACCTACTACAGTAGATGATGCCACATCGCTATTTGAGCCACTCATGTCTGCCATCATCTGCATATATCTTGCGTACGAACGTCCCATATAAGCAAGGGAGAAATTCGGACTCAGCTCAATAGCCCGTGTAAAATCGGCTATTGCTTCTTCCGGATTCTTCACAGTCAAAAAGTCCATCGCACGAGCGAAATAATCGATTGAACGAGCTGTAGAGGTTGAAAGCAAACCGTTATAATACTCAATTGACTTGAAATGAGAATTTATCTGGTCTTCATACAAGCTAAAACTCTTGTTGCTCAATAATAGGACAAATGGCAACAAACGCGATGTGTTGAGATCTGTAATTTCCTTTATATAATATGTCTTTTCAACTACAGCATCGCTTTTATCGTAATACGACAAGAAAAACATAGGTTCCAAGTCTATCTTGAAGTTATTATCCTGTATGCGTCCACGAGTCCTATTCTCGTATTGAGGTCTTATTTCATTGTCATTCTCAACAGTCAGCAAAGTATTGAATTTATTCATTACCGACTCAGTGCTTTCTTCCCGTTCTTTAGGATCACTTTTCTCATCATCCGATTTTTCATATTTAGCCAAATCTTTCCTCTTGCGACTCAATTCTCTTGCCTCATTATAGTCACGTTCTCCACCCGACATGTCCCCTATCATGCGCTTACATTCACTGCGCGTGAACAGACCTGATTCAAAATCAGGAAACTTTTCAAGAACCACATCAAGATCGGATATTGCATCCTTATATTGGCCTGTCTTATAATAAAGTAATGCCCTGTTGTATCGAGCAAGGAAGTTATCAGGCTCGCTTTTAATTACATAGCTAAAGTCGTTTATGGCTTTGTTGTTATCGCTCACTTCAGTACGAAGTAATCCCCTGTTGAAATAAGCAGTAATATTTGTCGGGTCAAGGGTTATTGCATAGTCATAATCGGACATCGCTCCGAAATAATCATCAAGATTATATTTGATATATGCTCGATTTATAAAATAACCCGCATAATGAGGCTCGAGCTTTATAGCATCATTCATGTCATCCAATGCAGCTTTAAAGTCTTTTTTATACGACATGTTTATTTCGGCTCTCATCACAAATGCTCCGGCATGATTCCTGCTTATTGAAATACTTTTATTTATATCATCCAACGCTTTTACAGTGTCGCCTTGAGCTAAAAATAATTGAGCTCTTCCGAGATAAGCATTTTCATAATTTGGATATATTGACAGCAACTTTTGATACGACTTGCCCGCATCGTCATAAAGCCCCAAAATTTCCTCACACACAGCCTTATTCATCAAGAACACCTTATGCTCAGGCATCTGTTCCAACCCTTTGTCATAGTCGGCAATCGCGCCTTTATAATCATGTAATGTCTGCCGTGCTATTCCTCTCACTTGATAGGCATCTATTATAAACGGGTTCCTATCTATGGCAAGCGAGCAATCTTCCTCGGCACCTTTGTAGTCTTCGAGTTCCAATTTCGCGATAGCACGATAAAAATACGGGTCAGCCAAATAAGGCTTGGCCTTTATCACTTGATTAAAATATTGAATAGATAATATATAGTCCTCAAAATATAAAGCGTTACGGCCTATATTCATCACCTGGTCTGTATTTATTTGCGCTTTTAATGTTACATTCGCAATCATTATCAATAAAATGACCATCATGCGAAATGGCAAGCACATATTTTTTATATTATAAAGGAGCATAATTGGTTGTGTATATGTTTACATTTGCATGCGCCTGATTCTCGACCAAACAAGTTTCTTGGAAATCCACACGGCGCATTTTAATAAAATCGGATTTATGTTCAACAATTAATTTCGCAAAGATAATGAAAGTTACGCGCAATGAAAACATTTAAATTTGCGTATTTTTACCCCTGTTTAGTTTCGGATAGAGTTCGAGATGTTTTTTCTAATATTGATACATTAAGATCGCCATGTCAAAATAAATCGACAAAAAAACAGCTAATACTTAAACAATAAATATATTTTTAGCCAATGACATGATTGTTAAATACCACATTTGACGTATATTTGTATGAATTTTCAATTATATATCAATTAATAACATGCTCATTATTGGAATCGCCGGAGGAACCGGGTCTGGCAAAACAACTGTGGTAAATAAAATCATGGCTCGCTTGCCTAAAGGAGAAGTGGGTGTTATTTCCCAAGACTCTTATTACAAGGATTCAAGCCACATTCCAGTTGAAGACAGGCAAAAAATCAATTTTGACGAACCAGCAGCATTTGATTGGGAGTTGCTTCTAAGCCACCTGCGCCAATTGAAAAGTGGCAAAGCGGTAGAAATGCCCACATATTCTTACCTCACCTGTACACGGCAAAAGGGAACCGTTCACCTCGAGCCACATGACGTGGTAATGCTCGAAGGAATTTTGGTATTTTCCGAACCACGCCTACTCGACTTGATGGACATAAAAGTATTCGTGGATGCCGATGCCGATGATCGACTTGTGAGGGTAATATATCGTGATTGCATCGAACGTGGCCGTACTCCTCAAATGGTAATCGACCGTTATGAACGTGTCCTCAAACCAATGCACTTAAGACACATAGAACCAGCAAAACGATATGCCGACTTAATCGTCCCTCAGGGTGGCAATAATGAGGTGGCAATCAACTTGCTCACCGACTACATAAAAAGTCGCTTGAAAAAGAGATAAATTACTCGGTAACAAAATCCATTTATACTACATATAGAGTATATGAAAATCAAATGGTTTGATTGCATATCAAGCATTAAGGAGAAAAAGACAGAAGAAGAACAGCTCAAAGCAGAAGCCGAATCATCAAATGGCGAAATGGTGCTTAGGACTGAAGATTTGGTAAAAAAATATCGTCAACGCACTGTTGTCAATCATGTATCTATAAATGTAAAACAAGGTGAGATTGTCGGACTGCTTGGCCCTAATGGAGCCGGCAAGACAACCACTTTCTACATGACTACAGGATTGATTACCCCAAACGAAGGTAAAATATTCCTTAATGATCATGACATAACAAAATTTCCTGTGTACAAACGTGCACAATATGGCATAGGCTATCTTCCTCAAGAACCATCTGTTTTCAGGAAATTAAGCGTAGAAAATAACATACGCACCGTATTGGAAATGACAAACACGTCTCCGGAATACCAAAAAGAAAAATTAGAAAGTCTTCTTTCTGAATTCAGAATCCAAAAAGTAAGGAAAAATCTTGGAGACCAATTGTCGGGAGGGGAACGACGTAGAACCGAGATTGCTCGATGTCTTGCCATAAATCCAAAATTCATAATGCTTGACGAGCCATTTGCAGGTGTAGACCCTATCGCCGTGGAAGATATTCAATATATTGTGTATAAGCTCAAAGAGAAAAACATAGGCATATTGATAACCGACCACAATGCTCCGGAAACTCTAAGCATAACCGACAGGGCATATCTGCTTTTTGAAGGGAAGATTTTGTTCCAAGGCACAAGCGAGGAGCTTGCTGAAAACCCAATCGTGCGTGAAAAATATCTCGGACGAAATTTTGTGTTCCGTCGCAAAAAATTTGAATAGTCAATATTGCCGAGAAAGATTCTTGAATAAATGCAGCACAGGCATTTTATCAATCAACTTTCAAGCACTTTACGCAATATAGCATCGACTTCCGGCTTGAATATCCCGGCTTCATGAACTTTTTCATTTCCTATGTAGAATGTAGGAACATAGTAATAATCATATTTATCTGCAATCTCAGGATGCTCTGTCTCTTCTATTGTCTCTATGTGTATGGCAGCATACTCAGGATGTTCTTCTTTTAGCTCCTTTATGTATTTAAATGCCTTCACGCAAAATGGGCAATGAGTCTGGTAGAATATCTTCAGGGTTTTCATATTTAAATATTTAGTTTCCGTGCAAATATAATAATTGCACGCAAAATTAATTCCAACAAGTATGGTTTATCCCAAAAATTTTGAAAATAAAATAGATTTCACAACTATACGTGAAATTCTTGAACATAAATGTTTAAGTCCCTTAGGCGTTAAGTGCTGCAAAGCCATGCGTTTCTGTAATGATTTTAATGTCATAGAGAAATTATTGTTGCAGACCAATGAATTCCTTCACATAATAACAGCAGGGAAAGAATTCCCCATAAATAATTACTATGACTTATCCGACCAACTTGAAAACATCAAGATTCAGGGTGCATATATGTCTGCCGAAGAATTGTTTAACCTGCAACGATCCTTACAGACTATTGTCGATATTGCATCTTTTTTTAACAAGAACAAAGAAGAAGACAACGAAACTGCTACATATCCAAAACTATCAGAGTTGTGTTCAACTATCATAACCCCTGCCGTATATCAAATCATCGAACAAACAAAAAAAATTCTTGACAAATTCGGCAACATAAAAGACAATGCATCACCTAAACTTGCCGAACTAAAGCATGCACTTGCGGCAGCCACTCAAAATGTAAACGTCTTGATGAGGAGAATAATGGCTAAGGGGAAAGAGGACGGTTTTATTGATAGCGACGTCTCTCCTTCAATCCGTGACGGACGATTGGTAATACCTGTTTCACCAATGCATAAGCGCAAAATACGTGGCATCATACATGATGAATCTGCAACAGGGAAAACAATATATATAGAACCTGAGCAAGTAGTCGAAGCCAATAACAATATCCGTGAACTTGAAAATGAGATACATCGAGAGATAATACGGATACTCGTAGATATAGCTTCATTCATTCGTCCTAATATTGAAGACCTTGCGCACTCTTTTAATATATTAGGAAAAATAGATTTCATTCGCGCCAAAGCAATATTTGCAGAAGAAACAAGCGGATGCATGCCTATCCTTGAACATGAACCTCAAGTGGAGTATTACCATGCCATCCATCCCACACTGCTGCTGTCGCTGCGTGCTCAAGGGAAAAAAGTTGTACCGCTTGACATTCGCCTTGACGATAATAATAGGATTCTGATAATATCAGGACCCAATGCCGGAGGAAAATCTGTTTGCTTAAAAACCGTGAGCATAGTGCAATATATGACACAATGCGGATTACTGCCACCTGTATATGAAAATTCCCACATTGGCATCTTCAAAAATTTGTTTATTGACATAGGTGACGAACAATCAATTGAAAATGACCTAAGTACTTATAGTTCGCACTTGACAAACATGAAATTCTTCATGAACAATGGTGGACACAGCTCTTTTGTTCTTATCGACGAGTTTGGAGGAGGTACAGAACCTCAAATAGGCGGCGCAATAGCTCAATCCATCTTGAAGCAATTCAATGAAAAGAGAATATTTGGCGTTATTACAACCCACTATCAAAATCTGAAACATTTTGCCGAAGATACACCTGGATTGATAAACGGCGCAATGTTGTATGACAGGCACGAAATGAAACCTTTATTCCAACTTTCGATTGGTTACCCGGGAAGTTCTTTTGCCATAGAAATAGCAAGGAAAATAGGCATTCCGGCTGAAGTCATCAAAGATGCCGAAAACATTGTCGGCAGTGATTACATCAATATGGATAAGTATCTGCTTGATATCGCCCGCGACAAAAAATATTGGGAAAAGAAACGAGCAGATATACATACTCGTGAAAAAAAATTGCAAAACCTCATTGACAAATATGAACACGACATTGAAGAGCTGACAAGCGAAAAACGCAATATCATTAAAGCTGCAAAAGAAGAAGCCAAAAACATTTTGGACAAAAGCAATGCAGCCATAGAACGAACGATATCTGAAATTAAAAAAGCTCAAGCCGAGAAAGAACAGACCAAAATACTAAGGCAACAACTTGATGAGTTAAAAAGCCGAATTGAAAAAGAAGATGAGAACACTCAAATTAAAATCAACGGCAAACAACTTAAAGCCAGCAAAAAAACAAAACATGCAAACATCGGTAACCAATCGGTTGAGCCAATAGCCGTAGGCGATTATGTGACAATAGATAATGGGAATACCCCATGCCAAGTAATCGAACTGTCACAAGACAATGCCATAGTAGCTATGGGAAATTTCCATTCTCGGATAAATGTGAAACGCCTTAAAAAGACTAAGGTACAATCGTCGTTACATTCATCTATAAATACTATTGCCACGGCAACGACCGAAGACATCCGCAAACGCCAATTGTCATTCAAACCAGATATAGACGTTCGAGGAATGCGTGCCGACGAAGCCATTCAAGCTGTGACATATTTCCTCGATGACGCGATACAATTCAGCTCAAAGCAAATTCGCATACTTCATGGTACAGGCAACGGCATATTGCGACAACGGATAAGAGAATATCTGAACACTGTAAATGGCGTTAAATCTTATCGTGATGAGCATGTGCAATTCGGAGGGGCAGGAATTACTGTCGTAGAACTGGAATGATAATTAAATACAAACGTACAACTATCATCCATTTATCGTGGTTATAATTATGTTGAATCAAGAATAATTGCGAAATTTGTACAAATTTTATCAACAACACAACAATTTATAAAATATTTTTCTCTGTATGGAAGGCGATAAAAAACATGTTGTTATAATAGGCGGCGGATTTGCCGGCATTAACATGATTAAATATTTAGATAAGACGCGCTTTGATATTACTTTGATAGACAGGCATAATTTTCACTCTTTCCCTCCATTGTTTTATCAAATCGCATCTTCAGGCCTTGATTCAGGAAGCATATCTTTCCCATTTCGCCGTGAAATAAGGAAAATGAAGCATGTTAGATTCCACATGGGAGAAGTAAAGTCGGTAGATACTATTGCAAAAACAGTAACCACCCAATTTGAAACAATAAACTACGATTACCTTATTATTGCAGCAGGCACCACAAATAATTTCTTTGGCATGAATGACCTGCGCGACAAAGTCTATACATTGAAATCAGTCGCAGAGGCAATTCGTCTGCGTAATGAAATCCTCGACCGACTTGAACGAGCAAGCATAACAAAAGATCCTGAACGTAAAAGACAATTGCTGAGTTTCGTAGTCATAGGTGCTGGCCCTACCGGCGTTGAAGTTGCAGGTGCTATCGGTGAAATGAAGCGTTACATTCTTCCGCGAGAATATCCGGACATTGATAAAAATGACCTGAAAATCCTAATTGTAGAAGGTTCCGACCGTATCCTTAGAACAATGAGCGACCATGCTTCAAGACATGCCTATGAATATTTAGGACATCTAATGGTAGATGTGAAACTAAATACCACAATGACAGGATATGACAACAACATAGTAAAATTTGCCAATGGCGAAGAGGTATATTGTGAAACCTTGATTTGGACCGCAGGCATAACAGGAGAACCTATTAGCGGATTTGAGAAAGATATATATGGTCCTGGAAATAGATTTATTGTCGACCATTTTAACCGTGTTATAGGACACTCTGATATTTTTGCGGTAGGCGACATAGCTTTTCTTAAAGATGATTTGTATCCTCGCGGATATCCACAACTTGCACAAGTAGCAATCCAGCAATCAAGATGTTTATGCGAAAATCTGAATGTCGGAACTTTTTCAAAAAAATTCTCCTATAACGACAAAGGTTCAATGGCGACAGTTGGCCGCAATAGAGCGGTAGCCGATTTACATCATCTGCATCTGTATGGAAGACCTGCTTGGGTGACATGGATGTTTGTACACTTAATATCAATATTGGGCATGAGAAACAAATTGACTGTGCTAATAAACTGGATATGGGCTTATTGCACCTACTCCACATCTTTGCGTCTCCTCATACGCCCAACCAAATATCCATATCGCAAACACTGGGATCTTGCAAAAGAATAAATTCACATTATTAATTATATTTACATAAGATTTAATTATGAAATTATTAAAATCCACAATATTACTATCCGCTATTCTGCTTGTTTCTGGATGTAATTCTCTTAAAAAGAACTCATCAAGAACCGATTATTCAAATATTAAAAGCAATGCCGATTCAACAACTGTCAAGCATGGAGGATTGAAGGAGATTGCCATTGTCGACTCAGCAACCCAATTGTCCGGAGAGTGGACAATGTTGACAGCCAATGACAAAAAAATTAAGACCGTTCAACGTCCGTTTATAAATTTTGATTTCAAAGAAAACAGATTTTATGGAAATAATGGATGTAATGTCATCAATGGTAGCTTCTCTTGTGAAAATTCAGAAATAAAATTTTCAAACATTATATCGACCATGATGGCATGTGAAGAAAATGAGACTTCCGAAAAAACAATAATGAAACTCTTGAACAATACGACTGATGTCAAGTTGTATGAAAAAAACAATGTCATTTTCATGTACTTGCTAAATAAGCATGGACACACAATAGCCACATTGAAACAACAAAACCTTAATTTCATGAACGGTGCATGGACCGTTAAAGAACTTAACGGCCAAGAGGTATCCGATCCCAATGTTAAGCTGGTTATCGACATCGACCAGTTGAAAATACACGGCAATTCAGGCTGCAACATAATAAACGGCTCTCTTTACATTGATTATTACAAAGACTGGGCTATACAATTCCAGCAATTAATATCCACAATGAAAATGTGTGAAAATATGAAACTGGAAACAACATTACTTGTCGCCCTTGAAATGACAGAAGCTTGCAAGAAAATAAACGACAACGAAGTTGTACTGCTCGACAAGAACGGCAAAAATGTTGCGGTACTCAAAAAGCTAAACCTTGCAAGAAAATAAAACGAGAAAACAACATGAACTAAAAGAAATATCTATCTGCCTACTTGTTAAAGTTTCATGATGCACTGTAATATTTCTTCATGTCAACGAATTTCCATACCTTTGTAAAACAATAAAATAACAATCACATACCCATTATTATGATAAAGTTCTTCAAAAAAGGAGCCAACACATATTATGCGGTTGATTCCGACCATTCTCTTACAACCGAAGAAATCAAAAAGTTGATATGGCTTTTTGATGAAGCTCAACCATCCGATGAAACTTCAATAAAGGGCACTTTTGTCGGTCCTCGTAAAGAAATGATAACTCCGTGGAGTACAAATGCCGTAGAAATTACTCAGAACATGGGTATCGATGGAATTTCGCGCATAGAAGAATTCTTGTTGAGTGAGTCTGATGAAGAACCAAGCTATGATAAAATGTTGCAAAGAATTTATCATGGCCTTGACGAAACCGTATTTACAATCACTAAGTCACCCGATCCTATCGTTTATATCGACAATATAGAAAAATATAACGAAACAGAAGGATTAGCACTAAATCCCGAAGAAATAAAATATCTTAATGATTTAAGTTCAAAAATAGGCCGACCACTTACTGATAGTGAAGTATTCGGTTTCTCTCAAGTCAATTCTGAGCATTGCCGCCATAAAATATTTAATGGAAAATTCATTATTGACGGCAAAGAAAAAGAAATGTCTTTGTTCAAGTTGATAAAAAAAACGTCTCAAACCAATCCCAACAGACTTGTATCTGCTTATAAAGACAATGTGGCTTTCGTAGAAGGTCCTTCTATCATGCAATTTGCCCCTCACACTCAAGAAAAGCCCGACTTCTTTGAGATAACCGATATAGACACAGTCATATCATTAAAAGCCGAAACACACAACTTCCCTACTACGGTAGAACCGTTCAATGGTGCTGCGACTGGCTCTGGAGGAGAAATTCGCGACCGTCTTGGAGGAGGTAAAGCAAGTTTGCCATTAGCCGGAACAGCTGTGTACATGACTTCATATCCGCGCACTGAAACAGACCGCACATGGGAAACTAATTCCATTCCACCACGCCAATGGTTGTATCAAACGCCCGAAGACATTCTAATAAAAGCATCAAACGGGGCATCCGATTTCGGAAATAAATTCGGCCAACCGCTTATTTGTGGCTCTGTTTTAACTTTTGAACATGGGAGCAACGAAGAAGAACAATTTGCTTATGACAAGGTAATCATGCTCGCCGGTGGCGTTGGATTTGCCAATAAGCGTGATGCGATTAAAGGGGCACCTACGCCAAATGAAGATGTTGTACTCCTTGGCGGAGACAATTATCGCATTGGAATGGGTGGAGGTGCTGTATCTTCGGTTAATACAGGCCAGTACAACAACGCCATCGAGCTTAATGCCGTACAGAGAGCTAATCCAGAAATGCAAAAGCGTGTTTCTAACGTGATCAGAGCTCTCGCCGAATCTCAAAACAACCCAATTGTCTCAATTCACGACCATGGAGCTGGTGGACATCTTAACGCTTTGTCTGAACTTGTTGAAGAAACTGGTGGAATCATACACATGGATGCTCTGCCAATCGGCGACCCTACCCTATCTGCCAAAGAAATAATAGGCAACGAGTCGCAAGAAAGAATGGGAATGGTTGTTGAAAAGAAAGATATCGACACAATTCATAAAATAGCCGAGCGCGAACGTGCACCTTTCTATGTCATTGGAGAAACTACCGGTGACCACCGATTTGTATTCGAGCAAAAAGACGGAGTAAGACCAATAGACCTTGCAATGAGTGATATGTTTGGAAGTTCGCCTGTAACTGTTATGCAGGACGTGACATGCAAGCATACACTCGATAATATAGTTTATGATAAAGCCAAACTTAACGAATATCTTGAGAATGTCCTACAGCTTGAAAACGTGGCATGTAAAGATTGGCTGACTAATAAGGTAGACCGTTCAATTACTGGCAAAATTGCTCGCCAACAATGCGTTGGCGAATTGCAACTCCCTCTTAGCGATTGCGGTGTAGTATCCCTCGATTTTTCTGGGACCAAAGGTATTGCCACTTCTATAGGCCATGCGCCGCAAGCAGCACTTATCGACCCGGCTGCCGGATCTGTGTTGTCTATTGCCGAGGCTCTTACCAATATATGCGTTGCCAATTTGTCGGATGGGCTGAAAAGCGTATCATTGAGTGCCAACTGGATGTGGCCATGCCGTAATAAGGGAGAAGATGCAGCTCTGTACTCGGCCGTACAAGCTTGCAGCGATTTTGCTTGTGCTATAGGAATCAATATACCGACAGGGAAAGACAGTCTTTCAATGACTCAAAAATATGGAGATAAGAAAATCTTGTCACCGGGTACTGTAATAATATCGGCTGCAGGAGAAGTTGATGACGTTAAAAAGACGGTTTCTCCAGTAATGGACAACAATGCCGAAAGCCAATTCCTATACATTGATTTTTCTTCCGACTCTCTAAAACTCGGAGGATCTGCATTTGCACAATCTCTCAATGCATTAGGGTCAGAAGCTCCAACAGTAAAATCTACTGAATACTTCGTCGATACATTCAATGCCATACAATCATTGGTGAACAATTCTTTGGTAATTGCAGCACACGATGTTTCGGCCGGAGGCCTTATCACTACATTGCTTGAAATGACATTCTCGAACATACAAGGCGGCATAAATGTAAATGTTGATTCATTCAATGAGAATGACATAATCAAAATATTATTTAGTGAAAACCCTGCTATTGTTATTCAAATAAATAACAATAAAGTTGCACAAGTTAATGAAATACTAACAAAAGCCGGAGTAAAATATTTCAATATAGGTCAACCTTGCAAAGAACGCTCAATAACTGTCAACCATTCAGGACATGAGTACATGTTCCAGATCGACAGCCTGCGCGATGTGTGGTACAAATCTTCATATCTCCTCGACAGAAAGCAGAGCAACAACGGTTGCGCCGAACAGAGATTTGAAAATTACAAGAAGCAACCTGTTGAATACACATTCCCGAATATGTTTACAGGGAAAGCTGCCGATCTTGGTATAAAAGGATTCAGGCATTCTCCATCAGGTATCAAAGCTGCCATAATAAGGGAAAAAGGAGTAAACGGCGACCGAGAAATGGCTTATTCTCTATATTATGCCGGATTTGATGTAAAAGACGTGCACATGACCGACTTGATATCAGGTCGTGAAACTCTTGAAGATGTGAATATGATTGTATTCTGCGGTGGGTTCTCCAATTCTGACGTTCTTGGTTCTGCAAAAGGATGGGCGGGAGGAATCTTATGGAATGACAAAGCGCAAAAAGCTATTACCAATTTTTACAATCGTCCCGACACACTCAGCCTTGGAGTATGCAATGGATGTCAATTAATGATTGAGCTTAACCTCATTAATCCCGAACATGAATTGCGTCCAAAAATGCTACACAATGATTCGCATAAATTTGAATCCAAGTTCCTTAGCATTACTATACCGCAAAACAATTCAGTAATGTTTGGTCCTTTGTCAGGCTCTAAGTTAGGTATATGGGTCGCTCATGGCGAAGGTAAATTCTATTTGCCTGAGAATATTGAAAAATACAATGTCGTGGCTCGATATGCCTTTGATGGATACCCTGCAAATCCAAATGGCTCTCCAATGGCAATTGCCGGCATAGCATCGGCCGATGGCCGACATCTCGCAATGATGCCGCACTTGGAAAGAGCCATATTCCCTTGGCAATGCGGCTTCTACCCGACCGAACGTGTCGCCGATGAAGTAACACCGTGGATTTCTGCATTCATAAATGCTCGCAAATGGATTGAAAAGAATAAGTAACTGATACAAATCAATACGAGAGCCGGACTCATTCATTGAAATGAGTCCGGTTTTTATTTAATCATTATTTTAATAAATAGATTTAATATTGCATAAAATAATTACATTAAACCATCATTAATGTTGCGAAATAAATTATATCTTTGTAATTAATTATAAGCATTACACTTGTCATAAAATTAATAAAATCATGATGAAGCAATTTTGGAGCACAGTCCTTGGTTCTTTTGTAGGAATGTGGATAGCCTTGATGTTATTCACAATCTTTTCAATTGTTATGGGTATAGCCTTAATAGGCAGCATGTCTAACTTTAGCGGTGGCAGCACCACAAAACCAGTAATAGAAGACCAATCTGTTCTCCATATTAATTTATATGGCTCCATCGAAGAGCGAAATACAGACAAAACAAGAATAATGGCATTTCTAAACGATGAATCAATGCCAAACAGTCTCACAGACATTCTGCACTCGATAAAAGTAGCATCAACCGATGACCGCATTAAAGGAATATATATAGAATGTAACGGTTCTTTGGCTGGTTTGACAACTTTACATGAGATAAGAAATGCTCTCTTGAAATTTAAGAAGGACTCCAATAAATTCATATATGCTTATGGCGACAATATCGCAGAAGGTGATTATTATGTGGCTTCGGTAGCCGACAGTATATTCATAAACAAGATCGGTGTTGTCGACCTGCATGGCATAGGGGGGTATAACCTGTTTTTCAAAAAATTACTTGACAAATTAGGAATAGAAATGCAGGTAATAAGAGTCGGCACATTCAAAAGCGCCGTTGAGCCTTATATACTTACAGAAATGAGCGAAGCCAATCGACTACAAACAGAACATTATCTGAACAATATATGGGGTGAATTATGCCGTGGAATTTCAGAATCAAGAAACATCGGCATCGACAAGATTAACATGCTTGCCGATAGCATTACATGGCTTCAAAATACAGAGTACATACTCGCAAACAATCTTGCAGATGAATCATGCTACAGAAATGAATTTGAACAAAGATTGAAAGTTGCCATATATGGAAATGAAAACAACGACAAAGAAATATGCCTTGTCGAACCCTATGAATTAGCAGCAGAGAGTGCATCAACTGGCAACAACGACAAAATTGCCTTGATTTATGCAGTAGGTGAAATTGACGGCAGTAATGACAGCGGTATAATTTCTTCTGAGCTGTCTGAAAACATACTTGACATTGCCGAAGATGAAGATATAAAGGGTGTAGTTTTAAGGATAAATTCTCCAGGAGGAAGTGCTTTTGGCTCAGAACAAATATGGGCAGCCCTAGAAGAAGTGAAAAAAGCAGGAAAGCCTTTTGCTGTGTCTATGGGCGATATGGCCGCATCAGGAGGATATTACATAGCCTGTGGTGCCGACAGAATCTTTGCCGAGCCAACCACATTTACCGGTTCAATAGGCGTCTTTGGAGTAATTCCATGTATTGAAACGTTTGTAGAAGATAAGATTGGGATTACACAAAGTGTAGTCAAGACAAATGCAAATACAGAGTTCCCTTTGATGTCGAAGAAAATGACTCCGATGCAAAGGGCTTCAATGCAAAGAATGGTAAATGAGACATACGAACTATTCGTGGCTCGATGCGCTGCCGGACGACACACAACATGTGATTCCATAAAAAGAATTGCTGAGGGACGCGTATGGGATGGAATTAGCGCTAAGAAAATAGGCCTTGTCGATGAATTTGGCGACACTCAAGCTGCCATAAATTGGGTTGCCGAGCAAGCCGAAATAAATAATTATGATATAATAACCTCTCCAAACGAAACATTTAAATTATCAAGCTACATCTTCCAATACATGGAAGCAAGAGTTGAGCATCGTCTTGAACTCGAAGCCAATCCTTTCTATAAATATCATAAAGAAATAACTAATATATTATCAAGGGAACCTATACAATGCCTTATGGAACCCATAGAAATTCGATAATCAGTATCGTATGAATCGATGGCTCAAAGAAATTATTGACATTATACTCACGCCTATATCATGGATATACGGGGCGGTTATAGTAATGCGCAATAAATTTTTTGACTGGGGTTTTTTAAAACAACATAAATTCGACATTCCTGTATTGGTTGTAGGAAACATAAATGTAGGAGGAACTGGGAAAACTCCCCATGTAGAATACATAGTCGAAAATTTATGTGCCGAGCATCATTTGGCAGTGTTGAGCAGAGGATACAAACGCAAAACAAAGGGATTTATTCTCGCAACAAAAAAAACGACAACCGACGACATAGGAGATGAACCATACCAAATCTATCGAAAGTTTGGCAACTTGATAACTGTCGCTGTGTGTGAAGACAGATGCGCAGGTATAAAAGAACTACTTGAAATAAATCCCGACATAGACCTGGTTGTACTTGACGATGCATTCCAACATCGATATGTAAAACCAAAGGCATCTGTCGTGTTGGTTGATTATAACAATCCCGTGGATTCTGATTATTTGTTGCCTCGAGGCCGTCTTAGAGAACCTCGACATGGATTATTAAGAGCTGACTATGTAATAGTCACAAAATGCCCAATCGGATTAAAACCTGTAGATATAAGTATAACAAAAAAGCGTCTTGACTTGTTTCCTTCCCAGAAGTTATATTTTTCAACACTGAAATATTTCAATCTGGTTCCAATATTTCCTGATGCAGTTGATGTTGTACCATCATTAAAAAATTTTACGCACAATGATTCTATTCTCGTTGTAACTGGAATTGCAAACCACATTCCTTTCGTGAAATTTTTAAAGGCATTTAAAACAAATATCAAAGTTATTCATTTCAGTGATCATCATGATTACAACCGCAAAGATTTTGAATTTATTGAAAAATGGTTTAATCGATTGAAAGGAAATCAAAAATATTTGATTGTGACAGAAAAAGATGCTGTAAAATTTAATTGTAATCCTTATTATCCTCTATCACTACAGCCCTATTCTTTCTATATGCCAATCAAAATTGGGTTTATAGACATACCGCACAATGGCGATTTTATCAACTCTCTTAAAAAATCGCTTTTTACAGCAAAGAAATAACGAACGTATCAATAAATAGCGATATCAAACAATTAAAACAAACATTATAATTATGTTAGAATTAATAAAACAAACAGCTGATTATATTGCATCTAAAGTAAGCAATATGCCCCAAACCGCAATTATTCTCGGCACCGGTCTCGGAGAACTTGTAAACCACATTAACATATCTACAGTACTACCCTACGAAGAAATTCCAAACTTTCCCGTATCAACTGTAGAAGGTCATAGCGGTAAACTTATATTTGGTACGCTTGGCAATAAATTAATCATGGCCATGCAAGGACGTTTCCATTTTTATGAAGGATATTCCATGCAACAGGTTACTTTCCCCATAAGAGTCATGAAAGCCCTTGGAATAAAAACATTGTTTGTATCCAATGCATCTGGAGGCATGAATCCGAACTTTAAAATTGGAGACTTGATGATTATTACCGACCATATAAATCTGTTTCCAGAACATCCGCTAAGAGGCAAAAATTACAATGAACTCGGCCCTCGATTCCCAGAAATGAGTGAAGCATACTCTCATAAATTGATAAATGAAGCAAAACAAATCGCCAAAGAAAATAATATAAGAGTGGTTGAAGGTGTTTATGTCGGGACACAAGGCCCAACATTCGAAACTCCTGCCGAATATAGATATTTTCATCGTATAGGAGGAGATGCCGTGGGAATGAGCACTGTTCCTGAAGTAATTGTAGCTCGACATGGAGGCATAGAAGTTTTCGGCATATCAGTAATTACCGATTTAGGCGTTGAAGGCATTGTCGAAAAAGTTTCTCATGAGGAAGTACAAAAAGCTGCAGCCGAAGCTGAACCAAGGATGACTTTCATAATGAAAGAATTAATTAATCGATTTGAAGAATAATCGATTCAACTTCAATAAAATGAAAGAAACTGAAATAGCAGAATTAGGCGAATTCGGACTGATAAAACTCCTTGTAAGCAACTTCAAGTCACATAATCCGTCTACTATTAAAGCAGTCGGCGATGATGCCGCCGTAATTGATTATGGTGGTAAAGAAACATTGATCACTACCGACCTGTTACTCGAAGGCATACATTTCGACCTGACATATTGCCCTTTGAAACATTTAGGATACAAAGCAGCAGTAGTGAATTTTTCCGACATATATGCAATGAACGGAGTGCCTAAACAAATTACTGTATCATTAGGCATTTCAAAACGTTTTACGGTCGAACATATCGAAGAACTATATGCGGGAATCCGTCTTGCATGTGAAATTTATGGTGTCGATCTCATTGGCGGCGATACATCGGCTTCAGTAACGGGCTTACTGATAAGCATAACATGTATTGGCGAAGGGGATAAGAATCAAATCGTATATCGAAATGGAGCACGAGATACCGATTTAATATGTGTAAGTGGTGATTTAGGAGCTGCCTATATGGGGTTGCAATTGCTTGAACGAGAAAAAATCATTTCAAAGAATGCAGGTAATAAGGACTTCTCTCCTGCATTTGAAGGCAAGGAATACATATTAGAAAGGCAACTGAAACCTGAAGCACGTAAAGATGTAATAGAGGAATTAGCACGAATAGGGGTCAAGCCAACGGCTATGATTGATATTAGCGACGGTTTGTCATCCGAACTATTACATATTTGCACACAGAGTAATACTGGATGCATCATATATGAAGAACGCATTCCTATTGATTACCAAACAGCATGCATGGCCGAGGAATTCAACATGAATCTTGTAACGGCAGCGCTCAACGGAGGCGAAGACTACGAATTGCTTTTCACAGTGCCACTTACCGAGCATGAAAAAGTAGCTTCAATGAAGACTGCAAAAATCATTGGACGGATCACAAAACCAGAATTAGGGTGTACAATGGAAACGCGTGATGGTAATGAATTACAATTAAAAGCCCAAGGCTGGAATGCATTTAATAATAAATGATTGACAACAGATTCCTATTACCGTTCAAAGCCATATAGGAATCTGTTTTTTTTGTATAATATTTATTAATTACCGACATAAACACATTATTTAATTCCGAAACAAAACAAAAAGCGGTGCAGGTCAATAATTCGTTTCTCCTGCACCACTTTTTATTTTATAAAAGTAATTCTTACTTATTTACTTGGAATTTATTCCATCCATCTTTTAAATATGCAACGACTTGCTCGGCAGCAGCTATACCGGCTTTTATATTAGCTTCAGATGTTTGCGCACCCATTTTCTTTGGTGTAAAGAAAACTCGATCGCCAAATTTTTCCTTCATCAAGTCGGCATTATCAGGTTTTACATCGGCAATATACTTTAAATCGGCTCTTTCGGTCAAAGCTTCTACAATTCCATCTTCATCTATCACCTCTTTACGAGCAGTATTTACCAATATACCATTCTTAGGCAACAATTCTACGATATCCTTGTTGATTGACTTTTTTGTTTCATTGTTTGCCGGGATATGCAACGACACGACATCACATTTGGAATACAATTCCTTGATGCTTTCGGCTGCTACAACGCCATCTTTTGCCATAACCTCGCCAGGAACAAAAGGATCAAATGCCATGACATTCATACCAAATCCTTTTGCGATTCGTGCCACATTTTTACCTACCTGACCATAGGCATGTATGCCTACCGTTTTCTCTTTAAGTTCAGTGCCTGATGTCCCGTTATAATAATTTCGGCACACCATAACCAACATTCCGAAGACGAGTTCAGCTACAGCATTTGAATTCTGACCGGGAGTATTCATCACACAAATTTTCTTCGCAGTAGCCTCTGCAAGGTCTATGTTATCATAGCCAGCTCCTGCTCGTACAACTACCTTCAAATTGTGAGCGCAATCAAATACCTCCTTGTCTATTTTATCACTGCGTACAATCAAACCTTCTACATCGGCCACTGCTTTTTTCAAGTCTTCTTTTGTACCTTTTTCAAGTAACACAAATTCATGGCCGGCAGCTTCAATTACATCCTTTATACCCTGTACGGCAATAGGAGCAAATGGCTTTTCAGTTGCAACTAATACTTTCATGATTGTAAACTTTCTTTAATTCTTAATCAGTGATTATTTTCAAATTCTTTCATTGCATCAATCAGTACTTGTACACCTTCCATTGTCATAGCGTTATAAAGAGAAGCTCTGAAACCTCCGACGCTTCTATGACCCTTAATTCCGACAATTCCTTTTGTAGATGCAAAGTCATTGAATTCTTTTTCAAGTTCGGCATATTCAGGCTTCATTACAAAACATACATTCATAATTGAACGGTCTTCAGCCTTAGCAGTACCTACAAACATCTTACTACTGTCGATTGCATCATAAAGAGCCGCAGCTTTTGCCTTATCAAGTTCTTCCAATTTCTTTACACCACCCATTTCCTTATACCACTTCATTGTTTGTAAAGCAGAATAGATTGGTAATACAGGAGGCGTGTTAAACATAGAACCTTTCGAAACATGAGTCTTGTAATCGAGCATGGTAGGAATTACGCGATTTACATGACCAAGCGCGCTCTCTTTAACGATAACGAGAGTAACACCGGCAGGTGCTAAGTTCTTTTGAGCTCCTGCATAAATAATATCATATTTCGAAACATCAACTTGACGCGAAAATATGTCACTCGACATGTCGGCAACCATAGGAACCGGAGAATCAAGATCCTTTCTTAATTCAGTACCATAGATTGTATTGTTAGTCGTGATGTGAAAATAATCAGCGTCGACAGGTATGGTATAGTCTTTAGGAATAAAAGTATAATTCGCATCTTTTGATGATGCAACAACATCTACTTCGCCAAACAGTTTCGCTTCTTTTATTGCCTTATTGGCCCATGTGCCTGTATCAAGATATGCAGCTTTTGTATTGAGCAAGTTATATGGAACCATGCAGAATTGCAAGCTGGCACCACCGCCCAAGAATAATACCTGATATCCGTCAGGAACATCCAACAATTCTTTTACCATAGCCATAGCCTCTTCTATGACTGCTGTAAATTCCTTGCTTCGGTGTGAAATTTCCAAAATGGACAGCCCTGTTCCGGCAAAATTCTTTATTGCCTCAGCCGTATTATTTATTGTATACTCACTGAGTATTGAAGGACCTGCATAAAAATTATATTTCTTCATAATGACATAATTATTTATTATCTAATATGCAAATTTAATATTTTCAAATTGTATTATCAACTAAAGTATACCAAAATAAATCTTATAAAAATGCAAGCAACGGCATAATATCAGATTTTAATTCATATATGATATTATACCGTTACAGTATGTGTTTGTCAATTGAGACTTAATGACGATGTGATACATCGAGGCCGTATCCTTTTTTCTTATCCACGACCTTCAACATTAATGCAACTATCAGCGACAACACTGCAATTCCTGTAAAGATACACATAGGTAAGGTATAATCATATTCAGCTCCTGCAATGCCTGTTTTGCAATAATTATCGAGCACAGCACCAATCAGTACAGGGACACCCCATAACCCTATATTCTGAATGAAGAATATCAAGGCGTATGCCGTGCCCAGCTGATGCTGTGGAAATATCTTAGCTACAGATGGCCACATAGCTGATGGCACAAGAGAAAATGCCACACCAAGTATAATCATCAATATAATGGCCACAATGCCGGCTTCAACAAATGGCAATGCATATACAAAGTGAACAATAATAAGCATCAACGCCCCAATTATCATTATCGTGGCAGCCTTGCCTGTTTTATCAACCAAACCTCCAAAAATAGGAGTAAGCACCAAAGCTCCAAGCGCAGGCAATCCGGCTATTGTCCCTGCCAAATTACTATCAATGCCATACTTTGAAGTCATAAGTTCTGTTGCAAATTTCTGGAACGGGAACACACAGGAATAGAACAGTACGCACAGCAACGCGATAAGCCAGAATCCTTGGTTTGTCAAAATACTTTTAACATCCTTAAATGAGAATTTCTCTTCAGCTGTCAAGCTCTCGCTCGCTTTGGTCTGTGCATCAAGTTTCTTGTCGAGAACCGAGAAAATAAAGAAAGCAACAAGACCTACACATAAAACAACCAAGCCAATAAACAACGGCATTGTCAAGCCAAAGTTTTTTGCTACGGGAATTGCAACTGAATATGCGGCTTGAGATCCCAATCGTGCCAATGCGACTTGAACGCCCATAGCTGTTGCTACCTCTTTATCTTTGAACCACTTTGCAATAATCTTCGTGACTGTAATACCAGCTACTTCCGCTCCGACTCCAAATATTGAATATCCTGCCGATGCTACCATGACACTGCTCTTGTATCCCAAGATAGTCCCTGTGGAATCTCCCATGTAATTCAAAGCATAATACTCTATTGCCGTACCGCCTACCATCAATATTGTTGCCAATTTACCCGTGAAGCGGCTTCCGAATTTATCCAATATCAATCCACCCCATATCAGCATTAGCAAAAATACGTTAAGGAAACTGTAAGCACCTGTAAAAACGCCAAATTCGGTACTATCCCAATGAAGTGCACCTTCCAACATTTCCTTTAATGGCGCCATTACATCATTTACATAATAAGCGGCCATCATAGTGAGGGCAATTATAACCAAAGCTCCCCACCTTATGGCAAAAGAATCATTTAATTTTTTCACTTTAAGCATAACTTTTCATTATTTCTGGCACAAAGATACTAAATCCTGTCAAAACACGACATTTGTAGCACATAAATTACACTTTAATAAAACAATGATTTTTGCGAGTTTTATAAAAACATGCCGGTAACATCATTTTCTCTAATGTTACCGGCATGAAAAAACAAACAATTATTGAATTTACAATAATGATTTAATCTTAGCCTCTAATTCATTCTTTGGTAAGGAACCAACACTACGTTCTTTGAGCTCGCCATCTTTGAAGAACAACAACGTTGGGATGTTTCTAATACCGAATTCTACAGCCAATTCGTCTCCGTCTTCAACATTATATTTACCAATAAGCACCTGGCCTTCATATTGTTCAGCAAGTTCGTCAACAATTGGAGCCATACGCATGCATGGACCACACCAAGTCGCCCAAAAATCAATCACTACCGGTCCACCGGCTGCAATCTTTGCTTTAGCATTCTCGTCAGTAAAAACAAAAGCCATAATTTGATTTTTTGATATTAATTGATTTGTTGTTGATTTATTGTAAAACTTATTTCACATTCATTCAATACATCTATCAATTTGCGTGTGACAGGCATCTTAAATTTTGACACCATATTTACATTCCGATGATTTTTCTCATCGGATAGTTCCAAAAACAAGTCGCAACGGTTATCGGTAGATTGTGTCAAGAATGACTTCAAAGTCGCTATCAATGCCGAATTGACTACCGAAGATGGTAATTTCAGCGTAATGTTTCGCACCAATTTACCCTTTACATTGTCAAGAAGCTCCACCGACATTATGTTAAAATCAATCCGACCATTAAACTTATTTTGTTGATAAGCTCCACGCACAAGTAAAGGTGTTCCCACAACTCCATAGTTATGGAAATTTATAAAATTATTCCCGAACAAATAAAATTCGGTAGACCCTGAATAATCTTCGAGTTTCAATATACCGAATTTCGAGCCTCTCTTTGAGGGTTTCTCGTCATATCCGACAACAATGCCTCCAACGATAATTTCCTTGTCAAGATTGGACGACAAGTCTTTTAAGTCTTTCAACCTTGCCGTACATCCATACTCGATCTCTACAAAATATGGATCAAGAGGATGAGCAGACAGATACATGCCGACAAGTTCCCGCTCCCTTTCAAGACGGATTATCTCGGGCCATTTTGTCCCTCTTGGAATTGTAGGCTTAGTCGTGTCAATCATTTCATCCCCTCCAAAGAGAGATGTCATCTGCGAAGCCTTATCTGCCTGATATTTTTGGCCATACCTTACCAGCACCTCAGAAAAAGTCTCCTCTTTAACTCCTTTTTCAAAGAAATCTTCACGCGAGATGTCTTGGAAGCAATCAAAAGCACCCGACAACGCAAGAGCTTCTATTGTCTTACGGTTACAATTTGACAAATTGACCCTTTCTACAAAATCAAATATAGATTTATAAGGTCCATGCGCTTTACGCTCATCGATAATTGCATTCACGGCATTTATACCTACACTCTTGATGCCAGCCAGGCCAAACCTGATATCACCTTTACTATTTGCGCTGAAAGAAATATAACTTTCATTTATATCCGGGCCTTTGACTGCAATTTTCATGGATTTACATTCATCCATGAATTTGGTAAGTTTATCTATGTCATTAAGATTCCGGCTCAACACAGCAGCCATGTATTCCGACGGATAATTGGCTTTCAAGTATGCTGTTTGGAATGCTACCCAACTATAGCATGTTGCATGGCTTTTATTGAAAGCATAGGACGCAAATTTTTCCCAGTCTTTCCATATCTTTTCAAGCACATTTTCATCATAACCACGCTCCTTGCCTCCGTTGATAAATTTTGGCTTCAATGAAGCAAGTTTGTCAAGTTGCTTTTTACCCATAGCTTTTCGCAACACATCCGACTCACCTCTTGTGAACCCGGCAAGCAATCTTGAAAGTAACATCACCTGCTCCTGATATACAGTAATGCCATAAGTATCCTTGAGATACTTTTCCATTACGGGTATGTCATACACAATCGGCAATTCTCCTTTCTTTCGCTTGATGAAATCAGGAATGTATTCCATAGGCCCCGGCCGATACAGTGCGTTCATTGCAATAAGGTCTTCAAACGTGCTTGGTTGAAGTTCTATCAGATACTTCTGCATTCCAGCCGATTCAAATTGGAAAGTCCCTGTGGTACGTCCTTCACAATATAGTTGATATGTCTTAGGATCATTTATATCCACAGTGTCTATATCCAGGTCAAATCCTCGCGTTTCTTTTATATTTGCAACTGCTTCCTTTATGATTGATAATGTTTTCAACCCGAGGAAGTCCATTTTTATAAGGCCGGTAGACTCAATGACACTCCCTTCATATTGCGTTACAAGCATCTTGTTGCCATCTTTATCAGGAGCCGTACTGACTGGAACCCAATCGGTAATATCATCACGACCTATTATTACACCACAGGCGTGTACACCCGTGTTTCGCACATTGCCTTCAAGGGCTTCAGCATATTTAATAGTCTCTACGACTGTGGAATTGGAATTATTCAGTTCAGCCTTGAACTCAGGGAAACATTTAAGACAGTTTTTTATAGTAATCTTATACTTCTTCCCTTTTTCATCCTCCGGCATGTCGTTAGGCTTGCTCGGTATGAATTTAGCCAACCTGTCACTTTCAGGCAAAGGCAATTCTTCCACCCTCGCAACATCTTTTATTGCCATCTTTGCAGCCATAGTGCCGTAAGTAATAATATGTGCAACCTTTTCAGCTCCATATTTATCGGTTACATATTTCAATACTTTCGCACGGCCATCGTCATCAAAGTCAATATCTATATCAGGTAATGAAACACGGTCAGGGTTCAAGAAACGCTCAAATAGCAAATCATATTTAATCGGGTCTATCTGAGTTATTCCAAGGCAATATGCAACTGCCGAACCTGCAGCCGATCCACGTCCCGGTCCTACCGATACCCCCATTTCCCTTGCAGCTCTGATGAAATCTTGCACGATCAAGAAATACCCGGGGAATCCCATGTTCTTAATGGTTTCAAGCTCAAAGTCGATACGTTCCTTGTGTTCTTCATCAAGTTCATTTTTCCATAACCTATTGGCACCTTCATATACAAGATGACGCAAATAGTCATTATTGTCAGTAAAACCGTCAGGTAATGGGAAATTAGGCAAAATGGGATCATGGTCAATTGAATAGAACTCAGTTTTGTCGAGCAATTCAAGAGTGTTGCTCAACGCTTCCGGAAAATCACTAAACAATTCATTCATTTCCTCCTGCGTTTTCATCCACTCCTGCTTAGAATACAGCATCCTTTTTGGATCATTCAAGTATTTGCCGGTAGAAACGCAAATCAATCGGTCATGAGCTTCAGCATCGCTTTCATTCACAAAATGTACGTCATTGGTACACACAAGTTTTATACCCAATTCTTCCGACAATTGCTTTAATACAGCATTAACTTCCTGCTGTAACGGAAATGTCTCATGATTTGCTCTTGGAACCGTCGCTTTATGTCTTTGCAATTCGAGATAGTAGTCATCACCAAATATGCTTTTAAACCATTTTGCCGATTCTCTTGCTTCATCTATCTGCCCATTCAATATCAATCGCGGTATTTCGCCACCCAAACAGGCCGAACAAACCATCAATCCTTCATGATATTTTTCAAGATTCTCCTTGTCGGTTCTTGGATGCGAATAAAAACCGTCAGTCCATGCCTTAGACACCAATTTGACAAGATTATGGTACCCTTTTAGATTCTTGGCAAGAACAATTAAATGTCGACCTGTATCATGCTTTGACACCTTGTCATACAAAGTCTTTTCAGCTACATACATTTCACATCCAAAAATCGGTTTGAACAACTTGCCTTGAGCTTCTTTGATTTGATTGTTCAAATCGGCAATCAGAGATTCATCACGAGCATCAGCCTCTTCCGCTTCTTTAAGTTGCTTCTTTAATGACCTTATTGTTTTGTTCGTTTCGGAATTGACGGTATTGCAATAATTATAAAACTCCTTTATGCCAAACATATTTCCATGGTCGGTCAAGGCAATACCTTTCATTCCATTGGCAATCGCTTTGTCTACGAGAGCCTTTATGGATGCCTGCCCGTCAAGAACGGAATATTGTGAGTGAACATGAAGATGTACAAATGGTTGCATGCAAATTACTCTTTTATTTTGCTGTAAAATTAGCAATAATCGTCTATATGAAAAACATTTCGCTCACAAACTTATTAACAACCATTCCACTCCGACAATAATAAAAAACAGATGGCTGCAAAGCAACCCTTTGCAACCACCACCAATAAAATCAGCAGAATCGTGCTTTATTAAAATTATTTTTTAACGTCAAATCCTTGTGTCCTTATATAGTCAAGCATATTATATTTTGTGGCCTCCACATAATAATCCAAAATATGCTTGCACCAATCATTATCTGTCTTAGTGCCCGCACGCGTCATGTTGTATTCCGACACAGTAGCATCATACTTAGCCAAATCAGGCACCATGTCATCATTACGATAATGGTTCTTATGAATAACAAGTTCCTCTGGCATTTTAGGTTTCAAATCCGGATGTTCCCTTGGTACACCAATAGCCAATCCACAAACGGCAAACACGCCTTTTGGCAATTGAAGTACTTCTGCAATAAGAGCCGGATTGGCCGTACGCGCATATCCTACACAGCAACTCCCCAACCCGCATGCTTGAGCAGCAATTACTGCGCTCTGCATTGCTATGCTCGCATCGATAATGCCAATCATTACACAATCAAGTGTCTCATTGAAAGCTGGCACGTCAATACCCTTGTATGCAGCCAATTTCTGAATTTTGTTATAATCTGCACAAAACATCATGAAATGATTGCATGTTTTGATTTGTTTTTGATTTGTTATCTCATATAGTTTTAATTTTATGTCTTGATCAGTAATGTCGATAACACTGAATTGTTGACCGTTATAACTCGTTGGCGAATTCCGTATGGCAGCATATATAGAATCCATCGCATCTTGAGGAATTTCCTCTCTTTCATATCTTCTTACACTCGTGCGAGTATCAAACAATTGTTTTATTTCTGCTTGCATAGTGTTCCTTTTTTTGAATTCAATTAGTTTGTGTTAATAATCGTTATTCAGTAAAAATATATTATTTTTGTAGAAAAAACAAATAATTACAATAATATATTTATGGCAAATAATCCGTTATTGCAGCGACTGGAAGGTTTGGATGCTCGTTTTGAAGAAGTTAAAACCCTCATTACCGATCCTTCGGTCATAACTGACAAAAAACGCTATGTCAAATTAAGCAAGGAATACAGGGATCTTGAAAAACTATTATCTGCCGCAACACAATATCAAAAAATATTATCAAACATTGAAGAAGCCAAAAGCCTCCTCGAAACCGAAAATGATGACGACCTTCGAGAAATGGCCAAGGAAGAAATAGACTCAGGCACGCAGAAACTACCTGCCTTGGAAGAAGAAATAAAATTATTACTAATTCCGGAAGATCCCGAAGATAGCCGAAATGCAATAGTGGAAATTCGTGGAGGCACAGGCGGCGATGAAGCCGCATTGTTTGCAGGCGACCTTTTCCGCATGTATGCCAAATATTGCGAGTCCAAAGGATGGAAAGTCGAAGTGTCAAGCACGAGTGATGGTGCTGCAGGTGGATACAAAGAAATAATCTTTACCGTATCGGGCAACAACGTGTACGGTACTTTAAAATATGAGTCGGGCGTGCATCGAGTGCAGCGCGTTCCGGCCACAGAGACCCAAGGCCGTGTACACACATCGGCAGCATCAGTCGCAGTGTTGCCTGAAGCAGAACCATTTGATGTAGAAATAAATGAAGGAGAAATAAAGTGGGACACCTTCCGTAGCGGCGGAGCCGGAGGCCAAAATGTGAATAAAGTAGAATCCGGGGTACGACTACGTTATATGTGGAAAAATCCAAATACAGGAATATCCGATGAGATACTTATAGAATGTACCGAAACCCGAGATCAGCCTAAAAACAAAGAAAGGGCATTAACGCGCTTGCGTTCGTTCATATACGACAAAGAGCATCAAAAATACATCGACGACATAGCCTCACGCCGTAAGACTCTTGTCTCGACAGGTGACCGCTCGGCCAAGATTCGCACATACAACTATCCTCAAGGACGAATTACAGATCACCGAATCGGATACACTGTTTACAATCTCAATGCATTCATGGATGGTGACATACAAGACTGCATCGACCATTTGATTGTGGCCGAAAATGCAGAAAAATTGAAAGCAAGCGAAATATAAACAAACTTATATGGCAAATAATATAATAACCCGATGGATTGACGATTTTGCCGCATCGTTACGGGAATGTGGCACACGGTTCCCTACAACCGTATTCTTTATTACAGCTCTAACTGTGTGGTGCTTATTCCTCAACCATGAGAACTGCCTCGACAATGATCGGCTCACAATCACACTGACATATTATCTGTCGGTAGGCATTCCTTTGTCACTTTTGTTGCAATTGTGGGGTGAGGAAATGAAAAGCAACAAACGACGCATCGCAACCAACATCATTGGCCAACTTTTATTGCTTGGTGATGCTATTTTCCTATATTTGCTTTCCTACACTTCATTGGCCATAATGATAGCACATGTCGCAGCAATAGTCGCCCTTGTCATTGCGATTTTCCTTATTTCGTATTTAAAAGAGGGAAATGATGTGCCATGTTGGAATTTTGCCATAAAAAGCTTAATTGCATACATCAAAGCCTCTGTCATCTGCATATTGTTTACCTGTGGCATCGAATTGCTAATGGTATCAATCGGGATACTGTTTAATATAAATATTGACTATGAATTGCACTTAGATGTGACGATAATATGCAATGTTGGACTCACCCACCTTATATTCATAGGCATGTTGCCAGACGGAGCGGCCAAACATGACAATTTGCCTCGCACCAATAATTTTCTCACCATCCTCGTCCGTTATGTGTTCATGCCACTTACTGCAGCCTACATGCTCGTGCTGTATGCATATGCCATACGCATAATATTCATGTGGGAACTTCCAAACGGATGGGTGTCATGGCTTGTAACCGCGCTTATGGCAGGTTGCATCTTAATTGAAATAGGATTATACCCTTTCCGCCAATTCCCTGTCAAGAAAAAGACCGACGAGCTTATTGCTCGATGGTTGCCAATACTCATAATGCCACTACTGGTACTTATGACAATAGGAATTATCCGCCGTTTCAACGATTATGGCATTACAGTCATGCGACTGTATCTTTCTGCATTCAACCTGTGGTGCTATGCTGTATGCATAACACTGTTTCTGACTCGTGCTCGACGCATCAGCTGGATACCTGCATCATTTGCAGTAATTTTCTTGTTCACCTCAATATTGCCTAAATACAATTTCGCCAACATCACACTCGATACCTTGCGAAATGACATTAGTGCTGCAATGGCAAAAACATGCACCGATACACCTCCACTAACAGAAGAGCAATATGCCAACTGGATAAACAATGTAATACCGCAAAGCGAAGGGCAACGTATCAATGACAAATTCATTTATTTGCAAGACATGTATGACGCGAATGACTACAAATATCTCGCAGCCGACAGCATATATTTTTATACATACAAGGCTTACGATGGGGTAAACGTTGATACAATCACAGCCGAAGGATATTATGGCTTTTTCTCAACCCTGCATGATGGCATCGACATACCTGATGGAGCAACTCGCATCACCGAAGTACAATTATTCGGCTACGAAAATTCTACTTTGATATTCCATAAAAACGAACAATTGCCAATAGGACTTAACGAAAAAGATACAATATACATTGATTTCCCCACACTTGAAAAGCTAAATAACAATTGTGAGAATATCCCATACTCCGAACTTCCACAGAACCATCACGGGTTCAAATTTATCCTCACAGAGCTTACAGGTCACATAAATGACAATGACAGCATTAACATAGCAGAAATTGACGGATACATATTTCAACTAAATAATATAACAACAAAATGAACCGATTACAATTAATTAATAACATACGACACAAAAAGTCGTTCCTATGTGTAGGACTTGATCCTGATATCGAGAAAATGCCTGCATTTCTTGACGGCAATCTATTTGAGTTCAATAAACAAATAATAGATGCCACAGCTGAATATGCAATAGCTTTCAAGCCAAACTTGGCTTTTTACGAAGTACTTGGCACAAAAGGCTACAAAATGTTTGAAGACACTGTTGAATACATCAAAGATAAATATCCCGAAATGTTTATAATAGCCGACGCCAAGCGTGGAGATATTGGCAATACATCGAAAATGTATGCGCGCAGTTTTTTTGAGCAATTAGGCGTCGATGCAGTAACCGTTGCACCTTATATGGGTGAAGACAGTGTAAAACCATTCATAGGCTATGACGATAAATGGGTAATCGTCCTCGGTCTCACCTCAAACAAAGGTTCACAAGATTTCCAAATGACGTGTGATGAAAAAGGTCTCCGCCTATTTGAAAACGTAATTGCCAAATCCGCGACATGGGGTAATCATGGTAACATGATGTTTGTCGTAGGCGCAACACAAGGGCGAATGTTCGAAGACATACGACGCATAGTGCCAGAACACTTCCTTCTTGTTCCGGGTGTAGGAGCACAAGGCGGCAGCCTTGAAGAAGTGGCACGCTATGGCATGACAAATGAATGCGGACTTATCGTAAATTCTTCGCGAGGGATTATACACGCTTCCAACGGAAAAGACTTTGCCAACGTTGCCGCCTCAAAGGCGAAAGAAATGCAACAACAAATGTGCGCACTACTTGAGGCGAAAGGTGTTATTTAACATTTTGTAAATCAAAATATTTAAATTTTGCCAAGAGATTTAATAAATTTGCGATACCAAAATTGCATGAGAAATACCAATAACTTTTAACAATAATATCTATTATGCAAAAGATTGAAAATTACAACTTTGCTGGTAAAAAAGCAATTGTTCGTGTAGACTTCAACGTGCCATTGGATGAAAATGGCAAAATTACTGACGATACTCGTATTCGTGGAGCTTTGCCCACATTAAAAAAGATTCTCGCCGATGGTGGCACACTTATCATCATGTCGCACATGGGCAAGCCTAAAGGCAAAGTGAACCCTAAGATGTCTTTGAAACAAATTGTTCCTGCAGTTTCAGCCGCTCTCGGTGTTGACGTGCAATTTGCAGAAGATTGCGCTAAAGCTGCCGACCAAGCTGCAGCTTTGCAACCAGGACAAGCTTTATTACTTGAAAACCTTCGCTTCTATCCTGAAGAAGAAGGCAAGCCTGTCGGCATAGACAAGGAAGATCCTAACTATGACGCTGCAAAGAAGGAAATGAAAGAGCGCCAAAAAGAATTTGCCAAAACTCTTGCAAGCTATGCTGATTGCTATGTAAACGACGCATTCGGTACTGCACACCGTCGTCATGCTTCAACAGCTGTTATTGCCGACTACTTCGATGCCGACAACAAGATGCTCGGATATTTGATGGAAAAAGAAGTAACTGCCGTAAACAACATCCTTAACAACATCAAGCGTCCTTTCACTGCAATCATGGGCGGTTCTAAAGTTTCTACAAAAATCGGAATCATAGAGAATCTCATGGAAAAGGTTGACAACTTGATCCTTTGCGGTGGTATGACTTACACTTTTGCCAAGGCTCAAGGTGGCACGATTGGAAAATCCATCTGCGAAGATGATAAACTTGACCTTGCATTGGATATCATTGCCAAAGCAAAAGCTAAAGGCGTAAACCTTGTACTTGGTACCGACTGTGTTGCCGCCGATGATTTCAGCAACGATGCCAAAACTCAAATCGTTCCTGCAAATGAAATTCCTGACGGATGGGAAGGTCTTGATGCAGGTCCTGAGACGCGTAAAGCTTTTGCAGATGTAATCAGAACTGCAAAAACAATCCTTTGGAACGGTCCTGCAGGTGTATTCGAATTTGATAACTTCACTGCTGGTTCTCGTGCTATTGCCGATGCAATCGTTGAAGCTACCGAAAACGGTGCATTCTCTCTTGTAGGTGGTGGAGACTCAGTTGCTTGCATCAACAAATTCGGTCTTGCCGACAAGGTCTCTTATGTGTCAACCGGTGGCGGTGCATTGCTTGAAGCTATTGAAGGAAAAGTTCTTCCGGGTGTTGCTGCAATTGAAGGCAAATAATAAAAGTCTTAAATTCATAACTAATCCCGACATGGAATTAATTTCCATGTCGGGATTTTTAATTGTCCATTGAATATATTCTATAGACAATATCCAAAATTAAAAGTGCCGATTCTCGACCAATGAAAATCGACACTTTATATTTCACTTGCATAGATACACACAAGAGCCATTTTCACCTATCTAGTAAAATAAACTTTAGATTACGCTCGATCTGTGGCAATATTGCATTTGCATCGTCATTGATGATAGAGAACTCGTTAACTTCATCAGTTGAAGATTGAGACTTTATTCGAGCCAACACATCAGATTCAGACAAATTATTGCGTTTCATCACTCGACGCACCCGTAGGTCAACAGGAGCATATACATTCCATTCTTCATCAACTATATCCTTGATATTGCTTTCTTTTAATATGGCAGTTTCGACAAACACACAATGATGTCCTGCTTCTTTTCTTGCATTAATCCATTCACTTAAATCTTCACGCACTACAGGATGCACAATTCCATTTAATGTCGACAAGGCTTTTGGATTATTAAAAACAATGCTGCTAATATATTTCCTGCTAATCACGCCTTTTTCATCAACACTATCATTGCCGAATGCATCTACCAGTTTGCGTTTTATATCAGTAGAAGAATCCATCAACTTCTTTGCCCGAGAATCGCAATCATACACATCATAGCCCATTATCAGCAATATTGCTGATACGATACTTTTTCCACTACCTATCCCTCCTATCAAAGCTATTACCTTCATCAATATTTTTCAATTATATATTCAACACTATCCACAGCTAAAGATATATCCTTGCATCCGACGGGAACTTCTATAATCTTCACAGCTATCTTATTTGAGTTATTGGAAGAATACAATATGTCATTATAATTTGCAATGACTTTCACTGGAGTATTTTTATAAAACATACTTTGTGGGACAAGGAACGATGCATCCACTACCGATGGAAAAGTAATGACATTAACCCCTGCCGGAACATTCACAACATCAACCTGCACCGATTGCTTTTTATTTATCAATGGTTCAACAGGAACGGTTATTGACATGCTGCCGGGTATAACCTTTGCTCCAGCTATGGACGCAAATTTCACTTGACGAATCAATGTATCGGTCACAGCCGACTCAACTACATGCTCTGTCGAAACCGATTTTATTTTTTCAAGAGTCAGTTTATCGGAATATACAACTACTGAATCAAATTCTTTTTTAATTTCGCCATTTATTACATACCTGAAATTGGGAGTAACATTAACATCAAGCACTACCGGCACCTTTTTACCCGGCAAATTGGTATATTTAATGTTCAAAGAATCCGGAAGCACTGTCACAACCGTTGTAGTGTTACTGAACATCTTTCTCACTTTGGCTAGCATGTCGATTGAAGATACCTTCAAATTTCCACTCCCATCAAAATATTCCAAAAAATCCAATGAAAATGTGGGAACGTTACCCAGATCAAATTTTAACAACGATGATCCTTTATCGCGAACACTGACATTAATTGATTGAGGCATACCTGATATTATCGTTGTACTATCAGGTAATGATGACAAATTAAATGGCAAAGACAAGTCCTTTTGCGTTTCGCTGTTCAGAGACAAGAAAAGCCAAAAAAAGAACGATATCAGCAGACACGTCAAGTACAGCAAGATCGAGTTAGTCCTCTTTGACTTCCTCGAAGTTTTCCATATTCTTTTAATTTTTTGAAAAAATGATTCCTCGGATGGCATATTTACTCCCATTTAAAACACAAGCCATTCACCCGATGGTAAAATGGCTTGTGATGCTTTTCGAATAGTTTTTTTAAAGTATCGTCATCTCGTCAAGATTATGCCTTCTTTTCTGCATTGGCAGGATCTGTTTGAGCATCTTCGGCCGACGGATATACCGAATTTTTGTCAATTCTTATTTTTACATTGTCAGAGATTTCAACGAGGAAAGATGTTTCTTTCACATCTTTAATCTTTCCATATATTCCTCCGGCAGTTATTATCTTATCGCCTGCAGATAGTTTTTCACGAAACTCCCTTATTTTTTTCTGTTTCTTTGATTGTGGACGAATCATGAAAAAGTAAAAAATTACAATCAACACCACAATCATGAGGAAACTGCTCAATCCGCTTGCTCCTCCTGCACCTGCAGCTGCTGCATCTTGTAATAAAATCGAATTCAGAACCATTTTTATACTATAAGTTTTAAAAGTTAATTTATTTTCAAAAATAACACATTATTTATTCCTTAACAATTTTCTTATTTTCTTTTAAGAAATTTATTATGGAATTTAATATACCGTTAACGAATTGTCCGCTTTTAGGAGTACTGTAATACTTGGCAATTTCAATATATTCATTCAATGAAACACGAATAGGTATTGCAGGATACTTCATTATCTCGGTTGTTGCAACAATCATAATAACGCGATCCATGAATGCTATGCGATCAGCATCCCAATTACCATTTTTTACAAACTCATTTATTAGCCCATCGCAATAATCCTTGTTTTGCACTGAATAACTGAATAACTCCTCACCAAAACGACTGTCTTCATCATCTTTGTACATTGGCAAGAATGCGTCAGTACTATTACTTTCAAAACGCTTTATCGTCTTAACGACAAATGTTCCTATGGATTCAACATCATCGTTCCAATAAACAGATTTAGATTCAAGTTGATCAAGGAAATCTTCATCATTAAGTATTATTTTCTTTACGACTTCCCTCCAAAATTCGCAATCTGCCACATAGTTATTTCCGGCTTCTTGCATATATAATACATATATATCCGACTTTACAATCTTGTCAAGCAACAATTTCAAGAATATATCGTCATCGCGCCAAGAAATGGGATTATCTTTTAAATACTGCTTAAATTGCTCACTGTCACGCAATTCCTTGATAAATAAATTATCAACAAATTTCATGTTTGGATTCAAGTCCTCTTCAGATGGCAAATATTTATTTTTAGCCAAATCCAAACGTTGATATTGCACATCGGTCAAGTCGACCAACAATACAAAAATATAATTGTATAATTGATAAGCCATTTCAAGGCTTTTCTTTAATTCTTTTTTTGCATCGGCAAATGAACGTTCTTTTTGCGTGAGCAGATAAGAATACAACATCTGCACGACTTTAATCCTAATTAAAATACGATTTACCATTTATTCTTATACTTTTCTTTTATCAACTGCAAAATTACGGCAAAACCTTCGACTCCCGAAATAAATACCAATGTTTCTTACAGACTGCCGTGCAAACGTCGTTGCCTAACGACTTCATACATCATTATTGCACCGGCTACCGAAACATTCAATGAATTAATATGACCCATTTGAGGTATTGAGACGAGTGTGTCGCACAATTTCAATACATCGGGAGAGATTCCATGGTCTTCAGCCCCAAGGACCAATGCCACCGGCACAGTATAATCAGTTTCGGTATAATTAACATTGGCTTTCTCTGAAGCTCCAAATATTTTATATCCACTGTCACGCAAATACTTTACAGCCCCGGTAAGACTTTTTTCTCTACACACCGGAATATAATGCAGCGCACCAGCCGACGTTTTAATCGCATCGGCATTCACAGTAACGCTGTTGCGTTCGGGTATCACTATTGCATCTACACCTGCACATTCGCATGTACGAGCCAAAGCTCCGAAATTACGGACATCGGTTATGCCGTCAAGCAATATCAAGAATGGGGACTTGCCATTCTCAAATAATTGGGGAACCAAATACTCCAATTTATGATAAGATACAGCAGATAAAAATGCTAATACACCTTGATGATTCTTACGGGTAATACGGTTTATTTTTTCAATTGGCACTCGTTGAATCAAAATGTCGTTTTCACGAGCCATGACCAATAATTCATGCACCAAATCGCCCGATAAATCCTTTTTTACTAAAATCTTGTCAATTTCCTTGCCGGCACCAATCGCCTCCATTACAGCGCGTATGCCAAAAATATATTTATTATCTTCCATAATTCTTACTTATTTGACGCAAGCAAAATCTTAGCATTATTTATAGCTGCATCGCTGATTTTATCGCCACTGAGCATCCCTGCAATTTCTTGTATGCGCTCATTATCGTCAAGAACCTTGACCGTTGTGAAAGTGGCATCTACGGTATCTCTTTTATACACTTTTAAATGATTGTTCCCTTTTGCTGCCACTTGGGGCAAATGTGTTATTGTGATGACCTGAATATTTCCACTGATGCTCTTCATCAACTCTCCCATTCGATTTGCAATGTCTCCGGAAACACCTGTGTCAACCTCATCAAATATTATTGTGGGCAATTTCATTTTTTGTGCTATAATTGACTTTATGCACAGCATGACTCGTGATATTTCACCTCCTGACGCACTGTCTTCAACAGGCATCAATGATTGCTGCTTATTGAATGCAAACAAAAATTGCACACTGTCGCTACCTGTAATCGACAAAGGAATTTCGTCAAAACGCACTTGGAACCGCAAATTTTTCATTCCGAGAGGCACAGCAAGATTAATTAAATCTTTTTCAAATGCTACAGCGGCACCTTTGCGTCGAGACGAAAGCTCTTTTGCTACAGAGACTACAGCTTTTTCTTTGATCCTGAACTCAGTTTCCAATTTGGCTATTTCTTCATCAAAATTGTCTAACGCATTCAGTTTCGCTTCATAATCATCCCTTATGGCAATCAATTCGTCAACAGTACGCACTTTATGTTTTGTTTCCAACGTATATATGGAATTCAACCGATCCCTCACCCTTTCAAGTTCTGTGGGATCATCTACTACATCATTTTGCAATGTAGATATAGTGCGTGCAATATCTTTCGCATCGATTGAAACAGCTTCGATGCGTTCGGCTATATCTCCTGCACCATCATATATTTCAGACAATCGAGATAAATTATGGGTTAATGTCGACAAACTTGATAATACAGAACTGCCTTCATCGCCCGACATTAATTCCTCACACTGCCACAATATACTTTTAATTTCATTGACATTACTTAATTTACGTTCTTTGGCTTCAAGCTCAACATCTTCTCCCGATACTAAATTAAGTTCTTTCAATTGTGCTAATTGAAAACGCAAATAATCTTCTTCCGACTCTTGCCTTTCCTTTGTTTCGCGTAATGCTTTTATTCGAGCCTCAATGTGTTTATACTCGGTGTATTTTTTTCCATACTCTGAAACCAATGCCACATCTCCATGCAAATTATCGATAACGCCCAATTGATATTTAGAATCGGCCAACAACATGTTACCATGTTGAGAATGAATATCTATCAAATTCATGGACAATGCCTTCATCACAGGCAATGTGACAGGAGTATCATTTATAAAGGCGCGACTACGACCATTAGGAGCTATTTCACGCCGTAAGATACATTCTTCACCGAAATATTCTATGTCGTTACCTTCAAAGAATTGCTGTAATCCATACTCTTCTATGTCAAATACAGCTTCGATTACCGATTTTTTTTCGGTGTTCCTTATTACTTTGGCATCAGCTTTCCCTCCTAAAATAAGAGACAAAGCTCCCATCATTATAGACTTGCCCGCACCTGTTTCTCCGGTGATGATAGTCAATCCTTGATTAAAGGAAATATCAAGAGCGTCTATGAGTGCGTAATTTGATATTTTCAACTGCTTCAACATGACACAAAACTATTTTTTGGCAGCTTCTTTTATTTTATCCAATCTTGTGCCTTCGGTTGGATATAACGGATAAAGCAATTCATATACTTTACTTTTCTCGGTAGTTCCTGCTTCGGAATAGATATTTACAAGCTCATCCAATTTTGCATCTTTGAACATCGACAGGCACACGCTCATTGGCGCGGCATCATAAACTTTTTTTAACTCTTCAAGACACGAAGTAACCATTGCACGCCCCTTGTCCACACTTAACGCCATCTGGTCAAGACCCATGCGATGATAGTTGTATAAAATTGTCCTGATGCCCTTTGTCGCATTATCGGTATATGCACTTAATACGGCACTTCGATTCTTATTGTCTTCAAATGCCCTCCAACCTTTCTCGCCAGAACTTTGCGCCAGCTGGACAACCGTTGCAGCACGGTCGTAGTATGGAGTTCCCCCTTCCGGAGAAAAAGTGTCAAAGTCCATCGCTATTATCATGAAACAATAAAAATTCAAGATCGCCGTCAAGTTGCTTTCCATTGTCAACTCAGAATATACCAATGGCTCATTTTCAATATATGTAAACTCGATGTCGGTATCTCTGAAGTTCATCACTGTCGTCGTGTAAGAACTGTTGTAAACAGGCCGCAACGACTGTATTTGCAATTCGCCAGTAAACTTGTCATCCTCATAACTTTTTATGGTAAAAAATAGTCTGCATTCTATTTTCTCATTGACGGCAAATTGTGCATTTGTCCATTTATTGGTGTTTACATACTCGGCAATAGCCTGCTCCAACGTTTCAAATACCTCTTTACTGGTATTTTGAATCTGGTCAGAGTTTATCTCCACCGTGCAATTCAACTCTTGCGCATGTGCCGTCGCCATGCCAAAAAGCAATAAAACGAACAAAGCACATGTCGAGCGCAGCAATATCTTTATATTCAATCGGCTCATTGCATTTTTGCAATTATTTCATTTACCACATCTTCAGCAACGAGTCTTTTATCTTTTAGTTCAAAATGCTTGATATTGCCACCATTGTCCATAATAGTGACTTTATTTGTATCGGACATAAACCCTGCACCTTTGTCACTTAAAGAATTAAGCACAATGAAATCTAAATTTTTCTTACGGAGTTTCCCTGCCGCATTAGCTTCCTCATTGTCTGTTTCCAAAGCAAACCCTACAAGGAGCTGGTTGCTTGTTTTCATGCTGCCAAGTTTGGCTGCTATGTCTGGATTCTTTTTCAACTTGATTACAGGGATCTCGTCATACTCGCGTTTTATTTTATGAGAACTCTGATTTTCAACAGCATAATCAGCAACAGCGGCACACATTATTGCCACATCACACGACGGGAAAATGTCGACCGATGCATTATACATTTCAATAGCCGATTCCACATTTACTACCTTAATAGCCGGATGCTTTGCTTTTATGGACACCGGACCGCTAATCAAAGACACCATGGCACCACGACGTGCACACTCTTCGGCTATAGCATACCCCATTTTCCCCGAAGAATAATTTCCTATAAATCTCACAGGATCTATCTTTTCGTAAGTTGGTCCTGCTGTAACCATGACATGTTTGCCCGACAAATCTCTTGAATGAGCAAAAAAATCATCGATAACATTCAAAATGCGCTCAGGCTCTTCCATCCTGCCCTTACCAACAAGATGACTTGCTAATTCGCCAGAAGCCGGCTCGATTATGTGATTACCATATTTTTGCAATAGCTCCAAATTATGCTGAGTACTCGGATGAGCATACATGTCAAGATCCATAGCAGGAGCAATAAAAACAGGAGCCTTTGCCGATAGATATGTGGTTATAAGCATATTGTCGGCAACTCCATTAGCCATTTTTGCAATAGTTGACGCAGTAGCAGGAGCAATTACCATTGCATCAGCCCATAATCCGAGATCCACATGGCTGTTCCAGCTTCCGGTATTTGCCGTAAAAAACTCACTTATCACAGGCTTTCCACTCAAAGCCGACAGCGTAACCGGTGTTATGAATTCCTTTCCTGATGGAGTTATAACAACTTGTACCTCAGCCCCGGCTTTGATAAACAACCTGAGTAAATACACCGATTTATATGCGGCAATTCCTCCGCATATGCCCAATATTATTTTTTTACCTTGCAGCATGGAAATTCATCATTTTATCTTGAACGCAATTTTATGGCTGTAATCACATTTTTTGTATTTTGAGGAAAATCTCCTTGCATCATCCAACCATAATATCCGGGTTCCTTTTTAAAAACTTCTTCAACCGGCATGCCTTTATACTTACCGAAATTAAAAACTTCAACATTTTTATCGTTATACACGATACGGCCAGCATAATCGACATTCCTATTCTGGGATGAGAACGCCGACAGAAAATCTACATCGTTCACGAGTGTAGGATACATGTCGAGTTGGGCTTTCAGCACCTCATAAGTGGCTCTTGTATCGGCACAAGCCGAGTGGGCATCGGTCATGTCTTTATGACAATAAAACTTATAGGCAGCCGATAGTGTCCTTTGTTCCATCTTGTGGTATATTGTCTGAACATCGATGAATTTCCTCTTCGACAAGTTTATATTTATACCTGCATTAAGAAATTCTTCAACAAGAATTGGGATATCAAATCTATTGCTGTTGAATCCGGCAATATCACTCCCTTCAAAAACTTTTTCGAGCATCCTGGCCACATCCTTGAACAATGGACAATCCTTGACATCCTCATTAGTTATGTGGTGTATTGCCGTTGATTCTGGCGGTATCGGAAATCCTGGATTTATCCTATAAGTTTTTTCTTCTTCCTTACCGTTAGGATAAACCTTTATATATGATAGTTCTATTATTTTATCCTTGGATATGTTCAATCCCGTCGTTTCGACATCGAAGAACACCAATGGATTCTTTAAATTAAGTTCCATATAATATCTCAGTATCAAAGTGCATTAAAGCATCATTGGCATCAGTAACATTAACAAATCTTCTCCTTCGGGTTGAGAATCAGGTATAAATATTCCGGCACGCGTCGGATCCAACAACTTGAGGACAACAATATCTGAAGTTATGTTGGACAATATTTCAATCAACTTGTCATCATTGAATCCAATCGACATGTCTTCACCTTGATAATCACATAAGACCTTTTCTTCGGCCGATTTCATGAAATCAACATTCTCCGTAGTCAGATTGATTACATTGTCGGTTAATGTGAACTTTACCATTCCTCCTGCACTTGCAAAAACCGAGACACGTTTTATTGCATTTAAGAGCGATATCCTGTCTACAGATAATATAAACGGGTTGTTATGAGGAATTACTGAATTATAATTTGGATACTTCCCATTTATAAATCTGCAAGTCAATGTATAATTCTCCACAACAAAAGTTGCACTCTTGTTGTCGAATGTTATTTTTACATCTTCTTCACATTTTGCTATTATGCTATTAAGAATGGAGGCCGGCTTGACAGGCAATACAAACGATGCTTCTATACCGGTCACAATACGCTTGTTCTCAAATTTAACCAATTTGTGCGTATCGGATGCCACAAATGTTATATTATCGGGCTTAATATCCCAAAAGATGCCCATCATAATACGACGAATCTCTTCATTACCGGCAGCGAATAGAGTGTAATTGATTCCTTCGCTCAACTCCTTTACCGGAATCGTTATCGTATGAGTTCCTTCACTCGATTCTTCTTTCTGAGGAAACTCCTCTCCATTGACACCGGGGAAATTGAAATGTCCATTTTGATAAGTTATCAGTATCGTAAAGTTATCGTCTATGTCAAATTGCAGAGGCTGTTCCGGAATCTCTTTTAAAAGGTCGAGCAAGCTCTTAACGTTAACAGCAAACTTTCCTTCACCCTCGGCATCGTTGACCTCAACCGACGTTGTCAATGTAGTTTCCTGATCGCTTCCAGTTATTACAAGCCTGTCCTCTTCAAGGCTGAATAAGAAATTATCGAGTATGGAGATCGTATTTTTCGTATTAACCACCCTGCTTACGGTCGACAAATGCGACAACAGCAACTTGCTTGAAATATTAAACTTCATATCTTTACTTTTTATTCATTTATCATGCCCATGCGCTCGCTTCACCGCATGTTTACAGTTTACAAATATAGTGAAAGTTGGGAGCAATGTAAAGAAATGGGCTTGCTTATTTTTTAGTTTATTTTTCACATACACTTATACCCGACAGTTTCTACAGGATTTATCAATGGTACCTTTTATTTTTCAAGCATAAATTCATTTTAAACATCTAACATTCGCGTTTCAAAATAAACAATAAAAAAAGTGGAAAAGACATGTTATCCTTTCCACTTCATATTTTTAAATGTGGGTATCCTTACCAAATAACAACTCTTTCAGCAGCCGGACGGAACATCGCATCACCTTCTTTTATGCCAAAAGCATTGAAGAATGTATCGATATTCTTTAAAGTTGCATTTACACGCAACTTGCCGATAGAGTGAGGATCGGTCTTGGTGCGCAACAATATGTCTTCTTTAGTCATATTTGCAGCCCAAACATTGGCATATGCAAGATAAAATCTTTGTTCGGGAGTGAATCCGTCAATCTTTTCGTTTCCTTTCCCTTGTGAAGTTTTCTTAAATGCCGTGTAAGCGACTCTCAAACCTCCTTGGTCGGCAATATTTTCACCAAGTGTAAACTGACCATTCGCATGGACATCATCAGTCACTATAATTGCATCAAATTGAGCAGCGAGGCTATCAGCCAGTTCTTTAAAGTTAGCAGCATCTTCAGGTTGCCACCAGTCGGTCATATTGCCATTTTGGTCAAAGTTACGGCCTTGGTCGTCAAATCCATGAGTCATTTCATGACCAATAACTACACCAATGGCACCATAATTAGAAGCATCGTCGTTTGTAATGTCAAAGTACGGAGCTTGCAGAATTGCAGCCGGGAAACATATTTCATTCGTAGTAGGATTGTAATACGCATTAACAGTCTGAGGAGTCATGCCCCATTCAGAACGGTCTACCGGTTTATTCCATTTTGAATAATTGTCACGAGCCAAGAAATTACTCAAATTTTTCACATTTTCCCAGTAAGACAAAGTCGTGTCTACCGTAACTGAGCTATAATCTTTCCATTTGTCAGGATATCCTATTTTAACAGTAAAGCTATTAAGTTTTACCAATGCGTTCACCTTTGTGCGATCGCTCATCCATGTGAGTTGAGAAATATGCTCGGCAAGAGCCTTTTTCAAGTTGCCTACAAGTTCAAGCATACGCTCTTTCGACTCCGCAGGGAAATACTTCTCTACATACAATTGCCCAACAGCCTCTCCAAGCATTCCATTTGGTACGGCAAGTGCACGTTTCCAACGAGGTTGCATCTCTTTCTTTCCAGCCATTGTTTTAGAGAACATTTCAAAATTAGCTTCTACGAAGTCGTCACTCAAAGAACCCGAAGCTGATGAAATATATTCATACAACAAATAATCTTTTATTTCCTTGTCCGACAAAGACTTAAACATGTTATTTACTTCAGAAAGGAAATTTGGTTGCATGAGGCACACTTGATCTATATTTGGCAATCCAAAAGCCGTAAAATAAGAATCCCATTTTATATTAGGATAATCAGATTTCAATTGTTCGAGTGTGCGAATATTATATTGAATTGCATAATTACGAGATTCTTCGCGAGTCATGGAAACTTTGGCGAGAGCCGTCTCAATTTTCAATACATTCTTTGCAGCCTTCTTTGCTTGAGATTTTTTATACCCCGACAACGTGAAAATTGTTTCTATATATTTAACATAAGCCTCTCTGATAGTCTTTGTATGTTCATCTTCTTCAAGATAATAATCACGGTCGCCAAGTCCGCCCGAAATCTGAGAAACATACATGATATTTAAGTCGGCATTCTTCAAGTCGGCCATGACACCTGTCCCGAAAAATGGAGAAGCGATTCCATTGTGCATCCAAGCCACAAAGTCTGTCAACTCTTCTCGTTTCATGTTTTCTATCTTTTCGAGATCGGCTTTGATAGGAGCAGCGCCTTCATTATTCAATCTAACGCTATCCATGCCCATTTCATAAAGGTCGTTCACCTTCTGTGCTATTGAACCTTGAACCGGATTGGTTTCACCCAAATGCTGTACAAGACTTTTAACCTGTTCTCTGCTGTTTTCAGCCAGTTGGTCAAAAGTTCCGAAACGAGAATATTGAGGTGGAAGCGGATTGTTCTTCATCCAACCGCCACAAGCATACTGATAAAAATCCTGTCCCGGAGCGACCGATTCATCAAGGTTGGCACGATCTACTCCCTTCCCTTCTGCATTGATACTGTTTGTAGTCATAGCCAATGCCAAAATTGGAATTAAATACTTTAACGTCTTTTTCATTTGTAATAAATATATAAATAATTAAATATCACCATATTATTTTGCCAGTTCTTCAAGTTCGTTGTAAGCAATTTCCCACATGCTCATAACATTTTCCATTTTTTTATTCAGTGAGGAATGCTGCTCATATATATTAGCAGGAAGATTTTCGCCCGAAGCCAAAGAAGATTCAATTTCTTTTATTTGCTTACCTATGGCATCTATTTCTTCTTCATACGATGCAACTTTTTTCTGCAAACGTTTAATCTCCTTGGATTTTTCTTTTTGTTCAAAATATGACATTTTTGAAGACTTAGCTTGAGAATCCGCCGAGGACATCGCTGCATCATCATTACCTTTCAAAGAGACATTTCCTTGCACCCTTGCATTGACATTATCTTTAGATTGCGATACTTCCAACTGTCTCAATGACTCAATCTTTTTATATTCAAGAAAGTCATATATACCGCCTAAGTGCTCCCTTACCTCGCCTCCGCCAAACTCATACACCTTCTCGACAAGGCCATCAAGGAATTCGCGGTCATGCGACACGACAATGACCGTTCCATTGAAGTCTTTTATTGCTAACTTCAAAACATCTTTGGTACGCATGTCCAAATGGTTGGTAGGCTCGTCAAGAATCAATAGATTAACAGGTTCGAGTAACATTTTTATCATTGCAAGTCGTGTTTTCTCTCCTCCCGACAAGACCTTCACTTTCTTATCGGATGCCTCTCCTCCAAACATGAATGCTCCGAGAATATCTCGTATTTTTGTTCGAATATCACCAACGGCCACTCTATCTATCGTATCAAAAACGGTGAGCTCACCATCAAGCAATTGAGCTTGATTTTGAGCAAAATATCCTATCTTTACGTTATGACCTATTTTTAAAGACCCCTCAAATGGAATTTCTCCCATTATACATTTGACGAGAGTGGATTTTCCTTCTCCATTCTTACCAACAAAAGCGACCTTCTCTCCTCTCCTTATTGTAAATGTTACATCTTTAAAAACCAAATGATCTCCATAACTTTTACTTACGCCTTCTATTATTAAAGGGAAATCACCTGAACGAGGAGCCGGAGGAAACTTTAAGTTTATATGTGAATTATCGACTTCATCTATCTCGATACGTTCTATTTTTGCAAGTTGTTTTATCCTGCTTTGCACCTGTACCGACTTTGTCGCCTTGTATCTAAACCTTTCTATGAAATCCTCAGTATCTTGAATCTGTTTTTGTTGATTTATGTATGCCCTTGTTTGTTGTTCAATACGTTCTTTTCTCAGTTCAACAAACTTTGAATAGTTGACATTATAATCATAAATCTTACCACAAGATATCTCAATCGTACGATTGGTTACGTTATCGATAAATGCTCTGTCATGTGAGACCACCATGACAGCATTGGCTTTATTTTTCAAAAACGCTTCAAGCCATTGTATTGATTCTATGTCAAGATGATTTGTTGGCTCATCAAGCAGAAGCACGTCGGGATGCCTTAACAATAATTTTGCAAGTTCTATACGCATACGCCATCCCCCGCTGAATTCCGATGTCATACGGTCAAAATCACTTCTTTCAAACCCAAGCCCCATTAATGTTTTTTCCATCTCGGCATCGCAATTTTCCGAACCCGACATGGAGAGCAACTCATTAAGGTGCGTTATCCGTTCTATCAATTTGCCATAGTCTCTACTCTCGTAATCTGTTCTAGATGCAAGTTCCTCATTGGCAGCATTTATATCATGCTGCAATTTTGAAATATGCGCAAAAGCTTCCTTGACATCTTCTCTAACTGTCTTATTATCGGTTAATACCATTTGTTGTGGCAAATATCCTATTGTCACACCGGTCTGAACAGCTACCGTACCATTCGTTGGAGACTGCAGACCCGCGATTATTTTCAGCATCGTTGACTTTCCGGCACCATTCTTTCCGACCAAAGCAATTTTATCTTTCTTGTTTATAACATAATTCACATTATCAAACAATGAATGGCAATTAAATTCTACGGATAAATTCTGAACTGAAATCATCGAAATAAGACCTTACTGCTAAAAAATTATTGTTTTCGCAGAAACCCGACGAAGCATCGGACACCGCATATTCACTTTTTCATTAAAATCGGATGCAAAGTTATCTATTTTAATCGATATACAAAGTTTTTTCTATAAATAAAACCTAATTGCAGTGTTATGTAAGCATCTATTTATTATTAACGACAAAATGATTTTTATCAACTACACGATGACACACATGTTTACCTATAAGTTTTTAATGGTGGCATAAACGCATCTGCAATATGTTCAATTGTAAAATCATCAGGTTTTCCAATCAAAGTTATTATATCAAACTGCACTTCATGCGGTAAATCATAATGCTTTATATAAGCATTGGCGGCCTTTACGAGGTGAGAAATCTTTCTCTTGTCAATAGCATCGACAGGAGCTACATAGTCGCTTGACCGTGTCTTTACCTCCACTATTATTATACGACCACCCTTCTCTGCCACTATGTCAATTTCCAATTTCCCACACTTCCAATTCGTTTCTCTTATTGTATATCCCTCTTTTATAAGAGTTTCCTTAGCCGCATTCTCCCCGGCATTTCCAAATTCATTATGCAAAGCCATTACTACAAAAACAATTTTATAAAATTCTTTTGCAATTTAAAAATTAAACGTTAACTTTGCAACGCAATTCAGAAAAAGGTGATTTAGTGTAGTGGCCTAGCACGCCACCCTCTCACGGTGGAGACCCGGGTTCGATTCCCGGATTCACTACAAAATCCAAAGTGATTGCAAAAATTAAAAAACGTTGGGAATCAAATTATTGAGTCTCAACGTTTTTTTGTATTGGTACAAACCTCAATCCACCGCAGCCACCAAATCAAGTACAATCTTTAAGAAATCTATATGCCTTTATATACCTGTTTAATCTCTCCATGTCATTTACAGAAACTTTTGGCAAACGAGTCATGTCCATATTATCTTCCAGATCTCGCAATTTGACTTCCTTCCCTATCGGATTTAATACACAACGTTTAATAAAGTCCTCATAACTCTCCCCTTCATTTCGCGTAACCGAAATGATAGCATCTATTATGTTACGAGGGAAACCTTCTGACAATAAATAGCTGACTGTTACATCCGTATCCTCAAGTGTGTCATGAAGTAAAGCTACTATTCTTTCTTCAATAGAACAGCATTTTAAAGATACACGAATAGGATGAAAAACATAAGCCGCTCCAGCTTTGTCCAATTGCCCGGCATGAGCTTTTGTCGCTATCATCAATGCTTTTTCAAGCAATCTGTTATCAACCATTACTAAATTATTTTCAATCAAATTTACTTAGAAATTTCAAAAATCATTCAATTTATCACAATAAGGCAATAATCTTATAGCCAACAAAAACTGAAAGAATTCCAAAAACGAGACTGCCTAATGCATATATAACAAAATACAAAAAATTACCATTCTGGATCAACGCAAGAGCTTCATTGGAAAAAGTGGAAAATGTAGTGAACCCTCCACAAAAACCCGTAACCATAAACAAATAAAGGCTCAAATGATTTGGAGCAAATCTTAAAAAAATTCCAATAAGCGCTCCTATTAAAAAAGAACCCAGCACATTAGTGACAAATGTTGCAAGAGGGAAAGTATATTGTCCCGAATGAATAATCTGCGAAAGAAGATACCTTAATATGCCCCCTATGCAACTCCCGGCTCCGACCCATAATAAAGACTTCAGCATCATATTTATTTTTACAAGAATATTTCATATAGGTATATAAAAAACAACTCTGGTATCACTACCTGAGATGCTTAATAAACTTTCTAATACATTAACATAAACCTAAAAACAATTGCCTTCACGGCACCTGTTTTCACAACCTTAAAATCTTTTACCATGAAAACTGATGCAAAGATACAGACATATTTTTATTTTGCAAATAAAATATGCCAAAAAAATATGTTATTTAACATGTTTCAATGTAATACACAATTCTAAGGACTGTCTCAAACGCTTCTTAACATAATTATCCAATAAAATATCAGACAACAAAAATAAAATATTGTTTTATGACATGTAGAAAGATAATTACTACTTTTGTATAGCAATAGACAAAATTTTCCATATGAAAAAAAACATTCTTCTATCAGCGGCATTAATCGGAAGCTTATTTACAGCCAATGCCAATGAAGGGCGACTGCTCCGATTCCCTGCAACAAACGGGAACGAAGTAGTCTTTTCTTTCGCCGGAGACCTATACAAGGCTCCATTAAATGGAGGAGAAGCCACGAGGCTGACTTCTCATGAAGGTTATGAAATGTTCGCCAAATTTTCTCCTGACGGGAAAAGCATCGCATTCACAGGCCAGTATGACGGAAGTACCGAAGTGTATATAATTTCTTCGGAAGGAGGCTCACCAAAAAGGCTTACATACTCAGCAACCAATAGCCGTGACAATCTTGCCGACCGCATGGGACCAAACAATGTTGTCATGACTTGGACTCCGGATGGTAAAAATATCGTATACCGAAACCGAATCAGCGACGGATTCAGCGGCATATTAAAGACAATATCGATAGAAGGTGGAATGCCTGAACAAATTCCATTGCCTGAAGGAGGATTCTGCTGCTTCGCCCCCGATGGAAAGAAGATAGCGTACAATCGTGTATTCCGCGAATTCCGGACATGGAAATATTATAAAGGTGGCATGGCTGATGATATTTGGATTTATGATCCTGAAAATAAAAAAATCGAGAATATCACCGATAATGTCGCTCAAGACATATTTCCAATGTGGATAGGAAATGAAATTTTCTTTGCAAGCGACCGCGACAACCGCATGAACATATTTGTCTACAACACTAATACTAAAACGACCGAAAAAGTGACTAATTTTACCGACTACGATGTAAAATTCCCAAGCACTAATGGTAAAATTATAGTATTTGAAAACGGCGGATACATTTATAAGCTCGACCCTGCAACAAGAAAATACGAGAAAATAAATATAACACTAAATCCAGAAGGCAATTACGCCCGCCCCGAATTAAAGAAAACAAAGAAATATCTATCGGCAGTATCAATATCACCCGATGGCAATCGCATAGCAGCTTCTGCCAGAGGTGAGATATTCAATGTCCCGGCAAACGAAGGTGTTACATATAATATCACCCAATCCTCAGGAGCCAACGACCGAATGGGTGAATGGAGTCCTGACGGAAAAAATATTGCTTATATCTCAGATATAACAGGTGAAACAGAAATTTGGTTACAACCATTGGATAAAAACAATCCAATCCAATTAACCAAAGATAACGACACATACATCCGGCGCTTGCTCTGGAGTCCAGATAGTAAAAAAATAATATACTCCGACCGTAAAAACAGGCTCGTACTTGTGGATGTCGCATCACAAAGCAAGCAAACATTGCTGCAAGATTCGATAGATGAATTTTATTCAATACAATTTTCACCCGACAGTCGTTGGATTACCTACACTCGTAGCGCGGAAAATCTAATGGAAGTCGCTTACATTTACAATCTCGAAACAGGGAAAGAATATGCCGTAAGCGAAAATTGGTATAACACCACTGTACCTGCATTTAGCGCCGATGGAAAATATTTGATATACGCCGGAGCACGAGATTTCAACCCCATTTACAGCTCAATTGAATGGAATGCCGCTTATACTTCAATGGATGGCATATATATAGTAATGTTGTCAAAAGACACTCCGTCACCTTTGCTTCCTAAAGATGATTCTGTGACAATCGCCGAGCTATCCACAGAAAAGAAAGGGAAAGAAAAGAATAAAAAGGATGCAAGCGAAGAAAATAATATAATAAGAATCGACACTGACGGAATAATCCAACGCACCATAAAGTTACCTGTAGCAACAGGAAACTATGGCAATTTCTATTGTACCGATGGTAAGTTATGGTACAACGACGGAGCCGACATTAAGGTATTTGATTTCAACTCTCAAAAAGAGGAAACAGTGATGGAGGGGGCTGGATTTGTCATATCCAATGATGGCAAAAAAGCATTGCTCATTAAAAACTCCTCTGTCAGCATTTGTGATTTCCCTTCCACCAATTTCGAAGCGGCAAAACCTGTAAACCTCGACAACATGGAGGCTTATGTCGATTATAGTAAAGAATGGGCTCAAATATACGATGAGACATGGCGGGCATTCCGCGACGGATTCTACCTTGAAAACATGCATGGCATAGACTGGAAAGCAATGAAGGACAAATATGCAGCATTGTTGCCTTATGTCATGTGCCGTGAAGATCTGAGCTATGTCATAGGTGGCCTCATAGGAGAATTGGCTGTAGGTCATGCTTATGTTGATCCGGGAGAAAGCTATCAATCAGGATATGTAAAAACCGGTCTGCTCGGCGCGGAATTAAGCAAAGATAAGAGTGGTTTCTTCAGAATCGACAAGATTCTCGAAGGTGCAACATACAGCAAGGAACTATTCTCACCTCTTACCGAACCGGGGCTTAACGTGAAGAAAGGCGATTACATCGTAGCAGTAAACGGCATTCCGACAAACTCCACTCCAAACATATATACGCTGCTGGTGGGCAAAGCCGGAATCTTGACAGAACTGTCCATAAATTCTACTCCCGACCTCGAAGGGGCACATGACATAGTAATAAAACCGATAGAAAATGAATATCCGCTTTACCACTATGAATGGGTACAAAACAACATAAAAAAGGTTGAAGAAGCTACAAATGGACGTGTAGGATATATTTATATCCCCGACATGGGACCCGAGGGCCTTAATGAATTTTGCAGGTATTATTATCCTCAGCTCACAAAAGAGGCTCTTATCATAGACGACCGTGCAAATGGTGGCGGAAATGTATCGCCTATGCTTATCGAACGCCTGTTGCGCACCCCGTATAGATTAACCATGTACAGGGGTTCAAAAATAAACGGAACCATACCAGATGGTACTCACTATGGTCCTAAAGTATTGCTGATTAATAAATATTCGGCATCCGACGGTGATTTGTTTCCTTGGAGTTTCAAAGCAGTCGGCCTTGGCAAAGTCATAGGCACTCGCTCTTGGGGTGGCATAATAGGAATCACAAGCTCGCTGCCTTATATAGACGGTACCAACGTGAATGTGCCATTCTTTACTAATTATGATGCCAAAACAGGTAATTGGATTGTAGAAAACCACGGAGTAGATCCCGATATTTACATCGATAATGATCCCCTCATGGAATATGACGGAATTGATCAACAGCTAAATAAAGCTATTGAAGTAGTTCTCGAAGAACTCAAGGACCGTAAGCCCCTTCCGTCAACTCCTGCTCCTCGAGTTCTTAAAGATCTTGGAGTAAAATAACAGAACAAAGCATATCCTAAAATAAACAATCCCAAGAGTTTTTCTTGGGATTGTTTATTTTCACAAAGACCGATTAAATAGGAACTAATATCAATTTTGTAATCGATCCAATGCCAAATCCACAAATTCTTTGAAATCATCCAACTTGTAAAAAGAATCATTTGGGATAACCAAGAACCTGAATTTACCTGACTTATAAAATATCAAGACAAAATCTCCCGAAATTTTTATTTTATCTATACTCTCCCAAGCGATTGCTATATCTCTACTGTTATTTTTTGCATATTCTTCTCTCACATGCAATTCAAATCCCTTCTCATCTATTATCGCATGTTTCTTTATTATTGAATATCTGTTCTCGGGCAACAACCCATATGACACATATACAAAATACAACGCCATGGGTATCAATAAGAACAATATCATCAATGCAACAAGAATAAACCTAAAATCAAAGAAACCAGCAACAACACACGCGACCAATGGAATGCAATACAGCCACCAATTCACAATAAAATACTCTCGCATCAGCAAATAGCACCATTTGCCGCTACTTATGCCAAATTCCTTTAATTTGATCATCTCTTGAAATTACTTCATAAACACAAAATATACGGCAAGCACAAGGCATCCAAATGCTGCAGCATGATTCCAATGCAATGGCTCTCCTTTAAAGAATACTACGGTAAATACTGTGAATACAAGCAAAGTTATGACTTCCTGCATCACTTTAAGCTGTACAAGGGAAAAAGGGCCACCATTCCCGGTAAAACCAATCCTATTGGCCGGAACTTGAAAAGAATATTCAAACAACGCTATACCCCATGAGAATAAAATCACAGCATACAAAGGCCAATTAGAGCTTATTCCGGCACTTTGCAACTTTAAATGACCATACCATGCAAATGTCATAAATATATTAGACACAACCAACATGGCCACGGTCAACAAACCTGTTGTCCACATAAACAATTATTATTTTAATAAATCCTTACGTTTCCCTTCTAATATTTCATATCCGCGTTTATAGGCTTCACGATTTTTCTTCAACAATACTTGACAATAACCTGAGTCTTCTGCATTATATAACTTGTTCAAATCCAAATAATGACTTCCACTGCCACGTCTAATTGAGAAAACTTCGTTTTTCCGCATCAAAGCCGAATCGCACAATGGCGCATGACCATCATATGAGTTTCCTTTAAGTCCATCAGGTATCCCGTTATTGTCAAGCCACACTGCATTTATCTCGGAGCATGGAGGATAACCAAGACCAACCCACATTGTCGTCAACAAAGGATTTTCACCGGGCAAGACTCCTTCAATGACAATTGTCGCAGTAGATGAATACCGAGGTATGAAGTCTTGATCTACCAACCACTTTTCCCCACTATGAGTAAAATCTTTATTAATAAGGCTGTGATAAAAACTTCTTGACAACGTTTCGGTAAACAATTCCGGAGTTACGTCACATGCATCAACATGAGACTCCAACAAAGCCAATTCATTTTGTTCTCTTATATATCCTTTCCCTTCATCTATTCTTCCACTATACGCATAATTTGTTCGTGTAAGCACTCCGGTAGCCGAATCTTTCAAATCAAATTTTACATACTCATAATTACTTGTTTCAAAATATGCACCATTGCCAAATGCATCTATTACTCCAAAATTAGCCTCTACACCCAAAGGCTTCGGCATCGACTTCAGCATATTCTCAAAATCATCCACCGTCACGCAATATTTCAAAGCTTCGGTCATAACTAGTCCCTCCTTATCCATCTCGGTTACAGTGTCATTTTTCAAATTGTACACTGCCGTATTCATTATGGCAAATCCTTTTGAATTAAAACCCATCCAGGCCTCTCGCCGCATGGAATCGCTTGCATTATACAATGCAACATATTCAAAAGTGTGAGAAGTGGCCGCAATCCTGTCTATCACATTGTTTTCCTCATCGGTATCACGATGTTTCCATAGCAAAGGACGCCCATTCTTAGTCTTTTCTCCCGATACTATTGCCGATGTACATGAATATATGTCGACATTATAGAATAAACATGCGGCAATTATTAATAGTATGAGTCTCATTGCTTTGATATATACAATTTCCATGTCAAAGGTAGCAACGAATCCGCAATTAGCAAAATTTTGCTAAATTTGTACCAATTAAAAACAATAAAAATAGAATGGACAACAAAGACTATATATTCTCATTGGAATTACAAGTAAGGGATTATGAAATAGATAGCGAAGGCATTGTGAACAACGCCAATTATCTGCACTATTTGGAACATACACGCCATGAATTTTGCCGTCATGCAGGATTTTCATTTGAAGAAATGAAAAAACGCGATATCATTCCGGTACTTAACAGAGTGGAAATTGATTATAAGATCCCATTAAGAAGTGGTGACACCATGATAAGCAGCCTATGGATAGAAATGAAAGGTGTAAGGTTCATATTCCACCAAGATATTTATAACAAAGCTACAGGCAAGCAAGCAGTGCAAGCCATAGTAAGTTGTGTTTGCATAGAAAATGGCAAGCTGTCAAGAGGTGAAGCTATTGCCACGGCATTCAAAAATTACTTTAAATGAATTGGAATGAGCGACTCCACTCTAAAATATAAAATCGCCTTTGCTTCAATTCGTGGGATGAGTGTGGAACTGGCTCAAAAGATGCTTGATGTGATTCCTGATGAAGAATATTTCTTTAAAGTCTCACAACAAGAACTTTCAACCAAACTACAAACAAAAAATAAAATCATAGATAGCAATTACAGAAAGAAGTTGATGCAAGCTGCCGAAGAAGAATTGAAATTCATAGGCGACCACGGCATTTCTTTATTATATTTCACAGATACCAATTTCCCTGTAAGACTTTTGAATGCACCAGATGCCCCTATCCTGCTTTATTCAAAAGGAACCTGTAACCTTAATGATACAAAGACTATAAGCATAGTAGGCACACGAAATGCCACTTCCTACGGCACAAAGTTTTGCGAAACCTTGATAGGCGAAATGGCCGAGCGTCTTGAAAACGTCGTTATAATAAGTGGCTTGGCTTATGGCATAGACATCGTGGCACACAGAGCGGCTCTCGCCAATAATATTCCTACGATTGCTGTTCTTGCTCATGGATTGAATACCATCTATCCTGCCATCCACAGAGGGAGCGCGATAGAAATAATAAAACATGGAGGCATGCTCGTCACCGACTATTCAACTCAAGATGTGGTTTGCAGAGCCAACTTTCTTGCCCGCAATAGAATAGTTGCAGGACTTTCAGACTGTACGATTGTCATTGAATCGGCCGAGAAAGGTGGAGCAATGGCAACTGCCAATATTGCAGCAAGCTACAATCGTGACGTTTTTGCTTTACCGGGAAGAATCAATGACCAATTCTCATCGGGATGCAACAAATTGATTAGGAATAATATAGCATCATTGATAACTTGCTTGGACGACCTTGTAAAAGCTATGGGTTGGAAATATCTCCCCGCATCTCCAAGGCAGAAGGAATTATTTCCAGAATTAAATGATGATGAGACGCGAATCTATAATTTCATCAAAGAAAAGAATGAAATACATATAAATTTAATATATATGGCATTAAAAATACCAATGCCACAATTATTAAGTTTACTTGTGGATCTCGAATTTAAAGGTGTAATAGCTTCTCACCCAGGCAATAAATATTCAATCACATAAATCTACGCTCGCCACTCATTTCTTCCAATCTCATGATTTGGCATTAAAACAATAAAAAAATACACTCTAAAATCATAATAACCGTACTATATACATTGCTCTGCGCATGGAACTGCCATATTCTAAGTCCTTTTTACAACGGATTGCGCAACGATGATAACCCAAAACATTGCATCGAATAGCTTTTATCAACCGTTAGACAGACAAATAAAAAGCAATTGGAATCGATTGCCCCTATTCAACATGGTAAAAACCAGCGTTGCCAATGTGACAAATAAAGAGTGCCCTTAATCAGACGGCTTAACTCTTTGACCTTGAATCACAAATAATGCGGATAAAATAACAAAAGCGCACAACTCAATGAGTCATGCGCCTTTGTTATTTTAACTATTACTTATCGTAGTGTTTATTACTTCACTTCCTCAAATGGGACATCGGTAACATTGTCACCACCGTTGTTGCCATTTTGGGTAGAGCCTTGGTTAGTAGAACCTTGAGCTTGCGCTCCTGCTTGAGAAGATGCTTGTGCGTTGTACATGTCTTGCGAAGCAGCATGGAATACAGTTTCAAGCTCTTTCATTGCAACATCAATAGCATCGACATCCTTGCGAGAGTGAGCATCTTTCAACTTGCCAAGAGCGGCTTCAATCTGCGACTTCTTGTCGGCCGGCAATTTATCACCAAGATCCTTCAAGCTTTTTTCGGTTTGGAAAATCATTGAATCGGCTTGGTTTATCTTATCGATTCTTTCTTTTTCGCGAGCATCGGCTGCAGCATTAGCAGCGGCTTCATCCTTCATGCGCTTGATTTCTTCCTCACTCAATCCGCTTGAAGCTTCAATACGAATGCTCTGTTCCTTACCTGTTGCCTTATCCTTGGCCGACACATTCAAAATACCATTGGCATCGATTTCAAATGTAACTTCGATTTGAGGTATTCCGCGCGGAGCAGGAGCAATGCCGTCAAGGTGGAACTTACCGAGTGTCTTATCATCTTTTGCCATTGGACGTTCGCCCTGCAATACATGGATTTCAACAGAAGGCTGGTTGTCGACGGCAGTTGAGAATACTTCACTTTTGCGAGTAGGTATAGTAGTGTTGGCTTCAATCAATTTGGTCATTACGCCACCCAAAGTCTCAATACCTACCGACAATGGAACAACATCAAGAAGAAGCACATCCTTTACATCTCCGCTCAATACACCACCTTGAATTGCAGCACCGACGGCAACTACTTCATCAGGATTAACACCTTTCGAAGGAACCTTACCAAAGAATTTCTCTACAATTTGCTGAACAGCAGGTATACGAGTAGAACCACCAACGAGGATTACTTCGTCAATTTGAGAAGCAGTCAATCCGGCATCTTTCAATGCTTGTTCACATGGGCGAATAGTAGCTTGTATCAAGCTGTCGCACAATTGCTCGAACTTAGCCCTTGTCAATGTCTTTACCAAGTGCTTTGGAATTCCATTAACCGGCATTATGTAAGGCAAGTTGATTTCGGTAGTAGTTGAACTTGACAATTCAATTTTAGCCTTCTCGGCAGCCTCTTTAAGACGTTGCAATGCCATTGCATCCTTACGCAAGTCTACTCCTTCTTCCCTTTGGAATTCATCAGCCAACCAGTCGATAATCTTGTGGTCGAAATCATCACCACCAAGGTGAGTATCACCATTAGTAGACTTAACCTCAAACACGCCGTCACCAAGTTCCAATATTGATATATCAAACGTACCACCACCAAGGTCAAATACGGCAATACGCTTGTCACTCTTTGACTTGTCAAGGCCATAAGCCAAGGCAGCAGCAGTAGGTTCATTTACGATACGCATAACCTTCAAGCCGGCAATCTCACCTGCTTCCTTAGTAGCTTGACGTTGCGAATCATTGAAGTAAGCCGGCACAGTGATAACAGCTTCTGTAACTTGTTGTCCAAGATAATCTTCGGCAGTCTTCTTCATCTTTTGAAGAATCATTGCAGAAATTTCTTGTGGAGTATAATCACGACCGTCAATTCTTACTCGAGGCAAATTGTTGTCGGAACGAACGACTTGATAAGGCACACGAGAAATTTCGCTTTGTACGTTATCATAAGTCTCACCCATGAACCTCTTTATGGAGAAAACAGTTCTTGTCGGGTTTGTGATAGCCTGACGTTTTGCCGGCTCTCCCACTTTTCGTTCTCCCCCATCGACAAATGCTACAATTGACGGAGTTGTGTTACGACCTTCGCTATTAGGTATAACAACCGGGTCGTTACCTTCCAGTACTGCAACACATGAGTTGGTAGTACCTAAATCTATTCCAATAATCTTTCCCATAATTATTCTTATTTTTAATAAATTTCAAAATTCATTATCGTCACGCTCCAAAAAGCGCAACCGTATATAGCATACACAAATGTTATGCCAAACCATAAAATCGCATGTCAGACATATTTTTCCACATACATTATTAAATAAGAAATCTGCCTAAAACATGACATAAAGGCAGTATTTCCATCATTGGACACCTTATCATGCCGTTCCATTTAGCATTTGAAACAAAAGCCAAGATCACCAAATTTCCTATTTTATTGGTTAAAAATATTTATTCTACATTAATTTTTTGTATAAAACATATCTTATTAGTATTTTTGTGTGTTGAATAGCATTGTTTTAAAGCATATCTCAATTCCCCGTTATGATAAAAAAAAGCACACTTAAAAATATTATCAGTGAAGACCTTGCAGAAATTTGGACAGTACTGACTCCCGAAGAGAAACATCTCGTCGCTGATAATTTTGTCATGCATAATTTCAAAAAAAATCAAATCATATATGCCGAGAACGATGAGCCAGAATTCCTATGGTGCCTGTTGAAAGGGAAAGTGAAGATGTTTAAAGACGGGATTGGCGGAAGGCAACAAATTTTAAGGCTATACCGACCAGTACAATACTTCGGATACCGAGCCTACTTTGCCAACGAACCATACGTTTCAAGCACAGCAGCATTCGAGCCATCAACTCTCGGAGCCATAAGCATGAAGCTCGTGACCGAAATAATCGAAAAGAACCGTAAACTTGCTTGGTTCTTCATCCATGAACTGTCAAAACATCTTGGCGGATCTGACACGAAAATGGTCAATATGACACAAAAACACATACGGGGACGCCTTGCCGAAGCCTTGACCATACTCATTGACAATTATGGATTTGAAGATGATGGCGAAACTTTAAAAATATACATGGCTCGAGAAGACCTTGCCAATTTGTCAAACATGACAACATCAAATGCGATTCGCACCCTTTCCACATTTGTCAGTGAAAAAATCATAACGGTAGACGGGCGCAGAATCAAGATTGTAAATGAACCTGCTCTCAGGAAAATAAGCAAATTCGGATAATTCAATCGCACTGCGAGAAAAGGAATATACAACATGTTTGTAGCCAAACAAAAAAGAAAGGAAAACATTGCCGAATATTTGCTATACATGTGGCAAATAGAAGACTTGATACGCGCAAATAACTGCGACATCGACCTAATAGAACGTAATATAATCGACAAATATAATGCAGATAGCAATACCAAAACAGAAATAAAAAATTGGTATGAAAGTCTTATCAAGATGATGGAATTGGAAAATGTCAAAGAAAAAGGACATTTGCAAATCAACAAGAACATCATCATACTCTTAACCGAATTACATTTGTCGCTACTCAAATCGCCTAAATTCCCTGAATATGGGGCAGAATTTTACAAAACCCTGCCATTCATAGTGGAACTCCGTGCCAAAGCAGGCGAGAATCCCGAAGGCGAAATAGAAACTTGTTTTAATGCCTTATACGGCACGCTGCTTCTTAAATTACAACATAAGGAAATAAGCAAAGAAACAATAGCTGCTATAACCCAGATAACCAAATTTGTTGCAAAATTGGCTGCTTTATTCAAGCAAGATGAACAAAAGCCGTTATTAGGGGATGAAGAGGAAATAATTTGACACATACATGACTTGATGATAGGAACAATGTTATCGCTACGATAAACGCAAACGATAGCTGCTCCATAAAACAATATCGATTTAAAAATCGTTCTAAACAGAACATGGAGGATTACTCAATGCCAAAAAATTTATTAATAACTGGAGCTGACGGACAACTTGGTAATGAAATGAGAAACATTCTTGCCGGAGACAAAACATTCAATTCATTCTTTACCAACAAAGAAACACTCGACATTACAAATGCCAAAGACGTCTACAAATTTATTGAAGACAATCACATAGACATAATCGTCAACTGTGCTGCTTACACAGCTGTCGACAAAGCCGAAGAAGATATTATTGACTGCGCTAAGCTAAATGTCGATGCAGTGGGCAACATTGCAGGTGCCGCACGCAATTTCGGAGCAAAAGTATTGCATGTATCAACCGACTACGTTTTTGATGGATACAACTACCAGCCATACAACGAAAGCGACGAAACGAATCCAAAGACCAACTACGGTACTACAAAACGTGACGGTGAACGCCTGTTATTGAAATTTGCACCCGACAGCATAATCGTCCGCACTGCATGGTTATATTCGCCGTATGGAAAAAATTTCGTCAAAACAATAATAGGTTTAGCCAAACAAAAAGATACTATCAATGTAGTCTCCGACCAAATCGGCTCGCCAACTTGTGCAGCCGACTTGGCTACAGCAATACTTAAAATCATTACATCGCCGGAATGGATGCCTGGCACATATCATTTCTCAAATGAAGGGGTATGTTCATGGTATGACTTTGCTAAAGCAATAATTCGCATTTGCGATATGGACACATGCAACATCGTGCCTGTTAAATCAAAAGATTATCCCGCCAAAGCATCACGGCCCTTCTACAGCGTACTCGACAAAACAAAAATAAAACAAACTTACGGCATTACTATTCCCCACTGGGAGGAAAGCCTTCAAAAATGTATTCAGATATTAAAACAAAACAGCTAAAAATATAAAAATTCAGTGGCAAGCTTAACTACAGAAATAAACAAACGGCGCACATTCGCCATTATATCCCACCCTGACGCGGGAAAAACCACTTTGACTGAGAAACTATTGCTTTTCGGTGGTGCCATTCATGTGGCCGGTGCCGTAAAATCAAATAAAATAAAAAAGACTGCAACATCCGACTGGATGGAAATTGAAAAGCAACGTGGCATCTCAGTGGCAACATCGGTAATGGGATTTAATTACGGAGATTACAAAATAAACATTCTTGACACTCCGGGACACCAAGATTTTGCCGAAGATACTTATCGCACATTGACAGCAGTCGACAGCGTTATAATTGTTGTCGATGTCGCCAAAGGCGTAGAGCAGCAGACTCGCAAGCTCATGGAAGTATGCCGAATGCGAAACACACCGGTTATTATTTTTGTAAACAAACTTGACCGCGAAGGTAAAGACCCGTTTGACATACTCGATGAACTTGAAGCCGAATTAAAAATAAAAGTACGCCCATTAAGTTGGCCTATAAACATAGGCGCACGCTTTAAAGGTGTTTATAATATTTATGAGCATGGCCTTGATTTGTTCACGCCCGACAAACAAAAAGTGACAGAGCGTGTAGAAATCAAAGATGTCAACGACAAAACCATCGACAAAGCCGTCGGAGAAGCTGATGCTACAAAATTACGCGAAGACCTTGAACTGATAGAAGGAGTATATCCCGAATTTAATGAACTCGAATACCTTGACGGGAAAGTTGCACCTGTATTCTTCGGATCGGCACTCAATACATTCGGCGTGAAAGAATTGCTTGACTGTTTTGTTCGTATAGCACCATCACCAAAGCCAACTCAAGCCGAAGAACGCATCGTTGAGCCAGGTGAAAGCACATTCTCCGGATTCGTGTTTAAAATACATGCCAACATGGATCCAAACCACCGTAGTTGCATCGCCTTTGTGAAAGTATGCTCAGGATGTTTCAAGCGCAACGCCAATTACAAGCACATCCGCTCGGGCAAATTCATGAAATTCTCTTCTCCTACAGCTTTCATGGCTCAGAAGAAAGATATTGTTGACGAGGCATATCCTGGAGACATCGTAGGCCTTCCCGATAACGGAACATTCAAAATAGGCGATACGTTGACCGAGGGTGAAGAATTGCATTTCAGGGGTCTGCCAAGTTTCTCTCCCGAAATGTTCAAATACATTGAAAACACCGACCCAATGAAAACCAAACAACTGAACAAAGGAATCGAGCAATTAATGGACGAAGGCGTTGCTCAGTTGTTTGTCAACCAATTCAATGGTCGCAAGATTATAGGAACTGTAGGACAACTGCAATTTGAAGTAATCCAATATCGTTTGCTACACGAATATGGAGCTCAATGCCGTTGGGAACCCATTCATCTATACAAGGCATGCTGGATTGAAAGCGATGACGATGAAGCACTCGAAGCATTCAAGAAACGTAAGCATCAATTCATGGCTCTTGACCGGGAGGGGCGTGATGTGTTTTTAGCTGATTCAAATTATGTCCTACAAATGGCGCAAAATGATTTCCCAAAAATAAAATTCCATTTCACTTCAGAATTTTAAACAGCTTCAAATATGAATATGGCGACATGAACTAGCATTATTCATGTCGCCATTTGTGTTTTAGTGCATGATATCAAGTTATTAAAACTTATTTTTTTCAATATTCGCCACTTCCAATTCCAACCGGCTCTTACTTATTGTCACTAAATATACACCACCGAATATAAGCAAAATTGCAAAACCTTTTACAATATTAAATGTATCCAGATTTAAATATATTGCCACTATGCAAGCAACAATTGGCTGCACATAATTATACATTCCCGCAACTGTAGGCCTTAGATTTTTTTGTCCTACGACTACAAGCATATAACTTATAAATGTTGCAAACACAACTATAAAAGAAATAGACAGTATTGACATTGCATCAAGAGCCACCCAATCGGTCTGTATCAAATCATCATAAGAAAATGGAAGCATGCAAATAAATGCATATGTAAACATCCATTTCATTATCGTCACGAGAGAATATTTACCGACAAAATTCTTAAACAGCACCAAATATAAGGCATAGCTTAACTGAGCCAACAAAACAAGTAAATCACCAAGCATATGAGAATCAACTGTGTCGGTTGATGCACCACTTTGATTGCTCCCTATAATAAGCAACAATGCGCCCAGAGCACCGGCAGCGATGCCCATTACTTTTTTGCCTGTAATAGGTTCTTTCAAGAATATGGCTGCAAGTACCATTGCCCACAACGGCATGCTAGTCGTAATAATGGATGCATCTCCCGGAGAAGTCAGTCCAACTCCAAAAATAAAACATCCTTGATTAAACACAATGGCCAATAATGAAGCTACAAACAGCCTGGCCATGTCTTTATGGTCAACATGCTCTGGTTTGCGAAAAAATGAAAGAATCCAAAACAAAATCATTGCTCCGAATACACGCAAATCGGTCACTACAAGCGGAGTCACAATACCGCCCATCATCACCAATTTGGCTATCGGAGACATTAGGCCCCAAATGGAGTTTGCGGCAAGCATCGACAAGTGACCTTTTAAACTGACTTTTTCCATTATTTTCCTTATTTAATTGAATTCTGTTATTGAATATGTACAACAAAAAAATTGCCTGTGTTCAGGCAATTTTCATATTGTTCAATCATTTATCAATGATATCCTTAGTCGTTTGTTTTTAATCTTCTTCCCTTCCAATTGCGATAGGATACCGTCTTCAAATGATGCCTTTATCGCAGCTATAGAATAATGATCAAACACATCAATGCGGCCGATAGAATCAGCTCCTGCACTTGAATTATTTATGAGGAATCCGACAATATCCCCTTTAGATATTTTTTCTTTCTTGCCGGCGTTAAAATAAAGAGACACATATTCTCGTCTCGGAAATTCAACTTCTTTCTCGTCAAGAATCTTCTCGCCGTCAAATCTCATATAATCGGCACATTTTTCCTCAGGACCCAATATTACATATATCGAACCATTGGCATTTACTCGGGCTGTGCGACCGTTACGGTGTATATACACCTCTTTGGTCAACGGTTGATGATAATGTATAATATTTTCCACTTCGGCTATATCAAGACCACGCGAACCAAGATCGGTAGTCACAAGGACTTTATATGTGCCATTATTAAATAATGTTATTGCCTTCTCGCGATCCTGTTGCTCCAAGCCTCCATGATACATAACTACAGGGATTCCATTACTATGCAAAAAATCATACACCCTTTCGACCGACTCGCGGTAATTGACAAATAATATCGTTTTGCCGTCACCTATATTGCCAATAAGAGTCAATGCTGCCTGTAACTTATCTTTGCTTTCAGACTTCACTTCCATCACATTCATGCGTCGATCAATATTTTTCTTAATCGAAAGGAAATTGAGTACTAATGGTGAAGATAATCTCAAGAAATCGGGGAAATTGTCAATCATAGTAGCCGACGTCAAGAAACGACGTGACAACCTCGACATCTTGCCTATTATTCGCCTCATTTCATCTTGGAAGCCCAATTCAAGCGATTTGTCAAATTCATCAAGCACAACAATTCTTACCGAACTGACATCTATGTGATTGCGATTTATGTGATCAAGCGTTCTCCCCGGAGTACCAACTAATATTGTAGGAGTTACCAATAAAGAATTTTTTTCATCCTTCACATTATGCCCACCATAACAACATGCGACTTTCATACCCAAGGCTAATTCTCGTGCCACTCCATATATTTGCAATACGAGTTCCCTTGAAGGAGCTATAATGACACATTGCAATGATTCTTTATCAGGTTTTACAGCTTGCAACAGTGGCAACAAATATGCTATGGTCTTACCAGTTCCCGTCGGAGACAATAATACCACATCCCCACCCTCTTTCGAACGAGTATTCATTGCAACCTGCATGTCATTCAACTTAGAGATGCCAAGCCGCTCATTCAATCTTGACAGTATATCTTTCTCATTCATAATCAAGAATACATTTTCAAAAAAATATTCACAAAGATACTCAATATTAATTAACGATTAAAAACACAATACCCCTAAAATCCATAATATTTTAAAATTCACATTACGCAGTGTTACATCACGCCGCACGCAATATTTTATGGCATATTTTTTGATTAATCTAATTTATATGTACCAATATTATTAATTATGACATCAATTATTATTTTCATAGTAATAGCCATTGCCAGTTATGTGATACAGGCTTCATTGAAAAGTAAATTTGAACGATATTCCAAAGAAACCATACCCGGCGGAATGACAGGCCGTGACGTGGCAATAAAAATGCTTCACGACAACGGCATATACGATGTGACTGTTGTCAGTACAAGAGGGATGCTGACCGACTTCTATAATCCGGCCAATAAAACTGTAAATCTAAGCGAAGGAGTATATGCAAGTTGCAGCGTGGCCGCAGCAGCAGTTGCTGCTCATGAATGTGGACATGCCGTGCAGCACGCCACCAAATACAGTTTCCTGCAATTAAGGTCTAAACTTGTCCCTGCCGTCAGCTTTGCTTCACGCTGGATATCATGGTTGTTACTCGCAGGTATATTGCTTCTACATGTAATGCCTGGAATCCTATTTGCTGGCATCATCCTATTTGCATTAACCACATTATTCAGTTTTGTCACACTTCCAGTCGAGATTGATGCAAGCCGCAGAGCATTGTTGTGGCTAAACCAAACAGGAATAACCAGTGGAACAAGCCACGAACATGCTACCGACGCACTCAAGTCGGCTGCTTACACTTATGTCATAGCTGCACTTGGCTCATTGGCAACACTTATATATTATGTGATGATATTCCTCGGAGGACAAAGAGACGAATAAACAAGCTATTACATATTTATATATAAAAACCGTTATGCCTTTTCTTCACATAACGGTTTTTATTATATCCTGCACCAAAACTTCGCCTGCATATTTTATATGCAATTTATCATTATAATATTTCAAATAAAATGTTAGGAATAATCAAAACATTCGCTATATTTGTAATAAATACATGAATTTAAATTATAGATAAAACTCTACCAAACTTAATATATTTTATTATGAAGAAAAGATTTTTAACCGTTGCTGTAATTCTGGCCGTTGCCGGGTCGCTGATGTTCACGTCATGTATTGGAAGTTTTGGCTTGACTTCAAAGGTTCATGCTTGGAACAGCCAAGTAGGGAGCAAATTTGTAAACGAAGTAGTATTTATTGCATTTTGGGTTCTTCCTGTATATGAATTGTCTATGCTTGCCGATTTACTTGTTGTAAATTCAATTGAATTCTGGTCGGGTTCCAATCCTGTTGCAGAAACAAAAATAATTGACGGCAAAGATGCTCGCTATGAAATCAAATCAAATGCCGATGGATACATTGTCACAAACTTGAATGACAATTCTGTAGTAAAATTCAACTTTGACGAAGTCGATAATTCATGGGCAGTAGAAGCAAACGGAGAATCTCATAAGTTCATGAAATACATCGATGATACTCATGTCGAAATGATTACTCCTGATGGAAGTTTCGAACAAGTTGAATTGTCACAAAACGGCGTTCTTGCTTACCAACAAATGGTTACTTCCGCACTTTACGCAAGCCGCAATTAAAAAGAATCGCAAATGTCCAAAAATAAAAAAGAATCCGACAACTCGGATTCTTTTTTTATTTCCCAACCCTAAGTCTATATCATCAAATAGATGCTTTCCTATAAAGATATATTGCGATAAATGCATATATGACATTCGGTATCCACATCGCTACAAATGGAGAGGTATACCCCGACACCGCAAATGTAGACGTTACAGTAGTGAATAAAATATAAGAAAAGCTCAATACGAGACCTATTCCGATATTAATCCCCATTCCGCCCTTTACTTTTCTTGAAGACAACGACATACCTATTATAGTTAATATGAATGCAGCAGCTGTCGTGGCATATCGCTTCTCCAATTCAATTTCAAAGTTCTTTATATTTGCCACTCCACGTTCCTTCTGCCTGGCAATATAATTTTTCAACTGGGGGAGAGTCAATGTTTCCTGATCATTTTTGGCAATCAAGAAATCCCTCGGTTCTATCTCCATTATGGTATCAAGACTCTTGCCACGCACAATCGTCTCCTTTAATCCATGAAAATACCTTATAGTATAATCCCTAACAGTCCATTTATAAAGTGTGTCATATTTTATGGTTTGTGCCGTCATACGCGACTCAAGCATCTTGCCATCAAATTTATCAAGGGAGAACCTATAGCCTGTTTTCGAATTATTATCATAACGCGACATATAGGCAACAACACCTGGTGATACTTGCAATTGTATATTCGAACCATGGTCTACTTTCTTATTCTTGACCCATTTATTTGTATATTCTATTCGTTTGATATTGGCCGGAGGAATCACATATGCAGCCAGTACAAACGAAAATACCGCGATAATTGAAGCCGACACAAGATAAGGGATTACAAGTCTTCTGAAACTTATGCCGCTCGACAACATCGCAATAATTTCTGAATTGTCGGCCAATTTAGATGTAAAGAAAATTACAGCGATAAACGTAAATAACGGACTGAACTGATTGGCAAAATATGGCAAGAAATTGACAAAGTAATCAAAAATAGTTTCCTCAATAGGAGCCTCAAGCATCGCATCAAGTTTCTCGTTTATGTCAAACATCACCACGATAGCAAGTAGCAGCAAAATCGCAAAAACGTAAGTTCCCAAAAACTTACGAATTATATATCTGTCAAACATCTTGACAAGAGGTTTACGTTCTCGCTTGACACCCGATTTCGATTCGGATGCTGCATTGTCATCGGCAACCGCTTTATTGCCATCTTTTTTCTTAAATCTAAGTTGAAACATATAGTCTCCTTATTTCATCTCACAACCGACGAGTCACATTGATTACCATTTCTTCTTTCCATGTTTTGAAATCTCCAGCTATAATGTGCTTCCGAGCTTCATTTACAAGCCATAAATAAAAAGCCAGATTATGTATGCTTGCTATCTGCATGGCCAAAATCTCGCCACTGATAAACAAATGCCTCAAATAAGCCTTTGAATAAGCGCGATCCACAAAAGATGGACCATCTTCCTGAATCGGGCTAAAATCATCAGCCCATTTCAGATTGCGCATATTCATTATGCCATGACGAGTAAACAGCATCCCATTACGGCCATTACGTGTCGGCATTACGCAATCCATCATGTCAACCCCCCTGTCTATCGCTTCGAGTATATTGGCCGGAGTTCCAACACCCATTAAATAACGAGGTTTGTCGGCTGGCAATATTTCATTCACTACCTCTATCATTTCATACATTTTTTCGACAGGTTCGCCTACTGCCAACCCTCCAATGGCATTGCCTTCGGCTCCAAGGTCGGCTACAAACTTTGCAGCTTCACGTCTCAGTTCCGGGAACACGCATCCTTGCACAATCGGGAAGAACGCCTGTTCATAGCCATATTTGCCCATTGTCTCATTAAAATGCTTCCAGCCCCTAAGCAACCACCTTTGGGTCAAATCCAATGATTTCCTCGCATAAGTATAATCCGACGTCCCTGACGGACACTCATCAAGCGCCATCATAATATCACTACCTATACTGCGTTGTATATCAACTATATTCTCAGGAGTGAACAAGTGCTTTGAACCATCTATATGGCTCCTGAAATAGGCACCTTCTTCCTTAAGCTTCCTATTGGCCGACAACGAAAAAACTTGAAAACCACCACTATCGGTCAATATTGGTCGCTTCCATCCGTTAAACTTATGCAAACCTCCGGCTTTTTCAATTATTTCTATACCGGGGCGCAAATAAAGATGATAAGTGTTCCCAAGTATAATTTGTGCTTTTATGTCATCTTCGAGTTCATGCATGTGCACGGCTTTGACCGCACCAGCCGTTCCAACCGGCATAAATATAGGGGTTTCTATCGTGCCATGTGCTGTATTTATCAATCCGGCACGCGCATTGCTCCCAGGAGCGCATGCTATGAGAGTATAATCCATCTTGTATTTTTTTACAAAGGTAGCACAACACAAGTATAAAAACAAACTTTACATAGGATGCTAAAGTTCCTGTACTACATAGCAACACCTGCCCACACAATAGTCAAAAATATTTATGCTTATAGCTATGCTTTTTTTGTTTTTTTACATACCTTTGCAATGCGTTGTTAACGTGTGTTATGCATAATGCAGAGTGTATAAATAAATCTGTTGCTTCCTTCCACTTAACGTTGGAACTTCTTGCCCATTTAATGAACAAAAACAACAGTAACAGAAAGAATGACTTTATGAACGTTTTTTAAATAAAAAATAGTATGTTGATTTTAAGAAAAGACAATCTCCTGCTGCAATCACATTCTCCACAAGACGTATTGACAGGGAAAACTACCATGTGCCCATACACGCCGAACAAGCATACATTATTAATCATTATGTTATAACACAATTCTTGAATCAAATAATTCTAAAACTTTACTTAATCAAAATTGATATCAATCATGCCTATATTTTGGATAATAAACATTGTTGCAGTAATCGCTTGCTCAATAATACTGAGTGGGGTCATGATACCCAAAATATTACTGATTTCATTTAGGAAAAAACTATTTGACGTGCCCGATGAACGCAAGATGCACCACAGCCTTGTCCCCCGATTGGGAGGAATTGCATTCAAACCTGTCATTTTTTTCTCTATAACGTTTGCCATAGGCATAGACATCATAATGGGTTATGGAGATATAATAAAAACCATCGACTGCAACATTCCGGAATTATTGTTTTTATATTGCTCAGTCCTCACTTTGTATATAATTGGCATAGCTGACGACCTAATAGGCGTAAGATACCGAGCTAAATTTGTAGTACAGATAGCTTGTGCCATAATGTTCATAGCCGGCGACATCTGGGTCGGCAACTTACATGGAATCCTCGGCCTGTGGGAACTTTCTCCATACTTAGGCTATCCATTGACAATATTGCTTGTCGTATTCATTGCAAATGCAATCAACCTTATTGACGGTATCGACGGACTGGCTTCAGGACTAAGCAGCATAGCCTTGTTCATATACGGAATAGCATTCATCCTGCTTCATCAATACTTGCACGCAATGCTTGCATTCGCAACATGGGGAGTATTGATACCGTTCTTTTATTATAATGTATTTGGAAAGGCCGAGCATGGGAGAAAAATATTCATGGGAGATACCGGAAGTTTGACAATAGGTATCATTCTTGGATTCTTGTCTATAAAACTCATATCTTTTGAATCAAGCGACTCAAATGCCATAATGTCTGACAGCCGAATAATGATTACCGCATTCTCCCCTCTCATTATTCCTTGTTTTGACGTAGTCAGGGTATTCATACATCGAATAAGACGTAAAAACAATCCATTCTTGCCCGATAAAAGCCATATCCACCACAAGCTCATGGCCATAGGATTGCCACAACGCGACGCCATGATAACGATAGTGGCTGTTGCAGCAGTATTCAGCATTAGCAACATCATACTGTCGCCATACATGAATATAAATATCCTTATAATAGCCGACATTATACTTTGGACTTTGATTAACATGTGGCTGACTAAACAAATACACAAACGGCAAATCGAATACTGATTGACAATAAACATATAACCTATAGGCCGAATTGAAAGTGGCATTTTCAATTCGGCCTTTTCATTTGACATGTCAATTCGCCATCACATTTTATAATTTAAATTGGGAACACATTGTTTTTTTGTACATTTGCAATGTGTTATACTAAATAAACATACCAGAAAAATGGGAAAATTTAATTGCTATTTGTAAAATCTACTATCTTATTCCAATAATATCACAATATTGGCATAATAATTGCCACATCAAGTATATAAAATAAGATTATGATATACGGATTGTTTACACCGATGATTAAAGAAATTTTGAATTGCAGTCGTTTGGAAGCCGACAGGCTTCACAACGAAGTAATCATGCCCGAGCATATCCTGCTGGGAATCATCCGGAATGCAAACAACCCTGCCTACTCCATGCTGGAGAAAGCAGGTGCAAACTTAGAAGACCTACGCACATTTGTCGAGGTTAATTTAAACCCGAATGAAAATAACAATCAAAATGATACATCCAACAATAAGCATATAATAAGCAATCAAACGGAACAATTACTCAAACAGGCAATAATAGAAGCACAAGCGAGAAAAATGCCTGTCGGAGCCGAGCACCTATTGCTCGCATTCTTGCATGATCCACACAAAGGCTTTATTTACAGAATATTGAAATATATGAATATAAAATATAACGACATAGAAAAATTTATCGATAGTGAACCCATATCTCCTAAACTGGGTGCGGGATTCACCGACAATGATGATGACGATGATGATACGATGTACAACAAAGATTCATCTGAAAGCGAATCTCACCAAGGCAACAGCGTAAAAAGCAAGACAGCCCAGCGTCATGGCAAAAATGATACTCCCGTACTCGACAAGTATGGAAAAGACATGACACATGATGCTGAAGAAAACAAACTTGATCCGGTCGTCGGCCGAGAAAGAGAAATTGAGCGTCTTGCCCAAATTCTTAGCCGAAGGAAAAAAAACAATCCGGTACTAATTGGTGAACCAGGTGTCGGCAAATCTGCAATAGTAGAAGGTCTGGCTTTGCGCATTGTCCAACGCAAAGTATCAAGAGTCCTGTTTGACAAGAGAGTCATTTTGCTTGACATGGCAGCAATCGTTGCCGGAACTAAATACCGCGGCCAATTTGAAGAACGTATAAAAGCGATTATTGACGAAGTTAAAAAGAATCCCGATGTAATATTGTTTATCGATGAAATTCACACGATTGTAGGTGCAGGGAGCGCTACAGGCACAATGGATGCCGCCAACTTGCTGAAACCTGCCCTCGCGCGCGGTGAGATACAATGCATCGGTGCTACCACCCTCGATGAATACAGAAAAAACATTGAAAAAGACGGAGCACTCGAACGCAGATTCCAGAAGATAATGGTGGAACCGACATCGGTTGATGAAACTATTCAAATCCTAAATAATATAAAAGGTAAATATGAAGAGCATCATGGTGTCACATATACTCCCGAAGCAATAAAGGCGTGCGTGATGCTGACCGAAAGATATGTATCGGATAGAAACTTTCCCGACAAGGCAATAGATGCTATGGATGAAGCCGGTTCCAAAGTTCACATATCCAATATTGTAGTTCCTAAAGAAATTGACGACCTCGAAAAGCAAATACAAGAAGCTCAAATCAATAAAGTACGAGCCGCACAATCCCAAAATTTTGAAAGTGCTGCCAATTACCGTGATTTGCAAGAAAAACTGACAAACAAGCTGAACGAGGAGAAAGAAAAATGGGAAGAAAGCCTTGCCAATCACCGAGAAATAGTCGATGAAAATAAAGTTGCAGAGGTGGTTGCAATGATGACCGGAGTTCCCGTTCAACGCATAGCACAAGCCGAGAGCACAAGGTTGCTGTCTATGGGTGATGAATTGAAAACTCAAATCATAGGTCAAGATATCGCCATCGATAAGATAGTAAAAGCAATACGCCGTAATCGCGTAGGGCTGAAAGATCCCAACAAGCCTATAGGTACATTCATGTTTCTTGGTCCTACAGGCGTGGGAAAAACGCATCTTGCAAAAAAACTTGCAGAATTTCTGTTCAATTCTTCCGATGCACTTATTCATGTAGACATGAGTGAATATATGGAGAAATTCTCAGTGTCAAGGCTTGTCGGTGCACCTCCGGGATATGTTGGGTATGAAGAAGGCGGACAATTGACCGAAAAAGTTCGTCGCCATCCATATTCAGTAGTTCTTCTTGATGAAATAGAAAAAGCTCATCCCGATGTGTTCAACATGTTACTGCAAGTCATGGACGAAGGCAGGCTGACCGACAGCTTGGGTCGAAGAGTTGACTTCAAGAATACCATAATCATAATGACTTCCAATATAGGTTCTCGCGAAGTCAAAGACTTGCACGGAGGTGTAGGATTCAATACTTCACCCAATAACAAAGATTATAATGAAAGTATTGTGAGAAAACAACTTAATAAAAAGTTCTCACCAGAATTCCTAAACAGAATCGATGATATTGTAATGTTTGAACCTTTGGATAAAAACGCAATCGAAAATATTATCGATATAGAACTTTCGTCGTTCTACAAGCGCGTAGAATCTCTCGGATTCAAACTCGAAATTCTGCCTGAGGCTAAATCGTTCCTGGCCGATAAGGGATTTGATCCTGCATATGGAGCTCGTCCGCTAAAAAGAGCCATTCAAAATTATCTTGAAGACCAACTCGCAGAACTCCTGCTTTCAAATTCTTCAGACGAGAAACATAATCAAATGATTAGTATAAGTGTGAATGACTCTAATACAGGACTCACGATGAACATCAAAGAGAACCAATAGAAAAACCCATTATTGCTGCCATGCTACAATGGCAAAGTACAATAAAAACAGAAAAAATGTCATACTTTCAATGTATGGCATTTTTTTTGTCATGTCGTATATAGAAATTGACAATCAAATAACATCAATATACTATGCAAAAAGGAGCTATTGGGGTAACAACCGAAAACATATTCCCCGTAATCAAAAAATTCTTATACAGCGATCATGAAATATTCCTTCGCGAACTTGTCTCAAATGCAGTCGACGCCACTCAAAAATTGAAAACTCTTGCTTCTCATGGAGAGTTCAATGGCTCACTCGACAATTTGAAAGTATCGGTATCGGTCGACAAGGAAAACAAGACTTTGACCGTATCGGATAATGGGATAGGCATGACAGCCGAAGATATAGACAAATATATCAACCAGATAGCTTTTTCTGGAGCTGAAGAATTTCTAAACAAATACAAAGACAACGCAAATGCAATAATAGGCCACTTCGGTTTAGGTTTCTACTCTGCATTCATGGTTGCCAAGAAAGTCGAGATACACTCTTTGTCCTACAAGGAAGGGGCTAAAGCCGTGTGCTGGACCTGCGATGGCTCACCGGAGTATGAAATGGCAGAAATCGACAAGGCCGAACGTGGAACCGACATTATTCTCCACATCGAAGATGAGGAAGACTGCGAATTTCTTGAGAAATCAAGAATAGAAACTTTGCTACGCAAATATTGCAAATTCCTCCCTGTTCCTGTTGTATTCGGGAAAGAACAAGAATGGAAAGACGGTAAATATGTCGATACTGACCGTGACAATGTCATAAACAATATCCAACCTTTATGGGCTAAAAAACCGTCGGAACTGAAAGATGAGGATTATCTGAAATTCTATCATGACATACTTCCCGGGCAAGATGACCCGTTGTTTTGGATACATTTAAATGTAGATTATCCTTTCACACTGACGGGTATTCTATATTTCCCTAAAATCAAGAACAATTTTGACATAAACAAAAACAGGATTCAGCTATATTGCAACCAAGTTTTTGTTACCGATTCGGTTGAAGGTGTCGTGCCCGACTTCTTGATGTTGTTGCAAGGCATCATCGACTCTCCCGACATTCCATTGAATGTATCGAGGTCTTATCTTCAAAGCGACTCAAATGTAAAGAAAATCGCATCTTACATCACAAAGAAAGTATCTGCCCGACTTGAAGATATCGCCAAGAATGATCCTAAGAGCTTTGAGGAGAAATGGAATGACATTAAGATTTTCATTGAATACGGTATGCTCACCGATGAAAAATTCTGTGAATCGGCTATGAATTTCGCACTCGTTGAGGATACCGACAACAAATTCTTCAAACTTGAAGACTATAAAAAACTTATCGAAGCCAACCAAACCGACAAAGACGGAAAAGTTGTATATCTGTATGCCAGCGACAAGGAACTACAATACCCATATATCAAAGCTGCTACCGAAAAGGGATACAGCGTTTTGTTGATGAACGGACAATTGGATGTTCACTTCATTGGACTGCTTGAACAAAAAATACAAAACAGCCGCTTTGTTCGCGTAGACTCAGACGTGATTGACAATCTCATTCCTGCCAAAGACAAAAAAGACAGTAATATCACACCTCTGCAGCGCAACATAATGACTACGATGTTCAAATCACAACTGCCACAAACCGACAAGAGTGAATTTTTCATTTCATTCGAGGCTATGAATCCCGACATTCAACCAATTGTAATCACACAAAGTGAATACATGCGCCGAATGAAAGAAATGGCTGCAATGCAACCCGGCATGAGTTTCTATGGCGAATTACCAGACAGCTTCAATCTAACGTTGAACACCAACCACCCGGTTGTTAAGAAAATCATGGATGCAGCTACCGAGGCTTTGGAAAGCAGCATAACACCTCTTGAAAACGATTTAAATGCCGCAAATACTGCAATAAAAAACATCCATGACGCAAAAGATGGCAACAAGGAACTTTCTGAGGCTCAGAAACAAGAATTGGCTGATAATGAAAAGAAAGCTGCCGACATTCGTAAGCAGGAAGCTAACATAATCAGTGAATATGCCGACAAACAAGATAAAGTGAAACAACTTGTCGACATTGCACTTCTTGGCAACGGAATGCTTAAAGGTGAAGCCTTGAACAACTTCCTGCGCCGTTCAATCGACCTGCTGTAAAAAAATCAATATAATTAAGACAAGCCCATGTCATAAATATGGCACGGGCTTGTCTTTTTTGTTTTACAGCGATCCATGCCAAATAATTCCTAAAAAATAAGCGAGACCATCACTTCTACATGATAATCTCGCTTTTTCTTTAATTAGCTATGAATCCTCCTAATTCACAACTTAATTTCCTTTCATAAGAATACACCCTCGCAAACTGCTTTAAAAAATTAATTGTGGAGTTTTTTACCTTAACCTCCTTGATTTCTTCAAGTTGTTTCTTATGGTCAGATTTTAATAACGTAGTAGTTTTTTTACCCATAGGCAACACATTTTTTGAATGATTATACATACTTATAACGTTATGCACCCAATCATTATTATGTGCCTTACAAAATATTTATCTACATAAAATCATTACGACCTTGAATCAAAACTTGTTCAGAAAGTCAGAATTATGTTATTCTCCTCTGCTATTCTGCGCAAATTGAGAATAGCATAACGCATGCGCCCTAATGCAGTGTTTATACTTACATTGGTTATCTCGGCTATTTCCTTAAAACTCATATTCTTATAATAACGCATGCACAACACTTCTTGTTGTGTCGGAGGAAGAGCCTTGATAAGTTTGCGAACATCTGCATGAATCTGACGCAAAACCATTTCATCCTCAATCGTACTTTCACATAATTCTTTTCTGTTGAAAATATCAATTTCATCAGAATCGCACGATTGTAGATTTTCAACTTTATCTTGACGGAAAAAATCTATGATGAGGTTATGAGCTATGCGTGTAATCCACGCACCAAATTTTCCATTTTCAACATATCGACCATTATTTATGGTAACAATGGCCTTTACAAATGTTTCTTGAAAAATATCATTGGATAATTCAGGATCTTTGACTGTACGAAATATATAAGCATACAATTTATCTTTGTATCGCTCTATCAACACATCAAACGCCGAATTCTCACCATCCGCATATAATCTCACCAATTGTTCATCGGCAAGAGCAAAGAGATTGTCCATTACTTTAATTTTATTGTTTGAGTAATGATTTGTCTATAGGCTATTTGGTTTAATTAGTTAATATTTAATTTAATTATTTTGGCATGCGGTTGCAAATGTAACAAAAAAAAGCATTTGCACAAACTATTTTACACAAATAATCATTTTTGGTATAAAATCAATGTCACATGTTGAAATATTATTACAATTTTTGTAATTTCAGCATGGCCCAGTTATTTTTCTCTTTATATTCAATCTTTTTTAAACCAAGCGGTTCAGCAACTTCCATTATCACAGGTATATCTTTAACATAAAATCCGCTTAGCAACATAGTACCACCAGTTTTCAGCACTTTGCAGTATTTATCAATATCGGCAGTAATTATATTTCTATTTATATTGGCAAAAATTATATCCTTCTCTACTTCATTTGCAAGCAACGAAGCGTCACCAAGCTTAATATCGGCATTTTTCACATCGTTCAACGACAAATTCTCAAGCGCATTGACATAAGCAGCTTCATCAATTTCAATGCCTGTAACCTCTTTGCACCCGCACTTGGATGCTATTATTGCCAATATTCCTGTACCTGTCCCCATGTCCAAGACAGATTTTGAATCAAGATTTTCACTCAATATTTGTTCGGCCATTAATGAAGTAGTCTCATGATGTCCGGTGCCGAATGCCATTTTCGGGTCAATGACGACATCATATTTCAACTTTGGATAATCAGTATGGAACGTGCTGTGAATTACACATTCATTGGCAATGACCATAGGTGTAAAATAATGTTTCTCCCACTCTTCATTCCAATCTGCGCCTTCAATAATCTCTTCGGACCAAGAAATGGCCGATGTAAATTCAAAACCGGCAAGTATTCCGGGTAAGGCATTAGAATCAAACTTGCCTTTTGGTATGTATGCATTCAAGCCCGATGGAGTCGTTTCAAAACTTTCATAACCGGCGTCACATAGCAATGACGACAATACATCAGCCTGTATCTCATCATTAGGATTGATATTAAATTCAACCTTTATATAATCATTCATATTCTATCGGTCTATATCGGTTTCTCGACTATGGGAGATTTACTTCTTCCTAAAAGACTTCCAAAGATACATAAACATTTTTGAAACTTTGTAACCGGCAACGAGATAATTGACATACCGCAATTTCCCCGAAAATTTTCCATTGAAAATAGACGATATATATTTATTATTGGTTGTCATGACCGAAGTATTCATGACCTTCATGGCATTCCCGAGCACCTCTTTTTGCAGTTCGAGCTTCACTAACGCTATTGCCCTATGATACTTCAACTCGTCCACTGTGTAGCCGTTCCACTCAAGTTCTTGACTTGTGACAGTTTTTTCACTACCAGAATTCAACATATTTACAGACATTTTTATTTTTTATCAAGAAACAATTTAGTTATAAACCGTGAAACAGGATTGATTATCAGACGTTTTCTTAACGCATACACGACAAGTACTGCTATTATGAATACGCAACCCACTATAAGATATGCGCCCCATTCACATCCAATCCATCCTTTAATTACATATACAAGAGCGAATGATAAATAAAACAGCGCACAAGCTCCGAGGACGGCCAAAACAAAAGCCACGGCAACCGACGACATTATTATCACAAGTTTCTCGACAGCCGTCAACTTGGCATAATCTATCTGCAATGTGAAGAATTTTTTCAACTCTTCCCACAGCTTTCCATACTGACTATCCATAATACAAATCTTATTTAGGAACAAAGGCGTAATGACATTTTACGATAGTGCCATTACGCCTCATTTTATTTATACTTCTCAATAAGGCTTTCAGCGCCTTATTTTACTATTTCCTCGCTTATTTGGTCTACAAGCTCTTGAACTTCATCGTCGGTGAAATCAATACCCTTGGACTTCAAAAGATTTTTAATGCGATTACGCAATTCCGAACCCTTTTCAGGAGCAAAGAGCAATGCTGCTGCACAACCTACGACAGCTCCACCAAGAAACGCATACAATATTCCAATATTCTTCATATCAATGCCTCCTCTATTTTTATAGTCATTTATCACTTCAATTCGTTCTCAATATCGGATGCCAATTCATCCATCTTTTCTTTCTTCAATGTAATACCTTTATTCTTAAGGTACTCAGCAATTTTGCCTCTCGTATCACTTCCGTTATCCGGAGCAAAAAGCAACCCGACAGCAGCACCGGCAACTGCGCCGCCAATCACTGCTAAAATAATGTGTAAAGGTTTCATAATATTGCTATTTACTAAGTTAATTTATACTCTGCCTGCCATATACAGGCTTCATTCCTTGAATTTGAGTTATAAAAATAAACAATTTATTTACATCTGCCAAACACAAACAATCGGTTTTAAGCATAATTATGAATTGTTGAACATATGGAACTTGCGCATTTGTTTTTAGCAATTATACATGCTAAATTTGCAGTTCGGTTTTATAATTCCAAATGATGGCTGAAAAAGACATAGAAATAAAAGGCGCACGCGTAAACAATCTCAAAAACATTGACATTACAATTCCAAGGAACAAACTCGTGGTAATAACCGGACTGTCCGGCTCGGGAAAATCATCTCTCGCATTTAACACACTCTATGCAGAAGGACAGCGCAGATATGTTGAAAGCCTGTCATCCTATGCAAGGCTATTCCTTGGACGAATGCCAAAACCTGAATGCGATTATATTAAAGGTCTGCCTCCGGCCATAGCCATAGAACAAAAAGTAAACACGCGCAATTCTCGCAGTACAGTAGGTACATCTACCGAAATTTACGACTACCTGCGCCTGCTGTTCTCAAGAATAGGCAAAACGTATTCACCTGTATCAAATCAATTAGTGAAAAAGCACACGCCTGCCGATGTCCTGTACGCCATAAACTCGTATGACAATGATACTCGATTTGCCATCCTTGCCGATATGGACATTCCTCAAAACAGGACTTTGGATGAGCAACTCGATATTTACATAAAAGAAGGTTATTCACGACTTGAATATGATGGTAAGTTTGTTCAAATTTCAGATGTTATAGGCACAAAAACAGATTCGCCCGAGAAATATCATCTTCTCATAGACCGCATGGCTGTCACACATTTGCATGAAGATGATTCCCGATTGCTTGATTCTATAGAAACTGCATTTTTTGAAGGTCATGGAAAATGCCGGTTAAAAGTGTGGGCAAAAAACGGAATTGAGGAGCATGAATTCTCTACAAGATTTGAAGCCGACGGAATTACATTTCAAGAACCGACCGACATGATGTTCAATTTCAATAATCCAATAGGAGCTTGCCCACAATGTGAAGGATTTGGTAAAATCATAGGGATTGATGAAAATCTGGTCATTCCAAATAAGACTTTGTCTATATACAATGATGCCGTTTTCTGTTGGCGCGGAGAAAAAATGAGCGAATGGAAAAATGAGTTCATAAAAATTGCTGTTGCCAAAGACTTCCCGATACACAAACCGTACTACCAGCTAACGGATGAACAGAAAAACTTCTTGTGGCATGGGAACAGCAAATTTCCAGGCATAGACGGATTTTTCAAATATATAGAGAGTAAAATATATAATATACAATATCGAGTACTTCTCGCCAGATATAGAGGCAAGACTATATGCCCGGCTTGCGGAGGTTCTCGCTTGAAAAAGGAAGCGTCCTATGTGAAAATTAACGGAACAACCATCTCCGAACTTGTCAAAAAGCCTATAACCAGCCTTTTTGAATGGTTCAACAACCTAACTTTGCCACAAGAAGATGCAACAATAGCCAAACGCTTACTTGTAGAAATAAAAAACCGCATAAAATTCCTCATTGATGTCGGCCTCGGATACTTAACTCTCGACCGAATGTCATCTACCCTATCAGGAGGAGAAAGTCAACGAATAAATCTTGCCACTTCTCTCGGGAGCAGTCTTGTAGGCTCTTTATATATTCTCGATGAGCCAAGTATTGGTTTGCATTCGCGCGATACAGACAAATTGATCGCTGTGCTAAAGGCTCTGCGCGACATTGGCAATAGCGTTGTCGTTGTCGAACACGATGAAGAAATAATACGAGCCGCCGACTATCTCATTGACATAGGACCGGAAGCAGGCAAGAACGGCGGTCGCGTAATTTATCAAGGAGATGTTGCCCACTTGGCAAAAGCGACAAACAGTTATACGCTTCAGTACCTCACAGGCGAACGTGAAATTGAAATACCTAAGCATCGCCGAAAATGGAGAAATTATATTGAAATAAAAGGCGCTGCCGAAAATAACCTAAAAGGAATAGATGTAAAATTCCCCCTTGAGGTCATGACTGTCATAACAGGTGTCAGCGGTTCCGGTAAATCCACATTGGTAAAAGAAATTCTTTACAAGGCTCTCATGCGTAATATCGGGGAAAGCGCAGATGCTCCGGGAACCTTTTCCTCAATATCAGGTGACTTAAATTCAATAAAAGCTGTTGAATTTGTTGACCAAACCCCTATCGGCAAGTCTTCCCGCAGCAACCCAGCTACATATCTTAAAGCATTTGATGAAATAAGAAAACTATATTCCGAGCAACAATTATCGACACAAATGGGATATAATGCAGGTTATTTCTCATTTAATTCCCCGGGTGGCCGTTGCGAAGAATGCAAAGGTGAAGGCACTATAACCATAGAAATGCAATTTATGGCCGACATAACTCTTGAATGCGAAAGTTGCCATGGCAAACGCTATTGCAATGATGCGCTTGAAGTTGAATATCGAGGCAAGAACATTTACGACATATTGAATATGACTATTAATGAAGCCATAGAATTTTTCTCAGAGTCAAATGGAAGTACTGAAAAGAAGATTGTCAAGCGACTCAGGCCGCTTCAAGATGTCGGACTCGGATATATAAAACTTGGACAAGCTTCATCGACCCTGTCTGGTGGTGAAAATCAACGAGTCAAGCTTGCATATTATTTAAGCAATGAAAAGCAAGTGCTTACAATGTTCATATTTGACGAACCAACGACAGGTTTGCATTTCCATGACATAAACACGCTGCTCAAATCATTTACACAACTATTGGCCAATGGCCATTCCATTATAATCATAGAGCATAACATGGACGTAATAAAATGTGCCGACTATATTATAGACATGGGTCCTGAAGGAGGAGAAAATGGCGGTTATGTAATAGGAACCGGAACACCCGAAGAAATTGCAGCAAATCCAAATAGCTATACGGGCAAGTTCCTAAAAGAAAAATTGTCTGTACAATAATATTGATAATACAGGAAGGCTCAAGTGCCTCATGTCCCAAGCCAAGAACATAATCGCAATTATTCCAGAAACATTCTAAGTAATCTCACAGTTCAACAACACAATAAATTATCAATAATAACAAACCTGTGGCATTGATATAATCCCAAGGTTAATGGAGGAAAAACAAGGCTTTGCATTTTCTATCTTGCAAACCAAAAGCCTTAAAGTCGCACATGAATTCGTCTAAATGGACAACCTTATTTATATGAATATATTGAAAAAATATCCCGGCAAGCAATGGTAACTTGCCGGGATATTTTATGCTTGACTTTGTAGGAACCCTATGATTACTACAAAAGTAGCTTTATTTTAGATTAAATCCATTTAACGTATGCGAAATCTTGACGATGCGGTATTTCCGGATTGTTAGGATAAACCCTCAAAGCATAACGGAATACACCTGCATACTTTATTTGGCTCTTTATGTGATATGTAAGGTTATCTCCTTCTTCCTTCACAATTTCGAGCGGAAGTTTCTCTATCAACTTAGACTCGCCATTCTCATCTTTGTACACAACGAATTCAACGCCAAGGTCACGACCTAATCCTGCAGTGTACAATACTACCGAAGTTTCGTACTCGACACCATTAACAATATTGTTCGACTTCAATGAATCAGAGAATTGAACATCAATTGCATGAATGTCATTCCACTTGGAAGCTACTTTTTCCTTCCATGCGGCAATTTCCTTAGCCTTAGCATAATTATTGGCAATCAACTCAGCCGAACGCTTACCTTCCTTCAAATAGAACCTGTTGATGTAATCATTAATCATACGGGTCATTGTATAGTTAGGAGCGATGTGCGCGATAGAATTCTTAATGTACTGTACCCACTCAGGAGAATAACCCTTAGAGTTCTTGGCAAAATACAATGGAATTATCTCATTTTCGAGCATTGAATAGATAGTAGCAGCATCAAGCTTGTCTTGCTGGCCTTGGTCGGTATAAGTACGCTTGTCGGTCAATGCCCAACCTGCACCTTCACGGTAACCTTCATACCACCATCCGTCCTTAACCGAGAAATTAAGCACACCGTTCATTTCGGCCTTTTCTCCCGAAGTACCAGATGCTTCCAATGGACGAGTCGGGGTATTCAACCAAATATCAACGCCGCTGACAAGTCTCTTTGCAAGTGTCATGTCATAGTTTTCAAGGAAAATAATTTTACCCAAGAATTGTGGCATGCGCGAAATTTCTATAATCCTCTTGATTAACCCTTGTCCGCCACCATCAGCCGGGTGAGCCTTGCCCGAGAAGATAAATTGCACTGGGAACTGCTCATTATTGACAATTCTTGACAATCTGTCGAGATCGGTAAACAACAAGTGTGCTCGCTTATAAGTAGCAAAACGTCTTGCAAAACCTATCAACAATGCATTTGGATTGATTTTTTCTATAATAGACAAGATTCGAGATGGATCTCCTTGGTTTTTCAACCATGAAGAAGCAAAATCTTTCTTTACAAATTCAATCAATTTGTTTTTCAACTTTAGTCTCAAATTCCAGATGTCTTCATCATCAGCCTTGAGAATCGGTGCCCATGTTTTCTCATCAGCTTGAGCATTAAGATAGTCAGGGCCAAATGTCTTTTCATAGAATTCTTTCCATTCTGAAGCTGCCCAAGTTTGCATATGAACGCCATTGGTTACATAAGAAACATGTGATTCTTCCCAGCTATAACCTTTCCATACGCCTTGGAACATCTTCTTTGACACTTCTCCGTGCAACCAGCTAACACCATTTGCTTCTTGACAAGTGTTCAATGCAAACACGCTCATTGAGAAACGCTCATTGGTATCGGGATTTTCTCGACCCATATTCATAAGCTCATTCCAAGAGATACCAAGCTTCTCGGGGAATTCTCCCATATATTTTCCGAACAACGACTCGTCAAAATAATCATGTCCTGCCGGAACTGGAGTGTGCACCGTGTACAATGAAGACGAACGAACTACCTCAAGTGCTTGGTTGAATGTCAAGCCTTCTTGCACATAATCAACCAGTCTTTGCAAGTTAAGCAATGCGGCATGTCCTTCGTTGCAGTGGTACAATTGAGGCTTGATGCCAAGCTTTTTCAACATCAATACACCACCTATGCCGAGCAAATATTCTTGCTTGATACGGTTTTCCCAATCTCCTCCATACAACTTGTGAGTAATAGGACGGTCAAATTCAGAGTTCAGGTCAACATCGGTATCGAGAAGATACAGATTCATGCGACCTACATTCACTTTCCAAATTTTTGCATAAATTACTCGACCTGGATAAGGAACTTCAAGCAACATGTGCTGTCCGTTTTCATTCAAGACAGGCTCAATTGGCAATTGGTTGAAATTCTGTGGCTCATAATTAGCAATTTGCTGTCCGTCCATCGACAATGATTGAGTGAAGTATCCATACCTGTAAAGGAAGCTCACAGCAACCATGTTAATACGAGAATCAGATGCTTCTTTTATATAGTCTCCGGCGAGAATACCAAGACCGCCCGAATATATCTTCAATGCACTGCATAGACCGAATTCCATGCTGAAATAAGCAATCGACGGAACATCTGTACGCATCCCAACTGACATATACGCCTTAAAGTCGGCATACACTTTCTCGATACGAGCCATGAGTGCCTCATCATTCTCTATTGCCGTATACTTCTCGTATCCAAGTTTTTGCAGCAACAAAACAGGATTTTCACCTGTCGAACGCCACAATTCCGGATCTAAGTCATGGAATAACGACTTACCTTCACTGTTCCATACCCACCACAGATTCTTTGCAAGTTCCTCAAGCTTTTTCAGCTTGGCAGGAAGTTCTGATTTTACTGTCAAGTCTCTCCATGTAGGAGAATTAGTATTACTAACTTGTAGTTTCATATATTAATTAAATAATGTTATGTGGTTATTATAATTATCCAAACTTATTTATGTCTACCTTGTGCCAAAGCATTATTTAACGCTTCATCATATGCAGCATAATAATACTCTATAAATTGTGTCCACTGTGCTTGCTTTGATGTCTTTGAAGCCGCATCTCGTATCTTTACCATAGTTTTAGAATCGGTAGACAGCAATTTAAGCACGTTTTCAGCGATTTGACGCACTACATCGTCATAATTTGAATCGCATCGGTGGATAACAACCGTACCACAATCCTCAAAATCACCTTTGAAATTGTCCAGTACCCATTGGCCATATCCGGCAAGATCGGTTGTTACGGTAGGCACACTGAATGCAACGCTTTCGAGCGGAGTATAACCCCAAGGCTCGTAATAGGAAGCAAACACCGTGCAATCCAATCCCGGCAAAATGTCATAATATGCCAAATTGAATATACCGTCATCACCATTTAAATAGGATGGTACATAAATGATTGTCAGATTATTATCATTAGCATAATGCATACCTAAATAGTTGATTTTCCCATAGATTGCATCTTGAGAATAGTTATGCAATGTATGCGTTATAATCGAGTTTTCAAGTTTACAGCATTTACCTTCGGCCAGCGCAGCTTTCAAGTCGGCTCTTGCTTCATCAACCCATGCAGGAACAAACAAAAAAGCAAGTACTTTTTTATTACAATCTCTCTTCTGTGTCCTTATCACGTTCATTGAGTCAATAAACGCATCATAGCCTTTGTTCCTAAATTCATTACGTCCGGCTGTGGCAACGATAAACGTATCATCATCAAACTCAATACCTGTCAATGACATAGCCACTTGAAGCATTTTTTTCCTTGCAACCTTACGCTTGGCTGTATAACTCCTTTTATTTGACGGAACAAAAGTCTGTTCAAATCCGTTAGGTGTCACTACCGGCTTACGACCAAGCAATTGGACACATTCCTTGGCGGTCACTTCGCTTACTGTAGTAAAGCTATCGGCATTCCATGCAGCAGCCTTTTCGAGAGAATGTTTTGACTGCATGTTAAGCTCAACAGCCATTTGGTCGCCATTATAGCCGCTCATGTAATCATACAACGGTTTGTTGTTGCCACATATGCTACGGCCAATGCTCGTTGCATGAGTAGTAAACACTGTTGCTATCTTAGGCAGATGCGACTTCACATAAAGAAGCCCCATTCCTGTGGTCCATTCGTCGAAATGAGCAATAACCTTGCTACTGCCATTATACATGTTCAAGTATATGCTCTCAATCACCAAAGCGGAAGCATAGGCAAACATGCAACTGTCGTCATAGTCGCCGTATGCATGAAGAGAGTCTACGCAGAATTTATTCCACATTTGAGCATACAATTCGTCCTTATATGAATACAACGACTTGTAATCCACCAAAATAACTATGGGATTGCCGGGTACCGTCCATCGCCCGACTCTTACACTCATTCCTATTGGAAATACTGCACTTTTCTTCCATTCCTGAAGAATCGTATCAGATTCTTCAAAATATGGAGAAGGGTTATCTTTACTCCACAAATCGGGACCAATAAATATAATCTTGTCTTTGAAATCAGTCTGTAAAGTATTAGCTTTTGTAGAAAGCACGGCATATATTCCACCAACCTTATTGCACACTTCCCAGCTCGTTTCAAATATCAAATCTGGTTTTTCTTTGCTTAAGACCATAGTATCAACATCTAATCCAAAAAAACACGTTTGCAAATATAAGCAAAAAATAAATATTCTCTAATACATAATTTTTTTTGTAACGTATCTCTCAATCAGCATGTCATACCGTGATTTTATCACATCGCTTTGCTGTTTTACCGTCAACAACACGATAAATTCATGTAATTTCATTTTCGTATGCCTCAAAAATACTCCTGAAATTTTATTAATGATATCGGAATATTAACTAATTATAACATAACCTAAATTAAAAAAGAGGCAGTAACATTGTCATCTTTAAGACAAAGCTCCTGCCTCGATTATTATTTTAAATATAATTTCACTTCTTTACCAATATATATGATGTGAAAGCTTTTAGCCTACCGCTCAACATGCCTTTCTTTACGACAAATTCAGTACCATACACCTTGTCTTTATATTTTCCGTTTGGCAACGACGTTTCCATTTCTACCTCAACTTCACCATCGGTTATATTGACAAGAGCCGCTCCTTTTTTACCTCGGCACACCTCAGCAACTTTATTATCTGCGCTGAAATACAGAGATTCTGGCTGCCCATGCATTTGTTTCCTGAATTTATTCACAGCCACTACTTCGGGATGCATAAATTCTCCATTTCCTCGTACTCCGACTATATTGTCGCCCCATACATTATCGGGAGAACTGTTGTTTGGACGGGAATAGAATAACGGAGTCCCATTCTGACGGGCAGCAAGGAACACCCATCCCATGCGAATTTGCTCATTTGTCAATCCGGCCGACTCATGTGCATTGCAATAAGTGTCATGCGATTCAACCCATGTGACAAGATTGTATGGAGCTACAGGATGATGCCATTGTCCCACACTGTCTGCACTCCAATCTCCAGCCGACAATACATTTCTCAATACATGCCCATAAGAACTTGCAGTGAGGTTGACATACTCTCCATACTCCTTCTCTTTTACATTCTTATCTTGCAGAACTTCACCATAAATAAACAAGCTGTCCATCGGAAGAGCAAGTGACAACCCTTTCACCGCCTTACGTCCCGTTGCAACATCCCAAAAGTCATTTTGCTTTGACTTAGGGTCAAGTGGGTCACTCGGTAAGCCTATATGCTTGGCTGTGTCATACCTGAACCCCCTTGCTCCGCAATTTAGCAAATCATTTACATAAGTCATGTAGTAATATTGAAAATCAGGATTCTCTGTATTTACATCAGGGAGACCTCCCATTTGTCCAGTCGTGCACTGCAAACGGTCATTATAATCCTTTATTTCTGTAAATCCTGCAGCGTGATACAAATTTTCATGCCCGCCAACTGCTGCATCGAGGTCATCACTCACCCTTGTGTCGTCCATTGCCGTATGATTTGGCAACACGTCAACAATTACCTTAATGCCATATTTCTTAGCTTCATCGCACATGGCAATAAAATCCTCACGAGTTCCTACTTGGTAATTTCCTATCTTCCAATCTACCGGTTGATAATGATAATACCAGCGCCCGTGACCGAACAGCTGATTTCCGCCGCCTTTATCGCCCTTGGCTTCAGTAATGCAGTTTTGAGCCGGAGGGGTCTGTACATATTTATATCCGGCATCGGCTATATCCTTCATGTTTTCTTTGATTGTGTTGAACGACCAACACCATGCATGAAGAATCACGTCATCATTAGTAATAGTTTCGGCTGGCTTGTCTTTTGCAAAGCCACTCAATCCAAGAGCGACTGCAACTGTTGTCAAAAATAAATGTTTCATAAGTTAGCGTTAATAAAGATATTAGAAATTCATGATGTAAAGATAGCGAAACTCATTCAAATACAGATATATTTTAACAATTTCTTAAGAATGTATGTCCTCTCTGCCAATTCGTGCCCGTCATAGGACTCTCCATTAACATAAAATTCATCTGTCAATTCCATTTTTATCATGAATTATGGAATACAATTACTGCTTTTCGCTAAGTTCGAGCCACCGCATCTCTTTTTCATCAAGCAACTTTGACAACTCCTCGTAACGCAAGGAGATTTTGGCGACATCTTCAATCACTTCACCACTATTGAACATTGCTGTCAATTTTTCTTTTTCGCCTGTAAGTTCCTGAATCTCTTTTTCAAGAGATTCAAATTCTTTGCGTTCCTTAAATGACATCCTATTGGACGGCTCTCTATTATTCCTCCACTTGGGCTTGCTTACCGGTTCACTTTTACTCTTACAAACTTTGGGCTCATCCGATACATTCTTTTTTGCCTCCCGATATTCTGAATAATTTCCAGGGAAATCCTTTATTTTGCCATTTCCTTCAAACACAAAAATATGGTCAACAGTCCTGTCCATGAAAAACCTGTCATGCGACACGACAATCAGGCACCCTTTATAATCTGCAAGATAATTTTCAAGCACCTCGAGAGTTTTTATATCAAGATCATTGGTCGGCTCGTCAAGTATCAGAAAATTTGGCTTCCTGAACAAAACCACGGCTAAATACAACCGGCGCTTCTCGCCTCCGCTCAACTTGCAAATGAGTTTTTGTTGGTCGGCTGGAGAAAATAAGAACAATTGCAGGAATTGCGACGCGCTGTAGACAGTTTTCTCATCAAATCGAGCATACTCAGCTATATCCTTCAATGCATCTATCACCCTCTTTGATTCATCAAATTTCATCCCGTCTTGACTGTAATAGCCAAATTGCACTGTCTCTCCTATATCAATTGTTCCGCTGTCTATAGGCTCCTCACCCAGCAGGCATTTTATAAATGTGGATTTCCCGGCACCATTGTTACCAACTATTCCCAATTTCTCATATCTCGCAAATATATAACTGAAATCATTCAATATCACATTGTCGCCAAAGCTCTTACACACATGTTCGGCTTCAAATATTTTCGAACCTATATAAGTTGCCTTCACGCTCAGTTTCACGTCGGCTTCCTCCCTCCTTGTCTGTGCTTTCTCTTCTAATTTATAAAACGCATCTATGCGATAACGAGCCTTGCTGCCGCGAGCTTGGGGCTGACGGCGCATCCATTCAAGTTCGGTCCGTAACAAGTTCTTGGCACGCGCAACTTCCGCATTTTCAGCATCTATACGCTCTGCCCTCTTTTCAAGGTAATAGCTGTAGTTACCATTATATTCATAAATATTTCCAAAATCCACCTCGATAATTTTATTGCATACCTTGTCAAGGAAATACCTGTCATGAGTGACCATCAATAAAGTTATGGTTGAACGCTTAAGATAGTCCTCAAGCCACTCAATGACATCAATGTCAAGATGATTGGTAGGCTCATCAAGCAATAACACATCGGGATTGTCAAACAATACACGGGCAAGTGCCACACGCTTCAACTGCCCTCCCGACAATTCACCTACGCGCTGTCTGTAATCAACAATTTTCAATTGCGACAACACTTGCTTGAAATGAGCTTCATAATCCCACAGCCCTAAATTGTCCATCATCGGTATCGCATCCGACAATCGTTGCTCATCATTGCCACCAAGGGCTTCCTCATACGCTTTAATTATGGCCGATCTTTCAGTCCCGTCATCAAGGAAAACATCAATTACCGGTAAATCACCGTTTATTGCCGGGACCTGCTCCAAAAAGCCGAGCCTGATGTCATTTTGCATTATCACCGTGCCACTGTCCATCGACTCCACTCCGGCTATGATTTTCATCAAAGTTGACTTCCCGGCTCCGTTGCGGGCGATAAGTCCAACCTTCTCTCCTTCTTCTATCCCGAATGATATGTCTGAAAACAAAATTCTGTCGCCAAACGATTTTGTAAGTCCGCTAACTTGCAATATGCTATTCATTTTCACCTCTTTTCTATTTCTTACACGACATTGTACCATGAAGCTGCATTCAACCACATCTGTCGTTTTTATCGCAAAACCGCATGGCACAAAAGATTCACAAAAATAACAAATTTTTCCATCCGACAACGATTCATACTCCAATTTACAGTCCGTTATAAAATTAATTAATTGACTTGCGAAATAACTTATATAATCGTACCTTTGTATGATAAAAGACGTGATTTAAGCATTGCTTTCATGCATGCTTTAATATGATGAAAATTAATCTGTAAGTATGACTGAAGATCGAATATTAAAGATCAATATTGAAAATGAGATGAAATCTTCCTACATTGATTATTCAATGTCGGTGATTGTATCTCGTGCACTGCCCGACGTGCGCGACGGTTTCAAGCCCGTGCACCGAAGGGTTCTCTACGGTATGCAGAAATTAGGTAATTTCTACAATGCTCCTACCAAGAAATCAGCTCGTATCGTGGGAGAAGTCATGGGTAAATATCACCCACACGGCGACTCTTCGATATACCTTACCATGGTGAGATTGGCTCAAAACTGGGCATTAAGGTATCCATTGGTCGACGGACAAGGCAACTTCGGTTCAATTGACGGAGACAGCCCGGCTGCCATGCGTTATACCGAGGCTCGATTGAACCGGATGGGCGAAGAAATGCTCCGCGACATAGACGAGGATACTGTCGACATGGTGCCAAACTTCGACGCAACACGCGAAGAACCTGTCGTATTGCCAACAAGGTTTCCAAACTTGATTGTAAATGGAGCTTCGGGCATTGCCGTAGGTATGGCAACAAACATGCCACCGCACAATTTGACCGAATCGATCAACGCCTGTCTTGCTCTTATCGAGAATCCCGACATGGAAATAGAAGAATTGATGAAATACATCAAAGCACCCGATTTCCCGACAGGTGGCATTATTTACGGATATGACGGAGTTAAGAAAGCCTTTGAGACCGGACAAGGAAGAATCGTTATACGCGCCAAAACAGAAATAGAGTCGGATGACGATGGAGACAAAATCATCGTAACAGAGATTCCGTATAACGTCAATAAGAAAGTCCTTATTGAGAGCATAGCCGATTTAGTCGTAGAAAAGAAAATTGATGGAATTTCCAACATCAACGACGAAAGCGACATGCGAGGCATGCGAATAGTCATTGACTTGAAACGTGATGCCAATGCAAATGTCGTGCTCAACAAGTTGTTCAAGATGACACAATTACAATCATCTTTCAGCGTAAATAACGTTGCACTTGTTCATGGCCGTCCCAAGACTCTCAACATAAAACAACTCATACAATATTTCCTTGACCACAGGAATGATGTAGTCATAAGACGTTCCAAGTTCGAGCTAAAGAAAGCCGAGGACAGACTTCACATCGTGCAAGGATTAATCATAGCATCCGATAATATCGACGAAGTTGTCGCAATAATAAAATCAAGCGACTCACGAGCCGATGCAAGACAACGACTGTGCGATAGGTTTGGAATCGACGAGATTCAATCCAAAGCCATCGTTGAAATGCGACTTGGAGACCTCACCCATCTTGATCAGGACAAATTGCGCAACGAATATGACAGCCTCATGCAGACTATCGCGCGTCTGAATGACATCCTTAACAACGATGACACACGTCGCAAGGTTATTGAGGATGAGTTGATTGAGATTCGTGACAAATACGGCGATGAGCGCAAAACTGAGATTGTTTATGCATCCGAGGACTTTAATGCCGAAGATTTTTATGCCGACGACCATATGATAATCACTATTTCGCACCTTGGATACATAAAACGTACTCCATTGTCAGAATTCAGGGCGCAAAATCGTGGCGGCGTGGGTGTCAAGGGAAGCGAAACACGCGATTCCGATTTTATCGAATACATATATACGGCATCGATGCACAGCTATGTGCTATTCTTCACTCAGAAAGGACGTTGCTACTGGCTCAAAGTCTATGAGCTGCCCGAAGGTGCAAGAAATTCAAAGGGACGTGCAATACAAAACATGCTCAATATCGATCCCGACGACAAGATAAACGCATTTATTGCCGTGAAGAACTTGAGCGACCCAGAGTACAACAGTACCCACAATCTTGTATTCTGCACTAAAAAAGGTCTCATCAAAAAAACGTGCCTTAGTGCCTATGCAAGGCCTCGTGCAAATGGCGTGAATGCAATCACAATCCATGAGGATGACCAAGTGATACAAGTAAGGCTGACCGACTCAAACTGCGATGTCGTGATGGCAAACAAATACGGCAAGGCTATCAGATTCCATGAATCAAAAGTACGCCCGATGGGAAGAATTGCAGCCGGCGTAAAGGGTATGACATTGGATAGCGAAGATGACGAAGTTATCGGAATGATATGCCTTCCACAAAATACTGAAGACACGATACTTGTTGTTTCAGAACAAGGATATGGCAAACGCTCACAGCTCGAAGACTATCGCATAACCAACAGAGGTGGCAAAGGTGTGAAGACAATGAACATCACCGAGAAAACTGGTCTGCTTGTATCCATAAAGCGTGTTAACGACAACAACGATTTGGTAATTATAAACAAATCGGGAATCACTATCAGACTGCATGTTGCCGATTTGCGTGTAATGGGGCGTGCAACACAAGGCGTGAAACTCATAAATCTTGAGAAACGAAATGACGAAATAGCATCAGTGTGCAAAGTTATTTCAGAAAAAGATGAAGAATTGGTTTCTGAAAATGGCGGAGAAGAAACCGAACTGATTAACAAACCAACTACTGCCAACGTCGAACAAAACTACGATGATGATTACGAAGAAAATGAAAACGACATCATCGATGACGAAACCGACGACAGTGACGATAAAGAGATTGAATAAATTTACTAATATCAAAATTTTAACTGACATGAACAAATTAGTTTTATTTTTAACATGCGCTTCTTTGGCAGTGGGTAGTGCAGCTGCAAAAGACGAGCCGAATCCGGCTGAACCTTTTTATAAAGCAGGTAAAGAAAAGTTTGACCAATACGATGACAATCAAGCCAAGCTTTATTTACCAAGCAACAACAATCCGGTGGATACATTGAGCATGTGTATCGCATTACTTGATGGCTATGACAACTATGTCAAAGCATTGCCTCTTGACACAATTATCCAAACAAACAAAGACGGCTCTCCAAAAATTGACAAGAAGACAGGCAAGCCCAAAACAAAGACTAAATATTCAAAAGACATCGTAAATACAATTTCCGGCCACCACAATGATTTCTCAATTGCCGGAAGTGTGTTCTACGGCAAGGGAGATTATGCCAACGCTGCTAAAGCATGGGACATCTATGCTTCGCTCCCTTCAGCAGAATTCCTTGGTGACAAGAAGCCTGAATTGGCCGATTCTACCATAGCTGAAACATTTTATAATGTAGGCGTGTCACAATACTTCGCAAAAAATTTTGAAGAATCAATCAATGCGTTGGGTAAAGCTAAAAAACTCGGATATGCCAATGACAACTTCCGTACGATACTTCAACTTTCTGTAAGCGGTGCCGTTGATAAATACATGGTCGCAAAAGATTATGCGAAATGTGATGAAATATTGGATGGAGCAATCGCAAACTTCCCTGATGAGGCTATGTTCATAATGTTCAAAGGCATCGTCATTGAAACCGAAACCGAGGACATCGAGCAGGCTATCAAATACTACAAAGAAGCCGCTGAAAAAGATCCTAATCTTGCCGACGCTCAATATCATGTAGGTCGTTACTACAACAACAAGGCCGTTACATTGATGAACGCCGAAGAAAACTTGAACCTGACTGACGAAGAATTGGGAAAAATCATCGACCCGATTTGCCAACAAGCAAAACCATATCTTGAAAAGGCTGTCGAATTGAATCCTTCAAACAGCGAAGCTAAGAGAATGCTCGACTGGGTAAATAGCCGTTTGAACAAATAAATCCTTCACTATGATTTGAAGTTTATTTGAATTACAAAACGACATAAAACTAAAGCAGGTATCTACGTTTGATATCTGCTTTAGTTTTTTATTGACAAATTACTTTATCCACCACATAAATTTATTTGGCACCCTCCACACATATTAAAATCATTTCATTACCTTTGTATAATAATTAATTTAGCATAAACCTATGATAAAATATGTTGGCGCTCATGTGAGCGTGGAGGGGGGCGTTGAGAATGCTCCTTTGAATGCACATAATATAAACGCAAAGGCTTTTGCTTTCTTCTCGCGCAATCCGTCGAGATGGAAATCATCACCTCTTAAAGAGAAATCGGTGGAATTATTCAAAGAAAATTGTGCCAAACTTGGTTACAAACCTGAGAATATACTTCCACACGACAGTTATCTTATAAACCTTGGCCATCCGGATACCGATAAGCTGGAAACTTCAAGAACAGCATTCCTCGACGAGTTTCAACGATGCGAGCAATTGGGATTGACCATGCTAAACTTTCACCCGGGAAGTCATCTTAATGAAATAGATTTGGACAAATGCCTCGACCGCATTGCCGAATCGATAAACATTACTCTCGACAAGACATCCGGCGTGACAGCAGTAATTGAAAACACTGCCGGACAAGGGACAAATGTAGGCAACAAGTTTGAAGAAATCGCCCACATCATCGACAAAGTGGAAGACAAATCGCGAGTAGGCGTATGTATCGACAGTTGCCATGCGTTTGCTGCCGGCTATGACATTTCAACTGAAGATTCTTACGCCAAAGCATGGGAAGACTTTGACCGAATAATAGGATTCAAATATTTGCGTGCCATGCACTTGAATGACACAAAGAAGGGACTTGCGTCAAGAGTGGATCGCCATGAAAGCCTCGGCAAAGGAATTCTTGGAGAAACATTCTTTAAACTAATGATGAATGATGCACGCTTTGATAACATTCCTTTGATTCTTGAAACACCGAATACCGATATCTGGGAAAATGAAATAAAGTGGCTTTATGAACAAATAAAAATATAAATATATAAGATCTTTTCATGAAAACGTTACCTGATCAAAGCTTTTGGAAACTATGGAACATTAGTTTCGGATTTTTTGGCGTTCAAATTGCATACGCCTTGCAAAGTGCTAACATAAGCCGCATTTTTGCCACATTGGGCGCAGACCCGCATAATCTTAGTTACTTCTGGATTCTTCCTCCGTTGATGGGAATAATCGTGCAACCCATTATCGGCGTACTTAGTGACAAGACATGGTGCCGTTTCGGTCGGCGCATCCCCTATCTGTTTGTGGGAGCATTGATTGCAGTGTTGGTCATGTGCCTGTTGCCTAATGCAGGGAGTTTTGGCATGTCGGTATCTGCCGCAATGATATTCGGCTTATTCTCTCTCATGTTTCTTGACACATCAATCAATATTGCCATGCAGCCGTTCAAAATGATGGTTGGCGACATGGTGAATGAAAAACAAAAAGGTCTCGCCTACTCAATCCAGAGCTTCCTTTGCAACGCCGGAAGTCTTGCCGGATACTTATTCCCATTTGTATTCACATGGATAGGCATAAACAATATTGCCCCTACCGGACAAATCCCCGATTCGGTCATATATTCTTTCTACATAGGTGCGGCAATCCTCATCCTATGTGTCATATACACTACCGTGAAAGTAAAAGAGATTCCGCCTAAGGAATATGCCGAATATCATGGAATAACTAAAGAAGCAAATGAAGAGAAAGTAAACATCTTCAAGCTACTCATCAAAGCTCCAAAAGCATTTTGGACAGTAGGACTTGTGCAATTCTTCTGCTGGGCAGCATTCATGTTCATGTGGACATACACAAATGGCAGCATCGCAGGAAACGTGTTCAACGCGCCCGAAACCGCTCGTCATCTCCTTGACACACAATCTCCCGAATACCAAGCCGCAGGCAACTGGGTTGGAGTGTTATTCGCAGTTCAGGCAATCGGCTCCGTGATATGGGCGGCTGTGATACCATTCTTCAAGAACCGCAAAGTAGCTTACGCGACAAGTCTGATACTTGGTGGCATAGGTTTTATCTCTGTATACTTCATCCACGACCAGTATTTGTTATTCGCATCATTCCTGCTAATAGGATGCGCATGGGCAGCAATGCTCGCTTTGCCGTTTACCATCCTGACCAATGCCCTGTCGGGAGGCCATATGGGCACATATTTAGGCCTGTTTAATGGTACGATATGCGTACCTCAGATCGTCGCTGCCATTGCAGGCGGCTGGATTCTCGGCGCATTCACCCAAGAAGGCAAAGTGCCCCCCGAGGTAAACATGCTTGTCGTTGCAGGAATCGCTTTAATCATTGGAGCCATATGCGTTGCTTTCATAAAAGAAACATTTGGTTCCGAAGCAAAGAAACTCTCATAATTACAACTAACATAAACAACAAAATAGGCGGCCGGTTTCTCCGGCCGCCTATTTTATTATTTATCCTATTGACATTTATCAGTTGTGTGCACTTAATGCCTCATGCATATGCTGAGCAGCCCTGCGGCCATCACCCATAGCAAGGATAACCGTAGCACCTCCTCTGACAATATCACCTCCGGCATATATGTCATCAAGCGATGATTTCATAGTATCCTCGTTCACCACGATAGTATTACGCTTGCTCACTTCAAGCCCGGGGATGGAACGTGGTACCAACGGATTGGGCGATACACCGACACTTACAATTACAAGGTCAACCGGGATTTCTTCTATCGCACCTTCAATGGGCACTGGAGAACGTCTGCCTGACGCATCAGGTTCGCCAAGTTCCATTTTTTGCAGTTTCATAATCTTGACCCTGCCCGATTCATCCCCTAAATATTCCACAGGATTATGTAAAGTCATAAATTCCACACCTTCTTCCTTGGCATGCTTCACTTCTTCAAGGCGTGCAGGCATTTCTTCTTCCGAACGACGATATACCAGCATTGCATGTTCAGCTCCCATGCGACGAGCGGTACGCACCGAATCCATTGCAGTGTTTCCTCCTCCAATTACTGCTATACGTTTCCCTCGCAGTACAGGAGTGTCCCAACCATCAGCTCCGGCACCCATAAGGTTGATTCGAGTCAAATACTCATTGCTCGACATTACCCCGTTTAGGTTCTCTCCCGGAATGTTCATGAACCGAGGCAGACCCGCTCCCGATGCCACAAATACACCCTTGAACCCCATCTCATGCAAATCATCATGAGTGAGCGTCTTACCGATTATTACATCTTTTTCAAATTTCACACCCAATGCCTTCAATCCATCTATTTCATCATCAACAATCGAGTTAGGCAATCTGAATTCAGGTATTCCGTATTTCAAAACTCCGCCTATTTCATGCAGAGCCTCAAATACTGTGACATCATATCCAAGCTTTACCATATCGCCTGCAAAAGATAATCCCGCAGGGCCGCTTCCCACAATGGCAATTTTAATACCATTTGCAGGAGCCACGGCAGGCAATGTCTTCTTCCCTTTTTTACGGTCGTAGTCAGCGGCAAAACGTTCAAGATATCCTATCGCCACCGGTTCGCTATTCATTTTATGATGAATACATTTACTTTCGCACTGTTTCTCTTGTGGACAAACACGACCACACACGGCAGGCAAGGCACTGGTCTCTTTCAATGTCGCCGCAGCCGCATCAAAATCGCCACGCTCTATATTTTTAATGAATTTCGGAATGTTTATGCCTACCGGGCATCCTGTCACGCATTGTGGATTTACGCAATCAAGGCATCTTTGCGCTTCGATACATGCCATTTCGGCCGTAATGCCTTGGTTCACTTCCTCACGACACGTTATACGATACTCCGGGGTCAATTCGGGCATCTTCACCCTCGGTATTTTTATTCTGTCCTTGGCACTCTTACTCTTTCGCAAATCTTCGCGCCATTGTTCTTTACGAGATTCAGTTATATCGTTATTATCCATATTGTCAAGATATTATTAATTATAAGACTTTAGTCTCATCATCAACTGATCAAAATCCACTTCATGCGCGTCAAATTCAGGTCCATCTACACAAACAAACTTGGTTTTCCCTCCTACAGTGACACGACAAGCTCCGCACATTCCGGTCCCATCCACCATAATTGCATTCAAAGAACACTCTGTCGGTATATTATATTGCTTTGTCAGCAGTGACACGAACTTCATCATTACGGCAGGTCCGATAGTAATAACTTTGTCAACCTTTTCACGCTTTATGACCTCTTCGACACCTGCAGTGACAAGCCCTTTCTGTCCATAACTGCCATCATCAGTCATTATTATAACGTCATCGCTATACTCGCGCACCTCTTTTTCCAATATTATCAAATCCTTGCTTCGCGCAGCAAGCACACTCACTACACGGTTGCCAGCCTTTTTAAAAGCTGTCAGAATCGGTAATAATGGCGCAACACCAACGCCGCCTCCACAGCACAATACCGTGCCATATTTTTCAATGTGGGTAGCCTGTCCGAGTGGGCCAACCACATCCTCAAGGCAATCTCCGGGTTCAAGAGCGCATATTTTATGCGTTGAAACACCCACATCCTGAATCACAAGAGTTATCGTTCCTTTTGCCACATCAGCATCTGCTATTGTCAATGGGATTCTTTCCCCATGAGCATCGCTGCGAACTATCACAAAATGACCTGCGCGACGTGATTTTGCAATCAAAGGCTCTTCTACGACAAGTTTCACAACCTTGGCTGAGAAGTGCTCTTTACTTATTATTCTATTCATATCATAACCACTTAGTTTCTTTACAAAATTAGCCAATAATTGGGATATGGCATAAAATTCATTTATATTAAAAACCTTTTTTAATACTCATTAAGCCGGCAAAAACATCTTGTTTCATTCTTTTACCGAGGTGGAATTGCAATAAATGTTTTTTTGCGTTAACTTTGAATAATTATTACCAACAACTTAACAAAAACCTAAAGCCAATGATTAAAATAAGCAAAGCCCTTCTATGCAGCCTGCTCCTCACTTCAACTGGTATCGCCTGCGAGGCCGCTGCCAACGACTGGGAAAACCTTGCCGTGTTCCAAATAAACCGCGAAACACCAAGGGCAACAGCATTCCCATACAACACCCGACAAGCAGCCATAGAAGACAATTACGCTTCTTCACCTTACTACATGAATCTAAACGGGACATGGAAATTTAATTGGGTAGCCAAGCCCGAAGACCGTCCTGCAGACTTTTACCGTACCGATTTTGACACATCAGGATGGGATGACATCAAAGTTCCAAGCAATTGGGAAATGGAAGGTTACGGAACACCAATATATACAAACACCGTATATCCTTTTCCCAAGAATCCCCCGTTTATTCCACACGATGACAACCCAGTGGGCAGTTACAAACGTTCATTCACTTTGCCCGACGAATGGAATGGCCGACGAGTATATTTACATTTCGACGGCAGCACGGCTGCCATGTATGTATGGGTCAACGGTAAGCAAGTAGGTTATGCCGAAAGTACAAAAAATCCTGCCGAATTTGATATCACCGATTTTGTGACAACAGGAGAAAACCAAGTCGCAGTACAAGTGTATCGCTGGAGTGATGGTTCTTATCTCGAAGACCAAGATTTCTGGAGATTATCGGGCATCGACCGTGACGTATATCTGTACAGCACCGACAATATTCGCATTCTTGACTTCTTTGCCCGCCCGGATCTTGATGCCAAATATAAAAATGGCATCCTAAACACAACTGTGAAATTGCGTAATTACCTCAATTCTCAACAAAATGCAAAAATAGAATTAGCCATATATGACTCTGATGGAAAACGTTTAATAAAAAACGAGAAAAATGTGAGCATCAATGCCGACGACTTTGTTGAAACCAATTTTGAAAACAAGGTAAAAAATACACACCTGTGGAGTAGTGAAACGCCATATCTATACACACTTGTACTGACATTGTCAACTCATAGTGGAGATGTAATCGAATCGACATCATGCCGCATAGGGTTCCGCAAGATAGAAATAAAAGACGCCCAACTGCTCGTAAACGGCAAACCAATAGAAATTCACGGAGTCAACATTCATGAACACAACCCTTTGACAGGTCATGTAGTCGATAGTCTACTCATGATGAAAGACATAATGCTTCTAAAGCAAAACAACTTCAATGCCGTCCGAATGTCCCACTATCCGCAAAGCCCTTTATGGTACAAATTATGCGACAAATATGGATTATATGTTGTCGATGAAGCCAACATCGAATGTCATGGAATGGGCACGGGGACTCCGGGCACGTTTAATCCTGAAAAGCATCCGGCAGTTGTACCTGAATGGAAAGATGCAATTCTCGACCGCCAACTTCTTCTCGTTGAACGAGACAAGAACCATCCAAGTGTAATCATTTGGAGTCTCGGAAACGAAAGTGGCAGTGGCGACAACTTTGAGGCTGCCTACAATTGGATAAAGGAGCGCGACAATACACGCCCGGTACAATACGAGCCAATAGGCGAAGGCTCTTATACCGACATTGTATGTCCAATGTACTCATATATAAGCGACATGAAAAAATATGCCGCACGCACCGACGTCACTCGTCCATACATAATGTGTGAATATGCTCACGCAATGGGCAACAGCACCGGAAACTTCCAAGAATACTTTGACATCATCCGCTCAAGCAAGCAAATGCAAGGCGGATTCATTTGGGACTGGGTAGACCAAGGTTTCTTGACTCAAGACGAGAATGGAAATGATTATTATGCCTATGGTGGTGATTTTGGAGCTTACAAGTATCATAATGATGAAAATTTCTGCTGCAACGGGCTTGTATTGCCCGACAGGACTCCTCATCCGGGCCTATACGAAGTAAAGAAAGTGTACCAAGACATCCGCTTCAGCGCAAAAGACCTAAAAAAAGGTGAAATAAACATTGAAAACAATTTCATCTACACCGACCTCAAGGATTTTGCCTTTACATGGGAAGTACTGCAAAACGGCGAGAGGATTGCCTCTGACACAATAGTAAACATATCGGCTCCTGCCGGAACGACCAAAACGGTAAAACTTAATTTGCCTCAATTGGCCCCTGGCGACGGCACTGAATATTTCTTGTCGGTTTACGCTTTGACTCGCGAAGGGAATGAATTAGTGCCCAAAGGTCATGAAGTCGCACGAGAACAATTCGCACTTGCATCAGGCAATGTATTCAACAAGCCTCAATACGATGTTATGTACATGCAACATGTGAACACCAAAGGCAATCTATGGATAATTGAATGCGCCAATGACGTCACAATAAAAATCGACAAACGTAACGGGGAACTTCGTGGATATTATGTAGGCGACCGCAATTTAATAAAACATGGCCCGACTCCATCATTCTGGAGAGCTCCTACCGATAATGACTGGGCTAACAATGCTCATGTGAGAAGCAATGTATGGAGATATGCCGGAGTAAATAAAAGTGTTAAAGACATAAAACTTGGCAATTCTCAAGGCGGACAAATTACTGTAGATGTTACATATAGGCTGCATGATGTCAATTCCGACTACCATTTGCTATACACAGCCTATGCCGACGGTCGCCTGCAGGTAGAAGTAGACTGGAATGCATCGGGAAGCAATGTTCCCGAATTAATGCGATTTGGAATGCAAATGACATTATCAAATAAATTCAGCAATTTCAAATGGTATGGACGAGGACCGTGGGAAAATTATAGTGACCGAAACACTGCAAGCTTAATGGGCATATATCAAAGTACAGTGGCCGAACAATTCTTCCCATACATTCGTCCGCAGGAAACTGGGAATAAAACAGATGTAAGATGGGCAACGTTGACCGATAAAGAAGGATACGGAATCCGTGTTGATGGATTGCAACCTCTCAGTGTCAGCGCGCTCGATGTCACTCCGGCCCAACTTGATCCGGGGATGACAAAAGCTCAAAGACACAACAGCGACATAAGACACGACCGTCATAATGTGTATTTGAATGTCGACCTTGCGCAACGCGGACTTGGCGGAGATGACAGTTGGGGGCGTCCTCCTCATGAACCATACATATTGGATGCAAAAGAATATTCTTACGGATTCATAATTTCGCCTGTTTTCCCGATAAATTAAGATAGTTTGCACTCTTCACATCCCGTCATTGTTAAATAAGCACAATGGCGGGATGCTTGATTATATAGGCCTGATAACTTATTTGCAATATTTTAAAATAATGCCTAACTTGCACAAGAAAGTGTGAAGAAAGCATGTCGGAAATGAGAAATATCATTTATTTCATCATAAATTCAATAATACTCATAATAATCGCTTCGATTGCAGCAAGCTGTCGGAACAATATGATGAGTAATGATGTCATCTCTGAAAACGACACATTCACTGTAACAGGAATCTTTGTAAAAGAAGACAGCACGACAATAGAAGCCACAAGTGGGACTGAGATTATATCTTACACCGACTCCAACGGAACTCATTCAAAGGCAAAAACAGTGTGGCGCATAGACAGTATCAATGTTCATTATCCCCTATTCTCATCAAGCCATACTCTCATTGACGCGCTCTACAACATGGCTATCGACGAAATCGGCACTTGGAACAAACATCATTTTAATGATAAATCAATACCTACACGCGACATTTCATATGCGATCCTGTTGGCTCTTGCCCAGATCGACCCTCACATGTCGATGTCTTTATTAAGCTCCAAGGTTAAAAACGGGCATGTCATTCAAGACGCGACAACTGACAGACTTGAGTGGCCTGTAATAAACGACCGCATAGTGTGGGCTTCGGCAGCTTGGGAGGTATATAAAGTTTCCGGAGACAAGCACTGGCTTGAATATGCCTATAATGTCATACAGAATACAATTGACGAAGATGCAGCTATAATATTTGACCACGACCTGCGGCTTACCCATGGAGCAATACAGGCAATCGACAACTCCCCAAGTAAATATTACTCTGAATGGATGCACTCAAAAGATATTTTTGAATCAATGCCATTGAGTACTAATATCCTATATGCAAACACATATTTCATTCTCGCCGAAATGGCCGATGAACTAAAAATAGAAAATGACTACCGCACAACTTTCAAACGATTAAAAAATGCCATCAACCAAAATCTTTGGATTGAAGAGCTGGAATGCTATAGCGCATATCTTTATGGAACAATTTTCAATATGCCGGCACCCATGATTGACAATTTAGGACAAGCTATAAGCATAATATGGGACATTGCCGAGGATGACCGTGCTGCAAATCTTCTGGCAAACACTCCATTCCCAAAATTCGGCATCCCCCAATATTATCCATTGCCTGATTCTATTGGTAAATATATGAGTTACCCTTTCATGCAAGCACTTTGGAACATAGCCGCAGCCAAAGATGGCAACGAGAGCGTTTTACGCCACGGACTTGGAGCATTATACCGTTCGCCTGCAACACATGGCTCGCATAAATGTATAGTTGCGTCAGAGTCCGGAGAAATAGAAAAATGCAATGACATGACAGGCTTGATAAATGCCTCAGGAAACATCGCAATGATATTTCACATTTTTGCAGGAATGGTATTCCATCCCTATGGGATAGAATTCAATCCTGTAGTTCCAATGTGCCTTAACGGCACAAAAAAAATCAATGACTTCAAATACCGACAAGCCAAACTTGATATAACAATAGAAGGTGCAGGCAATGAGATAGACAAATTTATGCTCGATGACATACTCCAGACAGACAACTTGATTCCTGATACCTTAAAAGGACAACACTCTATTAAAATAATCCTAAAACAAGGGCACAAATATTCTCAAGAAATATCTTTTGTCAATGATTTAAACCTACATCGCCTGCCTGCAACGCCTTCAATAATCTGCAGTAACGATTCTTGCCACATGCTAAACTCTGACATTCCATGTACCTTAATCATAAATGGCAGTAAAACAGATATTGAATCTGAATTCTTCAACAGACCCGACACATCGACTGCACATTTTCAAATCATAACGGCAGCAAACAAAAAAGGATTCATGTCTGCCCCGTTGGAATTTATTACATACGATAACAACCCTGATTCCAAGACATTGCATAATGGCAATTACATTCAAGTGAAAAATGCAAACAAATTCAACTTTACCAACGCAAGCGATACTTGCCTGACGTTTCAAATAAAAACAGCCGAAGCCGGGAAATACTTTATAAATCTTGAATATAATGTAAATTCATGCACGGATGATTGTGTAATTTATTCAATTCTCGTAAATACTCACAAACAAGGGGCTTTAATCCTGCCTTTATCACAAAAAGGCGAACAACCAAGCAACAGAATACAAATTGAGCTGATAAAAGGAATCAATAAACTCCAACTAAACCGGCTCAACTATACAAACGATGAACTAAATAATATAACCTTGAAATACTTCAGGGTAATTAAAAACAATTTCAATAATTAACAATTTATTAAAAAAACATGAACTACCTAAGAACACTTATCGTTGCGCTCGCACTTATAATGAGCATTGGCGCGTATGCGAAAGACAAGCATGAAAACAACATCAGCGTTGAACCTCCATTTTGGTGGGCCGGAATGAAAATCGAAAATTTACAACTTATTGTAAATTCACCTCAAATAAGAGATGCAGAACCTTCCATAAGTTATCCGGGAGTCAAAATCGACAGTGTAGTAAGGCTCGACAGCCCTAATTACCAAATAATATATCTCAATGTTGCGTCCTCTGCAACCCCTGGCAAAATGGATATATTTTTCAAAAACGGGAAAAAGAGCACAAAGATAACCTACGAGTTGAAAAAACGTGACGGCATTATGCCAAACACATTTTCATCGGAAGACATTTTGTATCTGATAATGCCAGACAGATTTGCAGACGGAGACTCCACAAACAACATTGCAGACGGACTTGATTTCCCGGTGCAAGTAGACCGCAACAATCCTAATGCAAGACATGGTGGCGACTTAAAAGGTATCGAACAACATCTCGATTATATCGAATCTCTCGGCATGACAGCCATATGGCTCAATCCTGTTCTTGAAAACGACATGCCAGGAGGTTCATACCACGGATATGCAACAACCGACTACTATAAAGTCGATCCTCGCTTTGGCTCAAACGAAGACTATGTAAATCTTATCGCCAAAACCCATGAGAGAGGCATGAAAGTAGTAATGGACATGATATTCAACCACAGCGGAAGCGAACACCCTTGGATGAAAGACATGCCATCAAAAGATTGGTATAATCATCCGGAAGGAGATGTCATGACCAATTTCAGATTATCTACAATAAACGATCCTTATGCAAGTAAATATGACTACGACCGTTCGGTAAAGGGTTGGTTTGTTCCATCAATGCCCGACCTTAACCAGTGCAACCCTCATGTAATGAAATATTTGATTCAAAATTCAATATGGTGGATTGAATACAGCAAGATTGACGGAATCCGCATGGATACTTACCCTTACGCCGACATGCAACCGATGGCGCAGTGGATCAGCGATGTAAGGACTGAATATCCAGGCTTCAATATCGTGGGTGAATGCTGGTATGGAGATGTTCCTGGAACAGCTTACTGGCAAGCAGGTAGCAACTTGAATATCGGCAATACAATGCTTCCAACAGTCATGGACTTCCCGACAATGCTTATTGCTAACAGTACATTCCATGGCAATACCTTGGAATATGGCAAGGGATTGAACGAAATATATAACCGTCTTGCACTCGACTATCTGTACAAAGATACTGAATCTGTTCTGACCTTCCTCGACAATCACGATACCGACAGATTCCTGCTTGAAATGCCGAAGAATCTTGGTTCATGGAAACAAGGCATGGCATTCCTCCTCACGACTCGCGGAATACCTCAAATTTATTATGGCACAGAATTGCTGATGAACGGAACAAAAAAAATATCAGATGGGAACATTCGCCTTGACGTGCCTGGCGGATTCCCGGGTGACGACCATAATGAATTCACGGCAGCCGGACGCAGTGACTTGCAAAATGAAGCATACGACTTCATTGCTAAACTTGCAAAATGGAGAAAAGGGAACAAAGTTATTTCTCATGGCAAATTGTTACACTTCATGCCCGAAAACGGCCTATATGTATATCAACGCAGTCTTGATGGCAAACGTGTTGTTGTTATTATGAACGGAACCGACAAGCAGCTCGATGTTGATATGAAACCATACGGAGAAATACTTCAACCGGGTAACGCTTTGAAAGATGTCATCAGTGGCAAAACAATTACAATTATTCCCAAAATGACATTCGAGCCACGAGCTTTGTACATCCTCGAATAATAAATTAAATCACTTTCAAAGGCCGCAAGTTCTCACAAAACTTAGCGGCCTTTTTTGTTGCATCTTATTTATAATAATTCTAAATAATATTTCCATATGCTTGCATTTCTCACAAATATTATCATAACTTTGCACAATAAAAATTAATTAAGCAATGACCAAACTTTCTGAACTAAAAACAGGAGAACAAGCAACAGTTGTCAAGATTCTCGGACATGGAGCTTTTCGCAAACGTGTCATCGAAATGGGATTCGTGCGCGGACATAATGTAAAGGTTCTTCTGAATGCACCTTTAAAGGATCCTATTAAATATAAAATCCTTGATTATGAAATTTCTCTACGGCGTAGTGAAGCCGATTTAATAGAAGTCGTAAGAGACAATGAATACGCACAAAAGAAAAAACAATTCACAACAACCGAAGACAGCGACAACCAAACAGACACAGGAGGCTCTAATCAAGATACAATAGAACGAGAAAGAAACACTATAAACATTGCCCTTATAGGCAATCCTAACTGTGGCAAAACTTCATTGTTCAACGAACTATGCAACGGGCATGAACGTGTGGGCAATTACAGTGGAGTGACTGTCGATGCCAAAGACGGGCATTTCGATTATGGCGGATTCCACTTCAAGGTAGTGGACTTGCCCGGCACATATTCACTTTCCTCCTATTCCCCAGAGGAACGATATGTGAGACGATATTTGAAAGATGAAACCCCCGATGTAATCGTCAATGTTGTTGTCGCTTCCAACCTTGAGCGCAATTTATATTTGACTACCGAACTCATAGACATGGACCGAAGCATGGTCATTGCCCTAAACATGTATGACGAACTTGAAGCAAGCGGAGCCAAACTCGACCATGAGCAATTGGGACGGATGATTGGTGTGCCAATGATTCCAACAGTATCAAAATCTGGCAAAGGCATAAAAAATTTGCTCGATACAATCATCCAAGTTTTTGAAAACACAAATAAAATCGTAAGACACGTCCATGTGAACCTCGGTTCTGAAATTGAAGAAGCCATAACCGTACTTAAAAATGAAATAAAGAAAAGTTCTCTACCCATATCACAAAAGTTCTCCCCGCGTTACCTCGCTATAAAATTACTCGAGAATGATGCCGAGGTACTGGAAGAACTAGAAGGTGCACCTGATCTTGACTCGTGGATACAATTGCGCAACAAGGCTGTGGAACATATAGAATCGGTGGGTAACGAAGACATTGTATCGATAATAGCAAGCGAAAAATACGGATTTATCTCGGGTGCATTAAAAGAAACGATGACTCCAGAGACAAAGTCAAACGACCAAAGGACCACCGACATCATCGATACTATTGTAACTCACAAATTATTCGGATTTCCTATTTTTCTACTGATAATGTGGTTCATCTTCTGGGTGACATTTGAACTTGGCTCATATCCGATGGATTGGATTGATGCCGGAGTTGCTTGGCTGTCCGACACCGTTCGCGAATTCATGCCGGCCGGACCGTTGAAAGACCTCATTATCGATGGTATAATTGGCGGTGTCGGCGGCGTAATTGTCTTCTTGCCAAATATAATGATACTGTATTTCTTCATTTCATTCATGGAAGACTCAGGATACATGGCAAGAGCTGCTTTCATAATGGACAAGATAATGCACAAAATGGGGCTGCATGGAAAATCATTTATCCCATTGATAATGGGATTCGGATGTAACGTCCCCGCAGTCATGTCTTCGCGCATCATCGAAAGTCGCAGCAGTCGACTCATCACCATGCTTATAATACCATTCATGTCGTGCAGCGCACGTCTCCCAATATACCTGTTGCTCGTAGGCACATTCTTCCCGTCAAATGCATCCTTTGTAATACTGTCATTATACATACTGAGCATTATAGTCGCCATCATAACGGCAAAACTCATGCGCAAGACAATGTTCAAAAAAGATGAAACTCCATTTGTGATGGAATTGCCACCCTACCGTGTCCCGACCATGAAAGCATCATTACACCATATGTGGGAAAAAGGTGAACAATACCTGAAAAAAATGGGAGGAGTCATTTTAATAGGTAGTATCGCAATATGGGCACTAAGTTACTTCCCTCGCGATTTCAACAAAAGCAACGAACAAATGACTGCTACCGAAATTGCCGAACAGCAACAAAACAGTTATCTTGCATCTATAGGACGATTCTTCGAGCCGCTTGTTGAGCCGCTTGGATTCAATTGGAAAGGCTCCGTGGCCCTTATAAGCGGTGCAACTGCCAAGGAAATAGTCGTATCCACTCTCGGAGTATTGTATTCAAACGACAATGATTCGGCCGAAAGCTTGTCTCAACGCATTGCAGAAGTGAATCCTGAAACCGGCACACCCGATTTTACACCACTTGTCGCTCTTAGCTTCATGGTATTTGTCGTGCTTTATTTCCCTTGTATTGCAACGATAGTAGCAATATCCCGCGAAGCAGGAGGATGGAAATATGGTGCATTCACAATCATATATAACACTGCAGTTGCTTGGATATTCTCATTTATAGTGTACCAAGTAGGTTCTCTATTTTTATAATACCTCATTAAATTAATAATGCCGACATGAGAAAATATTAAAATTTCCATGCCGGCATTTTTTATTCGAGAATTATTAAATTTGTAACAATTGCTGCTATATCATGTAAAAGCAACAAATACGACTTTGGAGCTATTTATTTTGCATAGTCTCCAAATTCTAAACTTGCATTAAAACTTCATAACTCATAATTTCTATGACATACCTAAAACTCTTTATTGCCATGGCATTTGCCGAATTAACGATATTTGGAATACATTCGATAGAATCGGCTGTAAATGATTCGGTAATGCTGTTTTCTTATGCTACTGCCAACGACGAAGGCCGAAGCGGACTAAAATATGCTTGGAGCATTGATGGAAACAAATGGACTGAAATATGCGACAACTCAGGTTTCTTAAAATGCGACTACGGACAATGGGGTGCCGAAAAACGCATGTTCTCTCCCATGCTGTTTCTCGACTCGGCCAATGTATGGCATTGCGTATGGCAATTGAATGGAAATGGGAAAGAATTTGCCCACGCAGCATCTTCCAATTTAACCGATTGGAGACGACAATCTTATTTTACGCTTTCGCAATATGACAAATATGTAAATCCATCATGGAAAGATTTTAATATACAAACCATCCTGCTCGACGGCAATCAAGTCACAGGAACTGTCGCACGCATAAGCGGTCGACAAATCAACCATCTTATCAAAGAAGTTGAACTTCGTCGACAAAAATCCGTATCAAACAACGAACGAATGCAACAAGACGCTCAACGGTTTGCCGATCTTGACCAATTAAATGCTAAGATTACAGTATCTGCCCTACCGCCAAAAGAAATAAGTGACAAGTTGATTGGCGTATTCTTTGAAGACATAAACTATGCTGCCGATGGCGGATTGTATGCCGAACTTATTCAGAACCGCGACTTCGAATACACTCCGGCCGATAATAGCAATTGGCATTCATCATATTCCTGGACTTTTAATGGAAATGATGCAAATTTCTTGATAGACACGGTAAGTCCCATCCACATCAACAACCCTCATTACGCGACAATTGAAATTTCACAGCCCGGACAGAAGTTGCGAAATTCCGGTTTTGATGGAATTGTTATGAAATCTGGCGATCTGTACTATTTCTCCTTGTTTGCAAAAGTTGATAACAACGATGGGAAAATCAGAATAAATATAATTGATGCCGATGGCAAGAAAATATCAACCGCCGACATAGCCATAAGTAATGGTAGCTGGATGAAATATACCACTACCCTAAAGGCATCATGCAATGCCGACTCGGCAACCCTTGAAATTGAACCATTGACAAATGGCACATACTCTCTCGACATGATTTCCTTGTTTCCGCAAAACACATTTAAAGGACGAAAAAACGGATTACGCGCAGATTTGGCTCAAGCCATCGCCGATATCCACCCACGTTTCGTGAGATTTCCCGGAGGTTGCGTCACCCACGGCCAAGGCATTGACAACATTTACAAATGGAAGAATAGCATCGGCCCGCTTGAAACTCGCAAGCCGATGAAAAATATTTGGAATTATCATCAATCATTAGGTCTGGGATTCTTCGAATATTTCCAATTCTGTGAGGATATCGGCGCAGAACCACTCCCGGTGATGGCAGCCGGAGTACCTTGCCAAAACTCTGCTTGTATACCGGGGAAATTATTAAGTGGAGGGCAACAAGGTGGCATTCCGATAGACCAGATGGACGAGTACATTCAAGATATCCTTGACTTGATTGAATATGCCAACGGTGACCCAAACACGAATAAATGGGCAAAAATGCGCGCCGACGCAGGGCATCCCGAACCATTCAACTTGAAATATATCGGTATCGGAAATGAAGACTTGATAACTGATGTTTTCGAAACGCGGTTCACCATGATATATGAAGCCATAAGGAACAAATATCCCGACATCACTGTTATCGGCACAGTCGGTCCTTTCTCTGAAGGCACTGATTATGTCGAAGGATGGGAACTGGCTTCGCGCCTAAATATTCCCATGGTGGATGAACACTACTACAATACTCCTGGATGGTTCATAAACAATCAAGACTTCTATGACAAATACGACCGTAACGCATCAAAAGTCTATCTTGGAGAATATGCCGCCCATCTGCCAGGCCGTCCAAGCAATATTGAAACAGCTCTTGCCGAAGCCGCCTACCTAACAGCCATAGAACGAAATGGAGATGTAATTTCAATGGCATCCTATGCTCCTTTATTAGCCAAAGAGGGGCACATTCAATGGAATCCTGACTTGATATATTTCAACAACAAGGAAGTAAAACCTACGGTAGGCTATTATACCCAAATGCTATTCGGTCAAAACTCAGGGAATAAGTTCATCATGCATGAAATAGTCACCGATAACGAGCGTGAAGATGTGAACAAACGCATCGCCACTTCAATAGTAAAAGACAACGCGTCGGGCGATATAATAATAAAGCTCGTCAACCTACTTCCAATAGATATCAATTCCGATATAGACATGTCGTCAATGCAATTGCCTTCTACACAAGAAGCATCCCTTACTGTACTGTCAGGACAACCTGAAGAAAAACATGCAAGACCTGTCTCATCCTCTATTCTCATAGACGGCAACAATTTCAACTATAGTATTCCGGCATATTCGTTGAACGTCATAAGATTAAAAACAAAATAACGCAAGGCAATGAACCTAATAACAAGAGGACTAAGGTCGTATTCCTTAGTCCTCTTGTTAGTCTTTATCCAATATAACTGTCTGTAAATCATATCGGGTAGTGATCCAGGCGGGATTCGAACCCACGACCCACAGCTTAGAAGGCTGTTGCTCTATCCAGCTGAGCTACTGGACCAATCCTTTGTTTTCAATTTCACTATCACTGAAAACGCTTGCAAAGGTAAGCAATTCTTTTAAATTTTCAAAATGACTTCTAAACAAAAAAATCCATCTGGCAGATATTGTCCGAATTTCATTTCGTCTTCGAGCATAAATTGCATGTCTAAAAATCTATTTTTCTAATTATCTTACCCGAAGTAGTTTCCTTAAATTTATTCACTGCGACATAATGACGAGGGACTGCATAAGACGGAAGTATCGACTTCATTTGTTCTACAAATGAAGGTTTAATTTCACCTTCAAGAATCTTTCCAACAGGTAAATTTTTATATTCCAACGCCAATACAGTCTCTTCTCCCCACTTATCAGAAGGGCGTGAAGTTATGAAATATCGCGAATGGCTTATCAGTTTAGATAATTTCTTCTCAACTTCTTCGGGGAATATCTTAATTCCTCCCGAATTGATAACATTATCAAAACGACCTTTCCAATAGAAATTCCTATCGTCAATCAAATCAACCATGTCATTGGTGACAATCTGTTTCATTGAAAATTGAGGAACATTTATAACGAGACAACCCCTACAATCCAATTCAAACGATACATCTCCTATTGCAGTAAAAGGATTAGGCTCTCCAGATGCAACTTTAGAAAGAGCAATATGACTGCAAGTTTCGGTCATTCCATAGGTTTTATAAGCATCTACCCCTTTGTCGGCGAGCCAATGTTCCACTCGAGGCGACAACTGCCCTCCTCCGATTATCATGGAACGTACATTCTCAAGCAACCCCGGATTGTTTATTAAGAAACCTAATTGCGACGGCACAAATGCCGCCAAGTCAATCTTTGCCCCGGAATAATCAGCAAGAGGTTCATTTGTAGGCTTTTCCTCGCAAATAGCAGCACCAGACTCTATTGCTCTGACAATCATCATTTTGCCTGCTATATATGTAGGCGACAAAGGCAAGTATAGAAGAGAATCCTTATTTATGCCAAAGAAAAAATTAGTCAGTCGTGCCGAACTTCTCATGTCGGCTTTAAGCAACCTTATTTCCTTCGGCTCTCCGGTCGACCCCGAAGTGTGTGCTACGACATAATCATTTTCGTTAAGAAATTCTTCCAAAAAATCAGCAAACGCCTGTGATGCCGACGCTCTCACATCATCTATATCGCGACATGACTTGTTATTGATGGTCAATAGCATGATATCTATTTTTACTGAACTGTTATCCAATCAAAATCGGGAATTACCCACTTACCATAAGGATTTAAGCACAACGAGTCACCCACTTGCTGAAGCGGAGATACCACATTGTTGTCAAACAACATGCCCGTACCCAATCCTTGCGGTATGCGAGGTTGCAATGTAGACACCCACTGCGCCAACGCATTCAACCCAATATTAGACTCAAGCGCCGAAGTAATCCATCCACCTATGTTAAATTGAGCAGCCATCTTCAACCATTCAGTAGCACCGCTGAAACTACCTGTCAGCGAAGGCTTAAGCACTAAATATTGCGGTCGCACTGTCTTAAGCAGTTCCATCATATGCATAGGATTGGAAATGCCTATTAATTCCTCATCAAGAGCCACCGGGATAGGCGAATTCCTGCACACTTTCGCCATTTCTTCCCATTGGCCTTGCTTGATAGGCTGCTCAATCGAATGAATCTCATATTGCGACAGCGCATCAAGACGTTGCATGACATTTTCTGGAGTAAAACCGCCATTGGCATCTACCCTTATTTCTATCACGTCGACCGGGAAACGCTCCCTTATGCCCTTGATAAGGCTCAACTCCGAGTCAAAGTCAATCGCCCCTATCTTGAGTTTGATGGTTTTAAAACCTGCATCAATCTTTTCTTCAATGCGTGATTGCATCTCATCGTGCGTACCCATCCACACAAGCCCATTTATAGGTATCGACTCTTTTCCCTCGGCAAAAGGTGACTGGAAAATAATCCTGCGACCACCATTGGAATAATCAAGAATCGCAGTCTCGAATCCGAACAATATAGAAGAATATCCCGTCAGATCAGTTCCTTCATCCTTTGATATATTCCTGCATAACTCCTTCAATTTATCCTCATAGGTATCGTCATCTTCGGCCGACAATCCCTTAAACAATGCGCACTCACCTATTCCATAGATTCCGGGAACTTCCTCATCCCATATCTTCAAGAAATAAGTATCCTTTTGAGTCAACACTCCTCGCGACGTACCTCCGGGCTTAATAAAATGTAGCGAATATTTTGTGTATGCAGCTTTCATGACATTATCCTGGGAATTTGGGGAATTGGTCAAAATTGGGATCACGCTTCTCAAGAAAAGCATTTTTTCCCTCCTGAGCCTCTTCCATGAGGTAATACATGAGTGTAGCATCTCCGGCAAGTTCCATCAAACCACGCTCTCCGTCAAGCTCTGCATTCAAAGAACGCTTAATCATGCGTATGGCCATCGGACTGCGTTTTAATATCGTTTCACACCACTCCACAGTTTCATCTTCCAACTTGCCGAGCGGCACGACCTTGTTGACAAGCCCCATAGCCTCCGCTTCTTGAGCCGTGTATTGACGACATAAAAACCATATTTCACGAGCTTTCTTTTGTCCCACGCATCGTGCAAGATAAGAAGAACCGAAACCGCCGTCAAAACTGCCAACCTTTGGCCCCGTTTGACCAAATCGCGCATTTTCGGATGCGATAGACAAGTCGCACACTACGTTCAACACGTTTCCTCCACCTATCGCGTATCCGTTAACCATTGCTATCACAGGCTTGGGTATAGAACGTATGGCCTTATGCAAATCAAGCACATTCAGACGCGGTACGCCACCATCATCTTTATATCCTCCTTTTGTTTTGTAATTTTGATCTCCGCCCGAACAAAAAGCCTTGTCCCCAATACCGGTAAGAACTATCACGCCTATATCTTGTCTTTCTCGGCATATAGCCATTGCATCAAGCATTTCACTATTGGTTAATGGCCTGAATGCATTGTAAACCTTTGGACGATTTATCGTAATTTTTGCAATACCTTTATATTGCTGGAACAAAATGTCGGTATATTCCTTTATTGTTTTCCATTCTCTTGCAACCATATCGATATATTTTATGATTATTATGTTCCATTGATACAGAAGAGACGGGATACTTCATAACCCGTCTCCTCACATTAGTTTTATATCCTGATACTTAGTAAGGAAAATTTATTTCTTTGCAAGGCTTGTTATGATTGCTTTAATGTCATTACCAAGTTGTTCGGCTTTTTCCATCGTACTTGCTTCGGAATAGATTCGTATAATCGGCTCTGTATTGCTCTTGCGCAAATGTACCCAGCAGTCACTGAAGTCGATTTTTACCCCGTCTATGTCTGTAACTTTTTCCGATGAATATTTCTCCTTTACTGCTTTTAAAATTGCATCCACGTCAATATCAGGAGTAAGCTCTATTTTATTTTTAGCAATGCTATACTGCGGATACCCTTTCTTCAACTCGCTCACCTTTTTACCCGATTTTGCAAGCAATGTAAGGAACAAGGCCACGCCAACAAGGGCATCACGGCCATAATGCAATGCCGGGTAAATCACTCCGCCATTACCCTCTCCGCCTATGACGGCACCTGTGCGTTTCATCTCGGTCACGACGTTTACCTCACCCACAGCTGCAGCAGTATAAGAGCATCCATGTGCTTCGGTTACATCTTTCAATGCACGCGATGAAGAAAGATTGGATACAGTCGAGCCAGGTGTCTTCGACAGAACATAATCAGCTATTGAAACAAGTGTATACTCTTCAACGAAGAACTCGCCATTTTCCATGATTATGGCAAGCCGGTCAACATCTGGATCTACGACAAAGCCTACATCGGCTTTCCCTTCCTTCATTAGTGCAGCTATATCGGTCAGATTTTCCGGTATCGGCTCAGGAGTATGCCCAAAATTGCCTGTAGGGTCACAGTATAACTTTATTACATTCTTAACGCCAAGGCTCTTCAGCAATTCAGGAATCACTTCGCCGCCAATTGAATTAACAGCATCGACGGCAACAGTGAAATCGGCATTCTTGATGGCATCCACATCGACAAGGTCGAGAGCAAGAACGCTGTCAATGTGACGACGCATGTATGTGTTGTTCACAAATACTTTTCCAAGCTCATCAATGTCAGCATAATTAAAATCTTCCTTTTCAGCAATTGCAAGCACTTCCTTTCCTTGGGCGTCGTTCAAGAATTCGCCGTTTTCATTCAGCAATTTCAACGCATTCCATTGTTTAGGATTATGCGATGCCGTAATGATAATGCCTCCGCAAGCATTCTCCCCTGTCACGGCAAGCTCGGTCGTAGGAGTTGTAGCCATATCAATATCCACGACATCAAATCCCATCCCTACAAGAGTGTTTACTACGATGCCATTTACCATTTTACCTGATATACGAGCATCCCGTCCTACAACTATTATATTTGACTTCTTTGTTGTAGTACGTCGTATGAATGTAGCATAAGCCGATGTGAATTTTACTATATCCAGCGGAGTAAGACCATTACCAGCCTCGCCGCCTATTGTACCCCTGATTCCTGAAATTGACTTTATCAGCGACATAGTGTTTTTTTGTTTTTAGGTTTTATTATTGTTTTATAGATATTATAGGACACTTTTGAAATATCTGACATTATATATCCAAGGATTCACATAAGAGATCTCGCTTGAAAATCCATATTGCGATTTGATTATTATGTTTACCTCAGAGTCTATGCCGACATATTCAAGAGGTAATTGCAGCCCATATCCAAGTTCATAACTTGCCGACACGCTGTAATCCTCAAAAATGAAATACCGTGGATCAGCTGCCATGTTATTCCCATTTCCTTCAATATAAGACGCACCGTAATTAGCCCAATACAACAAGTCGCTACGCATGAATCTTATGTAAATCTTATCACCTTTCTCGGCCATGTTATCTCGGCTGCCGGCTTTAAGCACCTGCATATACACGTTGCCTTCAGGCTCCAAGCGATAATATGGGGCATCTTCACCTACCTCAAATATCGTATCAGATGGAATTGCATTTTCAACACGTTGAGTAGCGAGATACTTGTTCACGGCAATACGCTCATCATCAAGTAATTCTGCATAACTTTTTTTATCGTCACACGAGCAAAGTCCTATCATCACACTTAGAACCGTCGCAATAAAAACCGATTTAAAAAATCTTTTAATATTCATATTATTGAAACAATAAATGTTTGTCTATTTTATCCTGTTTTTTATTTCTTATAAGCCGGCAGTCTTTGCTTCTTTCACCTTTTCCACTATTGAAAGGAACACAGCCTTAGCTTCATCGACAGTGCCGTAAAATTCGCCACCGGCGGCATTTTTATGTCCTCCGCCGTTAAAATATTGCTCACATATAGTGTTTACGGCAAATTCACCTTGTGAACGTATGGATATTTTCACATATTCTGCATCTTCACGCATAAATACCGACCAATACACATCAGGAATTTGCAATGGCATGTTAACCAAGCTTTCGGTGTCGCCTTTCTTGTAATTATACCGCTCAAGTTCCTCGCGAGTCAATATTATCAATGCAGCTCCACACTCGGGATACACTTCCATCTTTTGATCGAGCGAATATCCTATCAAGCGCAAACGATCCACCGAACTCGTATTAATGGCAAGCGTGTAGATACGATCCTTATTGATTCCTTTCTTTACAAGAATTGAAATAATACTGTAAAGATCGGCATCATTTGAGTTGTAAGAGAAATTGCCTGTATCTGTCATCATGCCGGTATAAAGACATTCTGCACATTTCTTATTCATTGACGGCAGCCAATTCATCCCCATAAAAGCCCTGAACACGAGTTCACATGTAGACGACATGCCGGGATAAGAAATCGTCAAATCACAAAATTCCTCTTCACCTATGTGATGATCGATAAGTATCTTTTTTGCTTTCGAGTTGACTATGGCCGGAGCCAGATTGTCAAGCCTTTTCGGAGTATTGAAATCAAGGCAGATGATAAGTTGGGCATTGCCTATTAGCCTGTCAGCCATTTCAGCCAACTTTGAATATGCTATTATGTCCTTTGCTCCCGGGAGAAACAATAACGTGCGTGGAATCATGTCAGGAACAATCACATGCACAGTCTTATTCATGGTTTCAAGCATGTGCTTCATGCCCAATGTCGATCCTACGGCATCACCGTCGGGCGACAGATGACATGTTAAAACTATATTATTATGTCGCTCGAGGAGATATTTGAGCTTGATTATTTGCTCATCCGAAAGTATTCTGTTTATCATTTGACTTAATTTGTTCGACAAAATTACAATAAAATATGGAATACCGAAAATCGTGCATTGCAGCATTATGACAATTTGCCTTCATGCAATGACCGAATAACGTTTTTTATGGATTGTACAAATCGTGATTGTAAAAATCCAAGATTTCATTTATGTGTTTATATGCTTCTTTTGCAGGGCTGTCGGGATTTAAGCTTGATGCTTCACAGTAATTGTTGATGGCATTCTGCCAATCTCCTATCTTGCTGAATGCGTTACCTTTCAAGAAAAAAGCCTCGTCGTCGTTCGGATTCTCGCGCAAATACTCATCAAGCAATATCAGAGCTTTTTCTATCTCTCCGCCGGCAATCAAACTTTTTATTTCCAATAAATGCTGATTCATTATAATTTTTTTTACAATTGCATCGTTAATATATATATTAATATATAACGGACATGAACAAATTAATATTATTTGTATTTGCTTTTTTCTCATTTGCAGCATCGGTTGCCAACGACATTACAGCTCGTCAATGTCAAGGTAGCCTTATGCCCTATCCTGAGCCAGAAAACGCCATGATCGAGTATCCCGACTCATTGAAACCGTTTTACATAAGCCATGTGGGACGTCATGGCTCCCGATATCCGGCATCGGCAACATCGGCTCTACTTATAAAGTCCTATTTGACTCAAGTGGACACCACATCTTCTTTGACAAAACTGGGAAAACGCTTCCTTAGCGAAACAAACAAAATAATAGAGCAATGCGATGGAAAATGGGGTGAACTCGATTCCCTCGGAATGGCCGAACAACGCGGCATCGCCGAACGTATGTATGAAAATTACCCAAGTGTGTTCAATGGCGGCACTGTGGAAGCCATATCGACTTATTCTCCACGAGCTGTCATGAGCATGTATTCATTCACTCACCAGCTTTCAACGTTGACTTCAGAAGTGACCATTTCAACATCTGAAGGCAAAAAATACTCCCCATTGCTAAGACCGTTTGACTCTAATGAAAAATACATTTTATTCCGCAGCCAAAACGAATGGAAAAAGGTTTATGATACATTCTACGAATCAACATGCCCCATAGATGTTGCCCGTCGCCTCGTCGGTTCAAATTCGGGACTTGACGACTCAACTTTACGAGAATTGGCTATCAATGTCTATTACTTGATTGCCGGCATGGAAGCCATGGGAGAAGATTTTGACTACTCACCGTACATGTCTTTGGAAGAATACCATAAATTATGGTCGATATTCAACCTGCGCCAGTATCTGCAACGTACAGCCACAACGATCTCAACCGTTCCGGCTCAGATAGCAATTCCATTGATAGAAGACATCGTTACTGCCGCCGACAGAGTTGTGGAAGGGAAGCGCGTAGTTGCAGCCAATTTACGCTTTGCACACGCAGAAACCTTAATGCCTCTTCTTTCTCTCATCCAAATGAAAGGTTGCTATTACTTGACCCATTACTTTGACCAAGTGGAATACAATTGGCGAGATTTTGAAGTCGTTCCGATGGCTGCCAATCTGCAATTCGTATTTTTCAGATCAGATAATGGCAATGTATATGTCCGTACCGAGCTGAACGAACACCCGGTAACACTTATTCCAGGACACGATGATATTTATGTTCCATGGTATATTCTGCGTGAATACCTGTTAAATTTCATCCTCACATTAGACTGAATGTTAAATATTATTATATACACCACAAAAAGTTGCAATAGTTTTGCAACTTAAAAATCTATTTGTAACTTTGTACCAGTTTTTCATGGTATTAGATTTAAGGTAAAAAAATATTTGTCGTGATGACAAGTATTTTTTTATTTTTATGTCTCCCCTTCACCACCCACCGGCTCACAACAAAACAGTCCGGCAAAATACCAGACTGCACTTTATTTATCATATAACAAAAAATTCAATTGCATCAATAACCGCGTCAACCTTGAAAATTATTAACTATTTCACTTATTTCAACAGCAACAGATTCGGTCACGGCCGAAGATATGGGAAGGCACACAACCTTGTTGGCAATTGACATCGTATTAGGCAACTGCTTCGTCTTATATTTCACATAACATGGCTGTAAATGCGGAGGAGTGGCATACAATACATCAGTTCCTATGCCATTTTCATCCATATAAGCCCTGAACGCATCCCGGTTCTCCACGCGCAACACATATTGATGCCACACTTGCGTCATGTCGTGGAATATAGCCGGTTTCGTTATTTTTTTATTGAATATATTAGAATTGTAAGTCTCTACTATTTTTGCCCTTCTCTCATTCTCTTGCCTGACATACTTCAATTTTACCCTTAACATCGCCGCTTGTATTTCATCCATTCGGCAATTCCATCCGCGATATATGTTGTGATAACGACGGTCTGAGCCATAATTGGCCAACGCCCTCACTGCATCAGCCAAAACTTTGTCATTAGTAGTCACAGCTCCGGCATCGCCGAGTGCGCCAAGATTTTTGGTAGGATAAAAACTTATTCCACCCGCATGACCCAACGACCCTGTCGTGAAAGTTCCGTTTAACCCCGCCACAGAAGCACGGGCACCTATCGCTTGGGCGTTATCTTCGATAATCTTCAAATCATAACGCAACGCTATGTCATGCAATTTGGCATCCCAGCAAGGCGTGCCATACAAGTGCACCGGCATTATGCCGCGCGTGTGCTTGGTTATGTACTGTTCGACAATGGATGTATCCAGATTCATCGTCAGTAAATCGGAATCTACCAAAACAGGAACCAAGTCATTATCCGAAATGGCCAAAACCGAAGCGATATAAGTATTAGCCGGGACTATTATCTCGTCTCCGGGGCACATTACACCCAATTCAATATAAGCTCTCAATATGAGACGCAACGCGTCAAGCCCGTTACTGACAGCAACGACATTCGACACCTCACAGAATTCTGCCAATTCCGACTCAAATTGCCTTACATTTTCCCCTAATATGTAACGCCCAGAACGTATAACGCGCGTTGCAGCCTCCACGAGTTCATCCTCAAAAGGCTGGTTAACTGTTTTTAAGTCAAGAAAAACCATGACGACAAGAAATGATTTAAACTTACTAAGCAAGCATTTGTTACAATATATACTTACACCCCAATGAAAACAGGCTGAAGCCATATCCAAGTTGCAACTTTGACAAAGATACGACAAAAACTGAAATATTGACTTATATGCACCTATCAAAAGAAAAGAAAAAAGATTAAGCATCCGTAGCACTCATGCCGGCAAACAAATTCGAGGTTCGGAATGAAAAAGGGGCACTAATTGGGATTAGCATTTTTATAACAAAGCGGGGAAAGCCATTAATAACAATCCATTTATTATGTATTGAATGCTTTTAGTGTTATTATCATTCCTGTTCAGCTTGCACCAGCCTAATTAACCAACATGATTGTCACTATTGTTAAAATCTTTTAAAGGAGAATCCGATTTTGTCCTACTCGGAATCCAAATATACCTAATAAGAACAATCAGCGCAATTACAGCAGAAGCATTTGGAATGATTTTTTCCATAAAAAACGTTGTAAAACTTACATACATCGACAATGAGAGCAAATCAAAAGTCGATACAAACAATATCATAAATGCAGAATATATAAGGACTACGATGCCAACAACCTTTAATACCATAACTAATATTGTTCGAGGCGTACTCTTCATAACTATAATAACCTAATTTTTTAAGAAACTATCAAGATATGACCATTTTAATTAGTTCTCAATAGAGGGAAAATTTAGAATCCAAGCGGAAACGATGTCTGTATTTGAGCCGGAATATCCGCTGACACATATTAATTAAGCTACAGCATATATAAAACAAGAGAGGTCGCCTTCACAAGGCAACCTCTCTTTTGTGGGTGTTGACGGATTCGAACCGCCGACCCTCTGCTTGTAAGGCAGATGCTCTGAACCAGCTGAGCTAAACACCCTTATTGTTCATTTAACAACTGCTTTGTTTCTCAATTGCGATGCAAAGGTACGACTTATTTTTGAATCTGCAAACATTTTACCATTTTTTTCACCACAAACCTCATATTTTTATTCAAATATTTTATCAAGAGCAATTGCAATTTTACATATAACACATGTAATCAAACAATTAGACGCCACGCTCTAATAAAATGACATCGACACATTTTTATTGCAACACAAAATATAAACATATTTTTTCTTGACACTTACGCGAAATAAAATTAAGTTGACATTTGCATCCAACATTCCAATGCACATCCTACATATACCCCATATACACTCTCACTCTATTTTACATAACAACATTTCATGAAAGCACTATATCAAAATCACACCAATGCATTCCATGGAAAACCTCACCGACTCCGCATGCAACAATAAAAATCTTCCATTTGGATTTTAACATTTATTATTTGCATGTTTCAAATATAAATGGTTCCTTTGTGTTAACAATATTGTTAATCTAATTAGTATAACTAAAAAGTTAACGAATGAATACAGAAAACAACACCCAAGACACAGAAACACGAATTCTCCAAGCTGCAGAAAAAGAATTCTTTGAAAAAGGATATGCCGGAGCAAGAACAGCCTCAATAGCAGAGGCTGCCGGCGTCACACATGCCATGTTGCACTACTATTTCCGCACTAAAGACAGATTGTTTGAAAAAATAATTTCAGAGAAAATGAACCTTTTAGGCGACATGCTGTTGAGCGCAATTGGCGACAGCAATTTGCCCCTTGAAAAAAGAATAAGGCAAGGTATTGAACGACATTTCGACTTCATCTCAGCAAATCGTGAACTGCCAAGATTCATTATCAACGAAATAATATCCCACCCCGAACGCGTCAAAGCAATGGAAGCAAGCACACGCAAAATTGCAGATGCTCTTTTAAGCAGCCTGCAAGCAGAAATTGACGAGTATGCGGCACAAGGGATTTGCAAGCATGTCGATGCACGGATGCTATTGGTAGACATTGTTTCACTCAACGTATTTCCATTCATGGCTGCTCCAATAGTAGAAGGCGCCATTGGTAATCGGTACTCAAATTATGATGAATTTTTGGCCATTCGCAAAAAAGAAAATGTAGAAACTATTTTGAATAAACTTAAAATAAACCGACCATGCTTAGGCAGTATTTAATTTTAATACTATTATTGTTTACGAGCGTACATGTCACAGCCCAAGTAACATTGGAAGAATGCATAACGCTCGCACAGGGAAATTACCCTCTTATCCGGAAGTACGACTTGCTCAACCAATTGGAAAACATAAATTTGTCGGACATCAATAAAAGCTGGTTACCACAAATCAACATATACAGTCAAGGGACAGTGCAAAATGATACACCGTCTTTCCCCGAATCATTGTCGGATATATTAAAGCAAACAGGTACAACAATTTTGGGAATAGATGAATTGCAATACAAAATAGGTGTTGACCTGAACCAACCTATTTGGGACGGAGGTGAATCATCTTCTCGCCGCCAAATTGAACGTGCACAAAACGAAGAACAACGGACAGCATTGGATGTTCAATTATACGCCATAAGGGAGCGAGTGGAAGATTTATATTTCGGCATATTGCTCATTGAAGAACAAATCGAGCAAACTCGCAACATGCAGGTCCTCCTCCAAAGCAACCTTGACAAGTTACGAGCCATGCTCAAGAACGGCACTGCAATGCAAAGCGATGTTGACATGGTTGAAGCTCAATACCTCAGCAACAACCAACAACTGATTCAAGCAGAAAGCACATCGCAAAGCTACCGCAAGACGCTTGAGATATTTATAGGCAAAAGCCTTGCAGGACAAGAACTTACTAAGCCCAATAATACAGAAATACCCGAAGACCTGTTGCCGGCAAGGCCCGAATTGAACTATTTCCAAGCACAACTTCAAGCAAATGATGCCAAAGAGGAAAGCATAGCTTCGAGCATAATGCCCAAAATTGGGTTCTTTGCCCAAGCATACTACGGTTACCCGGGATTTAATTACTTTGAAAACATGATGAACCGAGATTTATCTTTTAATATTCTCGCAGGAGTGAAGATATCTTGGAACATAGGTTCTTTTTACACAAAAAAGAACAAACGGCAAAGATTACAACTTGAATCAAACGAAATTTCAGTTGAACGAGATGTTTTCCTTTTCAATACTGAATTAGAGACACGCTCACGACTTGATCGCATAAATGAACTAAAAGAAATAATGAAAGAAAATGACCGAATAGTTGAACTACGCACAAATGTCCGTAAAGCCGCCGAGTCCCAACTCGACAATGGTGTGATAGATGCCACCGAGCTGCTGACACAGCTAACCGATGAAAAGCAAGCCCGGCTCACAGCATCCTACCACGAAATACAACTCATACAAAGCATATACCAACTTAAATACACATTGAACAAATGAAAAAGACATTATTAATTTCCATAATAACAGTTATGGCAGTTTCTTGCCAAAGCAAACAAGAATATGATGCCACTGGTATTTTTGAAGCAAACACAGTGACTATATCTTCCGAGACCAGTGGAAACATACTCATGCTCGACATAGAAGAGGGAGATAGCATTTACATTGGGCAGCATGTCGGGACCATAGACACAGCCCTGCTCGTACTACAGCAAAAGCAACTTCAAAGCCAACAACAATCCATGGAAAAATCTTCACCCGACATCGCAGCACAAGCTGCTGCCCTGAGATCACAAATAGGCCATCAACAAAATGAATGCGACCGCATTTCAAGATTGTTGGCAGATGGTGCTGCAACGCAAAAACAATATGACGATGCAATTGCCCAATTAAAAATATTACGCGGGCAACTTGAAGGCCTATTATCCACTCTCGACAAAAACCGCAGTTCCATAAACGAGAGTGCATTGGCTCTACAATACCAAAAAGAACAAATCGAAGAGCAAATACGCAAAAGCACCATAATATCCCCAATTTCAGGAACAGTACTGCTTAAATATGCCGAAAAAGGTGAATATGCTACCCCGGGGAAGCCTCTTTTCAAAATGGCTAACTTGAATGACATTTATTTACGAAGCTATTTTACCGCATCACAACTGGCTCATATAAGTATCGGACAAAAAGTAACAGTAATAGCCGATTTTGGTGGAAATGAACAATACGAATATGCCGGTAAAATTATTTGGATAGCACAGGAAAGTGAATTTACACCAAAATCCATACAAACTCAAGACACAAGGGCAAACCTTGTGTATGCTGTAAAAATTGCTGTAAAGAATGACGGAAGGTTGAAACTTGGCCAATATGGAGAAGTCAGATTATGAACAATATCATTGAGATTCGAGAGATTACTAAACGGTTTGGCAAGTTAATGGCCCTTGACCGTGTAACGTTTTCCATAGCCGAAGGTACTGTATTCGGACTTATCGGGCCGGACGGAGCAGGCAAAACTACATTGTACCAAATATTGACTACCCTGCTCAATCCGGACGAAGGCTCGGCCACAGTCGCAGGGCTGGATGTTGTAAAAAATTTCAAAAAATTACGCACTCAGATCGGTTATATGCCGGAAAAATTTTCCTTGTATCCCGACTTGACAGTCAATGAAAACCTGCACTTCTTCGCATCACTGTTTGGAGTAGATGTAAAAGAGAATTTCGACCTCATAGCACCGATATTTGACCAATTGAGTAAATTTCCAAATCGCATGGCAGGAGCTTTGTCTGGAGGTATGAAACAAAAACTTGCGCTGGGGTGTGCGCTCATACATCATCCTAAAGTACTTCTTTTGGACGAACCTACAACAGGCGTAGATGCCATGTCAAGGAGCGAGTTTTGGGATATGCTGGCAACATTGAAAGAAAAAGGTATAACTATCCTTGTATCTACATCCTACATGGACGAAGCCGAACGATGCGACATGATTGCCTTAATTAACAAAGGAAAAATTCTTGATGTAAACACACCGACGAAACTCATTAGCAAATTGGACAAAAATCTTTACAATGCTTCAGCCAAAGAGATGTACCCACTCCTCGAAGCATTACGAAAGATACCAGGCGTAACCGATTGCTACACATTCGGAGCGACATTGCATGTCGCAACCAACGAAGTGTTCAATCCTGAATATGCCATCGGCAAGCTTCGTAAAGATGGCTTGACCGATGTCAGAATCTACCCTGCGAAAGGTAATATAGAGGATTTATTTATAAAATTAGCCCATGAATGATGGATAATGAAACTGTAATATCAGTAAAGGACCTTACGAAGAAATTTGGAAGCTTCACTGCAGTCGATCATATCTCACTGCAAGTCCGTCGAGGAGAAATTTTTGGTTTTCTTGGAGCAAATGGAGCCGGCAAGACCACGGCCATGCGCATGTTGTGTGGCCTAAGCTATCCGACATCGGGCTGCGGAGTAGTAGCCGGATATGATATTATCCGTCAAGCCGAAGAAATCAAACGGCATATCGGCTACATGAGCCAAAAATTCTCCCTATACGAAAACCTGACAGTATGGGAAAACCTTAATCTTTTCGCCACGATATATGGCATGTCATCCGGGAAGATAAAAGAAAAAACCGATGAAGCATTCAAAACATTGGGCATGGAAAACATGCGTAATGCCTTGGTAAAAGAGATTCCGCTCGGATGGAAGCAGAAGCTGGCATTCACTGCAGCAACACTACACTCTCCCGACATAGTTTTTCTGGACGAGCCAACAGGCGGTGTTGACCCGGCAACACGACGCAAGTTCTGGGAAATGATATACCGGGCATCATCCGAGGGAATGACAATATTCGTCACAACCCACTATCTTGATGAAGCCGAATATTGCAACCGCATTTCCATAATGGTTGATGGACGCATAAAGGCATTGGATAGCCCGGCAGAACTGAAACGACAGTACAGAGCCGACACGATGGATGAGGTTTTCAGAATAGTAGCTAAAGATGCCCAAAGAGCAGATTAAAACCACAAGTAATATGTCAATATTTCAATCACTCATAAAAAAAGAAGTGCTGCACCTCATGCGAGATTTCCGCACAGTAACAGTTGTACTGGTCATGCCTGTCGTTCTGTTATTGCTGTTCGGATTTGCCATATCTACCGAAGTCAACAATGTGAAAGTAGTCTCTGTAATAGACCGGCATACCGATGAGACAAGGCATATTCTCGAAAAGCTCCGTTCCAATTCCTATTTCACATTCAAAGGCATAGTCACACTTGACGAAATGGAAAACCTACTGCGCAAAGGAGATGTTGATGCAGCCATAGTATTCCGAACAGAAGACGGGCTACTAAAACACCAAATAATTGTGGACGCTTCCAACACAAACATGGCACAAACTTCTACGGCATACATTGAAAGTGTCATCAATGTTTCGAGTACACCATTAGTGACAAACACGCTTTACAACCCACAACTGAAAAGTGCCTACAATTTCGTTCCGGGCATCATGGGCATGATTTTTATTCTCATCTGCGCAATGATGACATCAGTTTCGATTGTCAGCGAAAAAGAATCGGGCACGATGAACCTATTACTGGTCTCACCGGTACGTTCAAGGACAATCATACTTGGTAAACTTATCCCCTACTTCTTATTGTCGTGCATCATCTTGACATTGATGCTCATCCTAAGCTATACATTGCTTGAAATCCCATTCTCTGCAAGTGTCATCAATGTGATATGGGTATCTGTCCTCTATATCATACTTGCGCTCGCGTTGGGTTTGCTTATATCGACCATCGCGTCTACACAAGTTTCAGCACTTCTTGTTTCCGGTGTAATGTTCATGATTCCGGTTGTTTTGCTATCGGGGATGATATTTCCCATTGAAAACATGCCATTAGCCCTTCAATGGTTTTCATGTATAATTCCGGCTCGCTGGTACATATCGGCAATGCGCGTTCTCATGATTCAGCAACTGCCCATAAAATATGTGTTTACCGAGGTCTTGGTTTTGTCGGGAATGACATTGGTAGTTTTATCATTGGCAATAAAAAAGTTTAACACTAAAAAATGATAGTGCAATGAATGTAAGGACATTGAATATTCTACTCAAAAAAGAAATATCTCTGATAAAGAGGAATCCTATTATTCCTCGCCTCATTATAGCCATGCCCATCTTAGTGATGCTGATTATACCACTCGTGGCGACACTTGATGTGAAAAATGTAGGTATAGCCGTGGTGGATAACGACCGTTCTGAACTGTCACGGCGAATTATAGCAGACATGGACGCATCTGAATACCTATCGGTGACGGGATGCTATTTCAACTATAACGAAGCATTTAGGCAGATAGAGGAAGGGAATGCTGATGCCATCGTCACCATTCCCAAAGACTACTTAAAAGACATGACCAACGGCAAGAGACCCGGACTGGATCTAAAAGCAAATGGCGTAAACGCAACAAAAGGGATGCTCGGCACTCAATATGCTACAATGTCCATTGCCAATACCATTTCGCGATGGCAAGCAGAACAAGGCTTCAACTTGTCTTTTCCCCAATCGGCTACATTAAACCTATATAATCCCACACTCAATTTCCGCAACTACATGATACCGGCACTCATGGTGGTGCTGCTTATTATCATTTGTGGATTTCTGCCAACGCTCAATCTTGTCAGCGAGAAAGAAACCGGAACTATTGAGGCAATGAATGTCACTCCTGTAAGCCGGCTTGAATTTGTCCTGTCCAAGCTAATACCTTATTGGGTCGTAGGCATTCTTGTTGTAACTGTAGGAATACTCATTGGATGGCTGGTATATGGACTGGTACCTGAGGGAAATTTAGTAAACATATATCTTGCCGCAATTTTATTCAGCTTTGTAATGTCGGGTCTTGGAGTCTTTATCGCCAACCAATCAAAAACGATACTGCAAAGCATATTTATGACGTTCGCATTCATTGTAATATTCCAACTCATGGGTGGATTGTTCACACCTATTGCCTCCATGCCACAATGGGCACAATACATAACATATGCTATTCCACCTCGATATTTCATAGAAATAATGCGTGCAGTCTACTTAAAAGGTGCATCAATAACAGACCTTTGGACTCAATACTTGTCCTTGACCGGCTTTGCACTGGCTCTATGTATAATCGCTGCTACGACATATAAAAAGCGAGCTTAAAGAGACAATCATTAATGTATATTTGCACAAAGCATCCAAAAATCAAATCGGGAACGATTGCCGATTTGATTTTTGGATGCCTTATAACTTCATGAATAATAATTTTACGCAATAAGTCGTGCAGGCATGATGTTACTTAAACAAAGAATCATATTTTTCGACTATTGTCTTGAACTGCTCCATGTATCTCACATCTTCAAGCGATGTCATTGGCGATTCATTTATCATCACGTCATAATAACTTCCATATCCACTGGCAAGAGCCTTGTCAAGATAATCCAGTGCAGCGTCAGCATTTCCACATTGCGACATCAGCACAGCTGCGACAAAATAAGCTTCACCGCCGGCAACTGAATTATTCTTTACTATATCTTCACACCATTTTACAGCTTCATCATCACGCCCCAATTGATGCAAAGCAAATCCTCGCAAACTCTCAACTCCGCTGCCAAGCATTAATATAGAATTAAAATCACTTCGGGCATCCTCCTTGTCGTTCAATTTGTTTTTCTTGAGCCATCCACGCAGATAAGTAGCCTTGATGTCGTCTGGCACTGTCATCAACAGCACATTCAGTCCTTGCAACGTTTCGCGATATTCACCGCGATCTATGTCAAGCATAGCCTTCTGATACAACACATCCCGGTCTTCGGGAGACCCTATCAAAGCAGCCTTAATCGCCGCATAAGCGTCGTCCACACGATTCATTGCACTTAGAATCTGAGATTTCAATACATAGTAATAAGCAATCCCGCCATTCATTGATATAGCAGTATCTATATATTTTAAAGCTTCATCATATTTACACAAATTAAATGCAGAAGATGCAGCATCAAAATATATTCCGTGGTAGTCATACAATTTCCTTGAAATTATTTCTTCAAGGCTTTTCAAAGCATCGGCATAGTGATTATGTTCTACTTGTATTGAAGCTCTTATGTAATAAAACATTCCCACATCCGGAGCTTTGTATATACTGGCATCGAGAGCAGCAAGGACTTCATCGTATGCGACATCCGACATTTTCATCAACATTCGCAACGCGCTGCCATTATCTCCATCCAAACTCAAAGCAAGAATCAAATCTTGTGCAGCCTCGCTGTTACGATTCATCATCGACAGGACTTCCGCCCTACCTACATATACGGCAGGCTCGGCCGGGTACAGATTAACAGCCTGATTGGCATAGTCGCTCGCTTGTCCTAAATTATCCAATTTGAATTCGGTACGAGCCAATCCCAAAATTGCCGAATAATCAATATTGTTCATCCTGTACAATGACAAGTAGCATTTTCTTGCATTTGCATAATCTGTAGCTTGATAATAAGCCTCAGCAAGCATTTTCAGCACATTGGGCGAAGACGGGCTCAAGCGATTGGCTTCTTGCAAATCGGCAAGCGATTCGGCCGACTTGCCCATCGCTGTATATATTTTCGCTCTGAGCAAGTATTCATCCACCAGCATTGCCATATCGTCACGAGTGGTGACCTTCAAAGCCGAATTTACATCATCAAGAGCCTTTTGCAATTCGCCGTTCAGCAAATACTGATTGGCTCGGCTGTATAAAATGACATAGTCATTCGGATTCTTCTTCAATTCATCATCATACACTTGCATCACAGCATCCATGATTTTCTGCTGCGAACCGTTTTGCGCTTTCAATGTTGCAGGCAAAGCCATTAAAGTGCAAATTAAAAATATAATTATCCCTGAGTTTTTCATACATTTTTATCCGTTAGTCCTTGAACTTGTTTATAGTCATCCTTATTTCGGCAAGTCTTTCAAGCAATCCCTCGATCAAATCCAAACGCAACATATTTGCTCCATCGCTCTTTGCCATAGCCGGATTTGGATGTGTTTCTATAAATAAACCATCGGCTCCGACTGCTACTGCGGCCCTTGCCATCGGTTCAATCAAATGAGGCAGTCCGCCTGTCACCCCTTTGGGCTGGTTGGGTTGTTGCAAAGAATGTGTCGCGTCATAAATCACCGGACACCCTATTTTCTTCATTTCAGGCAATCCTCTGAAATCAACGACCAGATCATAATATCCGAATGTTGTACCACGCTCTGTCACGGCAACATTGTCATTACCTGCATCGCGCACCTTCTGTACTGCAAACGACATAGCCTCGGGCGACAAAAATTGTCCCTTTTTAATGTTTACCATTTTCCCTGTTTTAGCCGCAGCGACAAGCAAATCGGTCTGACGACACAAAAATGCAGGAATTTGTATGACATCTACATAATCAGCGGCAAGACGAGCCTCCTCGACACTATGCACGTCGGTCACTACCGGCACACCAACCTGTTTTCTCACCTTGCTCAATACCTCGAGAGCCTGTATGTCGCCTATTCCTGTAAATGAATCTATGCGAGAGCGGTTTGCTTTACGATAACTTCCTTTGAAAACATATGGTATGTCAAGACGTTTTGCGATTGCTGAGATTTTTTCGGCTATTTCCAAAGCCATTTCTTCACCTTCAATCACGCACGGCCCGGCAAAGAGAAAAAAATTGCCCGAAACCGATGACATCAATTCTTTAACCATTTAATATAATTACTTAATTTTTATACTATAAATAATACTTAAACCTGTTTCAAAGCGTGACATGCAGCCACTGCATACATGGCCGCAGTCTCCGTACGCAAGCGGCTTTCTCCAAATGATACTGGTATGAACCCATTCTCAATTGCCAAGTCTACCTCTTCCTTGCTGAAATCACCTTCAGGCCCTATCAATATCAGCACATCTTCATTTTTGTGGTATGACAAAGAAAACAGCTTCCGATTTACTTCTTTATCACAATATGCGATAAACTTTTGCCCGATAAAAGGCTTTTTCAGCACTTCGGCCACAGGAGTCATCTCTTCGAGTTCGGGCAATGTGCATTTTAACGATTGCTTCATTGCTGAAACAAGAATCTTTCTCAACCGCTCTGTCTTCAATTCCTTACGTTCGGAATAACGGCACCTAAGTGGTATAATCTTGTCGACTCCCATCTCTGTAACTTTTTCGGCCATCCATTCCATCCTGTCGAGATTTTTAGTCGGAGCAATTCCAAGTGTTATGCTGCCACTCCAGTGTGATGTCACATGGACACGCTCCTCTGGTTCTATGACACATTTCTTCGGATGAGCCGATACAATGCGACACTTGTAACAATTGCCTCGACCATCCACAGCTTCTATATAGTCTCCCTCGACAAGGCGCAGAACCCTGACGGCATGCTGAGATTCCTCTTCGGGCAATACATTGCTTTCGGCTATGTCGGGAGTAAAAAATCTATGCATAATGATATGACATTTTATTTCATTGTTTAGGCTGCTTTTTCATGTTTATAACGGAACAGCATGGCAAACAATATTGCCACCAACAGTGCATAGCCTGAGAAAATAAACCACGCCGACTGCCAGTCACCAAGCAAATATGATGTTTCGCCTACAGTGGTCCATTGGCAATAATGGTTCACTACGGCACCTGCCGCAAGTGTACCTATTGTAGCACCAAGTCCGTTGGTCATAAGCATGAACAAGCCTTGTGCCGATGCTCTCACCGACGCATTGGTCTCTTTGTCTACAAACATTGCACCTGAAACATTAAAGAAATCAAATGCGACTCCGTAAACAATCATTGACAATATAAACATCCATAATCCGGATCCTGGATCTCCGGCTCCAAACAATCCGAAACGGAACACCCATGCCAACATGGCTATGAGCATTACATTCTTAATGCCATATTTCTTTAAAAAAAATGGAATCAATAATATACACAACGCTTCGGAAATCTGCGACAACGATGTCAACAGTGTGGCATTATTTGCTCCAAACGTATCCGCAAACATTGGATCACCCTTGAAACTCGTGATAAATGGTGTCGCAAATCCATTGGTTACCTGAAGCGACATGCCCAATAGTCCGGAGAAGATAAAGAACATTGCCATTTTACGGCTCTTAAACAACTTGAATGCATTCAAGCCCAACACCTCTGAAACTGACGAGGACTCTCGGCGCACAATGCGACATGATGGCAATGAAAAACAGTATAAGAACAAAATTATTCCCAATATACCAGAAACGCCAAACTGCATATATGTATATTGGAAACGGTGCAATGTATCTGTTATGCTAAAATAGAACTGCCCCTCGTTCCAGCAAGCACAATTTACAAACCACATCGTGGCAATAAAACCCACTGTGCCAAACACCCTAATAGGCGGAAAATCCTTTACGGTGTCATACCCGTTTTCTTTAAGTATTGTAAACGCCACAGTGTTAGATAACGCCAATGTGGGCATATAAAAGGCCACGCTTACCGAATATATTGCAATAAACAAAGCTTTGTTCCCAATTTCGCTACCTATTCCCGCCGTTATCCCCATATAGCAGCATGCCAACATGGCTACGCCCGCGATAAAATGACAAATGCCCAACAATTTTTGGGGTTGAATAAATCTGTCAGCAATTATACCCATGATTGTAGGCATAAAAATCGAGACTATGCCCTGAATAGCATAAAACCATGAGATTTCACTCCCAAGTCCAGCAACCCCAAGGTAATTGCCCATCGAAGTCAAGTAAGCCCCCCAAACGGCAAACTCGAGGAAATTCATTAATATCAGTCTTAGCTTAAGCATATATATACGGTATTATAAATTTTTTGGTTGAAGTTTTTATTTGTCTTTTTGTGCAGCACGTTTAGCGTCAAGCACTTTCTTTATGTCGGCTGCCATCTCATACTCTTCATGATCGACGCACACCTGCAATAATTTCTCCAATCGTTCTATCGAACAATGTTCATACCCATGCTCTTCTTCATCCTCTCCTTTTGAATTAGAATCGTTTTGCATCGACGAGTCTCCACTCCTGTCCTCCATCACGAATCCTGTTTTTTCAAGTATATCGCGAGTAGTATATATAGGTGCGTTGGTCCTCAACGCAAGAGCAATTGCATCTGATGTTCTTGAATCGAGTGAAATCTGACGCGTGTCGCTGCTGAAATGCAATTCCGACATGAATATCCCGTCATCAAATTTATATATGAAAACTTCATCGAGCTGGATGCCAAAAGCATGCGCAAGGCTTACAAACAAGTCATGAGGCATTGGACGTGGAGGTATGACATTTTCCAGTCGGACGGCAATTGCTTGAGCCTCCGACAGTCCTACCACGATAGGAATCCTGTAAGGGCCGTTTACCTCGGACAATACCAGAGCATACGCACCTTGCTGCACCTGACTATATGTAATACCCATCACATTTAACTCTACCCGTTCCATTTTATCACCTCTCTTGTCTCGTTTTATTTCTTTTCGATTTTCTGACCAGTAATAATTCCGCTACCATAGCACAAATGAGCATCAGGGCTGTATATCACGGCAAATTGTCCCGGAGCTATGCCTTGAACTTTCTTCTCCGACTCTATAAAATACTCCAAACCACCAAGATGCGTCAATGTTGCCTTAATGAACTCAGGAGAATGCCTGTTCTTGAACATTATAGGCACAGGAGTATCAATTCCCTCCCATGGATTACCCGAAATGAAATGCATTTCATCAAGATGTATAGTACGCCCATACTGTTTTTCATTGTCATATCCGTTGCTTACATATATTGTATTGTCGGATACATTTTTTTTCACGACATACCACGGCCCACCGCTTAGTCCAAGACCCTTGCGCTGTCCTATTGTATGGAACCAATACCCTTTGTGTTCACCTATCTTGCGTCCGGTTTCAATTTCTATTATATTTCCTTTCTTCTCGCCAAGGTGACGACGTATAAAGTCATTGTAATTTATTTTCCCGAGAAAACATATGCCTTGACTGTCTTTGCGATAGGCATTAGGCATCTTCGTTTCTATTGCTATCCGGCGCACTTCACTTTTGGGCAAGTTACCTATTGGGAATATAAGATGTTTAAGTTGGGCATAACTTATTTGCGCAAGAAAATCGGTTTGATCCTTTACCGGGTCTACGGCTGTCGCAAGATACTTAATACCATCCACAAAATCGGTCGTTGCATAATGCCCGGTAGCAGTCAAATCAAATTCATGACCCCATCGCTGCTCAAAAAAACCGAATTTTATCATCTTGTTGCACATCATGTCGGGATTAGGAGTCAGTCCGGCTTTTACTGTCCTCAATGCATATTCCATCACATTATCCCAATATTCCTGATGCAATGATACCACATCAAACGGCAAGCCATATTTGGCTGCAATGAAATTACACATTTCAATATCTTCCTCGGCCGAGCAGTCACCTTCATCGTTATCCATGCCTATACGAATATAAAAAAGATGAAGGTCATGCCCTTCTTCTTTCAACTTATGAACTACAACGGCGCTGTCTACTCCGCCCGAAATCAACACAGCTATTTTCATGTCAATGCTTGAACTTCCTGTTTGTTTAAAAAATTATACAAATCTGATTCCCATGTGAAGCATCAGGCATCTTTCAGCGTTTCTTCAATCTGCCTGTCGTTAGCATCCACAAATTTAAGTGAAATCAGGTAATCAAGTGAAATCTTACCCGGTCCGGCAAGAAACATGAATACAAAGATACCAATAAAAAGTATTGGAACGAAAATCGGCTGCGTGCTATAAAGCACATCAGGGGCGGTATCCACCATACTGTCAAACAAACGCAATTCCACCAATAGCATCGCTATAATTGGAGGGATTACTGCCACACGAGAGAATAATCCCAATATTATCAATATGGAACAAAGCATCTCCACGACAATAATCATTGTCATTGACACTTCAGGAGTCATGCCCAGTATGGCGGGCATGCGCAATACCATGCAATCAAAATACATCCACTGCCTGATACCGAATTGCATGAACATGATGCCGGCAAACAACCGCAAAAACAATCGCGACAAGTTGCTGTAAGTATGTCCGGCACTGTATATAAACAATTTCTTTATTATTCCTGCAGCCATGGAGAATAATTTTATGTTATTTTTAATCTATCATTTGCTTGATTGATTCCACGCTGATGTTTTTATCTAGAATTATATAATTCCCGTCAAGAATGTAAATGCACGGAGACACACGCAAATCATATTTATCGGCAATATCTTCATTTGAGCCTATAATCCAATTGTCGGCATAAGTTCGTGCCGATTCAGCCCATTCATCACTGTATTTTCCGGGATACACACTTACAATGGTAAGCTCCCCATCTTCAATAAGTTTGTTAACTTTCACATCGGTACTCAGGCGTAATCGAGAAATTGAGCAATCAATACATTCGTCATCATTAAAGAAAAGCAATATCATCTTACCCTTTATATCCGACAATTTTTTCTTGCTGCCATCGACAAGTTTCATCTCAAAATCTAAAGCTTTCGCACCTATCATGTTATGCGAAATTTTTTCATACTGGTACTTGTAACGTTCTTTTTCCGAATCTTTTATCATATTATTGTCGAGCATGCACTCTATAAATGGCAAATAAGCCTCATCGCTCCAGTATTCGGCTCCCGGAGCATACAATGCACGTTCTGCCATCTCCACAATATCAATAAAATTAGGCTTGTTTGACTCGGCTTTCTTCATCATTTCCTTTATTGAAGAAATCACGATAGTTTTATGGGCATACTTAAAGAATGTCACATAGTCCCTGAAAGTTGTCTCAAACAAGACTTTATCTTTGATTGGCGCAGAAAAATCATAATTGTCCCAAAAACGTTGGATTATGTAATTAGTCCTGTTTTCAAGCGTTCTTATGGTATCCGGGACCTCGGGGTATTCAAATAATTTTTCTTGAACTTGAGATGCGTTACCGTCAGATTGCCCCCACATGCTGCATGGCAATATTGCTGACGCGATTAAAACCAATAAAATCCTTAAATTTATATTCATTCCTTAATAAATTAACTATCGCTACATATTTATACAGGTAAAAGTAACGCAATATCATCAAGAAAACAAGACAAACAAAGACAAATTTACCCATATCAACATTTTTAACAATTACTCGATTGTCATGATTGATAAAAGGCGTGTCCCATTAATAATGGGGACACGCCTATACAATAAAATTTGTAAAAATATGTCAATCGTTCACATAATTGATGATGGCATCGCGCCACACAATATAACCGGCGCCCAGCAAGTGCAAGCCGTCGTTAGTGTATTCTTTCTTCATCTTACCATCTGGACCGACAAATTTAGAATACAAATCTATCCACACGATTCCATGTTTCCGTGCAAGTGATTCAAACTTTTTATTAGTTTCGATGATAACTCCTTCCTTGCCTTTCATTGCCTTGTAACGCCCGAAGTCGTTATTAACCGGCAATAAGCTCTGTAAATATATCTTCGTATTAGGAGATTCGGTCTTGACTTTCACTATGAGTTTCTCCATTACCCTTGCGACACTGTCGGCCGACAAATTGTGGGAAATATCATTTACTCCACTCAAAATGAATACTTTTTTGGGATGACCATGCAATATAGGCTCACTACGGTCGATAAGTCCTTGTATAACGTCCGACGATATGCCTCTATTCTTTATGTTGGGATTCTCAAACAGTTCATGCCATTCACAGCCATTTGTTAAGCTATTGCCCCAAAACACTATATCGTCACTGTCCACAGGCAATAATTCAAACAATGAACTACGTTGAAAGTAAAATTCATTATATTGATACTTTTCTTCGGCATTCATGGCAAAAGCAGACATACAAGCCAATACTGCTAAAACCAACATTCGACTTATAATTCCATCCTTTCTCATCGGTTTAATCTTTGTCATGTTGACGATAAGCATCAATGGCAGTCTTTACCGACCCATGGAAAAGCAACAAACGTTTTGCTTCATCATAAGGCAATTCCAATTCGTCTACGAGCATTCGTGTTCCACGATCTACAAGCTTGGCATTGGTAAGTTGCATGTTGACCATTTTATTTCCCTTGACACGCCCCATACGAATCATCACAGTGGTAGTTATCATATTGCATATCATCTTTTGTCCTGTACCCGACTTCATGCGTGAACTACCAGTAACATACTCTGGACCGACAATCATTTCAATAGGAATCTCCGACACTTGCGATACCGGAGCATCAGGATTGCTTGTTATCGAAGCTGTAAGGCAACCATGCTCTCTTGCTGTTTTCAATGCCCCTATCACATAAGGCGTAGTACCCGATGCAGCAATGCCTATCACCGTATCTTTGTCATTGATATTATATTTCTGCAAATCTTTCCAACCTTGTTCAGTGTCATCTTCGGCATTCTCCACTGGATTGCGCAACGCAATGTCACCACCTGCAATTAGGCCGATGACCCATGTCGGATCCATACCGAATGTAGGTGGAATCTCTGAAGCGTCAAGCACTCCGAGACGACCTGATGTACCTGCTCCCATATAGAAAATGCGACCTCCGCGTTTCATGCGCGGCACAATCTGCGTTACCAACTTTTCAATCTGCGGAATGGCCTTTTGCACAGCATCGGCTACTTTATGATCTTCAGTGTTGATTTCAGTCAATATCTCGTGAACAGATTTTTTCTCCAAATCATTATACAATGACGGCTGCTCGCTTATTTTTACAAATGCCATATCGTGTATTCTTTAATGATTTAATTACATTTTTTATTATCTCGAATAGTATTTTATCAAGCCTTCCATCGGACTCTTGATAATTGTGCCTATATTTATGTACAATGCCTTTGCTGCTTCTTCAAGCACATCTTTATAATGGCAGGCAATGGAACCTACGAAATTAACAGGCAATTCCTTATACCTTTCATAATTTTCAACATTGCGTACAAAGAATGCCTTGAAAGCATTAAGCACAAGACGATGAATAGAAGGCTCCTCTATATTCTGCGCCAAGAATGGCGACAATGATGCCAAGAACTTATTTGCCCCCGGTTTGCGATAAACATTTTCAATGATAAGCTGCGGTGTCAGTTCAAATTGTTGCATGAATTTATCTACTAGATGCTGTGGGATTTGCCTTTTAAGGACATCGCCGACAAGCAATTTTCCAAGCACTGCACCGCTACCTTCATCTCCAAGGATATATCCGAGCGGAGAAATATTTTCAACTATTCGGGTTCCGTCATAATAGCAAGAATTGGAACCAGTACCAAGAATGCAGGCAATGCCGGGCTTGTCGCCACACAATGCGCGTGCCGCTGCCAACAAATCGCTTTCCACCATTATCGTTTGAGCTGTAGGGAAATTGCTTTTAATGGCATTCCGCACATTGTTGCATATATTGTCGCCCAAGCAACCTGCTCCATAATAATATACTTCGGTAATTGTGACACCTTTCAGATGTGGCACCAACTCATTTTTTATCGTAGAAGCCATCTCCTCCTCGGTAAGCATCATAGCATTCATTCCACATGTGAACACTCGCGCCACCATTTCTTTTCCGTCAAGGACACACCAATCAATCTTGGTCGATCCGCTATCAGCTATAAGTTTCATATTTTTATATATATTTTTTTCTTATACAAAATATACCCAATGCACCAATTTATTATTACAAAAATAATCGCATAGATACATGATGCCAAACATGCCTCACTAATGATTTGCTGTATTGCCTCGGCATAAATCCAACCTTTAATTGACACCCCGGCAATACTTACTGACCCAAACAATATGCCAAGCACGCCGCCAAGTACATATAAGAACAATGGATTAATTCCGAATGACTCAAAAAAGCGGCACCACGTCTTATATCCTTTTATATCGATTATCCATATCAGCAAGCCAAGTAAACTTGCTCCAAGTCCGCAAGTAGTCAACACGAAAGTCGGGGACCAAATGTTTTTGTTTATCGGCAAGCCGTAGCTCAACAGCAATCCTGAGAAAGTAAGGATTGTCCCTACTATAAACAAGTCGCTTATACGTTCATGATTATCCTTCGTCTTCATTATGGCTTCTCCGCACATCAATCCAATCAAGACATGAGCTATGCAGGGCAATGTGCTCAGCAATCCTTCAGGATCAAATACGATGTTCTTGCCATCCACTACAAGCCCTTGATACATGTGTGCCTCACCAAGGATGGCATTATCAACAATATATATAATATTTTCATGCGAGAAATCATATCCATGCCCCACAAGCAATATTACAGCATACAATGCCAATATTCCACCTATCAACCAAGGTATAAACTTGTGGCGCATCAATACGGCCACGAGCGAAGCAAAGAAATAACATAATGCAAGACGAGGCATCACACCAACAAGGCGCAACGACGAGAAGCCGTTGGCGGCATTGCCAATCCTTTCCCACAACGAAAGAGTGGCATCGCTACCAGCCAATCCATAACAAAACTTGCTGAACCATGCTATTGCAAGACCTATGACATATATCAATACCGTCCTTTTGACAATTTTCCATGCAAGGTTCTTTGTCAATTTAAACTGGAACTTACGCAATGAAAAATAAGACGATATGCCCATTATAAACATGAAAAAAGGGAACACAAGGTCGGTGGGGGTCAATCCGTTCCACTCTGCATGACGCAAAGGTGCATATATCGAGCCCCATGATCCCGGATTATTAACAAGAATCATCCCAGCAATAGTGATTCCGCGCAATATGTCAAGCGACAAGAGTCTGCTTGATTGTTGTTTTACTGTCATTATCTACTTCTGTTTTCGTGGTTTAGTACATTCATCCACAAGATAAACTATCGACTGATAAGGTATGCCCGAATTTGAAGACAGGCCTATTTCACATGTCCTGCTGTTTGAAAATCCGCGTCTCACACCGGCTGCTTCAAGCTGAGGCTTCAACTTACGCAACGCATAACTATTCACCTCGGGATGTGTAAATCCTTTATCACCTGCAAATCCGCAACATCCTATTTCTTCTGGAACAACGACTTTTGTCGAGCACATCTTTGCGAGCGCAATTAATTTATCGCCAAGTCCCATCTTGCGTGTAGAACAAGTGATATGCACTGCCACAGGTTCATCGGTCTTGGTAAACTCAAGAGAATCGGCCACAAAGTCGTATATAAACTCTACAGGCTCATATAGTTTCATCTTTGTTATATTCTTTCTCATTCGTGCAAGGCAGGGACTTTGATCGCACATTACTGGATATTTACCCCCCTCCGAAGCTTTATAAAGCGCATCCTCCAATTCGTGCAACTTGCGCATTCCTATATCAGGCATTCCTTTACTGTCCCAAATCATGCCACAACACAAATTTTTCATACCAACGGGGAAAACGACCTCCCAACCGGCTTTTTTCAAGAACTGCACCATCTCATCCACCAAATCGAGCTTAAGCCCTCCATGCTTTGAACGGCCCATGGTCTGATTGATGCAGCTTGGGAAATACACTACTTTCTTCTCAGACGGCTTTATGTCATAAGATTTACTATAATGAGCCGACGGCATGGAAGGTGTCCACTGTGGCAATCCGACTTTATGTAACGCCTTCCCTACAGCAGCGGTGGCTCTGTCTCCAATCACACTTTGAGCCACACCAGCAAGACTTAATACCGGTCGCAAGGTTCCTTCTATCACATTCAACTTGCGGGCGGCAAAGTCCCCGACTTTATAACCGATACTTCCCTTAGGCAATTTTTCGGCACGCAAGTCGTGAATCATTTCACCGACATTGATATTCATCGGGCAAGAAGTACTGCACAATCCATCTCCGGCGCATGTCTCATTGCCATAATAATCAAATTGGTTTAACAGTCTTGCAAGGCGTTCTGGATCTTCACCGGTGGCTCGCAATCTTGATATTTCGCGCTGCACCACTATGCGTTGCCTTGATGACAGGCTGAACCCACAAGTGACGCAATTCACTTCGCAGAATCCACATTCTATGCACTTGTTCACATGCTCGTTGGCAAGAGGCATAGGCTTAATGCTCTTGATGTAACATTCCGGGTCATCATTGAAAATGACTCCAGGATTTATGAGATTCTGAGGGTCAAAAAGCTGTTTAACCTCTTTCATTATGCCGTAAGCCTTTGTTCCCCACTCACTTTCAACAAATGGAGCCATATTCCGACCTGTTCCATGCTCTGCCTTCAAAGAACCATCATATTTGTCCACGACAAGTTTCTTTACATCAAGCATGAGATCTCGATAACGATTTACCTCGGCTTCGGTCTCAAATGATTGAGACAACACAAAGTGATAGTTCCCTTCAAAAGCATGCCCGTAAATACATGCATCATCATATCCGTGACGAACCAGCATTTCGGCAAGATCAGCAGTGGCATCAGGCAAATCCTCGATATGGAACGCTACATCTTCGATAAGAACTGTCGTTCCAAGCGGCCTTGTACCTCCAACCGAAGGGAATATGCCTGAACGTATAGCCCAATACTTAGAATATTCTTCCGGCTTGTCGGTAAAACGCGCCGGCACAAATAGGTCAAACTGCCTCAATATGTCGGTCACTGCCTTTATATTCTGGTTAAGCTCTTCTTTTGAATCGGCCTTGGTCTCGGTCAATATTGCGGTTAACCCTTCTCCTGTCGTGTCATTTACCGACGACAAGGACTTCTTGTCAAGCATTTCCGCACTATGCACCGGGCCTTTCTTCAATGCGACAACAGCCCTACAAGCCTCACGCATGTCCTTGAAATAAAGCATCGCACTTGCCGAATGCTTGTACAAATGTCCGGTCGTCATGCGGAAAAGGCTGCCAAATCCCAATGTACCTTCCGAACCTACCATGAGATGGGCTATTATGTCGAACGGGTCGGTGAACATCACAAACGGATATATATTTAGCCCTGTAACGTTCTTTATCGAATATTTATACTTGATACGATCCGACAATTCCTTATCAGCAGCAATTCTGTCGCGTAACTCTTCTATTTTTGCAACAAACTCGGGATGGCTGCGCTTAAAAGCTTCACGGCTCGATTGGTCGCCTGTGTCAAGCACAGTACCATCGGCCAGGACTATACGCATCGACAATAAGATTCTGTCGCTATTAGCATGGGTGCCACAATTCATTCCCGATGCATTATTCATGACAATACCTCCCACCATTGCCGATTTCTTGGATGCAGGATCTGGTGAAAATATGCGACCGTAAGGTTTCAAGATTTCATTAACTCGCTCGCCTATCAACCCAGGCTGCAAAGTTATGGAACTTCCATCGGGCGATACTTCATATCGTTCCCAATTCTTTCCAGCCACAAGCAGCACCGAATCGGTAATGGCTTGTCCCGAAAGGCTTGTCCCGGCGGCCCTGAATGTCACCGGCACTTTTTCTTCGCTCGCTATCTTCAACAACTTTGATACCTCATCCTCGTTTGCCGTCCTGATAACAATTTTAGGCAATTTGCGATAGAACCCGGCATCAGTACCCCACGCCAGACAATGTAGGTCGTCGGTATATACGCGATTGGAAGGAATAAACGCCTTCGCACGCGACAAAAATAACTTATAATTATCTTTTAAATCCATAAATGGAATTATATAAATACGCCTTTATTCGTACAAATAATATTTTGCCGACATTGCCTTAAACGATTCTACATCTTTGTTCCAGTACTCTATGATATCGGATACACGGTAATTCTTTGAAAATTCCGAGCGGATTTTATCGCTACCACACACTTTGTCGAACATCGAGAAACGCTCCTTATTGGCATGTTCAAAGATTTTATGGTCGGGATACATCTCCGCTAAAACCTGCATCACATAAAATTGAGTAAGTGACAAATTTGCACTTGCGAGGTCGGTAATATAAACCTGCACACCTTGATAATTCTCACCTTGCCCGGTCGAATAGAATGGCTTAATATGAATCGGCCTGAATTTTATTCCCGGTAATTCAAGATTATTCAGATTATTGCAGAATTTCTCGGCTTCTATCCATGAAGCGCAATATAATTGGAATGGCAATGTGTATCCGACTCCAATCGACAAGTATCCGAGTTCACCAAGGATGCCACTTGCCGGATAATAATAAGACGATTCCACTTGCGGTATATGGGGCGATGGCAAAATCCACGGCATACCGGTTTCGCTATAAACCATGTCACGAGTCCACCCGGTCATTGGAATTACTGTCAACCGCGCCTTCTTACCTTTTTTTATCATTCCTTCTTCATTCAACAGGACTGCAAGTTCGCCAGGAGTCAAGCCGTAAACATAGGGTATAGGAAATTGGCTGACAAATGACACAAATCCCGGCTCTACGACATTTCCTTCTACCTTGTTACCGCCGAGAGGATTAGGACGGTCAAGTACCATGAATTCAATGTCGTTTTCTATGCAAGCCTCCATAGCTACACCCATAGTACTGATAAATGTAAATGAACGGCACCCTATGTCTTGAATGTCATAAACAAGCACATCGATTCCCTCAAGCATTTCCTTGGTCGGTTTACGAGTTTTCCCATAAAGTGAATATACTTTCACTCCTGTAGCCGCATCGACACTGTTGCCAACCTTATCACCTGCATGAACGTCGCCTCTAACACCATGCTCCGGGCCGAAAAGAGCCACAAGTTCAACATTGGGAGCTTCATGCAATATGTCGATTGTTGATTTCAGATTATTGTCCACTCCGGTAGGATTAGTTATAAGCCCCACGCGCTTCCCTTCAAGCTGCTTGAATCCATTATCACGCAAAGTTTCTATACCCGGCTTTGTAATAGCCTGCATCGCAAAAGCCAACAAGCCTGCCACTACACACAAAATATATTTTTTCATATCTTTCAAATTCTTTTAATTCATTATTCTGCTTCCTTTTGACCGAACTTGGGATCAATCTTTATAAATGCGCAAATACCAATCGTAGCCGCGCAACAAATGATTGTCCATATAAAGAAATGCCTGTAACCAATCGTCTCCTGTAACCAGCCGGCAGCCATTCCCGGTAACATCATGCCTAACGCCATGAATCCTGTACATATTGCATAATGCGCTGTTTTGTGTTCGCCTTCTGAGAAATATATCAAGTACAGCATGTATGCCGTAAATCCGAATCCGTATCCAAATTGCTCAATAAATACGCATAAGTTGATTACAAACAACGACGCGTCTTGATTATAACTCAGATACAAGAATGTCAGACATGTGAGCGACATGCTCCAAGCCATAGGCCATAACCATTTTTTCAAGCCGCCTTTAGCAGCAACCATACCTCCGATGATACCTCCGATTGTCAATCCGATGATACCTACTGTTCCATATACCAATCCTACAGCGCCTGTCGACAGTCCGAGGCCTCCTTTATCTATCGGATCGAGCAAGAATGGATTAATAAGTTTCACCAGTTGTGCCTCCGGAAGCCTGTACAACAGCATGAACGCAATGGCGACCCAAACCTGTTTCTTTTGGAAAAATGACACAAAAGTAAGCACAAACTCTTTCATAATATCCGATGCCGATGATTTTTTTCTATTGTAATCGGCAACAGGTTTCGGCAATGCCCAGCTGTGATATATGGCAATAGCAAAGAAGAATGCCGACAACGATACAAACACTACAAGCCATGCAAACGGTATATTGCCCGATGCTCCTACAAATGAAGCCGAAACACGCTCCTTCAGTTTGTGGTCTATTTCAAAGAACAAATAAGCAGGCTTGTCCCAATTTTTCTCGGTAAATTCAAAGCGTGTCGACAATTTATCTTGTTCGAGCTTGATACTTTGATCTCCACTTTCGTGAGTAACGTTAAGCACAATCGTTTCGCCTGGCATCGGTTTCTTGTTCAACCTTACTCCAACCACTGCAACATTATTGGCTACATTGTCCGAAGACACAACACGACCTTCTTCACCAAACCAGTCTCTGACCCATGTAGTAAACGCACTTTCGCTTTCAGGTTGCTGATCGGCAATTGAATTATCCAAATTGCTTGAAGTAATGGTTTCTTCAGAAGATACAAAGCCATTTACTTCATTCAACATCTTAACCGAATCGCGCAAAGCCGCTGCATAAGTTGCAAATGGCACGCCATTCACTTCTTCGGGAGCAACAGTGGAAACCGCCAATTGCGACGTCGTATACACAAAATGCGGCTCACCTACAGTATCGGTTGTAATCAATTTTGAATCAAAATCAGGGATAGCAGCTATCTCAGTCTTAACTCCCGGATCGGCGATCACCGATACATGAGCAGGCTCAAGTCCTGTACCTATCTCGACCATACCGGCAATTATTACAAGAAGCCCCTGTCCGGCCACAGTAGCTACACGATAGAATGTGCTTCGGATTCCGACATACAATGATTGCTCGTGTTCAGTCAACGCCAGCATATAAAATCCATCAGACGCTATGTCGTGCGTTGCCGACGTAAATCCCATCACCCAAAAGGCGGCAAGCGTCAATTGGAAAAAGAAAGGAGCCGGTATGGAAAATGCCACCCCGGCAAATGCAAATGCCAAAATCCATTGCATTGCCAAAGTCCACCATCTTTTTGTTTTAATAATATCTACAAACGGGCTCCAAAACGGTTTTATGACCCATGGCAGATACAGCCAACCCGTGTAAAGGGCTATATCAGTATTAGATATTCCTAATCTTTTATACATGATGACCGATATAGTCATCACAGCTACATAAGGCAAACCCTGTGCAAAATACAGAGTAGGTATCCAAGCCCAAGGCGATTTCTTTTTAACGTTACTCATGATAAACCGGTAATAATTTTTTTATTATTTTAATTCATGCCAAATATTCACAACGCATAGTACCATATTCTTAATACAACTTGGATATGGTGGCATTGGCAAAGTAATGCAGCAATATTTTTTTATAACTGTACCCTTTTTCACCCATTACGGCTGCGCCTATTTGACAAAGCCCTACGCCATGTCCCCAACCGGCACCGCGCAAGACAAACTTTTGAGGAACTCCATCGGCTCCTATGTCGTGTTTTTCAACTATGAATGCTGAACTATATAAGTGTGACTTGGACAAGATACGTCTTATCTCCAATTCTTTACCTATTGTAAGAGATTTTTTATCCCCTACAATCTTCATCTTGTACAACCGGCCTGATGTGCCGCGTGCCACAGGACGCAAATCTATTATTCGTCCGAAATCGATTCCGGAACGTTCCTTTATCAAAGTCGAAATCTGATCTTGAGTGTATTCAACACGCCAACGATAAAAATCTGCCGTCTCCTGGTCGTAATTGTTTAATACTTGCGACAATATTTTGGCATCGGAAGTGTTACAAAATGCCTTGGGCGATGACATAATCCACTCTGCAGCATCCTGCTCTTTGGTCAAATCCGGGAATTCATTCTCGTTGTCGGCATCACGACGAGCTATGAGATAATCATAATGCTTCGGCTCCCAACAATTTTCAAACAATTCAAATACACCTCCGCAACACTTAGAGAAACGAGCATCGCACAAATTACCGTCATAAGTGAGAACTTGCCCCAACGTCTCCAACACAGCTTTTCTCACCGTTTCGGTAGTTTCTCTTGTTATACCTTGATAACGCTGACAATGGTCGTCGGCACAGACATCAAAATTCACATGATCCTCCCTATCGTACCACTTGATCATTTCATCTTTGCCTGATTCCTCAACCGAATGTTCTTCCTTGTCACCATCCTCCAAATGCTTGTTCTTGTCAATCTGGGCAAGCAACCAGCTACGAGATATAACGGCATGAGCTTTCAACAATTCAAGAGATGCCGATGCACTCATTTCAGAAGAAATGACACTCATCAGATAATCTTCGACCGGAAGAATATTTATTGTGGTCACCTTCCCATTTTCTACAATGAGCTTTAAAACACCTCTGAACAATTGATTTTCTTTACGTTCCCAATGAAAATTGACGCCTATGGTGACATCTCGCAACTCAAATGAGCATTGCTGCATGTCTTCTACCGGTATAAATGATATTTCATCCTCAAGGCATCCGTTCCAAGATACTTTTCCATTAATGGCAACAGCATGCTGTAGTCCGGTAACGATTGTATCTCCGACGCTGTAACGGCCATTGAGTACAAAATCGACGGCAGACTCGTTCATTATGCCGACACTCACTTTAGGTATGTTGATGTTATCCATGATTTTTCAATGTGTGTTTTTATGCTTTCAACTTTTCTGCTATCTTGTAAGCAGCATCTTGTGTCATGCACACTTCATCAAGTATCATTGCCACATCGCAAGGTTTTATCTTGACAAAATCCTTTTCAAGAGGCGTAATAAACACGCCTCCCATGTCGACCGATGCCGGGGTTATGAGCATATTTGCATCTCCCTCGGCAAAATAACATGACGGACGATGTTTTACACGTGGGAACACGGCAATCATCCAGCATGAGGCTGCAATATCAAACCAGCACAAAATGTTCAACATTGGCTCTGCATCGTCGACGCCAAGAGGAAGAGCTTCATACAAACGCTTGAACAATTCCTTGCCTGCTTCAATATCGGTAGCCTTTATAAGAAATGAAATATGTGACAAACCTTTAACTATGTTCAAACACGCATTACCTACTGTCAGCACATTTTCCAATTCAGCCTTTTCAAGATCCTTGTCAAATGTCATGAATCCTTTATTTCCTGCTTGAAAATGCATGTGGTCGGGAGCCGAAGCTCCACACTTCGGCCCGTTATAAAACAATATGAACCCGTTCAGATCATATGCTATGGCCATCATGTCTCCAATCCTGTCCGATATGCGTTGTGGCGTATGCTCTTTGCAAGGGATTGTAAGATGGCGAGGAAAAATAGGGAACGGATTCACTAATATTTCATAAATTCCGCCCCAGTCTATTCCTTCTTGGACTGCAGGCCTGTTTGATTCACACAAAAAACACTTTCGCTCCTGGATTGACTTGGCATCAACCTTAGCAGCCGACGACACGATGCGTGCCGGGTTAAATTGTATCTTGAAATGGGCATTGCCCACTACAAGCTCCTTTACTTTTACATCGGCAAGTGCGGCATAATTGTTCTTCGCCACCTCCCACGATTCGAGTTGGCGGGCAAACAATGCGTCCACATCTTCCATTCTTACTTTGCCTGTATCTGTCATCTTTGCGTCTTTTATCAACCTTCAACCTCGTTTTTCTTGTTCAAGGCAATGCGTGCCATAAGTTCCCATGTCCGTATTCTGTCTTTATACAGATTATTGGCATTCATCTTAACCACATCGAGCGAAGCATCGGAATTATCTTCCCAACGGCGGCACATGTATATAGGTTCATAAATGCGTCCTATCTGATAATTGCGCGAGAAATTAAGTCCAAGGGCATAATCCTCGCCATAGCTTGTATTAGGCACCTTTACTTCGCGCAACAATGGGGTATAGAATGCGCGAGGTGCTCCAAGGCCATTGATTCGCAAGGCATTATTGCGGCCATTTTCAGGAGTCCACTCCTTATGATCAATTATACCCGGAGCTATCATATTCATGTTGAAGTCGGTTATCATGTAAGTTCCGACCACCATTGCGCAATTCTGCTCATAAAATGCTTTTACAACGGTCGACAACGTATTTTCATCCTTGTACACATCGTCACTGTCGAGTTGCACTGCAAATTTACCGCACTTGGGATGATTTACACCAAGATTCCAGCACCCTCCGATACCCAAATCGTCTCGAACAGGCACAATGTGAACCACCCTGTCATCACCGGCAAATTCATCGATAGCCTCAGTGGTGCCGTCGGTTGACAAATTATCAATTACTATCACATTGAATTTGAAATCGCATTTTTGAGCCAACACCGACTTTATTGCGTCACGAATCGTGCGTATGCGGTTGCGTACAGGAATAATTACCGATGCCTCATATTCGAAATTGCCTGCATTGAAATCCACATCTTTAAATACAGGAGCTAAATAGCCGCCTATTTCTTTCAAATGCTCGGTACAAGCTGCTTCCATCTCAATTTGACGGCCGCGATTACGCGGATCAACATAGTCAAATATCTTTTCACCACTACGACGGTTGTCAAGTTCCACGTCGCTGTAAAGATATTCATTGATGTGAACGATTGAAGCAAATTGCGACAATTTCAGCCGTAAATCATAAAGTCCGGCAAATTCATAGTCGGCATGCATGTTGCTTACAGCCTTCTTGAAGCAATCCGAATTAAAGAACAGCACCGAACCAAAATCAAAATCATCACGGAGACTGCCAAATTGATAATCTATCACCGGAGCAGCGGTTCTTTTCCCATCAGCCGATACCTTATAATGGTCGGCATACAGCATGCCAGCTTGAGTATCATTGGCTATACGTTCCATACGTTCAAGAGCATACATGCCCATTTTCAATTCGCAATTGCTTGTATAAAGCATCGCATAATCGCATTCTATTTTAGATGCGATTGCACGCATGGTTGCACTTGAAATATAAGAATCTACTCTCAACAGTTCACATCCTTCAGGCAATGTTTCTGCATCCTTGTCTCCTATTTGCATAAGATAGATTTTACCAACGCATTTACACTCTTGAAGACACTTTACCGTTGCTTCCATAGCCTCTGCTCCTGCATACGGCAAGAAGCAGTTTATGGTTTTCTTTGTTATTTCGTCCATAACGTTTAGTTGTTTTATTGATATTGTTATTTATTTTCCTGTTAATAAGAAGTCCAATACGCCACTCATCAATTGAGCACGAGAACTGTCGCCACTTATTGTTTCAAATGGGAATCCCAACACGCATGTATTATATTTACCCATCTTTGCTGCAATTCCGGCAGGTAAATTGTTTTCCTTATATCGCAAAATCGTCGCTCCATTGTCATTGGCAGGCACCAAAGCATCGGGCGATTCCACGCAATACATTTCTTTATTGGGCTTGCTATTGAAATTCAATTCTCCGTAATTAAAGTCAAGACTGCCAAAAGTGGATGGAACGGAATACACATTGCCCTCAACGGCGGCTCTGCCAGTAAGCCATTTGTAACCAAGAACATTTTCTGCAAAATTCATTCTTGTCTTGTCTTGATTCGTAGTATCCCAAATATCAGTAGCTACAAATGCACCTGAAACAAATAAGTTTCCACCGACTTTACAATAGCGAGACAAAGCATTTCTCATATCCGCATCAAAAATCTTATAGCGCGACGGCATTGCCCCACTACCCATCGTGTACTCTTTTTGCTTACCATATATCAAATCGACAACTTGATATTTCGACATTGCGGTTGCAGGCATTTCCACCATCTTGCCAGCACTCATCGATGAGAACGAATAACCAGCCTTGAGTATTGCTTCTCCGTGAATTTCAGGATAATTGAAATGATTTCCTGCTAAGACAGTCGTTTCATAATTTGACCGGCTGGCTCCAAATCCAGGAGCATCATCGTCCATCCATGGAATATCTCGTCTGAATTCAAATTGCTCTCCGACAAAAGCAATCTCATCCATATAAGGAACTCCGTGGTCTTTTTCGCTGTAAAATCCGGCTATGCTGCCTGCGTCAAAATAATCGGGAGCCGAGACACGAGTAAATCCGTTAACAACAAGCACGTTACCTTTGGAATTGCTTGCCATGCCGCATGAAAGCACCTCTGACGGGAAGCTGCGACCACCATCATTAACAGCTACAATCTTAAAACTGTGTACTATGTCACGATCATTTATTTCAACTTGATAATGCGTATCTTCAACTACGGCAACTTCTTTAAAGCCTCCATCACCAATCTTCTCCAATACCACATAGCGCGAAGCATCGGCATTGTCGCAAAGAGTGTCTTTCGTCGGTTGCCAAGACAATTTAAATTCATTTCCATTGACCATTTCTATTGCAAACGAATTTACAGGAAGTGGTTGAACCATGTAATCTCTGCCATCTCGCTTGGCTATGAATTCAAGCATTCCTTTATATACAGCCCTGCTAACTGCGAAACGGAAATTAGGATCCAATCCGTATTTCATGTCAGCAAAATTCTGATGCGAAAGTAATTCAAGCAACATCGTCGGGACTTCGGGCACACGAGCTTCAAAATATGACTTGTCCCACATGCCTCGCCTAGTCCATGATGGTTCAAATTGATGTCTAACATCATTGACTATATTTGTCATAATGCTGTTTACAAGCAATCGCGACATTATCCTGGGAGTGCCATTCTCATACTTGTCAAATTTGTTTGTATAATAAATGCCCAATGTTCCTATTATGCTATCATTCATTGTTGTTCCGGCATCGCTATGGAATGCAAAAGATATGTCCACAGGCACATTCAATCCTTTACCGTCAGGAATCACTTCCGACCCGCCTGCCAGATAATTCACCCACAATCCGCGACATTTGTAATCATCGGTGTAGTCGTTAATGCCTTCCGAAGGAGAATAAATACTATCGGGCATTCCGGCCCATTGAAGGAAATAACGAGCCCCTTCGGTATAACGTGGACGTCCGCTTAATATATAACGCGAATCGGAGGAATTCCACGAAAACCCTCCATCCCCTTCACTCTCAGGATTAACATTTCGAGCTATATTTCCATAACCGCCGCCAACTTTTATTGCATCGGCGGTCACTACTCCACTATGCCCGTCTTTTGAATGATTAACAAGTTCGACGACATTCTTATTCAAGCCCTTTGAAAGAGGAAAATGCCCGAGATAGACCCATGTACCCCCGGCCATCCTTTGATTGACTATAAAGGTGTCAGTTCCTGACAAACTGTTGACTTTATACACAGCATCTGATATACTATGTGGCAACGTCTTGTACGATATATATACAGCATAATTGCCGGCCTCAGGCAACTCCACGCTCCAAGCAGCAGTCGACAATCTGTCTTCGCTCGACGTAGCAGCCACGACCCTGTATGTGCCATCAACAAATGGATTTTCAAAATCTTTATAGCTATCTTTCAAATAAGCAAATCCTGAAGTATCGCCATTACTCCATTTCATCTCCCCGTTAGTTTCTTCATATTTACCGACAGCTTTACCACCGTTATTGTCGGCAATAACTTCTATCGTGCCCATGTCGCGCTCTCGAGGACTAAAAACATAAGCTCCGGCATTCTCCAGCATCGGAATCAAAAAAGGGACAACATAACTCTGCGTATATAAGTCCTCAACCGTCTGGAATGTTCTTGCACGCTGCCATTCCCAACGGTTCAATTTAGGCTCAAAATACCATCCGTGGCTTTGCCATAGAGCTATGATATTTCCATCAAGGCCCTTATTGTAACGTTTTGCCGAGTCGGCATTGACAATAAACGGCTCATGCGACCTGCGATATTTCTTATCATAAGCAACCAGATACTTATCGGCCGAAACACCATCTACCGATATTACGACTGTATATTTTGCATATTTTGCAGGCAATTCTTTTTTTATGGCTGTTTTCAAGCCTGTCAAATAGTCTTCATCAAAAGGTATATCAGCAAAATTTGTGTCTACCGATACAGTCACACATTTTGATTTTGTATTGGCTGTTATTTTTTTTACTTTGACATCTCCTATACTCATATTGACAGGAACTGCCCCTGCAATTACTTCAGATACGTCACGGCGCACTGCTTCAGGTAATCTTTGAATAGCAGCATCGACACTCTGAGTAGAAATTGCAACGCAGAGCATCGAAACGATAAGCCATAAATTCACTTTATGCATGACAATTATTTTTTCTTTTTACGTTCTATCAAAATCCAATACCTGCAATTCAGGTTTTTCTGGTATGCACAAAGTTAATATAAACATGGTACAATAAAAACAAAGGTTCGATAGTTTTCTTTATATTAAAGAAATTTTATGATTTAACCACATATTTTCAATAATTTAATTTCTTAAAAATATCTATCTCCTACTCCTATCACCTTAAACGAGAACCAACAACCATTAAAATTTCAAGCATTTACAGCAAAACAGGCATACTGTTACGATTAACCGGGATTCAGTCATTCGCATGATATTCTATTAATCCGGGCATTGATCGCCTGACAATTTTCTTTATTTCTACTCCGAAATCAGAAGCTACGGTCTTCAATACTTCGGAATACATGCATGCAATAGAGCCTACAAAACATAACGGGTATTTCGTATATTCATATTGGCTTATATTTCGCTTGAAGAAACGCATTATCTCATTGTAAACCAAGTCATACACATACTCATTATCAAGATGGTCGGCAAGAAAAAATGAATATGCACTTAACATGCGATTTGAGAATGACTTTACATAGACCGAGTCCATTATACTATCTGGAGTAACATCAAAACGAGAAAAAAATTCGTCACACAACTCCTTTGGAGCCAAATTCTTCAAACAGTCGCTAAGAAACAATTTGCCTAAAACGCCACCACTACCTTCATCGCCAAGAATATACCCAAGTGAACGCACATTCTTGACAACCTTTCTTCCATCATAAAAACATGAGTTGGAGCCTGTACCCAAAATACAAGCCAACCCTTGCTCATGAATCAACAATCCCCGGGCCGCACCAAGCAAATCGCTTTCGACATACACAGGAGCCTTGAATTGAGCTACAAGCGATGATTTTATTATATTCTTCTTCTCATCGGTAGTACATCCAGCCCCATAAAAATACACATTGTCCCACCTGCGTTTAAAGAATGGTTCGGGCAATTGCAACCTTATGCTATGGCTGATTTCCCTTCTTGTCAGGAAAAAAGGGTTTAACCCGTCAGTGACTGCATTTTCAACAACTTTTGTCCCGTCTACCAACATCCATTCAGTGCGAGTTGAACTACTATCAGCAATTACTTTCATAGCTATTATTCAGTTTTTCTATGGCAACTTGATTGACAGCCACCTACAAATACAAAATTAATCAAATTTTTCAAAAAACCTAAAAGTAGAGATGACAAAAAACGTGGCAGACTTGTATTCCCTGCCACGTTTTTAACATTGTTGGTCAAAATATCTTGTGCATCAATGGCGTACAACGACTTTCTCTACAATGACATTATCACCGGATGTTACTTTTAGAATATATACACCTGCATTGACATCAGCGACGCTTATGCTATTCCCGGTCAAAGCACTTGCTACCACACTTCCGGCCAAGTCATACAATTCCATGACACTTCCTTCAAAGACATCTATGCCCGAAACGAAAATCACATCGTTTGCCGGGTTAGGATATATTGATATTGCACCATCAACCAAATTATCGGCCACACCAATACTTGAATCATCATGAATGAGATTGTCCAAGTAAATCGCCCCACTCTGCGCATATAATGCGCTACGCTGAACCAGCTTTATACCTGTAAACAGATATTCAAAATCCTCAAGCAACTCATCAAGACTTGCTTCGCAATATTTCCAACCAAGGAAATTGACATCGCATATCTTGACATACTTCACATCGGTACCTGATGTAAACTCGGCAAACAATTCATGATTATTCAAGTCGCCAAATACATATACACCAATCTTTGCTCCCGTGAGCACTGTGTGATATCCTCCGTTATATTTCCACACTGCTTCACCATTCTCGGAATCAGCAAATGAATAGGAGAACTGACCAGATGCCGAACCAAACAATTTGCGTGACGTATAGCGATAATAACTCGGCACACGCTCGACAGATGTCGAAGTTGCCTCATCACCGGAGAACAAAGATTCCGTCTCAAACTCTTCAAGTATATTACCTGCGTGAGAAGCACTTTGATCGTCAGCCTCAAAATTGATAACAATATCATCAGTCAAAGGTATACCTTCACTATCGACAATCTCTCCTGAAAGAACGACCTTGTAGCTCTTGCCTATTTCCAAATCAGAAGACAACTGCAATGTAACATTTCCATACCCGTTACTCAACTTATTTGATGAAGACGCGCGACGATTTATTCCTAAACTGTTGCCCGACTCATCAGTAATTGAAATCTTGTCATATATATTTTGCGCATTCAGCGTTTTGTCAAAACGGAATTCAAGAGACGGAGTTTCATAGTGAACCTTATCTCCTTCACTTGGATAACTTGAAATCAATTCGAGCCTGTTTCGACCTTGCGTGTCAAATTCCAAAGTGAATTCTTGCTGCAAATTAGGATTTTCATAATAAGGGTCGGCTGTTTTTGCACCGGTCGACACTACAACAGTATAATGTGTAGTAAGTTCAAAAGAAACCTTTGGCCTGAATGTTGCAGTTTTGTAAGAATTGCTATATTCCCAAGAGCCTTCAACTGCCGGTGTTATTGTCACAGCTTGTTCAAATGAAGCCTCATCAACATCGGTATTGAAATTAAGTACTATAGGTTCGACGCAACTTACGAGTTCCCCTTCAGCCGGAGTCGGAGAATAAGACACGATTTCGAGTGGCATTTCTCGCTTAAGGCTAACTGGCATGTCATTATATGTCACCTCATTGGCAATGACTGTAACATCGGCTTCGCTTGTATAATATCCATCTTTTGAAACAACAACTTTATATTCCCCGGGTAATACGTTACGGAACACAAAGACACCATTGTTGTCATTGTCGGTGGTTCGTTTTTGTATGACATCTCCTGCCGAATTGCGCAGCTCCACAACAGCTCCGTTAAGCGGCATATTCGTGTCGCGGTCATAAGTCGTGTACCTGTTTATGTCGAGTGTGTTCTCGCGAGTGTTATGGTCATCATAAACAACACCAGCCACATTACCGGTGACAAATCGATCTTCAGTTTCGTAATATTCCATTATCGACTTGACAAAATGCCATGCTTCAAGCCAACAATAATCCATGTTCATCAACCTGTGAGCTTCTGGACGATGTTCATGCATGCTGCCTTCCGACAACAATCCAACTACATACAATCGACGCAACACACCAAGACCGGAAGTACCCCATTGCGGATAAAAAGTCAAGTCTCCACTGACGTATGGCTCATCACGGGTCCACATTGGCAATTCATTAGAATGCAGCTGTTCCCACACAATGTCACTGAGCGTCTTTGCTTCGGGATAACGTGGCACGCCTACAGCATCTTCCCTGTAAAGCATTAATGGATAATTGACTGCCTCGCCGGCATTGGAGTGTATCGAAAAGAACAAGTCGCATTCAAGTGAATTTGCTTCTTCGGCTATGTCATACAAATCCCTGTCGTCATCTGGATTATTTGTTATGCGCGACAAATATGGCGTAGCTCCAAGCGAATCAAGTATGTGGTACATGAACAATCCCTTATACAAATTGCTCTTTGACTCCCAATACCCTAAAGAATCTCCATGTTCATAAGGATATATTTCGATATTGCGGTCATCGCTTTCATATCCTCCATGTCCTGGATTTATATATATCTTCAAGTCGCTCATCTTCACTGCCGATGCATCGACACATGCACATATCAAGACTGCGACAATCAATAAAATCTTTTTCATAAACATCTCCTTGAAAAATTATTCTACAATGCTGATTTCCATTAACCTCAATATGCCATTCGTATCGGAATAGACAATTTTGCCCGAAGTTATCGACCCACTTGCATCCTCGGCCATCGACTCGGGAGAAGTCAACTGGCTCTCTTCACCCGAATTTATATCTACGGCCATTATTTGCGATGCAGTCACATGATAGCCGTCATCTTGGCTCATAATAAAAATCACGATATTATCGCCATACCATGAAGGGGATGACCCTTCATCGGCAATTTTTTTCACATTTGAGCCATCGACATCACACACAAATAAACCGTCAAACGGTTCTACGAACAAAATCTTTTCATGGTCGGGAGACAAATTTACCCATAAATAACGGCTACCCTCAGCCAACGGAGTCAATTCATTCAGCACATCGCCCGTCTGCACGATAATCTTGTCATGCATAGAATAGGCATACGTTGAAGTCTCTTTGTTCCCGACTTCGGCACTGATAACTTTCTCTCCACTGAGAACGGCAATCTCTCCTGCAGCATGCATCAACTTAACATTACTTCTACCCATAGGCAACAGTTCTACACTGCCACCCTTGCTTGAATCAAACATCATAACATTCTTTTTACGCAGATGTCCATCAAGTTGCATGTTGCGATAATATATTTTACTTCCGTCATGATTGATTACGGGCGAATAACCAGCCCCTTCCGAGGAGCTTATTTCACTTGTGTTCATGCTACCCATGTCAAGCACATGCAATCCGCGATAATTGTCGCTCGTATACAATAACTTTTCACCATTTTCACTCAACACCGGATGATAAGCTTCACCGATGTCTAAGACCTGAGAACTTTTAACTGTCAATTTTGCTGCACTTGCCGGCATTAACGGCAATAGCAAGCCCAATGACGCTAATATTACACATTTTTTCATAATTAGCCTGTTTTTAGAATTTACCTTATAAACTTCAATGTGAAATAATTACTTTCTTGACTGCATGCATCTTGTTGGCTTCAATGACAAGAATATATGTACCGGCAGGCACATCACTTACATTCAAAACGTTATAACCGCTCTGCGATATAACACGGCCATCTTGTCCAATTAATGTCAGCCCGGTTATAAGTGAATCGGCACTTGTTATTATATATTCTGATGCCGGATTAGGATACACTTTCAACCCTGAAATTTCAACAGTTGAGATACCCGAACCATCTTTTTCATACACTATGTTGTCAAATTTAATGTTGCCCGACAACCCAACCTTGCCTGGATTTTGCTTTATTCGCAATCCGACAAAGCTATAACGAGTATCACCGGTCATCGCAGGAGCTGTAAACTGCTTGTACATCCATCCATGGAAATCAATATCGCATATCTTGACTTCATGAGTAGTTTCCCCATTTTCAAACAAGGCATAAAGGCCATGTGTACAAAAATCTCCATTGATATAAATACCAAAAGTGTCATATCCAAGCAACTCTCCCGCTTTAAACGGATTGGCAAACTTATATGTCAGAACGCCATCTTCTTCTCCCGAGAATGAATATTTTACATTCAAACTACGACTGCCAAAGAGATGTGTGGAATTTGCCGTAATGGATGCCGTAACATAATTGGCACTTTCATCCTCGTCAAGCACAAGTGAAGACGCATCTTCACACTCATCTACCAACGATGTATATTCATTACCCTTGCTTTCATTACTTGCCGCGAAATTCACAACGATATCATTTTCAAAAGAGATTCCATCCAAATCACTTATCTCTTTTGACAAGTTCATAGTGTAATTTTCACCAGGATTTAAATCTTTTGACAGACTTATCTTGACAAATCCATATCCCGATCCTGCCCGGCCGTAGCTCATGGTTCGGTTATTAAATGCAACTACATTCCCACTTGCATCTTTAATGCTTATAAGATCTCTTATATTGGTACAGTTCATGACCGAATCTGTACGGATTTCAATAGACGGAGCATCATAATGAATCTTTCCTTCATCTGCCGGGAATGTCGATGTCAATGACAAGAATCTGCGTTCATCGGTACGGAATGAGAATGTCACGGCTTCCTCCATCGCAGTTCCTCCGCCATGACATGCGTCGGTCGACAATGTAACCGTGTAAAGAGTATTGGCGGCATAAGGCTCATTCGGAGTAAATGTCATTTGATAATTAGAATCTTCCCATGTGATTGTTCCATCAATTGCAGGTTCTATGCTAAATGCCGATTCCGTTGACTCAACATCCATGTCCCAATTAAATTTCATCACTATAGGTGTGTTGCACAACAAAGGCTCATCACCTTCATTCCATACTGGGCTGTATTCAACTACTTCGGGTGGCGTGTTCCTTATGCGATTCATTGCCACATCGCCATAAGATACAGTATTGGCAACGACGCTCACAGGAATTTCCACATCATAATGCTCGGCAGCCTTGACCGAAACGGTATAATTGCCAGGCTCCACATTTTTGAACAAATAAAAACCATTGAACAATTCGTCGGTGGTATATTTGTCCACTTCTGTTCCGGCACTGTTTTTCAATGTAACTTCGGCCCCGCACATCGGCTCAAGCAAATCGCGATCATATTTAAGATAATCTTCAGTGCGTTGAGTGCGTGAGTCATGGACGATTCCGCAAATATGCCCTACCGTCTCGCCCGGGAGTTCAAAATATGTAAGCACTGCTTGCTTGAAATGCCAGGCTTCAAGCCAACAAAAATCCTTGTTCATCAACCTATAAGTTTCAGGAATATAGTCGTGGAATGAGCCTTCTGAAAGCATTGCAGGTATAGCCGTTACCCTAAGCACGCCAAGACCTTGCGTTCCCCAACTCGGATAAAATGTCCAGTCTCCATAATTCTGCCCGTCATTAGTCCAAACGGTAGCTTTATTGCTCATGAGTTGAGGCAACAGGCAATCGGCAAGATAGTCGCTGTTTTCAATCTCAGGCTGGCCGGTATATCCGCGATAAAGGCCTATAGGATAATTCACACGATTCCCCGTACCTGTTGCATTACTATGTATTGAAAAGAATATATCGGCTCCACTTTCATTTGCCAAAGTTCCTATCGTAGTCAAGCCCAAATCGTCTTCGCTTGTGTTTGTCGTTCGCGACATAGTGACTTTTATTCCTGCTTCTTCAAGCATGTCCCTAAGTTGCAAGCCTTTGTCCAAATTGGAATTTGATTCCCAATACCCTTCTGGATCTCCTTGCTCGAATGGATAAATAACCACATTGCGGTCATCGCTGTCATGTCCGCCATGGCCGGGATTTATATATACATGCACATCGGTAGGCTCGACAGCCATGCCGTTAATTGCCATCCCGGCAAAAAAAGCTAAAGTGAGTGAATAAAGTGTTCTCATAGTCGGCAATTTTTAATCGGTTATTTTTATTTCCATCAAGTATAGATTCCCATCAATAGTAGAGTAAACAATGCGATTGGCTGCTATGGCCGCAGTAGGTTGCATGGTCATTGACTCGGGAGATGTAAGTGCCAGCTTGAACGAGCCATCGGCTTTCAGCAACATTATTTGCGAAGACGTGAATTGATGCCCGTCATCGGTGGCATTCTGAGCAACGACATAATCATTGCCAAACCAGCATGGCATTTCATATTTGCCAAGATGAGACAATATCTTACCATCAAGATTCATTACAAAAGCTCCTTTCCCTGCCGCAAAAAACAAGACCTTTGTATTATCAGGCGACAATGATGCCCATAAATATCCGGCTTGCGATTCAACAGGAGAATAAGCCACTCTTTGTCCTCCACGGTCAATTACTACGCTCGACCCGTCGACAAACACTGCAATATCGCTCTTTTCCGTCAATTGTGCATCGACGGCTCTCGCCTCATCCTTTAATACAAGCCGTCCGCTTGTCGATAATATTGGAGATGCGACCTTATGATAGCCGCCCTCTACAACCACGCGATCTGTTCCATTAACAATATTATAGCTTTTGACTGTGCGATGAACCTTACGTTCTGCCATGCTTTGAACAACATAATATATGTTGCCGTCGTTTGAAATCTTTGGAGCATAACCGGCACGCTCCTCTTCACTTATGACTTTGACCGTATTATCATCAAAATCATACATTTTCAGCCCTCTGTTATCGGCTCCGGTAAACAACAACTTCGCTCCATCTGCGCTAAGCACGGGATAATAGGCACCGTGTTCCGCGCCATCAAGCAATTTTTCATTTTTTAAGATTGAGACCTGCTGTGCCGAAGCCGGAAACACACAGGAAGCAACCATTAACGATAATAAAAACTTTTTCATGTGTTATAGCTGTTTATAGATAAAATTTCATTTCCAAACGAGTCACTCAAGGTATAAATTATCAAGGACAACAGACATCGCAAGCAATGGCAGTCACTTCATTTTACGACATCTTCACAAATTACTAATCTCAACAAAGATAGCATTAAAAATGCATCATAACATTTTTTTAAGAGAAAAAGTAAATGCAAACATCTTAAAAATTGGTTAACGATGCTTAACATTATATCCATACATATTCAATTGCCACTACATCTCCAATGTTCTTTTATAACTCACATAAAGAATTCATAGCATCTCTTGAGGATTCAAACATGGCCGGAAGCCGCAACTAAAAAAGCGTGCCCGGTTAACCGGGCACGCCTCGACACTATCATAGTGATTAATTTACCTTTATTACTGTAAGAATGCGAACATTAACGTACCATCCTGTGCAGATGTTACTAAATACTGGTAGATGCAACTTGCTATACCTGTCAAAATTACGCCCAGCGTACAAACTATCATGGCAAGACGTTCATTGCCACTTGATTTGAACTTGGCTATCGCACAGTCTTCTTGACTGATAAACATTGCTTTAACCACCAATAGATAGTAATAGAGCGATATGATTGTATTAATCAATGCTATCAATACCAATACATACATTGATGTCTCTCCACATTCGAGCGCACTCGTGAATATGAAGAACTTGCTGAAGAATCCTGCAAATGGAGGAATACCTGCAAGCGAGAACATGGCAAGCATCATAGTAAACGACAACCACGGATTAGTCTTATACAATCCATTGTAATCATCTATTGATACCTTTCCATCTGTCTTTTGTTCAATTGCCAATACCACACCAAATGCTGCAAGGTTGGAGAATATGTAAACTAACACATAGAACATCAACGATGCCAATCCAAGAGCGCTTCCGCTTATAACGCCAAGCATGATGTAACCTGCTTGTGAAATAGACGAGAATGCAAGGAATCGCTTGATATTACGCTGTCTGATGGCAAACAAGTTTCCAAGGGTTATCGTCAAGATGATGAGTGCATAGAGCATCCATTCCCACACTTGAGAATAAGCCGACCCGAACACCTGTACGAGCACAACCATGAAAGCAAACGCAGCTGCCCCTTTGGAGATTACCGAAAGATATGATGTAACGGTAGTCGGAGCTCCTTGATATACATCTGCTGTCCATAGATGGAAAGGAACAAGCGACAACTTGAAGCCGATACCTGCAATTACGAATGCAAGAGCAGTTATAAGCAACGGCGAACTGCTTGACCCCACCTTATAAGCTATGTCAGTGAAATACAGCGACCCGTAAAGTCCATATACGAAAGACAATCCCATCAAGAATATTGCCGATGAAAATATTGCGGTAAACATGTACTTTGCTGCCGCTTCATGCGACTCATAACGTTTCTTGTGGAATGCAACGAGTGCGGCAAGAGGCAAAGAAGCTGTTTCAAGACCAATCACGAACAACAGGAAATGACGGGCTGAAATCATCAGGTACATACCAAACAATGTAACAAGAAGCAATTCATAAAATTCACCACGACGCACGGCTACGAATTCACTGTTAGCCCATTTCATTGATTGGATGAGTACTATCAACATTCCTATGTTAAGGACACCTTTCATCACGACTGTTGCTGCAGTCGATTCAAACATTCCTCCAAATGCCATGCCCCTTACCAGCATTCCGCAATTGGCGACTGTGAACAACGCAAACAATATCACAGTAAACAACGGCAGCGATGTTTGGCTCTTCTTTGGCATAAAAGTGTCGAACAAAAACACGAACAAGAACACGATTAACAATCCTAATTCTTGTGGCATATATAAAAATTGTGAATAATCCATTTTTCTGATTCTTATTTTTATAAATTCAACACTTCGTTATTATGCAAACAATTCCATTATCGGTGCGGCTGCTTCACTGATTATCACATTGAAGAAGTTCGGGAAACATCCTATTGCAGCTACTGCTATAATCAATGTGATAGTTGACAATCGCTCATGCCATTCGGCATCGGTCAATGTCTTATGATGCTCATCTTGTACCGGTCCAAACAACAATTTGCCAACTACACGCAAGATGTACACGGCAGTTATTACGATTGAACAGCATGCTACAATTGTAAACACGCGGTGGAACATATCAGCATGCTGGAACGAACCGACAAATATTGTCATTTCGGCAACGAAACCGCTCAATCCCGGCAATCCCAATGAAGCTAAACCAGCTATCACATAACCTACGCCCAAGAAAGGCATGATGCGCATCAATCCTCCCATCTTGCGAATGTCGCGAGTGTGCGTGCGTCCATAAATCATACCAATCAATGCAAAGAACAATGCTGTCATCAAACCATGCGAAAGCATTTGCAACACAGCTCCGGTCATTGCCGTAGTGTTAAGCATCAAGATTGCAAAGAGCACCATGCCGCAGTGGCTCACCGACGAATATGCATTGATGTACTTCAAATCTGTCTGTACACATGCGCTGAAAGCTCCATATACGACACTTATACCTGTCAATGTAAGGAATATCCATGCAAGCTCCTGCGCTGCAAACGGCATAAGGTAAATAGCGATACGGAAACATCCGTAACCACCAAGTTTCATCAACACGCCTGCATGCAACATCGACACTGCTGTCGGGGCCGATGCGTGACCATCGGGCGACCATGTGTGGAACGGGAACATTGCACCTAAAACACCGAAACCTACAAATGTCATCGGGAACAAGAAATATTGCCAATTTTGAGGAATAGCATTATTCTGCGCAATTTCAAGGATATTCATTGTAAGAGCGCCGCCTTCTGGTGCCGAATGATAGTAGATACCGATGATGCCAAGCATCAAGAATGCCGAACCACCCATAAGCATCAACGTAAGCTTCATTGCCGAATAATTCTTGTTGCCGCTACCCCAAACGCCAATGAGCAGATACATCGGAATCAAAGCTACTTCGTAGAACATGAACATGGTGAACATGTCAATCGAAATAAAGAAACCGAACACACCCGTTGACAACAGGCAGAACCACATGAAAAATTCTTTAGGCAGCGGATCCATCTTCCAAGATGCGAAGACTCCGGCAAACACGATGAAAGCCGACAATAGAATCATAACTACCGAAATTCCATCCACTCCTAAAGCTAAATGAATGTTTAGAGGCTCAAACCACATCCAAGAATCGGTAAACAACATCTCGGAAGTATCACCGGCTGCACGAAGTCCCAAGAATTCCACAACCAGATATATAGCCAATATCATCAGCGCGGTTGCTCCGGTAGTTGCAACGGCTCTGACTTGCTTTATGTTCTTGCATAAAGACAACCCGCCCAGCATTAGCAGCGGGATTACCACAAAATAGATTAATATATTAGACCAAATCATAGTTTGTTATATTATATCGAAACCGTTGCCCGATTAAATTAAACATATAATCGTTATTACTGCAATTGCTACCGCACCTGCAAGATAGAACCACACATATGTCTGCACGCTGCCGCTTTGCATCCTGCGTATCGCGAAAGATGCTGAGTTGGTCACGTTTGCAAGCATGTCCATTGTTCCATCGATGATACGACGGTCAAACCAAGCTATAGGACGACTGATGCGTGCAAAAATAATCTTATGTGTTATGAACTGATAAAGCTCGTCCATGTAGAAACGATGGTAAGCAGCAGTCCACAATCCTCTAAACTTGTTGGCAAGCATTTCCGGAATATTGTTTTCCTTGCGATACATTATAGTGGCAAGGATGATTCCAACAACTGCAATTGCTATGCTCGAACCGGCCACGGTCCAATCTATATGAATGTGGTATGCCTCCCTGTTCCAAGTTACAAATTCTCCGAATGGGATGAAACCTGCCACAATCGACACTATACCCAAGAATATAAGTGGAATTGTCATAGTCATAGGAGCTTCATGCGGAGTGTGATGCCCGTAATCAGGATTATTCCACCAAAATATCTTATAATACAATCTGAACATGTAGAATGCGGTCATACCTGCAACAGCCGACAACCATACACCCCAAACGGCATTGTTGCCATATGCCGCAACAAGAATTTCATCCTTACTGAAGAACCCTGCGAACGGCCAAATTCCTGAAATCGCCAAACAGCCTATCAAGAATGTTATGTGGCAAATAGGCATATACTTGCGCAAACCTCCCATTGCCGACATTTCATTTGAGTGTACTGCGTGTATGATTGCTCCTGCACACAAGAACAACAGAGCCTTGAACATGGCGTGAGTAAACAAGTGGAACATTGATGCCATGTAACCTACTCCTTCATGCAGCTCAGGACGGGCCACGCCAAGTGAAGTTATCATGAACGCTATCTGCGATATAGTCGAAAACGCAAGTACACGCTTTATATCACTCTGAACGCAAGCTACGGCAGCTGCATACAAGGCAGTAAACGCTCCTATCGCCGTAATGATAAGCAATGCGCCTTCATCAACATAATACAACGGGAACATTCGAGCCACCAGATACACACCGGCAACAACCATTGTCGCTGCGTGGATAAGAGCAGATACCGGTGTCGGACCCTCCATTGCGTCTGGAAGCCAAATGTGCAACGGGAACATGGCCGATTTACCTGCACCGCCCATGAATATCAAAGTCAATGCCCATCCCATTACCGAGCAACCAAGGAAAGTAGCACCTCCGGCTGTGGAGATTGCAGCTTGTGGATTGCTCGTCAATGTCACGAAATCAAATGTATTCGTGTAATAAGACAATATCAAAATACCTACCAAGAATCCGAGATCGGCAAAGCGAGTAACGATAAACGCCTTCTTGGATGCCGAAACGGCCGCCGGCAAGGTATAATAGAATCCAATCAACAAATAAGACGATACACCAACAAGCTCCCAGAAGATATACATCTGGAAAATATTGGTTGCCAACACAAGTCCGAGCATCGAGAATGTAAACAACGACAAGAACGCATAATAACGTTGGAATCCTCGTTCACCATCCATATAGCCAAGGCTGTATATGTGTACCATCAATGAAACAGTTGATATTACTATAAGCATCATTGCCGAAATAGGATCGAGCAAAACTCCGATCTTTATCACAAGATGCTTTGTAAATTCCAGCCAAGTCAAATCCATTACGGTTATTTGCTGACGAACGCCGTCAAGCACTTGACCCTGGTCGGTACCGAAGAAGTAAGTCAATGCAGCGGCATAAGCAATGACCGTAGTCACTGCCATAGCGAGCGTGCCTATAATTCCGGCTGTCTTCTTTCCCAATTTGACTCCCGCAATTCCCAAAAACAGGAACATGACTATCGGGATAATCAATACGGCTACTGTATATGATAATTCCATAAAACTTAAAATTTCATTTTAGTAAGTTGTCGAACATCGATATTCCTGATAGCTCGGAATACATTTATCACTATGGCGATGGCCAAAGCCGTCTCGGCTGCTGCAATACCTATTGCAAACAACGAGAAGAACATGCCTTCCATTTGTCCCGGGAACAAGAAACGGTTGAACACGGCAAAATTGATATCAACCGAATTCAACATCAACTCAAGCGATATCAATATTGCAATCATGTTTTTTCGAGTGATAAACCCGTAAACACCGCAGCAGAACATAATCATGCTGGGGATGATATACATCAACATTGTTAAATCCATAATACTCTATATCCCTCCTTTCAACGTTTCCGGGCGATTACTACACCTCCTATTATACATGCCAACAGCAGGATGCTTATTGCCTCGAACGGCAACAGATATCCAAACTTGTCGGTGCTCAGCAGAGCCTGTCCTATGCTATGGATGTTCACATCCAACGATTCAGACATTTTGCGAGAGAAAAATTCTCCGTAGCTGAGCAATGAATACAGACACACGCCTGCGCCTAAAATAGCCGCGCTCAATCCCAACCATTTCTTGTGGGAAGTAAGCTTTTCGGCATTTGCGCCCGGCTTCTGTGTCAACAGAATTGAGAATACAAACAGCACCAAGATACCTCCTGCGTACACCGCTATTTGCACCGCACCAAGAAATTCGTAGCCGATCTGGAAATAAATGCCGGCTGTCGCAAACAGTACGAATAGCAAATAAGTCGCTGCACGCAAAATCTTGCCCGAGGTAACTGCCAGTACCGAGAACACGATAATTGCCAATGCAATTATGAAATACATGATAATACTTCCTAATGATTCCATAATTTATTTATTTTCATTATTTTTTATTCATTCTTTGCACCCCCTGCTTCGACTGTAGCCGGTTTCTTTACTTGCGGCGCAACGGTCGTTTCCTCTTTTTCGGGCAGGTAGTTCAATTGCAACACGAGTTTGTCGCGAGTGAACACAGCTTGCTCGAAATCATTCTTGAATTCTATAGCATCATGAGGACACGACAAAACGCACAACTGGCAGAATGTACAACTTCCCAAATCATACATGTACTTATCCAGCTTCCTTTTCTTCTTGCCATCGGGCATATCCACCATCTTTGTTTCTATGTGGATGGTGCCGTTCGGGCAATTCATTTGACATAGTCCACAAGCTATGCACTTGTGATTGCCTTCGGAATCATACTTGAAAGACAATGTTGCCCTGAACCGATCGGCTATCTCCAAATTTGAACGATTCTCCGGATATTGCTTCGTTATTTTTGGGGTCACAAGTTCCTTGCCCGTCACTTGCATACCTTGCAACAGGCTCCAAACTCCTTTGAAGAGAGATGAGAAATAATCTTTGATACTCATAGATAAGTCAAATCTATAAAAATGATACCGGATAAATTATTAAACTAAATGTTGTCGTATGAATCGGGGAAGTCCGGTATATCAACTTCCTTTCTTCGTTTTCCTATATTATGTTTATATTGAAACTTCTGTTCCTCTGTCTATCGTTCCACTTGACCACCCAATATGTCAAGAAGCTCAGTAGTGATTCCTTGCTGACGCAACTTGTTATATTCAAGCTGCAAATCGGCAAGCAAATTCTGAGCATTGTCGCTGGCACTTTGCATGGCCATCACCCTTGCAGCTGCTTCCGACGCATTGTTTTCAGTGCTCACCTCTTGAACGACCGAATTTATGTAAAGTGGAAGAACGGCGTTGAATATTGCGTTCGCATCAGGCTCGAATATACATGGAGCATTGGCATTCTTTGGCTTGGAGCCGCTGCCGGCCAATATTGCTTCGTAGCTCACCGGCAATAACTGATCTATTTGAACGACCTGCCGGCTCGGTGTCTTGTAATGCATATACAACATCAACACCTTATCGGCTTCCTTGTTTAAGAACAAAGACTTCAAATAGGCCGTATAATCACTTATCTCCTTTGCTGAGCTACGAGTATTGATGCTCGAGTCGCTCGTCACCTTTACAAGCGACCCGGCAAGTTTCTTTACTGCATTCAGCATCTTTTTCCCAACCGGATGAATGGTTATCTCCACATTTTCTCCATATTTCTTGCGGCAATCGCCTATAAGGGCAACTAAATCTTTAAATATGTTGATATTGTAAGCTCCACACAATCCGTCATCCGAACCAAATACAACTATTGACAGACGCTTCACTTCACGAATTTCGATAAGAGGAGAAGAATACTCGCCATCGGTAGCCAGCAAGTGCCCCATGACATCCTCTATCTGGCTTCTGAACGGCACAAGACGGCGCAAAGCCTGCTCTGCCTTGTGCATCTTTGCCGATGAAATCATCTTCATTGCACTCGTGATTTTCTCGGTCGAGGCAACTGATCCTATTCTTCCTTTTAATTCGCGTAATGTAGACATTCCAGTAAGTTATCAAACACTGTATTTACTCGTAATTTCCTTAGCCGCGGCAGTCAACTTTGTTGTTACGTCATCATTGATGACACCGCTTTTCAATACGTCAAGGACATCGGCCTGGTACTTTGATTTGAGCAATTGCAGGAACAATGTCTCAAACTCAGCGACCTTGTCGATTGGAACATTTTCAAGCAAGCCCTTTGTTCCACAATAAATAACGGCTACCTGCTCTTCGACCTTCATTGGAGAATATTGAGGCTGGATGAGCAACCTCTCATTCTTACGTCCTTTATCGATTACTCGAGCCGTAACAGGATCTATGTCACCACCGAACTTAGTGAATGACTCCAATTCGCGGAATTGTGCTTGGTCTATTTTCAACGTACCGGCAACTTTCTTCATCGACTTGATTTGTGCATTACCGCCTACACGCGAAACCGAGATACCTACGTTGATTGCAGGACGCACGCCTTGGTTGAACAAGCCCGATTCCAAGAAGATCTGTCCGTCGGTAATGGATATAACGTTTGTCGGAATATAAGCCGAAACGTCTCCAGCTTGCGTCTCGATAATTGGCAGCGCAGTCAATGATCCGCCACCTTTAACCAAAGGCTTCATCACTTCTGGCAGGTCGTTCATGCCCTTTGCAACCTCGTCATTTTCAATAATTTTGGCTGCACGCTCGAGCAAACGGCTGTGAAGATAGAAAATATCTCCCGGATAAGCCTCACGCCCTGACGGACGCTTCAAAATCAACGAAATTTCACGATATGCGACAGCTTGTTTCGACAAGTCGTCATAGACTATCAACGCATCACGACCCGAATCCCTGAAATATTCACCAATTGCAACTCCGGCAAACGGTGCATAATATCTCATAGCTGCCGAATCGGCTGCCGTCGCAGCAACAACCACCGTGTAATCGAGTGCATTGTGAATATTAAGCTCATTCACAATCTGAGCCACAGTGGATGCTTTCTGGCCTATAGCCACATATATGCAATATACAGGCTTCCCTGCTTCGTAATTGCTTCTCTGATTAATAATCGTGTCGATGGCAATGGCAGTCTTGCCAATTTGCCTGTCGCCGATGATAAGCTCTCGCTGCCCACGGCCAATTGGCACCATCGAGTCGATTGCCTTTATACCGGTCTGTAAAGGTTGTTTTACCGGTTGACGGAATATAACCCCAGGAGCCTTACGTTCGAGCGGCAATCTGATCATCTTGCCTTCAATCGGTCCTTTTCCGTCAATAGGCTCGCCAAGAATGTTGATGACACGTCCCAACAATCCTTCGCCTACCGGTATTGATGCAATCTGCCCGGTGCGGCGCACGGTCATATTCTCCGACACCTTGTTGACATTGTTAAGCAATATCACGCCGACATTGCTTTCCTCAAGGTTCATGGCCACACCGCTTGTCCCGTTTTCAAATTCAACAAGTTCGTTGGCCTTCACATTGTCAAGACCATACACATGGGCAACTCCATCTCCTACCTCAAGCACCGTGCCGACCTCTTCGAAGTCCATCTTCCCATTGATGTCTTCAAGTTGTCGTTTTAGTATGTCAGATATTTCACTTGGGTTTATCATTATTTAATTACTTAGGAGTTTTAAACGCAATTTCTTTAATTCATTCTTTATCGACGCATCAAGTTGCATTGTGTCAACTTTCACGATGAATCCGCCTATCAATGTCGGATCCACGCGGTGTGTCTCCTCGACTTTCTTGCCAGTCAACCTCGACTTGACAACATCGGTAATTCGTTTCAAGGTGGCATCGGGCATTTCCGATGCCGTAACGATTTCAATCTGTGTTATGTTGTTGGCCTCCCGGTACAAACTTTGGTAGGACAACGCCATTTCATACATGAAATCTTCGCGGTTGTGATCAATTACCAATTTTATGAATTTTGCCAGACAATCGCTTCCGGTAGCTCCCGATGCGGCCAAGAGCAGTTTCACCTTGTCGTCGGCTTGAATAAACTTGTTGCCGACAGCTTTCTTCAGCTTGGCCGAACCTGCATAAGTCGCACTGAGCTGCTTCATCTGCCCGTAGGCTTGGCCTGCGGCCTTTTGTTCTTCGGCGTATTTCAAAAATGCCTTGGCATATCGCCGCGCAATCAGTCCGTCATTCATAAATGCTAATTTTTATTCTCAACCTCTTTCAATAATTTATCCACCAACTCGGCTTGAGCCTTGTCGTTTGACATGTTCTTTTTGAGCATCTTTTCAGCAATGCTCAATGCAAAGCTGCTAACCTCGTTGCGGAACTGCAATTCCGATTCTTTACGGGCTTGCTCGATGGCAAGTTTTGCAGCATCCATTACTTTTTTAGCCTCGTCCGAAGCTGCCGATTTAGCCTCTTCTATGATTTGGCTTTTAATCTTTGCTGCGTCACGCAAAATATCGGCTTGCTTTTTCTGTGCTTCGGCAATGTATTTTCCGGCTTCTGCCTTGGCATTGTCAAGTTGCTCCTTGGCATTTTGGGCGTACACGACCCCTTTGTCTATCATGTCGGCTCTCTCTTCGAGGCTCTTTATGATAAAAGGCCATGCGTATTTAGCCAAAATGATGAACAAAATGGCAAATACCACAAACATCCAGAACACTAAGCCAAATTCAGGCGTGAACAGTTCCATTTATTTGTCTTTTTATTAAAGGAACAAAGAAAGTATACAAACGATAACGGCAAACAATGCGACACCTTCAACAAGAGCGGCAATCACAATCATGTTGCTTCGGATATCGCCTGTCGATTCCGGTTGACGGGCAATAGCTTCCATTGCCGATGCGCCGATCTTTCCAATACCAATACCTGCTCCAATTGCTGCAACAGCTGCGCCGATGCAAGCACCAAGACCAACTAATGCGTCAAACGCTAAAATCATTCCTAACATAATTATACAGTTTTAGTAAAAGTTTATTGTTTTTGTTTCTTTAATTTATATTTTTATCAGCTTTGGCACACAATGTCATACATCACGGCCAACTTTTTAATGAGCTTCACCCTCTGCCGATACAGCTCCGTGCTCGCCACCGGCTTGCGCCAGTGAAATGAACAATGTAGACAACATCGTGAACACATAAGCCTGGATGAAACTTACAAGAGTATCTATCAACAGCATGAACAGCGAGAACGCAACCGAAACGACAGTAGTCACTCCGCCTATCGCCAAACCGCCTATCGCCGTGAAGATAAATATCAATAGTGTCAATACTATCACAATCATGTGACCACCCATCATGTTGGCAAACAAACGGACTGTCAACGCAGCCGGCTTTGTAAATACGCCGAACACTTCGATTACCGGCATGATAGGGATAGGGAACTTCAACCATAGTGGCACATCAGGCCAAAAAATATCTTTCCAGTAATGCTTTGTTCCAAACAAGTTGGTCATAAGGAATGTGCACACCGACAAAACGAGTGTCACAGCTATGTTACCTGTAAGGTTGGCACCGCCCGGGAATATAACCACAAGCCCAAGCAAATTCATGGTGAGGATAAAGAAGAACACCGTCAATAAATATGGTGCGAATTTCTTTGCTTTCGTACCAAGTGTCGGCTTGATCACCCCGTCATATATGTAAGCAATCACAACCTCTATTGCTCCTACACCTTTCCGTGGAGCTTTCATGCCATGACGTTTATACCACCTCACGACACTGAACACCATGAACATGACGACTAAGGCCGAAATTATCAAAGCTGCAACATTCTTGGTGATTGACAAGTCGAGCGGACGGTATTCCTCCATTCCACCGTTGCCATCCGGACGCATACCAACAACCTTATTGCGGTAATCACCTTCCGTGGCCAACTTGAACCCGTCATACTCACCTCCGTGAGCAAGCCTTGAAGAGCTGAAAATGTGCCAGCTCCCTTCATAATCGCACACAATTACAGGTAACGGTATGCGATGTGAATGTGAGAACGGCACCTCCCATCCGTAACCGTCGCCAAGGTGGTCAAAGATGATTTCCTTGGGATTGATTTCTTCCGCATTGCCCGATTCGGCCGCCACGGCATTCGAGCTGCCAAATACGACCACTGCCAGCAATATGGATAATATGGTTAGTACCTTCTTCATAATCATTGATTTAATAAATGCACACCGACACGACATTATTGTTTATATCAGCAATACCGCCTTTAATGTCTCTCGACTCTTTCGCTCCATTGGCAGCACCATAAAGCATTCTGCCTGAAGCAAGTGCCGAAATCATCGCAGCATGGTGATCAAGTACGGTAAAAGAGCCGTTAACACCTGGTAATGTCACAGCTTCGACTTCACCTGTAAATTCAACCTTTTCAGCCGATATTATTTTTAGTGTCATAATCTTGCTTATTAAAAATGTCCTTTTAACGCAATCTGCTTGAATGCCTGCCGTACTAAGCAGCACATCCGGCAGTTTTTATTATCAGCCTACCTCGGCAAGAATCTTCTTGCCTTTGGCAATGGCTTCGTCAATAGTACCGACATTCAAAAATGCCTGTTCGGGATATTCATCAACCTCACCGTTCAAAATCATCTTGAATCCGCGTATCGTTTCACTCAACGGAACCATGACACCCGGAACTCCGGTAAATTGCTCGGCCACGAAGAATGGCTGCGACAAGAATCGCTGAGCCCTTCTTGCTCGCGATACTACCAACTTGTCCTCATCCGATAACTCGTCAACACCAAGAATGGCTATAATATCTTGCAATTCATTGTACTTCTGCAGCAATTGCTTAACGGCTTGAGCCACTTGATAATGTTCTTCACCAATGATGTGAGGATCGAGGATACGAGAAGTAGAATCAAGAGGGTCTACTGCCGGATATATGCCGAGTTCGGCAATCTTACGGCTCAACACTGTTGTCGCATCAAGGAAACTGAACGTTGTGGCAGGAGCAGGGTCAGTCAAGTCATCGGCTGGTACATAAATAGCTTGAACCGACGTGATGCTGCCTTGCTTGGTCGATGTAATACGTTCCTGCAATGCACCCATTTCTGATGCAAGCGTAGGTTGATATCCTACGGCCGACGGCATACGACCCAACAATGCTGAAACTTCTGAACCGGCTTGGGTGAAACGGAATATGTTGTCGATAAACAACAATATTTCTTTTCCTCCACCGTCTTGGTCACGGAATTGCTCGGCAACGGTCAAGCCAGCCAATCCGACTCTCAACCTTGCGCCCGGCGGCTCATTCATTTGGCCAAACACAAGAGTTGCTTGAGAAGAATTCACCTCCTTCATGTCGACATCGGCAATATTCCACTCTCCCTTTTCAAGGCCTTCTTTAAATTTGTCGCCATACTTGATAACGCCGCTTTCTATCATTTCACGGAGCAAGTCATTACCTTCACGAGTACGCTCTCCTACTCCGGTAAACACTGAAAATCCATTGTGGCCACGTGCAATATTATGAATCATCTCCATAATCAACACGGTTTTCCCCACACCGGCACCGCCGAACAAACCGATTTTTCCACCTTTTGAATAAGGCTCCAACAAGTCAATCACCTTTATTCCGGTATAAAGAATCTCAGATGAAATAGACAAATCAGAGAACTTAGGAGCAGGCTGGTGAATCGGACGCTTGGCCTCGTCGGTCAAAGGGGCAAGGTGGTCAATCGGCTCGCCTATCACATTCAACAAGCGACCCTTGACCTGGCCTCCGGTAGGCACGGCTATTGATGAGCCAAGGCTCTCAACGTTCATGCCTCGTTGCAGGCCGTCGGTACTGTCCATAGCGACACACCGGGCAGTATCTTCCCCGATATGCTGCTCAACTTCAAGTATAAGGTCACTACCATCCTCGCGCTTTACTTTCAAAGCGGTGTAGATGGCCGGCACGTTGCTACCTTCTCCTTCGAAAATAACGTCAACAACCGGACCTATTACTTGTGCTATTTTCCCACAATATCCGCTCATAATTAATTTAAATTTCTATTTTGATTTTCGCAATCCCAATCAGTTTTTTAGAAATGCCATCCGTAAACGACAACCAATGTCATCAACAAAAGATTGAACAATCCTATAGGCATCAAATATTTCCATTCCAATGCGAGCAATTGGTCGATACGAACACGCGGGAACGACCACTTGAACCATATTATAATGAAAGAGACAAAGAATGCCTTGCCCAAGAACCATATTACCGAAGGAATATAATCCATAATCATGTTGAATCCATCCCATCCCGGAATATGCAACGGCATCCATCCGCCAAGGAACATCAACGAGGCGATACCCGACACGATGAATAAGTTAAGATACTCGGCAAGGTAGAAGTAACCAAAGTGGATACCCGAATACTCGGTGTGGTAACCGGCCGTAAGCTCATGCTCAGCCTCAGGCAAGTCAAACGGGCCACGGTTGGTTTCACCGGTAGCTGCTATAAGATATATCACAAATGCTATGACTGCCGGAATATGACCTTTGAAAATAAGCCACCCGTCGGCCTGTGCGGCAACCAATCCCGAAACTGACATTGTCCCTGCCAATACGACCATCGTCATGATTGACAACCCTACCGACAATTCATAACTTATCATCTGTGCTCCACTACGCATTGCACCGATAAGCGTGTATTTGTTGTTACTTGACCATCCTGCAAGCAAGATACCCAACACGCCGACCGACGATGCGGCAATCATGAAGAACACACCTATGTTGAAATCTATTATCTGCAATCCATTTCCCCATGGCAACACTGCAAATGAAACCATTGAAGCTATAATTACCAAATAAGGAGCCAACGCAAACAAGAAACGGTCAATATTCTCGAGCCTTATCAACTCCTTGATAAGAATCTTGAACATATCGGCGAAAACTTGCAACAAACCCCAAGGACCGACCCTCATAGGGCCTAAACGGCATTGGAACCATGCACATAGCTTACGTTCGTATAGGATATAAAACAATGCCAACAGCGCGTAAACCAGCAGCAATGCCACACCGATTATGAGACATTCAATCACTGTAGCCGCCCATCCCGGCATAACGCTCTCCAGCAAATTGTCAAACCATGTCGTTATTGTACCAAAATCGAACATAATATTCTCTGTTTTATCTGAGTGTTACTAATTTTATCTGTCTATGTCAGGTATCACATAATCAAGCGATGCCGTTATCGTTATCAAGTCGGCAATCTTATATCCGCGACATGCACGGTCTACCGAGCCCAATATATTCAAGCACGGACTGTTAAAGTGCATTCTATACGGAGTCTTCTCACCGGTACTTTCTATATAAACGCCAAATGCCCCACGACTTGCCTCCACTTGTTGGAACCAATGGCCGGCAGGCAATTTGATAATCTTCGGAACCTTAGGTGCAATGTACTCGTTACCTTCTTCCTTTTCAAGCAAGTCGCACAATTGTTCAAGCAATTTCACACATTGCTCAATCTCGCGCATCCTCACCATGTAGCGAGCAAAGCTGTCGCCTGCAGTTTCAGTGATTTCTTCAAAATCAAGTTCATCATATATTGAATACGGAGCAGTCTTTCGCACGTCGCAATGCCAGCCTGTAGCCCTGCCCGAAGGGCCTGTGACGCCATAACTGATGGCATCTTCCATCGACAACACGCCGACACCCTGTGTACGATTCCGCGCAATGACATTTCCGGTAAACAACTTATGGTATTCCTTAAGACGTGAAGGCATAATCGAGCAAATAGCCCTGACATCCTTAATGAAATCAGGATGGACATCGGCAACCACACCGCCAATCACATTGTAGTGAAGTGACATTCGGGCACCGCAAGTCTTTTCAAATATGTCAAGAATCTCTTCTCGTTCTCTAAAGCCATAGAAAAATGCTGTTGTAGCACCCATATCCATGGTCATACAGCCATACGACAACAAGTGTGACGACAAACGCATCAACTCGTCCATCATAACTCTGATTATCTTAGCCCTGCGAGGAACTTCTATGCCCAAAGCCTTCTCTATGCACAAGCACAAGCAGTGACGATTCTGATGTGCCGACATGTAATCCATACGGTCGGTAAACATGAGAGTTTGCGGATAGGTCTTCGACTCACAAAGTTTTTCAATACCACGATGGATATATCCTGCTACAGGATCGACTTTTAACAAAGTTTCTCCGTTAATACTTGTACGCAAGCGCATAACACCGTGTGTCGATGGGTGCTGAGGTCCGAAGTTTACAACATATTCGTTATCCTCGAATACCTTGCGGTCGATTTTCTTCACGCTTCCGTCACTTTCTTCAACATAAGTCGCAGTAGCATCTTCGTCAGGCTCCTGTTCAAGCCTGATTGGATTCAATTCGGGATTTGCATCATAATCTTTACGCAATGGGAATCCCACCCAGTCGGTTCTCAAGAACAAGCGGCGCATATCTGGATGGCCAATGAACACGATTCCATAGAAATCGTAAACTTCGCGTTCTTGAATCAAAGCCACGCTCCACAAGTCACTCACACTATGCAACATAGGATTATCCCTATCGGTGGTCGCAACTTTTACCGACACATGCTCCTGAGTCTTGGTAGACGTAAAGTAATAAACACAGCCCAACGATTCTTTCCAATCGCAACCAATGATTCCGACAAGGTAATCGAAACCCAGCTCAGGATTTTCCTTCAATTGCTTGGCAAGATCATGCCATAATTTATCGTCGACTGTCACGCGCAGCACCTCGCCATCCTCAAATGTTGCCGAAGGACAAAGCTTGCTGATCGTTTCTTGTATATTTGCCATTATTGTGTAATCAAATATGTGATAATACTTGTTTTCTTTCATTCTCTCTCATCATGTTTCAAGAGCATGCACCCAAACGGGATGCAATTGAAACACGACTAAGCATCTTTACTTCATTGCTTCAGCTTCCTCAGGATGCTTTTCCAAGAAATCTTTCAACTTCTCCTGACGGTTCACGCCGCCAAAGAATTTTTCAACTTTGATCTTGCGTTGCAATTGCATAAGTCCGTAAAACATCGCCTCAGGACGCGGAGGGCAACCGGGAATAAACACGTCGACAGGAATAATTTTGTCTACGCCTTCCACAACACAGTAAGAACCCTTAAACGGGCCACCCGAAACAGCACAGCCGCCACAGGCGATAACATATTTAGGCTCGGCAAGCTGCTCATAAAGCCTAACAAGAGCCGGAGCCATCCTGTGGACTATTGTTCCTTGAACCATTATATAGTCAGCTTGACGTGGTGAATTTCGAGCCACCTCAAAGCCAAAACGAGCCATATCATGACGAGCAGCGCCCAAATGCATGAATTCAATTGCGCAACAGCTTGTTCCGAAGCACAACGGCCACAATGAATTTGCACGACCCCAATTTATTAGACGATCGAGCGAACCGACAACGACATTTGTGCCACTTGCGTTCAACTCCTCGACCAGCTTATCAATGTATTCGTTATCCTTGAAGTCTTCACGCTTCATTCCTTTTATTTTCACTTCCATTGCAATGCTCCTTTCCGCCATGCATAAGCAAGCCCTAAAATTAATACTCCCAAGAACACAATAACACTGAGAAGCCCGTTAGGTCCTAAACTACGACACACGGCAGCCCAAGGAAACAAAAAGACGGTCTCGACGTCAAACATAAGGAACAAGATGGCAAACAAATAATAGCCAACCTTGAATTGCACCATGCTCTCGCCGCGAGTTTCAACTCCGCATTCGTAAGCCTTACCTTTTTGCGTTGTAAACGAACGAGGAGAGATCAACCCGGCAATGACAAGAGCGGCTGCTACAAGGCCTATTCCTGTCAATAGCGCCACGACCATCAACGTCGTGCTTTGAATACCGAATACTGATAATTCCATATCTATTACTACTATCTGATATTAATTCCTACTTATTTTATAAAACAAAAAAGACGAGCCGCTTTGCAATTCCTCCCACAGGAAAACTTCGCACTTACAACTCATCCTCTATCCCATGACACAAAAAACTACCGCACCAATACCGGCACGTCATTCCACATCTGTTGTAATATGTCATAGTTTTTTTCATGTATACACAATAACACACAACACATTGTATAACACTTATTTAGATTTAACCACAAACTCAAGTGCCTATTACATTGTATTTTTGCTGTGCAAATATAATAAATGTTTTGTTTTCACAATACATATATTTTCATTAATTATTGTCAATTTCTCTTGTCTATTCAACTTAACTTTATTTTCAATCCGGCCTTATGCAAATCCTCTTCACACCCATCACAAGCACTAACATGCAGCACCTGTTTTTTCACTAAATGTTGTGATTGACCGGCTATTTTTTTAACACTAATTTTGCAATCATGTTTAAGTTATATAATTTGATTGGATTTTACACATTTATAGCGTGTATTGCCGTTGCAACATCAACGACAATGCACGCTGAAGCTTTATTCGACAACTATCCTGCCGACTCTACGACAATAACACTCAAAGAACTGTCGGTGACCGCATTAAAATATGGGAAAAGGGTTGACAACGAGGCTGTAGCATCAACCATCATAAACAAATCCGAGATAGAACGATACAACATATATTCGTTCAAAGACATAACAAGCTTGGTTCCCAATTTCTTCGTGCCCGATTACGGCTCACGCATGACATCATCGATCTACGTCAGAGGACAAGGCACACGCATCGACCAACCTGTAGTAGGAATGAATATCGACAATGTGCCTATATTAAATAAAGACAACTACGACTTCGACATGCTCGACATCGAGCACATAGAAATGCTCAGAGGGCCACAAAGCACATTGTTCGGCAGGAATACGATGGGAGGAGTCATCAACATCACAACGCTATCTCCTTTAAGCTATCAAGGCACACGATTACTTGCATCCTACTCTTCGGGCAACACTTTCAGTGTGGGCGCATCCTCCTACCATAAGCCAACCGACAACGTGGGCATCTCATTGTCGGCCGGATATAATGCCTCAGATGGTTTCTTCACAAACATGTACAACGGAGAAAAAACCGACTGGGAAAAACAGGGTGAAGGACGATTCAAAGTACAATGGAGAGGTAACAACGGCCTAAAAATTGATAATACATTTTCATTCTCGGTTTCTCGTCAAGGAGGATACCCATACGAATCGGCCGAACTTGGAATGATAAGTTACAATGACACTTGTTTTTACCGACGCAACAGCATTGCCGACGGATTGACAGTAAACATAAACCGGGAAAAATATACAATGACAAGCATCACAAGCTATCAGTACATTGACGACAACATGACACTTGACCAAGATTTCCTCCCGGTATCCTATTTTACATTAACGCAAAAAAGGCGCGAACATGCCATCACGCAAGATATCGTATTCAAGAATCCTGAAAGTTCAAGCACGGCCTACTCATGGCTGGCAGGATTTTTTGGATTTTACAAGAATTCAGATATGGACGCCCCTGTCATATTCAAAGATTACGGCATCGAACACCTTATAGAAGAAAAGCGCAACCAAGCCAACCGATACTATCCAATCGAGTGGGACACAAGGCAATTTCTATTGTCAAGCAATTTCAATACCAACAATTTCGGGCTTGCGCTTTACCACCAGTCGACATACAAATGGCAACGATTCACATTCACGGCAGCACTCCGTGCCGACTTTGAATACAACCGTTTGAAATACCTGAGCCAATGCAACACAGGCTACAGCATCATTGACGCTTCCGACGGCTCATTATTCCGCCACGAAGATGTGAATATCAACGACCCTGGCACTGTAAGCAAAAATTTTTTCCAATTATTGCCAAGAATTTCAGTCAACTATGATTTTAACACGCCATCGCCTATTTCCGCATTCTTCTCGATAGCCAAAGGATACAAAGCCGGAGGCTTCAACACACAGATGTTCAGCGATGTACTGCAACAACGTCTTATGGGATACATGGGAATTGGATATAATTATGATGTTGACAAAATCATATCATATAAGCCCGAAACCAACTGGACATTCGAAGCCGGCACACATGCCGAATGCTTCAACGGCCGCATACGCACCGATATTTCGGCATTTTACATCCGTAGTACCGACCAACAATTGACAGTGTTCCCCGACGGAACCACTACCGGCCGAATAATGGCAAATGCCGGCAGCGCACGCAGCTATGGCGTGGAAATCTCAATAAAAGCCAACCCGATCGATAATCTGTCGATCGCTATGAGCTATGGATACACCAACGCCCGGTTTATTGAATTTGACAACGGAATAGAAAATTATTCGGGCAAATATATTCCTTATGCTCCTAAAAACACTATCTTTGCAGCCGCAAACTACACCCTGCCAGTCAACAAAAAATGGCTTGAAAACATCTCATTCACAGTTGACATGTCAGCCGCAGGGAAAATTTACTGGAATGAGTCAAACAGCGAGATGCAGGAAATTTATTGCTTGCCGGGAGCATCCATAAAGTTTTCCAATAATCTTTTCTCTCTTGACTTATGGGGACATAACATTAGCGACACTTCTTATCGCACATTCTATTTCGTATCGATAGGCAACACGTTCTTCCAACAAGGGAAACCTCGTACATTCGGAGCCACGCTACGCTTTAACATCTAAATCGAATTTATAATACAAAAATTTAATAAGTTATGAAAAAGGGACTATTATTCATCTACGCCATGTCGTTAATGGCATTCACTTCCTGCCTCGATAGCGACGTGAGCAGCACCCAAACGGTCAATGCCGACATGGTAAACAGAACTGTTTCCGAGGACAATTCTTCCAAATTGTCAACCGTAAAATACCGTTTCGATTTTGACTTTACCGAAGCAACAGTCGACATAACCGCATTTGATACAGATGTGTACTTCTCGGCCTATACATTAAAGGATATCCCCCTTTCGGCAAGCAACAAATATGGATACACATTCCGCGCAAGCAATGTTACTCCTGTCGATGGCAACGGTAAACCTATAAGCAACGTAATGTTCACCGATATCACAGGACAATACTGCAATACTCTTGAATTAAGATATGTATTGGGTGACAAGATTGTTATTGCATCACCAAACGAAACAATGTACACAATCTCAACAACGACTACCTCCACTCCAGGTGTTGAAGAAAAATTTGAATGGGATGAAAGCACATATTACTTTGAATACAAAATAACTGCAGAATCTCTTGTCGCCGACATGACAATTAGCAACATCAAATTTGATTCACATATGCCGACCCAGCAATTCATGACATTCCCAGGCCTTAAACTTACATCGACCGCAGCAGGCCTTAAGTTGACTGCCGATGAATTGATTCCACTCCAGAACAATGTGCCATATCCCGATTACAAAGTGACCGACTTCGAGGCAACTATCAATCCGAATTATTCATATTCTGAGTTTTTCAGCCGTGAAGAAGTTACAGCCTCATTCACTTGCATGGGAAAAAGAGTGACAGTGAAAGCCTACATGTATGATCCGGAAATATTGGATCAAATACAATAAACAACCGACAACACTAAAGATTAAAATATAAAATCGGACACGGCAACTGCCGCGTCCGATTATTTTTCACGCTGCATATCCATCAGTATTTACACATTTTTTAAAATTTTATAGAAACTAATATCTCAATTGGCACATTCAACTCAGAAACTTTGCTTAACTTAGCACCATAATTATTCATAATGGCTTCAAATAACGCATTCAACGAAGAGGAAATAGTGGAACAGCTGCACGACAATGCCACTTGCCGGGCGGCTTTCACCAAGATCATCGACCATTTCAGCAAACCGCTGTACTGGCAGATTCGCCGCATGGTTATCGACCATGACACAACCAACGACCTCCTCCAAGAAACGTTCTTGAAAGCATGGAGCAATATTGATTGTTTCAGAGGCGACGCAAAACTGTCGACATGGTTGTACCGAATAGCAATCAATGAAACTTTAACATACATTGCCAAAGAGAAAGCAAAAAACCAAATATCAGTAAGCGATGACTCTTTTCTTGTTGAAAACATTGAAGCCGATAAATATTTTGACGGCGATGAATTAAAAATCAAACTGCAAAAAGCCGTAAATTCATTGCCCGAAAAGCAACGGCTCGTGTTCAACATGCATTACTTTGATGAAATGCGTTACGAGGACATGAGCGAAATTCTTGGGACATCAGTAGGCGCATTAAAAGCTTCATACCACCATGCTTTAAAGAAAGTGGAACAATTTTTTTCCGACATCGATTAAACCTTTTCTAATTTTACCAGTCAAATTATAGCAATGAAAAATAACAAAAACGACATATTATCTCGAATTGACAAGGATGCCGGGTTCAAAGTTCCCGAAGGATATTTTGATTCATTCACCGGCCACATGGAATCAAAATTGCCTGAACAAGAAGTCCATCCAATACCGCAAGCCACCAAGTGGCAAAAGATTAGACCTTTCATATACATGGCTGCCATGTTTGTGGGTATATGGCTGATGATGAAAGTATTCAACGGATTCGGAGAAAAAGAACACGGCTTTTACAATCCCGAAATCGTAGCCGGATTCCAGAATGATTCAAATATTGATTATCTGATGATGAGAGGTGATATCTCTGAATATGACATATTGACCTACCAAGACAGCGTAAACGCTTATATGCAAAACACATCAATCAAAGATTCTACTGGAAACTAACCCAAAAACATTTATCATCACCATTATGGACAAATTTCTTTTTTCAATCATAATACCCTTGTTTTTATTGCCGGCTTCTTATGCCTTAGCACAAGAACGTGATAGCATACCGACTGTCGACAATAAGAAATGGATAAATGAAGTGAAGGAATATAAATACCAAATGCTATCGCAAGAGGCTCAATTGTCGGATGAACAAAAAGAACAATTCTTCCCTCTATACATAGAAATGGAGAAAGAAATATTCAATATAAACAATGAGGCTCGAAAATTAGAAATGCAAGTATCGGCAAATATCGACAAGGCAAGCGACGAGGATTTTGCTCGAGCAGCCCAAGCAATGTCCGACATAAAAGCATTAGAAGCACAAGTTGAACTGAAATATTACCCACAATTCGCAAAAATTCTTTCCAATAAGCAACTTTTCCTCGTGAAAAGAGCCGAAAACCACTTTGCGAGCAACATGTTGAAGCATTTCAATCGAAGCCAGGAATTAAGTACTCAGCAAAAATAAAAATTATATATTTTACAGCTTCAATCTTTAGTAAACTAACTTATTTCCCAGCTCTCTCCATAAACACAATTACATCACGGCATCGTTGCTACTTGTTTCCTGTGCGGAAAGCAACAGTCCGTGATGTTTATTTTAATAATACCTAAAACCAAACTGTTATGAAAATCTCCATTCTTAAAAGCATTTCCGCGTTATTTATGGCGATATTGTCACTAACGACTACACTATCGGCTTATGGAAAAGATGAAGACAAAGCACCCGACTTCAATTTTCCGAAAACAGTCATAATCGAAGCCAATGTTTCCTTACAATCGGCTTTAAAGGCAGGCAACTACCCCGATGTGGTCAGATACCTGATTCAAAGCACATTATCCTCGGCAATAATATCGCAAGACTCGATTCAATCGATAGTTGACCGTATCGACAGCCTTGCATCTGCAGCTTCCGACGAAGTTGGCCGCTCGGTCTTATATTATCTTGAAGCAAAAGTGTTAGATTCCTATGTAACATTTAATTACAACAAGGCTGCCGACCGAAAAACGACGGCAACTCCTTCCAAAGACATTACAGAATGGAGCAAAGATAATTTCACCGACACGATTACTTCGCTCGCCAAGAAATCTTTATCATGCAGCGAAGCCTTGCTTGCAACATCAGCAGATTCTTATTACCTTGACAACCTCCATGACAGCAATATTGTGTACCCTACAATGTTCGACATGCTTGCCTACAATTACATAGACATGCTTAATAACGGCTCTATTGGATTCAGCAAATCGGCCAATCACGCTCGAAGCACGATTGATGGCATTTACAAGTCGCTGTGCATGTTGAACAGTAAAAAAACTGCACCTTTTATAAATGCCTCGATTCAATACAAGAAATGGAGCAATAATGGTAGAATGACAAAAGAGTTTGCCATGCAGCTTTATAAAAAATATGCAAGCAATGAAGCATCTTTCATCGCTCTCCAAGAGTACATAAATTTGACAGATGATGAAAAAGAATCTTATGCATTACTTGTAGAATATCTTGACAATCACCCTAAATCGGTATTCGCTCCAAACGCTCGCAACAGGCTCAACAGTTTGTCTTCAAAGGATTTGAACATCAAATACAATGAATCTTTCACGTCGGTTGACTCTATACTCGTGAATATATTCTCAACCAACATAAACAACGCACAAATAAGCCTGTACAGGGTGCCCGACAATGTATACGGCGACTACAGGCTAAAACAAAACTTGGACAAATTACAACTTGTCGATGAAAAAATCATAAACATAAAAGGTGTGATTCCTTTTCATGACACTACATTCGTTTCTTTTGCGCCTCAACGGTATGGACGATACGCCATTTTTGTCAATGATGCCGGCAATAAAAACAACGAAAGCGCAACTTTCGATTCCGATGTATTTCGAGTTTCAGATGTAACGCTATTCTCGACAAGCTCAACCGACAACGAAATCAAGGTGTTCGCAGTCAATTCAATAACAGGCCATCCGATTGAAGGTGTCTATGTTAACACCTTGGATGAATACGGATTGCCCAAAAGAAACTACATAAAATCCAATAAAACCGGCAATGACGGTTGTGTTACAATTAAGATTACCGATGACAAGCATTATAACGTAGCTCCGTTCTTCGGGAAAGATTATTACGGAGAAGACCTGTATTTGTATTCTCACTATGATTATTCAGCTCCGTCGGCACGAATCAAGCTTCTCACCGACCTTGCAGTTTATCGCCCTGGCGACACAATACGATACTGTGCAATTTGTTACAAACTTGACAAAAACAACAAGTCGGTAATCAAAAACATGCCTTTGTCAATAACATTCTATGACAGCAACTATCAAAAGATTGCGACCGACACGATAATTTCTGATGAATACGGCCGTGCCAATGCAACATTCATAGTACCTAATGACCGCATGAATGGCGTATTCCGCATCAAAGCTCAAAACGGCACAGGAGAGCTTGCCGCGCAAAGCTATGCAACTTTCAATGTAAGCGAGTACAAAACACCTGCATTCTATGTGGAATTTGACGGAGAACGCTCAAGCTTTCCTCGCGACACATCTGTCGTGCTGACAGGAAAGGCTGAATACTTTTCAGGACTACCGGTCGCCAATGCAAATATAAAATGCACACTGTCATACCAGATTTGGAATTGGTTGGCTCGCTTCAATTACTCCCTCACAACTATAAATGAATTTGAAACCACGACAGGCAACGATGGGACATTCACAATAACATTGCCTGCCGAGTCGCTAAACAACGACAAACTTCCCAAAAATGTAAAATTCAATATTGCCGCCACTGTCACCGATGATGCAGGAGAATCTCAGTCGACATCCAAAATGTTTTGGCTTGGAACCGTTAGAAGCATCATGTCGACAAGCAGTGATTTCACATTTGAAAATAGTAATGTGATAAATTTGCCCGTCAAGGTCAGAAGCTCCGAACCGACAGACACTTTGATGTCGTGCATATACAAGATATACGCCGGAGATAAGGAAATTGCCAACGGGACATTCTTGTCAAGCGACACAAAAATCAATTTGGCTTCCATACCTTCAGGTAAATATGAGCTGAAAGTCTCAATTCAGAATGACACTACGACCAAAGAATTTGAAACCCCGATAATATTATTCCGTGACACCGACAAAGTGCCACCAGTACAATCGCCTTTATGGATTCCAAATTGTTGTATTACAACGAGCAACGACAATAAAGTGTCACTCACAATAGGCAATACAACCGACATGGCTCATGTATATTGCATTGCAGCGACTAAAAAAGGCATAATCAAAGAAACATGGCTGCAATATGGGCAAGGAATGCACTCTTTCAACATCGACATTCCAAAGGAAGAAGATGAATATGTCGACTTGACATTCATTTGCGTAAGCAGAAACAAGACATACACATGGGCTCGCCGTTTTGAGTCGGTCGTAGGCCAAGAAACACTTAAAATAATCCCTATTGCATTCCGCAACAAATTAATTCCAGGTTTACCTGAGACTTGGACATTCCGTCTTGTAAATCAAAACGACAAATTACGCACAGGCGCATTGATTTGCAAAATGTACGATAAAGCCATCAACAACATAGCTAATGAAAATGCCTCTTGGACATTCAATACCGACTTCTATTACAGCGAACTTTTCAACTACTATGTATCAGGCACGACAGCTTACTACACCCCTGTATTGAGTAGCTTCTTCTCCATGCCTATGCATGTAGAACCAGCTTTCTATTACACGATACCCGACTTGAATTTATATAACCGTTCTTACGCATATGGACGTAACATTCATGTCCGAGGCAAGGCCATGCGTAACATGTCAATGGCTGATACCAATATAATCGTTGAAGAAGAAAGTTCTGAACTTCAAGAAGTGGTCGTAACCAGTTCAATCGATGAATTGGCATCTCCTAAGTTAATGGCTGACGCCGGAAGTGGTGATTCCGAACTATCAGTACTTGACAACATACAATTGCGCACGAGCAACATCAGCACAGCCTTGTGGGAACCTGAACTCGTAACCGATGAAAACGGAGAGGTTTCAATTAAATTCAATGCCCCACTTTTCAACACCACATGGATGTTCAAGGCCATAGCCTACACCCATGATCTTCATACGGCTTCAATTGTCAATGAAATCGTTACGGCAAAACCTATAATGGTAAAAGCACGCTTGCCAAGATTTGTCCGTTCGGGCGATGAAGCGACTTTGTCGGCTTCTCTGATGAACGCGACCGATTCTGCGCAACACTGCTCAGCTATTGTGGAACTTTTCATTCCGCAGACAAATGAAGTCATAATGTCGCAAAAATTTGAAGTATCGCTTGACAAGCATAAAACCCGAACCCTCGAAATAAAATGGTCGGTGCCCGATGAACTCCCGTTCATCGGTTACAGAGTAAAAGCAGCTACTGAACAATTCGGCGATGGAGAGCAACAATTACTACCTATATTGCAATCTGTATCTCCAGTGACCGAAACCCACCCGTTCTATTTACAAACCAACGAGACAATAGAACTTACAATTGATGACGTACAAAAGGATAACAAAATAACACTTGAATTCTGCAATAACCCGGTTTGGTATTGCCTTACTGCTCTTCCGTCAATAAAAACCGATGACGACTTGACAGCAAGTGCGTTGGCTCATTCCTTATATGCAATATCGGTAGCACAAGGAATAGTTTCACAGAATGATTCCATAAAGGCTGCCATAGAATATTGGGCTCAAAATCCAGAAGATTCGACATTGATATCACAATTGCAACAGAACAGTAACCTCAAAATAGGAACATTGCTTGCATCACCGTGGATTGATGAGGCCGACAGGCAAACTCTGCGCATGCAGCAAATCGTAAACCTTGTCGATTCGGCCACGGTACAAACCGAAATCAACAATATTGTAAAAAAATTGCAATTGCTACAAATGCACGATGGAGGATGGACTTGGTTTAAATATTCAGGTTGCAAGTCTTCAATGCAAGTTACCAATGAAATATTACAACTTTTCGGAGAATTGAAGCGCCTCGGATATTTACCAAAGGATGCATCCATCAATGCAATGATAGGAAAAGCCTTGACCTACTATGATACCGAAATTGTAAAAGAGTACAACCGGTTGACCGATAAAAAGAATCTCAATCGATTCTACCCGTTTGCTTATGTTCATTCTTTATTCCCCGACAACAAGCCACAAAATAATGCCGGAGAAATATTAACGAAAACCATAAACGACATGGCTGATGGATGGAAAAACAATATAGGCATTGCCGAAAAGGCTTATTGTGCACTCACCTTGCATCGTTACGGCAAAGACAAGATTGCCAGAAACATCATGGAATCGATAAGACAATTCAGCATTACCGATACAAACGGTACCCGGTGGGACAACATTGACGGTATTGCCGGACAATTCCGCCAATTGTCTGTAACTTCATTGCTGCTGCAAGCATACGGCGAGATAGTTCCAAACGACAGGGAATACATAGATGGTATACGCCAATGGGTACTACTGCAAAAGCAATCTACCGACTGGGGTAATTCCAGCATGGCCGCAGATGTTGTCTACGCAATCCTGTCCACGGGAAGCGATTGGACCGGTAACCAGCCAGTTCCCGACATAATGGTCAATGGCAAACAATTGCAATACAACCCTTCAGACAAATATTTCGGATACTTCCGCAAGCAATTGGATGCTTCATCGAGCTTGCATTTGTTAATCAACCGAATCGGAGCCTCGTCTCCTGCATGGGGAGCCATATACAATCAATTTAAAGCTGAAATGTCTTCCATTGAGGCTTACTCTATTGACGAACTATCAATCGAAAAACAACTTTGCAAGTTGGACGGTTCCAAGCTTGATGACAAGTCTCCTTTACATGTTGGTGACAAAGTACTCGTAAGAATCGTTATCAAAAACAAACGAGACCTCGAATATGTCACAGTAAACGATGAACGGGCTTCATGCTGTGAACCTGTCAACCAATTGTCAAGTTACACTGTAACAGATGGAATAGGCTATTATCGCGAAACGAAAGACAGTGTGACCCGCCTGTTCTTCAATTACATGCCCAAAGGGACTCATGTAATTACTTATGAAGTTTCCATCACTGCCGCAGGCTCATACAACCTTGGCATTGCAACCATACAAAGTCAATATGCCCCGGAAATCACAGCCCACTCTGCCGGTGATAAAATAAATATTGAAAACATGGAGGAATGAAATAATTTTATAATTTTGTTCTTGTGATTTACGGCGGTACATCTTTAATAGGTCTAATGTACCGCCGTTTCATGTTTTTTAACCAAACATTAAATACCATATGCCCGAAGTCTCTGTCATAATACCTGTTCATAATGGCCGTCGGCACATAAAACCATGCATAAAGTCAATTCAGCATCAATCCTTCAAAGATTTGGAAATAATAATAGTGGATGACGCATCGACCGATGACTCAATTGACATTTGCAACAGGCTTGCTAAAAAAGACAAGTGCATAAAAATAATCAGGAACCTTAAAAATGAAGGTCCGTACAGTTCCAGAATAAACGGGACAAAAATTGCATCCGGAAATTACATTACATTTGTTGATTGCGATGATTATCTTGCTCATAATGCAATATCACACATGATGAGCCATGCACGAAAAATTCATGCCGACATAACGATAACAGGACACTGTTACTCCTTCACCCCCTTAAACATCCATGCCATGTATAATAAAGCCACAAAAATGCTTCCTTATGTCATGGACGAAAATCAAATAAAACATATCTACATGCGTTCTTTTCTTGGAGATGATGACCTTATTCCGGTAAGCATGTGTGCAAAATTATACAGTGCAGAACTAATGCACCGGCAATGGGCAGCATGCAACTTAAAATGGGGCGAAGACCGCATCTTTTCTTTACAGGCATTTCATTATGCAAAAAAGTGCATAGTAATTCCCAAATACGGATATTATTATAGATGGGGAGGGGCAACATGCCGCCACGGCATTTTAGATTACCTAAAATATGACCTGTACATGGAACAGGCTACAAAAATAGCTGCCGATTTAGGGTATGATTCTCTAATCCCTCTGCTCCAATCTCGCAATAACGACTACTTCCTTTACCACATACGCAATTGCATCCTTGATTCAAAAATTACACGACAAGAAATTTTAAACATAATCTGCACAAAAACAAAATATTCTGCCCCTAAAGCCGAAAATCTATACGCCGAACAGCTTGCTATTATAAAAAGACATTTGCCAAAGTACATAACAAAGATGATTCTCGACAGGCTATAAATCCGATTTTCATAATATTGTAAAACATATTATATAAAATAAGTACAGCATTTTATTTTTATAGCTATCTTCGCAGTTGAAATAAATTGCTAAACGATGAATCATAGAATTTTCCTGTCATTTCCACATCCCAGTGGAAATGAAATGCATTGGATAAACGAAGCATTCAAAGACAGTTGGATTGTCCCTCTCGGTCCTAATGTTGATCATTTTGAAAAGCAACTTGAAGATTATCTTGGCTGCGGCAACGTAGTGGCATTAAGTGCAGGCACGGCAGCCATACACATAGGTCTTGTTATGCTCGGCGTAGGCAAGGGTGATGAAGTGCTGTGTCAATCATTTACATTCTCGGCAAGTGCCAATCCTGTGCTTTATCAAGGGGCTACGCCTGTATTCGTCGATAGCGAACCCGACACTTGGAACATGTCGCCCGAAGCTCTTGAGGCTGCAATAACAGACCGCATTAAGAAAACAGGCAAACGTCCGCGAGCAATAGTTGTGGTACACTTATACGGAATGCCGGCAAAAATGGATGAAATTCTACAAATTGCCGACAAATATGAAATACCCGTGTTGGAAGACTCGGCCGAAGCTCTCGGATCGGAATATAATGGGGGAAAATGCGGAACACTTGGGAGATATGGCGTTTTGAGCTTCAACGGCAACAAGGTAATCACTACATCGGGAGGCGGTGCGCTTATATGCCCATCAAAAGAAACTGCGGCTCACGCAAAATTCCTTGTCACACAAGCTCGCGAGCCTAAGCCGTATTACTACCATAAAGAAATAGGATATAATTACAGGTTGAGCAACATCTGTGCAGGCATTGGTTGCGGACAAATGGAAGTGATAAACGAGCGAGTGGCACGCCGTCGCGAAATCCACGATTTGTATGTCGAAGGGTTCAAGAACATGCCGGAAGTGAAAGTCAAGTGCAATCCTGACAAACGATTCAACTCCAACTTCTGGCTCTCCACCATTACATTTGATGAGAAATTGAACATAACGCCCGAAGATTTGCGGCTTCACCTTGAATCTCACAACATCGAATCGCGATGGCTGTGGCGCCCAATGAACATGCAACCCATATTTGCCGATGCACCATTCTACGGAGACGGCACAGCCGAAAAACTGTTCAATCGAGGATTATGCCTTCCGAGCGGCAGCGTCCTTACAAACGAAGACATACAAACTGTGATTAACGTAGTTTCTTCATTCATAAAATCAAAGAGATAAAACGATATTTAATGGATAGCAAGCTTTATCATCCAGAATTTGTTTTCATATTTGACCTTGACGACACGCTGTATAAGGAAATAGACTTCGTTCATTCCGCATTCAGTCACATCGACAGGTTGCTTGTAGCCGACTACGGATTCCATGAAGGCTTGGCACGTCAAATCTTGAACAATGCTTATGATAATGACCTCAATCCATTTGATGAATTGAATGCGGCCCTCAAAAAAGCGGGTATCAATATTCCAAATGCAATAAAGTGGATGGTCGATGAATACCGATACCACATTCCACACATCAAGCTCACCAACGATGCCGCCGACATGCTGCCACGCATAAAGCATGAAAACTTCGACATGCACATAATAACCGACGGACGTTCGATTACGCAGCGCAATAAAATAAGGGCTTTAGGACTCGACCTATATGTACCTAATGAAAATATTTTCATTAGTGAAGAACTCGGCCAGGACAAGACAAGTCCGGCTTCATTCAATGAAATATCCAGCCGATACTTCTATATGTCGCCCCTTGATTTCCACGCCATAACTTTCGTATTCATAGGCGACAATCCTGCTAAAGATTTCATTGTCGGAAATTCAATGGGATGCCCTACTTTCATGCTCATAGATGACGGACGCAACATACACAAGCAGAATATAAGAGTGCCAAAAGATTATAAACCGTTACACAAAGTAAAATCAATAAAAAACATCTTAGATATATTAATATGAATATTGGGAAAAATAAGGTTGCCCTAATATCAGGCATAACAGGGCAAGACGGTTCATTCCTCGCAGAGTTGCTACTTGAAAAAGGATATGAAGTTCATGGTATACTACGCCGCAGCAGTTCTTTCAACACAGGAAGAATCGAACACCTGTACCTTGACGAATGGGTACGCGACATGAAACAAAAACGTCTTGTAAACTTGCATTACGGCGACATGACCGACTCAAGTTCGCTGATACGCATAATCGAAGAGGTACAGCCCGATGAAATATACAATCTTGCAGCCCAGAGCCATGTAAAGGTATCATTTGATGTGCCTGAATATACAGCCGAAACCGATGCGATAGGAACTCTGCGGTTGCTTGAGGCTGTGCGCATCCTGCACAGGGAAAAGACTACTCGCATATATCAGGCAAGCACATCCGAACTGTTTGGCAAAGTACAGGAAATACCACAAAACGAGAAGACGCCGTTCTATCCGCGCAGTCCGTATGCATGTGCCAAGCTGTACGGTTTCTGGATCGTCAAGAATTACAGGGAAAGTTATGGCATGTATGCCGTGAACGGAATCCTGTTCAATCATGAAAGCGAACGTCGCGGTGAAACATTTGTCACACGCAAAATTTCCCTTGCTGCCGCGCGTATTGCCAACGGGCTTCAAGACAAGTTATACCTTGGCAACTTGAACGCCTTGCGCGACTGGGGATATGCTCGCGACTATGTTGAATGCATGTGGCTTATGCTGCAACAAGACACTCCCGAAGATTATGTAATAGCAACAGGTGAATATCACACCGTGAGAGAATTCACAACCCTTGCATTTGCTCGCGCCGGCATAACTCTTGAATGGTCGGGAGATGGCCTTGATGAAAAAGGTATCGACAAAGCCACAGGAAAAATCCTTGTAGAAGTTGACCCAAAATATTTCCGTCCTGCCGAAGTAGAACAATTGCTCGGCGACCCGACAAAAGCAAAAGAACAACTTGGATGGAATCCTCGACAAACGTCATTTGAACGTCTCGTTGAAATAATGGTCGACCACGACATGGCCGAAATCAAAGATCAAATCGATTCAAAGAAATAAATTCATTACGAACTCGACAATGAAAAAAGATTCAATCATATATGTCGCGGGACACCGTGGACTTGTTGGCTCGGCAATTTGGAACAATCTGAAATCCAAAGGCTATACAAATCTGGTGGGTCGGACACACGCCGAGCTTGACTTACTCGACGGGCATGCCGTTAAAGAATTCTTTGATGCCACCAATCCCGAATACGTCATTTTGGCTGCCGCTCATGTGGGTGGCATAATGGCAAACAGCTTGTACCGCGCCGATTTTATTTACCAGAACTTACAGATACAACAAAACGTAATTTGGCAGAGCTTCAAACACAACGTAAAGAAACTTCTTTTTCTGGGAAGCACTTGCATTTACCCGAGAGATGCCAAACAACCAATCTCGGAAGATCAATTGCTTACTTCTCCGCTTGAATACACCAACGAGCCTTACGCAATAGCAAAAATCGCGGGATTGAAAATGTGTGAGAGCTTTAATTTGCAATACGGCACAAATTACATTGCCGTGATGCCGACCAACCTATATGGCCCAAACGACAATTTCAATCTCGAAACGAGCCATGTACTGCCGGCAATGATACGCAAGGCCCACCTTGCGCACTTGCTTGAAGATGATAATTGGGATGGACTGCGTGCCGACTTCAACAAGCGTCCGGTCGAGAACACAGACGGCTCGGCATCAAAAGAAGCTATCATGGCTATCCTCAACAAGTACGGAATTACTCCGGGGAAATTATTGCTGTGGGGTACCGGCAAGCCCATAAGGGAATTCCTTTGGAGCGAAGACATGGCCGATGCTTCGGTATATGTAATGGAAAATATCGACTTCTGCAACACTTATCCTGCACCGGCTGTAACTCCGGGCACTTTTGAAGCAGCAAGACGTGAAATAAGAAACTGCCACATTAACATAGGCAGTGGCAAAGAAATAACAATCGCGCGTCTTGCCGAACTTGTCAAAGCCGCCGTAGGATTCAAGGGAGAAATCGCTTGGGACACATCCAAGCCCGACGGCACAATGCGCAAGCTCACCGATGTTTCCCGGCTACATTCACTCGGCTGGCATCATAAGGTCGAAATCGAGGATGGCATAAGCCGTCTGTATAGATGGTATCTCGACAACTTGTAATAAAATAGTTGTCTTAAAAACAAGTTCTCATCTCCTCACCCAAATTTACAGGTCAGCTAATATAAAAACAATCATAATGCTCACTTTTATAACCTATGCCGTCATCCTTTTCTTTATTGAAGTTCTATACATTGCGATAGCAAGGCGCTTCAATATCATAGCCAAGGTCTCTAACAGTGATAACAATGAAAATCGCCAGCCCGTAATAAACGGAGGTGGAATATTATTCTTCATTGCAACAGCTATTTTCTTCCTTTTCAAGAATGACAGCGAGGGATATTTCATGTCGATGCCGTGGCCTGTTTTTACTGCTCTTGCCATGCTGGCCATAGTGAGCCTTATTGACGACATGCGAGAGCTTTCACCCTATGTCAGGCTTATGTGCCATGTCATAGCAGTCTCTGTGATGTTTTTTACGCTTACATCCGCGTCAAGCCAAATGGATGTGGAATGGTATTGGTTCCCTGTATTTCTTCTGTTCGGTACAGCTTTCATAAATACTTATAACTTCATGGACGGAATTACAGGGATAACAGGTTGTTACAGCTTCACTACCCTGTTTTCGCTGTTTTTCATATTCTTCCCTGCCACGCTCATTTCTCCTTGGTATTTCATAATACCGGCAATAGCGACAGCCGTTTTCTGTGCATTCAATTGCCGCAAGCATGAAGTGTGTTTCAGCGGTGATGCCGGCTCAATATCGATGGCTTATATAATTTTATTTCCACTTGCGGTATGGGCATTATATTTCAAAGACATTTCAATAATAACTCTGGTATCAGTGTATCTCGTCGATGCCGGTATGACTATAGTTTTGCGTCTCTTCCGGCGCGAGAACCTGCTCCAAAGGCATCACAACCATATTTACCAATTGCTCGTCTATCGCTGCCGGTGGAACCAAATCTTGGTAGCGGCAATTTATTCCATCCTGCAATTTGCAATCACTATGGGTTATGTATATACTCCTGCCGGCAGACGTGGCATATACTGCCTGGTTGCATTCATCGCCCTTGCGGCAACTTACCTTGCAAGTCGAGCCTTGATTCTCCGTGTCACCAAAGCCGTAAACAAATGATAATGCGGTTTTATTCGCATTTTCCACAGATTTAAGGTAATTTTGCGCTTACATACGCAACTACATTTTTATTATGACATACCTCTTATTGATTATCGGACTGGCAATGCTCCTTGCAGGGGCAAATTATCTGGTTGATGCCTCAGTAGCAATAGCCAAACGTGCCAATATTTCAAACTTCATCATCGGCATAACAATTGTGGGCATGGGTACATCCTTACCTGAACTTTTTGTATCGGCCTCATCCGCCATTGATGGATATGGCGACATGTCTGTCGGGAATATCGTAGGCTCAAACATTTGCAACATATTCCTTATACTTGGCATCACGGCAATAATAGCACCGTTTGCAGTTACCCGGCAGAATCTCGTCCGCGATATCCCGTTTGGTGTGTTCGCTTCAATATTATTGTTGCTGCTATGTTCCGACAAAATCTTTCCACGCATCGAATACAACGAAATCGGCCGAATGGACAGCATCGTATTCCTGCTCATATTCATAGGATACATCACTTTTGCCATATACCAGTCGCACAAGGAGCAACAATCCATGAAAGAAAACGAAGAAATAGCCACTTCAACATTGACAGGACGGCCGGTCGCTCTTTTATGGACTATCGCAATAGTTTCGTTGGCAGTGCTGCTTTACGGAGGTAATCTCTTCCTCGACAATGTCGTTGCCGTTGCCAAATTATGGGGAATGAGCGAGAAAGTCATATCCTTGACAATCGTCGCAGTAGGCACATCTTTGCCCGAATTGATAACTTGCATAATAGCTGCTACAAAAAACAATCCCCAACTCGCGCTCGGCAACGTGATTGGCTCAAATATCTTCAACATCCTGTTCATCCTCGGATTCTCGGCAATGCTGAAGCCAATACAGCTTGCAGGAATAAACTATGTGGACTTCGGAGTAATGATACTTGCGTCAGTGTTGACATTCATTTGCGCATTTACCTTCAAGAAACGCATGATTGACCGCACCGAGGGCATCATCTTCGTAGCGATTTACATCCTATATACAGCATACCTGCTGATTTGGAACTAAATCTGACAAATAACGACAGCAGCCGCAAAGTTCCCAATTGAAAAACTTTGCGGCTGCCACTTTTCTTGTAATCTATAAAAAATCACTTGCCGGAGAATATCATTCCGAAACCTATCAACCGGTCATATCGTTCTCCGACAGGACGATTATACACCCTGACCGCATATTCATTGACCGTCTGGTACTTGTCACCTTCTATCTTTGAAGTCAGTCCCACACTTGTGCCATCCGGGACAAATAGATATTGATAATTGTACGCACCCTGCTTCAACATGATGTCGGCAACATAATTGCCTGATGACGGGTCGTAAACCATTAAAGTTTCAGGCGAAAATAAGTGATTGGTAAATTCTCCGTCTATATAAATCTTTCCACCTGTCAACGGTCCACCAGTTGCAAGCGAAAAGTGAGTGACGATGTAATCGGCTTGGGTATTTGAGTCGGTTCCTTCTGCATTACGCACGGTAAATCGCCCAAACTGCGTCCTGTCATAGCTATATGGCTCATCGGCCCTTAATTCATCGGTATAAAGCGTGGCATGGTAATAAGGATGGAAATATTCCACACCTGCCACGCCCATCGTGGGATAATTGACAGCGACTGTTTCCATGCGCCTAAATTCATTCCCTGCCGGAAATATCAACTTTTTCTCATGTTCAAAAATGGCTTTTGTTCCCATGACCCTCATCGGCCTGTTAAGGTAAACTTCATTGTCTATCCGTGAATTTTGATTGACAAATACCATCAAATCCTGATACATGTCTCGCACGCGATAATCTCGCGCATCGACTGTTACCGACACCTGTTGGTGACTTTCATTGTAATCCACATCGGTACGCGACGAAACGCTCGGATATACCGATATTATATTCTCACACACGCAAAACCGGGCTTGCAGCAAAATATTATCAGGTTCATCTTCGGGGTAAACCCTTACCAAATAATTCCCAGATGCCGTGATTTGCATGTCATCGTTGGGCAATGTAAAACTATAATGCACAAAGTGGGAGAATGTTCCACTCGAATACTCATAATCTTCAATATTCGCATAATTAAAACCGTCAATGTACTCTGCCTCAACCAAATCCGACGGCTGCCAGTCGGCATTGCAATGAACAAGGCTGTAACGCAGATAAGACACTTCGGGGCTCAATTCGTCAAATCTCACCTCTATGTGATCGTTATTTGGAATCGTCAACACCGGTGGGAAATAGTCATTACCCACCAACTTCACTTGAAGCGACTTAAAAGCCGGGTCAAATATCTGCGTGCGCGTATCGACATCTTGAGCCGACATGCCAAATCCACAGACTAATAGAACAGATACTGTGACAAATATGTTTGAAATTCCGTTTCTCATACTCATTAACTTTTCTACTACCAATCGATAGGCTCCTTGCCATGAGCCATAAGATATTCATTCGTCCGCGAGAAATGCTTGTTGCCGAAAAATCCCCTATGTGCCGACAATGGAGACGGATGAGGAGATGTAAGCACCAAATGGCGCGTGCGGTCTATGAACGCACCTTTCTTTATAGCGTATGCCCCCCACAAAATAAACACGAGATTATCACGCTTGCTCGCGAGGTGCAAAATCACTTCGTCGGTAAACTCTTCCCAACCGCGATTCTGATGCGAACCGGCACTATGCGCCCTAACCGTCAATATGGAATTGAGCAACAACACCCCTTGCCGAGCCCATCGCGTCAAGTCGCCGCTTGCAGGTATGGGTTTTCCCAAATCATCATGTATCTCTTTGAAAATATTAACAAGAGATGGAGGGAAAGGGACTCCTTCACCGACCGAAAAACACATGCCATTAGCTTGTCCAACATCATGATACGGATCTTGCCCTATTATAACTACTTTTACTTTGTCGAAAGGCGTCGCGTCAAATGCCGCAAAAATTTTACGTCCCGGTGGGAATACTTGGAACTGCTTGTATTCGTCATGAACAAAGTCGACAAGGTGCTTGAAATATGGTTTATCCCATTCTTCGGCCAATTCCGTGCGCCAACTCTCTTCTATTTTAACATTCATATCACTATCTGTTTTATAAAATATTCGACACCTTTACAAATTATTGTTTTCTGCTACTATCCCAATAATTCTTGCCGTTCTATTGCAAAGCTACAAATATATTATTACTTTTGCCAACCGTAAGCCGAAAACTTATTCGACAACACATTATGCGCTCATAGTTCAATGGATAGAATAAAGGATTCCGGTTCCTTCGATTGGGGTTCGACTCCCCATGAGCGTACAAATTCTTCACGTCAACCAATAATCACACAATTTTATTCCAGAGAGCCTATTCTCTAATTCATCGCAAGAACTTAGGCGCATTGAAAAGCAATCCGAAACTGATTCCGAAGTTCCAATTATTAGACGGATAAGTCAAGTAATTACAATACATGCTCAATGATGCAAACGGAAAATTGTAAACCAACGAAGCTTCTCCCATCCACTCAAGCCTCTTAAACCAGCCGGCATATTCAGGTCTTAAATCGGTAGTTTCAACAACATCCCGAACATGCGAAAATGCATAAAATTCAGTCCTAAACTGCAAATTCGAAACAATTTTCCATATAGGCACCACTCCCCCGGCTATAAATGAATGGCTTCTGAAACCAGGATTAAAATAATTTTGCGTGGCAGGAGTCGGCGTAAACGATGGAGCCTGAACAAGCCAAGCCGTATAATTGTCGCCCAACGGACGCGAAGACATGGCAGCATCCACCTTTAAGCCCATCGAGAAATAATTGCTTATGTCTATATACTTATCCCATTGCAACTCAGCCTGTGCCCAAAATTCAGGAGAACTTTCCGATAATGTGTATCCTCCGGTTTCAGGATCGTAAGGCAGATAATCTGATGAACCATACACGCCGGCAACTTTCAATCTCAACCGCGAACCTGTTGTCGGATACATGTTATGGTTAAGCGTATTGCTTTCCAGCACCGTTTCAATCTGCCCCAACTTATAAGTACCTTTATCTTGCTTGGTCGATGAGTAGTCTACTATGTTACTTTGATAAAACAAGTCTTTTAAATATCCATATCCCACCGATATGCCAAGCTTTGACTTTCTTCCTATTGCAAGCCCGTATTCAAGTTTGATATAATCTTCATAATTTATGATAAACGATGGCTGCTCCGATTGATAAAACAAAACATCATTTTCATAAAATTTTTGTTTCGACAAAACTCCTGTTAACTTAAGGTAAGATGGAATGCTTGTGCCAAGGGCTATTTTTGACTCTATCATACCGGCATAATAGCTTTGTCCAAGCCATCCGCTCAAACTTGCATCAAAAGAATTATAATTCAGCGTATTATAATTACCTGAAAGATAAATCATGCTATTTGTCGATGAGCTTACCCATCCTCCTACTCCCACTGATACAGGATTCTTCATTTGCGCACGCAAAGTCAAGTCAAACAATCCTGTTTCTTTATTATAGGAAGCCTCCGGAACAAAATCATCCAACTTGCCCGTCGAAACAGCCCTATAAAATGCAATCTTTGCCTCAGCCACGTCAAGCACGCCGTCATCACCGGCATTGAACAGATTCCGTAAATATTCATTTTGACCAGCCGAACCGCCTGTAACTTCAACACTACCAAATGCCACATTTGGCGTATTGCTTTTAAAAACCGATCTCGACAAATTCCTCGATTCTTTAGAGACACGCTTCTCAACACGTCCTTTTATCGAGTCCATCATGGACATGGCACTACTGTATCCCCTTGCATATATTTGTGATGCTTTTGGGAAATCAAGCAATTGGAAATCACGTAAATTTATATTTATACGAATACCCTCTTCAGGCTCGATATCGGTATCTCGATCCTGCACAATCATCGTCTCAATCTGCTTCACAATATTGTCCATGTCGGTTTCTGTGCCGCCGGCCGTAACATCAACACCAATTATTATGTCGGGCGAAAATTCCGACTTCATGACATTTACTGGAAAATTCTCATATATGCCACCGTCAAATATTGGCACGCTGTCGATATATTGAGGCTTGAAGACCAACGGAAAACTCATTGAAGCCCTGACCGCCACGCCCAAGCTGCCTTCACCCAACACAAGTTTGCGCTTATTGAACACATCGGCAGCTACGCTCCTGAAAGGGACATACAACTTGTCGAAATCTCCACTGCATTGTGCCGTATATGGAGCGAAAAGCTCCATAAATGCAAAATTCATCGGCAATGGGTTTATCAAGCTTGACGGCAATATATTAGCTTTTACAGTCGACGAGTCGGTACGTTCAAGGTTAAGATAAAACATAGCCGGTGAAGGTTCCTTCTTATCAAAATAATATTCAAGGTTCCCGTTGATTGTCCCTGTAGACCAATCGGCAAAATCTTCCGACTTTATCAATTCAAGCATTTCATCGGGAGTGAACCCTGAGGCATACAATCCTCCTATGATTGCGCCCATGGAAGTGCCGGTAATATAATCGATGGGAATGCCATTGTCTTCAAGTGCCTGAATAACACCTATATGCGCAATTCCTTTGGCTCCACCTCCACTCAGCACAAGCCCGACGCTTTCGGCACAAGCGCAAAACACGCCCAATGCCACGGCTACCGCTATTGCAGGCAGCCGTAACCATTTGTTCGACGATAAACATTCAATGCTCATACAACATAAGCAGCAAAGCAAAAAACATTCGTTAATTGTTTATAAACGAATCTTTGAATCCAAGGAAATACAATACACCGTCAAGTCCGATGGTGGAAATACTTTGTTGTGCATTTGCTTTCACCTTCGGTTTAGCATGATATGCAATTCCAAGCCCGGCAGTGGTCAACATTTGCAAGTCATTCGCTCCATCTCCCACTGCTATGGTTTGTGCAATATCCACATTTTCCACCTGAGCCAGCAATTTCAACAACTCGGCTTTGCGGGTTCCATCAACTATGTCGCCCAAATAGCGTCCTGTCAATTTGCCGTCAACTATTTCCAAATCATTGGCGTACACATAGTCTATACCGTAACGCTGCTTTAAATAATTGCCAAAATAAGTAAACCCGCCCGAAAGAATTGCAATTTTGTAACCTGTGCGCTTAAGCACTTTCATCAACCTGTCCACACCTTCAGCTATCGGCAGATTTTCGGCAATATCCTTCATCACGCTCTCGTCAAGCCCCTTCAACATGGCGACTCGGCGAGTAAAACTTTCCTTGAAATCAATTTCGCCTCGCATGGCACTTTCGGTAATGGCTTTAACGGCATCGCCTACCCCGGCACGCGCGGCAAGCTCATCGATTACCTCCGTTTCAATCAAGGTAGAATCCATGTCAAAGCATATCAACCGACGACAACGCCTGAATATGGTATCTTCTTGCATTGACAAGTCAAAATCAAGTTTATTGGTAAGTTGCATGAAATCGCGTTGCATTTTGCTCTTGTTCAAAGGCGTGCCGCGCACCGAGAATTCAATACATGTCTTTCCGAGTCCATGCCCTTCCTCTTTCAACGGCATTCTGCCGGTCAATCGCTGTATCATGTCTATGTTAAGCCCTTGTTCAGCCACTATGCCGGTCACGGCGGCAATTTGCTCAGCTGTTATGCGACGTCCGAGTATCGTGATTATATAACGGTTTTTACCTTGTAAGCTCACCCACTCTTCATAGTCCTCGACAGTAATGGGCGTAAAACGTATCTGCACATTCATTTCGGCTGCCTTAAAAAGCAATTCCTTCATGATATACCCACTACGATCGCTTGTGGTCTTAAACAATATGCCCAATACCAATGTATGATGAATGTCGGCCTGGCCTATGTCAAGTATTGATGCTCCATATTTTCCCAATATCTCTGTTAATGCCGATGTTACTCCCGGCCTGTCTTGTCCCGAAATGTTTATTTGTATCAGCTCAAATCCCGGTATATCTGTCATAATTGCTGCTTTTTTTATTTTAATATGCCAAAATTAGTCATAATTTTCTCATTTGACATCATTCGCCAATACTTTATTCAATTTTTAAGCCTGCCATATTTAACATTAGTAAAATTGACTCCGCAATGTTAAAATAAACGATTAAGCGACCCTCATCAACCAAAGCGAAATGCTGTCCACATCAATGTTTTAACATTTTAACTTAATAATTATTTAATTGCAAACAAAACATACACTTTTAACTTTTACAACAACCTATTTTTCAGATATTTAATTCAACAAATATCATCAAACGCTTGCTCAAGAAAAATATTTGCACTAAATTTGCAGCGTTTTAGGTTACCATCCACGGACGAGATCCAATAATTAAGGCAACAAAGCAAAGGATGGGAAAACGCCGAAAATCGGCGGAGGGCTCTTTTCCGAGTGTTTTCGCAAATCTGCCCTTTAGTATGGACATTAATTGAAGAGAATGAAAAAAATTCTTTATGCTTTTATTGTTGTTGCAGCACTATTCTTATTTTCATCAGCCTATTCTCCGGACAACACCGGAACTCGCGTCGGTTCAGATGCCACAGGCTTTGCTGTAACAAACGATAGCAATGCGATTAGTTTGCAATCACTGAGAGGCAGCTATGTTTTGATTTCATTTTGGTCTTCGACCGATGCCAATTCACGAATTGCAAACAAGATGTACAATGATTTCGCATTAAACGACAATGTGCAGTTGAAATACATAGCTGTGAATTTCGATCCTTCCGAAAACGTGTTTGACGAAATAACAAACATTGACGAGCTGCACAAACCGGCACAATTTCATGCCAACAGCAATGATAAGTCGGTTCTTTTTGAAAAATATCGCCTCGATGACGGATATAAAAGCTATCTTGTCAATCCCGACGGAGTGATAATAGCCGAGAACCCCACCGAAAGCGATTTAATCAAGTTGACAAGAATCTAAGAATTTAGAATCATCTTTTTCCTAATGAGGCTTGAAGCGGATGCCTTACGCTCAATGCCCCATTTTTTTTGTTTTATACACTTCCATATTCAAGACCTATAATGCCCATCTCAAAATTGTGTTATCATATTATTTCAGATTACATTAAACTTTGGGTATATTTGCAATACATAATAAGTGCCTTATATATTGAGAACAAAAACATCATCATCTATGAAACATTACCGTTTTATTATTGCCGCTTTACTATCCGTGAGTTGCGTTATACAGGCTTTAGCCATTGACGAATATTACCTCAACAAAGCAGAAAGCTATAGCCGGGATGCAGAGTATTATTTTGAAAAAGCTGAAGGTTATGAAAAGGATGCCAAATATTACAGTAAAAGGGCCCAAGACTATTATCGTCAAGCCGAATATTATGTAAAAAAACAAGATTACGACCGCGTAAAGACCTATCAGAATTGGGCCGAAAATGAAATAGACAAAATGCAATTGCGCTTGGAATGGGCAGAAGATGCGCGAGAGAAAGCCGAACTGAGGATGAAATGGGCCAAAGACGCGTATGAAAAAGCCTATGATGACTAACTATGTTTTTTGCGGCTGTATTCAGACTGCCTCGCCACAGCCAAATTATACATGCAATCAACACATCAAATTGCTTTAATTTCTTAAAATTGCCCGAAATTCACAGGTTCTTTGTATTTTTGCACGACAATACGGATACGACAGAATGAAAATAAACTACATACACTGCCTTTTTGTTATCATACTTGCATCACTTGCCTGCTCCGTATCGGCAAAAAAAGAGACAGCTGTTGCGCCATCCTACGCATGGAGCATATCTGAACCTCTTGGCTTGAGATATACATCCACAATCGACACCCTGCAATATAATTATTATCAACAAGCTATTCCGTCGATGGTGAGCAAAGCTTATGCAACAACCGGCAACTTGGGGGCTGAAGGTCAGGATCAAATATTTTTTGACAGACCGGACTATTCCAATTTTTTCTTCGAAGATGCTCTTGCTGCATGGATTCCTTCAATAAAGACCCAGCGTTACTATAATACGCGTATACCCATGACTATCGTGTCATATAATACAGGAGGAAACCGCAACAACATGCAAGACCGTCTCACTGCCTTATTCTCTGGGAATGTAAACAAGGCAATCCAAGTGGGAGCCGCCATGGATTACATATATTCAATGGGTACATACGATGCACAGGCCACAAAAGATTTCACTTGGAGGGTATTTGGCTCTTATACAGGCGACCGATATGAGCTACAAGCCTACTTTAACAACTACAACTTCCTTAACAAGGAAAACGGAGGCATAACCGACGACCGCTACATCACCGACCCTGCTGCAGTCCAAGGCGGATCGACAAACGTCGACAACAAGACCATCCCGGTACACTTATCGGCAGCACACTCTCGAATTTATGGGACTGAGCTATATCTTAACCATCGATACAAAGTAGGTTTCTACAAAAATTTCAGAGATTCGGTGACCGACACTATCATAGGGCGCACATACATTCCGGTGACAAGTTTCATTTGGACGATGAATTATAAGAGCAACAAGCACCTATTCTTGAACTCGGAAGCAACCGAAGACACTACTTTTTTTGAAAACACCTATTTGTCTTTAAAAGGCTCCAACGACGAGACTACTTATTGGAAACTTTCAAACACTTTCGGCATTCAGATGCTTGAAGGATTCAATAAATACGCAAAATTCGGACTTGCCGCATACATAACACACGAAATAAGAAAATACACACAATATACCGACACGATAGATACCGAATCGGCAAATTCGGGCAAATTAACCCCGATGCCGACTTACTCTATTCCGCACTCCAAGACCGAAAATGTCGTGTGGGTCGGCGGACAATTGACAAAACAACAAGGTTCCATCCTCACATATAACGCCACAGCACAATTTGGTATCGTGGGGGAAGTAGCCGGAGACATCGACATAACAGGTGACATCTCTACAAAATTCAAATTGCACAACGACAGCGTAAGAATTACCGGTTACGGATACTTCAAGAATAAATCTGTCCCATACTTCTTCAACAACTATATCTCAAACCACTTTATTTGGCAAAACGACTTTGGGAAAACCCGTCGATTCCGTGCCGGAGGCATCCTTGACTTCCCATTGACTCGCACTCGTGCAAATATCGGAGTAGAAAATATCCAGAATATGATTTATTTCAACGAGTCGGGTATGCCTGCACAAGCCGGAAACAATATTCAGATATTCAGCGCGACAATCGACCAGAACTTCAAATTCGGAATTTTCAACTGGAACAATTCGGTAACTTATCAGACATCCTCGGACGACATGGTATTGCCATTGCCGAAATTATCAATATATTCCAACATGTTCCTGCAATTCACAATTGCAAAAGTTCTACATGTGCAATTCGGTATCGACTGTAACTATTATACAAAGTACTATGCTCCGGCGTACAATCCGGCAACAATGACATTTCATTCACAACGGGAGATTCAATGTGGAAACTTCGCATTCATGAATGCTTATGCCAACATGAAGCTAAAAAAGACCCGCTTTTTTGTAATGTTCAGCCATGTAAACCAGAGCCTGTTCGGCGGAAGCTATTTTGCCATACCGCACTACCCTCTTAACGCGATGAAATTCCAAATGGGTCTGTCGGTCGACTTCGCTCATTAATAATAACTACACTTTACCATGCACAAACCGTTTAATACAAAAAAGGGGAATTACATAATTTACCTGTTACTGATTGCCATAGTAATAATGGCCATGGCCGCGTTGAAACATTGCTCATCTACAAATACAGGATATGGCAGCGACGACAAGACATCAAACGAATCAATAAATGTAGCCATTGAATATTCCCCGCTATCATTATACACCTACGATGACACTTTGGGCGGATTTTGCTATGACGCAATGCGGCTAATAGAAAGCCGTTTTGGCAAAAACATGAAATTCCACCCTATCGTCACGCTAAAAAACACGATGGAAGGCCTCATGGATGGCAAATACGATATGGTTATCGCACAATTCCCTGAAACAAAGGAATATAAAGACAAATATCTATTCTCCGAAGAATTATACATCGATAGTCAGGTTCTCATCCAGCTCAAAGATTATAAAGGCAATGTCTCGGTCAACAACCAGCTTGAACTTGCAGGCGACACTGTCGTGGTAGTAAAAGGTTCTCCCATGATTCAACGCATCAAAAGCCTAAGTCAAGAAATCGGCGACACTATACATATTGTAGAAGACGAGAATTACGGTCCGGAACAATTGTTCCTAAGAGTAGCCACAGGCGAAGTCAAATATGCCGTAATCAACAAGTCGATCGCAACCCAAATGGCAAAAAAATACCCAAAGGTAGATTGCGGCACAAACATAAGTTTCTCACAATTTCAATCTGTAATACTAAGGAAAGATAAAACGGCCATGTGTGACAGCTTGAACAATTGGATAACTGAAATTAAGAGCACCAAACAATTTAAAGAATTACAATCGAGATATTTCTAAGTGCAAATACTCTTATCCGCAAAAAACTTAAAATTACAGTACCGGACTTAGCAATCTGACCAAAGATTCCCTATAACGCTCATAAACCGAACGGTGACGCCACAGCGTAGGACTGATGCGAACACAATTTTGCTGGTCAGCCATGAAAGCCTCTGTCATCCTCTTATTCACATCCTTACTGTAAATCAAGGCATTGCATTCAAAATTATGCTCAAAGCTCCTAAAGTCGAAATTAGTTGAACCCGTCGTACAAAATTCTTCATCCACAATAAGAGTTTTGGCATGCAACATCCCTGCTTTATATAAGTATATTTTTATCCCTGCTCGCAGACATTCCGAGACATAGGAAAATGAAGCGAGCCGCAACATCGTAGAATCTGACCGGTTAGGTATCATTATGCGCACATCCACCTTTGCAAGTGCGGCAGCTTGAAGCACCTTCAACAGGCTTTCGGTCGGCAAGAAATAAGGCGTCTGTATGTACACCCTTTTTTTTGCATTCCCTATCATTTTTATAAACAGCATCATTATGTTGCCCCACTGGCTTGTTGGACCGCTCGACATCAATTGTATGCCCACACTGTCAGAATCCTTGACATCGTATTGCTTGACAGGCTCCACAAGTAACGGCTGTCCCATGAAATTCCAGTCCACTGCAAATGTGTATTGAAGTCCCGACACAGCCGGACCGCTTATCCTCAAATGAGTGTCGCGCCAATGCCCGTATCGAGTACCTTTTATATACCTGTCAGCAATGTTCATGCCTCCTATATAGCCATACACTCCATCCACTACAGCTACTTTCCTGTGATTACGCCAATTTATGCGTGTGGCAAATTGAGGGAAAGTGACTTTCATGAAAGGCAACGCCAAGACTCCGTTCGAACGCATGTTCTCAAAGAAACTGTCTTTTGCCTTGAACGACCCCACATGGTCATATATCACCCTCACTTTCACGCCTTCGGCAGCCTTCTTTATCAGCAGTTCGCTCATTTCATGTCCAAGTTCATCATCCTCAAATATGTAGAACTGCATGTGAACATAACTCTTTGCATTCATTATGTCATGCTTCAGTTGGGCAAACATTTCCGAGCAATTTGTAAAAATATCCACTTCATTCCCGGGAAAGTACCTTGCTCCGGTAAGCGAACGCGCCAGTCTTATCTCTTGCTTGCATTCGTTGGACAATGGCAACTTAGATTCGTCTATTATCCTGAAAGGCTCTATGCGGTTCAATTTACGCTTGTTCTTGTTCGAAATAAGCCTCTTGCTTTTCATACTCCTTCCGAAAAATGCATAAAGCACCATTCCCACTACAGGAAGGAGCAACAATACCGTTATCCATCCGAGCGACTTCACAGGATTACGATTCTCAGAAATCACAACAGCAATAATACTAAACACCGTTATGACATAAATAACGGTAAACACGATATATGTCCACTCCGAGAAAGATAAACCCATGGCTATATATTATTCTAATTAGCGAATATAATAATTTTATTTTAATCCCATGTAAACTTCGTTTCTTATCTTCGTTCAGTATCTTAAAATATGCACATTAGTCAGTTATTTATTTCATGAAAAAACATTTTCATGTAACTTTGCAATAAAACAATAAATAATGACAGCATTTTTTCGCACTATAATTTCTTCAACACTAATAATATTTTTCTCAATAAGCATCAACGCACAGTCGCTCGATTTTATCAATACCAATATAAACACGATTGAAATGAATGGAGATGACTGGAGCGAGTTGAAAGAAGAATTACAGAACCTACGTCCTTGGACATCCGACAAGTTCAACATCCTCCACATCGGGGATTCCCACATCCAGGCCGACATAATGACATCGGTAGTCCGAAGAATTTTACAACAAGAATTCGGCAACGGCGGTCGCGGATGCATTGCCGCCTTGAAGCTTGCAGGAACCAATCAACCATCCGACTATTCAATCACATCAAGTACCAAACCCTATGCCAAATGCCGACTAGCAAAACATAACCGCAACATAGACCCGGGAGTAACCGGAGTAGGAGTTCGGTTCAAAAACAATCCCAATAAATTGTCCATATCCCTGCATGGCGAAGACAGTCTGTTCAGCAGCATAACTTTGTTGCACTCACCGTCGCACAAATATGTAAACGCAAGTGCCGACCGTATCTCGTACATAGGCACGGAGGTTTCATCCTACGCCACTTCGTTTGACTTGCAGCACGAAACACAAGCCATAAACATCGACATAGACCTTGACGGCACATTTTATGGAGCTTATGTCACAAACGACCGTTCCGGAATAATATATAACTCGATAGGCAATAACGGCGCTTGCTTTTCGCATTACTTGGAAATAGACAGCTTCGGAGCACAAACCAAGTTGTTCAATCCACAGTTGATAATATTGTCAATGGGAACAAATGAAGCATTCGGAAGCGCAACCAGCAGTGACATATATGCCAGCATAGACAGTCTCGTGACTATGTTGCAGGAAGCCAACCCCAACGCCAAATTCCTGCTTACTACCCCCATCGAGAGTCAAAAACGCATTCGCAGGCGCGTGAAGCGGAACGGAAAATACCGCACTATACGCACTTTCTCGGTCAACAACAAAGTTGCCGTCGTCAGGGACATAATCAAGCAATATGGCGAAGACAAGCACATCCCGGTGTGGGATCTTTATGAAATAGCCGGAGGTAAAGGCGCTTCAAACCTCTGGATAGAAAACGGCTTGATGAGCAACCGCGACCATGTACATTGCAGTGTGATAGGATATGAATTACAAGGCTCTCTGCTGAGCGACGCACTGCTATTGCAAATGCGAGGGAATGTGGAAATTTCGGCAAGTAACTAAGACCCTCTCCTCTAACATATTCAAACATGGAACAAATATCTATTATAAAACGAATTGAGACTTCAATACGCGACAATTGGGAAGATCTGGCCCTCACCGATTTCAACGGCGTGTCGTTCCAGTACCGCACAATTGCCCGCAAAATAGCAAAGCTGCACATAGCTTACGAAGCGGCAGGTATAAAAAAAGGCGACAAGATTGCCTTGTGTGGACGAAATTCGGCCCAGTGGTCGATTGCATTCCTCGCAACGCTGACCTACGGAGCTGTGCCTGTCCCCATTCTCCATGACTTCAAGCCCGACATGATACATCATCTTGTCAACCACTCCGAAGCAAAAATATTCTTCTCCGACCGTTCCATTTGGGAGAATCTCGACTCCGAAACGATGCCAAATATTCTTGGAACCATACACATAAGCGACTATTCGCTTTTGTTTTCACGTAACAAGGATTTGCAATTTGCTCGTTTGCACCTGAATGAATTGTTTGGCAAGAAATATCCCGAAAGGTTCACGCCCGATGATGTGAAATATGAAGACCCCGACCCCGAAAGCCTTGCAGTGATTAACTACACATCTGGCTCTACCGGGTTCTCCAAGGGAGTCATGATTCCTTACAGAGCCTTGACTTCCAACATCACCTACTGCATCGAGCACCTCACATTCCTCAAGCGTGGCGATGGCATGGTGTGCATGTTGCCGCTTGCCCACATGTATGGACTGGTAATTGAAATGATTCACCCTCTTGTCAAAGGGTGCCACACATATTTCCTCACCAAGTTGCCGTCTCCAAAGGTCATCATCGACGCTTTTGCCACTGTCAAGCCCAAACTCATAGTCAGCGTTCCCCTGATTCTCGAAAAAATCATCAAGACCAAAGTATTTCCTCTGCTCGACAAGCCTTTGATGAAGATTCTCATGAAAATGCCACTTGTTGACGAGAAACTGATGGCAAAAATCAAAGACCGCCTGCAAGAGACTTTCGGAGGGAACTTGCAAGAATTCATCATTGGTGGCGCAGCCCTCAACAAGGACGTGGAAGCATTCCTGCGCCGCATAGGCTTCCCCTACACCGTCGGTTATGGAATGACCGAATGCGCACCGTTGCTGTCTTACGCTCCTTGGAACAAGACAAAACCGGGGGCTTGTGGACAAATCGTCGACAGGATGCAAGCCCGCATCGACTCGGACGACCCTGCCAAGACAGCCGGAGAACTAATAGTGAAAGGCGACAACGTGATGCTCGGATACTTCAAGAATAAAGAAGCCACCGATGCCGTACTCAAAGACGGGTGGCTGCATACCGGCGACCTGTGCACGCTCGACACTGACGGATTCCTGTTCATTCGCGGTCGCAGCAAGAACATGATACTGGGGCCTTCGGGACAAAACATTTATCCCGAAGAAATCGAGCAACAACTGAACAACATGCCTTACGTTAGCGAGTCGCTGATTGTGGAAGAAAACGGCAAACTCGTGGCACTGATATACCCCGACATTGAAAATGGCGAAAAACAAGGCATGACCTTCAACGACCTTGCCCGGACGATGAAAGACAATATTGTGGCACTTAACAAGGAACTGCCGGGATATTCGCAAATCGAAAACCTCAAAGTGCTGCATGAGGAATTTGAAAAAACTCCGAAACGTTCTATAAAACGTTATCTTTACCAGCATTGATGGAAAACACTTGTGCATCAACAATTACAGATTCATATCTTTATAAAAACACAAACAGGAGGCCGGCTTTCAATCAAGCCGGCCTCCTGCATATTTATAAAACCGCTTCATCGGTTCTTTTGACATGTCAATTCAAGTAATCCCTTATGAAATTGTCCTTTGCTATATACTGGCTGTTGCGGAAACTCTTTGAAATTACAAATTGACCATCATAGGTGTACACATGATATGTGATGCCATTGACTGTACCCGTGGTGAATGCCATACGCTTCATGCCATTGAAATATTTGTCATACTTCGGTTGTGCAAATACAGCACCGTTAAGTTTTATGCAACCAAGCTTGCCATTCTTTCTCACCATTATGCCATAAGGCTCATAGCATACTATCTGATAACCGCTGCCACATGGAAGAATCTCCTTGCCTTGGCCATTGATGACCCTTACGATGCCTACTCGATCGTTAGCGTCCCACACATGGAATCCATCGTCAATGTGTCCGCCATCGGTGATGTACGCATTTTCAATTTTGTTGTACTTGCAAGCAACGACCAGTACACCCTTGTTGTTCACCACGCCATACTTGCCGTTCTGCTCAACCCGGTAATAATTGTCCGACCCGGTAATCCTTTCTATGCTGGCATACTTGCCAGTAGGAATTATGTTTTTCTTTTCCAGAACGTTGTACATGCCCACGCCGCCATTCTTCTCCAATACGAACACATCGGGTGTAGGTCCGACCGATATGTTGTCATATTCACATTTTATCAATTCATTGCCTTGTATGTCAAGCAATCCGGCCTTACCCTTAGAAGTTACTATTATAGGGCCATTATAGTTCTCAACCTTGAACGGGCATTCTTTGCCGGGATAAACGAGGCCTGTGTTCAGTTTATAATTCCTGCTGTAAATTCCCCACATTCCATCTTTACCCAAGAAAAGGAAATTGGCTGCATCTCCACTTTCAATGTAATCATATTCCGGAGCGAAAATTAATTTTTTATTATAACTATCATATATTCCCTTTTTTCCGTCATTGGTGATTAAAAAACATTCAAAGTTTGATTCTGATTGAACCTCGCATACCAAGCCACCATGCATGATGACTTTAGTCCCGGAAGACCATGAACTATTGTTGTTGCCAAACGGGCCTACTGCTATGACTGTGCTGTCGTTGCGCAATTGTTCCCAAATTTGTTTGTATAACTTGTAATCATCTTCTGACAAGCGCCCATTTGCAAAAGACTCATCAATCCTTGACATGGTGGCAAGAGCATTGTCATGTCCTAAGTGCTCGCCTGTTGACAGGTCATATACCTCTCCATTGTTCACATAACCATCCTCCACTACTGAACATACAAATGTGTCACCCCTGAATTGCTTAGCACCAACCACGCCCGGAATGCACAATGTGTCTTTCATCAAGATTCCCGTTGGCACATATCGCGTATCTTCAGAAGCGCTGTAACCCTTGTCCAATACGCCCGACACAAGCGTAACACCTTCTGCAATCTCCTTGGCCGAAGCATCCTTAAGGTCCTTTTTTACCCATCGGCCAAGGTAAGACCCGGCTCTTCTCTCATAATAAGTAACAACCCATTTCTCTGGTTTGTCCTTTTCTTGGGCAATGAACTTCACTCCTACATTCCTCTCTTCATATTTGTATATCGAGGAATATTTGCAATCAAGCACCTTTTCGTCCCCATATTCATCCATCAAGAATACACCTTTCTTGCCATCTTTAGTCACGAGGTAATATCCGTCACCCATAGGTTCGATTGCGGTGTATTCGGCCTTGACTTCCCATTTGCCGTCACTGCCGACAATTCCCCACTTGCCTTTGGAATCCTGCTTAGGAGTCCACATTGCTTCCTGATCCTGTGCGTATGTGGCAACCGACAATGTTATGGCTGCCGCCAGCATCAACATTCGTTTTAAGATTCTCATAATGAAACGTTTTTAATTAATAGGTTGATTATCGTAATTTTATACTTACTTTCCATAACGCAACCATAAGGCACCGTTGCAATCCATGTAGCCGTCTCCCGGTACAGTTAGCCTCGACACCTATGCACACGACAATACCTCCCGTGATGCTTCGACACACCACAGGATATGACATTTTTTAATGCTTGTTCTATTAAATTTACAGGTCTGGGGAGGGTAAAAACTGCTCTACATGTCGTCCATGATGATTGGGTCTGCGTTTTCATGCCTTTATCATTCACATGCTACAGCCGGGTAGCAATACCATGTTATTCTAACAATTGCAGGAGAAACGCGGCTACCGGGATTACGAAACACTCCCGGGCTTCCCCTTGAAAGCCTGCTTCCATGCTTGCTTTCTATATGTACAAAATTAATGATTTCTTACAAATATATTAACACAAATGTCGTTAAAAATTCGCACATGTCCGATTTATAAGAATTTTAGAGAAAACGGCACACACGAGCCTTTTCATTAAACTTCTATAAAAACGCGATTCATCGCGACGACTTCATAGATGCCAGGCTATGTAGCAAATTATCCTGTTTTAAGCCACGACTAATCGTGTCAACCTTTTATTCAAGATTAAATACAAAAGAATGGACGCACCGGCTAAGTGCGTCCATTCTTTTGTGTGTCAGCGGTTTCTTATTTATTTTATTAAATCCATGCCCACTTTCAACGCTTGCTCGTTCATCGGAATGAGATGATGATGACGCTCTGGCAAAGTTTTCTTAAGGGCCTTCAATACGCTTTCGAGTGTCACAATAGGCTTGACCTTCAACAATGCACCAAGCACGACCATGTTATATGCCTTGGCATTTTTCAGCTCAAAAGTAGCCTCTATTGCTTCAATCTTGTATATGCTGATGTCACTGCGTGTCGGAGGATTATGAATGCCGTAATTGTCATAGATAAGCACTCCGCCGGGCTTTACCTTGCTCTCAAACTTATCGAGGCTCTGCTGGTTCAGCACCACAGCCGTGTCGTAGGTGTTCAATATGGGCGAACTTATGCGCTCGTCGCTCAAAATGACAGTCACATTGGCAGTTCCGCCTCGCTGTTCAGGCCCGTAGGAAGGCATCCATGTGACTTCCTTGTCTTCCATCAACCCCGAATATGCAAGAATCTTTCCCATGGAAAGGACTCCTTGCCCGCCAAATCCTGCTATTACGATTTCTTCTTTCATAATCTTACTCATTCTTTAGGTCACCAATAGGATACTTGGCAAACATATTTTCTTCCATCCACTTGTTTGCCTGCTCAGGCGACATTTTCCATCCCGAGTTGCAAGTGCTCACAATTTCCACTACCGATGTGCCTTTACCCTCCAAGCTGTTTTCAAAAGCCTTACGAATTGCTGCTTTGGCCTTACGCACGGCAGCAGGCGTATGCACGCTTTGGCGTGTCACATAGCGTGTCCCATCAAGCTGTGTCATCAAGTTGGTTATGGCAAGCGGATAACCGTTCAAGTCGGCCCTTCGGCCATAAGGCGTGGTAGAAGTCTTCATCCCGAGCAATGTCGTCGGAGCCATTTGTCCTCCGGTCATTCCATAGATGGCATTGTTGATGAATATCATGGCTATGTTTTCCCCGCGGTTAGCAGCATGCAACGATTCGGCCGTCCCAATGGCAGCCATGTCGCCGTCCCCTTGATAAGTAAACACGAGCTTTTTTGGTTGCAGGCGTTTTGCCGCAGTGGCAAGTGCCGGAGCGCGTCCATGCGGAGCTTCTATCCAATCCACGTCTATGTAATTGTAAGCAAATACGGCACATCCCACCGGGGCGATGCCTATTGCGATTTCTTCGGCACGCATTTCTTCCAAAACTTCTGCAATGAGTTTGTGCACCACGCCATGACTGCAACCCGGACAGTAATGCATGTGGTTGTCATTTAGGAGTGTCGGTTTCTTGTAAACGAGATTCTCGGGTTTCAATATGTCGTTAACATCCATAATGCTGCAATCTTTACTTGTTTATTGAGAATTGTTCCTTCAGTGAGTCAAGTACCTCTTCGGGTGTCGGCACTATGCCGCCAAGACGGCCATAATGCTTGACATCGACCTTACATTCGACAGCCAGTTTCACATCCTCTATCATCTGCCCTGCCGATAATTCCACGACCAATATGCCTTTGACTTTCTTAGAAGCCTTTTTTATTTGCTCATAAGGGAACGGCCACAATGTTATAGGTCTCAACAGACCTAATTTCAACCCTTCTTCTTGGGCGATTTCCATTACCTTCTGGCATATTCTTGCCATGCTGCCAAATGCCACAAGCAAATATTCGCAATCGTCGGTGTTGATCTCTTCCCACCTTATTTCATTCTTTTCTATCTCGCGATATGTTCTTTGGAAACGCAAGTTGTTCTGTTCCATGCGCTCGTCGTCAAGCTCGAGCGAAGTCACTACGTTTCTTGGTCTCATGCCTTTTCGTCCGTTGATGGCCCATGGACACAGCTGGCGTATTTCTTCTTCGGTACGGCGCTTTCGCGGCTCGGGCAACACCACTTTTTCCATCATCTGCCCCACAACTCCATCGGCAAGCAACATTGCCGGAGTGCGGTATTTGAATGCCAAGTCCCATCCAAGCCACATGAAATCGCACATTTCCTGCACGCTGCTCGGAGCAAGGACTATCATGTGGTAATCGCCATGACCGCCCCCCTTGGTAGCTTGGAAGTAATCGGCCTGCGACGGATGTATGGTTCCCAATCCCGGTCCACCGCGCATTACATTGACAATCAATGCCGGCACTTCGCTCGCGGCTATATAAGAAAGCCCTTCCTGCATCAAACTTATGCCCGGACTTGATGACGACGTAAAAACCACCTTGCCACATGCCGCACCGCCATATACCATGTTAATGGCAGCAAGTTCGCTTTCAGCCTGAAGTACAACCATACCGGTAGTTTCCCATGGACGCAATTCTTCAAGTGTCTCAAGAACTTCCGACTGAGGGGTAATCGGATATCCGAAATAGCCATCGGCACCGTAGCGTATCGCCGCATGGGCAAGTGCCTCATTACCTTTCATCAATCTAACTTCTTCCATACGATATATAAAAATGAAAGTTTCTAAACTTAATATTACAATGCTTTGTTTTCCTCTTTTATTCGTCTATTTTCACCTTATAGACTTCTATACATGCATCGGGGCACACAAGAGCGCAACTGGCACACCCTATGCACTTTTCGGGTTCGGCCATATATGCAAAATGATATCCCCGGTTGTTTACTTCTTTCGGCTGAAGCGAAAGGACTTTAGTCGGACATGCTGCCACACATAAATTACAACCTTTGCAGCGATCTATGTTGACCGATACTGCTCCTCTTATCTTTGCCATAGTTTTTTTACAAAATTTTACAGTACAAAAATAACAAATAATTTGATGCTTAAAAGGTGATTAACACAAGATTAACCTTTGGCACACTTTAATGCCGTTTGTGCGATTGTCCATTTAATGCACCTTTAATCAAACACATAATTAAGGAAATCGTTAAACGGTTTAAGGTAACGGAAGTCTTCTGCCACCTTTTCAACCCAGTCTCCTTGCAAGAAATATGAGTCCTTGACCGGCATAGACGCCAAATACTCTTTAAACTTTATATACTCGCCATGTGGCAGCTCCTTAGGGAATCCTTTGGGCATCGTTTTTAGACTTTCGCCCGACATGTGGTAACGCTTCTTGAATTCTTTTGAGTTTATAATGTCCAAGAATTCATCAATGTTATCATCTACTTCATGCCGCAATTTGGTCAGCAACGGCATTTCGGGACACCATATCCCTCCATGAAGCCCGCTTTCGCCATGCTGGACATGCAAGTAGCAACATCCTTTCAATGTCTTTCGTCCACCTTGCGCTATGACAGCCGAAAAATATGTCTTGTAAGGCAATTTATTTGGACTGAAACGTATGTCGCGATAAATGCGATATATACAATCTTTCGCTTCAACTCCTTTCAACGATTCATCATATGATGACATCCTGTTGATGAGCCGCTCCACATCTTTCGTCCACAATCCACGCAACTCGTCAAACTCGCTTTTGTTTGCTTGAAACCACTCACGGTTGTTATTATACTCAAGCCGTTTCAAGAAATCAAACAATTGAGCCATATAGCTGCCACTACCATTGTCAATCATTGTCATATACTCTATTCAAAAATTTACGCATCCTATCTTATGTAAAGATAAAAAAACTCGGGCGCAATACAAAAAATATGCGTATTTATTTTTAACTGTGCATATAAACAAAAAAGCCCCGTACATCACTGTAGAGGACTTCTCATAAACGATATTTACAGAATGTATTGCGAATTCAATACACCTTTTCCGTATTAACCAACTTGTATTAGAAGGTGTGAAGTATCAAGCCTTTATTGTTTGATAGAAAATATAGAACTCATTCTCTTTTTACATTGCAAATGTATCACCGCAATATTACACTTTTGTAACAACCAAGTTAAATTGCTGCAACATTATATTTATAAAGCATTCTGCAAAAAAACAACATCGCAACACACCTCATCGGCATGTTGCGATAATTGGTCTTAAGCTATTATTTGATGTCAGTCACACAGACTTTACATTAATAGTCGGTATTGTTTGGATCGAAATTCGTCCAGCCTTCCATCCAATTGTCATTGGCCGAGAATGCACCTATGTAACTTACATTCTCCATTCCGTCAAGCGCAGGATCTTCAAAAGAAGCTGCTGTCAACAACGGGCTACCTGCCTGAGGCATGAATTCAGCACCGACGCCATCGGCGTCACCAAGCATCAATGCACTTTTATCAACGATTTGATTGCCCGATTGGCTCAAGAAATATGTATGAGAATAAGAAACTTGATTGGCATCAATAACTACATCGTTAACTGCATCATATAACACATCATCGTATATTCCGTTGAAATCGCTTCCAAGGATACCCATATCAGCAAACCAAACATTGTTGATCTTGACTGTACCGTTCTTGGCCATGTCTACCGAGTTTCCACGTTGTCCATCGATAATGATTCCGATAGGGAAACCTACAGCAACCGAGTTGAAGCAGTTAAGCCTGCTTGAACGACGCACTTGCATTGCCGACTGGAACAAGCCGAGAGATGAGCCGTTGCCAGGGTTGTAGTCGCCTCCATTGATATAATCTACTGTGTTGTCGAAATTGTCACGACCTCTCGGGCCGACAAATGTAACATTGCTGAATGTACATGTGGTATATGGCTCAGTCTGTGCTCCGTCACTGCAATTATCCGACTCAAAACCATTTGAACGAGATGTATCGGCAAGACGTGGGTCGCGAACTGAGAGGCAATATTGAACATTGCCGCTAAAACCATTGTCGGTATCAAAATCATCATCCCATCCCTTGTAAGCAATCAGATATTTGCAATCTACATCTCCGCCAAACCACTCATAAGAGTCGTCATTGCTGTAAGATACTTGAATGTGGTCGATTCTCGTTCCGTTACCGATTGAGCCAAGGGTCAAGCCATTGATTTCTTGGTCGGTCTGGAATGGATAACCTGCAAACTCTATACGCACATAGCTCAACACGCCTGAGTTGTCATTGATATCAGTACCTCCATGCTGGCTGCGCGGGCCACCTTCAATCTGCATGCTGTTCTGTTGGTTATTTGGAGCCTTGCCACACAAAATCAAGCCTCCCCAGTCACCTGGCTTGCGCTCTCCCTTGGGAGAATTTGACGTGAACACGATAGGCTCGTTTGCATTACCTTCGGCATAAATTTTTCCACCCCTTTCGATTATAAGAGATGCCATTGTCGTCTTGTCGCCCTTGATGACAGTACCCGGCTCGATTGTCAACTCGGCACCGTCGGCAACATAAACCCATCCTTTCAACACATAAGTACCCTTTGCAAGAGTTTGTTTGCCAGTGAACACGAATTGTGCATCGCCATTGCCTATAACAGTACCTTCAGGATTTTCCGAGCCGTCTTCATTGAAGAGCAAGTGGTCGCAGCTTCTCACGCCGCCATCAGTACCCCAAACATAGGAATCGTTGTTGCCTGTTCCGGGTTCATCATCTTTACACGACACAGAGGTCATTGCAACACCTGCCACAAGGGCATAAACAAAAAAGCTTCTAAATTTCATTGTAGTTCAATTGTTTTTTGTGAAAAAAGTAATGTAAGATTGATTATGGTTATTATTCAATATATTAGAACGCATAACTAACGCTGAGCGAATAGTTGCGACCCGGCGAGAACTGACGCGTAACTTCTTCTACCTCTCCACCTGAAGTTTCTTCAAATTGCTTGTACGACACATCTTCGGCAAGAATGTTTCTCAACGAGAGTTTTACCTCAAAGTGGTCGCCAAACTTCTTCGATGCACTCAAGTCGAGCGTGTTGCGCGGCATTTCATAAGAATCGGGGATATTGACTACATTGTCTCCACTACCAAGGCTGCGGCCTACCCCGACAATACGTTTTCCTATGCGGTTATAAAGCAACGCGATGTTAAGTCCGAGATTCTTTGGCTGGTAGAACAAACCCGCATTTATCAAGTAAGGAGATTGACCTTGCATTGCGCGATCACGCTCATTGGAACCTTCGGCAAAACGCACCTTGCTCTTTATCAAAGCACCGTTGAAATTAACGCTGAAATCATTAAGCCCCAAGAAATCGAGATTTTTCTTTATCTCTACTTCAATACCATAAGTATCGGCACCTTCGGCATTCTCATAAGAATAAGTCAAGCTCGTGCCTCCATTCACCGTATAAGTCCACTCTATAGGATTCTTGAAATTCTTGTAAAAGAGTGAAACCGACATTAGTTCTCCAGGTGCAGGATAGAATTCATAACTCAAGTCCACATTGTTTATATAAGCGGCCTTCAAGTCGGTATTGCCTTGAACATTGCTCGCAAGGTCGAAGTCGTAATAAACCGACGGCGACACCTCTCTGAACTCGGGACGGTTGATGCTGCGTCCATAAGACACACGCGCCTGATGCTCTTCGGAAAACTTATAAGAAGCATTGACCGATGGGAAAAAGTCGCTTGTGGTATAGAACATGCTGCTCGGGCTCTTTTCATAATTACGCGTATTGCTTATAAGCTCCATTCTATTATATTCATAGCGAACGCCAGCATACACGTTGAACTTTTCAACCGGGATGTTCACCCCAACATAACCGGCCATTAGCCAATTGTTACCATCATAATTATTGGTCCAACGCACATTTTCAAGCATGTACAATTTGTCAGCACCATAATTGGCCTCTGTCAGCAATTCGGTAGGAATATCCATGTAACGGAAACCATCGGGCAACGCATTGTCGGATGTGTCATAAGTGTAAATGAAATCCCTTGCCCTATAAGAACGTGTTCGATAATCACCATATGCACCGGCCTTTAATTGCGGTTCAATCTGCCCTACTTCAAATTTGTCCTTGTAATTGACATTTAAAGAAGCCGTATGCTCATTCAGTCGTGTAAATTCACGTTCAATGTCGTTTGCACTTGTCAACCCGAGATTACCTTGCTCTATGGCATCATTTATTACATAACGGCGACGATCGGGCATGCAATTATTTGCATAAGCATAACCAACGCTCCAATCAAAACTCCTTGCGTCGTTCAACTGGTGACGACCGGTAAACTGACCGTTATATGTAGTGCGGCTCATGTAATAATACTCGGCACTCTCCTCATCGTTGGTCTGTGCGTCAACACCGGTTCGATAAGTATATCGGTCGCGACCCAACTGGTTAAAAATGTTCTTGAACTCAAAGCGGTTCATCCCATCGGATGACAGATAAGTCAAGTTCACCATCGCACCGAGTTTTGCATAATGGTTATACTGGTCATCCTCGCTATCGCGTAGATATACAGGGCGATTGGCTGTAACGTCGTAAGCTCCGAACAAAGAGTTTTCCATGTTCAATATGGTTCGATACGAATTACTGTAATTCAATGAAGCCAACAAGGCAAATGTCTGACCCTCTTCGCTTATCCACCTACGGTTCAATTCGGTATTGAACGACACGTCCATAACGGGTTTCTTGTTGCGTATGCGCCAGTCATTATTGAATCCGTTGTTAAGCAAGTCAACGCCATTGCCGGCAATAGGATTCAACTGTGCATTCATTCCGCCGTTAAGGCTTCTAAAACCATTGTCAAATCCGAGAAAATCAGTACCGCTACCCCTTGAATATTTGAAATCTTGGAAATGAGTCTGGTCGTTGATACTTCCGCCAAGCGATATTTTGAACGAATTCTGCAACGGAATATCTTTTGTATTGATAAGGACGAAACCTCCACTGAAATCAGCCGGATACTCAGGTGCAGGCGACTTTACTATAATCATGTTGTCAAGTTGCGACGACGGAATCATGTCAAATGAATAAGCCCTTGAATCGGCTTCGCTGCTCGGTACCGCACTATTATTCAGCCACACATTATTATAACGTTGCGACAATCCACGAACCATTACAAAACGGTCATCTATAAGACTTATGCCAGGCACACGTTTTATAACTTCCGATGCATCACTGTCTTGTGTTTTCTTTATTTGCTGGGCCGAAACACCGGTTTGCACTACGAGACTGTTCCTCTGCAAATCTACTAACGTGCCTTCCGAGTCGCGTCTTGCATGTCCTGTCACCACCACTTCATTCAGTGTCTGGCTTTCTGGTTTCATGGCAAAATCAACGACTGCCATCCCCGAAAGGTCAATTTCCTTTACTTCGGTGGCATAAAATACATAAGACACCTCAATCGTGTAATGTCCGTTCTTCAATCCCGGAATCTCATAATTGCCGTCAAAGTCGGTCGACACGGAGATTCCTTCACTCGCAATCGAAATCGTAGCTCCTATCAAAGGTTCGTTCGTATCATCCACGACTTTCCCTTTTATGGCAGCGGCTTGCAAACTTATAGCTGTAAATACAAATAATGACAATAATAAAAACCTAAAACACTTAAATCCTTTTCCCATTATTAAAACTATATTCTGTTTCATTAATCGTTTTTTGACGGTGCAAATTTCCATATTGCAGATTACAATACTTTTTCATATCTGTAACATTTAGTTTGCATTATCTTAACATTTCAGTAACAGAGAAAAGACAAGACGCAAGTCATTATTTATCTTTCAATCATCTGCACAGCCCACAAATAAGGCGGTAGCATTTTGTCTATGCAAAAATAAGCAAGCCCATTTTTTCGCATTGCGCTTGACTTTCGCTATCTTTGCGTAATTAAAACTCAAGCCATGCCGGCAGTCTCAAAACGGCTAGAACCGCATGACTTAAAACAAGCAAATTACAAAGTGGAAACAAACAAGAAAAAGTCGCGATTCATAAAACGACATCCTATTATTTTCAATTTGATATTGATAGCCGTGGCAACAGTTATATTATGCTACGCGGCTCTTTTTGCCTTAGACATATTTACCGAGCATGGCAAAACAAGCACGGTGCCTAATGTAAAAAACATGCAACTGGACGATGCCATAACGACCCTGCGCAATGCAGGCTTTAATTGGGAAGTTACCGACTCTCTTTATAATGACACATATGACCTTGGAGCCGTAGTGGAACAGACTCCAAAAGAAAATTCCAGCGTGAAGTCTCACCGCACCATATATCTGAGCGTAAACTCATCTTCTCCGCGCACCATTGCTTTGCCCAATCTGCGAGACCTGTCCATAAGGCAAGGGGAATCTACATTGAAAGGGTTGGGATTCCACAACATAAGCATCGATTCTGTACCATCTCCATTCAAAGACTTGATTATCAAAATCAGTGTGGACGGTAGAGAAATTGAACCCGGCACCAAAATTCTTCCATCGGCCAACATAAAGCTTTCGGTAGGAAGTGGATATGGTTATAACGTGGCCGACACCATTGCAGAAGACTCGTTCGACCCTTATGCCGACAATGATTCGGCAGACATATTCCTGTGATACACAACCCGACATACAAAGAGGGAAGACATGCAAATTATACTTGTAAACCCAAATCTCTCAAATGGAAGAAGACATAGACATTGAATCATCTCAACCCGACTTTGTGGACGACGGACGCGAATTGTGGGAACATTATCGATTCATAGCCGACAAAGGACAAACATTATTAAGAGTAGACAAGTTTCTCGTGGCACGCATCAATGGCACGTCGCGTAACCGCATACAACAAGCTGCCGATGCCGGATGCATCATAGTAAATGGGAATGCCGTAAAATCAAATTACAGGGTTAAGCCGCTCGATGTAGTGAGCATTGTCATGGACAGGCCAAAATATGAAAACGAAATCATTCCCGAAGATATTCCGCTCGATATAGTTTACGAAGACCCCTATTTGCTTGTCGTGAACAAGCCGGCCGGACTTGTAGTGCACCCTGGCCATGGAAATTACTCCGGAACCCTCGTCAATGCCCTTGCATATCATTTCAAAGACAATCCCGACTATGACGTAAACGACCCTCGCATGGGACTTGTACACCGAATAGACAAAGACACCTCGGGCTTGCTCGTTATTGCAAAAACTCCCGATGCAAAAACTTCGCTCGGAAAGCAATTCTTTAATAAAACTACCAAAAGGCAATATGTAGCAGTAGTGTGGGGCGAAATGCAACAACAAGATGGAACCATAACCGGAAACATAGCAAGGAATCCGAAAGACCGTCTACAAATGGCCGTATTCCCTGATGGCGAAACAGGCAAACATGCCGTTACCCACTACCACACGCTCGAGAACCTGACCCATGTGGCAGTTGTGCGATGCCAGCTTGAAACCGGTCGCACGCATCAAATACGTGTGCACATGAAATACATTGGCCACCCCCTGTTTAATGATGCAAGATATGGAGGCGACGTAGTGCTTCGCGGCACCAATTCGGGCAAATACATGCAGTTTATAAAAAACTGCTTTGAAACTTGTCCCCGACAAGCTTTACACGCTAAAACACTTGGATTCGTACACCCGAAAACAGGCGAACAAATGGATTTTGACAGTGAAATTCCTGCCGACATGCAAATTCTTATAGAAAAATGGCGTAATTTCTCTTCATCTCATTGATATTTCTCTCCACATATCCCCTTTCCTCAATCTTTCAACCACACCTCTGCACTCAACGCGCCAAGCGCCAACACAAATCATAAACACGCCAATCACACAAGTATGAAAGAAATTAATCCGCGAGAAACGACACGCGCCTATGCTTTTGACATGTGGATGAATGCACCCATGCCTATGGTGACATTCTTCAAAACTCTTAACGTGGGACATATCATAAAAACAAGCAAAAGGAAAGGGCTAAAATTCAACATGCTCATGTGCTGGTGCATTGGCCGAGCAGCAAGCAACATAAAAGAATTTTACATCTTGCCCGTCGGCAACAAGCTCATCCAATATGACAACATTGCCGTTAACACCATCGTTGCAAATAGTGAAGGAGAAGTGAGCTCTTGCGACATACCATTTTCAAATGACCTGCAACAATTCAACTCCGACTATATGCGTCTCACTGCGCAGGTAGCCGAAAATTGCAAGAACCATGATTTGCCCGAAAGCATGGTAATCGGCACTTCTGCTTTGGCACAATATGACATAGATGGAGCCGTAGGCATGTACAGCGGCATATTCAATAATCCTTTCATGATTTGGGGTAAATATCGACACAACCTTTTCAAAACCACCCTAACGGTTTCGTTCCAATTTCATCACACACAAATGGATGGGGCACATGCGGCTCGATTCTTGGACAATCTGCAAAATGAAATAAACAACCTCAAAGCTTAGTGGCACCACCTTCCTCCGATAAAAGGAATGCTATGAAAAGCCTTGCCCAAGACGATGCGCAATTTATGACAGAATAGGTATTTAAGTGTAACGACTCTGCTTATCATGTATGGCGGAGTGAATTTGCCCGGCTTCTTTCAGCGCGATTTATCAGCATCTGCAATCTCTGCACAAATCAATTGCACATGTATATGCATAAAAAAACTGCTCCGACATGAATCGGAGCAGCCTCTCGGTGCGCATGAAGGGACTCGAACCCCCACTCCTCACGGAACCAGATCCTAAGTCTGGCGCGGCTACCAATTACGCCACATGCGCAAATGCAGTGCAAAGGTACGATTATTTTTTAAATTTCCAAAATTTCAAAGAAAATACTTACGCCTATTTTTACATGGAATTACGCAACTTCCTATATTACAACAATAAAAAAATCAACTATCACGTCTAAAACAACACGCCTAAAAGAGGCTTTCGTATATCATCGTGTCAATGACAAATTAACCGAAATTCCGAAATTGGTATTGGTCGTAGGATAGGCTGTTGATGATACAAGAGGTGTATTTACCTGATGATCAAAATAAGCACCCAAGGTGAGACGCTTGCTCAATACATAATTTGCGGTGAAATTAATTGCCAAAGTGCGAGTACCACTTGTAGCTTGCGCTATGTTGGTCTCTATTTTGCGAATAAGGGCATTGTTATTGGACAATGTGAAATCCAAATTCATAGTCAGGTCGTTGCTTACTCCTTGCTGCGACTTTCCTATCTTCAAGACCGAATTAAAATTAGCAATCTTATATCCACCACCTATCACAAGCGACTTGCTCGAAGCCTCCACAAGTTGGCCTGCCGATGAGTTAAGTGTCAATGTACGGCTGTCACGATACTCTGCGTTGAAAGTGACATTGTTATACATCGTCGCCGAAACACCGATAAGAGGTGCAAATTTCTCGGTTATCGCAACCGACGATATATTGTATGGCGATGTAGGATATGGATTCTGCGTCAATTCACTCTTGCTGAACCCGAGCCCCTCTCCTATCGAAATCCAATCGGAATAACTTGAGAACGAACCCACCGAATATGTACATTGATAGGCATGAGTAAGCGTGAAGCTGCGGAACAACTTCTTCAACGCATCCATTTTACCCAACCCATCGTAAGTGACACGCCAGTTAGGGAGCATCGCTCCTAATCCCGGGAACGGGTCAAGAGTCACTTTGTTTGGATCTTGCCCTGAATATGCCGCCACAAATGCCGGAATCAACACATCACTGCTTGCCGCATTCACCCCACCATTGGCACTATTATAGGGCTGTCCGGCCAATGCATGATTCTTCATAAATCCGGTAGTAGGATATGTGGCGCCCCTATAACGAGCCTCTATCCTCTGAGCAACGATAGGTATGTTCTCAAGGAACTTATTGAATGCGCCGCTTGCATAGCCGTCATCGGCCGATGCTCCACGCAATGCTGTGGCAATCGCACAGTGGGTCTTTGTATAGCTTCCCGAATAGGTGGTAGTCATGTCATCATACATGAACATTATCTGGTTTGTACGATTGTCGGTGCGATTGGTCGTCAATGTTATTTTAAGACCCTTTATCGGTTCCAAGCCAATCTCGGCGCTGAACTCTTCGGCACGCGAAAATAATGCCGGAGTTGTCTGAGTTTCGTCACCAAGCAGCCATCCACGGTCTTTTGCCTTTTTGACATAGTTTTCATCTATGAAACCGAACGCGAAATCAAGTCCCGGAGCAAGCATGTCGTAGTGTGTCGATTGGCCGAACACGTCGCCAATCTCGGGCAAGAACTGCGGCAACATGAGCGACTGCGTACGCTTGTAACGGATGCTCACATTTCTTACCATCATCCCGAAACGTGTCGCGTATTGACCGGCTTCACGCCAGAAATTTTTCTTCTCACTCTTATCCTCAAGCACAGTCACTTTTATATTGTCTGTTCCACGACTCAATATCTCGATGCTATTGGCATCCACGACACGGGTCTTTATGGCATAACGCTTGCCTGTCGACGTTACCGCGCTCACTTTAACTTTCTTCGTACGCAAATTATGACGCAACACTACCGACGTGTCTGCCTTCAACATCACGGTACGTTCAAACCTTTTTGGTCTCTTGCTGGCCGACGAAGAACGACTTGTACTACTGAATCGCTTATTTACATCCCTGAGGTACTTGAACTTATTATAAAACTGCTCGAGGTTCAACCGTCCGTCGATATTCCAAGATGATTGATTGGTAACGGTATGCCCCGATTCCACTCCATCGACCGAAGTCCCTCGCTCCCAATCATAAGTAGAATTGTAAGTTACCGACGCATTCATGAAATTCAATGCCGGTATAGAATTGAACGGTGCCTTATATGTGGCTACGAACGACTGATTATAAGAATATGGCGTACCAAGGTCCTTTATGCTTTGCATAATTGAATCTTTCCACAATTTATATTTGTCGGGGAATAGCTTCTTATTCACAGCCCCTATCGGCTCTTCAATGTGGGCCGTCGTATTGGAATTAAACGACACGTTGAACGACTTGGTAAAATTCCAGTTCAATGCAAATTGACGATCCCATAAGAAATTCTTGCTCACCGACACCGGCAAGTCTATGTCACTGTCGGTATTGTTACGTTCCTGCTGTTCGTAATAATATCGTGATATGTTTGTATAAAATTCTATTGAAGAAGGCAACCAGTTAAATTCCCAATCTTTCAAGAATTTGACATTTTTAGACTTGCTCTTCAATCCAGAGAATGGCTTGAAGGGCTTTATGTAAGGAGAATAACTATATTGCAAGCTTCCACGATAGTCGCTCGTGTTTTCATATTCGTTATCCGGGTCTACATTTCTTTGCTTGTTTGACGAATAACTGAACGTGAAATTGGCCGGATCCCATGGCATTGGATTCTTGCTCTGCACATCAAAGCGCAATCCCGACACGCTGAAACTCTTCACCGTCTGCCTCGTTATTGCAAAAGATTCTATGGAATCGCGCTGTGCGTCAGTTGCACACGCATCAAGAGCATCTTTCAACAAGATATCCTCGTCAAGCGGATTATACTTCGGAGTGGTTTTCTCCTTAGTCATCGAGAAGTATATAGGTGCTGTCAATTTGGCTTTTTCCGGCAAGAATCGTCCCATGTCAACCTGAACGGCAACATTATATTGTCCGTAATCTTCCAGATTGCGTTGCGACAATCCTTGATCCACCGAACCAAATCCGACGGTTTCCTTATGTCCGCCTATGTTAATCGTAGCAATATCGCTTATCGACAGGTTCATATTTCCTTTAGCAGCCCAACCACCCTCGTTGTCAAAGTCGGTCACTCGCAACTCGTCGGTCCATACTATGCAATCCTTGGTCGATGGGGAATTATTGCGCACACCTATCATGATTACACGCACGTCGCTCAATGAAGGATTACCCTTGACGGTAACGCGGTTGTTCCGTGAATCATATTCTGAATATTCCTGATTATACGAGACTCCTGACATTCCGGCCATCTTATAAGCGTTACGATTCTTCTTCAGATTGGTAAATACCGAAAGTTCACAATCAAGGCGGTTACGTTCGGGCCATACTGCAAGACGGTCGGTATCGCTATTGCCATTATACTGTCCTTCGGGTGTCAAGTCGAGAGGTATTTCATATTCATAGTAGTTATTCTTTATATCCGACCCGAGACGTATAAACATCGACACATCGCCATCCGACAATCCGGTAACATCGTCAACGAGAGCCTCATTGTGGACATGCATCTGCAACCGCTTGTATATACGCAAATCAAGGCTTGTATTCTTGTACACGGCTCTTGCGTCGCCTGCCTGCAATCCGCGCACCTCAAGCGACATTGACTGCTCGTTCAACTGTGTCACCTGCGCCTGGCTCGGATCCACTATACGTGTCACGCCCGGAGGCAACACATAATTCACCGGCGTCCTTCCTGCATTTTCCTCTATGTTGACCGCGCTTACGTCGATACTTCCCTCAGCAGGAGCATCGCCTCGCTGATTGAGATTATAATCATAAGTGCGCCATTCTCCCCTGACAAGTTCCAATGTGGCAAAACGCAAGAATGTCGGATTTTTAAATCCTGTCATGAACATCCTTATGAAACGAATAGTGGAGAAATCGGAAATCGAACCAACTACCTTGTCATAGTCGCTCAATGGTATCTTGAATTGATACCATTCTACGGGTGTCTGGTTACCGTCGCGAGTGGTGACGACAGTTTCGCGCTTGTCGGTAATGTAATTCTGCCCCACCACAAAATCCTCGGGACGTATTGAAATACGATACTGGTAATATCGCTCATATTCATTAAGCGTGTTGTCTTGGTTTATGTCTTCAACATCGGGTACGCTGCGAGCCGACTGGTAAAGGCCGTCTGCAACCTCATCGCTCGACAATGAGTTGCCTTCAGTACCATTATAATGCTTATAACGTTCCAATATCGACAATTCCTGTTCATCATAGTCATAACCACGATAAAAATGATAGTTATCGCTGGCCGGGTCATTGAGCGGAGAGAATTGGTCTTGTTCCATTTCGGCAATCACGTTGGCCGGCAAACGCATTCGCAATTCTTCTATAAACTTCGCATAACTTTCATGGGAGAACTCATCGTCGTTTGACAATCCGTCAAGACCTACGTCCTGAAGTGTGCGTGCGCCCGAAGCATTATCAAAAGCGTATGTGAGCGAAGTCTGAGTCGACACACGTCCCCACACGGTCTCAAGCATATACTGGTCACTCCCGTTGGCCGGTATTCCGTTTTCATAAGATTTGTATCCATCTTTCAAGATGTCTTCACTCACCTCTCCCAAGTTGAAATATAGGTCACCACCTTCGGTATTCGGATTTTCAGGATCAAGGAAAGGACTCATCATCCAAAATTGTATATACTCAATGTTGGAACTTTCAAAATTGGTATTGTCGAGCTTACGCATTATGCCACCCCATCGTTTCTCCGGATTCAACAACGACCCGTCAGGAGCTATGTTGGTGGCATCTAAGTTATAAGGGCCACGCTCGCTCGGATAGAATGCCAAGTTGAGAGTTTGCAACGTCGAAGACTCTCCATAATTAAGTTCACGATTGGGGAAAAGCTCGTCATACTCAACTTCACGCACATACGGATGTGAAAGCTGGGCAAGGTCGTTTCTTATGTAACCCGGAGCAAGCGACGAGTTGCGTTGCGTAAAAAGACGGTCTATATAATACCACGCCAATAATGCACGGTTTTTTCCGTAATTGATATTATTGCTCTCCCCGGCTTCAGGGAAAAGGGCATTTTCTCCGGAATCGTATGGCGTTGCCGACAAGAACCAAGAATATGGCGAGCGCAAATCAATTCCTGTCTGCGTCGACTCGAAATCATCTATGTAAGAGCTTCCTTCTGAAGATCCTGTATGCTTCTGATGCGGTACCAATTGAGCAAATTCACCCGTCAAGTTTATCGAAGACGGTGCCGTGGCATTTACAGTCGGAATCTTATTCAAGAGATTGGTCAGCCACATAAAATCGGTATTATATGCAAAATTAAACCCCCAAATGCTGTTTGTAACAACCTCATCGCCTATCGCCACCTTTTCGGTGAGCGGTTTTTCGGAATAGTGCATCACCGTAGCCCCCAAATTGAAATCCTTTGAAAATTGGTAGTTCAAATCAAGGCCTAACAAGGTCTTGCGCTGCATGCTGAAATTGGACTGATTCTCCAGCGACACATTTATGCTCGTTCCGGCATCGATAATACTCTGATTGGTAATAGTGACTATACCCATGTTATAGTCTACAATGTAGTCGCTGTTTTCGGTCAATGTCACGCCACCGGCAGTAACTACAACCGAACCACGAGGCACGTTCATGGCATTAAGCCTGATTTGAGCTCCCGATGATGCTTGATATTCACCGGTCAACGTAAATTTATTTTTATCTTGAATCTGCCTTGCCACAGTCAACGTCGAATCATACAACTCTTGATACACATATTTATCAGCAATGGCATCATTCCCTATTTTGTCGCGCAAATGCCGTCCGAAAGGTTCTGCTACCGGGAAAATCACCTTACCAGTAGCCGCAAGAATCGTATAGCCCTCTATATAATCAAATCGACCGTCAGGATTAGTTTGATTGTTAGAATCAAGGCGATCGACATTTAACACTTGAATAAGAGGTACCCCATTGATATTGCCTTCAGGAATATAACTTATTTCCGTGCCTGTAGTATCACTCAAGTATTTGACATTCAACTTAAAATTTTCCTTTTGCACCTGATATGCGCCAAGCGAATACACATTCTTCATCATCAACTTCCACATAGGCAACTTGGGGGAAACTGTCGCTCCCTTCAACATCTTCACATACAGTGATTGGTCGGTTGATGATATGTCTCCCGAAAATTCACCCACTTGATAAGTATTTCCTCGATAAGTGTATTGATAAGCCACGGCAAGCACTTCATCGGCGTTAAGAGCCGAACGCAACGATATATATCCCAACGATGCGTTTAATGTATATTCCGACGATTGTAGCAGACGCGCACTCTCCACTTTTTCATAATCGCGGCCACCTTCTATGCCATAAGCCGAAAGAGGCTGCAACGCAGTTGATACCTGGCTTATGTATCGGGCATCGGGATAATCGGTCTTTATTTCATTCAACAAGTTATTTGAATTGTTGGTGGGATTATCCATCGACATGTCAGGAATCCAGTGATCGCTTGCAAGCCTGCTGTTTTCTCCAAGGTCCATAAACGCAACGATGTTGCGCGACTCATCATAGTCCTTGCGTTTGTTAGTTACCCACACCTCGATGCGAGTAATGTTTATACCCGACGACACAAGCGGCAATCGGGCAGTAAATGAATCGTAATTGTCATAAAAGAACTGAGAAAGGAAAAAGTGGCGGTTCTCGTCATATTCGTCGCAATTTATTGTAAACGACGTGGTCTGCACGCCTCCGTCGGTCTGCACGCTCTGCGTTTCTGAATTTTGCTGCGATACAAGGGCGGTAGCTGTCAATTTACCGAATTGCAACGTTGTCTTGACACCAAACAAAGCAGTGCTTCCCCTTATAAGGGTCGACCCGGTTGTCATGCTCACATTTCCGGCTTCTATCGACTTTATTATCTCATCCTCCTCTCCTTCATATTGCAATTTGAGGTTTTGCGAGTCAAAATCAAATGTTGCGTCGGTATTATAGTTCATGTTGAACTTCATCTTATTCCCGACCGAAGCATTGATTGTCGCCTGTATTTTTTGGTCGAAATCAAAATATGTGCTGCGACGGGCTGATACCGACAATGCAGGATTGTCAGTCTTATTCATTTTCATACCCATCGTCACCTGCACCGATCCTTGCGTTTTCAATTGCACGCCGCCGGGACCAAATACCTTTTCAAGAGGCCCGAGAGCAAAATTCATGTCAAGGAAATTGAACGGGTCTTTCTTTTCTTGAGCAAGGTCAGCATTCTTCTGCCTGTAATATTCCTGCATCGACTGTCTGAGCACAAGATTATTATACTCGTCGGACGACAACATGAACGGAGTGGCAATCTCTTTGTCGCCAAGTTTAGTCCTGATTATGTAGCATCCTGTTTCATAATCATACTCAGCCTCTGTGGTAATGTTCGACGGATTTTTAAGATCGGCCGAATAAATGTTATTTTCAAGTTCGTCATAAGAATCGGGTACAGTCGGACGCACGGCAAACGGTGTCACTATCGTATCGCTGGAAGATGCAGCCTGTCGATTCTCAGGAACCGGAGGCGGAGGCAGCAACTCGGAATTGCGATACTGGCCATAAGAATAGAAGCAGAACACTGAACACAACAACAGCATCCCGCCAATAGTAACAGCCAGCAATTTTGATTCACTACCTTTAAATCCGGTTTTCATTTAATGTCTTTATTCACTAACTTTCTCGTCGCAAACGCGCACAACATGAACCTTTATGCCACAATGTCACAACATTTTCAAAGCCTGCTTTATAGCCTCTTCCACTGTTATCGAGCTATTGGCAGTCAACAACTTGGCCAAAACTTTATTTGAAACCGACTGTGAAAATCCAAGCATCACAAGCGCGGCCAAAGCCTCTTCGTAGACCTCGTTGTGCACGGGCATCTTTTCTATTAACGGCAAAGAATCATTTTTTATTTTATCCTTAAGGTCAACAATTATTCTCTGGGCCGTTTTTGCTCCGATTCCCTTGACAGCCTTCAAAGAATTGACATTGCCCGAAGCTATTGACGCACTCAAGTCTTCGGGCGTGATGGCCGACAACATCATACGAGCCATGCTCGGCCCTACACCAGACACACTTATCAGCAACAAAAACAACTCTCGCTCGCGCTTATCGCAGAATCCATACAACAGATGCGCATCTTCTCTTATGGATTCATAAATGTAAAGCGTGGCATTCTTATCGGCCTTTTGTAATTTTTCATAGGTGTACAATGAAATATTAACCATATACCCGATGCCGTGATTGTCCATTATGGCATAAGCAGGGGTCAACTCAGCGAGTTCGCCTTTTATATAATCTATCATTTTACCAACAAAAATATTCTATGTAATCCTATTTTATGCGAGATTTATTATTCGCACAATTCCGACAACTTGTTTTCAAGCGTCGTGTTCGACAATTTCAAGTGTAATGCACCTTTATAGGCCATTGAAATGTTTCCGGTCTCTTCCGATACCACTATTGCTATGGCATCGGTTGCCTGGGCAATTCCGAGTGCCGAGCGGTGTCGCAAACCGAGATTACGCGGGAGGTTGGTATCATGCGACACAGGCAAAATGCAGCCTGCCGACACGATTTTCTCTCCTGCTATTATCATTGCCCCGTCATGTAACGGACTATTCTTGAAAAATATGTTCTCAATGAGACGAGTGTTTATATTCGCGTCTATTATATCTCCCGAATGCTCATAATCGTCGAGCAACATACGTTGCTGAATGACAATCAACGCGCCTGTCTTTGACTTCGACATGTTCATGCAGGCATACACCACGGGCAAAATCCATTTCTTGCCATTATCGGCGGTGGCTGTGTGGTGCCTGCTGAACAAATGATTGATAAACGACCATCGCTTGTGTGAACCAAGCTCCACAAGGAAACGTTTTATCTGGTCCTGGAATATTATGACAATGATTATAAGCCCTATGTTGACAAACATGTCCATGATGGTACCTATGAGACGCATGTCAAGAATCTCCGACATTACCACCCATGCCACAATAAAAGCCAATATGCCGAAAAATATGTTTATAGTTCCCGACTCTTTCATCAGCCGGTATATGTAAAACATCAATGTGGCAACCACGATGATGTCGATTGCATCTTTTATACCAAAAGACATAGCGAAATTATGTTTATATGTTCCTCTTTATCAAAAATATCATTTTGTCCATTGCCATCCTCCTGTAGTAGCGCCTACGAGCTTCACCGCTTCAACAGCCTCATGCACGTCATGCACTCGCAGTATATGTGCGCCATGCAGCAAGGCGATAGTATTCAATACCGTAGTACCGTTAAGCGCATCGACAGGTTGCACGCCGAGTGTCTTGCATATCATCGACTTGCGCGACATGCCAATGAGCAATGGCAGTCCAAACGAGTGAAACTCTTCCAGTTTGTCGAGCATGGTAAAGTTTTGCTCAAGATTCTTGCTGAAACCAAATCCAGGATCAATGATAATGTCGCACACGCCCATCGACCTAAGTTCATCAACACGACGCCCAAGCTCAATCATCACACCGGCCAAAACTCCGTCAGCTCCATAATTGCATAGCGACATCATGTTCAATGGTGTTCCTCTCATGTGCATCAATATATAAGGGACATGCAAGTCGGCCACCGTCTGAAACATCATGCTGTCCATGTTTCCTCCTGATATGTCGTTTATTATATGTACGCCCCACTCAAGCACGCATTTTCTTGCCACGTCTGCCCTGAATGTGTCAATTGACATGATAACATCTTGCGAAACTGCTTTTACTGCTTTTATTCCAACTTCAAGCCTTCTCAATTCCTCTGCGGCCGATATATCGGCCGCACCGGGACGAGACGAATACCCACCCACGTCAATGATATCGACACCATCGGCTATCATTTTCTCTATACGCTTCACAAGGATTTGATTATCTGTTCCGCATCGACTTCCTTCATAAAACGAATCGGGAGTAACATTGAGGATTCCCATAACAAGAGGGCGATTTATATCCATGAGCTTCCCTCCGACGTTCATGAAATAATTTTTGAACTTAGACACTTTCTTAATTTTCCTAATGAAACATTATACTTATTATGCGAAATTACATCAAAGTCGGCACATAGCCAAGATGACAATTAAAATACTTCAATAAACAGGTATTTCCTCTATTTCCCTAACGGGGATTTGCTCAACTTTTTTCTTTTCCTTGCGTTTTTCATTAATGGTAGTATCTATCTGTGCCGAATCTATTTCAGCACGAAATCTGTCAAGTTCTTCCATCATCTCTTCCACTTCGACAGGAAGTGATTGATGTCGCGACACATAGTATCTCACCACGGTAACCAATAAAATTAGGCACAGTACTGCCAACACCGCCACACGCTGTCCTCGAGGGATCCTAAGCCAAGCAGTTTTCTGTAAAAATTTCATTCTCATTAAACTCCCGTAGCAGCTTTACTGCATATTGTATCTGTAATATAACTTTTTGATTACAAAAATAATGAATTAAAAGTTTTCCGGGATTAAGCGGCCAGTTTATTTTGGCGCATTTGACAAAAAACATTAATTTTGTTGACACTAATCCAATTATATCTATGTATAAATTACTATTGCGCATGCCTGCCGGAATAATGTCAGTCGCGCTCACATTAGTTATCCTTTACTTATCGTTAGATCCTAATCCGGTGGATCAACCTTCATTTTTGTCATTTTACGGTGCCGACAAGATTGTGCATTTTCTCATGTATTTTGCCCTTACAAGCGCATATTTGTTTGACTATGCAATTTTAAAATACCCACACCGCACAAGGGCAAACAAAGAACTCGCTTTAACCACAGTGACAATATTGCTGGGAGGCATTATAGAGGTTTTACAGCTATACATGGGATTAGGCCGAAGCATGAGCATGGGCGACTTCCTCGCCGACATTGCAGGTGCCATCGTGGGCTTGCTGTTCTTGAAATACTATGTGTATCGGAAAATACGCAATATCAAAATTTCTCGACATCACAGAAAGAGAAATATTCCTGCCTCTCAGGAGCAATAATCGCACACTACATAAAAACAAAGCTGTAAAAAACACAATGAGACGGTGGGGCAAAGTTTTTCGTCGCTGTTAAACTTTCCTATTTTTATCCTCAGTTTCCTCAATATAAACCAATGACGGGAGACTGATGACAACACATCAATCAATTGTAATGCAAAAACACATCAATACCATGTAATACCATTGGACGAGCTGCTCCGTTTGTCATACTTGAGGTCGCTCAACAATGACGACTTGACCGCTATATGGAAATTATAAGATTTATACGGGCCTACAGGCACAAAACTTGCGCTCATTGTGAAACAGTGCAAATCGCGAGAAATTGAACAGTTCATGTAAGCAATCTTTCCCGTGTCGAAATTATAGCTGGCCGAAAAATTGAACGACCAGTTCTTAGTGGGCCGCACGTTACCCGAAAAACTCAAATTTTGTGTAATGCGCCCCTTGTAATCCATCTTCTCGTAATCAAAATCACCATATCCGTAGTTAACGGAGTAGTTGAATGTCAAACTCCACGGAAAATCCCATTTGGCATACCCGTCCGGATTCATTTCTACACCATTAGACGTTTCGCCTTCCGACGAAGATGAAGAATCACCGTTATTATTGGCATACTGGTTTACAGCCTCGGGCTGTTCTTCTTTTGAATTATCCTTGTCCTTGTCTTCCTTTTTCTTAAACGTCGAATTATTCAATGTATAAGAAAACGACGTTCCTGTACTCGACAACTTGGCAAGGCCTTTTCCGGCCTGTAAACGAGTCTTATTCACACGCCTCGGCGACCCATTTGCATCAAGCTGATAAGTATAAACATCCCATGTAGCCGACAGGTTCAGGTTGAAGTTCTTCATCAAACGTAACGACAACGATGTATTGATATTGCTCCACCGCATCGAGTCGGCCGCAAAGTTATAAGACTGGCTGACTGTGAAATTCTCAATAAGCGACACTTTCTTGACTCCGGTACTGTCTTGGTCGCTTTTCACTTTCATTTCCACATTGTTGGAGAAAGAGAAGTTCACCGATCCTGTCTTTCCTTCACTCACGCTTCCAAACAAGCCGTGGGAAAAATATGAATACTTGCGATTGACAAGTTCTCCCGTGTTAGGATTGGTATAGGCATAAGTACCATAATACCCCCAGAACGGAGAGCTAAAGTCGGGAGCATAGGTAAACGATACCGACGGTGACAATACATGACGTATCATTTGCACTTTGTCGCCAAAGATTTTCCACGGTTTAAAAAATCCATATATCTTAGTATCGAATGAAACCGATGCACTAAAGTCAAAAATATTGTAGAAATTATAAGTTGTGTCCATCACCTCGGCCGAAGCATTAGGATCCCACCTACGTTTTATTTTGCTCGTATACATTCGGTCGTTAAGGTTAACGCTCGGCGTTATGTTTATGTATTGCAGCGCGTTGAATGTAGCCGAAATAGGCACTGTATGCCTCATTCCGTTTCGCCAGTCCTTTATGAGACTCTTCTTGAAAAATTCATTTTGTCCGGCCGTCAATGAATTTTGGAACAGACCGGTATATGACAATTTGATTTTCTCATACCACTTTTCTCCGCCAACCACTCGTTTGCGTTTGAATGGTGCAGTCTGCGACATGGTTATGGTTATATTAGGAAACGACACCGATAGCGTGGAGTCGGATGAACGCTGGGTAATATTGGCAGTAGTCGACAAGCTCCACTTTGAATTGGGGAACTTATAAGTCATGTTGACCGTACTACTCTTGGTATTTTCTGTAAAAGAATTGTCGTAATAACTATCGAGATCGTTACGGCTGTAACCGCTTGTTGCAAAGTTGACACTGGCCGAGAATGTCATGTTTGGATTGGCTTTGGCATCCTGAGTATGCGTCCACGCAATCTTGAAGTTGGTCTGCTTTGAATAATCGGCCGAACCTTTATCACCGGATATAGTAGTCAAATAACTTGCATTGAAGCTTCCTGAGAACTTATAACGCTTGATGTATGAAGACTGAGCCGAAATGCCCCACGAACCCTTAGTGTATATCTCTCCTGTCAAAGCAAGGTCGATGTTATCATTAATGGCAAAGTAATATCCACCATCGCGCAAATAAAATCCTCGGTTATAATCATCCCCAAATGTCGGCATGATTATACCTGACGAATATTCTTCACTGAATGGAAAAAAACCGAACGGGATGGCAAGCGGCAACGGCACATCGGCAAGCACCATGTAAGCAGGCCCGACAACAATGTCTTTCTTCGGCCTTACTTTCGCTTTAGTCAATTGAAGATAAAAGTGAGGGTGTTCATGATTGTCGCATGTGGTGTAACGTCCGCTCTGGATGTAATATTCGTCATTCTCCATCTTTTTAGTCTGACCACCTGTAAGGAATCCTTCACCCTGTTGTGTCACCACTTCGGTAATATATCCTTTTTTGCTCTTGAAGTTATAGCGCATGGTCTTAGACTCATATTCGCCACTCGGATCCTTGAAAACAGGCATTCCTTCAAGCTCGCCGGTACTGTCGGGACGACCTATCGCGTAAACTTCGCTGTTGTCCATGTTCATTTCTATCTGCATGGACTTCAAGTTTATATCGCCATAATTAACTTCGCTTGAACCAAACATCTTGGCATTATTGCGCCCGTAAAACACAAGAGAGTCTTTTGCCGAGAATTGCACACTGTTGTCAAGATCCACCATTCGCTTCACAAATCGTTCTTTGACTGGCGGCAACGAGTCACGACGCAAGCTGTCCACGGCCAGTGAATCACGCTTGACGACTGAATCATTGGGCATGAAATACTTTTGAGTTATAGAATCGACAACTCCGAGCGAATCGATAAATGCCGAGTCGGCTCGAGCAATTATTTCGGCAATGCTGTCGGCCGATAGCACATCAACCGAATCGGGAATTAATGCTTCCGTTTCGCTACCATCACTCTGCGACGCGGCAGCACGCCGCACCGTATTGCAAGCATGGCATATAAACGACAGAATAAAAAATGCAATTATGTATTTGCCAATATTTTTCAACTTATAGCTTTGCGAAACGTTGTGCAAAAATACGAATTTACATCCATTATCGCACAATGTAGATAATAATTAATGTTATTTCAAACCTCAAACCGGTTTTCGGGCATACATGAAATTATTGGTTAATACCGATTTTCTGTTTCTGCCCATTCATAATGCGCTAATTAAGCACAGATCGGCAAAAAAATCACCCGGCAGAAACATAAATCCTAACCGGGTGCAAAAATATAAAATTATGAAACAAAGTCGAAATTCCTTTTAAATCTTTAACAGCAAAACGTACAACTCAAGCATTGCGGCTGGCACGCTTACGCTCGTTTTCATCAAGGATAATCTTGCGCAATCGCAAGTGATGCGGCGTAACTTCAACATACTCATCCCCCTTTATGTATTCAAGAGCTTCTTCGAGACTGAATACCACAGGAGGTATTATTCGAGCCTTGTCATCGGCACCCGATGCACGCATGTTGGTCAATTTCTTTGACTTGGTAACATTTACTACAATATCGTTTTCCTTTGCATTCTCCCCGACTACTTGGCCGGCATATACCTCCTCTTGCGGGAAGATGAAGAAACGCCCGCGATCTTGCAATTTGTCGATGGCGTATGCATAAGCCGTACCGCTTTCCATTGCAATAAGCGACCCGTTGGTGCGACGTTCTATTTCACCCTTCCACGGTTGATATTCAAGGAAACGATGCGACATTATGGCTTCCCCTGCCGATGCCGGCAGCACATTGGTACGCAATCCTATTATGCCTCTCGACGGGATATTGAATTCCATCTGTATGCGGTCGTTTTGAGTCGTCATCGTAACCATTTCACCGCGGCAGCGAGTTACCATGTCTATAATCTTGCTCGAATATTCCTCGGGCACATTTATCGACAACAACTCAACAGGCTCGCACTTATGCCCATCAATTTCTTTTATGATTACTTGCGGCTGACCCACTTGCAATTCATATCCTTCACGACGCATGGTTTCGATAAGCACGGCCAAATGCAGCACTCCGCGTCCATAAACGATCCATGCATCATCGCTTTCGGTTCGTTCCACGCGCAAAGCAAGATTCTTGTCAAGCTCGCGGCGAAGACGCTCTGCAATGTGCCTGGAAGTCACATATTTTCCATCTTTCCCGAAGAATGGAGAATCATTTATGGTGAATGTCATAGACATTGTGGGCTCGTCTATGGCTATGCGAGGAAGCGATTCAGGGTTGTTGACATCGGCAACGGTGTCCCCTATCTCGAAACCTTCAAGCCCTACAAGTGCGCAAATATCGCCCGACTTGACCGACTGCACGCGCTTGCGCCCCATACCTTCAAAAACATGCAATTCCTTGATGCGTTGCTTGCTTATACTTCCGTCTTTCTTGCACAACGCGATGTCCATGTTCTCCTTTATCTCGCCACGATGCACACGACCCACGGCTATACGTCCAACATAAGAAGAATAGTCGAGCGATGTGATTAGCATCTGTGCATCACCTTCCAGCATTTTAGGTTCAGGTATATACTTTATGATGGCATCAAGCACTGCGTTGATGTTGTCGGTAGGCTTTCGCCAATCGTCGCTCATCCAATTTTGCTTGGCCGAGCCATATATCGTAGGGAAATCGAGCTGATCTTCGGTTGCATTCAAATTGCACATTAAGTCAAACACCAATTCTTGCACTTCATCGGGGCGGCAATTGGGCTTATCGACCTTGTTTATAACGACAATAGGCTTCAGACCTATCTCTATGGCCTTCTGCAACACAAAGCGAGTCTGCGGCATCGGACCTTCGAATGCATCCACAAGCAACAAACAACCATCGGCCATGTTCAACACACGTTCAACTTCGCCTCCAAAGTCGGAGTGTCCCGGAGTGTCGATTATGTTGATTTTGTATCCATTATAATTTATGGACACGTTCTTAGAAAGGATTGTTATCCCTCGCTCTCGCTCAAGATCGTTGTTGTCGAGTATAAGTTCACCTGTATTTTGATTTTCCCTAAAAAGATTTCCCGCAAGCAACATCTTGTCGACCAATGTCGTTTTGCCATGATCGACATGAGCGATAATAGCAATATTCCTTATCTTTTGCATATAGATTTTGAAATTTCGGGTGCAAAGGTAGTGAAATATTACAAAAAGAACACCATGAAACCAATAAAAAGAAAAAATAAAAAACAAAAATGTATCCTTCAGGTAATTTATTTGAAAAATATTGCTTACCTTTGCAAACCAAATTTTATTAACATCAAAAACTTAACAGAAAAATGTATTTGGATTCTGAAAAGAAAAAAGAAATCTTTGGCACATACGGAGCCAGCAATACTGATACTGGGTCGCCTGAAGCTCAGATTGCATTATTCTCAATCCGTATTGCCCATTTGACTGAACACTTGAAGTCAAATCATAAAGATTATACTACTGCTCGTTCATTGAAGAAGCTCGTTGGTAAGCGTCGTCACCTTCTCGACTATCTCATGAGAAAAGACATCAACCGCTACCGCGCAATCATCGCCAAGAAAGAACTTGGTATCAGAAAGTAACAAACGAACGACAAAGAACTAAACAAAAAGTGAGGCAAATTCTGCCTCACTTTTTGTTTTTATACCTCTTCCTGTTTCAAGGCACAATAGCGCACTCCGTCAATTTAACATGCACGCCCTTTTACACTTGAAAAATTTCTTATACCTTTAGCACCAAAATAAAAAATTAAGTGTATGAAAAACCTCACATTGCTTGCCATTGCAATTTCAATAGCATTATGCTTGCAAGCTCAAAGCAAATTATCGCCAATGGCACGACACTGCCTTGAAACGTATGGCATCAACGAATCAACAAGCCAAAACATAAATTTAATCAACGCGAACCAAACTATAAACACACTGGAACTGACATCAACAGGTAATCAATATGACAAACTCTCGGCAAAATGTATATTGACCGTCAACGACATCTCCATGATTGACTCCCTGTCTTCTCTCGGGATAAAAATATGTGCAAACATTGGAGAAATAGTCACAGCCGAAATTCCATTAAACATGATAGACAATGTGGCACAGTTTGATTTTATCGACCGAATAGACATTTCCCGACAAATAAAATTGTATAATAACATTGCCCGACAAATGACAAATGTCGATGCCGTACATTTAGGAACAGGGCTCAAGCAATCCTATACCGGCAACGGCGTACTCCTTGGAATCGTCGACTCTGGCATACAATATGACCACATCAATTTCAAAGATGACGAAGGACAGTCGCGCATAGTTGAAGCAATGTGCAACGGTATCACATACTCTACTCCGGAAGAAATCGCAATGCTTGAAACCGATTCGCGCTCATTGGCCCATGGCACACATACTGCAGGAATCGCAGGCGGCAGCTACAGCCTGAACGGCTTGCAGGGAATGGCACCTGATGCCGACCTTTACCTGTGTGGTATGGCAAGCCTGTATGAAAGCGACATAATCGAAGGCGTCGAAAAAATATTTGATTATGCTGAAGCCCATGACATGCCTGCCGTGGTGAACTTGAGCTTAGGATCCGACCTTGGCCCGCACGACGGCTCATCAGCTATTTGCCGAGCCTATGAACAACTCTCGGGCGAAGGCCGAATAATAGTACTGGCTGCCGGCAACAGCGGAGACCTTGATTTTCACGCCCATGGGACATTGCAAGAAGAATCGAGCGGCGAGCCTCAACTGAAAACAATTATTGAATCGACTTATGGCTCCTCATACTCCGACTACATAGGCATATACAATCAAAACAACAACCCTCTTAAATTGCGCATTTCAGTAATTGACAATCACAACAACACCCTTGCCCGTTCCGAACTTATTGACTTTGGTTCGGAATTTGATACTTATGCTCAATGGACCCTCAGTGAAAGTGAAAATGCAAGTGAATTTTCAAGGTATTTTTCATTTGGAGGATTCAGTGGAGGAGACTTATATGTATATCCTGACCTAAGCAACAATAAATACAGCCTCACAATAGCTGCACAAATATCTTCGACATCCATTTTCTCGACCTACCGCATAGGAGTGGAACTATATGGAGTCCAAGGCGACGAAGTACACATGTGGACCAACGGTTACTCGTATTTTACCAATGGCGGTGACAGACAATTCATAGACGGGGACACCGAAATCGCCATGAGCGATGACTGCACGGGCAACGGCACAATTTCGGCCGGTGCATATGCTTCGAATGGCGGCCCGTTCCGATACCTCAACGGCACTGCTACATCTTTGCAGAATTTCAACAGAGGCGACATTGCCTATTTTTCAGGTTCAGGAATCGACCTCAACGGCATCAGCCGACCCGATGTCACTGCTCCTGGATACATGGTCGTTTCGTCAATGAACTCCTATTACAGCACAAGCAGCAGCGAAATGACAAGCCAAGTGAGAGACGGAGGAAGCACCTACTACTGGGGGCCAATGGCTGGCACGTCGATGGCTGCTCCTGTCGTGAGCGGAATAATAGCATTGTGGCTTGAAGCCAATCCAAACCTCGACTGCGAAAGAATTAAAAAAATCCTTTACGACACAAGCATACGCGATGAATATGTGGAAAATAACCCTGTAAAATTCGGAGCCGGCAGGATAGACGCTTTTGCCGGACTTGTAAGCATCTTGTCGGGCGGTGTTGGAGACATCTCCATCGACCAAAATCGCGTGTTGGTATCCCCCAACCCGAATAATGGGACATTCAAAGTGTTTGCACAAGGAGAGGAACAAATTCTACTCACAATTACCGACACAAGCGGAACCATCATTTACAACTCATATTTCTCCTGTGACAATGACGCTATTGATGTGGACTTACAAGGCGACATAACTCCTGGAATTTACATAGTGAACATAAAAGGTGAAAAGCTCAACAGCAGCACGAAGATGATTATTAAATAATCTCATTTTTAGGGGGGGAATCAAAATATATTTTGGCTCACCCTCTCCATTTGAATCATAAGAACCACATTTTTTCATAGTGAAGGATTATCACAAAAAATCAATCTGACTTTATTCTTTTTAATACAATTAATAATGGATTCCATTGATATTGTATTATCAAAGCTGAAATCCACAATAGCGCATCTTTTACATTTTCCACATCTTCAAGCAACTTTCGTGATTTTGCATATTGCTTGATTTCCAACTTCAAAGATTCATCTTCTTCATCAATATAGCCCATGTCTTCTAATGTAAGTAAATTTTTCGCGAAAATAAAATCAGATTCTGTCGTCAAATCTTATTGTCGCACACAAAATAAAGGACATGTCATGCCAAAGTGCGACACATGTAGCAAATAAATGGATAGTTCATCCCGATGAAGCGACATCAGATGGAATAGGGTTATTTTTTCTGCCATTTGATATACTATTGTTACAATAATTAATTTACTTTGTAAATTAAAATGAAATAATCAAAATCATGGCAAAGAAACAAAAAACTCCACCTTACTTGGAACGAGATATCAGTTGGATGTTTTTCAACCGCAGGATATTGCAGGAAGCTACACGAAAGCATGTGCCTCTGCTTGAACGTCTTTCATTCCTTGGTATTTACTCCAACAACCTTGATGAATTTTTCCGCGTCAGGGTCGCCACACAAAGCCGCATTGCCGAGTGCAATACCAAATCGGCAGCAAAAGACAGTGAACGCGCTACCAAAATTATCAAGCAAATAAACAAGCTGAACTCTAAATACAGCCACGACTATGAGGAATCGACAAGAATAGTGACCCAAGACTTGCGTAACGAAAACATTTTCCTTGTCAATGATTCTGAAATATCCGACGAACAACTGGCATTCATTCGCCAGTACTATCGTGACAACCTTAACGGATTCATAACCCCGGTATGGCTATCAGCGATAAAGATGCTCGACAATGAGTCGGACGAAAATATTTACATGGCCGTCAAGTTGAAAACCAACAATAAGGAGCATCAAGTCACAGGATACGCATTCCTTGAACTTCCGGTCAATGTGACAGGACGATTCGTAACACTTCCTGAATGCAACGGCAAGAAATATGTCATGTACCTCGACGATGTAGTGAGGTGCTGCTTGCCAATAGTGTTTGAAGGTCTTGGCGTCACCGACTTTGAAGCATACTCATTCAAATTTACCCGTGATGCCGAAATGGAGATTGACAACGACTTGAGAACCGGAACTTTGCAAAAAATATCCAAAGGCGTGAAAAGCCGTAAGCGTGGACAACCGTTGCGCGTTTTATATGACTCAAACATGCCTAAGGACTTGCTAAACCGAATAATCAAAAAGCTGAACCTCGACTCGCTCGACACTATTCTCGGCAGCGGACGATATCATAACCACAAGGATTTCATGAAATTTCCCGACTTCGGAAGAAAAGACTTGAAATACCCCAAGTGGTATCCAATACTGAAAAAAGAGCTTGACGGCCCTGAAAGCCTACTAAAGAAGATTCAAGAAAAAGACCGCTTTATCCATGTACCCTACCACAGTTTCGACTCATTCATAAGAGTACTTCAAGAAGCGGCCATGAGCAAAAACGTAAAAAGCATCAAAATAACGCTTTACCGTCTTGCAAAAGAATCAAAAGTAGTAAAAGCTCTCATCGGCGCAGCCCGAAACGGCAAAAAAGTCACAGTGTCGATAGAATTGCTTGCACGCTTTGACGAAGCATCCAACATAAGCTGGTCAAAGACTATGCAAGATGCCGGCATAAAAGTGATATTCGGAGTGGAGGGATTAAAAGTTCATTCCAAAATAACTCACATAGGAATGGTTTCCGGGCCCGACATTGCATGCATCAGCACAGGTAATTTCCACGAAGGAAACGCACGCAGCTATACCGATTGCATGCTCATGACATCGGCAAGACGCATAGTAAAAGACGTAGATGCCGTATTCAACTTCATCGAGCGACCTTACAGCCCGGTACAATTTAAAGAATTGCTTGTTTCGCCCAATAGTATGCGCAACCGCTTCAATTCCATAATCAACGACATGATTAAGAAGAGCCAAGCCGGAATAAAGACAAGCATAAAAATAAAAATCAACCATATTACCGACCGAATGATGGTGCAGAAACTATATGAAGCATCATGCGCCGGAATAAAAATCGACTTGCTCGTGCGTGGCAACTGCTCTCTTGTACCGGGAGTGCCGGGGGTGAGCGAAAATATTTCCATAACAGGCATCATCGACCGCTTCCTCGAACACTCACGAATCTTCATTTTCACTGCCGGCGACGAGGATCGTATATTCATGGGGTCGGCCGACTGGATGACCCGCAACCTCGACAACCGTGTGGAGGTAATCACGCCAATCTATGACCCCGACGTGAAAAAGGAACTAAAACGCATCGTGGAATATGGCTTGCGCGACAACATGCAAGGCCGCATAGTGGATGGTAAGGGCACCAATGAATTCCCACTGATCGAAGATGGCCAAACATTCCGCTCTCAAGAAGAATTATACAAAGAATATTACGAAGAAAACGAGCATTTCACCGACTTGCCTGCCGCACCCGGCTCCATTGCCAACGATTAATATATGGATGCAGGCCGAGCCACTTTGACTGCAAACAAGATTTATTCAATATTAAATATAAAACACATCATAAATTCATGGCTTCAGAAAATAAGAAAAAGAAAAACGCCAACTATGCGGCAATCGACATTGGCTCAAATGCCGCACGTCTGCTCGTGAAGCACTTGGACAAAGACGACAATGGCAACCCTAATTTCACAAAGGACATCTTATTGCGTGTCCCGCTAAGATTGGGATTTGACGTATTCAAATTGGGCCGAATCTCCGAAAAGAAGGAGAAAAACATGATACGGCTCATGAAAGTTTACAACAATCTCATGAAAATTTATGAAGTCGACAAATACAGGGCTTGTGCCACTTCGGCCATGCGCGACGCAAAGAACGGTGCCGATATCATAAAGAAAATAAAAAAGGAAACCGGCCTTGAGATTGAAATCATCGACGGGCAGGAAGAGGCTCAAATGGTATACAACAACCACATCGAGTGCATGGAAGACCGAAATGGCAATTATATGTATGTCGACGTGGGTGGTGGAAGCACAGAAATCAACTTGCTCTCGCAAGGACAACTCGTGTGCAGCCGTTCATACAACATAGGTACCGTGAGAATTCTTAATGGAGCCGCTACCGAGGCCGAATGGCAGCGTCTGCGCAACGACATGGCGCAAATTGCCAACGATTACAAGGATACCAACATCATAGGCTCGGGCGGAAACATAAATAAGCTATACCGAATGCTCGATGACAGTCAGAAAGACAAGAAACAGATGCGGATGCCAATCGACGAATTAGGTAAGTTGCATGAAAGCCTGAAAGCATTATCGGTGGAAGAACGAATGGAGAAATTCAAGTTAAAACCCGACCGTGCCGACGTTATTGTTCCTGCCGGTGACATTTTCCTCACCATTGCATCAATAATAAACGCCAAATACATATATGTGCCGGTAATTGGATTGGCCGATGGCATCATCGACAGCCTTTATGCCAAGGATATCGCAAAATAAAAATTCTGCATGTTAAAATATGTAGCATATGTTCAATGCTGCTCGTGTAATGCTGAACTTGTTCTTTGAATGAGATTTTGATGCCGCGCTCGCATAATCCGATGCCGCGGCATCTTTCTTTTCGTAATCGACATGTGCATATCCCATGCCCAACTCGGTTTCGAGCGCAAAATGCTTACCAAAATTGAACCTGTGACCATATACTATGCCTGCCGAATAAAGATTGCCATCATACCTGAAACGTTCAAGGTTACCTCCAAGAGGCTTCAACTCTCCTATATCATAATCGGCATAACCTATATATGCTCCTATATAATCACGTCCCTTCTCGTTGCCATTAATCCAATACTTAAGAGTTGCTGCCAATGCCGAGTGTTGCAAGCTGCCAAACCCCGGGATCCAATAATTCCCACTGTAAGCTAATTCGGCTGACAACCATTTACCGGCAGTCATCTCAAAAGCCAAATTGGCCGATGCAGTTGCCAGCAAGAGCGCATTTGTTTTTATGACATACCAATTATGGCGCCGTTGTGGCTCTTGCCCACCGTCTGGCACAGTCATAGCCGGCCTTATATCAGCAATATTGACAGAACCAATGCCATGGCTCAATGGCAGCATCTTCCCAGGCTCCGGAACCTCCCGTTTTACAATCCTATCCTTTTCTCTCAATGCTTCAGCAGCTGCCTTGCGGCGTTCTTCTTCAATCGCGGCAATCCTTCTCTTGCGTTCTTCCACTTTCCTTTTATCCAAAAATACATAGAAACCTTTACCCGACTTCTTATAACTGAATTCCGTACCTGCAAGCAACGCACCGAGCCGCTGTTCTATATTACCTACATATGGAATCTTGTCAACCAAGACTCTGCCTGTTAACGTAGGGCTGTAAGAAATCATTACCCCAAACTCCGTGGAATATTTTTCTATAACTGCCGACAGCTTCGTTCCGGCAAAGATTCCGGACTGCACACTCACCATTAACAAGATGGCACACAACAATTTTCTCATCTTATTCTGCTTATGGTAATTTCATCGCCCGACATTTTATATTCAAATCCACATGACCCGAAAACCATGTCAAGCGACAAATTCATGTCATCGGGATAAACAACTCCTGTATATTTCTCGTCCCGGCAAGAATGTTTGTTGATAACAGTAATGCCAAATACCCTTTCCATATCGTCTACTACGTCCATCAACGATGCCGCATTATAATAGATGGGGCGTATTTCTTCCTCGACGATGGACTTCTCCTCAATCTTAAGTTCCGGCTTTTTCACCTCAACGCGTGTCATTACGGCCTCCTCTCCTTCGGTCAGAACGAGCGACATCTCTTCGTTCGATGCCGGAATAAGTTCGACTTTGCCACTATGGCACTTGACCATCATGGAATCTGGGAAAACTGAGACATCGAACGTAGTTCCCAATACCGAAACATCACCTACATCGGTAGTGACAACAAATCCGTCGCCTTTAGTCACGGCAAATCGTGCCGCACCGTTTTCAAGTTCTATTTTACGACCCATTACATGCCATAAATAATGGCGATAATTGAGCGTGCTACCTTTCTTAAGCAATACAACCGATCCGCACGGCAACACCAGCCTGTCTCCGTCTAAACCACCCGCAACCGTGACTTCTCTTGCAACATACATCATGCACGCCACTACAACCGCAGCAGCACAACACGCGCAAACACGCATTATACGCCTTCTCCGAACAGCGACGGCCAGCTCCTTCATGCGGCTTTTGGCTCGCTCCCGGACTATGATTTCACCAAGTTCCTCTTTCCGTAAAAATATCTCGTTCTTCAACGGGAACTTACTCTTGTCAAATTCAATGTCACCCATAAAAAGCTACTCGATACTTTCAAAAACCATAAAATTCTTTCATTCCCAACATCATTATCAATGTCGCTTCGCCAAAGAACTTCATTAATTCCTTGTTTGAGCGCAGCCGCGACAAGGCATTGTTGATGGTATTGTAAACTGTGCGTTTGCTCACTTTCATTATATCGGATATTTCATCCGTGTCAAGCCCTTTATAGTAACGCAGATACAACATTTCACGCTGTTGCCGACTCAATTTGTCCAGCTCCCTCTTGAATATAAGCAGGCCTTCTCGTTCTTGCTCATCATGTATCAAACGGCTCTCCACATCAGGCTCAAGCGTGAAATCATAATCCATGCCATTACTCTCATCAAACTCGTTGACGTTGCGCATCGGATTACGTTGCAACTCGTTTACGAGCAAATTTTTCAACGCCTTACACAAATAGGCAGTTAACGATTTGGGAGCAGATATCTTTTTACGTTTTTCAAATATGTTTAAGAAAAGCGTTTGAATGGCATCCATCACAACCGCTTCATTATCTATAATCTTCATCCCATAGCCATACAAAAGCTCACTGTATTTATCATACAAGTTCCTGAAAGCTGTTTCATTCCCGGCTTGTATATCCGACCATGAAATGTACAATAATCCATTCATACTAAATGACACACATTTTGTGATATTTTACCATGACAAATGGCAAGATAATCAAAATATTCCTTAAATAACTCCTTCTTACCGGCACATATGCTGAAACATCTCTTCTCATTCGAAAATTCAGTCTCATGATATAGGTTGATACTAATATTTCTTATACGAAAGAATCATGCTTTTTTGCAAATCCAATAACATTTGCAAACTCATGCAAAATTACCCCATCTGACACTAACTAAAGAAAAAATCAAAAAATTTTATTTTCCCTTTGGTAAAAAAAGATGTTCCTTGTGTCATATTAATGCATGGGGACAAATAAACATCTTCCGTGTGAAGAATACGGCTTTCTCCATGTACCGATATAATGCTGAATTAGATGTAATTGGATAACATATGTGTAGACGTTGGTCTGATGTGAATCAGGTCAACGTTTTTTCATGTCGTGACACCATCATAGATGCTACTTCATAAAGAAACATGAACGACAATGTGACGGGATATGTCTGAATGTAAATTATTCCATCGCGTCTGATGACACTGAATCGACATATCCCGTCACATTTCCTATTCGCACTATACCAGGTTGAAATTAAATAATTTCCACATTTTTGGCATTTATCCAAGCTCTGTGTATGTCATCGGCTCTCACATCGAGCCATTTTTCTTTTTCCCCGGCCACGCTGTTTGAAACAGAATCTATTACTTCAACTTTTGTACCTTCATTCAACAAAAACGCCTCTTCAGTCTTGTCCTTTGGTGTTCTTGGTGATGTGCTCAAAGTTGCCGATGGCACAACCACTATGGCTCTGTTATGATTAGAAACCTTAGATTGAACATAAAATGCACACACATTTGCCAAAATCGAACATATCAACAATATGCCTCCACCGAAAAATCCGATTTTACGCACTATCACGGCATTCATGAATATATACACTACCACCGCAACAAGGAATGCCAAGAAACATGCAATTCCTATTTTGCCCCATGTTGATGCCGACTGACTTCTTACTGCTTCATCAAGAGAATCTTTCCAATAGGTTGAACCGCGGTCTATGCTGAGGTTTGCCTTGTCCTTGACAAAATCAAGATTGCTGCGAGCATCTTGGTTGCTCGGATCAAGAAGCAACGCACGCTCATAATACAATATAGCCATGCCGCTCTTGTCAAGTTTATAATAAGTATTGCCTATGTTATAGAGCAACTCGCTTGAAGTTCCTTCTTCTTTGGCAGCTTGCTGGTACAATTGCAATGCCTTATTGTAATCATCATTATTATAGGCTGCTTCAGCCTGCTCGGTCAACGACTGGGCAGTAGCCGTCAATATCGAAATGACGGCAAAAAACAATAATGTATATATTTTTTTATTCATAACGGCAATCATTTCTTTTTAATGGTTTCCAACTTGTCCATCATGTCTCCGGCATTGTCAAATACCTCTTTCATGCTCGTATCGGCAAGTTCCGGCGCGTATTGGGCAAATTCGCATTTATCGAGCAATTCCAACAAAGCATTCACATCTTCCTCTTTTACACCGTGAGACGCAAGCACGCTTGAGATATTTTCTTTGTTCAATTCCGAAACAGGTATTCCCAATTTGTCACTCAGGTATCCCCAGATGGCATTCAACACTTCAGCATAGAACTTATTTGAATCATTTGCCGCCAAATAAGATTTTGCCTGCTTCAAGCGTTTCTTGGCCATCTTGTTGGCATGTTTGTTCTTCATCAATGCGACATTTGAACGTGCTTTCAAAGCCTTTCGATAATAAACCAATAACGAAATCAACAATACTGAAGGTATTACATACCACAGCCAATAAGTCCAGTTCTCAACCAGTGACACATGCTCCTTGCTCAACCCAAGATTGCCTGTCTTTATGTGCAGAATATCGGTATTTTTCTGTTCAATGCCATTGTTTTGAGTCATTGCAGCTCCTGATGCCGCTCCTGCTCCCTTAGCCACTGTCAGATCATATTTTGGAGTCGACAATGTCACATATTTGCCTTTCGAAGGATCAAAATAGCTGAATTCAGTACCCGGAATCTCATATTTACCCACATATTGTGGAATGAACGTATATTCGACCGTCGTTGTACCGCTCACTGTATTGCCCGAAGGCTTGGCATCAGAATTACTTTGAGGGTCATATACGTCAAATTGAGGCGGGAAACCTATCTTGGGAGACTTGACATACTTGATGTTGCCACTTCCTTTTATTTCATAAGTATATGTGGCTGCTTCATATGTCTTCAGCACATTCGGTTTTATCTCGGTCGACACAGTAAACTTGCCAACGGCTCCATTGAAAGATGCCGGCTTAGGTTCGGGCAACGCCTTTATATTGATAGATTGAGAATTAGACTTGACCGACAACTTTTTTTCAACTGGTTGACGTATTGTTCCAAACATCGACCTTATCGATTCAAATTGAACTACGGTAACATCGTAATTTCCCGAAGTTATGGTTAACTTGCCCGATTGCTGAGGAAACAGAATACACTTTTTCAACTCGGCAACCATGTAATTTTGCCCATTGATGTGTTCCACATTGTTCAATGACGGAGAAATTGGCAACTCCTCGATAAGGAACCCGTTAAACGATGGTTGCAGAGTGGGCATGAATTGCGAAATCTGATATTTCGTGTACAATTTTATGGTACACACCACTGCTTCCTGTTCATAAGCACTCGACTTAGACAAGTCTATCCTTATAAACAAGTCATTGGCATCAACATCCCTTCCTGCCGATTGGGTATCATAGTTATCAATTCTGACGCCATTTCCGCCCTGCCCCGATGAAGATTTGTCGGGAGGTAATATTTCAAGAGTAAATGGCTTTGTGGTATATTTTTTCCCGTCAGCAGTTATTTCAGCCTTGCCGATATTATATTTCCCGACCTTGTCTGCCCTATAAGTAACAGTATATTCTTGCGAGGTGCTGCTTGAACTCACGCCATTGATCCACTGTGAACTGTAACTGCTTGACACGGCAGGACCGAAAAGTTTTGTGGCACCATCCACTTTCGGCTCCACAAATCCGGTACCCTCCGCATTACGGAGTACAAATGTTATGTTGAACTTATTACCTTGTATGACTTGGCGTGGCGCATTTACCGAAAACGACACCTCTGCCACTACCGAAATGCTTGAAAGCCCGGCAATAAGCACCACCAAACATACTATCCTACCTATGATACTCTTCATATTTTGCATTATATAATAATTCTAATCCCAATCGCAAGCATAATCAATAGCTCAATCACCAGTTCTTATCTGTCCGGCTGCGTGGACGCTCTTCTTTGGCTTTTTCCTCGTTTACACGTTGCTGCGTACTTTGTTCGGCATCCTGCATAGCTTTCAATATCTGGTCGATATTTTCCTGACTCATGCCCTGTTGCTGTTGTTGCTGGTTATTCTTTTGTTGCTGTTGCTGCTGTTGTTCTTGTTGATCCTTTTTATCCTGATTTTGCTGTTGTTGCTGTTGTTGTTTCTGCTGTTGCTGCTGTTGCTGCTGTTCTTGTTGATCTTTCTTGTCCTGATTTTGCTGGTTTTGTTGTTGCTGCTGTTGCTGCAACATTTTTTGGGCAAGACGCAGATTTTCACGAGCAAAATCATCATCAGGGTTTCGCCTTAAGCTGTTTTTGTACATTTCAATACTTTGCTCATACTGCTTTTGATGGAAAGCTATATTACCAAGATTGTAATATGCTTTCGACACCAATTCATCATTGTTGGAAGTCTTCACGAGATTACCCAACAGGGTTGAAGCCTGCGACATGGGGTTGTTTGCATCCTTCGTGTCGCTCACGTTGGCTTGCTTCAACAATGTCGCAGCAAGATTGAATGTAGCTATTTCCGAACTCGGATTGGCTTCAAGAGCCTTTTTGTATTCCACCTCGGCCTCGGCATAGCGCTTTTCTTCATAAAGGCTGTTACCACTCCTTATGTAATTTCGCTCGTCGCGAGTAGTATTGTCTTCGGCAAAAACAGCCACGGATGTCATCACGGCCATCACAAATGCCACGGCAATGACGCGCAAAGCTATCATCTTACTTTTTATTCTCGATTCCATTCTTTTTGTTCTCATCTTTAGTAAAGAAATTAATCTTCTTCAACCATGAATTCTTGCGTTCCAAAACGAACATGTCGCCTACGAGAAATATAAGAGCCAGCCAAGCAAAAACCGGGAATTGCTCGCTATTTTGCGAATACACCACTTTTTGCAAATCCGACTTCGCCAATTTTTTCAATTGATCGGACAATTGACCGGCAGCATTCCCGGCATTTCCCGAAACATATATGCCGTCACCGGCCTTGGCTATATCTTGAGCCATTTTTTCATTCAGATAGGTTGTAACGACATTTCCCGAAGCATCCTTCATCCAAGCACCTCCACCCACAGGGATTGGTGCCCCTTTCGGTGAGCCCACTCCTATAACGTTGACTTGTATCCCTTTGGACGCAGCATCTTTAGCTACAGCAACGGCATCATCTTCATGGTTCTCTCCGTCGGTTATGACAATTACCGCCTTTTGCGATTTTTCATTGCCCGAAAAACTGTTCATAGCCAACTTTATAGCCGACCCGATTGCAGTTCCTTGAGTTGAAACCATATCTGTGCTGATGCTGCTTAAAAACATTTTGGCCGAAGTAAAATCGGCAGTTATAGGCAATTGCGTGTAAGCATTTCCGGCAAATACGATAAGCCCTACTTTGTCATCGCCAAAGTTGTCAATTAATCGTTCAAGCAACAACTTTGACCGTTGCAGACGGCTGACGCTTTTAGGATCGTCATTGGATGAAGCATTCATTGAATTGGATACATCCATTGCCACCATCACCTCTATCCCATGCACCTTTACTGTCTGCTCTGTCGCTCCGGCCCGTGGCCGTGCAAGAATAATGATTATCATTGCCATCGCTATGAGTTGAAGCACCAGTTTTATTCCCGGCTTGTACTTTGACACATCGGGCATCAACGATGACAGTACATTCATGCGTCCGAAACTGTTCAGGTTCTTTACCCTTGAAACCCGCGCAAATATGTATAATGCCACTAATACCGGTATAAGCAGCAGTAAATACAAATATTCTGGATTAGCAAAACTAAACATACGACTGTATCGATATTAATCCTTATTATTTTTTAGTTATGGGATGTTGCGTAACAATGTATATCTCACGACTTGGTCGGCCAATACAAGCACAAGCAACAATATTGCCCACGGCATGTAATTATCCTCGGTATGGCTGAAGCTCATGACATCCATACGAGTTTTTTCAAGCTGGTCTATTTCCTTGAATATGTCGTTCAATACATCCTCGTTAGTTGCCCTGAAATATTTGCCACCGGTGCTGTCGGCAATCTGCCTCAATGTGGCTTCATCAATTACTACCGGCAGTTTTTGGTACTCCATCTTTCCGTAGTAGTTAACGCCCACAGGGAACAAAGCCGTACCGTTGCTTCCGACACCTATCGTGTAAATTTTAATTCCATATTCCTTGGCAATTTCGGCTGCTGTAAGAGGAGCCACTACACCTGTATTGTTAGAACCATCAGTGAGTAATATTATGCTCTTTGACTTTGCTTTGCCATTTTTTATGCGGTTTATGGCAGTGGCAATTCCATCGCCTATCGCTGTTCCGTCTTCAAGTACACCTATCTTTATATCCTGCAAATAGTTCATCAATACCGTTTTATCAAGAGTGAGAGGCACCTGTGTAAAACTTTCTCCTGCAAATATCACCACACCTATGTTATCGGTGGGACGACCCGATACAAATTGCATTGCCACATCCTTTGCAGCATTGAACCTGTCGGGATTGAAATCTCTTGCAAGCATACTTGTCGATACGTCCAAGGCAAGGACTATGTCGGTACCTTCGGTCTCGGTCGTCGACCAGCTGTCATGTGTTTGTGGACGGCACAATATCAATATCAGGCATCCTATTGCAGCCAGTTTCACGACAAACATGAAATGCTTCAAATACAGCTTCCACGAATTTCCAATCTTTGCAAAAGGCATTGTCGAAGAAACAAGCAATGTCGGATTGTTGTTTCGATGACGCTTTATATACCATATTACCAATGGTATATATATCAAGAACAACCACAAGTAGTTAGGGTTGGCAAGCTTTATCATCACTTCTTCCCTCCTTTCTCTCCTGCAACAGTTTTTTCTCCGGCATCTTTTGGCTTATCACCATTTTCCGCCTCTTCGGCAGGCTTCTCTACAGGCTTCGTTTCTTCCACAAACGTAACCGCACGCTGGTAAGCGACTTCATTGTCATCGGGCAGTGGCCTTACTTTGGCAAACTTTACGAAATCGGCCATTTCAAGTATTTTGCCCAACTGCTCGTTCACAGCCTTCGTCTCTTCATTCTTGCGCAGTATGGAAATAATCTGGCTTGATGTCATTTCCATAGCATTTATACTGAAACGTCGGTCAATATAATTACGCAATATGTCGGTAAGAACTGTATAATACTCTTTCTCTTGTCCTGCCTGCCACAATTTTCTTCCCTTGAGTTCTTCAAGCTTTTGCATGGCTTCTTCATACGGCGGAACGATTTTCTTTTGAGGAATAAGAGGTATGCGGCCTTTCTTAATCCACTTGAAATATACAAGCAAACCTATAACCACAATAGCAGCTATCAACAAATATACCCACCAGTAATCGGCAATGAAATCAGGCAGGAAATCAAGTAGATGGAAAGGTACTCCTTCCACATTTTTATAATCATGCACATTGGTCAATGTGTCGACATTGACCGGCAGCACTTTCAAAGAAAGCTGTTCCGACTCGAAAGTGTCTTTCCCTACTACATATTGAAGGGGAGGCAATACATATACGCCGGAATCAAACGACTGCAGAATCCAGTCGCACTTTATTTGTATGCGATTATTGCCTATGTCGGCCGTGTCGGCTTGCAATCTGTGAATAATTTCGACAAATCGATTGAGAGTATCGGCATTCTCATTTACAAAAGCCCCGACAGCTCCTTTATCTTGCGATATTTCTATGTGCAGCGCCGTCTGTTTCCCCATCAAAAGCACCGTCGAATCGAGCTTTGTGTCAACCACTGTCGGACCAGCCACAATGGCACTTGGCGCAAACCACGCGACAATTGCGAGTATCAATATATTTAGAATCCTATTCATCGTCATAAATTTCGAGCAAATAAATATCATTTTACTTGACACCCCGCCGTTTAAACAAACCCATCAAAGCCTTGACATAATCTTCATCGGTAGCAATCGAAACGATATCGACTGCACACCGCTGTGCAGTTTCATTCATATATAACTGGCGTTCATACCACCATTTGTTATATATCTTGCGAACATTGGATGAACTTGTATTAATCCAACGCTCGGCCCCCGACTCCGAATCGACAACCTTCATCAACCCGACGTTAGGCAACTGGGCTTCTCGCTTGTCATATACCTGGATTGCCGTCACGTCATGCTTATGATTGGCTATTGACAATGACTTGTAATAATCATTACCATCGATAAAATCCGAAATCAAGAATGTGGCACAACGTTTTTTTATGGCACTCGTCAAATATTCGAGCGCATTGTTTATGTTAGTTCCATTTTTTTCAGGAGTAAAATCAAGCAATTCTCTTATGACAAGCAATATGTGTTTTTTCCCTTTCTTGGGAGGAATAAACTTTTCTATCTTGTCGGTAAAGAATATCACTCCCACCTTGTCATTATTTTGAATGGCCGAAAAAGCAAGCGTGGCGGCAATTTCGGCTATCATGTCCTTTTTCTCCATGCCGACCGCACCAAAGTTTCGACTGCCCGACACATCGATGAGCAACATCAATGTCAACTCGCGTTCCTCTTCATAAACTTTCACATACGGGCGATTTTGACGAGCCGTCACATTCCAATCAATATCGCGAATATCATCACCATATTGATATTCGCGAACTTCGGAGAATGTCATACCTCTGCCCTTGAATGCCGAATGATATTCGCCGGCAAAGATGTTTTGCGACAGTCCTCTCGTCTTTATTTCTATCTTGCGGACTTTCTTTAATAATTCTAATGAATCCATCTTAAAGTGATAAGTTTATAAATGACGACTTCTTTCCAGTTCATCCGGTCAAGCCATGGCATGATGCGTAAAGCAAAAGCCCGGGGACGTGCAATATGCCCTAATTAAGGCACTGCGACCTTATCGAGAATCTCGCTGATTATTTCGTCGGCGCTTATATTGTTGGCTTCAGCTTCATAAGACAAGCCTATGCGATGACGCAACACATCATGGCAAACGGCACGCACATCTTCAGGAATTACATAGCCACGCCCCTTCAAGAAGGCATAGGCACGGGAAGCCACTGCAAGGCTTATGGATGCACGCGGAGATGCTCCGAAGGCTATTATGCTTGTCAAGTCATTCAATCCGTAATCACCCGGGAAACGAGTTGCAAAAACGATGTCGACGATATATTTTTCTATCTTTTCATCGACATATATTTTTTGTACGATTGAACGCGTCTCAACGATGTCCTTTGTTGAAATCAAAGCCTGCACGGGCTTGCGGTTTTCCTTGATGTTCTGACGTATTATTTGTTTTTCTTCCTCCTTGTTTGGATAGCCTATCACGACTTTCATCAAGAACCTGTCCACTTGGGCTTCTGGCAATGGATAAGTACCTTCCTGCTCTATCGGGTTCTGTGTGGCAAGAACAAGGAACGGGTCGTCGAGCTTGAATGTCGTTTCCCCTATTGTCACTTGTCTTTCCTGCATGGCTTCAAGCAATGCACTTTGAACCTTGGCCGGAGCACGGTTTATTTCATCGGCGAGAACGAAATTTGCAAATACAGGGCCTTGTTTCACCTCGAAACGTTCTTTCTGCACGCTGTAAACCATTGTTCCCATCACGTCGGCAGGCAATAAGTCGGGAGTAAACTGTATTCTACTGTATTTTGCGTCGATAAGCGAAGCCAGCGTCTTTATTGCCAATGTTTTTGCCAAGCCGGGAACACCTTCAAGCAGCACATGCCCATTGGCAAGAAGAGAGATCAACAAAGAATTAATCAAGTGCTTTTGCCCCACAATGGTTTGATCCATTCCTTGCGTAATCATGTTGACAAAACTGCTTTTGCTTGCTATCAAGTCATTCAGTTCTCGAATATTAACCGATTCGTCCATAATGATTATGTATTATTATTATCTTAATTAGTGTCTCTTTTTTCACATGCAAAATTATTATTTTGAACACTAATAATATAGACAAATCGAGTTAATTTATAATATTTTAAGTTAGAAATGTTAAATCTTTTTACAATAAAAACATGCCATCTTTGCACTCCGCAACCACTACATTGAGACACAGCGGTTAACCTTAACGACTCTTCACAGTCTATCGAAGTTTATTGCTCGTAGGGCTTCATTATTTCTGCGGCTTTTTCAATAGCAGCATTCAAACTTTCAGGATTATTTTTATCTATGCCATATTTTTCGGCAGGAGGTATCACTACTACTGTACCTGGGGGAATTGCATTTGGATTTCCAAGAAAATCTTTATTTTCTTCGTAAATATATACCCAGAAATGATAATCACCATAATAGGTGCGCGACATGCTTGTCAGGAAACGGCTGCGGCTTATCGTGTCATATCTTAAAACTTGCGGCTCTTCTTTAACTTCAACAACCGCAGAATCAGCAGCGACATCTGTCGTGTCGACTTCTTCCGAAACACCATCAACAGCCAAAGCAACAGATTCCGTCACATGCTTGCTCGAAGTCGTAGCATTGTTACTTGTAAACAACATATATACATACATGCCGATTCCGACTATCAAGAGCATTGTAATCGAACCACACAAGAAACCTTTTGCAAAAGACTTTCTTTTTGAGCGATGCCGATAATGCCTTGAATATCTATAATACCTGCAATTGTCACAATCCGAGTCATCATCCTTATTAACAGAATCCTCATTTTCATCATCATGCTCATCGCTTCCGCATATCGACTCTTGCTCATCGCTTGTTTCAGAGTCACGCTCATCGTTTCCCTTCAATTCATGCTCATTGTCATCGTGCTTGCTTTCTTCAATGACGGCATTGTCGTCAACTACAGGCAGACGTTGTTCATCGGTAGCGATTACTTCCCCTTCAGCATTATCATTCGCATCCTCTTGTTCACTTCTTTTATTCTGGTTAAATGGTGGAGGAACAATTGCATCTTCCTTGACATCGGTAGCAATGGCAACATCCTTGTCAATCACAATTTCTTCCTTTTTTTCTGTTTCTGCACTATTGACATTAAAGGCAGTTTCGGCAATTTCCGGCTCAGCTTTATCATACGATGACAATTTGCGCAAGTCATCATCACTCAAATCATCGCTCAAGATTACCGTTTCAAAACTTGCAAATGGCGTGTTTATCGCATCGGCAAGGGACTTGTCGGGAGAAAAGCTCACCTTAACATGACCCGGAATCTGCATTTCCTCGCCAGTATTCACATTGACGCTCTTACGCTCGCCTACCTCAACCAGCTTAAACACTCCGAAATTCTTTATTTTAACATTTTCTCCACGAGCTAAAGCATCTGTTATTGTAGCAAACAATTCCTTTAGGAACGCCTCACTCGTTCTCTTGGAAGTATTTGTTATCGTTGCAACTGCATCTACCAGTTCGGGGAATGTTATTTTCTTGTTCATTTTATAAAGGATTCCTGATAGTTTTGAAATAGTGTCGTGTTTTTTGTTTAAACGCCAATGGATTAGACCGAAGTCATGCAACAGACAATCAACGCAACTTGTTTTTCAACAATGCACTCGGTCTGAAAGACAAAGCAATCTTTGGAGGGACAAGCATTCGTTTACCCGTAGAAGGATTCACCACTACACGCTCCAATTTCTTTTTAGCTTCAAATGTCCCGAATCCCGGCACGGCAATACTGTCAAGCTCGCCACAACGGGTCTTGACCACCGATATGAATGCGTCTATAAGTTTGGCGATATCTTCAGTCTCTCGATTCATGCGTTTTGCCATCGTATCCAACAATGCTTTATTATCCATGCCTTCTAATAATTCATTACTTTACAAAGATAGTGAAAGGTAAGTGCAATGACAAAAAAATGAACTTGTTCAATTTTTTGTATTGCCGAACCGCATCCTATCTTATACAAAGATATGAAAAGGTGAGCGCAGGACAAACAAAAACAACGTTTTTATGTTTGACGTTGCCGACACATATCTTATGGAAAGGCGACAAAAATTAAATACCAATTTAAAACTTTAAGAACCGTCCTGTCATACTTACCTTATTATCCGCGACTTGTTCCGGAGTTCCCTGAGCGATTATAAGTCCACCCTCTTCCCCTCCACCCGGACCAAGGTCAATCACATAATCACAGTTGGCAATGACATCCAAATCATGTTCGATGACAATTACAGTCGCTCCTAAGTCAAGCAATTGTTGAAATACTTTTATTAGAGTCTGCGTGTCGAGCGGATGAAGTCCTATAGTCGGCTCATCAAAGACAAAAATGCTGTCATCTTGCCTAATACCCATCTCGGCAGCCAATTTCAATCGCTGAGCCTCTCCGCCCGAAAGGCTCGTAGTCGCCTCTCCGAGAGTTATGTAGCCCAATCCTATATGGTCGAGGGAAGCCAAACGCGACTGCAATACTTTATAATGCGACAGCACTCTCTCCGCGTCCGACACATCCATCCTCATCAAGTCTGGCAAAGAATAACTATATCCGTCAGCCGCTTTATAAAGGAATTCCTTTGCCTTCTGCGAATAACGTGAGCCATGGCACTCGGGACATGGAATATCAACATCAGGAAGGAATTGCACATCAAGGCTGACGGTACCTGTACCATCGCACACAGGGCAGCGCAAACTGCCTGTATTGTAGGAGAAATCGCCTGCCTTTACCGACAATTCTTTTGCTGTCCGGGTCTTGGCAAACAACTTACGCAAGTCGTCATGCACATTGGCATACGTTGCCACGGTCGACCGCACATTTGCTCCAATAGGAGTAGAATCGATCAACTTGACGTTCCGTATGCCGTCAGCCGAAATACTTTTCACATGGCCGGGTAAAGGCTCCTTCTTGATGGCAGCTTGAAGAGCGGGCACAAGACTCTCGAGAATGGTGGTAGTCTTGCCCGAACCCGACACACCTGTTATGGCTGTCATGCGTCCTTTAGGTATGCGCAGCTCAAGTGGATGCACAGTATGGATTTGCCCGGTCTTCATCTCAATAGCTCCAATGGAGAACATTTCATCTTGCGAGGCTCGTTTTCGCACTGCACGAATGCTTTTATCGGCAAAAAACGGTCCTATCAATGAATGTGGATTATTTCCCAGCTGTTCCACAGTCCCTTGAGCTATTATTTCGCCGCCTTTGGCTCCGGCTTGCGGTCCCAATTCAATCATCCAATCTGCATTGCGTAAAATCTGCACGTCATGATCCACGAGCAACACAGAGTTACCGTCATCCGTCAAATCTTTCATCACCCCGGCAAGGCCGTCGATATTTATAGGATGCAATCCTATTGACGGCTCATCAAGCACATATATCACTCCGGTAGTTCTATTGCGCACGCATCGTGCCAACTGCATTCTCTGGCGTTCTCCGGTAGAAAGTGTCGAGCCTGCACGATCAAGACTGAGATAAGACAAACCAAGTTCCATGAGCCGCCGTGAAGTATCAAAATACGACTGGCTGATGCTTTGGCACATTGGACGCATCTCTTCGGGCAACCATGTCGGAATATTTTTTACCCATTCATTAAGCCTGCTTAAGGTCATGGTACAGGCTTGAGACAGATTAATTCCGCAAATCAATGGAGCCCGCGCAGCATCGTTCAGTCGTGTACCGTGGCAATCGGGACATATATCCTGCTTCAAGAACTTCTCTACCCTCTTCATTCCTTTGTCGTCTTTTACTTTCGACAAAGCGTTCTCCACTGTGTAAACGGCATTATAGTATGTAAAATCCATCTCAGCCGACACTTCCGAACTTTTACTTTTGTATATTATATGCTTCTTGACGGCAGGACCATGATATACAATTTCTTTTTCTTCGGGAGACAAATCTTTAAATGGCACATCGGTACGAACCCCCATGGCCCCGCACACTTGGGTCATCAAAGTCCACATCAACGAGTTCCATGGAGCCACAGCTCCCTGATCGATAGTCAGATTCGGATTCGGTATAAGCGTCGATTCATCTACGGTCATAACAGTGCCGACACCACCACACTTCTTACATGCTCCACTACTGTTGAACGCCAGTTCCTCAGCCGAAGGAGCAAAGAAACTGACTCCGCATTCGGGACACACAATCTCCCTGCCTGCGGCCACGTTCAACGTTGGTCGGCAATAATGTCCGTTGGGACAACGATGGCTTGCAAGTCGAGAAAACATCAGACGTAAGCTGTTGAGAAGTTCTGTCCCCGTACCAAAAGTGCTGCGTATGCCTGGCACACCTGGACGTTGACGCAATGCTATGGCTGCCGGCACATATAGTATGTCGTCAACATCGGCCTTGGTCGCCTGAGATATGCGCCGACGCGTGTAAGTGGACAATGCCTCCAGATAACGGCGCGATCCTTCGGCATAAACCACGCCTAATGCCAACGACGACTTCCCGGACCCCGACACTCCGGCCACACCGACAATCTTGTTAAGCGGTATGTCGACGTCAATCCCTTTCAAGTTATGAACCCTTGCTCCTCGTATCTCAATTTTATCTTGTTTCATATTTCCCAATAATACATATAATCAATGCGGCACTATCCGCAAAACATGTATGCAAGATACATCTTTTTTCAACATGCTCAACAATCACACAGCCGCATTTTTCTGCAATTTTCAATTTTTCCATTTTCTTACGCATAAATGCCAACTCCATTATGTATGTATTAAACAAGGCATTATGCAACATCATTTACCTTACCACTGCAATATGCATTGCCAACTTTTAAAAAATTAAGGCAAAACTCTTGCATAATAGAAAAAACACTTATATCTTTGCACTCGCAAAAGCAAAATGATGGCGGGATAGCTCAGTTGGTTAGAGCGTCGGATTCATAACCCGGAGGTCTCGAGTTCAATTCTCGATCCCGCTACAAGAAAAAAGAGACTGCTTTAAAAGCAGTCTCTTTTTATTTTACTGACCAGCCCAATTCAATAAACCTCAAATTCACGCAATCTGCACTTTCCGATACTCATTAGGCGATCGCCCTACATTTTTCTTGAATATGCGGTTGAAATGCTGTGAGTATTGAAACCCAAGTTCATACGCAATCTGGCTCACAGTCTTTTCCGTACCGAGCAACAACTCCTTAGCAACGTCGATTATCTTGTTTTGAACATATTCCTGGGCTGTTTTCCCCGTCTCTTTCTTTATCAAATCACCAAAATAATTCGGTGATAAAAATACCTTTTCGGCAAAATACCTTACAGTCGGAATGCCAGATGCCTGAGCCTTGCCACTTTGGAAATAATCATCCAACAGCGCTTCAAATTTTGTCAGCACATCCTTATTAGCTACATCTCGAGTAATAAACTGCCTGTTGTAGAAACGCATGCAATAGTCCAACAACAATTGAATATTTCGGGCAATCAATCGCTTGCTCATCTTGTCAATCGGATGGACAAGTTCCATTCTCACCTTTTCAAGACAATCCAAGAAAATTTCCTTTTCCTCCTCCGACAAGTGCAATGCCTCGTTTGAATTATAAGAAAAAAACGAATATGTCTTTATTTCATGCCCCAACGAAGTCCCTTTTATCAAATCGGGATGGAACAAAATACCTTTTGCCGTAGGCTTCATGCCATCAAGAATTTCAGTCTCGGCAATCTGCCCCGGAGCAAAACTAACCACCGTACCCTCTTGATAATCATAACTCTGCCTCCCATACCTAATCTTTCCACATTTTGTATCCTTCAAGTAAAGGGCATATACGCCATAGTTTATTGTGAAATGAGAAGGGAATTTGGTTGCCTTTGACAAGTCAATTACGCTCACCATCGGATGCAAAGTTTCAAGGCCGAACAACATGTTATATTCATCCACGGTATCCATCTTTATCAAATCGTCCATCACTTATCAAAATTTATATATGGCAAAAATAACACTTATTATTTTAATAGCTAACCCGACTGCTACATAATCTGTAAATGAGATACAAACGACAGTAATATAGTTACAAATGTTCACCATCATCCTGTTAATTTTGCAAAACAACTGATAAACCAATGAATATGAATTCTGGTGAAAAAATAAATCGACGCAAATTCATTAAAAACTCCGTACTGGCAGGAGGAGCAATAATTGCGTCAAATTCAATTCCGGCAAAGGCCATGAGTATTATAGATGTACACAGCAAAGATTCCGTATCGGGAGTTAAAAAATATGATTCACTACTTAAAAATGTATGCGACATCCACATTCACGCCAAACCTGATTCGCGAGAACGGTCTATTGACGAATACAGATTCATGAAAGATGCAATAAAAGCAGGCTACCGTGCAGTAATGTTCAAATCCAATGACTTCAGTTGCCATGACCGCGCCTATCTTATACGCCAAGCACTGCCCGAGGCCGAATGTTTCGGAAGTTTCTGCATGAACCGTGTACACGGTGACAAAGTCAATGCTTACGCTGCACAAAAAGCCGTGGAAACGAGTGGAGGCTTGTGCCGCTGTATATGGATGCCGACTTTGGACTCTTCTTTCCAATATAGGCACGAAGGACGAAATGAGAAAGGAATCCCCGTAATTGACGATAATGGCAATGTCCTGCCCGAAGTAATAAAAGTGATGGAGATTTGTGCCGAGGCCGGCATAATCTTCGCAACAGGCCATTCATCGCCCGAAGAAAGCCTCATCCTCGTAAGGAAAGCCGGCGAAGTAGGAGTTGGACGAATTGTTGTAACACATGCCAATTCATATATTTGGACAATGACTAACGACCAAATCAAGAAGTGCATGGACCTTGGAGCTTTCATTGAATACTGTTATCTGCCTTGCTTATGGGGCGAAGGCACGCAAATGCTACAATATCAACGTCAGAGCATCAAGCAATTCACAGCTTTTACCACTATCGACCCGTCAAGGAGCTTCATTTCAACCGATTTGGGACAATCAGTCATGCCACACCCGATAGATGGCATGAGGGATTGCATTTTAAATTTGCAATCGGAAGGAGTGTCGCAAAACGACATAGATTTAATGGTACGCCATAATCCTGCATGGCTCATAGGTCTCGAAAAATAAAAAACGATAATACTATGGACAGAAGAAATTTCATAAGAAGCGGACTGCTCGCTGCAGCGGCCGGAGCAATCTCAGGGCCGAAAGTTATTGCGCAAGAGGCCGAAAGACATGTTGCAATGGAACAGTTGTCAAAAGAGATTCTAAACTATAACCCACAAATGCAATACCGCCCCATGGGACACACCGGCGTCAACGTGTCGGCCTTGGGCTTCGGCATGTTGCGTTTACCCATGAAAAACGGGCATGTCAACTTCGACCAGACTACACCGATGGTACGTCGTGCTATTGAAGGAGGCGTGAACTACATCGATACCGGACGCGTTTACATCGGTGGAGAAAGTGAACAAGCAGTAGGTAAAGCTCTCGCAGGAGGTTGGCGCGACAAAGTGTATGTCACGTCCAAGATGCCTTGGTGGGAAATGCAGAGCGCTGATGATTTTGAAAAATTCTTTGACATGTCGCGGCGTACTATCGGCACCGACGTGATAGATTTCTACCACATCCACATGATAATGCACCGTGCATGGAAAGATTATGTGCTTCCATACAAGCTGATAGAGAAAATGGAAAATCTTAAGGCGCAAGGGAAAATACGATTCATGGGATTCTCTTTCCACGACAGCCTGCAACTTTTCAAGAAGGTTGTGGAATACACTCCATCATGGGACTTCTGCCTGATACAGCACAATTATCTCGACTACGAATATGAAGCAGGCGTGCTCGGCCCCAAATATGCTGCAGCCAATGGGATGGGACTGGCCGTAATGAAACCTGTGCGCACCGGCCTGCTCGCCAACCTCCCGCAACCCATGAAAGACGCGCTTGTCTCGACAGGGATACACAAACCCGATGCCGAATGGGCTCTCGACTACCTATGGGACATCCCTGAAGTAAGCGTGGCCGTAAGCGGAATGGGCTCAATGAGCGATGTCGAAGAGAATTTGAAATATGCGGCAAAAGCCAAGCCAAACATGCTCACTCCGGCCGAACGTGAAGCATTGGGAGCTGCCATATATGCCTACCGCCACGCGCCGGGACACATCGACTGCACAGGTTGCTATCAATGCATTCCTTGCCCACAAAATGTCGCTATCGGTTACATATTTGCCTATGTGTATAACAATTATTTGGTACACAAGAATCTGAAACGTGCCATATCCGACTACACCGTTTCCATGTCGCCCATCCAACGTGGCGACCCGGCATCTTCCTGCATTAATTGCGGCGAATGTCTTTCAAAATGTCCTCAACATCTCGACATTCCCAATCTGTTGGCCAAAGTAAAAGAGACTATGGGGAAATAAGCACTCGATAAATATACAAATATGGAAACCATAAAATTACATAACGGAATAGAAATGCCGATGGAAGGCTTTGGTGTATTCCAAGTGTCCGACCTTAATGTATGCGAACAGGCCGTATCGGAAGCTATCGCCACGGGTTATCGCCTTATCGACACAGCATCATCTTACAAGAATGAAACGGCAGTTGGTGCAGCAATACGCAAATCAGGACTGCCCCGTGAAGACTTCTTTGTCACGTCAAAAGCTTTCATTAACGAAATGGGCTACGAGCAGACAAAAGCAGCTTTCCGACAGACGCTTGACAATCTTGGATTCGACTACCTCGACCTGTATCTCGTCCACATGCCTTTCGGCGATTACTACGGAACATGGAGGGCGATGGAAGAACTATACAAGGAAGGGCGTATCCGTGCCATCGGTGTAAGCAACTTCCAAAGCGACCGCATCATCGACCTGTGCTACACAGCAAAAATCAATCCGATGGTAAACCAGCTGGAACTGCATCCTTTCTATCAGCGTGAAGAGGAACTTGCCATTTTGCGTGAGTACGGCATAGTGCCGCAAGCGTGGGCTCCTTTCGCCGAAGGGATGAACGGGATGTTCACCAATCCCGTGCTAAAAGGCATTGCGGAGCGGCACGGCAAGACAGTTGCGCAAGTTATCCTCCGTTGGAATGTGCAAAGAGGTGTAGGTATCATTCCGAAATCGGTACACCGCAACCGCATGGAAGAGAATCTTTATATTTGGGATTTTGAACTTTCTGAAGATGACATGCGACAAATCGCCTCGCTCGACCTTGCACGCCCGCAGATGCTCGATCCGCGCAAGCCGAGCGAAGTACATCGCCTGTTCAACTATTTGGAAAATCCCGTAATAACAAGCCTGTAAAAACATATCTATGCCCAAGCGATTATCTATAATCATAGCTTATTTCCTCATATATGTCGTGTGGGGTTCAACCTACTATTTCATAGGTGTTGCCCTAAACGGATTCCCTACATTCTTGCTTGGAGCTTTACGTTTCTCAATTGCCGGAATTATCTTGCTCATTGCATGTATGAGTAGAAAAGAGAAAGTATTTACGCCATCGCTTGTGCGGCGTTCGGCCATAAGCGGAATAATACTTCTTTTCATCGATATGGCCGTGATAATGCTGGCTCAAAGATTCGTAAGCAGCAGTTTGGTGGCCATCGTTGCGTCTTCCACTGCAATTTGGATTATGCTGTTTGATTTCCCCATGTGGAAATGCAATTTCCATAAGCCATTGAAAATAACGGGAATCTTATTGGGGTTCATAGGTGTCGGAATGCTGTATCTTGAGCAGTCCCTCTCCTCTCAAATCTCCACACATCACGAATATGGCATATTAATACTTATTGCGGGATGCATCTCATGGTCATTCGGCACTTTATACACGAAGTACAAGACATCAGATGCCGAAAATACAAATGAATTTGCAGGTTCTGCTTGGCAAATGCTTTTTGCAGGCGGAATGTTCTGGATATGCTCTCTCATGTTCGGCCCTTTGCATGATATTGACATGACGGCAATTCCGGCAACAGCATGGCTGTCGCTGACCTACCTCATCACATTCGGGTCTCTGATGGCTTATTCAGCCTATGTATGGCTGCTCAAAGTAAGGCCTGCCACTGAGGTTGCGACACATGCCTACGTCAATCCTGTAATTGCTGTTGCCCTCGGTGCCGGATTAGGGAATGAAGATGTGACAACGATACAATTGCTTGGATTGATAGTAATATTGCTCAGCGTTATGCTGGTAAACAAAAAATAACTAACGACATTTGAAATGAATCATTCTATTGAAAACGCGACTCCCGTAAAATCGTCCGAACGATATGTAATTCTCGATGCTTTACGCGGATTCGCCTTACTCGGAATCGCACTTGCCAATTTCCCCGAATTTTCATTATACACGTTCCTCAATGAAGAAGCGGCACAAGCGATGCCGTCACACGCCGCCGACCGCATAGTACGTTTCTTGCAATACATGTTCATTGACGGTAAATTTTATACCATTTTCTCTTTGCTTTTCGGCATAGGTTTCTCGATAATCATTTCAAATGCACTGAGAAAAGGTGCCGATGGTTTTCGTGTGTTTTATCGTCGCATGGCAATATTGGTGATATTCGGATTCCTGCATCTCATGTTTATATGGAGCGGAGACATCTTGATGCTATACGCGCTGCTGGGCTTGTTGCTCCCGTCATTCTGCCACTTGTCCGACAAACGGCTGTTTGTTTGGTCTGCAACAATGCTGTTTTTGCCTGTTATTGTCGATTTTATCCAAGAAATATCCAATACATCTTTATCTGCTCCAGTTGTAGAATTACAACAATATTATTGCGCTAAATACGGCATTACCGATGCCAATTTCGCTTATTGGCTTCATGACGCAAAAGACTATTGTAGCGTATTTGAATTCCTTATTCAAGGCGCACTTGTACGCGTTCAAGAATTTATCGACGGGAACCGCTATTTCAAAGTATTCGGACTGTTCTTGCTCGGATTTTATATAGGCAGACACAAGTTATATGCCAATCTTGCCGTGCGACGACACCATCTGAATAAAATATTCACTTTCGGGATGCTCATAGGTCTGCCATTATCTGCCTTGTACGCATGGAGCGGAACGCAAGGGCACCCGTTTGGATTGACGGTACATTCAATATTGTATATGGTCAGTGTATTCCCACTTGGATTTGCCTATGTCGCAGGAATATGCATATTATTCATGAAACATCCTGAGTGGAAAATATTTTCGGTCTTTGCCGCACCGGGACGCATGGCATTAACCAACTATATAATGCAATCGCTGATAGGAATGTTCCTTTTCTATGGCATCGGCCTTGGTTTTGGTTCAGAGGTTGGATTGTGGCACACCGAGCTGATCGTATTGGGAGTCTTTATTTTCCAGATACTGTTCAGTCATCTTTGGCTTGCCGCATTCAAGTTCGGACCTCTTGAATGGATATGGCGGATGCTCACCTACGGCAAATGGTTCAACATCCGTAAATAGATTACAAACATGCGTAATTTGGTTAACAACATATCATGTACGTCACGCTAACTTTGTTGTGTGATAAAAGACGTAGACGAAATAAAAAATGTTTTATCATTTATAACATACTACAATAATATGGATACACTACTAAATTACGACATGTATGTCCCTACTCATGTTTTATTTGGGACAGGGACGCTCAATCAACTTGGCAAACAACCTATGCCGGGGAAGAAAGCATTGATTGTCATTTCAAATGGCAAATCAACCAGAGCCAACGGTTATCTTGACCGCACTGAAGAACAATTAAGACAAGCAGGCGTGGATACTGTCGTTTTCGACGGAGTTTCACCCAACCCGACTGTTTCCAATGTTAATGCAGGAGCTAAAGCCGCTCGCGACAACCAATGTGACTTTCTTGTAGCCTTAGGCGGAGGAAGTGTCATGGACTGTACCAAGGCTATCGCTGTCATGGCGACAAATGAGGGTGAACTATGGGATTATGTACCTATCGGCTCAGGGAAAGGGCAACCGATCGCCGTCAAGCCATTGCCAATAATAGCCATCACGACGACAGCAGGAACCGGCTCCGAGACCGACAATTCGGGTGTCATCACAAAAGAAGACACATTCGAAAAAGCATTCATAGGAGCTCCATCCCTATTCCCCGTGTTATCTATCGTTGATCCCGAACTTATGGCCAGCGTACCGCCGACATTTACAGCCTACCAAGGCTTTGACGCTCTATTTCACAGCACGGAAGGATATATTGCCCGTGGAGCAAACTTAATGAGCGACATGTATGCCTTGACCGCAATTGAGAATATTGCAAAATATTTACCTCGCGCATGTAAAGATGGCAAAGACATTGAAGCACGCACCCATGTGGCATTGGGCAACACGCTGTCAGGCGTGGTAATGTGTCTCACCCTCATCACCAGCGAACATGCCTTGGAACATGCCCTTTCAGCCTACCACCCTGCCCTGCCTCACGGCGCCGGATTGATTATGGTAAGCAAGGCTTATTATAAATATTTCATTGAAAACCACGCTTGCGACGACCGATTCATCCGCATGGCTCAAGCCATGGGAATGCAGGAAGCTACAAAACCTGAAGATTTCTTAACTGCCTTGACTCGTCTGCAAGAGGCCTGCGGTGTCGCCGACTTGAAAATGTCAGATTATGGCATAATTCCCGATGAATTTGAAACTCTGATGCGCAACACTCGCGAGGTGATGGGCGTGATGTTCACCAGCGACCGTGTTCAGATGACCGACGAAGACATTGTAAATGTCTATAAGGAATCTTACAAATAGCCACATACATAAATGACGAGACAGTGCTCAACAAGACGACAAGCATTGTCTCGTATTTTTAATATGATTTTGTCAAGTTATTTCATATTCTGTAAATTTGGTTGCTTTGTCTGTAAAACAGATACAAACACTACTTCTCTCCTTACATATATTTGCAACATCAAGATCCATAATATGAACAAATTTGCCATTATTACTTTTTTGATGTTATTTGCCATTACGACAATGGCTCAAACACAGCAAAATACGACTGACATGAACACCAACACTATCAAACTAACCATCGAGGGCAGAAAGACATTCACTGCCACATTGGTTGACAATTCATCAACTCAAGCATTATTGAAGTTGCTTGACAAAGAAGACATTACAGTGGAAATGGAAGATTACGCAAATATGGAAAAGGTAGGTTCGCTAGGCACACACCTTCCTCGAAACGACCGACAGACCACTACAGGACCTGGCGACCTGATTCTGTATCAAGGCCATTATTTTGTCATCTATTACGACACTAATTCTTGGAATTTCACCCGGTTGGGCAAGATAAACAACGCTTCACAAACCGACTTGAAGACAGCATTGGGCAAAGGCAATGTGACTGTAACAATATCTTTGAAATGATAACACTTTAAATTCACCAACAAATATGAAAAAGATATTATTTTTACTATTAATTTTAGCACTAACTAATACACAAGTTATCATGGCACAAGAAAAAATAACACAGACTGCAGGACACACGCAATTAGGAGAATTTGCTCCAAAATTCGCAGAACTTAATGATGATGTCCTTTTCGGTGAAGTATGGAATCGACCTGGACTAAGCCCTCATGACCGCAGCATGATTACCATAGCGACATTAATTGGCAAAGGTATCATCGACTCTTCATTGACCCATCATTTGCAATTTGCAAAACAAAACGGCGTTACGCGTACCGAAATATCCGAGATACTGACACACATCGCTTTCTATGCAGGTTGGCCAAACGCATGGGGCGCATTCCGCTTGGCTAAAGATGTGTGGGCCGAAGATGCAAAAGGAGACAATGGCAAGGCCGCTTTCCAACGTGAAATGATATTCCCGATCGGAGAACCGAATTCAGCTTACGCTCAATACTTCATTGGCAACAGCTATCTCGCACGCATATCAAGTGAACAAATTCCATTCTCCAATGTCACTTTCGAACCTCGCTGCCGCAACAATTGGCACATTCATCATGCCTCAAAAGGCGGTGGACAGATGCTCATATGCGTGGCCGGTCGCGGATGGTATCAAGAGGAAGGGAAACCTGCCGTACAGATGTTGCCGGGCGATGTAATTCACATCCCTGCAAATGTAAAACATTGGCATGGAGCTGCAGCCGACAGTTGGTTTGCACACCTCGCTTTTGAAATTCCAGGAGAAGACTCTTCAAACGAATGGCTGGAACCAGTGAGCGATGCCGAATACGACAATCTCGAAAAATAATATATTGTCAAATCTTGCATAGCGAAATCAATTTATAAACTTTGACCAAAAAGGTCATGCCAGTTTCCCTTGGCATGACCTTTTTTTTATTTATCGCCCACATTCTGTAAATTAGTTTGTTTTGTCAGTAAAACGTTTACAAACGTTATACATCAATCATCCTACCTTTGTAAAAAGAATAAAAAGACATTGATATGAAGAAACAAATAATACTATGTCTGTTGAATATTGCCCTGTTAGCAATGCCTGTCATGGCACAACGGGCTGTGGACGTTCATACCCACATAATCCTTCCCGAATATATAGAAATGCTGAAGGATAACCATGCCGAACTGGAAGAAACATTTCCACTTCCCGAATGGAACGTCGAAAATCACATTGCATTCATGGATAAGGCTGGAATTGAATACGCCGTGCTGACTCTGCCTGCTCCTCAACCTTATTATGGGAATGCAGTCGAAAGTGCTTCAGTAATCCGAAAGATTAATGAAATTTCGGCTAAAATAAAAAAACAATATCCTGGCCGTTTCAAATTTTGCGCGGCACTCCCGTTGCCCGACGTAAACGCAGCAATCGATGAAGCAATTTATGCGCTCGACTCTCTTGGTGCCGACGGAGTGAAACTTGCGACAAACAGCCGCGGCCAATATCTAGGAGACGAAGAACTCGACACTCTCATGTCGGTGCTAAACGAACGCCATGCGGTAATAATCGTACATCCGCACCGACCTACGCCTTATGCCGAAGAGATTATCGCGACGACCCCTCTCGCAATGAATGAATACCCGGCTGAAACGACTCGCGCCATAACAAACATGCTTGCTCGCAACGTATTGGTACGTTACCCAAATCTCAAAGTAGTAGTTCCGCACTGCGGTTCTTTCCTGCCACTGGCAATTCCTCGCATGAAATCGATTTTGCCTGCCATGGTAAAACAAGGTTACATGCAACCTGTCGACTGGGAAGGGAACATGTCACGACTATATTATGACCTTGCCGGGAATCCGACTCCTGAAGTAATCAGCGTATTGCTCAGCATAACCTCTCCCGAACATATCCTCTACGGCTCGGATTATCCTTATCTTCCCGACAAGGTATTGACAGCCAATTTAAAACGATTGAAAGCCACATTGCAATCGCCCGACTACGACTTTAGCCAATACTTGGACTTGTTTTTACGCGAAAACGCAATTAACCTGTTTAAGTAGTTATCACTTGACAGTGAATTTAAAAATAACACCATACTATATTTTGCAAACACTTAAAAAATTTTTGACATGAAAAAGAATATCGGACCTGTTTTGGCTCTCTATCCTACTCCGGTAGCCGTAGTAGGAACAGAAGTGAACAACAAAATCAACTGGCTGCTTGTAGCCCATGTGGGAATCTTGGGACACGACCGCATAATGCTGAGTATGCACAAGGCTCATTATACCAATCAAGGCGTTAAGGCTTCAGGCAAAGTTTCTGTGAACATCGTTGATGAGAATATGCTCGAGCGCGCCGACTATGTAGGTTGCGTAAGTGGTGCAAAATGCGATAAGTCTAATGTGTTTGAGTATTCTATTGGTGAAGGAGGAATGCCCATAATCAACGACAGTCCGCTGGTTATGGAATGTGAAGTACTGGATAATTATGAAACAGAAACATTCGACAACTTCATCTGCAAAATAACGAATACCTATGTAGAAGAAGACAAACTAAACGAAAAAGGGAAACCCGATTACGACAAGCTCAAGCCCGTATTGTTTGAAATGCCCAACTACACCTATCTACGCACGGGAGAAACAATCGGCAAATGCGTCATGATAGGGAAAAATTACACGCAAAAAATTAATACTCAATACTAAAAAGGTTTAAAAAGACATGAAAAGATTCACTATTCTCGCGACAGTCATTCTTGGACTATTGAATATCACCAATGCTAAAACATTAATAGCATATTACAGCTTTACAAACAACATACACACTATTGCAACTGATTTGCATACGCAGCTGAGCGATGCCGATGTAATAAGAATCGAGCCTGCCGAAGAAGGTTTAGACTATGCTGCAAACAATTACGCGCTCGGTAGCGTATTGATTTCAAATATCAGGGAAAATCCCAATGATGCCACATCCTACCCCGAGATAAAACCAGTAACCGTTGACTTCAGCCTTTATAACGAAATAATCGTGGCAGTCCCTCTATGGTGGAGCAACATGGCCGCACCGATGCAGACATTTCTGTTCCACAACGGTTCTCAAATGGCAGGGAAACGCATTGGGCTTATCGTGTCAAGCGCAAGCAGTGGCATAAGTGGCGTTGAAGCCGATGCGCGACGACTTATTCCTGAAGGCAATTTCGTAAGTCCAAGCCTTTGGATCCGTTCTTCTCAAACGTCAAATTGTCACGAAATGACAGCCGAATGGCTTGAAGAGACTGGCCTTGGGAACGAAGGTTCAGGCATAACCGAAGTAAATGATATGAATGAAGCCGTCATAACTTGCGATGGCAATCTGTTAAACGTAAACTGCTCTTTCGACCGTCTATGCCTTTACGACATGTATGGCATCTTGCGCATTGAAACGTCCGAACAGACCGTCAATGTCGATAATTTGCCTTCGGGTATATACCTTGTTCACCTTCAGCAAGGAAACTCGGCGACCGCATGTCGCATAATGATAAAATAACCTAAATCGAAAAATATGAAAACAAGATTTCTTGGAAAAGACCAATTGGAAGTATCAGCAGTAGGACTGGGATGCATGGGGTTCACACAAAGTTATCCACCATACCCCGATCGCAAAGACGCAATCGACACTATACGCAAAGCTGTTGATTTGGGTGTAACATTTTTCGACACGGCCGAAGTGTACAGCTACTATAAAAATGAAGACCTCGTGGGCGAAGCATTGGCTCCTATGCGCGACAAGGTCGTCATAGCCACCAAATTCGGATATGACCTGTCAGAAACGCCCGATTTGACCACGTCGGCACGGCCTGTAACGTTATCCAGTCGTCCCGAAACGATTCGCAAAGCTATCGAAGGCTCATTGCGCCGCCTGCGCACCGACCACATCGACCTTTACTACCAACACCGCGTCGATCCCAATGTCCCAATTGAGATAGTGGCCGAAACCGTGGCCGAACTCATAAAGGAGGGTAAGGTGCTGCATTGGGGATTGTCAGAGGCTGCACCGTCCACAGTACGCCGGGCTCACGCCGTTTGCCCATTGACTGCGGTGCAAAGCGAATACTCTATGTGGTATCGCAAGCCTGAAGACGAATTGCTCCCGACTTTGGAAGAACTTGGCATCGGATTCGTGCCATTCAGCCCGCTTGGCAAAGCTGCATTGACCGGACGCCTTAATAAGGACACTAAATTTGACACTACCGATTTCCGCTCTACGATTCCACGATTCCAAGGCGACAACTTCAAACATAACATGGAACTGGTAGCATATGTGGAAAAGATTGCCGTTCAAAAAAACACTTCGCCGGCACGCATCGCCATCGGATGGTTATTGGCACAAAAACCTTGGATTGTCCCAATACCGGGAACAAAACGTGTCGAACGCATCGAGGAAAACATCGGTGGAGCTGACATTGATTTCACTACCGATGAACTTGCCGACATACGCCGTCATCTTGACAACATAGAGATTTTGGGCGGACGCTACCCCAAAGATCAAGAAAAAATGACAGGACTATAAAGTTGTAGGGCTGTGGAACGACGCGACTTCTTAAAAAAATCTATACTGGCAACATTAGGCACCGCCGTGGGCACAGGGATGGTATGGGCATTTGAACATTTGAGTGAAAACGATTTTAACGTAAATAAAATGAAAATAGTTGTATTGACGGGAAGCCCCCGTAAGAATGGGAATTCTACTTACCTTGCAGAACAATTCATTAAAGGAGCAGAAGAACAAGGGCACGATGTGTTTCGCTTCGACTGCGCATTCAAGCAAGTTGAACCATGCCGGGCATGTAATCACTGTGGCATGAATGGTCCATGCATCTATAATGACGACTTTCAAGAACTTCGCCACCATCTCATCGAAGCCGACATGGTAGTATTTGCAACACCAATGTACTACTTCGGCATCTCGGCACAAATGAAACGTGTCATAGACCGTTTTTACTCCATCAACGGGCAAATTAAAGGAGCACCTAAGAAAGCTGCATTATTGATGGCCTATGCCGACACTTTTGCAAAAGAAGCCGAGCCTATGCTTGTGCATTATCGCACACTAATAGATTACCTTAGCTGGACAAACGTCGGTGAAGTGGTAGCAGCCGGCGTATGGACTCCCGACTCAGTGCAAAATACCGAATATCCCGAACAAGCATACCAATTAGGAAAGAATTTATAACCTTTTTTTATTTGACAGACCCTTATGAAAAATTTCATAATCATCTTTATCTGTACAGCAATGACATGCTTGACAGCATCAGCCCAACAATCAGACAGAATCGATGTGTGCAAGCAAAATTACCATACACTCTTCGGCGGCGAGGCCTTGGCAGGACAGGGAACCGACCCCGAAATGATGGACATCCTTCAAAAATTCATTTTCGGAGAAGTTTTCCAAACGGGAGAATTGAGCATGAAACAACGTGAAATGATAACTTGCGTCACGCTCGCCACAATGCAAACGTTGCCTCAACTACAATCGCATGCCAATGCAGCCTTGAATGTAGGTGTGACTCCGACGGAGCTGCGCGAAGCAATTTATCTTACAGCTCCATTCATAGGTTTTCCCAAAACGCTCAACGCGCTGACGGTAATAAACGATGTGTTCAAGAACCGTGGAATATCACTGCCGTTGGAAACGCAAGGGACAGTAACCGAAGAGAACCGACATGAAAAAGGCCAAACCATCCAACAACAATTGTACGGTGGCGGCATATCAACTGTAATGGAAGGATTGCCGGGAAACATGGACGAGGATGTTGCCCGTTTCCTCACCGATTACTTCTTCGGAGAAATAAACACTCGAGGAGGACTTGACATGCCTACTCGCGAGATGCTGGGATATTGCGTCCTGACTACGCTTGAAGCCGAAAGCCAGCTCCGCTCGCATTACCACGGGAGTTTGAAAGCCGGCAATACTCCAGAAACGATGACGGCTGCCGTAATACAGACACTTCCTTATATAGGATTCCCGGCAGCAATAAAAGCCTTGAGAATCATCAAACAAGAAAGCATGACGTTGATCCCGCCCGAAGACAACTTGGTAAGACTGTCAAAAATCGTAGTAGACCCTGCTCAGCTCGAAGCCTACAATGCTTTTCTGAAAGAAGAAATCGAAGCATCGATGAAGCTCGAACCAGGAGTTCTCACCCTCTACGCCACTGCCGAAAAAGATGCTCCGCACAGAATCACAATACTTGAAATATATGCCAACCGCGCAGCTTATGAAAGTCATTTGAAAACTCCGCACTTTCAAAAGTACAAACAAGGAACTCTTTCAATGGTAAAAGAACTTGAATTGGTCGACACCAATCCGCTCATACCGGGATTGAAAATCAAGTGACTTTCTAATTCGATTTACGGCTACGGCATAGTCTTCACATTTTGGGAAACCCACATTCCTATGTCCTGCTTGCTTAATGCAGCAGCCATCAAATCGGGAAATTTATCGGGAGTGCAGGCGAAAGTAGGCACTCCCATGCTTGCAAGAAACTCTGCATTGCCCTTGTCATAAAATGGAGCACCATCATCGTTCAATGCTGGCAACACGATAAGTTGCACGCCGCTGTTAACAATCGACACAAATCGTTTTCGCATCTCTCTTTCATCTCCTCCTTCATACAAGTCGGTCACAAGCACGAGAACAGTATCTTGCGGACGAGTAATGACACCTTGGCAATAAGTCAAAGCACGGGCTATATCCGTTCCACCTCCAAGTTGTACACCGAATAACAAATCCACAGGATCCTGTAAATCATCGGTCAAATCCACCACCGACGTGTCAAAGACCACCATGCGAGTGCTCAATGATGGCATGGATGCCATTACCGAACCGAAAATCCCTGAATAAACGATTGAAGTCCCCATGGAACCACTTTGGTCAAGGCAAAGGATTACATCTTTCAACGCCCTTCTTTTACGTCCAAACCCTACACGGATTTCAGGTATTATTGTCTTGTAATCAGGCTGGTAATTTTTAAGATTTTTCACAATGGTACTGTTCCAGTCTATCTCATTATAACGTGGATTGCGACGACGTGCCGAGCGATTCAACGCTCCGGTCACTGCCTGTTGCATCTTGGACGAAAGTTTGCTCATAAGTTCATCAACGACCTTGCGGACAACTTGACGAGCAAGTTCCTTATTCTTTTCAGGGATAACACGGCTTAATGACATCAAAGTAGCGACAAGATGCACATCAGGCACTACTGTTGCAAGCATCTCTTTTTCCGTCAACAAAGAATCAATATGAAGCCGCTTGATGGCATCCTTCTGAATTACTTGCACAACAGTTTGTGGAAAAAATTCCCTTATGTCGCCAAGCCATCGGCTTACTTTCGGAGCAGACGAACCAAGACCTCCACGCCTGTTACTGTCATAAACGGCTTCCAATGAACGATCCATGCGTTGTTCTTCAATATTCAATCTGATTCCTGTCCCGTCGGCTTCATCCCCGCCAAGTATCAATCTCCACTTCTTTAAATTTCTTTCTTCCATTTCTTTTCCCTGATTAATCTGTTTTAATTCCCAATAATCGAAATATCAACGGCAAGACTCTGGAAGCATCAGCTTCATTTACTTCTAATGTATTTTTATTAAATACCAATTGCCTAATATCGGTCGATAACTTTGCTTTTTCACCTAATTTGCGACGTTCGGCCGGAGAAAATTCGCTGAACGTGCGACGCAATATCGGCAATAATTGCTTGAAATCATCATCACTTAACGAACATACCCAGCCATTGACGAGATTCCACAAATCATCATCCAGCAACAATATTGTACCTGAAGCTCGTAAAAAGCCTTCAAACCAATAAGCCACATCTGTAGGGAGATTGCCGGCCGAAGTATAAAAACTCAGTACAGACTGCATTTCTTCTGGAGAAACCACACCCTTGTCGTTCAGCAAACGCACAGCATATCCCGACAGCAAAGGATGCACATTAACCGATGTCCTTACGATATTCACGAATTCAAGCCACATGCCGTTCAATTCCGAATCATTCAATGTCGACACGGCATAATCGACAGCAACCAATTTGTCAAGCAATCCGGCTGCTGCTTCTTCGTCGATATTAATGCACACTAATATACCACCGGCCAATATACGAGCCATCATTGCGTGCAACATGCCATCTACTCGCGAAAAATCAAGATTACGAACGTTACCATAACGCACTATGCCCGACAAATCAGGAACAGCTTCCATCATTTCCACTATATCGGATGCTGCGGCCGACAATCGGTCAAGCCGGCTTGTCATCACCTCAACCAATCCAGGCAAATCGGCAGGAATAACCTTGCCAAGCAATTTCGTCAGTTCCGGAATATGTCTAATGCCGTCAGCCTCATTGGATACAAATTTTTGCACGGCTTCTTCCACAGTATTTCCCCAGACGGCCTTCTCGATTATACTTACCACTTGTTCCGGTTTATGATAAAGAGTCCATTTCTCCTTAAACGTCCCTCTCCCATCTATAGATCCAGGAACTGACCAGTCTACACCAAGCAAAGTCAACCGATGGAAAAAAATACTACGTTCCAAATCATTCGGCTTACGAAGATCAAGAATCAACTCTTTTATTTCGGCAGTAAATGGCACGCGCAATCTTTTTTGTATTCTTTCAACGTCGGCAAGCAACGGCACTTTAGGCACACCATTCGGCACATGTCCCAGCCTGTCGCCTATGATTAGCGATTCTTTCACTATCTGCAACAATGTATCATCGCCAAATCCCATTACCGTTGTCACAGCCTCATTGTATTCGGACAAAGACGGAGACGGCAAACTCCGTAATGCGGCCGTAGCACGCGCCAATCGAACAGTTTCTATGACGTGGGCAACAGAAATGTCCATCCCTTTCTGTCTCAGCAACGAAGCCACATGGCTCACCCACAATGTGCCGTCATCTTCAGGATGATGCCATAAATAATCATACCATCCCGGCGACTCGATTCCGGCTCCATAACCGCTACGGGAAGATAGCCGGCCATAAGTCCATGGAATCCATGTGCATTCAATTTTGACTTTGGCAAGGCCTTTTAGCAATTCATTGTCGTCTTTCACTTTGGGCATTGATTCAAGGGCAGGCACATGCCATGCTCCGCACACCACTGCAATGCGTTCAAATCCATCCTTTTGTGCAGCCCTTATCATTTTACGCATCCACGCCTCACGCACCAAGTCGCGCTTTGAAATGCTCCAAGACAATACATCCCGCAAAGCCGACACGGCCTCTTTCACTGCTTGGAATATGCCTGATGCTCCTTTACGATGTTCTACCGATGCTTCCCACCAAGCCTCGCCGTTTTCGTATCCTGCTATTTCAGCCAAATAATCAAATGGGTCTGAAATTTCGGCATTGTCACCTTGCAATTCCTCTTGCCCTGTTTGCTCGGCAAACTGCTCGGTCATGGAATAAGCAAGAGGCAAATCAAAGAAACGCAATGGCACACTGTTATCGACTGCATAACGCATAGTCTGCCATTCGGGGGAAAAGACTGCAAATGGGTAAAACACGGCATTTTGCGGCTTGTCGGGCTGATAGCCAAGCAACGCAACAGGCGGAGCCATCTGCGCATCAGCTACAAATTGCATTAACAAGTCGGCTTCGGCAGGTCCTTCAAGCAGTATCAAGTCGGGACACAATTCATTAAGACTTGCGACTACATTCCGGCACGAACCAGGGCCGTGATGCCTTATTCCTAATAAATGAACGGCCATATCATTATAAATTCAATATTGACACATCAAATCATATCTCTCGATGCCCGATATATATCTTTCCATCCATCTCGGTTCTTCACCACCGTTTCCATATATTCTTGCCAAACCACCTTGTCTTGCACAGGATCCTTTACCACGGCTCCAAGTATTCCCGAAACAAGATCCTCGGCATGAATCTGCCCGTCGCCAAAATATCCGGCCATCGCAAGTCCGTTATTGACCACCGATATGGCCTCGGCTGTGCTGAGAGTTCCTGATGGAGTTTTTAATTTGGTCTTGCCATCACAAGTAGCACCTTGTCGTAATTCCCTGAAGATAGTCACTACCCTGCGAATTTCTTCTAATGCAGGTTTCTCTGCCGGAAGTTCCATAACTTTCTCAAAACTCTCAACCCTACGTTTCACTATGTCTACCTCCTCTTCCATAGTTTCCGGTAAAGGCAGAATCACCGTATTAAAACGACGCTTCAATGCACTCGACAAATCGTTAACCCCTTTATCTCTATTGTTGGCTGTGGCTATTATATTGAAGCCTTTTATGGCTTGAACCTCTTTGTTTAATTCAGGAATAGGCAATGTTTTTTCCGACAATATGGTGATTAGGGTGTCCTGCACATCCGAACCGATGCGTGTCAACTCTTCTATACGACCAATCTTACCTTCTTGCATGGCTTTCATAACCGGAGTTTGCACAAGAGCTTCTTCACTTGGGCCTTCGGCAAGCAACCTTGCATAGTTCCATCCATAGCGTATCGCCTCTTCGCCCGTTCCCGCAGTACCTTGCACAATCAATGTGGAATTTCCCGAAATAGCAGCAGCTATATGTTCGCTCACCCAGCTTTTTGCAGTACCCGGAAGCCCATAAAGCAATAATGCTCTATCAGTAACCAACGTGGCCACGGCAATCTCCATCAAACGCCTGTTGCCGATATACTTAGGTGAAACTTCAAATCCGTCTTTCAATTTTCCGCCCATAAGATATGTCACAACCGACTGTGGCGACATTTCCCAATTTTCGGGCACAGGATTAGACTCATTCTTTTTAAGCTCATGTAATTCTTCAGCAAATTGCTGTTCGGCATGTTGTCTTAATAAGGTACTCATATTGTTTTTTACATTATTATCATTGAAAAAGTAAATCTATTTGTTCTTTAAGTCTCATAAAATTCAACAATGTGGCGCAAAATTGCGATTTTTCTTGATTTTTCTCCGACATCTGCAATGCAGTTTGTTCCACATAAGGCCTCATTTCAACAGGCATGTACACCGATAGTCGTTCCGACAATTCCGACATGCCGTAAAAATACCTGTTTTGCATCAGCACCTTCATCACCCATGTCGAAAATTTTATTCCCCACATACGGTGATCGGCATTAAACCATGATGCTGGTACTGTATAAAAATCTTTCACCTTCGGCGGATAAGAGATTTCCTCCCTTTGTTCCACGGTAAGCAACGAAACAAGTGAAAATAACACGTCTTCAGCCGCATTGGCCTGCAAGGTATGAAATGCCCACAAATTGTCACCGAAATTATTTATTGGTGCACATATATTAAAATAATCTTTAAACGGAGGGTTCTGTACAAGTCGTTTTGCCGCTTTTTCGGGAGAACAATCATAAAAAACGGTCCAAAAACTTAGTGGGACACGCTCGGCCAACTGTCTCAACAAATATTCGTCATCCTTTTCTTTTTTATTGGGACTTATTTCCTCCAATCCCAGTTTTTTCATTTCTGGCACAAAGGACAATTTTTCGTAAGACCACCCTGTCAGCAAATTATAATGTATTTTCCCATGTAACAACCTGCAGTAAGTCTCAACCAGCTCTGAACCGGGTATTTTGCATAACAGCCTTCTTGCAGTTTCCTTGACATTACCACTGCGATCGGAATTTGCCACACTTTGCAAGAACGGCTCGTCGGCCTTGCTCAAATTCATTGCAAGACATTGAAGCAGTTCATCCCTGCTTGAAGCCGACTCATTCTTGAAACACGATTGAAGAATTTCAAGCCCGCGTTCCGGACACTCCTGCCTTATGCGTGCCAACAAGGCCTTTCGTTTCCCATGCGAAGCAGTTTCCCAATCCACATGCTCCACCTCGCCCCAATCGGCAAGATTCATCTGTTTAAGCAACCACCTACCACGCTCTCCCGTCAGTTCCAACAATAGCATTTGTTCCTCATGCTTGTTCGGATTATTACGGTCGTAAGCATGCGCTATCAACTCACGCAAAGCAACAGGCGGAATAAGTCGATTACATTTTACAGCTTTCTTATAAGCATATAAAAGCAAGTATTTGTTTCGTGATAGTCGTGCAAATATTTTTCCTGCTTCACCCTCAAAATAAGGTTTAGCCTCTTCGGGAGCCATTTCAATTGTCGTCACATTTTTGCCATCGTCAGGTTCTATTCCTGCACGATTATATGCAAAAGCCATTGCTGAAATTTGATATAGGCATGTTTCCGGCCCGGAAGCACACTCCTTCAACTTCTGCACGGCTCTATCCATAGTTTCCGGCATTGCAGGAAAAGCAATCTCCTTATTGGCAGTTCCCAGCAACTCGGCATTTATGATAAATTCAATCACGTTCATCTCTCCAAGTATGATATTCCGATTGATACCAAATAGATTTCAACTCCCAACAACCTGCATCGGCAAGAAAGAATGCCGAGAACGGCTTCCCTCCTGTAATTGCAAGTATGTCGATTCTCATATCTTCAAGCAAACTTACAGGATATATGTCACCGGCCTTGTCCTGAACACAAAATTTGGTCCCTTGCAAAGCAAAATGCACGTTCTCAACCAATAATGGAACATTTTCAATAAATGGATTGGAAATGACCATATTCCTGTATTCACTTGCAGCATCTTTCAAGCATGCACAAAATGAAAGCTTTGAATGACCGACATCTCCCGACAATGTAAAGTCTTTAAAAACGGCACGACGCAACAGTCCTGCACCCTTATAAAAATACAATGCGCCTGAATACACGCTACCTGGGAGCAAGTTTATTTCATGCACTCTTCCTTTAGGGGTAAAACTCAAGAAAATGGCATATCTTTTATTTCTGCACCCAAGCAGCCAATATGTATCAGTATTCAAGTCATTGACCTGCTGCGACATCTTGTGCAATACAACCCAATCATCATATACCGCTTCTCCGGCAAGCACTTCTTCTTTGGATTGCGGGAAACCGACTTGTGTCCTAATTTCATCCTTCCACTCGGCCGACAACATGTCAAGATGCTTGTATCCTTGTATTAAAAGGAATAGCTTTCCAAGCCTGTCAGCCAATTCATACTTCCACTCGTCACGATGAAATCCGATATCCTGCATGGCTTTCAATCGCCCAGCAAGACCGGGAGCCTGCGCGTCTACCATGCGGCGAGCCATTCCGTCAAATAAGTTATAAGCTCGCTCGGGAACGTTTATAAGTCCGTTGCGCAACAAATCATTCATCCACATTTCAAGGTCATCCAATCCGTTCATAATCTTTTGGTGCCGCATTGCAGACCTTTTAGCCTGAGCAACTTCATCGACAAGTGCGCCACTCGTTTCACTTTTTGCCTTTTGTTCTCGTTTTTCAGCTTTCTCGACACGCTTGGACAACCATGAAGCCACCCATTCCGGCTCATCTGATTGCCTGAATTCTTCAGGATGCGCCGCATACAACAATAGTAATCCCAATCCGTGTTTACATGGAAATTTACGGCTCGGACATGAACATTTAAATGCAATTTCTTTCAAGTCCACAACTGTCTGATAAGGCAATTTCCCACTACCTTGACAATGACCCCACACAGCCCTGTCACTATACTCAAGCAGGACCCACTTGTTTTTACCTGCGAGACCTTTGCCTGCCTTGACCGATGCTGCGTCAGGCGCAAGTTGAATGATTTGAGCTTCAGTCAGATTTAATGACATATTCTATTTTTTATAATACAGACAATCTTCAACAGGTTGCACCCAAGACTTAATACCTGAAAAACCCCATAATCGAATTAACCGTGAAAGCAGTCGCAATTATCCATCGTTGCGACTGCCTTCAGGTCTTTCCGTTTAATTATTCAATGAATGTCTGTCTTTACAATAAGAATGTTATTATCCATTATCTTGCTTGCTATATGCCGAAAATTCGCAACCGAATTGTTCTACCAACATATTATCCATTTCATCAGCTTTCAAGGCAAGATTCACCATATTCTCGCGTATCTCTTCCTCATGCTCATCCGTGATGTCGGACAGATGCATCCTGTACACAAGGTAAATCTGACGACCATCTATACCCATTTTATAAGGATATAAATCAGTACTCAGCATGTAGTCGAGCACGCCTTCCACATTTTTCTTTGGCAACAGATTTACCGGAGATACCATGAACAAATAAGTGCGATTGAATACAAACACCCGTATTTCTGAACTCCCTTTATGAAAACGCCATGCTTCGTAGCCATCGCGCGCCAAAACCGGATTTATGCCCATGCGTTCAATCGCGCTCTCGCAGAACTCTGTAAGCGGCGATAGATGATACTCTTTAAATATGTCCTCCGGTAATTTTTCTCCACATGATGGACAATACTCATCGGCTTCCGAGATCAATTCATCGCAACTGTTACACTGAACATTGAATTTGTCACGCTCCAGCCCATCGACAGAATCAAGCAGCTTGTGCAATCCTTCCACACGAATGCCGAAGCCCATATTGTCGGCATCATTTATTTTACTCACAGTTATTCCTACTACTTGATTTTTCTCATTAAAGATAGGACCTCCTGAATTTCCCGGATTGACAGCAGCATCAGTTTGAATGTAATATTGGCCATCCATCAACTGCTTTGGAGAGGAGACCGTACCCTCGGTCACAGTAAACGGCATCCCGTAAGGATAACCGGCCACACGAATCTTTCCCCCGATTTCCAAATCGTCATTGCCGGCAAGCTCAATTTCGGGCAAATGAGAAAAATCATGCTCGACGGCAAGCATGGCTATGTCAAGATCGGTATTGACAAGGACTACTTTTGCAAGATATGGATTACGGTCATTGTCATGTATGGCTACTGTGTGAAAACCTTCGACCACATGATAATTTGTTACAAACAAATCATGTGATTTAAGATAAAAGCAACTTCCCGAGCCTCCGGCATGAGTTACTTTAAAAACCAGATTATATATGTTTTGTTCCATGGATATACTATGTTAATGCATTATTTAAAAAGATTGCTCATCATTTTCTGTTGTAACTCTCCAGCCAGACGTGCGTATTCAGCCATGTCTCCACGCGACATGGCTTCGGCCATTTTCTGTTGCAATGCCACTATGTCATCACCACCCATGGCTTCAACCATCTTTTGCTGCATTGCCGATGCGGCAGCGGTAGCCTGCTCCATCAAGTTCTTGGCCATGCCATTTTCATCTGAATCAATCGATACTGCCATTCCGCTTGTAAGATCGCCATCCATTATATCGTCAATAGCCTCATACAGCAACTTTGCTGCTTGTTCCACAGGCAATCCTCCGGCAGCTTTCAACGCACGCTCAATCACTGCGCTTATTTCGGACGGGACATCATTATAGAAATATGTCTCATAAAAGAGATAAAGCAACCTCACTGCGGCGCGCTCAAAATCAGAAGTCTGCAAAGCGGCGGTGGACTCATCATAAACGCTCTTAAATACTTCTTGCACATTTTGTAACGAGACACTGCGGCGGTTGGACACCAGCATGTCGACAGAATACAGATCCTTAGCCAGTTCTTCCTTGGACATGGCAAGAAGTTTTTTCAAATAGTCGGTACCTTTCGACACCACTTCTTCCACAGGACGTTCGGCATCCATGTCGCAAACTGCCTTTTCGAGGTCGTTACCTAATTGCCCTTGTGGCTGCGCGAAATAAGAGATTTGATAAAAAGTCGTGTCAAGCACATTCCAAGAATACCCATAAGCCCTAACGGCATTATACTCTTTTAAGGCTTCGAGTGTCGCATTACCTATAGTCTGTATCCCTTCATATACTTGATTAAGCATTTCTTCCGAATAGGGTTCAATTTTAGGTTCATAACAGCGAGTAGCACCAAACTTGGTACAGAATTCGTCATCATACCTGTCGCCTACGGAACATATATTCTGCAACACGCCATAAATCTTGTGAGGATGGCTCTGCGACATTGGCGTGGTATATGTGATTTTCAATTTATCTCCATCCTTTAAGAAACGTGCCAGCATCAATTTGTTTATATTCAAATCGGCCAATTGGCGTAACATCGCAACACGGCCTTTTTCTGGAATTTTAAGGAAATCGGCCTCAATGAGCATTTTATCGTCTTTAATGTCTATGTCCACCACTATCGACCCATGCGGTATGTGAAATTCTGTACCTTGCTCGTTTCCGTATTTCAATCTGAAACCGTCGTTTATATAATCGAGCAAGCAATGAAATGCTTCGAGGTATTTGCCTTGTTCATACAAATCAACGCTCTGCTCATATAATTCCCTGCGAATAGGAACCCGCTTGGCATCCTCCACAGGCTGAATGAAAGGCATCGTATTCTTCATTTTCTATACGTTTTAAGTAGTTTATGTTATGAAAAATCTTTCCGATAAAACTTCCGATACAGGTCAGCAATCTAAAAACCGCAAGTTTTGAAAACATGTCCTCATGACACATTTATCCCCTACTTCATGAAAATCACTCCTTTTCATATATATGCTTCATTGCAACAAAAAATTTAATGCTTGAGATTCTCGGCACGCCCCATAAACGGCATGTCAGGACTCTTTATTCAGGTATTCATGCTAAGATTCAATGGTAAGGAAACGACGCATCATGTAATATAGGCTTGGCAATTAAGCGATGCCGACTTTTCGGATTAACCTAATACTAATGCAAGATAGAAAATATATTGATTTACACACTCAAAAAAATAGTTAAAATACTCAAAACGCATAAGGGCAAAAGAATAATAGCAAACAACATAAAAGCCCATTAAATGTCACGAACAAAATAACGGGCCTTTTAGAATCCGGTCTTTATTATTCGGATAATTCTCTTATTTGTCAAAAAGCCTCATTTATATTGAACGAGAAACCATATTGGCCGGGCTTTCCAAACCCGACGTCAATTCTGACATTCACGCGTTTCTTGAACTCCCATCTGTAACCGAATCCGTAATTCGGGAAAATATGCTTGAATGATTGTTTGTCATGGAAAACCGTTCCGGCTCCAACCCATACTACAACGCCGTTGCGACGCCACACATGTTGACGCAACTCAACCTGCGCTGCCATTGAATGCTTGTCGCGGTAACGTCCTTCGTAATATCCTCGCATCGAACTTGTATCGCCAAGCTTTGCCATCATAGCCCACGACGGATTACCAAAATTAAAAGTGCCTCGCAAGTCTCCGGCAATCAATCCGCCTTTCCACACCTGCTTGTATACGCTTGTTATAAATTCGGTAGTGCTGAAAGCATAATCATTCCATAACCACTTGGGACGGAACATCTGGTTTACATAAACATATACGCCCTTGCTCGCATTGGTTATCAAGTCGCGTGAATCATACTGCAATGTCAAACCCATGCCATAATTACGAGTAATCAAATCCATTCCTCTGAACAAATGCAGGTCTTTCTCTTCCACTCCGCCTCCGCGTATATAATCCCATGTCAATACGGCACCTGCATAGAAATTTTCAAAAACTTTAACAAGAAATTCCCCTTTTATCTTAGACTGCCAACGATCCATTTTTATCTTGTTATCGTCGTTGTCTCCATTTTCATAGCCTATCCCCCAGTAATACGAAGGGAAAGAATAGAAATTCAAAGTGTAATTTATTCTGAATCGATCTTCCGGAAATATATTATTTCCCTTTATGCCGAGCATGTAGAAACCTGTCGTGGAAACGCTTCCAAACAGTGACACATTGGAAGGCTGCAAGTCGTGCTCGACACCCCTGACTCGGTATAATCCCGACCCTACTACCCCAAGACCTACTCCGAGATTTGACGAGTAAAAGGGACCTCCTATGAAACTCACGTCAAATTTCTTATCATCAAGCGAACTCTTATTGGCATTCCCGAAATAATCTATTATTTTTTGGAAGAAATTACGGTTATTAGCTTTAGTCTCAACACTATCGACAACGGCAGCCATATCGGCACTCGCCGACATTGAATCGGACAAGACACTTGTCAAGCTATCGGTTGAATAAGCAGTACTTGAGCCTCTTTCTTGCGCCATCGAGCAAACACTTGCGACAGCCATAAGAAGAACAACCACCAATAGCTTAAACTTGTTACAAATCATTTGAAAATTTCGATATTTTGCGCCAAAGATAATTTAAATTATATCTACAGGCTTAAATCCCGGTAAAAATAACTTTTTTATTGAACATTTTTAACAAAAAAGGGATTAAGTCCATTAACATTTGCATGACACCCAAAGTGTCCACGTCTATTTACGCAAAACGTACCCCCCATTTGACATTATTTAGTAAATTTGCAACGCAAATATAAGCACGGATCATGAGCAACATTTATTGGAAACTATTTCGCACTTTCTTTAAAATAGGACTTTTCACTTTCGGTGGAGGATGGGCTATGGTTTCTATGATAGAAAAAGAATCCATTGACAAAAACAAATGGGTATCGAAAGAGGAATTTGTCGACATGCTTGCTGTGGCTCAATCTCTGCCAGGCATTTTTGCAGTGAATTTCTCGGTCTCGATTGGCGACAAGTTAAAAGGATTCAAGGGAAGTCTCGCCGCCGCACTCGGTACCATAATGCCATCGTTTCTTATCATCCTCGCAATAGCAATGTTTCTTACTCCCGAAACGATAATGAACAATGACACCCTCAACAGCATCTTCAAGGGAATACGTCCTGCCGTGGTAGCATTGATTATAGCACCGGTGCTGACAATGGCCAAAACAGCTCAAATAACCATCAGGACTATAGTCATACCCGTAGCAGTGGCCATACTCATATATTCGGGACTGCCCGTGATTTCCAATCCAGTAATATACATTGTCCTCGGAGCCATTGGCGGATACATTTACTACACATGGAAAATGAACAAAAACGCAGAAACGAACAATAAAGGATGAAAAGATGGAAATATATTTCAAACTTATTTGGGCTTATTTGAAAATAGGCATCTTCGGCTTTGGCGGAGGATACGCCATGCTGTCGCTCATACAACAAGAGGTAGTACAAAAGCAAGGCTGGATTACCGCGACTACTTTTACCGACATCGTTGCCATTTCACAAATGACACCAGGCCCCATCGGAATCAACAGTGCTACCTACATAGGATATTCAGCGACAGGCAGCGTCATAGGTTCTATTCTTGCAACTGCCGCTGTAGTAATTCCTCCATACATCTTGGTCATGTACGCAAGCCATTTCATTCGTGCGCATAAGGAAAGCGCAATAATAAAAGGAGCTTTCATGGGACTACGCCCCGTGATTGTCGGACTTATAGCATCGGCTGCCCTACTTCTCATGAACGCTGAAAATTTTGGGCATGAGACACCCGAATGCATCATAAGCATCCTTATTTGTGCAATAGCATTTTTCCTCACCTATTTTGTCAAAATGAGCCCGATTCTGGTTATCGTACTTGCCGGAGTAGCAGGTTTCTTCATCTTTTGATTCATATTAAACAACTATGACCTACGAACAATCATTAGACTTCCTATACAACAGCCTGCCTATGTTCCAACGTATAGGCGGAGCAGCATATAAACCAGGACTCGGCACAAGCATGAGCCTTGACGACCTCTTTGGCAATCCTCACAAAACATTCAAGTCGATACACATTGCAGGAACAAACGGGAAAGGTTCTACATCACACCTCATAGCCTCAATTTTACAATTGTCAGGATACAAAGTGGGATTATACACCTCGCCACATCTGGTTGATTTCCGAGAAAGAATCAGGGTCAACGGGAAAATGATAAGCAAAGAAGCTGTAACCGACTTTGTGAATCGATATTTGGGAATGAAATTTGACGGATCTCCATCATTTTTTGAATTGACAATGATAATGGCATTCGACTATTTTCGTTCTTGCAATGTCGATTATGCAGTCATTGAAGTCGGCCTTGGCGGTCGGCTTGACAGCACAAATATCATAACACCGGTTTTAAGCGTCATCACCAACATATCATTTGACCATACCCAATTTCTCGGGAACACATTGCCGCAGATAGCATCAGAAAAAGCAGGAATCATAAAACCTGGAACACCTGTAGTGATAGGCGAAGACAGCCCTGAGATACACGATATATTTGTTCAGAAAGCCAAAATAGAAGGAGCACCAATTACATTTGCCGAGGATCGTCCGGCAATAACCGGTTTTGAAAGGAAAGATGACTTGCTGTACATCGACACCACTGGTTATGGAACCATAATAGACGAATTGTCAGGAGAATGCCAGATAAAAAATGCCAATACAGTACTTACAGCTGTCGACCGTTTGAAACAACTTGGCGTGAACATCACACGCGATGCCATTCTCAACGGTTTCAGAAACGTGTGCGAAGTCTCCGGGCTGATGGGACGATGGATGATTGTCGGACATGCACCTCGTGTGGTATGCGACACCGGACACAATGTCGGTGGAATAAAGTATATCGTCGACCAACTTGAAAAAGAGAGTTACACGACACTGCACATCATAATAGGATTTGTCAACGACAAGGACATAAGCCACATCCTCGACATGATGCCACACAATGCCGTTTACTATTTTACACAGGCTTCCGTGACCCGCGCACTCGATTGCAAGGCTCTTGCTGAAATTGCACATGAGAAAGGACTCACCGGCAACAGCTATCACACCGTGAAAGAAGCTTATGAGGCAGCAATGAAAAAATGCACCGAACAAGATATGATATATGTGGGTGGCAGTACATTCATCGTGGCCGACTTCCTGACAATAACATCCAAACACTGACAGCAAACGGCCTTTGTCCGATAAAACATGATGCTAACCGGCCACCACACATTCCTCTCTATTATTCATGAATGCAGCTTATAACCTTGTTAATTCATGATTTTAGGAATGTATGATAGCCGGTTTCATATAAAGCCACTATGGGATTCAAGGTATCATGGCTATAACCTCAATCTCCACAAGAGCTTGCTTTGGCAATTCTTTTACTGCAATGGCTGAACGTGCCGGACGCGCATCGCCAAATTCTTCGGCATAAATGTCGTTCATTACGCCGAAATGATACATTTCATTCAAATATACGGTAGTTTTTACAACATCGGCAAGCGTACACCCCACTTCGGAAAGTACAGCCTTGATATTGGCAAAAGCCTGTTTAGTTTGCTCCGTTATGCCTTCAACCATCTTTCCGGTAGCAGGATCAAGCCCTATCTGGCCCGACAAGTAAACCATATTCCCGGCTTTTACGGCATGGCTGTAAGGCCCGATGGCAGCCGGAGCCGCCTTGGCAAATACAACTTCTTTCATATTTCTCTTTCGTTGAAATTAACTGGTAAGTTCTTTATTAAATAATCATCATTTTCATTATTAGTATTACATGTGTGGATGACCTCTATCATCTTCCCGAATTTTATTTCAAGGGATGGTATGAACCCCGATTTTCCAGAATCTCGCAACCTGTCCTTGACCAGTTTCAATGTCATTCGCTCAAGGTCGAAGGCCGGCTGATAGGCAATCACCCTGTCCTCTTTTCCTGTCACTCCTGTCACGAGTTTTACATCCACAAGTTTATCTACCACAGCACCGACAAGCCTTATCGGAATGTTGTATCTTTCCGTTATGTCAAGTTTTGTATATGGCGACTTGGCTTGACTGAAGCGTTTGGCTATAATGGCAAGAACTACTATGGTAACATCGGTGAGATAACGTTCTGAAATCTCATTTATGTTATCTCTGAAGTTAAATTTAAATATGTTTTGTGATGAATAAGTCAGTACCACCCCCGACAAGCACACAAGCCATGAAAGATGAATCCAAATGAGCAATAACGGCAGGAATGCAAAACTACCGTATATGGCATTATACTTGGACACATAAATTTGTCCACTTATCATGAGCCATTGCAACAACTGGAATACCATGCCACACAAAAAACCCGACACTATGGCGTACTTCAATCTTACTTTTGTGTACGGGATGAGCACAAATGTAGATGTGAACAACAACCAAGTAAGTATTGAAGGGGCTATATCGAGCGAAGTCTCAACGACAGGTGACAAGAATGTGTCGGACGACACTGTAAGCATAAAAATCTTTATTCCATTTGCGCAGATGATTAATACAGGTATTATCAGGAATATTGCTATATAATCGGTCACCTTGCGATAAAAATTCCGGCCCTTACTGACACCCCAAATGTGATTGAACGTATCTTCAACTCCCGATAACAGACTCACCAAAGTCCACATAAGAAACAATATTCCGACACCGACGAATATCCCTTCCGACGACTGGGCAAGATAAGAATCTACAAACGTGAACACATTGGTCAAGGCTTCTTTTTGCACCGGAACGAAATTAAACACTTCCGATTCTATTATATTCTGGAATCCGAAGCCACGCCCTATGGCGAATATCATCGCCAATGTTGGCACAAGGGCAAGCATCGTGCTGAATGTCAATGCAGCGGCTTTCTGTTGCAGATTCTTGTCCATAAAAGACCTTACCGACAAATTAACTGTTTTAACGAGATCCACGCGCCAATTGCTTTCAGTCTCGTTCCAAACGCCACTTGTCCAATACCACCACATCCTGATAAAGTATCTCCGCAACCTTATAGAAAGTGCCTTATGTGTGACAAAAGGTTTCTTCATGAACTTAATAAATAAAAAAGGCAGCACGGCTATAAGCCGGGTTATGTCGTGCAGGCTTGCGCCAAACACGGCCTGTCATTTATCTCAATGCACTGTTGCCAGTACACTTTAGCAGCCTACCCCCCGACAATGGACGAGTAACCCTTGAATGCCGGTATACTTGGCCTTGCAACTCATAAGTTGTGCGGCGCGAAATGTCACCATCCCGCCCGGTGAGCTCTTACCTCGCCTTTTCACCCTTACCGGCAGCCTTGCTCGAAGACGCGCCGGCGGTTATTTTCTGTCACATTCAACTCTGCCCTCGCAAGCAGCTTCCCGTTAGGAAATATGATACTCTGCGTTGCCCGGACTTTCCTCCTGCCGCCAAACGCGGCAAGCGACAAGCCACCATACTGCCTTAGCACAAAGGTAGTGAAAGTTGTGCGTAATGGCAAAATTTTTGACCTGTTCATGCTCTTGGTACAATCAAAACACATCCGATATGCATTCGGCAGTATTTGAAGAAAAATAGTCCCATTTATCAAAAATACACTTTTTGTCACATTAAGCTTTAATTTGTACTAAATAGCTCCTACAGCTATTAATTTATTTTAAATATAAGAAGTTATGTGTACAATGTATCAAATTATGTTCTACTTTTACACTCAGATAAAAGTTAATTTTTAACTAATAAAATTTTAAATACGATAACTATTTAACAATAAGGACTTATGAAAAAAATCACGAAATTGGCTCTTTTATTTGTAGGAGCATCAGTTTTAGGGTCTGCGGCCACAATACTGGCAACATCAATCATAAGCAACAACAACTATGACGGTTTTGCCAATGAAATATCATCAACAAGCTACCTTAACAACGACGGACAATTTATACGGACAGCAAATTCCGTCTCGGCTCTCGACACCGACTTCACAGTGGCTGCCGAAAAATCGGTCAACGCAGTAGTCTGCATAAAAAGTTACGCAACTCCGCGCATGCGCCAACAATTCATCGATCCGTTTGAATTTTTCTTTGGCCGCGGTTATGGCAATCGCCAACAACAACAGCAGCAACAAGAACCGCAACCCCTCGGACTCGGTTCGGGAGTAATCATAACCTCTGACGGATATGTGGTAACCAACAACCATGTCATAGAAGGCGCCGAAAAACTTGAAGTGATTCTCAACGACAATAGTTCCTACAACGCCACAATCGTAGGCACCGACCCTACTTCGGATGTCGCCTTGCTAAAGATTGACGGTGAAAACCTGCCTACGATACCATTTGGCGACTCCGACGCCCTCAAAGTAGGCGAATGGGTTCTTGCCGTCGGCAATCCTTTCGGATTGACTTCTACCGTCACCGCCGGTATTGTCAGCGCCAAAGCCCGCAGCATAAGCTCTGCAACCCACGAGCGCACAATGGGCATCGAATCATTCATTCAAACAGACGCTGCCGTCAACAAGGGCAACAGTGGCGGTGCCCTTGTCAACACCAATGGCGAACTCGTAGGCATCAATACTGCCATTTATTCGCAGACCGGCGATTACGCAGGATGCTCTTTTGCCATCCCGTCGGCATTGGTCAAGAAAATCGTCACCGACATCAAGCAATATGGAACAGTGCAACGTGCCGTGCTCGGCATAGCTTACACCGAACTTAACGCCGAAATGGCTAAAGAAAAAGGCATCAAGGCCACAAACGAAGGCATTTACGTTGCCGAAGTCAACGACCGCAGTGCCGCAATGGAAGCCGGAATAGAAGTCGGCGATGTAATAATCAAGATTGGCGGAAATCCTGTAAACAACAGTGGCCAGATGATGGAACAAATGAACAAGTTGAGACCTGGCGACACAGTTGAAATAACTTACATCCGCGACAACAAGACCCACACCACGAAAGCCACGATGAAAAACAACCAAGGCGACACAACGATAACAAAAGCTGCCGACTTCATGTCGCTGGGCTGCGCTTTCAAGAAACTTTCGGATAGCACAAAGAAGAGCCTTAACATAACATCAGGCGTACAAGTGGCAGGACTGAAAGATGGCAAGTTCAAAGATGCAGGCATCAAAGACGGATTCGTCATCATAGAGATTAACGGCAACCGTGTCAATTCTCAAAATGACGTTGAAGCAATCTACAATGCAATAATGAAAAATCAAGACAGCGACAAGGTTATGTTCATTACCGGAATATATCCTACCGGAACAAGAAGGTACTATGCAGTAGACCTGTCTGATTAAAAAACAACGACATAATGACATGTACCCACAACGGCCAAGTTGTTGCTTGGTCGTTGTTGTTTTATGCCCGTAAACCATCTTTTTACTATTTTTAACTACTACAAGGCCAAATAATCGGCAACCGGCCACAACAATTCGGCTACTCGATTGTTATTTAATATGGTAGATTTGCGAAAAATGAATCCACATCATGATACTCGCAACCGGCTGTGCATCCCGGATGCGTCATAGCAAAGAAATACCTGCTTGTTAATATTTTTTAAAGGTATTTCATTATATTTGGAACACATTTTGCAGATTTTATGTCTACCTTTGCACACTTAAATTCTCTTAGTACAAATGAGACAATTAAAGATTACCAAATCAATTACAAACCGCGAGAGTGCATCACTCGACAAGTATCTACAAGAAATTGGCCGTGAAGACCTTATAACTGTAGAAGAAGAGGTCGAGTTGGCGCAAGCCATTAAAAAAGGCGACCACGCAGCTCTCGAGAAATTAACACGAGCCAACTTGCGTTTCGTAGTTTCTGTGGCAAAACAGTATCAGAACCAAGGATTAAGTCTGCCCGACTTGATCAACGAAGGAAATCTCGGCTTGATTAAAGCTGCCCAGAAATTTGATGAAACCCGTGGCTTCAAGTTTATTTCTTATGCCGTGTGGTGGATACGCCAGTCAATCCTGCAAGCTCTTGCCGAACAATCCCGTATAGTGAGGTTGCCGCTCAACCAGGTAGGCTCGCTCAACAAGATTGGCAAAGCACTTTCCAAATTTGAACAAGAGAATGAACGTCGCCCATCGGCCGAAGAACTTGCCAGCCGCCTTGAAATTCCGGTAGACAAGATTTCCGACACGCTGAAAGTCTCGGGAAGGCACATATCGGTTGATGCTCCATTCGTTGAAGGCGAAGACAACAGTCTTCTTGATGTCCTTCCTAACGATGACTCACCTATGGCCGATTCCACACTCAACCAAGAGTCGTTGTCAAAGGAAGTGGAAAGAGCCCTCAACCAGTTGCATGAACGTGAACGCGACATTCTCAAAATGTTTTTCGGCATCGGTTGCCAAGAAATGACTTTGGAAGAAATTGGTGCCAAATTCGACCTCACGCGAGAACGTGTACGTCAAATAAAAGAAAAAGCTATTCGTCGCCTCAAAGGGCAGAAGAGCCGACTATTAAAATCATACTTGGGTGATTGATTCTCGGACAAGCATTCATTACCCAATATAGAAACTTATTTTTTGACAAAACAGTCGACGGTTTCCGCTTCTAACAAAACGGGAACCGTTTTTTTGTCAATTTTGCTCATTACACTTTTTTATATTACCTTAGCCCTCGATTAACAGAATTCAACACATGAAACATATAATATTGGCAATAATTATTGCCTTGACAGCATCGACAGCAACAATTGCACAAACGACCGATACTATCAAAGATGGAGGGATAATGCGACACTTCACATGGGGAGCCGACATAGGAAGCTCAATCGACATGTCGGGTAATGACATGTCTTCAATCGAGATTGATGCATATTTCGGATACAAAAACGAAGTGATTCGCACGCTCGGCATAGGAGCCGGAATAAAAAGTGCAATAGGCAACAGCTACACCTTTTTCCCTGTTTATGCAATGTTGCGCACAAATTTCTCATCTCGCCCGTCGCTATGCTTCTTGGACTTGCGCATGGGTTATTCATTCAATACACTTAAAGACGATGTGACGCAAAACTCATTTTTCGGCTCAGCCGGATTAGGGTTCAACCTCTACACTTCAAAAGAATTCAAATCCCACATAATTCTTGCCTACACATTCATGAACATGGAAGACTACTATTCGGGCGAATATCTTAATGAACTGAACAACTTCAGTGGCATGTCGGTAAGAATAGGAATCAGCTTTTAAAACATATAGCAAGCAAACAAATAAATAATTCACATAAACTTTAATACAGCCCATAAAGGGCTGTATCATAATCTGTTTAGATAACATGAAGAGACGCGATTCATCGCGTCTCATTAATCGCGAGTGCTGATACACAGACATTTGTACAAGATTGCAGGTAACGACAATATCATAGTTGCAATTTTGACACACACCCACTTACTTTCTCAAGATTTATTGCCACAAAAAAACGATAACAACCACCATTCACGCCGCCGGCAGATATAAAGCAAAAATTAAGCCTTGCGTCAAGCCAAAATACAAATTCGTCAATTATTCGATATTTTTTCTTTCATTTTATTTGTTTTATCACATTATTAATTTAACTTTGCACCATCATTAATCAAGAATCTAAAATATAATTTTATGTCTAACAACAGTTCCAGTTTGCTATGCATTAGCATTATTTCTGCTCTACTACAAGCTATACTAAGCTCATAGCTGCAATGGAGAGGCCGTAATGCTATATAATATACATGCAAACAGGAACGCACATCAACCATCACAAATTAGTGCATACGACCTTTCTTCCAAACAAGAAAGGTTTTTTTTATTTTTAAACTTTTGAATTATGGGACAAGACAAGTTATTCATTTTTGACACTACACTCCGCGATGGCGAGCAAGTTCCAGGATGTCAGTTGAACACTGTTGAGAAGGTTGAAGTTGCAAAAGCACTTGAAAGCCTCGGAGTAGACATCATCGAAGCAGGATTCCCCGTATCAAGCCCGGGCGACTTCCATTCGGTCGTCGAAATATCCAAGGCCGTCACTTGGCCTACAATATGTGCGTTGACTCGTGCTGTAGAAAACGACATAAAAGTCGCAGCCGAAGCCCTGCAATATGCAAAACGCGGACGCATACACACCGGTATCGGCACTTCCGACTATCATATACGATACAAGTTCAATTCCAACCGCGAAGAAATACTTCAGCGCGCAGTAGCCGCCGTTGCTTATGCTAAAAAATTTGTCGAGGATGTACAATTTTACGCCGAAGACGCTGGCCGCACCGACAACGAATATCTTGCCCGTGTGGTGGAAGCAGTAATAAAGGCCGGCGCGACTGTCGTCAATATTCCCGACACGACAGGATACTGCCTCCCGACAGACTTCGGCAACAAAATAAAATACCTGTTTGAACATGTCGACGGCATTGAAAAAGCCGTAATCGCCACCCATTGCCATAACGACCTCGGGATGGCCACTGCAAATACCGTTGCAGGAATAATGAATGGAGCCAGGCAAGCCGAAGTCACCATCAACGGTATCGGAGAGCGTGCAGGAAACACATCCCTTGAGGAAATCGCCATGATTTTCAAAAGCCATAAGGAGCTTGACATAAGCACCAACATAAATACTACCAAAATATACAAGACGAGCCGCATGGTGTCGGGATTGATGAACATGCCCGTGCAGCCCAACAAGGCAATCGTCGGACGCAATGCCTTCGCCCATTCTTCAGGCATACATCAAGACGGCGTGCTGAAAAACAGGGAAAGTTATGAAATAATAGACCCGAAAGATGTGGGAATCGACGAAAACTCCATAGTCCTTACTGCAAGAAGCGGACGTGCGGCATTGAAACACCGCTTGCATCTGCTTGGCGTGGAATTGAGCAAAGAAGACCTCGACAAGGCTTACGAGTCATTCCTCAAACTTGCCGACAGGAAAAAAGACATTAACGACGACGATGTGCTGATGCTCGTTGGCAAACACCTGAACAAGGATGCTCGCATCAAACTCGACTACCTGCAAGTCACATCTGGAATAGGCCTGCAATCGGTTGCCAGCGTACGTCTTGACATCGCTTCCGAGAAATTTGAAGCATGTGCATCAGGTAATGGTCCTGTCGACGCAGCCATATCGGCCATTAAGCAAATAATACATCGCCACATGGTAGTAAAAGAATTCCTCATCCAAGCCATCACCAAAGGCAGCAACGATGTCGGAAAAGTACACATCACCGTTGAATATGAAGGCAACTCCTATTATGGCTTCTCGGCCAACACCGACATAGTGGCAGCCTCGGCCGAGGCGTTCATAAACGCTATAAACAAATTTGTTCACTAAAATCAACATATACAACACTCTACACAATTCATGAACACTTTATTCGACAAAATCTGGGATGCCCATGTAGTAGGCACCGTTCCGGGTGGGACATCAATACTCTATATCGACAGGCACTACTGTCATGAAGTGACAAGTCCGCAAGCATTTGCAGATTTGCGACAACGCAAAATAAACGTTTTCCGACCCGACAAGACTTTCTGCTCCCCCGATCATAACATACCGACATTGAACCAGGACAAGCCGATAGCAGACCCTGTTTCAATGAATCAAGTAGAAACTCTTGCACGCAATGCCAAAGACTTTGGACTGACCCACTTTGGGATAGGAGATCCGCACAACGGAATCATACATGTCATCGGGCCTGAGAACGGGTTGACATTGCCTGGATACACAATCGTGTGTGGCGACAGCCACACTTCCACTCATGGCGCATTCGGAACCGTGGCATTCGGCATCGGTACCAGCGAAGTTGAAATGGTACTGGCCTCGCAGTGCATTCTGCAACCAAAGCCGCGAACGATGAGAATCACAATCGACGGATGCTTGAAACCACATGTGACGGCCAAGGATGTAGCCCTTTACATCATAAGCAAAATGACAACAGGCGGCGCCACAGGATACTTTGTGGAATACTCGGGCGAAGTGATTCGCAACATGTCGATGGAAGAACGCATGACCGTCTGCAATCTCAGTATCGAAATGGGGGCTCGCGGCGGAATGATTGCTCCCGACGAAACGACTTTTGAGTACCTAAAGGAACGAGAATATGCACCCAAAGGCGAGAATTGGGAAAAGGCAGTTGCTTACTGGAGTACTTTAAAAAGTGGTGACGACGCAGTATTCGACAAAGAGATAACTTTCTACGCCGATGACATCAATCCGCGCATTACCTATGGGACAAATCCCGGGATGGGCGTGGAAATAGGAGAACCAATACCCGAAACGAGCCAAATCGACGATGCAGGCAAGGAGTCATTTGTCAAGGCTCTCGACTATATGGGCTTTAAACCGGGGCAACAACTTGAAGGTTTTGCAATAGATTATGTATTCCTCGGAAGTTGCACAAACGGGCGCATCGAAGATTTTCGCACATTCGCTTCAATAGTGAAAGGGAAAAAGAAATCACCATCGGTGACGGCATGGCTCGTCCCAGGTTCGTGGAAAGTATTGAACCAAATAAAAACCGAAAATATAGATAAAGTCCTGGCCGAAGCAGGATTTGAGATCCGCCAGCCGGGATGCTCTGCATGTCTTGCCATGAACGACGACAAGATTCCGGCCGGGAAATATGCAGTTTCAACATCCAACCGAAATTTCGAAGGACGCCAAGGTCCCGGCTCAAGGACGATACTTGCAGGCCCGCTTGTTGCCGCTGCTGCTGCCATAACCGGCAAGATTACAAACCCTGCCGACATTCTTTAATATTCCATACAAATCATACGATAAATGAAAGAAAAATTCAATACAATAACGTCGACATGTGTTCCCATAAGACGTGAAAACATCGATACCGACCAAATTATACCTGCGCGTTTCTTAAAAGCGACTTCAAGGCAAGGATTTGGCGACAACCTGTTCAGAGATTGGAGATACGACAAAGATGGCAATCCGATAAGCTCTTTTGTCTTAAATGACCCATCCTATTCCGGTTCTATTCTTGTAGCCGGGAAAAATTTCGGCTCGGGGTCAAGCCGCGAACATGCCGCTTGGGCAGTAGCCGGATATGGCTTCAAGGCTGTGATATCAAGTTTTTTTGCCGACATTTTCAAAAATAATGCCCTCAATAATTGCTTGTTGCCGGTGATAGTATCCGACGAATTCCTTGCACGGCTGTTCGACACCATAGCAGCCGACCATGCTGCAACGGTTACAATCAACTTACCCAAGCAGACTGTCACCAACGACATTACCGGAGAATCCGAACATTTCGACATAACTCCATATAAAAAAGATTGTCTGCTCAACGGCTTCGACGATATTGATTTTCTTATCGACAAAAGGGAAGCCATAGAGTCCTGGGAAAAGACACGCAACCTAACTTACTAACCTGTCCTACACTATGCAAATAGAAATATTGGACACCACATTGCGTGAAGGAGAACAAACCTCGGGCGTTTCATTCTCTACGTCCGAGAAACTTAATATCACACGCCTTGTCCTTTGCGAGCTGAATGTTCCGCGCATCGAGATTGCATCGGCTCGTGTGTCATCAGGCGAATTGGACTCTGTGCGAACCGTGTGCGACTGGGCAAGGAAAACATGCAACATCGACAAAATTGAGATACTCGGATTCATCGACAACGGTCTTTCTATCGAATGGATAGAAAGTGTAGGCGGAAAGGTTGTAAATTTCCTTGCCAAGGGGTCGGAAAAACATTGCCGCATGCAGCTTGGGAAGTCGCCCGAGGAGCATTTCAACGACATTAGAGAAAATGTATTAATGGCGGTCAATCGCGGTCTTTCGGTAAATTTGTATCTCGAAGACTGGTCAAATGGAATAACCAAGTCTCCTCAATATGTCTATGAAATGATGGATCGACTTGTCGATTTGCCCATAAAGCGATTCATGCTGCCCGATACACTCGGGATATTAAATCCAAACCAAGTTTACGAATACTGCAAGCGCATGGTAAACCGGTATCCGCAGGCCCATTTTGATTTCCATGCACACAATGATTATGATTTGGCCACTTCCAACGCATTTGCAGCAGGCCTCGTCGGAGTGAAAGGCCTGCATTGCACCATAAACGGTCTTGGCGAACGTGCCGGAAACGCTCCGCTTGCCAGCGTAATCGCGGTAGTACACGACATGCTGCACAAATCGACAGGCATAGTCGAGTCCAAAATAAACATGGTAAGCCACATCGTCGAGTCTTTCTCCGGCGTGGTCGTCCCTCCCAATCAGCCCATCGTGGGAGAATATGTATTTACTCAATGCGCAGGCGTGCATGCCGATGGCGACAACAAGAACAACCTATACTACAACGACCTGCTACCCGAGCGATTTGGACGGGAACGTGAATACGCATTGGGAAAGATGTCGGGCAGAGCCAATATAAAAAAGAACTTACAGTCGCTCGGCATCGAATTGGAGGATGAAGACATAAAGAAAGTCACTCAGAGAGTTATAGAACTCGGCGAGAAAAAAGAGATTGTCACACCCGATGACCTGCCATATATAGTCTCGGATGTACTGAAGCACAATGCTCCGGCCAACAAAGTGAGAATCGTGAATTATGCTTTGAGCCTCTCGCAAGGCCTAAGCCCTACCGCCACAATAAAACTTGAAGTAAACGGGAGAGAATATCAACAGAGTGCGGTCGGCGACGGACAGTATAACGCATTTGTCAAAGCCGTTAAAAAGATTTATTCCGAAAATCTGCACCGCAAGTTCCCCATGCTGACAAATTACACGGTCAACATTCCTCCGGGAGGGCACACCGACGCTCTTGTCCAGACCAACATCACTTGGGAACTTAACGGACACGTCATAAAGACTCGAGGCCTTGATGCCGACCAGATAGAAGCAGGCATACAAGCAACGCTCAAGATGCTGAACATTGTAGAAAACATGTATGTAAACAATTAAACATTATTTATATATGGAATTAAAAATAGCAGTTCTTGCCGGTGACGGCATAGGACCGGAAATATCAAAACAAGGAGTGGACGTGATGTCAGCCATCTGCCGCAAGTTCAATCATTCGGTAAAATATGAATATGCCTTGTGCGGAGCCGATGCCATCGACAAAGTTGGCAACCCATTCCCTGAAGAGACATTCCAAATTTGCCGCGATGCCGATGCCGTATTGTTTTCGGCTGTAGGCGACCCTCGATTTGACAATGACCCGACAGCAAAGGTCAGGCCGGAACAAGGATTGCTCGCAATGCGGAAGAAACTTGGATTGTTTGCCAACATACGCCCTGTGCAGACGTTCAAATGCCTGTTGCACAAGTCTCCACTACGCCCTGAGATTGTCGACGGAGCCGATTTCCTATGTATACGTGAATTGACCGGAGGCATGTACTTCGGCGAAAAGTACCAAGATAATGACAAAGCCTACGACACAAATTATTATTCAAGACCCGAGATCGAGCGAATACTGCGTGTGGCTTTTGATTATGCCCGTAAACGCCGGAGGCACCTTACAGTTGTCGACAAGGCCAATGTACTTGCATCGAGCCGCCTGTGGCGACAAATTGCTCAAGAAATGATGTCTGAATATCCCGACGTGACAACCGATTTCATGTATGTCGACAATGCTGCCATGAGAATGATACAGGAACCTCGATTCTTCGATGTCATTGTCACCGAAAACACTTTTGGCGACATTCTGACCGACGAAGGTTCATGCATAAGCGGCTCTATGGGATTGCTTCCATCTGCATCCACAGGCACAGGTACACCTGTATTCGAACCTATACATGGCTCATGGCCACAAGCTCGCGGACTCGACATTGCCAATCCATTGGCACAAATATTATCTGTCGCAATGCTCTTTGAACATTTCAACTTAATGGACGAAGGACAAATGATTAGGAATGCCGTAAATGCATCGCTCGACGCTTGCGTGCGCACTCCTGAAATTCAAGTTGAAGGTGGCGCAAAATATGGCACCCGCGCCGTAGGAGAATGGATTGTAAATTATATCGACAATATCTGATCTTGCCGTAAAAAGCACATAAAAACATTCCGGGAATTTGCCGATATCTGACAATATTCCCGGAATATTTTACTAATGTCTGCATGCCATCATTTTCGACACTGCAGCTTTCTGTCTTATGTCGTTTTTATAATACGCCCTGTCCCATCATGGCATGTGCCACTTTCATAAATCCGGCAATGTTGGCACCCTTCATATAGTTGATATATCCGTCAGATTCTGTGCCATATTTTACGCACTGTTCATGAATGTTGTTCATTATTTCATGCAGACGGTCGTCAACTTCTTTTTCCGACCAAGACAAGTGCATGGCATTTTGGCTCATTTCAAGCCCAGATGTTGCAACACCGCCGGCATTCACAGCCTTGCCCGGGCCGTATGGTATTTTATTAGCAATAAACAGGTCTATGGCTTCAGGCGTGCAACCCATATTTGAGACTTCGCCAACGCACAAGACTTTGTTCTTGACTATGTTCTCTGCATCCTCCTTGTCAACTTCATTCTGAGTGGCACAAGGCATCGCTATGTCTACTTTCACTTCCCATGGACGACGGCCGGGATAGAATGTCGCATTTGGATATTTTTCGGCATAAGGTGCCACTATGTCTTCACCACTTGCCCTTAATTCGAGCATATAGTCGATTTTTTCTCCCGATATTCCGTCAGGATCATAAATATAACCATCTGGCCCGGATATTGTCACAACCTTGGCTCCAAGCTGCGTAGCCTTCGTAGCAGCCCCCCACGCCACATTTCCAAATCCCGAAATAGCCACAGTCTTGCCGGCAAAATCTTCGCCCATCGTCTTTAACATGTTACGGACAAAATAGCAAGCACCAAATCCTGTTGCTTCGGGACGTATCTTTGAACCTCCGAAATCAAGTCCCTTGCCGGTAAATGTTCCTGTATGTTCTTGGGCAAGTTTCTTATACATTCCATACATGTACCCGACTTCGCGGCCACCAACGCCTATGTCACCTGCCGGCACGTCGCGGTCTGGTCCGAGGTTGCGCCACAACTCGAGAATGAACGCTTGGCAGAAACGCATAATTTCGGCATCACTCTTGCCACGAGGGCTGAAATCCGAACCACCCTTGCCGCCACCCATAGGCAATGTAGTAAGGGCATTCTTGAATGTCTGTTCAAATCCCAAGAATTTAAGAATAGACAAATTTACCGATGCGTGGAATCTTATACCCCCTTTGTACGGGCCTATGGCATTATTGAATTGTACTCGATAACCTATGTTGGTTTGAACCTCTCCCTTGTCATCAGTCCAAGTCACACGGAACGTGAAAATGCGATCTGGCTCGACCATGCGTTCTATGATTTTTGCTTTTTCAAATTCAGGATGCTTGTTGTACACATCCTCAACCGAAAGAAGAACCTCTTTCACGGCTTGCAAATATTCCTTTTCTCCAGGATGCTTTGCTTCAAGATTAGCTAAAATTTCGTTGACTTTCATAGCTGGTCTTTATTAATGGTATTTTTTCCTATAAGTTAATGTAGCGCACATGATGTGCGTTGTTGACACAAATATAACCCATTTTTTCATTCCATGTATCCCAATTTGTCTTTTTTTCTTCGTTGATTTTCAATGTATCGTAATAGTGGCAATGGCAAAATGACAAACAACGTTACAATTTGTAAGCAGCTATTTTTAGAATGGCGGAAATACCAGTCACAATCGGTGGTTGTGGCACATAATTCTCTCCTTTTTGCCAATTAAAAATAATGCGATTTTATTATTTTTATTTTTTGAAAATCAAATAATAAAATCCACATGGGCGTGCAATACCCAGGAACTGCCGGATTTTGAAACTTTGCATAATTGGCAGAAAGAAATATATAAGCGATTTGAATGAACCATTGCGGTACCGCAATATTTTTATTCAATTATCCGAAGATTCTGTTTAATTTTGCGCCATCAACAACGATTCTGGCAAAGTGCGCCTCATGGTTCTTAAGGCAACAATGACAGAATAGATAAATATTTGTCACATCTCGACTTATGGAAAGCAACAAACGAGAAATCAACAAAGTAGAAGTAAGGCAATTACGCCTATCTGATTATGACGAACTTGCACAATCATTCAAACGCGTGTATGCCGACAAAGATGTATTTTGGACATACGATCAAATCAAGACACTGACACAAATTTTCCCGGAAGGGCAGATTGTCACTGTCGTCGACAACAAAATCGTAGGGTGCGCCCTCTCAATCATCGTGGATTACAACCTTGTAAAGGGCGACCACACCTATGCCCAAGTAACAGGAAATGAAACATTCAACACTCATAATCCTCATGGCAACATACTCTATGGCATAGAGGTATTCATCCATCCCGAATACCGAGGACTAAGACTGGCTCGACGAATGTATGATTACCGCAAAGATCTTTGCGAGACCCTCAACCTCAAGGCCATAATGTTCGGAGGACGCATACCTAATTATCACAAATATGCCGATAAATTGCGGCCTCGCGAATACATCAATAAAGTTCGCACACGCGAGATATACGACCCGGTATTGACATTCCAATTGTCAAATGACTTCCATGTGAGGAAAGTAATAACCAACTATCTTCCGAATGACGAAGAGTCCAAGCACTATGCCACATTGCTGCAATGGGATAACATATACTACCAACCCAAGCCCGATGTTATAGAGAAGAAAACAACTGTACGCATAGGACTCGTACAATGGCAGATGCGTCCATACAAGAGCATCGACGACGTATTTGAACAAGTTGAATTCTTCGTGGATGCCGTTTCGGCCTATCAAAGCGACTTCATCCTTTTCCCCGAGTATTTCAACGCACCGCTCATGGCAAAATTCAACAACCTTGGAGAAGCGCAATCAATAAGGAAACTCGCAAAATACACCGATGAGATACGCGACAGGTTTCTAAAACTGGCCATCAGCTACAACATCAACATCATAACCGGCAGCATGCCCTACCTTTCAGAAAATAACAAATTGCTCAACGTAGGTTTCTTGTGCCGTCGCGACGGTACATACGAGACATACGGGAAAGTACATGTTACCCCTGACGAAACAAAAAGCTGGGGCTTGACTGGAGGCAAGATGGTGAAAACATTCGATACCGACTGTGCCAAAATAGGCATCCTGATATGCTATGATGTGGAATTCCCGGAATTGTCGAGGCTTCTTGCCGAAGACGGGATGCAAATCCTGTTTGTTCCATTCCTCACCGACACGCAGAATGCTTATTCCCGAGTCAGAGTGTGTGCGCAAGCCCGTGCCATCGAAAACGAATGCTTCGTAGCAATAGCCGGCTCGGTAGGCAACTTGCCGCGCGTTCACAACATGGATATCCAGTATGCCCAATCGGCAGTATTCACGCCATGCGACTTTGCCTTCCCAACCGATGGCAAACGTGCGGAAGCCACCCCAAACACCGAAATGATACTTGTGAGCGATGTCGATCTCGACCTGTTGAGCAAACTACACACATACGGCAGTGTCCGCAACTTGCGCGACCGCCGTACCGATCTATACGAATTGCGTAGGAAATAAACAGCAGCAAACAAAGCCGCCCGATATGATAAAGCGTGAACTCTCATCTGCAAAGAGTTCACGCTTTTTTATTGTCATCTACTCGGCACACAAGCCGAATATTTTCATAACAATTCAACTCCGATTCCAGGGCGGTCGGCAGGCACTGTCACCTGCCCGTTCACTATCTTTATTCCGTCAAACCTGTCATTGGCTATAAGAAGGTTTCCGTCAAGGTCGGCCCAATCCACAAGAGGAGCCAATTGCGCGGCAGCCGTAACTGCACATGAGGTCTCGGTCATGCAGCCTATCATGACTTTCATGCCCAACGCACGAGCCAAAACTATCATCTTATAGGCTTCATGCATTCCCGTGCTCTTCATCAATTTTATATTGATGCCGTCATAATATTCGCTCAACTTGGTTATATCAGACAAACGTTGGAAAACCTCGTCGGCAATTATTGGCAACGGGCTGCGTTCGCGCAACCACTTAGTTTCTTCAAGCATCTCCTTGGAGAAAGGCTGCTCAATGAACAGGCAGTTTTTGTCGGAAAGCCATTCCACCATTTCCAATCCCTGCTCCTTCGTTTTCCATCCTTGGTTGGCATCGACACATATAGGCACATCGGTAATGCTTCTTATAACTTTTACAAGCTCCTTGTCATTATCAAGGCCCATTTTCACTTTTATTACTTTATAAGGCTTTGCTTCTTCCATTTTTTGCCTTACCACTTCTTCTGTGTCTATACCGATGGTGAAGCTGGTATTTGGAGCTTTCTCAGGCGACAATCCCCATATTTTGTACCAAGGTTGCCCCATTATCTTTCCGAGCAAGTCATGCAAGGCTATATCGACCGAGGCCTTTGCCGCGCGGTTGCCCTCTTCAACCGAATCGACATATTCCAAAATTTCTTCCAAGCGGAAAGGGTCGCTGAACTGTGACAAATCGAGCTTACTCAAGAATCGAGTGACACTCTCAACGCTTTCGCCAAGATAAGGTGGCATCGAAGCCTCTCCGTATCCGACAATTCCGTCATATTCTATTTCAACTTGCACGTCGGGAGTGTGAGTCCTGCTCGACTTGGCAAGATTGAACGCATGCTTTAATTTTAGGTCGTAAGGCATGAACGACAAATTAAGCCGTCCCGAACGCGATACCATGCGACGAGTTGCACTGTCGATTGCCGACATTGAAATGGGCGACGCAGCAGCCACGAGTCCCATTCCGGTGCTTATTAAAAACTTTCTTCTATCCATGATAAGAGTTTTTATGTCGTTATTATGAAAAATCTTATTTTTATTTCTTGTCAAAATACCATTCATGGTCTTTCACAGGAATTATGCCTAATGAACCCATACAACCATCAATGCGACTAATAGAAAGGAAGGGTGTGTCTAAGAAATCGGTGGCTTTCGAATCAAGGCTGTTGTATTTCACTTGACCTGAGCAATGAATGTAACGTCCGTTACCTATGTACAATCCGACATGAGTCACCCTGCCCGATTTGGTTCCCCAAAAGAGCAAATCGCCTTTTTTTGCATTCTTCTCCCAATCGACAGCATTGATTCGGTATCCGGTCAAGGCCTGTTGCGAAGCATCACGTTGCAAAATTATAGCGTTGGCAAAATAAGATACTTTCACAAGTCCCGAGCAATCGGTCAATTTGGTGGAAGTACCTCCCCACAAATATCCCGACCCTGTCATGCTTTTAGCCGTATTGATTATAACATCGGCATTGAATGATTGTCCCGACCATCTTTTGAAATCTTCCATTTCGTTATTCTTGACATATCCTTCACGTCCGTCAGGAGTTGCCAAATGCAGCCATTTGCCTTTTTTCCCTTTATACTCAAGAATGTTACCAAGCACGAGGTCGCTCACTATCTCGCCTCCACCAGGCTGCGACAATAATGAAGTATTCTTTACAGTCACTATCATTCTTTTGGCATTGCGCCATGCAGCAAGTTCATCGGCATTTTTTATAGCAAGGGAATTAGCAGGCACAAATGCGATGTAATCGTCAGGCGTTTGCACTTTATACCATTCTCCGGCAGGTTCAAGCAACTTCACAGGCATCCCCATTATGCCCTGCGACACCATTTCGGCCGCATGGCGTCCTTCGGCACGCAAAGATGCCACCGACAATTTCACGATTCCCCAGCCACATCCGAGGACTTCAATGCTGTCTACATATCTTATATTTTCACTGTCAAGTCGTTCCAATAAAGCTTGTTTATAAAACGGCTTGTCTACTTTACCTTTCAACAGCCATGCCTCATAATGTTCTTCTGCTTGCACATCCCATACAGATGTCCTCTTGTCGGGAGCATATTCACTCTTCAATTCATCGACTATTTCACACACATTCTGCGACATAACAGAAAAATTGCTTAAAACTGCCATGGCAGCTAAAAATAAAAATTTCATTGGTTTAGAAGGTTCCATTCTTTAATCTAAAATCTTTTTTAATTCCTTACTTTTTTAAATTCATCCACTGTAAGATGGGAAGTCCATTTTGAATGAGGAATGTTTCCGTTGCGCCATTCCACTTCCCCTTCTTGGAAATCAACAGTTTCGGTCCTGAGATATTTCTTTTCAGGATCAAGCACGCCATTTGTACATTCATTGGTAGCAAGCCTGTAAACATCAGTGCCAAATTTATAATAATCCTGTAATTCCTCTCCCTTTACAGTGCGTCCCATCGACACATCGCATGGAATCCATCCGATGCCTTCGTAGTATACTTCACACCAGTCGTGCATGCCCTCTCGTCCGGGATGCAACATCCATCCGCTCTCCCACCGGGCTGGAATTCCAACCGACCGCAACAATGAAATATAGAGCAATGTCACTTGTCCGCAATCACCATGCCCCTGCTCAAGCACATACTCCGGAATGCATGGAATAGTGCTGTAATTGCGCGCGCCTGCCCACGGGAAATTGGCAACAATCCAATCATATATTACCGAAGCCTTGTCAACAGGATTATCGCAACCAGCCGTCAGGCTATCTGCAATGGCATGCATAGCATCGTTCACCACAATATGCGGAAATACGCCTCGAGTATATTCCTTATACATGCCACTGCCTGTATCGTATGGTTTCAACAATTGCATTATGCCCTCATAATCATAAATTTCGGCACCCACTTCGTATTCATAAGTCACTTCGAAATGCAAAGGCTTCTCTCCGGTAGCTTTTGCTTCCATATACACTGTGTGATGCTCGCTTTTCTTACCCGAAATCTTAGCATTATGGCTCGATGAGACAAGTTTTATATTACGTTGCCTGCCATTCTCAAACGGATAAGGCAACCACACTCGCACTGTTTCGCCTGCAGGGACAGCGTCGGCATCGACATCCATCGTGAACGTTATTTTAGCCCTGCGCCAATCCCTGACGTTGTTTTTGTCGGGAGTTGAAGCCATTGCATCTATATAATAATCATACAATTCTTTATACTCACGCTTGCGCTCTGCTTCATTTTCGGAAGCAAAATTTTCTTTATCGAGGAGCCATAAGTTCCTTACGGCCTTTCTAAACCACATTTCCCGGCCATCAATTACCATCGTCTCAAGGTATTTCTTGCTTTTCCACCCCTTCAACAACTCGTCGCTCAAGTTTAAGACCCTCTCTGATATAGCGGCTCTACCCTGCTCCGGTGTCATATTGAAATCGGCCCTGATTCGCTCCATTATCTGTGACAGAGAATCGATTACTACCGAATATTTCTCGCGCTCGCTTCCTGAAACATTCGCAAGGATAGCTTCAGCGTTCTTGAAATTTCCTGAATGTATATTATCAATGGCTTCGACTTTCCACTTTTGAGCATCTGATACGCTAAAAGCAGAAACAGCCACAGCAGCCAACAAACACTTTTTTATTGCCGAATGCATATTTAGTTTTTTATTATAATTTCCACAAAAATAGGGAAAGGTGAATGCAGAGACAAACAAAAAACAACGTTTTTATGTTTAGCTATGCTGAACCGAATCCTATATTATCCAAAGATAGGCAAATTTTCATAACTTCCATAAGTCACCCGCTACAATTTTTCAAGAATAGAAACCATTAACCCTCATTTATTGCATATGCTCAAATGTCGCAAGTGCATTACATCAACAATGACCACCCTGCCATATCACGCAGTTAAAAATGGCTCGACAATGCTCATACCATCTGTTTTTTACATTGTTTTATACCAAAAATCATTATTTTAATCGAAAGTATTTGTGCTCTTGGGATTATTGCGTAAATTTGCATGCTAAATATTATTCTTTAGACATATTATGAAGCAATCCCGTTTGACTGTTTTGCTTGTCGGCGTTGCTTTGTCGCTTGCAAGTTGCGGCGAATACAACAAAGTACTGAAAAGCAATGACTACAATTATAAATACGAATACGCAAAAAAGGCTTTCGAGCAAAAAAAGTATGCACAGGCATCAACCATATTGACCGACCTTGTGACTGTATTCAAAGGTACCGACAAGGCTGAAGAGTCGCTATACTTGCTCGGATTGAGCTACTACGAAAACCAAGACTACATCAGCGCAGGCTCTTACTTCAAGACTTATTACACCCATTATCCCAAAGGCCAATATACTGAATTGGCACGCTTTTATGCAGGATATGGATATTATCTTGATTCTCCCGACCCTCAACTTGATCAAACCGACACATACAAAGCGATAGAGGAGCTTCAAGCATTCCTTGATTACTTCCCCAAAAGCGACCGAGTGTCAATTGCCCAAAACGCGATATTCGAGTTGCAAGACAAGTTGGTACTGAAAGAATTGCAAAATGCCCAACTATATTACAATTTGGGCAATTATATGGGAAACAATTACGAATCGGCCGTAATCGTTGCCCGCAATGCAATAAAGGACTACCCATACAGCAAATACAAAGAACAACTCGAACTGCTCATCTTGAAAGCCCGCTTCCAGGAAGCATCGCAAAGCGTCGAAGAAAAAAAGGTTGAACGATTCAGGGAAGTGATAGATGAATACTACTCATTCATAAACAACTACCCCGAAAGCGAAAGCCGCAAAGAGGCCGACAATATCTTTGCTATCGCAAACCGTTATGCAAATAATTAATACAACTTCACTTATATTCTCTAAAAAAATGGATTATAAAAAGACTAATGCTCCACTCAACACTGTGACGCGCGACATGATAAAGTTGTCTGAAGACACAGGTAACGTATATGAAACCGTTTGCATCATTGCAAAGCGCGCCAACCAGATTGCAATAGAGATGAAACAAGACTTGGAGAAGAAATTGCAGGAGTTTGCTTCCATGAACGACAATTTGGAGGAAATCTCTGAAAACCGCGAGCAGATTGAAATATCCCGTTATTATGAGAAACTGCCGAAACCTACACTTATAGCAGCTCAGGAATATGAGGAACACAAGCTTGTTTACAGAAATCCGGTGAAAGAAAAAGACAACATAGACGCCAATTAATTCCGCGCCTCATTTACACTCAAAAAGCATTAGAAACAACTTGTAGAAAAGAATTTCTACAAGTTGTTTTTCTTTTGTGTCAACCTGAACAAATTCACAAGTCCATTGAGTTTAACCTGGGAGCACATGAACTACCACGCATCCAAATACCGCCATTTACGATTCATCAAGAAAAGAATTATGCAAGCATTCTCGCAACAAGTAGATTAATTACAAAAAAATCACATTTAACCTCAACCAAACAGATACTTACTTCTTCCCTTTCTTGCGTAGACATGTAAATAAAAGTTAACAATATAAGTAATCAACACGAATAAATGCAAAATAATGCAAACACACAAAACTTTTATGCCCGTAAATTATGTTATATAACATATAATGTCTACTTTTGTACCAGTTATTCATGGTATTAGTTTTAAGGCAAAACTAAAATGAATGTCGTGATGACAATCATTTTTGTGTTTTTAGGTTTATGTTATTAGAAGGTTAATTAGGTAAAGCGATCCCAGGCAGTGATGCCGGGGATTAATTTTTTATATCCCACACCAACATATCTGATACACCCTCTAATGCAAAAAAACAATCTATAACAATTGGACAGAAAGAATTTCCCAAGTTCCTATGACCATGTAATGCTATACCACAACCCGAATTATCCCAATTAAGGCTATTACCTGCACCTTGCAAATACAAGGTGGAACTGAACATAGCACCTGAAATTACAGAAACATATATACTGCTTTAAAGGCTAAAGTCCATCGCGCTGGTGTCCAAAACATTAATTAATATTCATGTCATATAAAAATATCTGAGCAAATATGACACGGAACATTAAAAAAGTGGCATTGTATCTTTTTATACAAAAATGAAAGGAAGACACAAAGACAAGCCGTTTTTATGTTTGGCTATACTGAACAGCATTACATATACATAGCGAAAGTCAAGAGCAATGTAAAATTTTACATTGCCAGAATATACCATATATCCAAAAGACATACGCCACGATTTTATCAAATGTCATAAAAAAATTAATCCCCGGCATCACTGCCTGGGATCGCTTACCAATTAACCTTCTAATACCATTAACATAAACCTAAAATTATGAATTCCCTACCTCGCGGTACAAATTCACATTTACCTTAAAACGTTTACCATGAAAACTGGTGCAAAGATAAGCCAAACATGTTAAACAACATAATTTTGCATCAATTATTTTCTTTGATTTAATATACTTTAACTGTTGCACTTATATAAAAAACCGCTATTTATGCCCATCAACTTGCAAAATAGCGGCTTAAAATATTATTACTAAATGTGTTATCCATAATATACAGGGATAAACCCCACTATACGAGATCTACCATACTAAAATGGCAGATCGTCAGTACTGTCATCCGAACTTGAGAAGTCAGGCATAGGAGGAGCCTGAACAGTTGAAGGCGCAGCAGGCATTCCAGCCACTGCCGGTTGCGCATTAGCTTCAATCTTTTCAGCTTTCCAACCATTTATGCTCGTAAACCAACGGCCATTGTATTCATGACTGTCGATGTCAAAACTCAATCTAACATTGTCACCCACTTCGAGAGGAAACTGGTCGGCACGGTCACCAAAGAAACTGAAAAATATTTTCTTCGGATATGCTTCCTGAGTTTCAAGCACATATTCTTGCTTGCTCCAGTTATTGCCGGCTTTAGACACACCGCTCAAACGATCGAATTTCTTTATTATTATTCCTGTTACTTCCATCTTCCTATTTAGTTGACTGAATTAAAATGATTGCACAAATTTAGCAAATCATTTCAAGTTTTACCGAATAAACTACAAATTAAATTTTAACACTACTGCCCTGCACGACATAAAACTTAATTATCGGCAACCGTAATAAACACATCTACATACCTGTTCAATGCACGTCCTTCTATCGTATTTTCAAAAGAAGCAGGATCGGTGTCCCCAAGCCCGACAATTTGCATCACGTCGGGATTGAATCCAAGGCTCATAAAATACTCGGCAACCGTTTCAGCCCTTTCTTCCGACAACTCCATGCTGTAATCACGACTTTCTGTATTGTCGGTCGACCCGTATATTATCATTTCAGAAAATGGCTTGTCATTCAACAAAGCTGCTATAAAGAACAATTCTTTCAGCGCATCCATGTTTATATCGGCACTGCGCGGAGCAAATAAAATAGAATTATCACCTGACACCTTTATATATGTAACACCCTCCTCGTCGTCATGAAAATGCACAAACTGCTTCAATTCAAGGCTGTCGGCTGATGTTGTATCTGTGCGCAAGTATATAGGCTTTAACCACCACCGGCTCGTGTCGGGAACAACCTCCTCCCCATCATATCCTGTTTCATAATATGTGTACATCATCGGGCCGCAAGAGCCGAGAAACAACATAACCACAAATAAAACCGGTATCCATTTAAAATATTTCATAATCGTGTCATTTTAAATCCTGTTTCATGCGTCTATATCATCAAAACGCACACTGTTCAGGTGTAAAATTACATAATTGTTTCGTGTTTCTACAAATGACATAACAAATTTTCACCATCGCAAAGATGAAACAATAACATGAAAATACATCCGGCAGCCTGAACAAGAAAAGTCCCGGCTGCCGGATGTATGATTAAGCAGTATTCCCAAGGAATCTTTACTTCAACGTGCCTTGCTCGGCAGCATCAATCATGTCGGCACTTGCCGTTATGAATATTTCTACGCGCCTGTTTTGTGCACGACCAGCTTCAGTTGAATTATCGGCTACAGGATAATCATAAGCCAAGCCATTAGTAGTCAAGCGGCTGCTTGACACCCCCGAACCAATCAGATAATTGGCTACGGCTTGAGCACGCTCCTTCGACACACGGTCATTCACAGCCCGCGTACCTGTATTATCAGTATGTCCGTTTATGACAACATCGGTCTGCGGATTATTCTTCAATGAAACGGCAAATTCACTCAAAGACCTTTGAGCCGACGGACTAAGGTCGCTCTTGTTCGTGTCAAACAAGATTCCACTGTCGAATGTCACCTTTATGGCTTGCAAATTATTTTGGTCGGTCACTTCTTCCACTTGGGCGCCTTCTATTTGCTCAAGTTCCTGTTGCTGCTTGTCCATCTTGCGGCCAATCAACGCTCCGGCAGTAGCACCTACCGCCGTACCAATCGCGGCTCCGATCGCAGCCCCTTTGCCACCACCGGCAAGAGCCCCGATTCCTGCACCAAGAGCGGCACCACCGCCCGTGCCTATCATCGCCCCTTTAGTAGTATTATTGAGCGATGCACACCCACTTGTGCCCAGCAGCATGGCTGCACAAAGCACTCCACATAAAATCTTTTTCATAATAAATCCATTTTATGTCATTAAAAATTGAAATTCTTCTTCAAGACAGCAGGACAAATTTAATAATTATCACACAAACTTCGCCTTTAATTCAAATATATTTCCCGATGTTAATAGTTAATTATAAACAAAACTTCAACCTCCGGACATTCGTAGAAAAAATTTCTTTAATACCTTTGCAATCCTATAAAAACATATATCAAACACTATGATACGAAAAGTTCACACCTCAGATGCACAAGCCATAACTCTGATTTATAATGAATATGTGCTTCACAGCACAATATCGTTTGAAACCCTGGCATTGACATGTAATGAGATGACAAAACGTATAACCGACATTGCTTCGGCATACCCCTACCTCGTTTACGAAGAAAACGGTGAAATAGCAGGCTACTGCTATGCACACCCTTGGAAAGAGCGGGCAGCCTACCAAAACACACTTGAAACTACAATATACATATCACATGCGCACACTCGCAAAGGCATAGGCGAATTGTTGATGAACGCCCTTATCGACGAATGCCGCAACCGAGGATTCCATGCACTCATTGCATGCATCACAGCCGACAACGAGCCAAGTTGCCGGCTTCACGCCAAATTAGGCTTCAAACAGGTTTCCTCATTCAAAGAAGTCGGCCGAAAATTCGGCAAGTGGCTTGGTGTCGTGGACTATGAATTAATTCTGTGACGATTATTTACGATACTTGCCGTACTTATTTTCAAAAAGTTGCTTATTTTTATGTCCCCACTCAAGCATGGCATCGATAATAGGAATCAAAGTCATACCCAATGGCGTAATCGAATACTCCGAGCGTGGAGGCAATTCCGGGAAGATTGTTTTTGCCACTAATCCGTCTTCAACCAATTCTTTCAGTTGCAAGTCAAGCACTCGCGGAGTCGCCTCGGGAAACACCCTGTGAAGCTCGCTCGGGCGCATCGGTCTGTAACGCAACTCGTCCAGTATGCATGACTTCCACTTTGAATCAATCAGACTCATAGTCAGCCGTAACGGGCAATCCAAATCTACCGGTATCTTTTTCTCGTACATAACTCTGCTTTCTTACATTATTAAACAAAAATAGCCATAATAAACGATTTAACATGTATACCGAATAAATTTTCGGTACATGAAAAAATTTTCAGTACTTGCACTAATTGTCATAGCATCATATTTTTGCAACAAACAAATCTAAACACATAACATAAAAATACAATCATGAGAGCAAGCATTGAAGAATACAAAGCAGTGGAAGCCGCTGCAATGAAATTTGTGAAAAGCGTGGCTGAAGGAAACAGCAAATATGCAAAAGAATTATTCATTGACGAGGCAGTATTATTCGGATATCTCGACGGAGAATTGGAGCATGGAAACATAGAGCAATTCTACAAGAATGTCGATACTGTAGGAGCAGGAGATGATTTTAAAGCACGCATCGACGTGGTAGCCATAGAAGAAACGCTTGCCGTCGTACGCGTGCTTGAAGAAAAATGGGGCGGTCGCATCGACTTCACCGATTATCTCCTGCTGCTGAAAATGAATGGAGAATGGCGTTGCGTTGCTAAAGCATACAATCAAAACTCCAATACCATTAAAAAATAAAACGTACTCTCCCATGAATATAGTTGTTATTACAGGCAGTCCTCGCAAAAACGGTAATAGCTTTGCTCTGACCGATGCTTTTATCAAAAGAGCCGAACAACATGGCAACAAAATTCAACGATTTGATGCCGCATTCATGAAAATTGGCGGATGTCATGCATGCGAGACCTGTTTCAAGACAGGCAAGGCATGTTCTTTTGATGACGATTTCAACATCATTGCTCCGGCAATCCTTGAGGCCGATGCCATCGTGTTTACTATGCCAACCTACTGGTATTCTATCCCTGCCCAAATAAAAGGAGTCATCGACCGTTTATATTCATTAGTAGTCGGCGGCAAAAATATTGCAGGCAAAAAATGCGGACTGATAGCATGCTGCGAAGAACATGATCTCATGGTGATGGATGGCATCAGAATACCCATTGAACGCTCGGCCGCATTGTTGAAGTGGGACATCGTGGGCGAGGTGCTAATACCCGGGGTTCTTAAAATTGGAGACATTGACAATACTGACGGATGCGAGCAAGCTGCCACACTCGCCGATAAATTCTAAACTCTAAATTATGAAAGTACTTTTGATAAATGGCAGCCCTAATGAAAATGGATGCACCTACACGGCATTGAACGAAGTTGCAAACACGCTCCATGCCAATGGCATAGAGACCGAACTCGTCTACTTAGGCAAGCATCCTATTGCCGGCTGCATCGCATGCAACAATTGCATGAAGACAGGACAATGTTTTAGAGACGACATAGTTAAGGATATACAGAACCGCCTTGAAGAATATGACGGCATTGTGATAGGTTCACCTGTTTATTACAGTGGGCCAACAGGGCAACTGATATCCTTCCTTAACCGATTGTTCTATGCCACCGAGAACCGCATGACCGGGAAAGTAGGGGCTGCAGTTGTGTCATGCCGTAGAGGAGGAGCATCAGCCACATTCGAGCAGATCAACCAGTACTTCACTATATGCAACATGCCCATCATTTCATCCCAATATTGGAATTCGGTGCATGGATTCACTCCCGATGACGTAAGTAAAGATCTTGAAGGACTCCAAACGATGCGCGTGCTCGGGCAAAACATGGCATGGATGTTGAAATGCATAGAAGCTGGGCACAAAGCCGGAGTCGACAAACCTGTATATGAAAAACGACTACGAACCCATTTCATTCAAAACAAATAAAACCATAAAGGAGAACCGATATTTAAATCTCATCAGTTCTCCTTTTGATTCTTCTAATCTCATCGGGCATTGCCCGACCTTTAATCTTCTACTTGATACTGCCACATCACCATTTTACTGGCTCATTCAAGATGCATCCGTCATTTGCATCTTCGGCAGTAAATGTTCCTTTGCTATATTGGACACATAACATTACAAGAGGCTCGTTGCCATTGTTACGCACCGAGCGTTTACCATTGGGAGCGACACGCACCACACTACCTTCTTGTATTGGGAACACTTGACCGTCAACTTGGAACTCTCCTTTTCCGCTTAAAAAGAAATATAGTTCCTCATGTTCCTTGTGTGTATGAAAGAAACCGGTTTCTGTTCCTGGTTGGAACAACTGGAAGGAAAATTCTCCTCCCGTTGCTTTCAATGCAGCACCGCCAAATACCTTTCCCGGAATTTTGACTTCAGGTCCCAGTTCCAATACATAATCACTCAACTCGCTCAATTTACCTACGTTGATAGCCGAAAAATTTACAGCTTCTGCAATCTTTTCAATCTGTTTCATAATTTACCTCCTTGTTTTTCTCTTTCCAGTGCCAAATTATTTATTAACTTTGTATAGCACTGCTACTTTATTTTATACAGTGCAAAAATAATATTTATTATATTTGTTTACAAGAAGTTACAAAAACACAAGCAAGTTACCTTCAACTCACTTTTATTGAAAAACAGCATATTGGCATGACAAAAAAAGAAGAAAAATATTCAATTATAGAAATTTGCCCCATTCGCAACGTCGTCGCGCGATTCGGCAACAAGTGGGCCTTGCTCATAATTTTCATACTTAATGAAAATGGCAGCACTCGCTTTAACCAACTATGCAAATTCATTCCCGACATTTCAACCAAAGTCCTGTCAAATACTTTGCACACCCTTGAAGCCGACGGGCTGCTCAAGCGTACCGTATATCCCGAGGTACCTATCAGAGTGGAATATGAACTAACCGACACTGGCAAAAGCCTTGTCCCTATAATCATGCAATTGACCGAATGGGCTCAAAAAAACATGAAGTCAATAATTGAGCATCGCAACAAATACAACAAACAAGACTGACACTTATGGCAGGACCTTCTCTCTGAAACCACTCCCACACTGACCACCGATTATACTATAACTGTGGATATAAGCACACTGCTGACAATCTCCGCATTTAGCAAGACTACCTTGTCAAATAACTTCATTATTTCGGCATATTTCCTTAAATTTGTGATACAACAAAAGAAATTATAAAGGATGCCACATTATGCCGAAACAATATTGCCACTGCCTTTGTATGGGACATTCACATATTCCATACCCCCCACGCTGGAAAACTCATTAAAAATAGGCAGTCGCGTACTTGTTCAATTTGGAAGAAAAAAATTCTACACGGCAATCGTAACAATGCTGCATAACGACAAGCCCGAAGGATATGAAGTCAAAGAAATATTATCGGTCCTCGACGAAAAGCCATTGCTGCGACATCCGCAACTGAAATTTTGGGAATGGATATCAGAATACTACTTGTGTTCCATAGGTGATGTGTACAAAGCTGCCGTTCCATCGGGATTGAAAATCGAAAGCGAAACATTCATAAGCGTCAATCCCGATTATGAAGAAGCCTTCTCGGGCGAACTGAAAGACAGGGAACGCATAATCTATGATCTTGCAAGCAGTCGAAACCGCGTGCAACTCGGGGAGATAAGCCGCTCCACAGGATTCAAAAATGTAGAATCGGTAGTAAGCAAAATGCTTGAGAAAGATGCGATATTCATTTCAGAAAAAGTAGTCGACAATTACAAGCCTAAAACCGAATCATTCATCGCCTTGACAATTGAACAAGGTGATGACGACGGGATACACAAACTTTTTGACTTGGTCAAGCGTTCCGGCAAGCAAGAACAGCTCCTGCTGGCATATCTCGACCTGTCGCATTGGTTGCAGAAGAAAAAGAAAGTGGCCGAAGTCTCCAAACAATCGTTGCTTGAACGCGCAGGAGTTTCTCAATATGTTCTAAAAAGCGCAATAGACAAAAACATATTCAAGATATACAAAAAAGAAATAAACCGCTTCACCCTGTCAGCCGACACAAAGGCCGATCTGCCCATCCTGTCCAAAGAGCAACAAAAGGCCTTGAACGAAATACAGGAACTATTCCGAACAAAATCGTCGGTTTTGTTGCACGGCGTTACTTCAAGCGGCAAGACATCGGTTTACATGCACCTCATAGACCGAGTATTAGCTCTGAAGAAACAAGTACTTTATCTCGTCCCTGAAATAGCGCTCACCACACAACTCACGCAGCGCCTGCACAAGGTGTTCGGAGACCGCCTTCTCATTTATCACTCCAAATTTTCGGATAACGAGCGAGTCGACATTTGGAAAAAACTCCTTAACAGCAACGAGCCGTGCGTAGTAGTAGGCGTCAGGTCATCGGTCTTTCTTCCATATTCCAATCTCGGACTCGTAATAATCGACGAAGAGCATGACACGAGCTACAAGCAACAAGATCCTGCTCCTCGCTATAATGGACGAAACGCCGCAATGATGCTGGCAATGATGCACGGGGCTAAATCGCTTCTCGGCTCTGCCACACCTGCAGTGGAAACATTCTACAAGGCTTTGACAGGCAAATTCGGACTTGTTTCTCTCCCAACTCGTTATGATGCCATAGAAATGCCCGAAGTCGAAATAATAGACATGAAGGCCTCGCGTCGAAAACATGAACTGAACGGCCTGTTCTCGACAACTATGATTAACGCTTGCAAGCAGTCGCTCGAAAAAAAAGAACAGGTGATTTTATTCCAAAACCGCAGAGGATATGCCCCAATGGTGACATGCAAGCAATGTGGATGGGTTCCAAAATGCGAAAATTGCGATGTCTCGCTCACCTACCACAAGCATGTCAACAACATGTCGTGCCACTATTGCGGCTTCACAAGTCCGCTGCCCGACATATGCCCGGCATGCAAACAACCTGCATTGGAGATAATAGGATACGGCACCGAACGAATCGAAGACAACATCAACGAGCTGTTTCCCGAATACCGCATAGCACGGATGGACCTCGACACAACACGCAACAAAAACAGCCATGAGCGCATAATCGAAGATTTCTCGTCACGAAAGTCCGACATACTCGTAGGCACGCAGATGGTGAGCAAAGGTCTCGATTTCGAAGGGGTGAGTACCGTCGGAATCCTCAATGCCGACACCATGATAAATTTTCCAGATTTCCTCGCTCACGAACGTGCGTTCAACATGCTTGAACAGGTTGCCGGACGTGCCGGACGAAAAGGCCCTCGAGGCAAAGTGTTGATACAAACCCACGACCCCGACAACCCGGTGATTCGCTTCGTCGCCTCACACGATTACAAAGGATTTTACGATCAAGAGATAACCGAACGCGAACGCTTCAAGTATCCGCCATTCTCAAAGATTATCAACATCTATCTCAAGCACCGCGATGATGCCGTAGTAAACGAGATGGCAGTCCGCTTCAGCAATATGTTGCGGCAAGTGTTCAAGAACCGAATTCTCGGCCCTGAGGCTCCGGCCATCAGACGAGTACAAAACCTATATATAAGGCAGATTGTATTGAAAATGGAAAATGAAGCATCTATGTCGAAAGTAAAAAAGATTTTGAGAATCGTATATGAAAACATGCTCAAGGTCGATAGTCGCATGAAAACAGTCATTTTATACTATGACGTAGACCCGGTGTGACTGTATCTCCTCGTCCAATATATTCATATAAAAATAGCCGCACTTGTCAAAATGGCAAATGCGGCTTTATCATTATGGTAAGATTTGTTGACTAAAACATATAAGACACCGAAATTCTCCAATAATTATTCTTGGCACTGAAATCGTCGAGTTTCACAGTCTCCAACGTACTTGTTATTCCCCAAGTATAACTTGCAGAAACCTGTAACCGGCGTATCAATTCGCATCCGGCTCCCACATGCAAGCCAAAAGACCCTCCAGAATAGTCCATAGCTCCGACTCCATTGTCGGCTACATGAATAGCGAATGTCGGACCGACATACACAAGCGGAGCTATAGTGTTTTCCACACCGTTCAAATTAGTGTATTTGAACTTTAAATTAAGAGGAATCTCTATGTTATGTATATTCAACCTTTCGTTTCCGTACCCGTCGGATGACCACACAGTGCATTCACCCAAGTGCAAGGTTGCACCTACTTGCGAGTACAATATCGAAGCATCCACAGCAAACCCTATGCCCGGTATAATAATTTCACCAGTTAATCCGGCTCCATATCCAAATTCTTGATCCACAGTAAAAAGTTGCTGATTAAAATTCAATGTTGATATGTTGCCGACGGCTGTCACGCCCCATCTCACTTCAGCTTGAGACACCATCGCCCCCAAAAGCATGGCACATGACACCAACAGTAATCTTAATTTATTCATTGTATATCGTTGCTAATTTCGTGCAAAGCTACCATATTTTATTGTCTCCGGCAAAAAAAATCGGCATTTTCAAGTATTACCGCCATAGTAATACCCGAAAATGCCGTTATACACGTCAATAGATAAAGAACTATTTTGATTTTTTTCAGAATAAATAAGCGGCCGTCACTGTCCAGTAACGGTTTTTACCTTCAATCGTAGCACGGTTGCCGGCAATACCCACAAATTCAAGAGTATTTGTCAATCCTATACCATAACTGGCCGCAATTTGGACATGCGAAAGGAATTCCAACCCGAATCCAAAATTCCACGCAATGTCACAAGTCTTATTTTTGAAAAACTCGCTGACATCCTTTTTACTTACGAGGAATGCGAAACTTGGTCCTGTGGTAACAAACGGCTTGATTACTTTTTCCACCACCGGTATCGACAATTTGTATTTCAAATTAATAGGAATATCTATGTAATCCCTACCCGAAGATTCCATGTCGGAATTGGCATCTGGTTGGAATTCAGCCGTACGATGGACATACATCGCCGACGCATCCAACCCCACGCCTATCAATGGCACCGTAAATTCAAGCATCAAGCCGCCTGTGAAGCCGGCACGGTTATCCTTGCTAAGGATATCACTGTCAAATTTCAAATCATTAATGGCAGCTCCGGCTTTTATACCGAATTTAAGCTGGCCTGACGCAGGAGCCGAAGCGACGATGGCGACTAAGGCTACCATGGCAATCGTGATAATGTTTCTAATAGATTTCATATCAAAACAATATTTATCATTATGTTTCTAATTATACAAATGTAAACAAAAGTTTGCACGCGGCAAATCAATAAGCGCATTTTTCAATTCCTTTCCAGAAAAAACACGCTTTATCTGACCTGCTCCCCCAAATAAACCTAAATTATTTTTATTTCCGCACTTCTGTATTTAACTGCTTTGCGCTACCTTTGCACAATCATGGACGAGAACAAGAAATTAGAAATAGAAGAAAAAATCGTCAGGATGCTGAAGACTGTTTACGATCCTGAAATTCCTGTCGACATATACAGTCTCGGGCTTATATATGCCATAGACGTGGACGATGACGGCAACGTGAAAATCGACATGACACTGACGGCTCCGTCATGCCCTGCTTCCGACTTCCTCATGGAAGATATTAGAATGAAGCTTGAAAGCATCGACGGTGTTAAGAATGTCGACGTGCAACTGGTATTCGAACCTGAATGGAATCAAGACATGATGACAGAAGAGGCCAAACTCGAGCTCGGCTTTCTCTAATGCAAAACATAAAAAACTCTTGAAGTGACCGGTAAAAAAGTATATTTCATATCCGACCTGCATCTCGGTGCAAAATACATCAAAAATCAACACGATGCCGAACGTCGCCTGACACGCTGGCTTGACTCGGTAAAAGATGACATGGCCGAACTATACTTGATGGGCGACATCCTTGATTACTGGTATGAATACAAGTATGTTGTACCAAGAGGCTTTGTACGATTTTTCGGGAAACTCGCCGAGCTGTCCGATGCCGGCATCAAAATTCATTGGTTTATAGGCAATCATGACATTTGGATTTTTGACTACCTCCCGAATGAACTCGGAGTGGAAATCATCGATGGATATGTAATTCGCGACATATTGGGAAAAAGATTCTTCCTTGCTCATGGCGACGGAGTGGGAAAACACCGGGCATCTTTCAGGTTCTTGCGCTCACTGTTCAGAAATAAATTCTGCCAGAGTCTCTATGCATCCATACATCCACGGTGGACAATCCCATTCGCCCACGGCTGGTCAAGCCACAGCCGGCAATCTCACACCATGCCCGACGGCACAGGAAGCGATTACGACAATCTTCACAAGTTTGTCACAGCCCATTCAGCAGTGCACCATGACATAAACTATTACATATTCGGACATTTCCATAATGTGGAAGACACGGCAATATCCGACACGGCACGATTGATTATATTGGGTGAATGGATTTCAAAATTCTCTTATGCATCATTTGATGGTCGGGATTTGCAACTCGGATATTATATCGACAACAATAATTAAGATAACATTCTTTCACATTAACGCCTCGACAAGTTTCGAGGTTATTGCTACATTTGCAAAGTGGCAAAGGCCGGCAAAAGCCAGTCACGACTAATTTCCGATGCAATTTTGATTAAAAAGAAGCACTTGACAAGTATATTTTACAAGATATTTCAATTTTTGCAAAATTTAACCCTTGCAATAGAAATTGGATAAATTTATATAAAAGGATAATAATCAACATTTTATAGTAAACGATTCTTGTGAATTACAATTTGTGACTTGAAAAACATATTATAAAACATGTTTTTTATTAGCTCTGATTAAAATTAAGGATGTATATTTGCAACATAAACCTAAAACAATCTTTTTTACCTTAAAAAATTATACCTATTGAAGACCTAGAAAGGAACTTTGTAAAAAGTTCCTTTTTATTTTTATATACCTAAAAAAGTTTCAAGTCCAATCTTTCACATGATGCAGGATTTTGTTTAATTTGCATTAGAAACGATTTTGTCGCATAGACGACACGCACACCAACAAGCTGACTCATGATGAAACATGTCATAATAGTTGCCGGAGGCTCGGGAAAGCGTTTCGGCTCACAAGTTCCAAAACAATTTTTGCCATTGGCCGGTTTGCCAGTATTGATGCACACTATCCAACGGTTTGCACGCCACGCATCAACTATTACACTTGCCTTGCCACAGTCGCAAATGGGATACTGGCACGACTTGTGCGGCCAATACTCGTTTTCGATACCAGTCAACATCGTCGCAGGAGGCAACAGCCGGTTTGAATCGGTAAAGAATGCCATCAACAGCATCCATGTCAATGATGGGGACATAATTGCCGTACACGACGGAGTGAGGCCGCTCGTGAGCGACAAAGTAATAAACGCAGTATTAGAAAAAGCAGCAGCAAGCGGCAGTGCCATACCGGCAATCCACGTCACCGATTCAATAAGGATGCTCGACAACGACGGGTTTTCGCATGCTGTCGACCGCAGTCTGCTCGTTGCTGTGCAAACTCCGCAGGCTTTTAATGCCAGGCTTCTTAAAAAAGCCTACGATGTCCCATTCTCCGAATCATATACCGACGATGCTTCGGTATATGAACACTCGGGTCATAAAATACATATTGTCGATGGAGATTCACGCAACATCAAGATCACAAATCCCGACGACATTGTCATTGCCGAAAAAATCCTTGCCAATGGATAACCTGACAAAACTTGACATAAAATATTTGCATGGCGTAGGTCCCAAACGAGCCGAGTTGCTCGCAAGCGAACTCGGAATCCGTTCTTACTACGACTTGCTACACTACTATCCATTCCGTTACGTCGACAAGAGCAAAATACATAAAATCAGTGAAATAAACGGAGAGATGCCATATATACAGCTGAAAGGGGTGTTTGTGGCATTTGCCACGCATGGAGAAGGAGCCAAACGCCGATTGAATGCCCTTTTCACCGATGGCACAGGAACAATAGACGTTGTGTGGTTCAACAAGGTGAAACACATAGAAGAAACCTACCACACGGGAGTGGAATATGTTTTGTTCGGAAAGCCGTCGTTGTATAATTCCCGATACAGCATTACCCATCCCGAGATAGATATCTACAAGCCGGGAATGGAATCCCAAGGCCTTAAAGGCATATACAACATAACCGAAAAGATGCGCAACCGTGCGTTTACTTCGCGCACCATGCAACAGCTACAAGAAAACTTGCAACAGGCCATAAAGAACATCGACGAGACATTGCCGGCAGAACTTATCGCAAGACACCGGCTTATGGGACTGAAAGATGCGCTGTTCAATATCCACACGCCCGTATCGGTAAAGGCAATGCAAGATGCACGATTCAGGCTCAAGTATGAAGAACTTTTTTTCTTGCAACTCAACATGCTGAAGAATGCCCGGTTGCGGAATCTCAAGTTAAACGGATTCAGATTTTCCAAAGTTGGTGCATATTTCAACAATTTCTATAAAAACGTTCTTCCATTCCCACTCACAAACGCGCAGAAAAGAGTCATCAAAGAAATAAGAGCCGACATGGGCAGTGGCAAGCAGATGAACCGCCTGCTGCAAGGCGACGTAGGAAGCGGCAAAACCCTCGTGGCGCTAATGACAATGCTGCTGGCCGTGGACAATGGTTATCAAGCCTGCATAATGGCTCCTACCGAGATTCTTGCCACACAACACTTTGAGACGATAAACTCTCTTGCATCGCAAGTCGGTGTAAATGTCGCCTTGCTAACGGGTTCAACAAGAAAGAAAGAACGCGAAATAATACATGCAGGACTGCTATCGGGAAATATACATATCCTCATAGGCACCCATGCCGTGATCGAAGACTCCGTGAATTTTGCAAACCTCGGCATGGTGGTAATCGACGAACAGCACCGATTCGGAGTCGCACAACGCGCGAAGCTGTGGAGCAAGAACTCCACGCCGCCACATGTTCTTGTAATGACAGCCACGCCGATTCCGCGCACACTCGCCATGACAGTATATGGCGACCTCGATGTGTCAGTAATAGATGAACTTCCACCCGGACGCAAACCCATTACGACATTATTGAGATATGACAACCACCGCCAAGAAGTCTACAAATTCATAGGCACACAACTGAAAGCCGGAAGGCAAGCCTATATCGTATATCCGCTCATTCAGGAAAGCGAAAAACTCGACTTGCGAAATCTTGAAGAAGGATACGAGATAATACGCGAAACTTTTCCCGACCACCGAGTATGCTTCGTGCATGGTAAAATGAAACCCGCCGAGAAAGATTATCAAATGAACCTTTTCGCATCGGGCAAAGCCGGCATTATGGTTGCAACGACTGTAATCGAGGTTGGCGTAAATGTACCTAATGCCTCGGTCATGCTCATTGAAAACGCCGAACGATTCGGCTTGTCGCAGCTGCATCAATTACGCGGTCGTGTGGGTCGAGGAGCCGAACGCTCTTACTGCATCCTCATGTCAAACGTCAAGATCGCAGGAGCCACACGCCATCGTCTCGAAGTAATGGTAAAAACGACCGACGGATTTGTAATAGCTGAAGAAGACATGAAACTGCGTGGCCCGGGCGACATGGAAGGAACTCAACAAAGCGGAATCACAATCAACTTGAAAATAACCGACCTTGCCCATGACGGCCAAATAATACAGATGGCCCGCAATGACGCATCATCCATCATAACGTCCGACCCCTCTCTCGCATCACCCGGCAATTTAAAGCTCGCAAAGCAAATACAATTTTTATACCAACGGAATAAAGACTGGAGCCTTATAAGTTGAAATAAGCATCTTGTCTTGTTAAAATCAAAAAAATTAACATTTAAAACGTGAAATAAAATCATTGACTACCAGCACATCTCAATTATATGTTGTAAAACATATAACCGTCACAACATCCTATATACAAGAAACTTAACTTCCTCCACATTGTACTACCATATATGTTTTAAGTTTTTTTAATGCGAGAAAAATTACGACAATACACAAAAACTTGCTATTTTTGAATTGCAAGAAGAAAAAACAGATTCCTGTTAACAATTCTAAGACAAAACGATAAACATAAACACCTTTAACAACTAAACAAAGTGGAAGCTACATTAGTGATTTTAAAGCCGTCGGCAATAGGACGAGCAATCGCGGGTGAAATAATCTCCCGATTTGAGAAAAAGGGCTTGATAATAGCAGGTATGAAAATGATACAACTTAACGATGAGATACTCGATGAACATTATGCCCACTTGAAGGACAGGCCATTTTTCCCACGAATAAAAGCTTCCATGATGGCGACACCTGTGGTTGTTATGTGTGTGAAAGGTATCGATGCAGTCCAAGTTGTAAGAGCAATGACCGGCGTTACAAATGGTCGTAAGGCTGCTCCGGGCACAATCCGTGGCGATTACAGCATGAGCGGACAGGAAAACATCGTGCACGCCTCCGATTCTGTCGAAAACGCACAAATCGAACTCGCACGCTTCTTCAAGCCTGAAGAAATTTTCGAATACAGGCCAACATGTTTTAATTATCTCTATGCTTCGGATGAAGCGTAAACCGTTTTAAGCGCAAAATCAAATAATGAAATTTAAATATGCATTTGGATTCTTGGGCATAGCCTTTGCAGCATTGTCTTCCCTGTCGACCGCATCAGCCCAAAACCTGCAATCCGTCACAAACTACTCGAAAGCGCACGAAGACTTATTGGCATCGCAATCTCTTATACAAGACCAAATAAAGGTCGATGAAATACAAGACTTCGCAAGCCAGCTTTATGAAGAATTGGAACCGGAATCCGATATTTACACTATCGGATGGACTTGCGGTCTCGTTGATGCCTATTCGGGGAGCGGCATTCAAGTCCCCGACAAGCAAGACATCGACGTCAGCGACTTTTGCATGCCATGCCCCAAAGCCAATGTAGTAACTTCCAATTACGGATACCGCCGCCGATTTGGCCGAGCCCATAAAGGAGTGGATCTGCGTGCCGCCGTTGGCGATACCGTCCGCGCTGCCTTTGACGGGAAAGTAAGGTTAACAAAGTATGAACGCAGAGGCTACGGCTACTATGTCATCGTTCGTCACGAAAACGGGCTTGAAACCGTGTATGGCCACTTGTCACGATTCTTGGTAAAACCCAACGATTATGTAAAAGCCGGCGACCCGATAGCTTTAAGCGGCAACACCGGACGAAGCACAGGACCACACCTTCATTTCGAGACACGATTCATGGGATATGCAATAAACCCAAATGCCATATTCGATTTCAAAAACATGACCACACACACCGATACGTTTACGTTCAACAAACGCACTTACAAATATGGACGTAATTATGCTCCATCAAGCTACACTGCATCGGCAAAGAAATATTATAAAATTCGCCGAGGCGACACTTTAAGCAAAATTGCATCGCGTTTCGGAACAACAGTAAGCCGTCTATGTTCACTGAATGGCATTTCGCGCAACAGCACAATACGAGCAGGACATTCTCTCCGCGTAAGATAAAAAGATAGCTTCTAACTTTTAATTTTAATATCATACTCACTGCAAGGCCTCCACAGCCTTGCAGTTTTTTTATCTCCATACTATCCCGGTTACTCCAAATTCCTAATGCAATTAAGCCTACAACGAGAAATGCGTCATGTTACCGTATTCCAATTCCTTATTAGTACAATTAAAAGAATCGCTACTTAGGCCGAATGGTAGATGTTCCGTGGTTTCAATTCCTTATTAGTACAATTAAAAGTCAAGAGCCTTTTATGATGTAAACCGTGTTTTCGTGTTTCAATTCCTTATTAGTACAATTAAAAGAACAATACTAAGACAGAAGCAGAGAAAGAGAAGTGGGTTTCAATTCCTTATTAGTACAATTAAAAGAACAAGGGACGGACATCAAAATCGTAAAGGAACTGAGTTTCAATTCCTTATTAGTACAATTAAAAGGAAGAATTCTCTGACATTGTAGCTAATAAGTCTGGGTTTCAATTCCTTATTAGTACAATTAAAAGATGTATTCAAAGAATCTTGCACATCAATTATTCCAGTTTCAATTCCTTATTAGTACAATTAAAAGCTTAGCCTGTACAGGGTTATCTTCCATATTAGTAAGTTTCAATTCCTTATTAGTACAATTAAAAGTTTTCGGGTAATCCGCAAAGCCAAAGTGGAAAGAGGTTTCAATTCCTTATTAGTACAATTAAAAGTTGCTTGTGATTTTTTGTATGAACTTTCTAAGCGGTTTCAATTCCTTATTAGTACAATTAAAAGAATGAATCTTGGTGTCCTGCTGGAGATTTTGCTAAGTTTCAATTCCTTATTAGTACAATTAAAAGCAAAGACTTTGAAGAAAGAAGAATCGTCTTTATACAGTTTCAATTCCTTATTAGTACAATTAAAAGTAATGTAGTTAGTGAACAGTTCAACATGTTCCGTGTTTCAATTCCTTATTAGTACAATTAAAAGTCTTACGGATTGCGTAATAGTCTGTCTTGATGTTCTTGTTTCAATTCCTTATTAGTACAATTAAAAGCGTTCAGTGACCGTACCGTTACAAGTTTATTAGAGTTTCAATTCCTTATTAGTACAATTAAAAGATATAATAAGATATGCCAATGTGCGCGGTAATGTTTGTTTCAATTCCTTATTAGTACAATTAAAAGGGCTGCAATTGCAGATATATTCGGGGGTCCCGGAGGTTTCAATTCCTTATTAGTACAATTAAAAGTCTTCGGCTTAAATATGGAGCCATCTTGGATACCAGCATTTTATATAACGCAAAGATACCAAAAAAGCTACTCAAGACATGTCGACCCGAGATAATAAAAAAACTCCTTATCACTGACAAAATCCAACTATCTTATTTTCAGGATGTCAAAGAACTTATAACATATAATATATCTTATCATAGTATAAATATACTATGGTCGACAAACAAGAATGTCATAGAAAATTATCTGTTGACGAACGCTCTTTACCTATTATCTGCTTGTCCATCGACATTTGCGACAGCCCTTTGAAAATAATAAGGCAGTCCTCATCTTTCTTCATAAATTTTTCACATTCCACCAACAGCCACTTCAACCTAACCTCAGAAATCTCGCCTTCAAACACTGAATTTTGAATCCAATTTAAATATTTGCGGCACAGCTTCAGCATCTTGCCGACACGTTTTTCTCCAAAATCATAAACCAGAATCACATACATTACCAATACATCTTAAAAGGGTGATATTCTTCTATTGCCAACAAATGTTTAGCCAATTTGTAACACTCCAATTTCACCAAATGCCGATAACTTACAGACCTTCGTAAAGAACGGTGCTTTATAGTCTCATTCAGACGATCTTCTATTGCTTTCACAAATATCTTCTTTCCAGCGGGATTAAGCAAACATTTATTTAATTTTTTATCAAAATGTTTCTCTTGAATTTCTTTACGATTCAGCACTTTGAATATTACCCTATCAACAATTATAGGCTTGAATATCTCAGCAATATCCAACGCAAGCGAGTAACGCCTTTCGCCAGGCATATGCAAATAACTTATAGTAGGATTAAGTTGAGTCTGGTGAATAGCCCTAAGACAAATCGTGTAACACATCATGTTGCCAAATGATATCAGTGCGTTGACCTCATTCTGTGGAGGTTGTTTTGTTCGAATACCCATATCAAAGTCATTGATTATCATATTAAAAGCATTATAATAATATTGCCTGAGCTGTCCTTCCAGACCCATCAACTCTTCGATTGTCTTGGTGTCGTATATTTGCGTGGCCAATCCACTCATCACGTTTATCAAATTTTCAACATCTTTTCCCCTACGATTGTAATATTGCAAATTCTTGAGCATGTTATAAGCAGCACCATCTATAAACTTTCGTGCAATTACCATGCGCTTTTTCTGATTCTGATAGTTAGAAGTCTGAGCCAGCAACATCCTCCCCGAAAGCAAGCTATCGCGAGGCATGAACGAACCAGTATAATTCTCATAATAATCAAAAAAATGCACCGCTATGTCCTTTTGTCCTAAAAAATTAAACAAGGCACTGTTCGCTTTTAAGGAACCAAAAACATAAAACTCACTAATGTCCTCGACCGGCAAATAACGTGGTTGCGCATTTTCTGCCTGCATGCCACTATCGTCGGCACAAGGAGTAAACTTCAATGTATTGTCCTTCCTCTCCAGGATACCCGGATTAAACAAATAAAATGTCTTTTTCATAGCTCAATCCTCACCAGTATAACAAAATTCAAAATAACTACAATTCTTGCAAATACCCCTATTCAGCAACGGTGGGCAATTATCGTCCGATATGATACTTTGTATCTCAGTTATCATGCCGGATATACGCTCACGATCAGCATCACTCAACGTGACTTCAGTGGTTTTCCGCAGTGCCGGATACTCCAGTATACCGGTTACACCTTCCATGCCATTCTGCTCAAATACATAAATGTAATATTTCAATTGCCATTCATGCGCAGCCTCTACTTTATTCGATTTTTTGATTTCGTGAATTACCTTCCGCTTTGCGTCATAATAATCAACTTTGATTCCATTCAATTCAACCTCTTCATGATTTGTTGAACGTTGCGGATATGAATCCTCATGAATCAATCTGCCTTCAAAAACAAGGTCAGAAGTATGCTCAAAACATATTCCATTGGCATGCAACCATAACTTTCGATGACATATTTGATAGTAATTAAAATGTGTTCCTGTTACTTGCATCTTATATATTTTTTATCATAAAAATTGAGTTTCGACACATTTATCCGCCTCATTTATCTTAAGGCCCAAGTCCTCATCATATTTCCTCAATATTATTTTAACATCTTTACCATACAAAATTTCTTTATCGTCTTCATAATAAAACGTATCACTATCAACAGAATTATTTTTTATCAAGCTATACAAACGGCTCTCGCTTACTGAAACTAACAGACCGTCGGCCTTAACAAACTGCTTTTTACTAAGATACTCTTGATATCTCGATTTCAAGCAGACCGGTAAAACCTTGATTCCTGCAAACTGTTTGTAAAAGTCCTCTTCCGATTTCGAATCGTATACCAATGGCGAAAGTGCATGTGCAACTGAATACGATAAAGTATTATATATCATTTCAAACTCTTTCGCCTCTTTTTCGCTCCAATCAGGATAAACAAAATCAACCATTCCCTGTATATCTTTCTCAAATACCAAGCCTTGGCTATCAGCAACTATCTCGGTGAGCACCAGCAACGTTCTTCTCACATACTCCTCGGGATATATGAATTTATCCTTTTCATTCCGTTCTTCAAAAACATGACATGGACAAATCCCCTTTTTCATTCTCCTGTTCACACGCCCAAATCTCTGAATTAACGCATCAATCGGAGCAGGCTCCGTATAGATTGTATCATAATCTATGTCCAAACTTACTTCTATGGCTTGCGTGCCAACCAACAGGCTTACTTGCTCCTGTTGCAGTTTCAATTCTTTTTTAGTTCTGTCCTCTGCATTAAAAGACCCGTGTATTAATAATTTATTTGATGAACGTAATTTCAAATAAACCTCTTGAGCCTGTTCTACGGTTTTGCACACAACTAATACAGACTTACCAGCATCTAAATCACCTTGAATCTTATATAACGAATCTTGGATTTTACCGGCCTCCAAACATATTTTATGCCTATTGAACTTTTCGTACAACGCTTTATCGGCTACTATATGCTCCAATGGCTTAAGTCGCTCTGACAAAATCGACAACATAAAAGAAGGTAATGTTGCAGTCATTATAAAAACATGCGCATTCATGTGGTTGACGATAAATTCCAAAAAAACAATTATTTGGGCAAAAGTCCTACTGTCATATGCATGAATTTCATCAAAAATAAAATATCCTCCGCACCATTCTGCAATACCCTTCTCAAAACCTTTCAAACCAAACAAATGTTTTAGAAGCTGAAAAGGAGTAACGACATTAACTGGAGCCACCATTGATTTAAAATCATGTAGCAACGCTTCCCTTGCTTCAGACACAGAAGAATCATCGCCTGAATACATTTTATTTTCCAGATATTGCAATAATTTGCCATGTCGCATACCGACAAATAATCCATTCCCTCCAAAACATTTACTCAGTCTTTCATACATGGCATTGATAGAGGCCGTAAAAGGCAATATGTAGAATACTCGTCCTTCTCCTGTAACTTTCATCTGATTTTTAATCCACAAAATAGCAGTCTCAGTTTTGCCAGATCCTGTCGGAGAAGAAAGAATCACATTCCCACTCGAACGATATGCCGACTGCTGATGGTCATAAAGAGGATGTACAAACAAAAAAGAAAAATCTGCGTCAGATAATTTATATAACTTATTAATTCCAGCCGAAGCCAAATGATCGGCATGTTTCATAAAGCCTACAAGCAATAATTTCTCAAAGAAATCAGAATCTAAGACATTAGGCGATGGTTTGTACAATTCCGAAACGACATGGCAAATATCTATCACTTCCGTATCTTGACTCGTAAATCCATATTTACCCAATATTTTCCATACTTTGTTTTTCCATAACTTTCCCAGGCATTCTTCCCTGTAAGATAAACAACCATCCATCGTTTCATCATATGCGTGCTGTACAAAATAGCACAATTCTTCCGCACTTTTATGATGTCCGCCAACGACATAAGCAATCTTTTCTTTCAAATCCGGATGCAAATTAGCCTGGTACACGAAATATAACGAAAACAATTCATGACGTTGATTATACCATCTACCATGGTCATTAGATATTCCATGGAGAATACGTTGGAATTCTTGATGAGCCTTTCCTGTATCATGGAAAATTACACTATAAGACAGTAACTTCCAGAATTCCTTATGCTCCTTTAAAGGCATTTGAGGAAAGCACACAGGGAATTGTTCTGCCACATGCAGGCAATCTACTATATGATCTTCTAAAGAAATTTCAGGTTTTGACTTTGCCAAGACCTGAAATTTCCTGTTTTCATTATTAGTTTCCTCCATTATCTTTGTCAAAATTCAATCTATGAATATAAATGTCTATCGGCTTCCCATTTATAATATCTCTGCATGAAGGCATGTCAACTCGATGCTCGGCCGCATCGAACGGTATAACAGAATATGGACTGGTTCCCAAATTCTGACGCGGAATCGTATTGGAAAAATACTTTGGGAATGCTTGTATTATCCCGGGTAAATGATATTTGCCAAAAGGTATCACCTGTCCCTTCACATAAAATGAAACTTCGGATTCTTCTAATTCCAATTCTTTTATTTCTTCTACCGTTGCCAAATCAGAACTACGCCCCAATAATAATTGATAATAAGGTCTTTTGAACAAATCAGCCAGACTTTTTTCCAACATGTATATATAAAGACATGCACCTGACAAAATCTCTCTCCTGATAATATTGGATTTCACTTGATTTTTAGGAATATTATTACTATCCAACTCAACTTGATATATAGTCTCAACATCAATAGTCTTACCTGAATATTCAAAATAGTATCCAATATCAAGCTTGCCGTATTCCAAATAAGTTCCTGCACACGCATTTAGGATTCCCAGCACAGTACTAATTGGAGGAACTGGCAAAGTAGGTTGGTACCCCGAAATAATATTAGGGAAACGAAAGCTGGCAGTCCATGAGGTTAATTTCACACGATAAACTTTCATATCATTGTCCTCATTTGCATGGCAACCTGTTCGCAGTATTCATCAATTATTGCATTAACCGGTCCAAAAACGACAATATCGGCATATTGCTGTTGTAGTTCCTTCAATTCCGATTCTGTATCATCCCAAAAACCTGTTCTTTTCCCAATAAAGACCTTTCCGACAAAATCTTCTTTATACTCTGCCAGCACTTCTTTCAATGCATCCATGTTTAGTCGGGCCATCTCATCACGATCCCCATAACTGGAAACGACATGTGAAAACGGATGATTTCCTGAATTTGTTGTTGCCAATATAATAAATTTAGGCGTAATGTCCCCCATATTGTTTGTCTGCATTGCGCCTCCGGAAATGTTTTTCAAAACTTTTATGGTGTCTATTGTGCGAGACACACGTTTCTCAACCGGCATTCTTATCAATTTACTACCTGGCACATAGCAATCATCCACTTCCTCACATCCTTCTTTTGACAGGGCTTCTTCTTTTAGTTTATGCGACAAATTCTTATATCCTGTTTTATTATAATCGGAGAACGTTCCAACCATATTCAAATCCAAACTGAACATACCTTTCATTATCGCACTATACTCCTGCTTGGAATATGGAACCGAATCCCCTTCTCCGCGTGCCATACTTGACCAGTTCTCTACAGGACGTACAGAACCAATGGAGATCAAAGCAGAATTTTTCAATGGAGAAACACGAGTAACAGTTATGTTGACTTTCTTCTTTTTCCCTTTCTCGTCTTCAATAGTTTCGGAAGCTGCCTTCATATATCCAAATACGTCATCATCAGGGTATTCCAATGGATTGGCCTGCGTGTAAGAAACTTTATCATCACGAGTAACAGGAGAAAGCGTCCATCCCATATTCTTCTGAAGAGAATCGCGCCACCAAGAACGGACTGCCTGTCCCGACACATAAGGATATTGAAAACCATTTTTATAAATGACTTTAGTCGCTACCGCATTGTCAAAATTAGATGTAACGTTCTTTCCTGCATTATTCAATGCGACAACATCTACGTCAATCAAATAATAACCTTGTACTTTTAAATTTTTATTCATATCAAATCTTATTTAAATTTATTCTACATCATCTCCGAAATTATCATCTGTTTCTGTTTCTGCCTCTACATCTACGTTCAGATGCCTCTCATGCAATCTCTGGTATATAGCAATCAACAGCACATCTCTAACTTCCATCCAAGAATTTGTATCAGGAAATAGATAGTTAACATAGTCCTCTACAGAAACAAGCACATTATTCCCCTGCATATAATTCTTAGCTATTACTTTTTTCAAAATGAACCGCCGCAATAAATAAGGATTTTTAATACCATCAAGACTACGAATAATATTCTTCATTTCAGACTCATCATACGTCTGCGTGATAAAGTCTGATATTTGATAAATCTTATCTACCGTTTCTTTTTTCATATTATGTATGTTTATTAAATAATTCCTTAACAACTCAAGATTAAAAATCGACTCCCTGCTGTATTGCAAAATCATACGCAAAATACACTCTCCCGACAACAGTTTGTCATATACGACATTTCTCCAATATTTATACTCAGGCTCTCTTATAATTATATTTCCCGATTTGTTCGACACTTTATAGCATCCCGAAGAGACATCAAAAGAAATGTTTTTATAATCACCTGATTTATAGTAATGAGCAACAAAATCATTCCATTCTTTTTTATATATCGCGTTATTGCAAATTCTATAAAATAAAAAGACTTTGGAAGGCAACGTATAAATTTCAACTTCCGGAGAGGCTCCAAAATTTGTAAAGTGATACAATGTAATAGAGTCGCCATTACCTTCATCCTTGTAATTCGTATACACATCATCCAAAAAACGAAATATGGCAGTCCCTACAGAACGTGACCGACTCTTAAGAATTCCTTGAGACTGATTCATTCCTATGTCCGATAACACACGGGCACAACATCTTCGCGCATACAATTCTGCCACAATGGTACTGCTACTGCTTATAACTGAAACTTTAGATGACACAAGTTCACTGGCTAATGGCAAAAAATGATATCTGATCAACGCTTCTTTTGACAACATCATTCCATGCGCAAATGAATGATGAAAATTCACAAACTTTCCAGAACCGGACAATACCGTGTTGTACCTGCCGGAGGGATACAAATCTGTATACATGCCTGTAATTCTGCAATAGCCTTTTTGAGAAGGTAAATTCCCATTCAACATTCTTTCAAAATAAGCCTTTGTTTCACTTTTCTTTCTTGCAAAGTCAAAAGCAGGTTGTGTAATATTTGAATTTAAAAAATAAGGATTGATCTTTGCTTCCCATTTATCGACATAAATCTCGGTAGCCAACATGATTAATTCCAAAATATCTTTATTTGGGAATTGACTGGCCAACTCTCGCAATGCATACCCTCCAGCATCAACAAACGGATCTCCGGTTACGCAAAATAATGCATCTTCATTTATATTGTAATTGTTTTTCATTGTTTTTCCTTTTTTCAAAATTCTAAACTTGTATTATTCTATCATGGCTTTTTCATCTTTAATCCACCCTCAAACATCCGAAACCCTGTGAAGTCAGCGACCCAACTCCTCCTTCATACATTAACCGCATCAATTCGACAGGTGCCTGCACCTCCATTTTGCACAAGAATCCACGCACTCTCGTCTCCTCATTTGTATCGGCCTTCAATTTAACAACAACTGATTTTGGCACACCAAGCACTTTCAACTTGCACTCTGACAGTGAGTACGGACAATCTTCTCCATAGAACGACCGATAACGGTCAAACAATCCGTTGAACATTAAGAAAGGAGCACGCACATCAGTAGGCGACAAATAATCTGTCTTACCATCAATGCGATGAAATTTCAAACAAACAGGTGACATTGCAACAAAAGTCACCTTTCCTTTGTAATCGGGTTCGGGCAATATCTCCACACTTTGCACAATAAACTGAACAGCCGATTTTTTGTCGCCAATTTCAAAAATCTGATTTTGAAAAATACCTTTTATAAAGCTATCCGTACTCTTTTCTGGCAGAAAACCGATTTGCCATTCTACCGTGTCCGACAAAATCAGTAACCTTTCTTCTTCCGGCAAAATTTGCCTCTTCTCAACCTTAAATCGAGCAAAAGTAAACAATTTGAATCTCTTTCCTGTCCCAATTTCAAAACCATTGTCGTGCAACCACGAAGCATATTTTTCATCGGCATTAGACAAAATCTTGTATATTGCTGCCGACTGCTCATATTGATAGTTGATAGGCAGTTTGTTCCCAAATGCCTTTTTATTGACTCTTAATAATAATTTGAAACGCATATCAAAATCTTCTTAGTATTTTCAAGGCAACGGATGGAATTTTAACATGGTAGGCGTATTTTTATATCCATAAACGGCCACACGAATATTTATCCACATATAGCAAAAACTGCGTGCAATGACGAATTGAACTTACGCATAATTTTACATTGCCGAGACGCATCCTATATTATTCAAATATAAACAAAGGTGGATGCAAAGGCAAACAAAAAACAACGTTTTTATGTTTGACTATGCTGAACCGAATCCTATATTATTCAAATATACGCAAAAAATCAAGACAAAACATCTGTACCAATTTATTTTTATGGCAAGTTGCATAAGTCCTCAACTTTCATAGTTGATAATAACCATATTCGAATTACCATTTAATAACATTCCAAACAATGAATCAATTAATAAAAAAGTAAATAAACTATTCACTATAAAAGATTTTAATAATATTGACGTAACTTTATGTGCAAAAAACAGCGTCTAAATATGGATTACAAATGGAAAACACCATCATCTGTTGCGGCTAAGCTGGAACATGTGAGACAATACATGAACATCAACCGGGTAACGGCATTCGTTGGTGCCGGATTCAGCCTGAATTCCATCATTCCAGGCAATGTGACAATGAAAACATGGAATCAGCTAAGAGGTGATTTCCTTGACAAGCTATACGGCGACAATGACGATGACAAGCGTAAAAATGGCAACGATGTGGTGAGACTGGCATCAATGATCGATGCCCAATTTGGCCACAACGAGCTTGACAACATTCTGGAATCGGCTCTTCCCGACAATCTCATAAATCCGGGCAAACTTCATGAAAAATTGGTGAAGCTACCATGGAAAGATATTCTCACGACCAATTATGACACTCTGCTGGAAAGAGCCGCCCAACAGACTGCGAGCAGCTACACCTTAGTGACAAACAAGGAAACACTTTTGTATAAAGCATCGCCTCGCATCATTAAACTTCATGGCAGCTTTCCGAGCATCCACCCTTATATAATGACGCAAGAGGATTACCGGAGGTATCCCATCGACCATCCCGAGATGGTGAACATTGCCCGGCAATGCTTCTTGGAAAGCCTCGTGTGCCTGATAGGTTTCTCGGGCGAAGATCCTAATTTCCGTGCTTGGATTGGATGGCTACGCGACGTCATCGGCCGCGAACGATTATGTCCTACCTACTTTATAACCTGTGAAGCCAAATTGCATGACGCCGAAAAGGCATTGCTCGCCAAAATGGGCATTGACTGCATTAACCTTACTGAAATTGACGGCATTACCACCTATAAAGAAGCGTATGACTTTTTCTTCGACTATTTGAAACAAAAGCCTTCAACATGGAACGGCTCAATTAACACGCGCGACAAGGACGACAAAATAACAGAGCCGGGATACATCGAGCAAAAAATTAATGAGATGAAGGCAATACGCCAATCCTACCCCGGATGGTTGATTCTACCTAAGGAACATGAACGCGAATTTGATGACGTGAACGGCGGAATGTTTTATTACGGCAAGCTCGCAAAAGGGATAACCGACAGCAAGTGTCTGTTGAGATTCATTTACGAACTTGACTGGAGAATGTCTATTTCGGCCACTCCGAAAATATTGGACTGGTATTTTGCATCCATAGAGAAACTTGCAAGCACCTACCCCAACGACGACATGACACCTGACGAAAAGTCCATGCTTGAGTCTTTGCAGATTTCGTTACTCGCAATCAATCGCCATAAACACGACATCGATAAGTTTAAACAACTATGTTCCACTTTGCAAAATGGGAGTGACACAGCCAAAATGGCTGTCGATTACGAACAAACACTATATGCCCTGTCAAGACTTGATTTCGAAGCGGCTCAAGAAATATTAAGCAAATGGGATATCGACTTATGGGATTACCGAAATTGCATCCGAAAAGCCAACCTGTTGATCTACCTTGACAATACGAAAGAAGCATTTGAGCTGATGACCGGATGCTTGTCGATTATAAGCAAGTCTTTGTTCCAAAACAAAGATGACGCATATGCACGCTCGTGCATCAATTTCATAATAAGGGCCTTGAACATGAGTAGTTCTAATAAAGACAAGCAAGAAAGCGACGACATGCTGAAACTTGCGACAGGTGAAACCATTGGTGAAATCACATCAAGGCTCAGCCACAGTGCATATGAGGATGAAACACCGCATGGATATAACAGAATACATCAGTTCAGATTGGGATATTACACAAACAGTTGGAATTTTGGCCGTAGTGGCTTTATCAATGATTTTTTCTATCCTTGCAAATGGCTGTTAATCAAGGAACACTTGGGACTATCAATGTATCAGATAAATGAAAAATTTTTAAAATTCTCACTTTCGCATCTGTTTGGATACTCATGGAATTTAGCTTGGAACACCATGATAATGTCGGCAAGTAGTTCCGTAATCGACAAAGTGCTTGGACGAGAACAATTGGCGACCATCGACCGAACGTTGGCCAATCAACTGTTCGACGAACTGATAAGCCAACTCGAAAACTTAAATAAAAAACATATTGACGTCCAAAGAAACAGAATATTAAATATTTTACCGATAACATTAGGACGATTATGCACCAAAGTCAGCGAAGACAGGGTACTACGCTATATAAAATCCATTTTAAATCTCGACATGCCTCATATTTCAAAGCATTTAAAGTATGTATATGACAATTTAAGCAACCGGAATCTTTATGTTGCATTAGACATGCTTCTTCCCGACAAAGAAATAGAAACAGGATATAACATAGGCTTCCCTGTTCCTGATCGTAACTTTTGTAACTATCGTGTCAACGAAAATGTCGTTAATCGCATAGTAAACGGATTTAGAAGCAAGAATATAGAGGACAAAGTACAAGCATTGAAGTGTCTGGATTTGATTTGGCCTTGCCAAGGTTTGTCGGATGACGATAAAAGCAGGCTCGCAAAGGTCATAAAAGAATGGCGCGATGTAGAGGCTCCTGACGAGAACGCTTTATTCACCTACAATTACATAAAGGCTGATAATGAAGAGAAAAAACAGCTAAAGCAATTGGCAAGTATAGACGCAAAGAATTTTTGCGAATCGGAATACATCTATGACAAATCTTCCGTACCATTAGACCAATGGAATGACGATCTCTACAAGTTGATTATGTATAGCAAGTGGAACTGCCTTACCGATGAACAGAAAAGGCATATCATACTTCACAACTACGACATGATTAATAAGAACAAAACAGTCTTTGAACGAAATGACAAACATGAAGGCTTCGTAGGAATAAGAAGCTTTACAAACAAAATAATTGACACGATGTCCAACTTCCTATACTCCATGAATTTGGACAATATCAATGCCGTTGAAATTTCAAAACTTAACGAACAGTTTACATGGCTTGAATCGGCAGGCCATCAATGCTTGTCTATGCGAATAAAAATCTCAACCAAAGATAATAATAAGTTGCCTGCCGATATTGAGCACTTGCTATGCAAATCACTGTTCAGCTATGACAGGGAAATACGGAACGAAGCCATAAACGCGTTCTTCACATTGCTAAACCTGGAAGGGAACATTTCTAACATCGTTGATTACATATTTGCTTCTCTCCCGGTTGCCAACAGCATCACTTACAAAAACATATTGATACTTCTTGAAAACCTTGTCGCTGCAGGATATGAAGGGAACGGCTTTGTTGAAAAAACTGAATCGTTCTTGAACGAGCTGCATCAAGATTATCGTAGCTACGGCCTTGATGTCGTTGCTTTGGCCGATTTACAATATTACGCGAATTATCTTGCCGGAACTATGGCAGCTAAATATTGTAAATTTACAAAGCCGATTTTTGATTATGAAGATACAGGATTCAATGATGTAGTTGTCGGATTTGACAAAGGCGTAGAATCGATATACACCAGCATCCGTTATAAAGAATTACACCGCCTTAATTGTGACACTGCATCATAACCTCAACTTAAAATAAAGGCTCGCACAAACATTATGTTGCGCGAGCCTTAGCTATTTCAAATTTATATTGGAATCTCTTTACTTCGTGAATCGCAATCCACCATAGATTCCTTCGTAATTTTCAAGCAAACTTGTTACTGTTGAAAGCGAACTGATATTTACTTTCTGAGCCACTTCACTCAACAGCGGTTGCAATTTGGAAATATCAAGCATCACCGACATTGTCGTTGTTTTAGTGACATAAGTGGTAATTTTCCCAAATTTGCTGTCCTTTGCCAATTTGCTAAAGCTGAATATCATTTCACCTTCAGTCTCTCCTTTAGTGACAGTTCCTTCAAATGATTTGTCATTCTTCAGTTTAACGGTCACTTTACCGTCTTCGGTGATAATCAATTTCAAGCCATCAATGCCGATTTTTTCATAATACGGGTACAACTTCTCCTCAACGGCAGTAGCTGCTGCGGCACCGCCTGCACGTTCCAGCAAATTGTCACTCTTGAACATGATAGCCGGACCGCTCACAGTCCAAGTCCCTGCAATATCCTTAACTTCAATATTCTCGTTTTGGAGCACGCCGTCAAGGAAACTGCTACCGTTCCCTTCGCCACTATTGTTCAATATGCCTCCAAGCAAACTGCCCAAATCAAATGATTGGGCTGAAGCTCCTGCCACGCATGACATGACAATTGCAATAAACAAAATTCTAATCTTTGCCATAACACAAAATGTTTATTCCTTTATCTCTTTCAAGGACAGAAAGGTGAAAGCAAAGGCAAACAAAAGCAACGGTTCTAATGTTTGACTATGCCGAACCAAGTTCTATCTCATGCAAAGGTAATGCTTTTTAAAAAGACATATCCACAAAATAGCATATTTTAAGCCACTTTATATGACATTATTTATTACCAAGAGCCACCGACTCGGGCAATAATGTGAATTTATACCCTTTGTCGAGCAGAGCTTCTATCATTTCTCCAAGGTAATTATCATAAAACTTGTCGGTGCGAGCAGCATCAGTACCCAAATGAATTAACAGAATATGCCCGTTCAATCCTTTCTTATGCTCTTCTTCCATTATTCTATCGTAAATCGTGCGGCTGCTTCGATAATTAGGCATCTCGGGAGTCGTGTAGTCGGCATTGCTACCTGTTCCGGGAGTGAAATTTACAACTTGCAACCCCATCTCCTTTGCCCAAGATGCTACTGTAGCATTATACTCCTCAAAAGGAGGCATGAAATATCTCGCCGATTTATAAGTGATACCGTATTTGCCCATGACATCATAACCATGCCTGATATCCTCGACAAATTCATTTTTTGATATAAGGACTGTATCAAGATTGGTATAATCCACATAATGCAAATGGCCATAGCTATGGCTGCTTATGTAGTCCCCCCTTTCCAGCAGTTGTTTTACCAAGTCTCCGTTGTGTTCAAACACCTCGCCGGTAAAAAAGAAATTGGCGTTTATTCCATGCTCATCAAGAGTTTTAACTACAGCATCAGCACCATCAAGCCTGTCGTGAGCTGTAAACACCAATGATATGTTCTTTTTTAAAGTATCTGTTCGAATGATCCCACCCGATGAATACACATTCCTGTCGGCAACGATTCCGGCTTGAACCATTCCTTCAGCTTGCAACGCCGACAAGAAATAAGTCATGCTTGCCGTACCATCCATAGTAGGTTCGTTGGTAGAATAGTCCCCTATCGCATCATGATATACCATGTCGCCGGGTTGGAAACCGGCATAATCTTCGGCCTCCGACCAAGGGAGCCCGTCAAGTTGGACACCTCGCAAGCTGTTGAATATGCTTGAATATACAGGACCGTCGACAAGTCCGCCAGTGGCATTTCCCATGCGAGCTGCCACATAAGCCGAGTGAGGCTGGGCAGGATAATCGCCCCCATAAGGTAATTCCACGACCATGCTCGTCCCCCACGGATTGCATCCGAAAAGCCAGTCGCGTAATGCCGCTTCCATCTCGACATAAGTCGAATCACCCGTCAATTCCCGATAAAGCATGCACTGGGTTACCATTGCTACCGTCAGATTGTTTGAACACCATATCGTCGGTATGCCGAACATATATGGATTCTTCACAGCCTTGTCGTAAGTGCGACGAATGCCACTAAGCATATTTCGTGAAAATTCAGCCTTCACTTTAGCATTTCCTGAAGTTGCTACTTGATAATGACCAACATTGATAAAAGGATACCATTGATAATGACGGGCACTGTCAGCTCCCATCCACGGAGTGACAGGTTCTTGGCGGCCATACTCGACAGCCTCATTTAGATAACGTCCTTCACCGGTCAATTTATACATTTCCACGGCGCCAAGTTCCATGTCGTCAACCCAATTGCATTCTTCATAAATATATGGCGACACGACCGATGCCGTTTGGCAAACTCCGGGTTGCCTTACCCCTGCTTCATAGGCAGAAGCAGCCTTTGAAGCCAATTTGTCGGCAAATTCAGGATAAAACGGCTTCAATACCTTTGAACCCACTGCAAAGCAGGATGCAAACTTTCCTGCCGTGCTTGCCACACCGGTAGTAGCATTCTTGAACTTTCCACGTTGCTGCGGCTCTCCGCTACAGAAATAAACAGGACGCCCTGTCCCGGGGCCATATCCGTAATCTACTTTATCCTCGACAGGCGAGCGGAATGAAGCATGATCCCTGTCGTCGGCAATTTGGTTATACAACTCTCCGGGAGCCGGATTCATTCGGTCGAGCCAGTCAAGCCCCCATTTTATCTCATCAACTATATCTGGTATCCCATTAGCCACTTTATTCCCCATAGCATCATAGTAATCGCCAAACGATTCGGGATGCGCTTGATAGGAAAGCATCATTTGATACATGGCATTTGCCGATGTCGTGACATATTGCAAATAATCTCCGGCATCATGCCATCCGCCTCTCACATCAATATGCTGGCCGTTTTTAGTAGGATGATACTCTATATAAGCGTCATACTTATGGCACGAATCACCAAGAAACGGGTTGTAGCCGCACCGTTGCTGGCGCATGTAATTCAACACAAAATCAGCCGTGCCATTATAAACGTCGGTATTTATCGGAAATATCGGCGACGCAGCATCGCCGGCTTTTATATAATAACTTCCGCATGTGTCAAACGATGAGAAATCAAGCCTGTATGTAGACTTCATTGTACCATATGCCCCTGTGCTGCGTACGGCCTCTATTAGGGCGACAGGCTTATCGGTCATCGCGTCAATAAGTTCAAAACTTTCAATATTTACGGGTTCTTCACTTATCATTACGGCAACCTTGACCGATTGTGGGAGATATCCTAACTGATTGATTCTAATCCAACTGTCGGCAGTAACCAAAAATGACATGCCTGCTGCCATGACAAGGCTCGCAAAAAAAGCTCCTGCCTTCCTATATTTAAAATTCATAAGATTATGGTTTTTTCATGTTTAAATACATATGTCATTATTTCACCAGATACGCAACCTCCTTGAATGCATATTCATGTATTGCGCCTCCTTCATGCCTCAACCGCAACATTCCGCTCTCTCCCACACCTGCAATCACCGCACGGAAACGTTCTCCCGAGGGCAATTCAAATCCATGCAGATGGCCGTCATTGCGGTACAACGACTTGACATATCGATCGTGCAACGCTGCAAAAGCTGCGTCATCGGCCTTTGAAAAATCCAAGGCGGCTTCTATCCGTTCACACACGTCATGCAATGCCTGCTCAAGCGGTATTTCATGGCCTATGACATGAATGAGCGACACCGGATTGGGCGCATCGCTCAAGAAATGCTCCTGATTGACATTGATTCCAACGCCGACTATCGTATGCACGATGGCATTGCCGCACAACACATGTTCTATCAAGATGCCGCATATCTTCTTGTCATGATAATATATATCGTTAGGCCATTTTACTGAAAATCCGTCGGAATATTGCGACAACCATCCAACAACTGCCAACGACACAGCTTCCGATATGCAGAACTGCTTGGAAGGAACCACGGCAGGATGCTTTACAAGCATCGAAAATGTGAGATTCTTTCCCGGCTCGGCTTCCCACGAGTTTCCACGCTGCCCGCGCCCTGATGTTTGAGAATTAGTGTAAATTACCGTACCCGACGGCAGCATCGATGCTATCCGCGACAAATAGGAATTGGTTGAAGCTGTTTCGTGCAATAATATGTATCGAGGCATAGTTCGCGTTTAATCTTCCTTAGGGAATTCCAAAGTCATTGTTCTTGCATCGGTGGCAGCATCAACCATGATTTTTACGGTCACTGTATCATCGGGCAGCAAATTTTCTATACGTTCGGGCCACTCTATAAGGCACAATGCACCCGAGTCGAAATAATCCTCCACACCTATGTCCTCAGCCTCACGTTCATCCTGCAACCTATAACAATCGAAATGATATATCAATTCGGCCGTAGTGTCGCTACGATACTCGTTGATGATTGAGAAAGACGGCGAATTGGTCACATCGTCCTCCACTCCGAGAACCTTGCACAAAGCATTGATAAAAGTAGTCTTCCCGGCTCCCATCTCGCCGTAAAATGCAAATACGGTATAATCACCCATTAATCTTGCAAAACTGCGAGCCGCTTCCTCTATATTATCGAGAGTTGCTATGTTTATGACTTCTGTTTTCATAATAATTTATATTTAATTTAATTTTTTGTCGACATTGTTACTATTGGCACCACCATCTCTTCCAACGAAATTCCGCCATGCTGGAATGTATCGTTATAGTACTGCACATAGTAGTTATAATTATTGGGATAAGCAAAGAAATCCCGGTTCATTGCAAATATGTAAGCCGATGAAACATTAGGCGACGGCAAGCCATATTCCAACGGTCGTTTTATCTCATACACCTGCTTTGAATTGTAACTCAAATTTTTGCCTACCTTATAACGCAAATTTGTATTGGTAGCCCTGTCGCCTATGACCTTGATAGGATTGTTCACTCTCACCGTCCCGTGATCGGTCGTAAGCACAACCTTGAACCCTTTGTTCGCAATCTGCTTGAACAAATCAACAATTGTGGAATGCTTGAACCATGATTCGGTTAACGACCTGTAAGCGGCATCCGAATAAGCCAATTCCCTTATCATTTTCGACTCGGTACGCGCATGTGAAAGCATATCGACAAAATTGACGACAACTACATTGAGGTCATAATTGCTGAAATTGTGAAAATTTTGAAGCAGCTTCTCTCCGGCAGCCGAATCATTTATCTTGTTATACGAAAATTTGTAACGCTTGCGATAACGATCCAATATAGTTTGTATCAATGGAGCCTCATTCAAGTTCTTGCCCTCTTCTTCATCCTCATCGACCCACAAGTCGGGAAACATTTTGGCTATATGCACTGGCATCAATCCCGAGAAAATGGCGTTACGGGAATATTGAGTCGCCGTCGGCAATATACTGCAATACAACTCGTCCTCGTCGACAGTAAAATATTCGCTCATGATGGGTTTTACCATGCGCCATTGGTCAAGCCTGAAGTTATCAATGACTACAAAAAAGACCTTTTCACCTTTGTCAAGCAATGGGAACACCTTTGTCTTCATTATTTCATGGCTCATTAGGGGATGGTCGTCGGTAGATATCCACCGGCCATAGTTTTTCTTCACAAACTTGCAAAAAGCCGAGTTTGCCTCCACCTTCTGCATCAGCAACAACTCATCCATGTCGGTTTCGGCACTTGCCAATGTCAACTCCCAATGCACCATCAATTTATATACCTCGCACCAGTCATTAAAAGTGGCTGCATTGTTAATCATCATGCTTATGTTCCTGAATTCCTGCTGATAATCAAACGAAGCCTTTTTGGAAACAAGTTCCTCGGAATGCAGATTTTTCTTTATTGAAAGTAATATCTGATTGGGATTCACAGGTTTAATCAAGTAATCGGCAATTTTGTTGCCTATGGCTTGATTCATTATGTTCTCCTCCTCGCTTTTAGTTATCATTACCACAGGCACTTCGGGATGCGTAAGTTTTATCTGCGACAATGTTTCAAGCCCGCTTATGCCAGGCATGTTTTCATCAAGAATCACGAGGTCAAAATTCTGAGTGGCCACGGCATCAAGAGCATCACGCCCGTTCGACACCGTAGTCACGTCATATCCCTTTTGTTTCAAAAACATTATGTGGGGCTTCAAAAGATCTATTTCGTCATCAGCCCACAATATAAGTCCGTTTGCCATTATTATTCCTCCTGATTGTCTCCGGTAACCCCTTCCGCGCCATCGTCCATACTGCTTGGATTATCACCGGATGTAGTTTCATTGTCGAGCTGTCCAATTTCGACCGATTCTGCTTCACCGTCTGCAACTTGGACTTCCTCTTCGACGTTCCCGGCCAGTTCATCTTTTCCCTTGTTATTCTCCTGCTCGAGGAACAGGAAATATTCTTCCCATGAACGGCCTTCGTTTATAAGCAAATCAAAATTCTCTACACTTATCATGATTTGCCTTACGCTTGAAGGAATCGACAACTGCTGGTCGGCCTCAAGCACAGTCTTGTACTGGGTCACCTCATCAAAGTTACTAAATCCTTTTATCACCAGCAAACCCATGCGTCCGAAAGAAAGTTGTTCCAAATCGAAATCCTTAATCTCAAACGAAGAGAAATTATGCTTGGCTATATCGAAAAGCAACTGATTCTCCGATACAGAATCTCGGGGGAAAGCAAGCACATAATATTGAGGAGCATCGAAATTGAGCTTGAAAGGCGTCACTCGACGTGTCGTGTCCATATAGTCGATCGAATCGTTCGACAGTCGCATCGACCAGAACATGCCTCTCACATTGGTACTTCCGCCTTCCAATTTGCGACCTTGCGCTATTTGGCGCATAATTGACGATGCCGTAGGCGTTATATCGGTTTCCGGATAACGTTCAAGCAATTCCCTCAACGTCGACTTGAACTTGTCATAATTCTTGTCTGTCAAGTAGGAAAGTGCATCAATGAACATGAATTTAGGCATAATCTTAGACAACGGATAGCGACGCATCATTTCGGCATAAGCCTCATGCACCTCCTCATTCCTATTGTTCAAATATGCCTCGTAAGCATCGGCATACATCTTTTCCTGGTCACGCTCCATGTTTCGAAGGTTATCCAAATATTTTGGGTCTTTCATCGCCTGCCCATATCCCGACTCAGGGAACTGGCCAATTATAAGCGACCTGTAATTCTCGGCCATTGTCATATTTCCCATGCGCACATATATGAGATACAAGTTATAATAGGCATCAAGACGATAGATATTGTCGGGATAACGAGACAGCAATGTGTTGAATTCCGTTATCGAAGCTCCAAAATCCTCGAGCTTGTCTTTCAGTATGACACCCATGTTGTACAAACCATCCTGAATTATATCATGGCACGTCTGTATCTCTTCGGGCGTTTTAGGTATCTGCTTCAAATAATATTCCACAAAATGTGGGTCCTCGGCACGCTTTTGTGCTTCAAGATCCATGCGGGCCGAGTCGCTGAGTACCGAATCACCTTGAGCGAATTCCTCATCAAGCGCATCATAGTCCACCTCTTCAAATTCATCCATCGAGAAAGTTGCCTTATTGCGACGACGCCAGTCATCTTCAAGCTTACGGCTGCCCCATGCCTTTTGGAACGCTGTCTTCCCGGCATTCTTGGTGGCTGTATTATAAAAATACCATGAATCGTCATTATTCATCATGAAGTTGGAAGGGGCATTGTCCTGATTGCCAAGCTGGCTGCCCATCGCCGCTTGTTGCGCAAGATATTCTTCCCTGCGCGCAGCCTCGGCCGCCTCTTCTTCCTGTTTCTTCAATTCGGCAATTATTTTTTCGGCTACGGCTTTTTGTTCTTCAGGAGTCATGGCCGACAATTTCAGCAACGAGTCTTGTAATTCCACGTTCTGCGAATACACCGCAAGTTCATCAAGCACGTCCGAACGCAATTTCAACGAATCATATCCCGGATAAGTTTCACCTATGAGTGGCACAGCCTCGGCATAGCATGGTTGTGCGTCCGAATACTTGCCTTGCTCAAAATATATGCGTCCGAGCGTGAGCTGGCTTATGGCTTTTTCTATGCCGCCTCGAGTACTTTTTTCGGCAGCAAGTATGTAATTTTCGACTGCATTGACAGTGTCATTTCGCGACAAGTAAAGATTACCTATGGCATAATATATCTGGTCGAGGTAATCTTTATTTCTATCATATTTGACCATGGAACGAAGTGAATTCACTTCATCCTCGATATCTCGACCAATGAAAACCTCACTTTGCTTTATCCTCGCATTAAACTTAGTCCTATAAGTAGCGTTATTCGCTCCACTCACCGAACCAAACGCTTTATACGCATCGGCACGATAACCGACGTCGGCACACAATTGCCCTAACAAGAAACGCAACCTCACCTTTTGCCCTCCGCCATAATGGTCAACGGCTTTCGCAAGATAAGGAATTGCTACACTGTCGTGGTTGCTTTTGATTTGGAAATTGGCCATGGCGAGATTATAAAGTCCTCGCAACTCATTGTTGGTAAGCTCTTTTTCCTTTATGCGAGATATTATATTTTCGGCCTCGGTAGTCCAGCCAAGCGCGCTGTAACATTGCGTTTCCCACAATTTAGCTTCAGTCACCACCTCAGGCAGCCATCTGAAGTGCATTGTTATGTAATGGAACGTGGATGCCGAGCCAAGGAAATCGCCATTCATGTATTGCGCTTGTCCCATCATGAGCCAAGCATTGTGAAGGAATGGATTATATTCTTCACGTTTCATCCATTCTTTATATTTCTTATCACGCGACTTGCCACGTTTCTTTTTAGGTTTCTTCTTTATCGAATGCAACTGAATGGCTTTCTGCATTTTCTCGATTGTCCGGTCGAAGTTTGTGGAAGGCTGTGGACTGCTCGGGTCGTTATATGCTTCAGCCGGATGGATAAACAACCTCTTGGTGTAATCATCCTCATAGTTTGTCTCCATCTCATGCAATTGCTCCTTGTAATGCTCCGAACCGTTGAAATACACGTTGTATCGTGTGGTAAACGACTGCCAGAAACGCGACATGGCAGTATTCTTCTTCGTGCTACACGCTGTCCCAAAGAACAGCACCAGAAGAAACAACGACAAGGGTATGTAAAAACTTTTCAGCTTCAAAGTCAAGAAAATATGTATTTCAACAATTTATTAACGGTTCTTGTCATGTTTTATTGCAATCCTGCCATTTGCCGAAAATGAAACGACGAACCGCGAAATGGCATATACCAATATCAATGAAATAACTATGGTAGCCGATGCTGGAACACTCATCGCGTAAACTCCGAGCACATAGCTTCCAAACAAGCCTGCAAACGAACCCACAAGACTTGCCACGACCGACAATATCATCATCGGCTTCAGCCTATGTGCATATAACTCGGCAATCATTTGTGGCATTGTCAACAAAGACATCAACAACATTATGCCTATAAGCCTTATCGTCAACACGACACATATAGCCACAAATACCGACATCACGCAATTGACAGCCGTCACCGGCAGCTGCATGGTCCGTGCAAAATCCTGATCGAACGCACATGCCACTATCTGCCGATAGAATATGACAAAAAATACCAGCAGCACAACCACAAAAATTGCAAATGCTGCTATGTCTTCTCGTGATATGTTCAATATATTGCCAAACAAGAACGAGTTTAAATCGGGAACATAGCCCGGCGTGAGGAATATGAACAACGTGCCTATTGCCATGCCGAATGCCCAAATGACGGCTATCGCCGAGTCTTCTCGGATATTCTGCCGAGAAGCCATCCAATCGACCCCCAACGATGACGCTACGGCAAACACTCCTGCCGACAATATGGGATTAATGCCGAGAAAATAGCCGAGCCCCAATCCGCCGAAGCACGCATGAGTAATGCCACCGGTTATGAAAACGAGCCTGCGTGTGACAATATATGTGCCGATAAGAGCCGACGCTATGCTCACGAAAAAAACGCCCAGCAAAGCGTTTTGAAAAAATGTATAATTAAATATCTCAAGCATTTTGCGATTCTTGACTATGAATGTTATCTATGCCTTCCCGTTTAAAATATCCCTGGCTTCGGCTGCAAGCATTATCAATTCATCTTTCACAGGAGCCGGCAACTCGATGCCTCGTAATTTTATCGATCTCGCCCAGCCGGCTATTTCTTCCGGCCTCAACGTATAAAGCACGTCGCGAAATTGCTCTGCCTGTTCTTCGGTATAATCATCGGCACCTATGCCTTTATACTCGTCAAGCTCCTCATCTTCATAATATATTATTTTGCTGTCGATGCCGTCAAGCAATGACTCCTTCTCGCACACGGCATGTTGGCCGCAACACCCTTCTAGTCGGTCGGCTACTGGTTCTTGCGATATGGGTTCTTCTTCAACATCCTTGTCGGTCAACCGATGATGTATGTATAATATCACCCCGGTTATGACAGTTACAAGCAAAATCCAGAATGCACCCATCATAATGCTGCCTCCTTAATCATAAATCCGCATTGGACGAGATGCTTCCAATAGTCGGGATATGACTTACCGACAACTCCGGCATCGGCTATTACCAACCCCGGGAACTTCACTGCAGCCGGAGCAAAAGCCATTGCCATGCGATGATCGTCAAATGTGTCGATTACCGGTCTTGATTCGGGCTTTGTCGTTTCACCATCCCAAATCATCGCAACGTCATTCTCAACTTTGACTACATAGCCCAACTTAAAAAGCTGTGTCCGCAATGCTTCGAGCCTGTCAGTCTCTTTTATTTTCAAAGTCTGCAATCCTGTGATGTGGAATTTCCTGTCGAGCAGACATGCTGCCACTATTATCGTTTGAGCCAAATCAGGATTTCCCGACAAGTCCAACTCAAGCTCTCCATCAGTGCTTTTTATATTGCGCAAATCAACATAATTGCCACGACTCAATGAATCAACGCCAAGCTCGCGAAAAAATTCTGCCACTCGGCAATCTCCTTGAATACTATCGCGAAACAATCCGCGCAACGAAATTCTCGATTTTGGCAACAACGATTGAATGGCATACCAATAACTTGCGGCCGACCAGTCATTTTCCACATTGTATACCGAAGGAGACACATACTGCACCCCGGGCTCCAATATTATGTCATTGCCCACAAACGATGCTTTTACACCAAAACTGAGCATGACATCCAACGTCATTTCAATATAGGGCCGTGAGATAATTTTGCCCTCTAAGTGCAATCTGCTGCAACCTATGACCGGCATTATCATCAAAATTGCCGAAATAAATTGCGAACTTACCCCCGAAGCCATGCTTATGCTATCGCATCCATATCGACGACCATGTATTTCCAGTGGAGGAAAACCTGTTTCGTTTTTGTAAGCAATATTGGCTCCGCAGGCATTCAACGTGTCAACAAGCGTCTTTATGGGACGATGCCGCATCCGTTCGGTGCCGTCGAGCACTACGTTTCGACCGCCGCAAAGTGAAAAATATGCCGTCAAGAAACGCATTGCCGTACCGGCAGCCCCTATATTGATGTCACTCGATTCCGACACGAGGGCCGACATCATCGCTGCCGTATCGTCGCACTCCGCTATGTTGTTTATATGACATTTACCCCCGTTCAAGGCATTTATTATCAATACCCTGTTGCTTATGCTCTTCGAAGCCGGAAGATTTATTTCGGCTTCGATGCGTGAAGGTGCTGTGATAGAATAATTCATTACAGCGACAAAATTAGCATCTTTGCGCAACTATTACAAATACTATAAACACGTTTTTTGACACTATTTCTGCAATTTTTATTTTGATATGTAATATTTAATCTATACCTTTGTGCCGCTTAAAATGGCAAACAGCCCGGGTGGCGAAATGGCAGACGCGCTGGTTTCAGGTACCAGTGGAGTAACATCCGTATCGGTTCGACTCCGATCTCGGGCACATAATTGTTAGTAACATCATATTTTCGCCGTGATGGCGATGGCAAGGCATTGAATATGAAAATATTCAATGCCTTTGTTACATTATATCCACTCCCTAACTCACCCCCAACAAGCCAATATCGCACAATGCAAACCATCAAAAAGCATCGACCCCCTATTCAAATTTCATTCAAAAATAGTTACCTTTGCATAGTGCCATATCCAATTCAGTTCCATCAAATGTTTTCTATTAATGAAAATTACATGACAACTTTGGGCACAACTATACTTTACTAACACTACATAAATAAAAACTACTTTCTATGAACAAATATTCATTGACATTCATCTTGTCTCTATTGCTTTCCACATTTACCCTACAGTCGGCATCGCAACAATGGATGCGCTTCCATTGCCAAGAGGACACTATGAAAATTAATAATCTGCTCAAAAAAGGGTTTGACAGCAATATCGAAGATGCCAATGAATTAATCACATTCTATGCCAATGAACTCCTCGGAACTCCTTATGTAGCCCACACGCTCGAAGGGGATGAAGAATTGCTCACAATCAACATTGACGAAACCGATTGCACCGTATTCATCGAGACATTGTATGCATTGGCTCGCACAACGTTGAACGACAGGTATTCATGGCGTGATTTTGCCAACAACCTCGAATCAATAAGATATCGAAACGGCCACATGGACGGATATGCAAGCCGCCTGCATTACATAAGCGACTGGATTGTCGACAACACACATCGCGGAAACATCAAAGAAATCACATCCGAACTACCGGATGCAAGATATGAAATAAAAACACTCGACTACATGACCTCCCACCGCGACAGTTATCCCGCCCTGAGTGACAGCGCAACTTATGCCGAGCTCAAAAGCTTTGAAATCGGATACCGATTGCACCGATTCCCATATATCAAGAAAGAAAGTGTCGATTCCAAGAAGATAAAAGAAAAGCTGAAAACGGGCGACATCATTGCTCTCGTCTCAAAAACCGAAGGTCTCGACGTCACCCACATGGCCATAATCGTTCAAGACGAGAAAGGAAAATTCCACATGCTGCATGCTTCGTCTACCGAAAAGAAGGTAGTGATCGAAAAAGACGACCTGAAAGAAACACTGCGACGCAATCGCAATTGGACAGGAATCAGAATCATCCGTCTCAAAACCGGTTACTAATACATCGCCCACGAATCAATATACCGACCGCGCAACTAAAATGGAGTCGCTTCACATAATGTCACGGCCCTATTTTAGTACCCTCACACCCACAGAAAAGATATATCTCATATAACTCAACTCTCCACAAAACCTCCATTACATAGCCATATCTCAATAATTATAACAACAAAAACTAAAGAGAATGGCATCAGTAAAAATAAAATTTCATCCTTCCTCCATTGCTGGCAAGAAAGGTCGCATCTACTACCAAATAATCCACAACCGCACAATTAGACAAATCGAAACAGGTTATAAGGTGTTTGAATGTGAATGGAATGGCAAGGCTTCAGCAATCAAAGTACCAGCTTGGATAAGCGATGAACGAAAAAACAGCTACAGACGATCGTAAATTATATCGAGTGGGATGTCAAGCGGCTAAAAGCCATTATCAACTTGTTTGGCAAAAAGAACAGACGCTATACAGTTGATGATATTATTGCAAAATTCAATAAACAGCCTGATGACTTATCCTTATTTCATTTCATGCAAAGCATCATAATTCTGTTAAGAAAATTAAACAAAATCCGTACATCCGAAACTTACTCCGCCGCATTAAGCAGTTTTATGAAATTCCGTAATGGACAGGACATTATGCTTAGTGAAATTGACTGCAATACTGTAGAGTCCAACAGCAAGTGCAACATTACGAAAAATTCTTGAAGAAGCAATGCAAAGGTGTATCAAAGTTAATTTTTTCTCTGGGCCTTCGATTTAGTTTGTGCTGCACTCTCTTTATGAATGCATCCGTAATGTCATTGAAATCTGTCTTTTTAGGGATGTATTTCCGGATAAGTTTGTTGGCGTTTTCGATGGCTCCTTTCTGCCAGGCGGAGTATGAATCCGCAAAATAGACGATGACTTTGTTTCCCCCTTTGGGCGTCAATCCTTTCGTGATGTCTTGATGGGCGGCGAACTCGCACCCGTTGTCGGTAGTGTTGGTCTTGACTTGTTTGCGGTAAGGGAAAAGCAGGCGGACAACCTCCCCGGCCGTCGGAACCGCTTTGCGCCCCTGATTGAGCCTTTCCATTAGGATGAAGTTCGTGGAGCGCTCCGTGAGCGTGAGATAACGAAAATCTCGGCAATATAAAAATTGCTTGTACAAGCTTTATACAAGTAACCTGTAAAACATATATTTTATATCATGAAATGCACTCATGACAAGCACCCGCCCTTAAACAAGGGTCTCAAATCATCTTAAATTGGCCAATTAACACACATTTCCCGTGCCTTGATTAGCTTCTACTCATACTATTATTCAATTTCCTAAGGCAGCACAACTAATTTATTTTTCAAAGATTGCAAATTGCTGCACACAGATAAACACAGCATTTACAATTGAAAAACATATCACGTTATGTACATGACTTAACATTTACAAATGTACACTTAAAATCCATACGGCAATAACTATTTTTACTCTATTAAGCATTTACCCCCCCCCCGTATTAAATTTTATTAACAATTTACATCTGTAATCTTGCCATTCATGACTTCATTTTCAATCATTCAAGAATTTCAATCCATATCTGTTGAGCAATCGCAACGTTCCTGCGACTTATTATAATTTAACAAAAGTTCACCTCGGCAAGTAGAATATTTTTTTAATTTTGCAGTAGCAAATACGGTACAAAAACGTTGTATTTCACAACAATCTTTAACCTGATTGAATTTATTTTTAACAAATAATTATTTTTGTTGTATTTATATGTCATCTAAAGTAACTAAAGAAATGGCGCTGGATTACCACAAAAACGGGAAACCGGGAAAAATTGAGGTTGTCCCCACGGTGCCATACTCATCACAATCTGATTTATCATTGGCCTATTCGCCCGGCGTTGCTTATCCGTGTTTGGAAATCAAAGAACGCCCTCAAGACGCCTATGAATACACGAGCAAGGGAAATCTCGTGGCTGTAATTTCAAACGGTACAGCGGTACTTGGATTAGGTGATATAGGTGCTCTCGCCGGAAAGCCCGTAATGGAAGGTAAAGCACTGCTATTTAAAATTTTCGGAGGCCTCGACTGCTTCGACATCGAAGTAAACGAGAAAGACCCCGAGAAATTCATTGAAGTAGTAAAAGCAATAGCCCCCACATTTGGCGGTATTAATCTGGAAGACATCAAGGCTCCCGAATGCTTTGAAATTGAAAGAAGGCTGAAAGAAGAATGCAACATTCCGGTAATGCATGACGACCAGCATGGAACAGCAATAATCTCGGCCGCCGGATTGCTTAACGCGCTCGAAATTCAAGGGAAAAAAATCGACGAAATAAAGCTTGTGGTCAACGGAGCAGGCGCCGCTGCCGTGTCTTGCACTCGCCTTTACATCGCACTCGGAGTAAAGAAAGAGAATGTGGTAATGTGCGACAGCAAAGGCGTGCTTAACAAAAAGCGCACTAACCTCAACCCTCAAAAACAAGAATTTGTAACCGACCGCGACATCGACACTCTTGCCGACGCAATGAAAGGTGCCGACGTATTCTTAGGGTTGTCAGTAAAAGATGTTGTAACCACCGAAATGGTACAATCAATGGCTCCCAATCCGATAGTATTCGCGCTTGCCAACCCCGACCCTGAAATATCTTATGAAAAGGCCATTTCAGCACGCGAAGACATTATTTTTGCAACAGGACGCTCGGATTATCCCAACCAGATAAACAACGTGCTCGGATTCCCTTACATATTCCGTGGAGCACTCGACTGTGGCGCAACCTCCATAAACGAGGCTATGAAACATGCCGCAGCCAAGGCCATAGCCGACCTTGCAAAACTGCCTGTGCCATCGGTAGTGAATGCTGCCTATAACATGACAGGGCTCAAATTTGGCAAAGAATACATCCTGCCAAAGGCTCTCGACCCTCGCCTCATCACGACTGTTTCTCCAGCAGTCGCTCGTGCAGCAATGGAATCGGGCGTAGCTACAAGGCCAATCACCGACTGGGACGCATACAACAGCAAGCTGAAGAGTCTCATGGGATTTGACAACAAACTCATGAAACGCCTCACCGAACAGGCAAAGACTATGCCTAAACGCGTGGTATTTGCCGAAGCCAACACCGACAACATGTTGCAAGCAGCAGTTACCGCCCGTAACGAAGGCATTTGCATTCCTATTCTGCTCGGAAATGAAGAAATGATAGCCAAACGTGCCAACAAGCTCGGAATCAACATCGACGGCATTGAAATCGTCAACCTGCGTCATGACCGTGAAGCTGAAAGGAGGAAACGATTTGCATACATCCTCACAGAAAAAAGGCAAAGAGAGGGCTTAACCCTGCCCGAAGCTCTTGAAAACATGTTCGACAGGAACTACTTCGGCATGATGATGGTTGAAACAGGTGAAGCCGACGCATTAATAACAGGCTCATACCCCGGAAACCGTCGCAAGATAGCCGAGATAGCAAAAGATGTCATAGGCATACGTCCAAGCTACAAGCACTTTGCGTCAATGCACATCATGAATACCAAACGTGGCACATACTTCATTGCCGACACATCAATAAATCACGACAACGATACCGACACACTCGTAGACATAGCACGCCTTGCTCGTTCGGCAGTGGAATACTTTGCTTATGAGCCTGTAATGGCCATGCTGTCCTACAGCAACTTCGGTGCATGCAAAGAACATGGTCCGAGCGAAGTTCATGAAGCAATTGAAATATTACATGAAAAATATCCCGACTTGCTGATTGATGGTGAAATGCAAGTCCACTTTGCATTGAACAAGGAATTGCGCGACAAGCACTTCCCATTCAACCGCTTACGCGGAAAAGACGTAAACACGCTTGTATTCCCCAATTTGAGCGCAGCCAACACCGTGTACAGAACTTTGCTCGAAATGGGCGTAGCCGAAGTTATAGGCCCTATTCAAATAGGATTGAACAAACCTATACACATGACTACAATTGATGCTTCAGTAAGGGACATTGTCAATCTGACTACAATTGCCGTCATCGATGCTGCCACTTACGAAAAAATGGGTTCAAGCGCGTCAAACGACAAATAACATTGACATCTAAGGCATAATAGTCGCCTTGACATAAAAAGCAAGACATGCGAAATCATAAACGATTTTCGCATGTCTTTATTTATTCAGCAAAGGACAAGACATCTAAATGAAATATATTTCCAAGAGTTTGATTATCAATATTTTAAAATTATACCAAAATATTTTACATTCATAGCGTCATTATAACACTATAATACTTGCAAATTATAAAAACTTATTATATATTTGCGATGAGTTAGTGTCATAGCGACACTAAGGCGGCATGAGGGTCTCATTATAGTGCTAACTCTGTGCATACCAACTGGACATTAATTTCCACATGACCCGTTCAAGTATTGCATGCGGCATGTATGCCACAATTATACGCAACAAAGAAAAATCTACGATTTAAAGTTTCATTTATTAACCATTTTACACAAGACTCACAACATTGTCCTTTTACTGTACATGAAAAGCAAATGTCCTGCTACGCGATTGCAGCAGGACATTATTTTTATGTACTTCTTTATAAAGTAGCTACTAATTCAACTATCACAAATGCTATTACCAACGACAATCCTACAAGCACTTGGCCGGCTTTGAAATGATTGTCCATCAAGTACAACGCCAATTCATGACGCGGCAACTTTTCTGGTTTCTTGGTAGCGCACTTGTTCTCAAGCTCTACTGCTTCTTTCTTCATGCTTTCAATCAAAGCATCTTCTTCTTCAGTAATCATATATATGCAGATTTTTAATTCTTTCTATGACAAAAATAATCAATTAGCATCAAAACTCAAACGATGCCCGACAAAAACTCACTGTTTTACATTCAACAATTCAAGCATCTTGTCGAGTGCAGCCGACAAGCCGTCAACATTCTTTCCACCTGCTTGCGCAAAGTGTGGTTGACCGCCACCACCGCCCTTTATCAACTTGGCAGCTTCGCGCACAACGGTAGAAGCATTAAGGCCATCTTTCACGAGGTTGTCGCTCAACATTACAGTAAGCATTGGTTTTCCGACTTCGTGAGTAGCCGCAACAAACATCAAGTCGTTCGGATATTCGGCCTTTAAAGCAAAAGCAACACCCTTCACCACTTCGGCAATCCTTGGACCGTAACAAGTCACAACGGTTACTCCGTGCACCACTGTTGCCGACTCAAGCAAGGATTTCTTAAGATTGGATATACGCTCATGCAAGAACTCGTCGGCCTGCTTACGCAATCCTGCATTCTCGGCCAATGACTTTTGCAAAGCCGACACCACGTTAGGAGCATTGTTCAACAACACACTGATCTGCTTCATCGTATCAGCAGCTTCATATATGGCCTTTTCAACACTTGCCCCGGTTATAGCCTCGATGCGACGAACTCCGGCAGCAATACTGCTTTCCGAAACAATCTTTATCATTCCTATGTTACCGGTATTCTTGACATGAGTACCACCGCACAATTCTACAGAGTCGCCATACTTGATAACACGCACCGAATCGCCATACTTCTCACCAAACAATGCCATGGCTCCCATCGACTTTGCTTCATTGATAGGAATATTGCGGAATTCACAACGTTCTGTTGCAGACCTTACCATCTTGTTGGCAAGCGATTCTACTTTGCGTATTTCTTCTTCGGTCATTTTTTGGAAATGAGAGAAATCAAAACGCAAGATGTCGGCACTCACATAAGAACCTTTTTGCTCCACATGGGTTCCGAGCACTGTGCGCAATGCCTGATGCAATAAGTGAGTTGCCGTGTGATTGCAACTTACTGCCATTCGATTCTCCTTGTCTATGCGAGCCAAGAATGTTGCAGTCACGTCGACAGGCAATTTCTTTGTTATATGTATAGGCAAGTTGTTTTCGCGCTTTGTATCGACTACTTCAACAATATCGTCACCGGCGACAAGCTGTCCGATATCACCTACCTGACCGCCCATCTCGGCGTAGAACGGTGTGCGTGCGAGAACTATCTGATAAAATTCATAATTTTTCTGTTTTACCTTACGGTAGCGCAATATCTCGGTTTCAATTTCATCGACATCATATCCCACAAATTCAGTTTCTCCTTCGCGTAGAACGACCCAGTCAGTCGTTTCCACTGCAGCTGCGTTGCGTGCACGCTGTTTCTGCTTTTCCATCTCGACATTGAATTCATCGATGTCAACAGTCAACCCGTTCTCTTTTAAGATAAGTTCGGTAAGGTCGAGAGGGAAACCATAAGTGTCATACATCACAAACGCATCCTTGCCACTTATTTCTGTATTGCCGCTGTTTTTCGCATCTGCAATTACTTTCTCAATCAATTTCATGCCAGTTTCAAGAGTGCGCAAGAATGCTTCTTCTTCTTCCTTGATCACACGCTTTATCAACTCACTTTGTGATACAAGCTCGGGATAGGCATCGCCCATTGATTCTATCAATGTATCGACAAGCTGATACATGAACGCATGTTTCAAGTTAAGGAACGTGTAACCATATCGCACGGCACGGCGCAAGATGCGGCGTATGACATATCCGGCCTTGGCATTTGAAGGAAGCTGGGAATCGGCAATGGAGAACGCGATGGTTCTTATGTGGTCGGCAATTACTCGCATTGCCACATCCACTTTTGCATCCTTTCCATACTCGACCCCGGCAATCTCCCCTACTTTCTTTATCAGAGGCTGAAACACGTCGGTATCATAATTCGAGTGTTTGCCTTGAAGAGCCATGCAAAGTCGCTCAAATCCCATTCCCGTGTCGATGACTTTTGCCGGGAGCGGTTCAAGAGAACCATCGGCTTTGCGGTTATACTGCATGAACACGAGATTCCATATTTCGATTACTTGCGGATTGCTCTTATTGACGAGTTCCACACCGGGAACAGCCTTACGCTCTTCATCATCTCGCAAGTCCATATGTATTTCGGAGCATGGACCGCATGGACCGGTATCGCCCATCTCCCAGAAATTATCATGACGGTTTCCGTTGATTATATGGTCTTCAGGCAGATGTTGCGCCCAGTAAGACGCAGCTTCGTTGTCCCTTTCAAGCCCTTCGGGCTCATAGCCTTCAAACACCGTGGCATACAATCTTGACGGATCGAGTTTTAACACATCTACAAGATATTCCCATGCCCAGTCAATAGCTTCTTTCTTGAAATAATCGCCGAACGACCAATTGCCAAGCATCTCAAACATTGTGTGGTGATAAGTGTCAAGACCCACTTCTTCAAGGTCGTTGTGCTTTCCGCTCACGCGCAGGCACTTTTGCGAATCGGCCGCCCTCTTGAACTTTGGAGTAACATTTCCCAATATTATATCTTTAAACTGGTTCATACCGGCATTGGTAAACATCAATGTCGGATCATCCTTTATAACCATTGGAGCCGACGGCACTATGGTATGACCTTTGCTACGGAAAAAATCTTTGAAAGATTCTCTCACTTCTCTTGCTGTAAGCATAATCTCTTGTATATATATGTTTGTTACTTATCTATTGTATATCAAAAACAACTCGCAAAATTAGCAAAAATCCATATAAAATAAAACGACAAGCTGCCAAAGAGCCTAAACCGTCAAAATTTCGTACATTTGCATTTGAATATTTCACTGCATTCACCCAACCTGTGTAGCACAAACCGTATCCATGCGTCATGAACAACAATCTGGATAAAAAATATTATAAAATAGGCGAAGTATCCGAGTTATTGAAGATACCATTGTCCACTCTGCGCTTTTGGGAATCGGAATTCAGCATCATTAAGCCCAAGCGCAATGACAAAAACACTCGATTCTACACCCCGGCCGACATTGAGACAATAAGGCTCGTTTATTATCTCGTAAAAGAAAAGGGCATGAAACTCGATGCAGCACAGGCAGAATTAAAGCGCAATCGCGAGAATGTGTCAAAACGCGTGGAAGTAATCGACCGTTTAAAGTGCATCAGGGAGGAAATACTAAAAATGAAAAATGCCATAGACTCAATAAAGTTATAACGGCACACACCAAAACCATTCTTCAATTATTGACAAAACATATAAATCTTGGCGCGGGGAAATGACAAAAGGCAAAGACATATACATATTTAACCCGGAAAACGACCTTGCCCTGGCCTACGGGCAGGAAGGTTACACGGCTCCTCCAAGAGCTCGAATGTTGCGCCGTGACTTGCAATTGCTACCAATTTGGTACTGTAATGACAATGCAGCGATACTTGTCGACAACAATGTTAACACTCAATGGCTCGAACGAATAAACGACACATTCGGCACTTCGGCTTCAACAATACTTTCAAATAAGCTGCAATGCGCAAGTCACAAATACTATCCTTGGGGATGGAACCTCGATTTGCGACACAGGCTGATTAACGAATGTGTACCCGAAACCGACCTCCCTTGCGTTTCATTCATCCAAAAATTAAGAGAACTGTCTCATCGTCGCATTACCATTGCCATCCACAACTCGATAGCAATGAAAACAGGTCTTGCACTAAGTCCCATGCCTATCGAAGTGGACAGCGTAGAAGAAATAAAGATTTTTGAACGCACACACTCTAAATGTTTCATCAAAGCCCCTTGGTCGGGAAGCGGTCGTGGAATATATCGTGTCCTCGATGCCGATGCGCGATGCTTTGAAACATGGGCACAAGGCATAATAAACCACCAAGGTTCAATAATGTGCGAACAAGCCTTGGACAAAGTTCTCGATTTTGCTATGGAATTTGAATGCACCAATAAAAAAGCCTCGTTCAAAGGATATTCAGTATTCTTCAACGACAGCCATTGCTCTTTTGACCGATGCTTGACAGCATCCGATGAATATTTGCATAATTACATCAACAAATATCTCAAGAATCCGAACCTAATCGACATCGTAAAACAAGCATTAACCGAAACATTGATCGAATTGGTTGCCCCTCACTATGAAGGAATGCTCGGAGTTGACATGATGCTATACAAAGATACCGATGGAAGTATAAAATTAAATCCATGCGTGGAATTGAACTTGCGCATGACAATGGGAATCGTGGCATCGGCCATTGGCAACAGGATTCTTGCCAAAGAAAGCATCGGCACATTCCGAATCGCTTATCTAAAATCAACTTACGACTGCCACAAAATGGCGACGGAACTCTTGACTGCTTACCCGACCCTTATTGAGAACGGCAAACTTGTATCAGGCTTCTTGGCGATTGTCCCGGTAGGCAACAACTCAAACTATTGCGCATACATATTAGCGCAACGACAAAGCTGAAGTAGCTTAAAACTTCTTCAACTCGGTATACAAACGCTGCAACGGCAATCCCATCACATTATAAAAGCTTCCGCTTATCCGTTTTACGCCCATGCAGCCAATCCACTCCTGTATTCCATAAGCGCCGGCTTTGTCAAGCGGTGAATAATTTTCCACATAATAATCGATTTCGCCATCCTCCAATTCGGCAAACTCCACCTCACTCACCACACTGAATGTTTCCTTGCGAGTCGCAGTAGTTATCGTTACACCTGTTACCACATAATGCACCTTTCCTGAAAGCCGCTTTAACATCGATACCGCATCGGCCTTGTCCGAAGGTTTGCCAAGAACCTCACCATCGCAAATGACAACTGTGTCGGCCGTTATTATCAATTGAGACGCAGTAATCAATTTCTCATACGCGTCGGCTTTTACCTTCGATATATATGCGGCCACATCCATTGCCGGCAATTCTTCGGGATAAGACTCATCTATGTCCGGGATGACACAAACAGAAAATTTCACACCGAGATCGCCAAGCAATTCACGGCGTCGGGGAGAATTGGATGCAAGCAGCACCTCGTACTTCAAAAGATTTTCAAGCGGTTTCATTTTCATTCCGACATTTTCATATTTACATTACCAACCGAAAGCTTTTTTATCCGACATCCACCGGCCTTGAACTTTTAAAACTTGTTCCACTACATCGCGTCCGCATCCATATCCTCCCGCACAAGGTGATATGTAACATGCCACTTCTTTGACTTCGGGCGCAGCATCGGCAGGTGCCACAGCAAGTCCCACACGACGCATGGCCTCAATGTCGGGAATATCGTCGCCGAGATATGCCACCTCCTCGGGAGCAAGTCCATGCCTGCCCATCCATTCTTCCAATATAGGCAACTTCACAGAAGCTCCAAGATATATGTCCTCCACTCCAAGCCCGGCAAAACGTGTCCTTACGCCTTCAGAACGTCCTCCGGAAATAATGGCAAACTTATATCCCATTTTCACGGCCAGCTGTATGGCATATCCATCCTTTATGTTAACCATGCGCAACGGTTCTCCTGAAATGTGCATCGGAATGACCGATGGGGATAGCACCCCGTCTACGTCACAAGCGAATCCCCGTATTTTTTTCAAATCATAATTTATCGAACTCATGGCGTTTCATGCTCATTTATTGTTTTTTTCACTATGTCTCATTATGCTTTCGGATATAAGCGAATACAATTGCCGTGCATTCTCGTCGTGCAGCATTTTCATGTGCGCTTCCATTACATTACGGTCGCCTCTGATTGCCGGACCCGTCTGCGACTCAGCAGGAGACAATTGCGTCAACTTATCTACGGTTGTCTTGATCAACGGCAACATTACATCAAACGGCAATCCGTTCTCTTGCAATATGTCATTTGCCAGCACCCACATGTGGTTGGCAAAATTACACGAGAATACAGCCGCGATATGCAATCGTCGGCGCAATTCGCTATCGGCACGGAAAACCTTAGTTGACAATTGACAGGCCAAAGATTCTATCATGATTGCATCAGCCTCATTATCCGCCTCTATGAAAAACGGGACTTCATGAAAATCAACAGCTACCTGTTTGGAAAAAGATTGCATGGGATAAAACACCCCGTATCTCGACCTTTTCCCTGCAAACAGTTCAAGAGGTTTGCTTCCCGACGTATGCACCCACAATGCCCCATTGTCGGGCACAGCATCAATAACACTGCTTATGGCATCATCTTTTACCGAAATTATGTACATGTCGGCATCAGGCACTATGCAAGAAAGGTCGTCTGTGGCATCAGCTCCAACTTTATCGGCAAGGAAACAGGCATTGCACAACTGCCTGCTGTAAACTTGCGACACTTCCACACATCCTGCGAGAGCTTGAGCAAGATTCACGGCAACATTGCCGGCTCCTATCATTACAACGTTTTTAATCATTCCTGTGGTATCCATTTACCTATGTGAACACGCTCCCACAGCAATTTCTCGGGATTGAACGGCTTACGTTCTTCATTCTTATGCCCAAGCGTGATTATGCACAACACAGGCAAGGAAAAAGGGATGTCGAGCAAAGCCCTTACATAATCTTCGGCAGGTTCTCCATCGCCCGAAAAACGTCCGCGTATCTGTATCCAGCAACTGCCAAGACCCAATGCCTCAGCTTGCAGCTGCATATAAGTAGCGGCAATAGTGGCATCTTCTATCCATGCCTCGCTTTGAGCCGGGTCGGCACAAACCACAATGGCAAGGCTGCATTTGCCTATCGGCGCAGCTCCGTGATCTTTACAATAGCTCAACAATTCAAGTTTCTTCTTGTCCTCGACGGTAATAAATTCCCATGGACGGGAACTTTTGGACGACGGTGCCATAAGCGCGGCTTCGAGTATGAGTTGTACATCTTCGGGCGATATCGCCTCATCGGTATATTTTCTTATGCTGCGCCTGCTGACCAGCAATTCATGGAAATTCTTCATAGATAATCATTTTATCGTTCCACAAAGTTAGCATAATTCATGTGTAATCGCAAAATCGTTAACTTCGATAAATATTTACCTCGCATTTATACTGAAATCAGTAAACGACCGTTAATAATAACAGTAGTCGTCGCCGGAAGGCGATTTCGACAAAACACCACAACATTACAAGATGAATTCATTCCTAAACACTCTAAAAATAATAATCATAGCCGCAATATCCCTGTCGACATTGGCCGCCACTGCAGCCAATGTTAAAATAACTGGCAAGGTGACCGACGGTGACAATGCTCCCATTGAATTTGCCACCGTGCGCATAGGTGGTACAGCAATGGGGACAACTACCGACTTGAAAGGACAATACTCACTATCGGTTCCTGCGACCGATACTATTACAGTCATTTTCAGCTGTATGGGATATACCGAAGTGACACGAAAATTATCGGATGCCGAAGGCGAAGTGAACCTGAACGTTAAGCTGTTGAAGAAAACCCTTCAACTTGAAGGCCTTGAAATAACCGAATACAAACGTCAAACCGGGCAAATGCAGACAATCGACATTGATGCAGCCAAGCTGATGCCCGATGCGAGCGGAGGAGGCATAGAATCGATATTGTCGACAATGGCAGGAGTAAGCTCCAAAAACGAGATGAGTTCGCAATACATGGTGAGAGGTGGTTCATATGATGAAAATAGCGTCTATATCAACGGCATAGAAGTATATCGTCCGCAACTCGTCAGCTCAGGACAGCAAGAAGGTCTCAGCATAATAAATCCAAACCTTGTAGGGTCGGTAGAATTCTCCACCGGCGGATTCAGTGCCGAATATGGCGACAAAATGTCATCGGTGCTCGATATAACATACCGTGCACCCGAAGCCCTCGAAGGCTCACTGTCGATGAGCTTGCAAGGCGGTAGCGTCTCGTTTGGCCAAAGTAGCGGCCGATTCTCGCAAATCCACGGATTCCGCTACAAGCGCAACTCGTCTCTCCTTGGTTCACTTGAGACAAAAGGTGAATATGACCCTCAATATTTCGACTATCAAACCAATCTTAATTTCAGAATAAACGACAAACTGAAGCTGTCTTTCCTCGGCAATATCGCAATAAACGATTACCGCTTCACACCCGAGACACGCGAAACGAGCTTCGGTACATCGACTTCGGCCAAGTCATTCGTAGTGTATTTCGACGGGCATGAAAAAGATAGATTTGAAACCTACTTCGGTGCTTTATCTCTCAATTACAAACATTCCAAAAGCACAGACTTCACACTGCTTGCCTCTGGTTACCTTACAAACGAACTTGTAGCCTACGACATTCACGGCGAATACTGGCTCGATGAAGCAGGTACCAACGAATCGGATGATGGAGGTGCAGCCATCGGCGGAGAACTTGGCGTGGGCAAATATCATGAACACGCCCGCAACCGACTCAAAGCAAGCGTTTTCGCACTTACACTCAAAGGCAATACCTCGATAAGCAACAATAACATAAGCTATGGCTTGACCTACCAACATGAAGACATATACGACCGTACTCGCGAATGGGAACAACGTGACTCGGCAGGCTATACACTGCCTCACACCGGAAACGGAGTGAACATGATATACAATCTCACGTCAAGGCACGACCTTGCCTCAAACCGTATATCTTTTTATGCTCAAGATGCTTTCAGGCTTAATACCGAAGCTGGTTATCTTACAATAAACGGAGGACTGAGGCTCTCTTATTGGGACTTCAATAAGGAATTCCTTATTAGCCCGAGAGCAAGCGTGGGATTCGTACCTGCACGCAACGAGCGATTTTCATTCAGATTTGCCACCGGGCTATATTATCAAGCGCCATTTTATAAAGAATACCGAATGGAGCAAACCGACGAATATGGCAACACCAACATAGTGCTTAACCGCGACATAAAGTCGCAGCGCAGTTTCCAGCTCATTCTTGGTGGAGACTATACGTTCAGGGCCTTAAACAGGCCGTTCAGAATATCGGCCGAATTATATTATAAAAATCTGTCTAATATCATACCCTATGAAATCGACAACCTGAAAGTGGTGTATTCGGGCATGAACAGTTCAAAAGGATATGCGGCCGGAATAGATTTTAAATTGTTCGGACAATTTGTGGAAGGAACTGACTCGTGGATAAGTTTTTCATTGATGAAAACCCAGGAAGACCTAAACGGAGTGAAAGTACCACGGCCAACCGACCAACGATATAGCATCGCTATGTACTTTACCGATTATTTCCCTAAATTCCCTAAAATCAAATTCAGCCTGAAGGCCATCTTCTCCGATGGCCTGCCAATGACCGCACCAAGAACTACTCGCGACATGGCCTACTTCAGGGCTCCGGCATACAAACGCGTAGACGTGGGTCTCTCCTACCAGTTGCTCGGCAATGAAACGGCCAAACCCGACAACTTCCTTCGCTACTTGAAAGATGTGTGGGTCGGGCTTGACGTGTTCAATTTGTTTGGAATCTCAAATGTCAGCAGCTATTATTGGGTGACTGATGTGAACAACATGCAATATGCAGTGCCAAATTACCTCACAGGCCGCCAGCTCAACGTCCGCCTCTCAGTGAACTTCTAACACAATTGGTTTCTATATTTTCATCTCCAATATAGGAAACGGATTGCCCTCGCTGTCGTATTCGTTACGCTTGAAGGCCTTAAACCCCATCCGCTCGTAAAACTTAGCAGCCTCTGGATTCTGTTCATTGACATCCACATATTCCACGTTCAATTCGCTGAATGCACGCTCCACAAGCATCTTGCCCAATCCTTTGCGGAAATAGTCGGGATGAAGGAAAAGCATCTCAATCTTACGTTCCTGTACACCCATAAAACCGATAGGATTCTGGTCGTCGTTCAACACCCATAAGGTTTCTATATATCGCAACGCGCCCTCGGCTTGTGGAGTCAATCTTATGATGTCTGCTTCAGACAGGAAATGATGGCTGGCACGAACCGATGCTTCCCATATTCCAAGTAAATTCTCTATGAGCATCGTGGTTCGTTGCTCTTTTTCAATCGCTGTAATGTCTATCATCATTTTTATTTTAAGTTTCTGCGAAGATAAGACAATTCGCGAAACACGACAAAGAATCTACAATCCAACCATTGTCACCAGCACAATGTCGTCTACGACAAATTCATATTGGCAGAGTTTTAACAGTTCACTGTTAATTTACCATTCATTTGATTAGGAAATGAATAGCAAAATAAAATGCGATTCGCTTTACCGATCTCTGTCAAGTTAAACTTTATCGCTTGATAAATCTCGACACATTTTCTCCTGCCTTGAACAGATAAATCCCTGCCGGGAGTTTGGATACGTCGATTTGCCCGTCAGTGCCATCGGTCCTCAGCACTTCATTTCCCGAAATCGAATATACCGATACAGTGCCGTCAAAATTGAATTTATCGAAATATAGTACATCAACGACAGGATTGGGATAAACAACAGGATAGGAAGTCATTGCGACCTCTTCAACCCCATCCCCCTCTTCAGGCTCATAGTTTGCATCCCAAAATTTATAAACTGCAATCCCGTTTGCCGGACAATATTGATACAAATAGTAGCTGCTGGCATCTATCTTCTCGGCAAATATCCAATTGGACACCGAATAGTTCCCACCTTCTTCATAGCCTTTCGACCCTATCGGACTTATAGTTTCTACATATTCGTTAGCAGTCAAATCCTTTATAGTAAAACCGCCCTTATAGTTTGCGCCCGAATTATACACGATTATCTTATGACTGCTAAGCATGAAATACTCGGCTCCGCATGTGCTGTTGCGCAAAGGCGGACGGATGGAAGAACCACCCACAAGCAGGCCGGCATCGGTGCCGTTGTACTCGTATATGCCATCGTTACGCACCATGTACAGCCAGTTTTTAGGATTATCCTTGTAAGGTATCACATAACCTGCCGTCGTTGAAACGACCGACAATTCCCCACTTCGTTCTACCCCGGCCACATTACCGTTTTCCATATTAATGATATTCACGACAGTCTGCCCGTTTGGGAAAAAATATACATGACCACCCTCGCCCAGCACGTCTCCGCTGGCCGATATAAAATTGGTCTGTCCTTCATCCAAAAGTTCAAAATCTATGCGCGTGGCCTCAACGCCACTGTTCGGCTGAGTTCCCGAAGGATATACCAGCAATGAGTGAGACTTTCCTGTCTCCTTGTCGTCGCGCACTATTATGTTTCCGGCATCATCGCAGGTCGCGCTCCAACCTCCACCACCGGGAAGTGTGCCGGCAAATCCTGACTCACCATATACATATATCAACCTGTCGCTGCAATCATTTATGTAGAAAAAACCGTTATAAGCACCACCTTGCTGGGCATTAGTACCGTCGATATGCTCAGGTGCGTTGCCTTCATTGTCGGTATAGCTCCACAGCTTCTCGATGCGGAAGTCAACCTCACCGATGTTTCCTTCAGGCTCCTCTCCTTCAATCATGTAGGTTGCCACTCCTGCCGAGCCGTCAAAAAATGTCAAATAAATGCATCCGCTCTCGACACGCCCGTATCCTGCCAGATACCCGTTGCCTCCTGTCTCGAATGGCACAATATCGCTACTGGCAGCATAGGCCGACTGAAGGCCTCCCGTAATGTCGATAAGGGCATATACAGCCTTTCCGCCATCATCGCGCCTTGCCGATATGGCATACAACGAAGCTCCATACCTAAACGGCAATATTAAATCTTGAACACTCGGGAATGCAGCCATAGGTGCGGCAGCAAATCGCATAAGCTCCACACCATTCTCTTCATCATTAAACGAATAATCGCCAAAACTACCATCCCCGGCATCCTTTATCAAAATATTGTCACGGCTGAACGGAGAGACAATCATGCTTTCCACATCAAGCCCCGAAATTTTATTGAATGAACTATTCACATCATCTCTTGATATTTCCAAACGATATATCACTTCGTTCCCATCGGCCAGCCCTTCATAATACACATACATGTCATCGCCCGACCTGCCGCTTATTGCGATTGCAGCATCAGGCAAAGCATTTTCCAAAGTTGCCTTCTCGATTAAATCGCCATCGCTCAAAGCCATCAACTTTACCGACCCTGCACCGTCCTGTACCGAAAGATGCAACATCCCGTCGGCCGACAAGGCAATATCCGAGATATTCTGTTGTCCCGGCAAAACTGCCTTACACTTATTTGTTTTATCAATCATTAATAATGAACCGTTTTCTTCCAACATATAGCATGTATCCTCATGAAACATTGCTTTCTTCACATCGACATTCTTCAAAGCCACTGCTTGCGTGAAGACCGGTTCATACTCATCCTGCACAATGCCACGGTTGTCGGGATAATCCACCTTGTTAGGCACAAGCGGAGCATACGGGTCAAGTTCAGGCAGATTTTCGGTGCTTAAATAATCTACCGCGATAAAATCGCAACCATAATTGCCATAGATTTTATAATTTTCAGCAGTATTTACAGTCCACACGCCCACAGGCAATCCTTGTTCGTGAAACTTGATAACAGTTTCCTTGTCAAAACATCCTGTCTGTATATAAGCACCCATGCCATTCTCCACGCACCAGTCAAAATAGGTTTCCCAATTGGTGTTGCACAAGAACATAAGCTTGAAATCGGGGAAATTGTCCCTTATGTATTTCAAGCAATCGCGCATCGACGTGTTGATAATGGCCTCATCGCCAAAACCATATTCTATCACAGTTTCCACCATTCGTCCAAGGTTGCTGCAATCGTTGTTGTTGATTCCGTCGGCCCATTTAAGTTCTATGAACGGTATGCAGTCATAATCCTTGCAAATCTGCAAATATTCCTCCAATGTGCATATTTTCCCTGTGTACTCTACTCCACCGCGTGTCTGCGTGTAAGTTTCGGCCTTCAACTCTTCGATTGTAGCCTCGGTTATGTTCAGATTCCCTCCGAGACGCTTGGTGTCATCGTCATGAATAAGGATAAACGTGCCGTCGCCGGCAACTTTCACATCTGTCTCAAGATACTTATATCCGGCTTCAGCCCCGGCAATGAATGCTTCGGCCGAATTTTCCACTCCCCAATAACTTCCTCTGTGTCCTATAAACTCAGGACGGGCAAACGCCGTGACAACAACCGTCAACGACACCAACACTGCAATAATCTCTTGTCTCATAGCATAGTTTTTAAGTTGCATTATATATTTTTCACAATATACTAAATTCCGGGCTATTTAACAAATTGTGCCTTGCACGCATCATGTACAGGCGCAAAAAACGGCAACCGCCTTGCAGCAGATTGCCGTTATACCATTATTTTCAAATAGAACCGCCGTGGACAGGAAAATTATCCTTCCATCACAGCCTTGACATCATCTATCGTGCCGTCAAACGGGCCTGTCTTTTCTAACTTCAGCGTAGACATGGCAGCAGCAAAACGACCGGCTTCTTCACATCCCGCTCCGAGACTGCGCATGTAAAGATACCCAGCTGCATAGGTGTCGCCGCAACCGGTGGCATCCACAAGAGCCTTAGGCTTATAGGCAGGTATCTCATAAAACTTATTTTCGGCATAAATCACCGAACCGTAGTCGCCAAATGTCATCATTACCTCCTTCACGCCCCACTCGGCGAGCTGCAATGCGGCTCGGCGTGGCTCGGAATACCCGGTAAGCGATTCTATCTCAAATTCGTTAACTTTCAATATATCCACATAGCGCAATGCTTCCAACTTTCCTTCCCAGTCGCAAGGGAACACATTCACGCCATCGACATAACGCAAGAATCCTTGGGCATCGACCGACAACATCCCTTTCCCATGCAAAAACTTTATGACATCGATTGAAAAATCATCGGCAAGCAGACTGCCAAGGTGAATAAACCGCGCCTCCACATCCTTCAATTTATCGACGGTAAACGGGTCGGCTTTCGCAAGAACTCGTTGCTTGCGGTTGTTCATGTTCTCGCCATATTTGTTTTCAAAATAAACCGTCTTGCGGCTTGGCAGCACCTCTACATCTATCCCTTTTGCCCTCAGCTCTTCAACGGCGTTCATCTCGCTCTCGGCCAGCGAAGTTATGAGCTTATAGCCCACCGGCGGCAACTTGGCAAGCGCGTGGGAAATATAATAGGATGTTCCACCATTCAAGTAGGCAATGTGAGATGGAGTAATAATCTTGTCAAGAGTTATATGGCCTATGCAACAAATGTCAATCATTATGGGTAACAGGTTGTTTAATACAGAATACTGCAAAGTTGTCGGTTAATAACATCAAAAAAAGCAGCAACACTCGAAGAGCATATCTCTCTTCAGCTCATGTTACTGCTTTTTGAGTGACCCATACAGGATTCAAACCTGTAACCTTCTGATCCGTAGTCAGATACTCTATTCAGTTGAGCTAATGGGCCATTTCCGGGTGCAAAGATAAGAATATTTTTTCAAATACAAGTCTTGATTCAATTTTTTTTGAAAAAAAATATTTCTCAAAGGTGCCTAATAATTGGAATATGCCTACAATTGATTCCATAGTAGACCGATATTACACACCAAAATTACTAATCCATAACCACAGGACTGCAATACGTTATGCTTGTTTCAACGACTTGTTTATCTGGTCGATATAATCGAGCAACTCATCGCATCCCCGTTTGTCGACCGACGAAGTTGCAAATATCGGCGGCAATTCCTCCCAAAATTCCGTCAAAGCCTCCTTGTAATTATCCAAATTCTGCTTGGCGGCATTTGGCCCCATTTTGTCAAGCTTTGTAAACACTATGCTGAATGGCACCTCGTTCTCGGCAAGCCACGTCATGAACTCAATATCTATCTTTTGGGGCTTGTGCCGCGAATCTACAAGCAAGAACAGATTTACCATTTGCCTGCGCTGCAATATATAGCTCTTTATGATACGAGCCAACTCCTCGCGCTGTTCCTTGCCCCTGCTTGCATATCCATAACCGGGCAAATCCACCAGATACCAGTCATTATTAATCAAGAAATGGTTAATAAGCAATGTTTTTCCGGGCGTGGCCGATGTCTTGGCCAGACCTTTGCGTCCTGTCAACGAATTGATGAGCGACGATTTGCCCACATTTGAACGGCCTATGAAGGCGTATTCCGGCTTATTACCTTCAGGGCATTTCGCCACGTCGGTATTGCTTATAACAAATTCTGCTGTCTTTATAATCATAACAAATCAATTTTTTCTTGTTTTAGCCATCCCACTAATGCTATTTGCCCAAGATTTGGAAATGTCTCCGCGCACATACATTCTATGTCTGACACCCAAAGAGGCCCCTAACCATGTGTATAGTGTGCATCAAAATTGCAACTATTATAGTTGCCAAGACGCATCCTGTATCATACAAATATAGTTATTCTTCCCCACAACGACAAATCAACACACATCGAAACATAAATATTAGAGCTTCAAATATGTATCGACAAAAAACGATGCCCTGCCAGTGAAGGCAAGGCACCGCAGTATTTTTTCCCATCCATATTTCATGCGCCATTCAAGCTGCATGAAAGGAAGGTGGTGTGTTAACGCAAGTTAGGATTGATCTTAGACCATTCTTCAACAGGAGGAAGAACGCCCATGCCGATAACTTGGTCGCGAAGCGCGCAAAGGTGTGCGTAGCTTGCTTCAAGAGCGGCAAACTCTTCTTCAGTTCCTGTGATAGCCTTGCAATAAGTACCATCGGCAGTGATGCGAGACGGCATTGCCATCATGATGTGGTGATACTTTTCGGTGTTAACATAAGTACCGGCAGGCCAGTAGAATTCAGGACCACCCATTGCGGCAGCAATCATTTCGATTGCCACATAAGCCGGGCTTTGGAATGAAGAACGTCCGCGCAACTTGATGATTGCCGATCCGCCTTGTGTTACAGCCTTTTGCATGTCAGCCCATTGTTCCTTTGACAAGGTAACGCCGTTGATTTCCTTACCTGTTCCGATGATGTCGAGCAGTGGAGTTCCGTCAACAGTTACAGGAGATGCAAATACTGCCATTTGCTCGCCGTGACCACCGAAAGTGCAGCAATTCTTAACTTCGCATTGCTTGATGCCGAAGTGTTTTGCAAGCGCGCTTTGAAGGCGTGTGCTGTCAAGAGCGGCAAGAGTGCTTACTTGATTTGGCTTCAAACCTGAATAAAGCAATGTAACCAAACCTGTGATGTCGGCCGGATTGAAGATTACAACAACATGCTTTGCATCCGGGCAATATGTCTTGATGTTGGTACCAAGTTCCTTTGCAATATTGGCATTTCCAGCAAGGAGGTCTTCACGAGTCATGCCTTCCTTACGCGGTGCGCCACCAGATGATACGATGTATTTTGCACCGGTGAATGCTTCCTTAGGATCGGTTGTTGCTGTGATTGTAGCTTCACCAAATCCGCAGTGGCGCATTTCCTCTGCAACACCTTCCGGTGAGAATACGTCATAAAGGCAAATGTTTGATGACAATTTCATCATCAACGCTGTTTGTGCCATGTTTGAGCCGATCATGCCGGCAGCACCAACGATAGTCAGTTTTTCGTCTGTTAAGAATGCCATAATGATTTAATTAAGTTAATTCGTTAATTATTTTTGTAGCACAAATGTAAAACAAAAATATCCAACGTGCAACTATTTTTTGAATGATTAAGAAACTGTTTTAATTTTTTCATTTGCAACGCGCCAAGGCATTTTATCCTTGCATCATTGCTTGCCGAAAGTGTCGGCAAACGGGGTGCGATTCATTATCGACCGCCCGAGTGTAAGCTCGTCGGTATATTCAAGCTCATTGCCCACCTGAACGCCGCGTGCTATCACGGTCACTTTCACGTCGAGCCCGGACAGACGCCTGAATATGTAAAAAGCTGTCGTGTCGCCCTCCATTGTCGCACTGAGCGCAAGGATCACCTCTTTCACGTCTCCTTGCTCCACACGCCGCACGAGGCTGTCTATCTCAACATCCTGCGGCCCGACACCGTCCATCGGTGAAATAAGGCCGCCCAGCACATGGTACACCCCTGTGTGCCTGCCTGTGTTTTCTATGTTCATCACGTCTTTCACATTCTCGACGACGCAAATCACCGAGTGGTCGCGCGACACATTGCTACACACCGGACACACTTCAGCCTCCGAGATATTATGGCACACGCTGCAATAGCGCACTTCGCGCCGCAATTTTATCAAAGCCTCGCCAAGCGACACGGCAAAACCCTCATCCTGCCGCAACATGTACAACACCAACCGTAATGCCGTCTTGCGCCCTATGCCGGGCAACTTGGCAAACTCCCCGACTGCGTTCTCAAGCAATGAAGATGCAAATTCCTGTTCCATACCGACGACAAAATTAATCCAATTATCCCACATAAACAACCGGCCAAAACATCGCCGACATATAAAAAAACGGGGTGGCTCGCCATCTCAGCGACCCGCCCCGCACCATCACAAATTAATGTTAAGATACTATTTCTACGAAAGTAACCTTAACAGTGTACTTTATTTTATTCTTACTTTACAACCTTTACCGAGCTGCCATCGTTGAACTTGAGGATGTAAACACCCTGTGCAAGCGATGCACCGTCAACAGTGGTAGTTCCGTCTACAGCAGCTGTGTTGACCAATTGGCCTGCGATGTTGTAAACCGATACTGCGTTGATGCTTTCAGGAGCAGCAATCACAAAGTCGCCATTTACTACATTTACCTTTGCAGCCGAAGATACTACTGTGCTTTCTACACCACCACCTTCGCCTTGAGAAACGTGAAGGATAAGAGATTCTGCACCCACTGTTGTAACTTCAACATCTACCGAACGTCCGGTAGTTCCTTCAGGAAGTGCTTCAGCCGAGAATGTGATTGCAGGTTGAACTTCAGGATCATCAGCACTGAATTCATAGCTCAACCAGTCGGCACCGTCAACAACGCCGTCGAAATCAGCATCATTGCCTACACCAAGAGAACCGGTTGTCCACAAGCTGTTCAAATCTACGGTTGAAGTTCCACCATTAGTCGGAAGTGCAACATTATTGTTATCCAATCCTTCTGCAAACAACCATGCGAATGTTGCATCAGTCATGATATCAAACGAAGTCATCGGGTAAAAATGCTCACTGTCAGTTCCTACACTATATGTAGGATTCAACCATAATTCCTCTCTTTCACCTTCAGTACCTGCATAAGAAACATGAACAGTTGTATAGAATTTACCTTCAGCCTCTTTATATTCCTCAGGAGTTACATTCAATGAATGGAAAACAGGCTGGAACATAGTTATGTCTTGATCAGCGTAATCGCATATTTCAACAATAACGGCAGTACTTACATTTACAGCACCGGCAACTTCCCAACCATCTTCGTATTGAACAACATCAAATGCAATCATAGGATCGTAACCGTCACCTTTATAATCTTGTTCAGCAACAAATGTACCGCTACCTATTTCATCCAAGATGCTACCATCATCACTGACCGAGAAAATCTTCATGCCAATTTGAGTTCCAGCCGGGAATATTCCAACGGCATTGATCCAAACACGAGAAATTGAATATGTTGCAGCAGGTTTCGGGAAAAGTACTCCAAAACCTTCCAATTGAACATCTTCATACGGAAGTTCCTCTTGCCAATAAGCATTGTTATACTCGCCTTCGTCATAACCAAAATATGGCAGATACCCGGCAGCAGCATAATTGCCCAAGTCAAACATGGAAGCTCCAAGACATGTAACAAAATCCGCTGATGCGAACAAACCAGTCTGGAAAATATCGCCATTTGAATATGTAGCTTGCTGTGAACCGTCACTGACTGTCAATTCTGGACACAAAGCCTGTCCATACATAGCATAATTAAGAGTCAAGTCAGTAGAAAAAGCTTGCAGAGGATCTTCCGACATCCAAGTTGGGTCGGTATAGCTCCAAACAGAAGATTGAGCACCAGTCGAAGTGTTCTTCCAAGTCAAATCGGTATAAGATGCCGAAATATAGTTGGTCATAGAGTAACCACTACCCGACTCGTCAAATCCCCAATAAAATGCAGCCGGACCCTGATAAGAAGCAACCAAATCAGCCATCGGCTTGATAGTGGAAGTTTTTGATTTGTCAGCCTTAACAGCAGCCATTCTAACAGGAGCCACACTACGGAATGAAACTGCTTGTTGCGACGACAATACCGGAGTCTTCACAAAGCTTTGTTTCGCAGCTTCGGTAAACTGCCCTGCTCCATTGGCGCTTGCTGCCAACGAAACCGAAACAGCCATCAATAGAGATAAAGAATTCTTCATAAAACTAAAATTAAAAGTTAGACTTAAAATATCGATATTTCATGTTGAACTCCTTATTACAAGAGTTCAACATAGAAATATTCATTTTCGTTATTTTGACTCGTAAATTTAATACGAGAAGGATTAATCTCGCTGTCGGAAGTCAATGTGAACTTCTGAGAAGATAGCAACTGCATGAACGCGGACATCGCAGGAATATTGTCATAAAGTCTCATGCCGTTAGTATCACCCTTTCCCGAGAAAGTAAAACTAATGCCCGTCTCACCGTCAACAATTTCTTCGCTGTACATTATACCGGTCATTTTTGAGCTATATAGCGCGAATGTATGCGACTGAGTTTTAGTATCGTACCCGAAACGCACTCCTTGCAATGTGTACGGAGTATATGAATTATATCCTTCGACAATAGCCTCATAAGCTTCTACAAATCGGCCACCCAAGTCATCAGCATCAATGCTCCATGTCACACCTTGCTCAGAAAACAATTCCGCAAAAGGCGCACTCTTGATAGATGCAACGCTGCCATCGGCTGCTGCATCGTCACCGACGAGGTAACGTCCGCTTTCATCAAAATTGAACACTTGTACATGGTCGACATCGGCACTGTCGTTAGGGAACGCCGACATCAGTCGAATACCCGTTTCTGTCATTACATATGGCACTGTGACAGTCTGAGTAATGGCATCACCGCCTTCAGGTACGAAATTCATCACCTGAGTCGAAGCATCTGTTATGCTGTAACGGCTTCCATCGGCAAGGGTCAACCACAATGTCGGGATAGATGAATGGAACATGCTGTCGCGCAGTGCGTACAAGTCATTGAAATATTCTTGCCAATCCTTGCCTTCTTCAAGAGGATACATATAAATGTCCAATTTGCCCTTCTTGCCATGGAGGTAAATCATGGTATCGGCAATTGTCATGATGTTGAATTCGTAATCGCCTCCGCTACCTATACCGTCAGAACCTTGAGTGTGTTCAGGATCGGGATCGGCGTAACGGTGGAATAATGAATTGTAGGTGCTGAATGACAATACAGGACCGTCATCGACAAGCACGTCATACATGCTTGCTTCCTCGGCATAAGCATTGCCTGTATTGGGATTGCGTGTTGCAATAGTCACACCTCCGTGCTCGTCAAATTTCATCAAGAAGTTGTAACCTTGCTCCTGACCATTGCAGAAGTAAAGCATCTGCCAGCCATTGGGCGCGCTACACAAGATTTCACGATCCTCTATTTGAGCCTGTTCGAGACGTTCGGCCGAACTCTGATCCCAAATGTCGTCCTCCCACCTATTGCACGATACGCTTGCCAAAGAGGCTGCAGCCAGCGCCAAGGCCATGGGATAATATTTTATATCTGTTTTTTTCATAATTGTCATGCAAATATAAGTATTTTTCATTGAATTGTATCAACTTGTAAGCGCAATGCCTCTATGTCGATATTGTTTTGGCGACGTTGAACTTCGGCGCGGAGCGAGTCGAGGTCAAGATTCCAAGCATCGCGAAGCCATGTGCGTGCAATCTGCACTTTCTGGTTGATTATAGCCACACCGTCAACGCCGTCGGCCAATCCGCCTTGACCATCATCTGTACCTTCTCCGATAACCTGGCCTTCACCGTTGGTTTCCCAGTTAAGTGCGGCATTTTTCATGATTTCATCCCATTGGGCATCGGTCTTGGTGATATAGTTGGCGATAGTTTCGGCAAAGTCCTCACGGTCTTCCGAGCTTGCATAGTTTGTAATACATCCGAAAGAGTTACAAACGCGGTCGTCACGTTCTTGCCAAGTGAAAGGACTGTACCATGTTGACGAAATCAAGTCAAACTCAGGTGGATAAGTCTTTGTCTGGTGCAAGATGTGGGCAAACTCGTGGTGCATCGTCTTCAAATAATACTCATTGAGCTGCAACGCATCTTCCGGGTCGATGTAGTTCACACGGAACAACGACACCTTCAAGCCACCTTCGGCCAAACCGAGGATCATCGTACCGTTTACCGGATTGAATGCCGGAGAACCTATAAGGTGGATAATGCGAGGACCATAGGTGCGCAAGAAATCTTCTCCTGCAAGATCATCGTATATGTCAAACCACAAATACTTGGTCAAAACAGCCAAATCGATGGAAGCTTGATAAGTAGCCGGAACAAGGTTGTAGTTCATGTCGGCTCCAACGTCTTGCATCTTATAGCGGAAGTCCAAGTTGTAAGCATCCAGATAGTTTTGCTGCAAATACTTGTCAAGCTTATAAGATGGAGATTCAGGATCAAGCTCCTCGCTTACTTCCGGGAAGATTGTTTCGCCGAGCTCATCTTCACTGCACGATACCGCACCAACGGCAAGCGCGCAAAACAATGCTGAATATATATATTTCTTTATCTTCATGACTTATTTATTTAATTTTTACGCAACTAACTGCTGATTTCACATATTCCTGATTGGAAGGAGTGCTTACATAATCACGGATAGTCGGTTCCATGCCCGAAGTCAATACGTCGGCAGGCAACTGGTAAGCACGACGTGGGTCATCCCATTTCAAAATGTCATGTCCATTAGCTCCTATGTAATGCTCGATTTCTATGCCAAACCGGCGAATGTCAAACCAACGCATACCAGTGTGGAATGTTTCGATGCGGCGATAGTGCAAAACGCATTGCAAATATAGCTCGTTGGCAGGAGTGACCGAATACTTGTCGGAAGGACAAACCTCGTCGATGTGCAACGGTTTAACCATTCCTTCGGCAGGAGGATTGCTATAGAATGACTCGATAAGTTCACGGGTCAAGTCGGGCATGTCATATTCGGGGTGGGTATTGTTCTGGCGGTTTTCATCCCAAATGCGAAGGTCGGCCACGCCACCGTCGATGTCGCCAAGGAATATCTTGGCTTCGGCACGGCAAAGCAAAGTTTCTTCGGCAGTAAATTCAGGACGCACAATGTGGGTGTACCCGATTCCTGCAATCTTGTCGGTGTATTCAAACAACTCTCCACAAGTTCCCGGGAAGAACAAACCATATTGCTCTCCGCCCACGATGTAAATCTTACCGTCATAACATGGGTGGAAATTGAAATCTTGCCATGTCGGGCCTTGACCGTTGATAGTTGCATTTACGCCTTCACGGTTCCACGCATAACGAGTACCCACGAGACGTGCGGCAGTCGAAACTGTAGGCAACAGCAAGAAGTTGCTTTGACGCTCCACGCTGATGTAGTATTGGGTTATCTGGTCGGGGTCGGCAAATGAATGTTGCCAAACGTCGTTCAATGCAGATTGAGCCGGACCAGCTTCACCGCCAAATGCAAGATTGGCATACTTCACAACATTTTCATAATCACGCTTGAACAGATAGAAACGTGCTGCAAACGCATTGGCTGCCGCAGTGTTGAAGTGATACTTGGGCTGCTCGTAGATAGCATCGTCAATCAAAGGAAGACCTTCGAGTAAGTCCTTCTCTATATTGTCGTAAACGTCGGCAAGGTTGCCACGGTCGTAAACAGTAGTAAGAGTAGTTTCAGGCTCGGTCATGTAAGGGATACCTTGCAATTGCTTGCTCAATTCTGGGCCACGGTAAGGCTGACAGAACAGGTTGGCAAGCAAGAAGTGGTGATATGCACGGATGAGCAATGCTTCCCCCTTGTAAGGAGCAACTTCCTCACCTTGGCCGATACTTTCAAAATAAGGTATGCGGTCGAGTACGGCGTTAGCAACAGCAATGGCATGATAGCATCCTTGCCACAAAGATGATGGAGAATCTTGTTGCAACGAACTCTCTGCAGGTTCCCATGCAAAAATCTCATTGTCCATACGCTCGAACGGGGCAAGATTGTAACGCATTCCCGATGCAGGGTCGGGTGAATTGTTGTCGATGATGTTATCGCTCGAAATCTCATTCATTACGCCCACATTGTATTGCATGTACCCGTTGACAAGAAGCATCTGCAACTGGTCGGGCGTGTTCAGCTCCACACGGTTATCTGGAAGCTTGCTCAAGAAGTCGTCGCAAGAACTGGCAACCGGAGCCAAAGCCAAGAGTGCCGAATATGCTATATATTTTAATTTCATAATCTTAATCCTATTTTTTAACAAAGAAATCTAAACATTACAAACCAAAACGCAATGTGAACGTAAACTGCTTAGGTGACGGGATTGCGACACCACCGGCATTCATGAACTCAGGATCTTGACCATTCAACTTCTTGTCGGCATAGATGAGCCACAAGTTAGTAGCCTGCAACTTGATAGAAGCTGAATTCAAATGCAACTTGCTAAGGATAAGTTCCGGGATATTATAAGTTAACGAAACTTCCTTCAAACGGATGAAATCGCCTTTGGCAACACGCTCGGTAGAATAGTTGTAAGCGTTGTAGGCTGTTTCAAGTTCGGGGTCGGCATAATCCTGACGCTTACTTGCGATTACAGGAATATTGGTAAACGCTTCATCACCCGGCTTGGTCCAACGGTTCTTGAATTCCTTCGGCATTGCAACGTCATCAGAATATTGATTTGAGAATACCGGGTCAAGACGCACCTTGTTTCCAAACGCATATGTCAAGAACACATTCAATGTGAAATCTTTGTACTTGAACAAGTTTCCGAAACCTCCGGTGATTGTCGGATCGATAGGACCTTCATATTTCAAGTAACCTGTATTCTTGAATTCCTGCAAGTTGATATCGGAAGTTACGACTTCATTGTTTTCATTAATGAACTGAGGAAGACCTTCTTCATTAAGACCTACGAACGGAATCGAGAACAAAGCTCGTTGCGGATAACCTTCAAGGGCGAAACCCGTAGAAGCTACAAGGTCAATTACGGCCGAACTTGTTTCAAGGTCGGTAATCTCGGTTGTCGCATAAGAGAATGTCCAGTCTGTTGTCCAAGAGAAGTCTTTCGTTTGGATGTTTTCGGTCGACAATGTGAATTCGACACCGTGAGATGCCATCGAAGCAACGTTACCATACTTAGAGTTCATACCACCTACACCCGAAGTGTAAATCATACCGATAAGGTCGTAGTTGTTACGAGTGTACCAGTCGGCAGTCAAGTTGATGCGATTGTTGATGAAACCGAGGTCGACACCGATGTTCAACTCATGCTTCTTTTCATAAGTCAACTCGCTGTTGGCAAGCTGGGTAAGGTCGATACCCATTTCCATTGCGTTTGACAACGGACGCCATGGACGATACGGGTCGTAAATAGGTTGCGCACTTGCATAGTCGATAGGACCAGCATCGGCAGTCAACGAATACGAAGCCTTCAGCGTAGCGTGCGAAAGTACAGGATTTTCAAACCATGATTCCTCATGTATGTTCCATGCTCCCGACACGTTCCATGTCGGCAACCAGCGTGCTTGACGTGTGTTACCCAAGCGGTTGGAACCTTCGTAACGGATAGTACCGTTGGCCGTGTACTTTCCTTCGTATGAATAAGTACCCATTGCAAAGAATGCCGCATCGCGGTCGTAAGTATATGTATCGTGGTAGTATTCACCGTTTTCTTCGTTCAATTGCTTGAACAAGTTAGGATCGATGAACGGAATGCGACCGTTTTCATAAACAACGCCCCATCCTTGGAAATATTCTTCGTGACGAGTAACCGAGCTGATTTCGGTACCTGCAAACAAGTTCATGATGTGAGTGTTGTTGAACGTCTTATTATATTGTGCCGTTGCACGGAAGTTATATTGCGACAAACTATTGAGAGTGTGGAACCAGATACCACCCTTTGGAAGCACTGTCTGTGGCAAGGCAGTCTCATCATCAGGGTCGGTGTACAAATACGGGTTCAAGTCGCGGATTGTAGCATCTTCCGGATCAACACCTGCACGATAAGCGTTTGCTTGGTTTGAAGAATCCATTACATAATGGTTCTGCTCGGCTTGTTGGAAACGATATGCACCGAGTACGTTGATGTCAAGACCTTGTATCGGAGTCCACATCAATTCTCCTTGGAACTTCACATCGGCAATCGCAATGTCTATATAGTTGTTTTCAAGTTCGTGGAAGATGTTGAAATCGGTATAGTTACGAGTATAGAACGCATTCGGGTCAAGCGTACGAGACGTATTCATTGCGTAACTGAACGGGTTGATGTCGAAGCTGCGGTTGATAGAACCCGAAACGACATCCACTTCCTGGCTCAAAGTACCGGGAGCGCGCTGGCTGCGATAAGAGTCGGATGTCAAGAACTTGACGCGCAAGTTGTCCGACAAACGATAAGTTGCATTTGCATTGAAAGTGTAACGTTGAACGTCGCTCGAAATGCTCCACCCCGGATCGTTCATGAAAGAGAACGAAGTATAGAATGTACCTTTCTCGGTACCGCCCGAGATACTAACCGCATGGTTTTGAGTCACATTGTTGTTGAACAACAAGTCAAACCAGTCGGTATTGCGGAATTCAGCATCGCGCAAGAACGCATTCTTTGCAGCTTGAGTGTTTTCAAGACCGAATTTACCGTTGGCGTATGCGTCGATAAGATCATACATCTGGCCGTAAACACCTGATTCAGAAGCCTGTGCAAGAGATGCAAATTCAAGCCATCCTTTAGACTCCATTTCCTTGTAAACACCCATCTGCTCTTGCGAGTTCATGATGTTGTAGTCGTTATAGCTTGGCTTGAGGCGCCATGTGAATTCACCTGTATAATTGATGCTTGTGTGTCCTGCCCTACCTTGCTTGGTGGTAACAACGATCACACCGGCCATTGCCTTTGCACCATATATTGAAGTTGCCGAACCATCTTTCAAGATTTGGAAACTTTCAATATCGTCGGCGTTAAGACCTGCGATAGCCGAAGAAATAAGCGTAACGGCATCGCCCGAAGACAATTCATCAGCCGAAATTTCAACAGCGTCTTCAAGAATTACACCATCTACCACCCACAGAGGCTTTGAGTTACCATAAATTGATGTCGCACCACGCACGCGGATTTTCGGTGCAGTACCAAAAGTACCTGATACGTTTTGAACCGACACACCGGCTGCCTTTCCTTCAAGGGCACGGCTTATATCGGCGACACCGTCAAGTTTTGCCTTACTACCATCAATACGTGTAGTGGCACCGGTAAACAATCGTTTGTCCATCTTGGACATACCGGTTACGACTACTTCATCGAGCGTCTGCGCATTTTGTTCCAAGGTGATCGTCACATCTTCCGACGTAGCCTTGAACTCCTGGCTATCGTATCCGATATAATTCACAATAATTTTTGAATCGTTTGATGGAGCTTTAATTGAGAATCTACCATCGAGATCGGTCGCCGTAGCTGTATTAGTACCTTTGACCGTGACAGTTGCACCGATAGCCGGCTCGCCGTCATCGCCCTGTATCACAACACCTGTCACAGTAATTTGACTGAATGCCGTAAAAGATACGAGGGTTAAAGCAAATAAGACAATTAACTTTCTAAGACCCATAAGTACTTTTAAATTAATAAGAATAAATTCACTAAAAAACAGAAAAATGCGTACAAATTCACGCTTCTACACAAATCATCATCCCTAAAACTATTAAGTGTGATGGCGACAGTTTGTTTGTAATTTGTGATGTTATGCTATACATTTGCTTTTGCCATGAATGAATAGCTATCTTTTCGCATTTTTATTGTGCGCAAAGTAAACACATTTTACCGAAAATACCCAACTTTTTTCTAAAAAAATTATGAGTATAAAACACTTCGAAACAACATTTCGCTAAAAAATAAAGAAAAAAAGCTAATCAATTACAATCTGTAAGCAAAATATCACTTTGACATCGACACAAATGCCATTATTAATGTGAAAAAAGATTCCATTTTGTTACATAAATGAGATATTATTAACACGCATGAGTTAAATTTCTTAATTACAAGAGAATTGTTTAATAAAAAATGAGAAAATCCGTAACTTTTCGGACATCCGCAAGAGATAAAGTGAATAATCTTGACAGGAAACGTCTTGGCAATGTATAAAATGAATTGATTCATTTTTTACATATTGCTCTCAACTTTCTTTATATTTGTATAATATAGGATGCGGTTCAGCATAGCCAAACATAAAAACGTTGTTTTTTTGTTTGGCTCTACATTCACCTTTCCCTATATTTGCAGAATCATATATAATAAGGTATAATGGAAGTTATTTACGAAGACAACCATATAATAGTGGTAAACAAGGCTCCGGGAGAAATTGTCCAAGGTGATAAAACCGGCGACAAGCCTCTCAGCGAGCGAATTAAGGAATGGTTAAAAGAAAAATATGCCAAGCCGGGAAATGTATTCTGCGGAGTTGTTCACAGGCTCGACCGCCCCGTTGGAGGCCTTGTTGTATTTGCAAAGACGAGCAAGGCGCTTTCGAGAATGAACGAAATGTTTCGTAATGGCGATGTCCACAAAACTTATTGGGCAATTACCAAGAATATTCCTTCCGAACAGGAAGCCACTCTTACCCACTATATTACTACTCGTGAGAAAATAAACAAATCGTATGCCTCCACTACTCCTAAAGAGGGCGCACTAAAGGCGCAGTTGAAGTACAAAGTCATAGCAAGAAGTGACCGATACACTTTGCTTGAAATAAATTTGCTCACCGGGCGCAAGCATCAGATACGCGTCCAGCTGTCGGCAATAGGATGTCCGGTGAAAGGCGACTTGAAATATGGTGCCGAGCGCAGCAACCCTGACGGAAGCATAAGTCTGCTGGCTCGGAAAATCCAATTTGTACACCCGATATCAAAAAAAGAAATAAACTTGACAGCTCCACTGCCCGACGACAAGCTCTGGCAGGTACTTGGACAAATTGCTGAGCAAAATTCAGATGAAAACAAGCACTAATTTTTTCTGCAACTAAACCTCGCAAGAATCGAATATTTGCTCACCGCCCCGACAATCGTCAAGAATAATACAACAACACACAGGCAAAACAAGGCAAAATAGCACTGATTATCCTGTTGTTCAAAACAATATACAACAATTTCACACCACACACATTCAACTCAGAAAAATCGGAATTGTTATAATTATTTAAAAAATGCATGTCTCGATAATAATAGTAAACTATCGCGTCAAATTTTTTTTAGAGCAGACTATCGCCTCCGCACTTGAAGCTTTAAATGGAATCGACGGTGAAATAATAGTTATCGACAATAATTCTGGTGATGGATCGATGGAATTTATCCGCCACCGATTCGGAGATTTGATAACCATAATCGAGAACAAGGAAAATGTGGGATTTGCTCGAGCCAACAACCAAGGGATAAAAATTGCCCAAGGCGAGTATATCCTTATTCTAAATCCCGATACAATAATTTGCCACAAGAACATTGCTGATTGTCTTGAATGGATGCGTACCCATGCCGACTGCGGCGGCATAGGCGTAAGAATGATTGACGGCAACGGGAAATTTCTTCCCGAGTCAAAGCGCTCGTTCACAACCCCCTGGGTGTCGTTCTGTAAGATTTTCGGGCTGTCGTCGTTATTCCCTATGTCGCCACGCTTTGCTCGCTACCATCTGCGATACCTCCCTGAAAGGGAAGCACATGCCATAGACATACTGGCCGGTGCGTTCATGTTCATAAAAGGCGATTTGCTAAAAAAAGTAGGAGGTTTTGATGAAACATTCTTCATGTATGGCGAAGACATTGACCTCTCCTACCGTCTCACCATTGAAGGATATAAAAATTATTACTTGCCGACGACAATAATCCACTACAAAGGCGAAAGCACAAAAAAAGATTCAATCAGGTATGTCAAGGTTTTTTATGAAGCCATGCTGATATTTTTCAAGAAGCATTTCCCCAACTACAGCATTCCATTCGCCATACTGATAAAAATAGCAATATATGTCCGAGCCTCGGCAGCTGTCGCTCGTCGCATCGCAACACGCCCATTCTCCAAGAAGAAAAACGGCAACCGCGATTGTCGATGGTGGATAATCAGTTCACAGCCGGAGAAAATAAGGCAATTGCTTCCTACACAGGCAACAGTTGTCAATGACGAGAGTGCAACCGACATAGTCATTGACAACCGCAACCATGACTATGCCTCGATAATCGACATTATCGACAAAAAGGCCGACGACCGTTTGCACTTTCACATATACTCCAATGAAAACAATATGATAATATCACCTAAAATGGCTCTGTAATGACTCAGAAAGAAATACTTAGTGATGGAATCGTAACTCTTCGCGCTGTGGAATTGAGCGATGTTGACACTTTGTACCGATGGGAAAATGACACCACGCAATGGGTCACCAACAACGCATTTGCCCCATACAGCCGAAAACAACTTTGGGACTATGCCAACAACTATGACGGAGACATTTTCAAATCGCGAAACATACGGTTCATGATAGCGACCGACGACAATGAAAGTGCAGGCACAGTAGATCTTTATGATTTCGACCCGGTCAACAACAGGGCTTTTGCCGGCATATATATCAGCAAAAACGAACGCGGACACGGCTACGCCACCCGCGCCATGAACATACTGCTCGACTATGCCAAAACATGCATCGGGATGAAACAAATAGCAGCAATCACCGATGCAGCAAACAACGAAAGCATCAACATGCTCGAAAAATGCGGATTCTCATGCTGCGGCTCATTAAAATCTTGGTTCAGGCAAGGCAGCCAATATCGCGACGCCTTGCTATTTCAGCACATCACAAGCCATGCAAACCATTAATGCACAGGCATATAAAAACATCAATTCAATGACGCATTAGGCGGGCAATTAAGCCAAATGCGATATTTCTCCCCCAAATTTGCAACCTGCAAACGCCATGCGGCATTCTCGACTCCCGTCATAACATCGTCGACCGAATAAATCTTTGTCACGGCCCAATCATAGTTATTTAATTCTCTCTGCAACTGTCCGCGAATCCATCCGCTATACCCGATAAAAAATCTAATCGTCCCTTCTAACGGTCCTCCCTCCGAAATATAACGCTTTACTTCATCAAAATCCCCACCGACATACAATCCGGGAACGACCTCTACCGAATCAGGAATCAAATTACCCAGCGTGTGAAGATAATACAACCGGTCGTTATGCACAGGTCCGCCTACGAAAACCGGAATATCCTCCGAATCGGGTATGTCCTCAACCAGCTCGTTAAGCGTGTATCCCGATAGCCTGTTTGTCACAAGTCCCATTGTACCCGATTCCCGAGAATGCTCGATGAGGCACACCACGGCATGGCTGAAACACCCGTCATTCATAAAAGGCACAGCCAGCAACAAATCTCCCGAACGAGGTTCTGGTTGTGGCAGTTTCACGTTAAATATGTCAGTATTAATTATTTTCATAAGGCACAATAACATTAAAAAGTCTACTTAGGCTCTGCTATACCCCTATTACCGAGACGCATCATATATTATGTAAATATAGCAAATAAATCGATATTTGCTATATTTTCTTCACAATATACTAAAAATTGTCATTTTTTCTTGTATAAATCTGCTTAATATCTACTTTTATTCGAAATTTTTACATAATCATTAGTTATTTAAAACACACGCTCCATCTTGTATGACCAAAAAGTATTATCTTTGAATATTGAAAGTCATTGTCGAGGTTAAACATACATTAATATATGCACCACGGCTTTGCAATGGAACAGGATTGATAAAAATAACATTTTTACAAGAAAAATGAAAGTACTGAAATTCGGTGGGACATCGGTAGGCACAGTGGAAAGTCTGCGCAACGTAAAGCAGATAGTCGAAGAATGCGACGAGCAGGTAATAGTCGTCGTATCGGCCCTCGGCGGAATAACCGACCAATTAATCAACACTGCCAAACAAGCAGCAAAGGGTGACATGGGATACCTGCAAAACTATGCTGCAATCGTGGAACGCCACAACAAAATAATTGACGGTATTGTTCCCGACAAGCGCAAACTTGACGTGCATTCCATAATAAGCCCTCTGCTTGAAGAACTCGGCAACATATATCGCGGCATAGCCCTCATCAAGGATCTGTCGGCAAGAACTCTCGACATCGTCGTCAGCTACGGGGAAAGGCTATCCTCGGTGATAATAAGCCGCATCATCAACAACGCTCGCCACTTCGACTCCAGAAACTTCATAAAGACTGAAACACAATTCAACAAGCATATTGCCGACTTGAAATTGACCGAAACGCTCATCCATGAGACGTTCAACAATTTCAAAGGCAAAGTAGCCGTCGTGCCTGGATTTATCTCTACCGACCGCGAAACCGGTGACATAACAAACCTTGGTCGCGGAGGCAGCGACTACACCGCAGCAATAATCGCAGCAGCACTCGATGCCGAACAGCTTGAAATATGGACCGATGTGGATGGATTCATGACTGCCGACCCGCGTGTCATATCCTCGGCTTATGTAATAAGCCACCTCACATTCATCGAGGCGATGGAACTTTGCAATTTCGGTGCAAAAGTAGTGTATCCGCCTACTATTTACCCGGTATATCACAAGAACATCCCTATCAAGATAAAAAACACATTCAATCCTTCAGCTCCCGGCACTCTCATTTCGGGTAACGCCTCAAGCCATGAAGGCAAAGCCATAAAAGGCATCTCGTCAATAAACGACACCTGCCTCATCACGCTGACCGGATTTGGAATGGTAGGTGTAATCGGCATTAATTCGCGCATATTCAACGCGTTGGCACGAAACGGAATCAGTGTGTTCCTTGTTTCTCAAGCCTCATCCGAACACAACACGTCATTTGCAGTCAAGAATTGCGATGCCGACATTGCTGTTGCAGTATTGAAAGAAGAATTCAAAGCCGAGCTCACCACCGGTGAAATAAGCGACATCACACCCGAGCGCGACCTTGCAACAGTGGCCATTGTTGGCGAAAACATGAAACACACGCCCGGAATAGCCGGAAGGCTGTTCAATACGCTCGGACGTAATGGCATTAACGTAATTGCTTGTGCCCAAGGTGCATCCGAGACCAACATCTCGTTTGTAATAAAACTTGGAAGCCTGCGAAAAGCCCTCAATGTGATTCATGACTCTTTTTTCTTATCAGACACACAAGTCCTGAACTTATTTGTCACAGGAATCGGTAATGTTGGTCGAAACCTGCTGGAACAAATAAACAAACAAAAATCAAATTTGCTCAAGGACAAAGCTCTCGAACTTCGTGTGGTAGGAATCGCTAATTCAAAGAAATGTATATTCACTCGCAAAGGAATCGATACGGCAAATTATGCAGAAGAAATTGAAAAAACAGGCGAACCCGTGTCGCCACAGAAGATAGCCGACGAGATAGTCAAAATGAACATCTTCAACTCGGTATTTGTCGATTGTACTGCAAGCAAGGAGATTGCAAGCCTGTACAAGACATTGCTGAGCCACAATGTCAATGTCGTTGCGGCAAACAAAATCGCTGCATCATCAGAGTATTCTGTTTATGAAGAGTTAAAGCAAATTGCACGAAAGCGCGATGTGAAATTCCTGTTTGAGACAAACGTAGGAGCAGGACTCCCCATCATAAACACCATAAACAACTTGATAAACTCGGGCGACAAGATTCTGAAAATAGAAGCAGTACTCTCAGGTACGCTCAACTACATCTTCAATACCGTAAGCAAAGATATTCCTCTTAGCAAAGCCATTGAAATGGCAAAGCAAACAGGATATGCCGAACCCGATCCTCGAACCGACCTCAGTGGCAAGGATGTCATAAGAAAAATCGTCATTCTTGCTCGTGAATCGGGATACAAGGTGGAACAAGAAAATGTAATTGTGGGCGAATTTATTCCTGCCGAGTGCTTTGAAGGCGACAGCTCAAGTTTCATCGACAAGGTAAAAGCCTACGATGCCACGTTTGAGAAAAAACGCGCCGAAGCCGAGCTCAACAATAAACACATGCGTTACATTGCCCGACTTGAAAACGGAGTCGTATCGACAGGCATCGAAGAAGTGTCTGTAGGGCATCCGTTCTATGCTCTCGAGGGCAGCAACAACGTGATTCTCATCACTACCGAAAGGTACAAGGAGTATCCTATGGAAATAAAAGGATACGGGGCCGGTGCCGAAGTGACCGCTGCCGGGGCGTTTGCCGACATCATAAGCATCGCCAATATTAGATAACAGTAGTCATTAACTCATAGTTCAATTTATGAAGCACATTATAATATTGGGCGACGGAATGGCTGATGAACCGATTCCCGAACTTGGAGACAAGACTCCGCTGCAAGCTGCCGACACCCCTGCCATAGACTGGATAGGAGGTGCCGGAAGGACAGGCATGCTGTACACTATCCCACAAGGATATACGCCTGGCAGCGAAGTTGCTCACTTGTCCCTGCTCGGGTACAATCTTCCCGACGTTTTTGAAGGCCGGGGCGTTCTCGAAGCAGCAAGCATGGGCGTCGCTCTTGAAGACGGGGACATGGCCATGAGATGCAACCTCATCTGCATCCAAGACGGAATCATAAAGAATCACTCGGCAGGACACATCAGCGACGGTGAAGCTTTTGAAATAATAAGATTCCTGAACGACAAATTAGGAACAGATAGGATACACTTCTACCACGGCGTATCCTATAGGCACCTGCTCGTCATAAAAGGGGGCAACAAGCACTTGCGCTGCACACCGCCGCACGACGTGCCGGGAACGCCTTTTAAAAATGTACTCATAAAAGCGACTGATCCGGCTGCCGAAGATACTGCAGCCCTGCTAAACAGGTTAATACTTGAATCACAAGAATTGCTCAAAGAGCATCCCGTGAACATCAAGCGCATGAATGAGGGGAAAGATCCGGCAAACAGCATTTGGCCTTGGTCGGCAGGATACCGCCCGGCAATGGAGCATCTATCTAAAAAATACGGCATCAAAAAAGGTGCCGTAATATCGGCCGTAGACCTTATAAGGGGTATCGGCGTTTATGCCGGCCTCGAACCCATAAACGTGGAAGGTGCAACAGGATTGTACGACACCAATTATGAAGGGAAAGCACAAGCGGCAATCGATGCATTACGAGGCGATTACGACTTTGTTTTCCTGCATGTCGAGGCATCCGACGAGGCCGGGCATGAAGGTGATTACAATTTGAAGGTAAAAACCATCGAAAACCTTGACCACCGCATCTGCAAGCCGATAATCGATGCTACACTTAAAATGAAAGAGCCTGTGACAATAGCGTTGCTCCCCGACCACCCTACCCCATGCCGTCTACGCACTCATACGGCAGCTGCGGTGCCTTTTGCAATATTCCGCCCGGGAGAGCGTCCCGACCGTGTGCCTCGATTTGACGAAGAAGTGGCGCAATTCGGCATGTACGGAACATTGACAAAAGACCAGTTCATGCGAGCTCTTTTTCAGATATAACACTAAAACTCACTACCACATTATGTATTATTATAGCACCAATCGCAAAGTATTTGACGAGTCGTTTCAAGAAGCTGTCCTAAAAGGACTTGCGCCCGACAAAGGACTCTTCATGCCTGAAAAAATAGCAAAGCTGCCCAAAGCATTCATCAACAACATGTCGCAAATGTCCCTGCAAGAGATTTCCTATGCAGTGGCAAATGCTCTTTTTGGTAACGACATATACTGCGACACGCTGAAAGAAATAGTGTATGATGCCATAAATTTTGACATCCCGTTAAAGCACATCACAGGAGACCAGTATGTCCTTGAGCTCTTTCATGGCCCTACATTGGCATTCAAAGACGTAGGAGCCCGCTTCATGGCAAGAGTGCTCGGATACATTAACTCTCAATCATCCAACGGGAACAAGTGTATCAATGTCCTCGTTGCCACCTCGGGCGATACTGGCAGCGCCGTTGCCAACGGATTCCTCGGAGTAAAAGGTGTCAGGGTATTCGTGCTTTACCCTCAAGACAAGGTGAGCAAGATACAAGAAGCCCAATTCACGACACTTGGGCAAAACATAACTGCGCTTGAAATTAACGGGACATTCGACGATTGCCAGGCTCTCGTGAAGAACGCGTTCATGGATAAGGAATTAAACGAAAAATTGATACTGACAAGTGCCAATTCAATCAACATTGCCCGATTCCTGCCTCAAACGTTCTATTACTTTTATGCATTTGCCCAACTTGCAAAACGCGAACAGCCAATCGACAATGTGGTAATTTCTGTCCCAAGCGGAAATTTCGGAAATCTTGCCGCCGGGCTCATCGCCAAGCGCATGGGGCTTCCTGTGAAACGTTTCATTGCGGCCAACAACAGCAACGGCGTGTTCTACGACTTCTTGCGTACAGGACAATTCGACCCTCGCCCGTCAATCCCAACGATAGCCAATGCAATGGATGTCGGGAATCCAAGCAATTTTGCCCGTATACTCGACCTTTACGGAAATTCTCATGAGGAAATATGCAAAGACATCAGCGGATGCACATATACTGATGAGCAAATAAGCGAAACTATTGCAAATACCTATGTCAACGATGATTATTTGCTCGACCCTCACGGCGCGGTCGCTTATCGTGCCTTATGCGAATACCTGCAACCCGGAGAAGTGGGCATAAGCCTTGAAACTGCTCATCCTGCAAAATTCAAAGACACCGTTGAACAAATAATAGGCAAGGATATAGAGATCCCTGAAAAACTGAGAGCGTTCATGAACGGTGAGAAACAAACCATAAAACTGAATTCAGGCTTCCACGCTTTCAAAAGCTTCTTGAAAGAAATCTAAGAAACAACATAACAGTTAGTGCCAAAGTCCTGAAGTTTGGCCTAACAGTTTTTAATTCTGATATATGTTAATAATTTACAATAACATATATCAGAATTTTAATAATTCTTTGTTTTGAATTAATACCCTCATTAGAACCCTAAATAGACTAAAGCTATGATAATCAATAAGTCTAATGAAGAAATTATTGAGGAAATCATCTCAAATACATTTAGAATCGTGCAGAATGTATTTGATTTTCAAAGGGAATCAGAACCGAAAAGCTTTATATCATCATCTCGTGAGTCTTCTATCATATTCCCTAAAAAGACTGACAACAAAGATAGAATTAGCGAACAGGAATTGAGATTTATTTTTGTCGAACAATTCAATAAATCAATTGATGTAGAAAAAAACAAACTTTTCTATTCTATTGAAACTCCTACAGAAAATTTATATGATTTCTCGGGAAATGAACCACGAGTTATAGGACAAACAGAACACAAAAATACAGGAGCAGGAAGATCTGCAAATATCGATTTAGTAATTTTTCAGAAAGACGGCAAGCATATTAACAGGATTGCCATAATAGAATTTAAAGCACTGAACCCCTCCAAGAAAAACTATAAAAAGGACATTTTAAAACTCCAAACCGAACCTGGAAAATTGAAATATTTTATCCATATAATAAAAAATTGTGACGACGATACGATTAAAAACATAAAAGGGAAAATAGGAATCGACAAGATAAAATTTGCTAATATTAAATACAAATGTTGGTGCCTTGACAAGAAAGGACCTATTGACTTCTTTATTAATCCTTGCGACACAATCCACACTGATTAAATGTGCCACTAAGGATTTCAGAGAATTATGCAGAATGAAAAATCACTATTCTTCAATGCTACATTTTATAGCGTTCATAGCATTTTGATAACTATTTCACCAACTTTCAAGATTCCCTTATTGAAAATCTTTATCTGATTCATGCCATTTCCTGTCGGCCAAATTTACATATATAAATCGGAACAAGGAGGAGACTGCCATCGAGATGGAGGAATTTCATCAAATAGAGCAAATACAAAAATTACTCTGCAAATTTTATTATGACGCAACACATTTATGATACCATGAAAAATATTCCCTTCAAGTTGTAATTATCATCTCCGTTGTCTATCTTTGTGAGTAAGGTTATGATCAAGCGCATTATAGCAATATTGGTTATATTGACAGGAAGTTTTGGCATCCACGATACGACATTTTCCATGTATGCAAAGCAACAGGAATTGGCCGAAAGCCCTGTAAACGTTGTCGGTAGTAATGGCTGCATGACGATTGAGAACTATGGCGATAGCCGAGAACTTACATTTACGGTATATTCAATAACCGGTCAAATCGTAAAATCTGTATCCGTTGCCGGTGGCTCATCAACGACCATCAATCTACCAAAAGGATTCTATATTGTTAAATGCGATTACTGGTCAAGAAAAGTTGTCGTGAAATGACACAAACCCGTCAAACATGAATAATATATCAATTTACAGTATTGAAAAGCCTAAAATAGCCTTTGACAGGAAGACGCAAGTAGCGAAGCTTCCATAGAATATATGATAATATCAAACATGTTTCACTTATTTTTTGAAAAAATTTATACTACATGAAAAAAATTGCATTAAAAGTTTGTGCCTCTACGATGGCCGTGCTGCCTATTTCGGCAGCCATCCCAATGGCAGCCAATGCACAACAAGCATCTATTACTCAAGCTCAAATGAAAGATTTTGCCAATTATCCGGCCTACGATGGAGAAGACCTTGAATTGACCATTAACGGCAATAATTACAACTTCCGCTTATGGTCACCTATGGCCGAAGCCGTCAAAGTACATATTTACAACAATGGTCAAGGAGGTATTGCAATAAAAAGTTACGACCTTACAGGCAATAAGAGTAACGGTACTTGGAGCACAACAGTTGCCGATGCCGACTTGATGAACAAATTCTATACATTCCAAATAAAAGTAAATGGCAAATGGCTCGACGAGACTCCCGGTGTCTGGGCAAAGGCTGTCGGCGTTAATGGCAGAAGAGCCGCCATCATCGATTTCGCCAAAACCAATCCAGAAGGCTGGGAAACCGACAAAGGCCCCGTCGTAAACAATCCTACCGACATCATAATCTATGAAATGCACCATCGCGACTTCTCGATGCACCGCAATTCGGGAATAGTCAACAAAGGAAAGTTCATTGCCATGCTCGAAGAAGGCACATTATCGTTAAACGGAGAGCCCACCGGCATCGACCATTTGAAAGAATTAGGCATCACTCATGTACACATTCTTCCTTCATTTGATTACAACAGCGTCGATGAAACCCAATTGCCTTCAAATGTTTACAACTGGGGATATGATCCCATCAATTACAATGTCCCCGATGGCTCATATTCCACCAATCCGGCCGACCCGTATTGCCGTATATATGAAATGAAGAAAATGATACAAGCCTTGCACAAAGCCGGCATAGGCGTAATTATGGATGTCGTTTACAACCACACCGGCATAACACAAGGGTCAAATTTTGAGCTCACTGCTCCTGGTTATTATTACCGTCAACGCGAAGACGGCACATACTCCGATGCTTCGGGATGCGGAAATGAAACAGCCAGCGACCGCCAACAAATGCGTAATTTCATAGTCAACTCAGTGAAATATTGGATTGAAGAATACCACATTGACGGCTTCAGGTTTGACTTGATGGCCATTCACGACATCGAAACCATGAATCAAGTGGCAGCAACAGCCAAGTCTATTAATCCTTCAATTTTCATTTATGGGGAAGGATGGACAGCCGGGAGCTCGCCTCTGCCCGCCGACCAGCAAGCCTTGAAGGTAAATGTAGCTAAAATGACAAATATCGCAGTGTTCAGCGATGACATTCGCGATGCCGTAAAAGGCCATTATTCCGATGAGAAAGACCGTGGCTTTGCTTCGGGCAAACCGGGCAACGAAGAAACTGTGAAAATAGGCATTGTGGCATCTACGGCTCATCCTCAAGTCAATTATGATGAAGGGAACAACGCAAAAGCTCCTTACGCCACATCTCCATGCCAAATCATAAACTACGTTTCTTGCCATGATGATTTGTGCCTGACCGACAAACTTGCAATCTCAATGGAAGGTACAGACGAGGCCGAACGCATCAACACTGCCAAACTCGCACAGACCATCGTCTTTACCTCTCAAGGAGTTCCATTCATGTTTGCCGGTGAAGAGGTATTCCGCGATAAAAAGCGCGTCCACAACAGTTACAATTCTCCCGACAGCATAAATGCCATAAACTGGAATCAGAAAAAAGAATATCGCAACCTGTTTGACTACTACCGCAACCTTATCGCCATGCGCAAGGCGCATCCCGCATTCCGCATGACATCGGCCGAAGATATTGCCAATCACATTAAATTTGACAAGGTAGATGTTCCAAATCTCATATCCTACTCCATCAAAGACAATGCTAACGGCGACTCATGGAAAGAAATCAAGCTCGTGTTCAATGGTTCTAACGAAGCTCAAACCGTGAAAATAAAGAAAGGTAATTGGAAAATCATTGCTCAAGATGGCTTGATAGACAAAAACGGCATAGGACAAACCGAAGGCGGCAATATGACACTTAGACCTCACACCGCCATCATCCTTGCAATTGAATAATGACCCATTTTCTTTTCACATAAAAACCTCCTGCCAATCCTCAATCAGGCAGGAGGTTTTATTATACCTTTACAAAGACAAGCTACATGTTATTCATCCAAATCCAACTCTCCGTCAGCTATTTGCTCCATGAAATTTGTAAGTCTCTTAATCTCCATACTTTCAGGATCGTATGCAGCAACAACGCGAGTCATTTCCTTGTCAATAAAGCAGACAACACTACCCATTAGCACATTTCCCATATTGTTTTTTGCCCGGTAACTATGAATTGCGATATAACCTGTGAATTCGGGATCTACATTCATCCAATCCTTAATCTCAGACTTTATGTTCTTTATTTTTTCTTCAATTTCTGCTTTTTCCGCCTTATATTCGGCCAATTCCTCTTTTGCCTTATTATAATTCCTTGTTTCATAACTAGTCCAACGGTCTTCATATATATCCATACACCTTTCTGCTGATTCAATATCATATTCACAGCTTATTAAATCATTTTGAGCAGATTGCAAATCCCCACTTGCGTCAATCATAAAATCCCAAAATTCAGGATCAGTTCACGGAGTAAAAGCACTATCCACCATAAATTCCACAGGATCATAACTATCCGGTATAAGTAAATGATTCTGCACATATTCTCCCACCAAAGTTTTGATTTTTGCTTCTTTCGACACGTCACAAGATATCGCAGCAACAGCCAATCCAGCTACAATAACGGCTAAAAACAGTTTTTTCATCGTCCTCAATGTTTATGTTAATAATAGAAGTCCTTTAATTTCAAATCAACATGTTGATACATGGCATTCTCCTACAAATATCGGAAATACATCGTTAAATAACAAAAAGCAGACACACATTTATCGTCCTCCCTTTGACAACATTTCGCGCTACTATAAAAACTCATGCTTGCCGAGCAGAATGTTCCACAAGGCAAGCATGTACTTTTTAAATATCTATGTTATATAAGATTAACCGCCGAAATTGTCGAAATGGATGCTTTCGGGATCAACACCGAGGTCAAACAGCATATTCTCGACGGCCTTGCTCATCGGGCCGGGACCGCACATATAGTATTCCACATCTTCGGGAGCATCATGATCCTTTAAATATGTGTTGTACATTACTTGGTGCACAAATCCCGGCGTATATTTAACTCCGGCAGCATCGGCAGCTGGATCAGGACGGTCAAGAGCCAAATGGAACGAGAAATTCGGAAATTCCTTTTCAAGCTGCAAGAAGTCTTGCAAATAGAACACCTCGTTCAAGGCACGAGCACCATAGAAATAAGACATCTTCCTGTCTCTTGTGTTCAATGTCTTGGTCATGTGCATTATCTGCGCACGCAATGGAGCCATTCCGGCACCACCGCCAACCCATATCATTTCCTTCTTTGAGTCGAAAATAGGATGGAAATCTCCGTAAGGGCCGCTCATTATTACCTTGTCGCCGGGTTTAAGCGTGAAAATGTAAGATGAAGCAATGCCCGGCATCACATCCTGGAATCCCACTTGAGGTTTCGGCTTGAACGGAGGAGTCGCGATGCGCACTGTAAGCATTATGCGGTCGCCCTCGGCAGGATAATTTGCCATTGAATATGCCCTTATGGTGGGTTCGGTATTCTTGCACTTCAAGCCGAACAACCCAAACTTCTCCCAAGCCGGAAGATATTCCTTACCAATAGAATCCTTGTCTATATCCTTGTCATAGTCCATTTCATATTCAGGTATGCGTATTTGCGCATACGAACCCGGAATGAAATTCATGTGTTCTCCCGGAGGCAAAGCCACAATAAATTCCTTGATGAACGTAGCCACATTCTTATTAGATATTACCTCGCATTCCCATTCCTTTATTTCAAGGACAGAATCGGGAACCATGATTTTCATATTGTCCTTAACCTTCACTTGGCATCCCAGACGCCAATGAGCCTGCTGCTCCTTGCGAGAAAAATGCACGGTCTCGGTAGGAAGTATGTTGCCACCGCCTTCGGTCACTTGCAACTTGCATTGACCACAACTACCTTTACCGCCACAAGCCGAAGCGAGATGTATTTGTTGTGAAGCGAGTGTCGACAGCAATGAGCTTCCTTGAGGAACTTCAAGGGTCTTCTTGCCATCGTTAATATTTATAGTGACATTGCCCGACGGAACAAGATACTTCTTGGCCACAAGCAATATTATCACCAACAACAATGTCACGATAAGAAAAAGTATCGCACTTGAAAAAATCGTCAATCCCATATTGCCATCAAAGTTTTATGCCGAGGAAGCTCATAAAAGCTATGCCCATCAAGCCGGTTAATATAAATGTTATGCCAATGCCGCGCAAGGGCTTAGGAATATTGCTGTAAGCAAGTTTCTCACGGATAGCGGCAAGTCCGACAATGGCAAGAGTCCAGCCTATGCCTGAACCTGCGCCATACACTGTTGCCGTCCAGGCCGAACCGAAATCGCGTTGTTGCATAAACAATGCGCATCCCAGGATAGCACAGTTAACGGCAATCAATGGCAAGAAAATTCCCAACGACGCATAGAGCGACGGCGAAAATTTTTCAACTGCCATCTCCACAAGCTGAGTAATTGATGCAATTACGGCAATAAACATGATGAGGGCAAGGAAACTGAGGTCGACCGTCGCAAACTCTTCTCCGAGCCATTTCATTGCTCCCGGTTGCAACAGATAATTGTCAAGCAAATAATTGACAGGCAATGTCACGACAAGCATGAACGTCACGGCGATGCCAAGCCCGAAAGCCGTTTTTACATTCTTGGATACAGCAAGGAATGAACACATACCCAAGAAATAGGCAAATATCATATTGTCAATAAAAATCGACTTTATAAAAAGATTAAGCTCTTCCATAATTTACTGATTTCTTTAGGTGAATCATTATTGTTCTTGCAAATCCTTGTTCCTTGAGCGGTGCCACCATATAATACAGCCCACTGTGACAAGAGCCATAGGAGGCAATATCATCAATCCGTTATTGGAATATCCCATTTCGTAGAAATCCTGTGGAATGACCTGTATTCCGAAAAGAGTCCCCGAGCCAAGCAACTCGCGGAAGAATGCAACTACTATGAGAATGATTGCATAACCGATACCATTACCTATTCCATCAAGGAATGACGGCCAAGGCTTGTTTGACAAAGCAAAAGCCTCAAGGCGTCCCATCAAGATACAGTTGGTAATGATTAGCCCTATGAAAACCGACAATGCCTTGCTCATCTCATAATTGTAAGCCTTGAGCACTTGGTCCACGATGATGACAAGCGCGGCAACGACTACAAGCTGCACGATTATGCGTATGTTGTTCGGAATGGTATTGCGAATGAGCGAAATTATAAGATTGGAAAATGCCGTGATGGCCGTAACCGAGATTCCCATCACTATGGCCGGCTCCAATTTGGCTGTTACGGCAAGACATGAACAAATGCCCAACACCTGCACAATGACAGGGTTGTTGCGCGACAGCGGACCGAGTAATGCTTCTTTTGATATTTTAGACATCATAATATTAATGCTTATTTTTCAGATTGTGCAGTTTGTAACTTGCTCAAAAATGCGTCATAGTAGCGCAGGCAGTCACCGAGCATCGACTCAACGCCCTTGCTGGTGATTGTACCGCCCGAGATGGCATCGACATAGTCAGAACCGTCAATCGGTTTCTGCCCGGCTTTCATGACATCGACCGAGAGGAACTTGCCATCCTTGTAAAGTTCCTTGCCGACAAATTGCTTTTGAAAATTCTCGGTCGAGATTTCTGCGCCAAGGCCCGGAGTTTCACCCGAGTGTGAGAAATATGCACCGTATATGGAATCTCCGTCATCTTTCACGGCCACATACCCCCAGATAGGTCCCCACAAGCCGGCGCCATAAACAGGCAACACATAAACAGTTTCACCTTCATCGGTCGTAGCTTCAAATACCGGCAACATGCGTTCGGTACCATCTTTTTTGACCTCTCCTGCCATGTTGACGGCAAAAGCGTCCCCTTCGTTACGATTTCCCTCAGCATCGGTAAGGAAAGCATCTGTAATATATTTCTCGTATGTCTCTCCTACCGACCCTTCCGGGGCTGTGACATGTATCGCGCTCAATATTTGCTGGCGCTTGTCATTGGCGATGTTCTCGTCTTGCGCAGGTTTCAATGCTTGATAAACGAAAGCAAGTGCCGCACCGACAATAATCACCATTATCGAAGAATATATTATAGTATAAGTGTTACTTTGAGTATTCATTTTATTCCTCCCTTGTGTTTAGTCATTCATTTTTGCTCGTTTCAAGCGACGACGTATGTTTGCTTGCACCACGAAGTAGTCTATGAGCGGAGCAAATGCGTTCATGAACAGCACGGCAAGCATCGCGCCCTCGGGATAACCGCTGTTATATACCCTTATCAATATAGCCAGAACGCCTATCAAGAAACCGTAAATATACTTGCCTAATTCAGTACGCGCGCCGGTAACAGGGTCGGTAGCCATGAACACGGCCGCAAACGCAAAACCTCCGTAGCATATATGCTCAATCGGGGTCAGAGACGATGCCGGATAAGTAGCCGATGGGAACAAATGGGCGATGAAACCCATAAACAAGCCGCCCACGAATACCGAAAGCATTATCTTCCATGATGCCGTCCCAGTGAAAAGCAGGATTGCAGCACCAATCAATATACATAATGTAGACGTTTCACCAACCGAACCCGGAATCAGCCCCAAGAACGCATCAAGCGTGCTTATAGGCTCTCCTATTATATTTGTCAGCACGGGATTCTCAGATGTTGACGTCGCTATCTGCCCCAATGGTGTTGCACCCGAAAATGCGTCTACCACCGAGCCTCCGCCTACTCCGAATACCGGTTCGGTAGCTACAAATGCCGCATCGCCCGACATCTTGGCAGGATATGCAAAAAAGAGGAACGCCCGAGTTATTAAGGCAACATTGAATATATTCATACCGGTTCCGCCGAATATCTCCTTGGCAAAAATCACAGAGAAAGCAGTTGCCACGGCAATCATCCATACAGGAGTGTTGATGGGGCAAATCAACGGAATCAGTATGCCGGTAACCAAGAAGCCCTCTTGAATCTCATGATGGCGTATCTGCGCTCCGATGAATTCAATTCCAAGTCCTACGACATAAGAAACAACTATTGATGGCAACAATGCCAAAAAGCCATACAAAAACAGGTTCCAGAATCCGGCATCGGGATTCCCTATAGCCAAGTAGTGCTGGTAACCTATATTGTATATTCCAAAAAGCAGACACGGCACCAGCGACATTATCACCACGGTCATCGTGCGCTTGGTGTCGTTGCTGTCATGAATGCTGACACCTGTCGAAGATGTAGTGTTCGGCGAAAACAAAAAAGACTCGAAGCCCTCAAACACCGACTGGAACTTGCTGTATTTCCCCCCCGGCATGAAATTGGGCTTGACCTTATCTAAATAATTTCTTAAACCTTTCACGTCTGTTTTCTTTATTTTATTATATCTGTCTTTCCTAACAGGTTAATTCATCTCCTTGTAAAGTTTGTCAAGGCCTTCGCGCACTATCTTTTGCAAAGGCAGTTTCGAGGTATCGGCAAATTCACATAACGCAAAATCCTCAGGAGCTACTTCATATATGCCCAACTGCTCCATTTTCTCGATGTCGAATGCTATAATAGCCTTAATCAAGAATTCGGCAAGGATATCCATAGGCAACATGCGGTCGTACTCTCCCGACATTATTATGGCACGCACTCCACCGTTCAATTTTGCATCAAATTCGGCAGGTTTACCTCGGCGCAACAACCAGTTGGTAAATGAATGGTAGATACTGAACCGCTTAGGACTCAATGATGCCCATCCAAGAAAATCCGCATCATTCTTCACTTCAGGAATCACCGAAACATGCCTGTAAGGGAAACGTAAATATCCGCCGATTCCAACTTTTGCACCTGTCAACAAGTTCCCCGACACAATGTGGCACTTGTCGGCATCGGCCACGCATCCGGCCAATAGCGACGACATGTCACAACCCATCACACACTTGGCATAATGCGGCTTGTCCACCGATTCGCCCGTGATGGCAACTACTGTATCAAACGGCACTATGCCTGTCGTCAAGAACTCCCCTATTCGAGCCGCCGACACGGCATCGAGCGTCCACACTGTTTCCGATTTATTTACCGGCTTGACATTGGCAATTTGCACTCCGGCATTACCTGACGGATGTGGGCCTTCGAAAGTATTTACTATGCAGCCCTTCACATCGGGGACATAATCCGGACAGCATCCGAGATATACATTGCCGTCGGTCAAAGAAGCAAGCGCATCCAAGCCTTTTTGCAAATACGCCTCTTTCCCTTTTAACAACAAGGCAAAATCTGGTGCAAGAGGTGCCGAATCAAAACATGTAATGAAAATGTCGCGAGGTTTCACGTTGGGGTTAGGTACATAATCATACGGACGTTGACGCATCACGCACCATAATCCCGACTCAAGCAACAATTGCTTAACATCTCCGCCAAGACTGAATTTCTTTACGGCATTTCCTTGCGCCTCGATTTTTACCGCTTCGATCTTGCGGCGAGCTCCGCGGCATATTTCGACGACCTTGCCCGCGACAGGCGATGTCACCACGATTTCAGGAACATTCTTGTCGTGGAACAAAGCACCACCAGCATCCACCACATCTCCTTCCTTTACATCAAGACGCGGAGTAATCCCGGTAAAATCATCCGGAACCACGGCAAAAATCTTGCTGTATGTTTCTGCAATCGACTGATCGGAAATAGCCCCTTCAATATTCAGGTTTAGACCTTTTTTAATTCTGATATTAGCCATTTTAAAGTCGCATTATATACTTTGGCGCAAAGATAATTAAAAATAATTAACTAAAAACAAAATCCACTACAATAAATTGACACGATTGAATAATGGCATGACAAATGAACGACATCTCCACTCCATGCTCCTGCAATGATATGCAAAAGGCGGTGCAACCCACACTCCGCAACTCCTGAAAATAGGCATGTTGACATTGTGAAAAAAAACAGAAAAAAGAGTTGGACACATTGTCAAATTGAAATATTTATAATACATTTGCCTAAGATTTTTGTGACAAATTTGGCATTATTATTGGATACAAAGCCTCAGATTCATGAAAACAACTGTGAGTCAATATGATAATAAACAAAACAATCATCGGCTGCAATATGTATTTCCTTTTAGTTTTTAATTACACCACGCACAAATTTGTCACACTGAAAACGAAAAAACTGTATTACTAATAACATTAACAACTAACAATTTAATTTTTAACAATTTTATTCAATTAAATTATGGAAACAAAAAAGCCTAACGAAACTCCGAAAAAATCTGGAGCAGTAGTGAGCAAAGTTCGTGGAATCAAGAACGCATTTTTGGTTATTGTAGCTTGTTTCATAGTTGCACTTTGCATTTTCTTGTTCGTGCTTGGCAATCCTGCCAACTTCAACGAAAGCGGACACCCAATCAACCTTCTTGGTACAGTTTACATGGGTGGATTCGTGGTACCTATCCTCCAATGCTGCTTCTTGACAGTTATCGTATTGTCAGTTGAACGTTGGATCGCTCTTTCTTCTGCAAAAGGTAAAGGTAGCATTCCTAAGTTCGTTGCAAATGTAAAGAAAGCTTTGGCTGCTAACGATATCGCAAAGGCTCAAGACCTCTGCCGCAAGCAACAAGGTTCTGTTGGTGCAATCGTTTACGCCGTTCTTCTTAAATACGACGAAATGGACAAGAACACCATTCTTCAAAAAGAACAAAAACTTACTACAATCCAAAAGGAAATCGAAGAAGCTACCGCTCTCGAAATGCCTTCTTTGCAACAAAACTTGCCTATCGTTGCTACATTGACAACCCTTGGTACTCTTCTCGGTCTTCTCGGAACTGTGTTGGGTATGATCAAGTCATTCCAAGCTTTGTCTGCTTCTGGTGCTCCTGACTCTACCGAATTGTCTACCGGTATTTCTGAGGCACTTGTAAACACTGCATTCGGTATCGCAACAGGTGCTTGCGCTGTTATTTCTTATAACTTCTTCACAAACAAGATTGATAACCTTACTTACGCTATCGACGAAGTAGGATTCTCTATCGTTCAAACATTTGCTGCTACTCACTAATATTTAGTTAGAGAGTCAAGTTGCAATCAAACAAATAATAAATTATAAGAAAATAACAGTAGATTAATATGGGAAAAGTTAAAATCAAAAGGAAGAGTACACTCATCGACATGACCGCGATGAGTGACGTTACTGTACTTTTGCTTACTTTCTTCATGTTGACATCTACATTCCTTCAAAAAGAACCTGTCACTGTGCTGACACCGTCTTCTGTTTCGGAAATCAAAGTACCCACAGCCAACCTTATAACGGTTCTCGTGGCTCCCGAAGGAAACGTGTTCATCTCGCTGGCCGGTGACAAGGACTCTACCTACTCTAGCGAAAACATGAGGGCCGAGCTCTTGAAGAATGTAGTCGCAGAATATAACAGGCTTCATCCCAACAATACAATCTCCCTTACAGCCGACGAAGTTTCGACTTTCTCTAAGACCAACATGTTTGGCGTAAAAATGAGCGAGCTGAAAGGATGGTTGGATCTTCCGCAGGAAAAAAGGGATGAATACCTTGATCCATCTAAGAATCCAAACGCCGGTATTCCTATCGACATGAATCAGGATTTGTCAAAGCCTAATGAATTCCAACTCTGGATGAGGGCCATCTACAATTCTAACAATAGCAGTATCATATCTACAATCAAGAAAGGTAATGGTATTGCCATCAAAGCCGACAAGAGTACCACTTATTCAAAGATTCAAGTTGTGATGGATAATCTGCAAACAATGAAGATGAATAAGTTTAGTTTAATGACCGCTTTAAAAAGTGAGGACGAATAACATATGGCACAAATAGATACTGGTGGTGGCGACAGCGGAAAAGGCAAGTCACACCAAAAAAAGATGTCAATTCATGTCGATTTCACCCCGATGGTGGACATGAACATGCTTTTGATTACCTTCTTTATGCTTTGTACCACTATGATTAAGTCCCAGACTTTGCAAATTAGTCTTCCGACTAATGAAAAAGTGGAAAAACAAGAACAGAACAAGGTAAAGCAATCAGAAGCTATTACTGTGATACTTGACAGCGAGCTCGATGACAACGGAATCCCTGTTAAAAGCTTTGTTTACTACTATGAAGGCATGCCCAACATGGCAGTTGAAAACGGCAAGCTCGCTGAGAATAAGATGCAAGAAATCCAATTCATGCCAAATGACGTTAACGGAGCTCCGCAAGGAATCCGCAAGATATTCCAAGAACGCAATGAACAAGTTGTTAAGAAAATCAACGAGTTAAAAGCTAAATGGAAAAACAACGAATTTGACAAGAATGACGAGAGAAACGATAGCATCTACCAAAAACTTGCAAAGGACGTCCGCAACGACTCTACTTTGAAACGTCCGGTAGTTATTATCAAAGCAACTCCTAACGCATCTTACGAAAGTTTGGTTACCGCTCTTGACGAAATGCAAATCAACAGCATCAGCCGTTACCAGATTGACCGTATCTCGCATACCGATTCAATCATGATGATGGAGCTCAAGGGCATCTCTTATGGTCTTGATGATCTGACTGCCAAGAAGTGATGATAGATTATATTAACGGTTAAATTAGATTTAATTATGGCAAAAGACGTAGATCTCTCATCAAAAGAATGGTGTGACATTATATTTGATCACAAGAATAAAGACTTTGGCGCATATGTGTTGCGTAAGAACTCAATAAAGCGACACAACAAGGCAATGCTCGTAGTGGTGGTATTCATTGTCATTGTCTTTGTATTGTCGCTCCTTGTTACTGAGATTCAGCAACAAATAGCCGAATCAAGGCCTAAAGATGAAATTGAACAAGTAATGGTCGATATCGAGACTGCTCCTGAAGAGGAAGAAGAGGAAGAAGTTCAAGAACGCATTGAACAACCTGAACCCGAAGCCCTTCCGGAAGAAATCTTGAATACCGTAAAGGTTACCGAGCTTCTTATCGCTGAAGATGAAGAAGTGACCGAAGAAGACGAAATCAAGAGTGCCGATGAACTTCAAGAAACTGAAACGGCATTCGGACAGACCGACTTCGACCAAGGTACCGATGACCGTAACGTTGTTCGTGAGCACAAGGACGAAGTTATCGTCGAAGAAAAGAAACCTGTAGTAGAAGAAGTATTCCGTGCCGTAGAACAGATGCCTATGTTCCCTGGTGGCGATGCAGCCCTCATGAAATACCTTTCTTCTCATATCCAATATCCTACCATGGCTATGGAAAACAACATACAAGGACGTGTTATCGTTCAATTCGTTGTTACCAAGACCGGTAAGATTGGTGAAGTAAAAGTAGTTCGTAGTGTTGACCGCGATCTCGACGCCGAAGCAGTAAGAGTATGTAAATCTCTTCCTGACTTCATCCCGGGTAAGATGAACGGACAAGCCGTTAACGTATGGTACACGCTGCCTGTTACATTCAAGCTTCAAGGTGTAAACTGACGTAAACTGCTCCATATAGTATGTAAAAAACACAGTTCTCAAAATGCGGGAACTGTGTTTTTTTTACCAAACAAACACGCTAGGACTAAAACCGATACAAGCAAAAAGAAACGTTTACACACAACTTATGCTCGCAAATTTCTATTTTTTTGTTATACACAGTGCATCCTAAGTTAAGAAACTATAATACACTATATCGAAAGATATAGATATTTCAATTTTATATGTAACTTTACACTGCTACGAATATTGCAAAGGCAATACTCACATTAAAACTACTATTTTCTATATGAACGATATCGAAAAAAGCGATATAAAAAAAACAACAGAGAGTGACAAAAGCCAAAGCTACAACCAAGGAACGCCTAAAACCATGAAATATGTATTTGGAGTGTTCATGGTCTGCATCTATTTAGGGATGGGATACCTAATGATGGTAAACTTCTTCCAGTGGAATGAAAACTATACATGGGCAAGATATAGTTTAGGCGCGCTCTTCATCCTATACGGATTTTGGCGCGGTTACCGCCAATTCAAAGGAAAATATTGAAAACAGTCAAAGAATTTTATCTTATGAAAAAGAAAACTTCTCAATTAATACTTGCACTCATAGCAGTAACCTTGCTGTCGATTGCCTGTGTCCGCCAGCCCAGCGACTCAAGCACATCAGGGCTTGTCACATTAATGTGTGACCATTCTTTTGAAAACATCATACAACAAGAAATTGATGTTTTCGAATTCACCTACCCCAACGCAAGCATAATCCCATATTACATAGACGCACATGCGGCAATCGACTCGCTGCTCGACCAGAAGACAACTCTCATCGTAACAGCACAAGAATTAACCAAAGAGCAACGCGACTACATCGAAAGCGTAAACAATTTCCCTCCACGCACCCAGCGCATTGCCGTAGATGCAATTGCTGTAATAGTAAACCCTGAAAACGACATTGACGAGCTGTCTATTTCAGAGTTGAGAGACATACTTTCGGGGAAGACTCCTCGATGGGGTGATGTATTCCCGTCAAAACTCGGCAAGATTCAAGTGATTTTCGACCATCAAGGCTCAAGTGTAGTAAAATACATTACCGACTCAATCATGAAAGGCGAAAAATTCACCACCGAAGTATATGCCGCCGACAGCGTCCAACAAGTATTCACCGAAGTACAGAAACGCAAGAATGCAATAGGACTTATAGGGGTAAGCTGGATTACAGCCGACATGCAAGCTCCCACCACCACAATGGCCGAACGCATGGCCGAGCTTGAGAAAAACGACACAGCCATGATTGACTTTACCGACAAGATAAAAGTAATGAAAATACGTCGCGACAATCAAATAGAAGCGTTCAAACCATACCAAGCATACATCTACGACGGAAGCTATCCGCTTTACCGCAGCATATATGTCACCACTACCGAGCCAAACGGATCCTTATCGCACGGATTCTACTCATTCCTGACAGGATTCATCGGTCAAAAAATCATTCTAAACACAGGAGTAATGCCGGCTTCGGTACACCCAAGGCTCGTAACTCTGAACTGACGAAAACATAATCATTACAAAAACATATAAAACAATGAAAATCAACTTTATTCTATCACTAATTTTATGTACGTCCCTTGCATGCTTTGCGCAAGGATATAAAGATGGCATCGAATATTACAAAGTAAACCAATACGACAATGCCAAAGAATTGTTGCTACGCAACATTGACGATCCAAGTACTGACAAATCTGAAGCTTATTACTATCTTGGATGTATAGAACTTGTTGCAGGAAATGATGCCGAAGCTATAAAATACTTCGACCAAGGTGTTGCTGCAAACCCTGAGTATGCTTACAACTATGTAGGACTTGGACAACTTGAGTTGAAGAAAGGAAACAAAAAGGAAGCCGAAAAACTTTTTGATGACGCAAAAGACCTTTGCAACAAGAAAGACCCGAAAATCATTGTAGCAATAGGCCGCGCATACTATGCCGTTGACGAAGTAAAATACAAGAAAGAAATTGAAAAAAGCATCAAAGACGCTACAAAACGCGACAAAGAAGGTGCTGACGTATGCGTATTCCAAGGCGACATGCTTGCCAACAAGAAAAGTTGGGGCGACGCTGCAGGATGGTATGACCTCGCAATGCGCTATAATCCGGACATGGTTGAAGCTTATGTAAAATATGCCAACACATATTTCTATGTAAGCCCTCAAGTAGCTATCCAAACTCTTGAAAAACTCTCTGCTACCCATCCAAACTCAGCCCTCGTTCAACGTGAACTTGCTGAAAAATACTACGAAGACGACCAATGGACAAAAGCTGCCGAACAATACGGTATCTACATGCAGAATCCTAACCACTTCAAGCAAGACGAAAACCGCTATGCAGGTCTTTTGTTCTACGGCAAGAAATATCAGGAATCTTTTGACCTTGCCGAAAAAATCATCGGCGAACTTCCTGCAGGAGACAAGAACATCTTCTACATGAAACGTCTTGAACTTTACAACATGGTTGCTATGGAACGCTGGAACGAAGCCGACTCTATTGCTCGCGAATTCTTCGCAATGCCGCTTCCCGAGGGAACTAAGTATGAAGCAAAGGACTACACCGACTATGCTACTGCATTGAAAGAACTTGGCAAGGCAACCGAAGCAATAGACCTTTATGTAAAGGCCTATGAATTGAATACAAGCAAATATGAATTGTTGAAGGACATTAGCTCGGCTTGCACCGATGCCGAAGACTATGTTGGCGCTGCAAAGTATTACCAAATGTATGTTGACTCTGCCGACTATTCTACAAACGACTTGTTCGTTCTTTCAAGAAGATATTCAAATGTCGCTGCAACAACTCCCGACACCACTGCACAAGACTCCATTGCAAAGATGGAAGCTGTAAACAAGGCTCTTGAATATGCAAAAATCGTTGACGAAAAAGTTCCAAACGACACTCGAATCCTTTCCCAAATTGCTCGCATTTATGTAATCTCCGAAAAAGATCCTCGCACTGGCAAGGCTCTTGAGACATACAACCAAATCCAAGCAATCCTCGACCAAGATCCTAACAACAAGGTTGAAGAAAAAGACCTCTACATTGAAATCTTCCGTTACAAGGCTATCTATTACTACCTCAACAAGGACGACGTCAACATGAAGCAAGCTTATCTCAACTGGCTTGAAGTTGACCCGACAAACGAAGGATTGCGCAAATACATTGAATCTTTGGACAAGAAAAAATAATCACTTTCTACTAAAGCTCAATAAAAAGAAGAGAAAGCTCCGGTATTTTCGGAGCTTTCTCTTCTTTTTATTGGCGCACATCGTCCTTTCCTACTGTCAATTCAAATCAATAGGCGAGCAAATATGCAACTTGCGGAACATTAAAATTTTAGAAACGAAAAAATTCCAATTATGGCAAAAGTTGAGTAATTTTGCAACAAAGCACAAAAACATTCCATATAACAAATAATAAAAAAATTACTATGGCAAATCCTGAATTTAAGTATCAGCCGCCGTTCCCATTGGGTCCGGACGATACCGAATATTATCTGCTCACCAAAGACTATGTTTCGGTTGGAGACTTTGAAGGCACGCCCGTACTCAAAGTAGCCAAAGAAGGTCTCACAATGATGGCCAACCAGGCTTTCCGTGATGTTTCGTTCCTGTTGCGCCGCAGTCATAACTTGCAAGTGGCAAAGATATTGAACGATCCCGAAGCAAGTGAAAACGACAAGTATGTAGCATTGACATTCTTGCGCAACGCCGAAGTATCGGCCAAAGGAAAACTTCCATTGTGCCAAGATACGGGAACTGCCATAATACATGGAGAAAAAGGCCAGCAAGTGTGGACAGGATATTGCGACGAAGAAGCTCTTTCGCTCGGCGTTTACAAGACCTATACCGAAGAGAACTTGCGCTATTCACAAAACGCTCCTCTCACAATGTATGAAGAGGTTAATACCAAATGCAACCTGCCTGCACAAATCGATATCGAAGCAACCGAAGGAATGGAATACAAGTTCCTTTGCGTGACAAAAGGCGGAGGCTCGGCCAACAAAACTTATTTGTTCCAAGAAACAAAAGCATTGCTTAACCCTGCCACATTGGTACCGTTCCTCGTAGAGAAAATGAAGACTCTCGGCACGGCAGCATGCCCTCCTTATCACATTGCATTCGTTATCGGCGGAACTTCGGCCGAAAAGAATCTTCTCACCGTAAAATTGGCTTCTACCCACTATTATGACTCATTGCCTACTACAGGCAATGAAGGCGGACGAGCTTTCCGCGACATCGAACTTGAAAAGACACTTCTCGAAGAAGCCCACAAGATAGGCCTTGGAGCACAATTCGGCGGAAAATACTTCGCTCACGACATCCGTGTTGTACGCTTGCCTCGCCATGGAGCATCTTGCCCTGTAGGTATGGGCGTAAGCTGCTCGGCCGACCGCAACATAAAATGCAAAATCAACAAAGACGGTATTTGGATTGAAAAGCTCGATGACAACCCGACCGAACTCATTCCCGAAGAATTACGTCAAGCCGGTGAAGGCAATGCTGTCAAAATCAACTTGAACCAGCCAATGAGCGAAATATTGAAAGAACTCGATAAATATCCTGTATCGACACGTCTTTCATTGAACGGCACAATCATAGTTGGCCGTGACATCGCCCACGCTCGTCTCAAGGAACGTCTTGACCGAGGAGAAGACCTCCCTCAATACATAAAAGACCATCCTATCTATTATGCCGGACCGGCAAAAACTCCGGCCGGAATGGCTTGCGGCTCAATGGGACCGACAACTGCCGGCCGCATGGATCCGTATGTAGACTTGTTCCAAAGCCACGGCGGCAGTATGATAATGCTTGCCAAAGGCAACCGTAGCCAAGCCGTTACCGACGCATGCAAGAAGCATGGCGGATTCTATCTTGGCAGCATCGGCGGTCCTGCTGCAATTTTGGCTCAAAACAATATCAAGAGCATTGAATGCGTAGAGTACCCCGAACTTGGAATGGAGGCAATATGGAAAATCGAAGTAGTCGACTTCCCTGCATTCATCCTTGTAGACAATAAGGGTAACGACTTCTTCAAGCAAATAAACACAAAGCCTTGCTGCTCTAAATAATCGGCAGAGACCGAAGTAGTCATAAAATCCTTGCATGAAAGTCCTTAACACAGTGGCTACATGCAAGGATTTTTTATATCCCTACACAGCCTCATAAGCCACCTACCCGGTCAACCATCTTTACCACGGCCTATAATACCGCACATGCAAATTATTATTCTCCGAAATATTGCAATTGTACATTAAATTTGCTACATTTGGATAAGATAGGAAGTGTCTTAGCAATAAGACAAATAGTTGAGCAATCATATTATACTCGGCTTTTACTTACACTTGAATGGCACAGAAGAAATTTATGCAAGAATAAACACACATTATTTGCATAGGGTTCTGCCTTGTAAAATAAATGCGCTCCCAACAAGATTGTCAAACCTTCAAAAAACATTGAAAATCATGAAAAAGCTACTGTTTTCAATCATCGCAATGTTGGGCATAAGCATAAATTGCAACTCCCAACTCCTATATTACAGCGATAACGCGCCAAATGCCAATGTCACTGTCGCTTCGGGGTGTATTGTGGTCAGCATCGACGGTGTTTCATCCATGGTATTGTTTCCCCAAGGATTCAGCGGAAACTACATGCACTACTCCGAAGCCGGAATAGACGTCCTGTTCTCCCCCGACTTGACAACCATGCTTTTAAACATAGGAGGCCAAGCCTACCAATACACGCTATCGGCTCCACTTGTCACTACACCGGCCGCACCACCTGCATATCCCGTTTCGCCGGTGTACCCTGTCACACCTTATTACAACTATTACCCTCAGTACAACAACTACTCAGACATAAATGATGCCGACCGTGCTTACTACGAAGCAGAAATAAGGCAGTTGAAACGCCGAATCCGTGATGCCGAACGAAGTTTGCGTCGCTATGAACGCGCCAACAGACGAGATCCATCAATCAGTTCTTCGCAACTCGTTCAATCTCAACGCAGGCTCATACACACATACTATGAACGATTGCGCTGGCTTGAGTCACAATTGTACTAAATTGCTACGCCGCGTAAAAAAAGCTATAAATCAGCCTATTAATACATGTTTAACTTTTTTTATAACATTTTTATCTCACAAACACTTGACAAGTCAATCAAAACGCACTACCTTTGCAGTCGAAATACCGCGGGATGGAGCAGTGGTAGCTCGTTGGGCTCATAACCCAAAGGTCGTCAGTTCGAGTCTGGCTCCCGCCACAAAAGCAAAAGGATGCGTCTCGCATCCTTTTTTCTTATATCCCCTTTATCCACAAAGGACAAAATGAAATTGACACGCGCAGGCCATCGTATAGATGCACAACTCCATCACATATAAAATAAAGGAGTCATTCACACCACCAGATACAGATAACATACGGCACACCGAAGAGAATATACAAATAACCCGTTTCTCCCTATTTTTCAAGCCGATTTCTTATATTGCACACAATAATTTGTATTGTTAAAGATTAATGGCTACTTTTGCACGGTTGATTAGAGATTGTGCAACATATAACTGCAATGGTTTTGAAAACAAGAGACAAACTCATAGAAATCGCACGGCAACTGTTTGCCAAGCAAGGAATCGAAAACACAACCATGAACGATATTGCTTCGGCATCAGAAAAAGGCAGACGCACAATCTACACCTATTTCCGCAACAAACGCGCTATCTATAATGCCGTAGTAAAAACCGAAAGCGACAAAATTGTGGAAAAACTGGCCGACATCGTCGACAAGCCTGAACCGGTGGAGCAAAAATTGATGGATTTCATCTTCATGAGATTTGAAGCCATAAAAGAATCGGTGACCCGCAACGGAACTTTAAAAGCCGGTTTTTTCATGGATCTCCGCAAAGTGGAACGTGCTCGCCGCAACACCACGTCGCAAGAAGCCAACATACTGAAACAGATTCTCACCGAAGGAGTCATGCAAGGAATTTTCCACATAAAGCATGTCGAGCAGACTGCAATGGTGATGATTCTGTCTTTGCAAGGTCTTGATGTTCCGTACATCAGAGACAGTTTTTCCGACCTTGGAATAGAGAAATTAAAATTGAGAGAATACATCAAAGATTTCATCTTGTATGGAATCAAGACTAACAATAATAAGTAAACCATTTTATGTATATTAACGCAACAGGATTCTACATCCCGGCTGGCAGAGTGGACAACGACCACTTCCTGCATGTAAACGGTTTGACAAACGATTGGATCGTGCAACGAACCGGCATAGTAACTCGCTCGATAGTCGGAGAAGGCGAAGGGTCTGACTCAATGGGTCTGGCCGCAATAGAAAACGCATTGCCATCCCTGCCTTACGACATTACAGACGTAGATTTGATTATCTCAGCCTGCTATTCTCCATACGACACAGTAGCCACACTTGCCCATGTGGCTCAACAAAAATACAACATCGACGGAGCAAAAGCCGTCTATATATCAGCTGCTTGCTCTTCATTTGTCAACGGACTTGAAATAATTGAAGGTTACTTCGCTATGGACAAAGCGACAAAGGCTCTGCTCATCTGCTCGGAATTCAACACATACTATCGCAATGAATCCGACCCGAAATGTGGACACTTGTGGGGTGATGCAGCCGTTGCCTATTTTATTTCAAAAGACAGAGTGTCGGAAAACGACATGACGATAAAAGGCGTATACACATGCGGATTGGGCAATATCGGCAAAGGTCCGGACGGAGTAAGATTGCGTCCGCACGAAGATGGCATAACAATGCCATTCGGCAAAGATGTGTTCGTCAGAGCTTGTCACCACATGATAATCGCTCTCGAAAATGTTGTCAAGCCCAACGGCATGGAAATAGCCGATGTCGACTACATAATCTGCCACCAAGCCAACAAGCGCATAGTAAACAATGACGCACACCAGCTTGAGCTGCCCGACGACAAGTTCCTTAACAACATAGAGGAACTCGGCAACACGGGGTCGGCCAGCGCAGCATTAGTTCTTGCACAAAACATCGACAAGTACCCCAAAGGCACCACATTCGGGCTCACCGTATTCGGCGGAGGATATTCATGCGGTGCATTCCTTGTAGAAAAATAACGATAAAAATCTTAACTAAACATTCACAATAATATGAAATTACTTGAAGGTAAAGTAGCACTTATCACAGGTGCTGCTCGCGGTATAGGCAAAGCCATCGCGATAAAATTCGCCCAAGAAGGCGCAGACATTGCATTCACCGACCTCGTTATTGACGAAAATGGCAAAAAAACTGAGGAAGAAATCGCTGCTTACGGAGTAAAAGTAAAAGGATATGCGTCAAACGCTGCAAACTTTGAAGACACTCACAAAGTAGTCGAACAAATACACGCCGACTTTGGCCATATCGACATCCTCGTAAACAACGCCGGCATAACCAAAGACGGCTTAATGATGAGAATGACCGAAGCTCAATGGGATGCCGTTATTAACGTGAACCTCAAGTCGGCTTTCAACTTCATACATGCCCTCACCCCTATCATGATGCGTCAACGTGGCGGAAGCATCATTAACATGGCTTCGGTCGTAGGCGTTTCGGGTAATGCAGGACAATGCAACTACTCTGCATCAAAGGCCGGCATGATTGGCCTTGCCAAGAGCATCGCAAAAGAACTTGGCTCACGCGGAGTTCGTGCCAACTGTATCGCTCCGGGATTCATCATCACCGACATGACTGCCGTTCTTTCGGAAGACGTTCGCAAGCAATGGGAAGCTCAGATTCCTTTGCGTCGTGGCGGCACACCCGAAGATGTTGCAAATGTCGCAACATTCCTTGCCAGCGACTTGTCTTCTTATGTTACAGGGCAAGTTATCCACTGCTGCGGTGGAATGAACATGTAATTCATAAAGGAAATACATATAACGAAAACAGATTCCGGGCAATCCGGAATCTGTTTTCTTGTTTAATAGCAGGCCACGCACCTTGGCATCTGCCCACAAAGCTCTTTTTCAACAGGTACACACTTCTACGGCAATAAAGCAGCTTCAGTCCGCATAAATGCCCCGTTGCAACATGGCCATTACAAGCCACATGACTAAAAATGACAAAATGCTGAATACTACTACGTTAAGTGCCACATTGCTCACAGTGCTCATGGGCTCATCCGTAGCTTCAGCCGTCTTGTCAACGGCACTTGTGAAAACGAATGCCGATATTATCCCCATTACCAAGGAGATAACAACCCAAAGCCAAAAATTGTCCATGATACAAAAACAACTTAAAAATTAAACATCAGCATTTCCTATTTAGATTCCCGTCACACTGTACATTACATTTTGCATGCACACATGTCCGTGGACTCGATCATTCTCCATCCATTATTTCGGTCTGGCTTTTCATTTCACCATACTCGTTCCATTCCGGATCTTTCTCCACATAAAGCGACAATGGCAACAATTCAAAAGAGGACAGGGCCCTGTTGAATATTTTTTCAAATATCGGCAAGCTGCTTGAATAGAACACCCAATTACGTTCCCCATTGCCGGTATATATGCCCGTAATGATGGCAATAGTCCTATCGCCCGAGAAAGCATCCTTCAATGCCGAGTCTACTTGCTCCATGAGTTTTGCCGTTGCATCGTCGGGCAATCCGTTAGGCATGGCATCATACTTCCATGTAACCTCCACCCTGTCGTTATACTTGCCCGAAGCAATGACGTCTTCACCGAGCCGGCGTCCTGTCACCATTATGACTTTCCCGTTTTCGCCTTCGGCCGGAGTCGTCCACCATTCATCACCTATCTTGAATTTAGCCATTTTCTCTACATTTTTATATGTATAAAGATAGCAAAAGTTACTGCATCCTATATTATCCAAAGATAAGAATTTTTTCAATATTTCACATATAGATAGCCGGTTATTATCATAAAATTATTTTATTTTGCAGCTCTTTAATTAAATCCCATTTTTGACATGTCAACAATCGCAACCACCCTTCTCATCATAATTGTCATCTTACTTGCCATAATGGCATGGACGCTTGCTTCATTACATGCAAACAAGCGACGTATGCTGTCGCTCCAAGCCGATGCCGAGCAAAATAACGCACGCATCGTGCAACTGACAGCCGAAATAGCGCAACGCGACGCTTCGACTGCCATGCTGGAAAAGCAGTTGCGCGAAACGTCGGAACGCGAAGAAAAACATGCCGCCGAATGCAAGCAATTGACCGAAAAGATAATATCCATCACATCGGAGAAATCAAAAGTCGAGGAACGGCTGCAAGTACTGACCGACGAAAAACAAAAATTGCAGGACGAAGCAAGGCTGCAATTCAACGAACTCGCATCCAAGATTCTTGACGACAAGACTCGCAAAAGCGACTTGCGACTCAACGAAATATTGTCGCCACTGAAAGAAAATATCGACAACCTGAAAAAAGAAATAAACGACCGCGCCATAAAAGATGCCGAAAACCACACGTCGCTAATGATGCAAATAAACAACCTGCGCGAATTGAACTCGCAAATAGGCAAAGAAGCCGGTAATCTTGCAAAGGCACTCAAAGGGAACAGCAAAGTTCAAGGCGACTGGGGCGAAATGATTCTCGAACAGATCCTATCATCATCAGGTCTCATCAAAGGTGAACAATTTGAGATACAGGCAACACGCGATGAAAACGGCAACACGCTGACCGACGAAAACGGCAACAGGCTGCGTCCCGACGTAATTGTGCACTTGCCCGACTCGAAGAATATCGTCATCGACTCCAAGACATCCTTGACTGCATACACCGACTATGTGAACGCCGAGGACGACAAAACACTATCCACCAAACTGGCAGAACACCTCTCATCAGTAAAAAAGCATATTGACGAACTTGCTTCAAAAAGCTATCAAGAATATGTCAAGGACAGTGGAGACTTCGTAATGATGTTCATCCCCAATGAGGGCGCTTACCTTGCTGCCATGCAGGAAAATCCGCAGCTATGGGAGTACGCCTACAACAAGCATGTAGTATTGATAAGCCCCACACACCTCATCTCGGTCTTGAAGCTCGTCTCACAATTATGGAGTCACGACAAGCAGACTCGCAATGCCATAAAGATTGCCGAAGAGGCAGGAAAACTGTATGACAGGTTTGTCGACTTCACCGAATACATGGCCGGCATCGAAAAAGGATTGAACATTGCGCGACAAGCCTACGACAAGGCTGCCGCAAAACTGAGCGACGGGCGTGCCAACGTCTTGTCACAAGTAGAAAAATTAAAAGACCTCGGAGCCAAAGCCAAAAAGAAACTCAACTTGCCGGAATAAGGATTCCTCCGACGAAATGCCCTTACGTCCTTCCTTCACAACAATGCAAGAACCTCATCGAGCGAACACACTACGGCATCGGCCGATCCAAATGTGCCAGAATCTCCATTTTTATTGAAAAATATCGTTCTCCATCCGACATTTTTTGCGCCGCAAATGTCGGCATCATAGTTGTCGCCAATCATGACGCTCGACTCGACAGTTGCACCGCAAATTTCAAGCGCATAAGCAAATATACCCGGCAATGGCTTTGTGATTCCACAATCATCCGAAAGAACGAGTTTCCTTATAAACTTGCTCAACCCCGACGACGCAAGTTTGCGCTGCTGCACACCGTTAAAGCCATTACTAAGCACATTGACATCATATTTTCCACTCAAATATGAAAGCATTTCCCTTGCACCGGGAACGGCTACCGGTTGAGTCGACAAATAATACAGATACTCGGCATTTATTTCACTGGCAGCCTCCTCAAGCATGTCGGCAGGGTAGCCAACCCTTTCAAACACATATCGGAATCGCTCGGTAACAAGATAATCCTTGCTTATTTTCCCATAATGGTACAATTGCCACAATTCTTTGTTTTTCTCGTGGTAAATGCAATCAAACGTGCCATAGTCGCAGTAATCGTTTATTCCGAACATTTCAAACACATGCCTCAATGACAGTTTTGAATTCTCGGTAAACCACCATATTGTATCATCAAGATCGACAAATACGGTTTTTATGCCGGCAAACATGCTATTGATACTCATATTTTATCTATCCTCCACCACCTGTAATCCACGTCGCCCGAGTCAAACGTGTCGAGTTGCTCCTTGCGCTTGATAAAATCAACCACTCTTATCGTCACAGGAAGTATTATTATTTCATATACTGTCTTTAGCACAGCCTGAGTCCACATCATTGTCAATATGGTAGACCAAGGCAGCAATCCGCCGAACGCTATGGGAAAAAATATAGCCGAATCGACCGACTCTCCAAAAAGTGTCGACAATATGGCACGCAAAGAAAAATTACGTCCTTTGCTTGCCACTTTCATCTTGCTCATCACATAAGCATTGACCATCGAGCCACAAACGAATGCAACAAAACTGCCAAGCAATATGCGCGGTGTGTTGCCAAAAATCACATGCATGGCCTCTTGACCGGTCCACACAGGGTCGGGAGGCAGGACAACCGCCAATTGCAAGAACAACACCACTATGAGGTTCATCAAGAAGCCGAGCCATATCACAAACCTCGCACGCTGAAACCCGTACACTTCCACGATGCAGTCGTTAATGATATAAGACACCGGGAACACAATTAGCCCCGCAGTCGCAGTGAAAAAATAAAACTTCACCACCTTTGCCTCAAGGATATTGGCAAGAACAATAAAAATGCAAAAGCACACCGTCAAAAGCAAGAACGGCACCGAGAACTTTTTATTCATCAATTATGATATATAAATGATTTTTCATGCAAAAGTAAAAAATAAGCCGCACACCGCCATGCAATGACCACAAGCAAATTCACAAGAGCTTGCCGGCACTCGCATCGTGCTGCCTGACAACGACAAGCGACACCGCCGACAAAAGAAAAAACATCTTGCCATTTTTTTAAATATTTGAGCAAAATTTCAGAGTGAGTGATATTTATTTCAAAAAAAAGTGCGATATTTGCACCTACAAATCCGTAAAATAGATTTGACCATCTAAAAAACGTTGCAAAATAGGTTGTGTTTCAGCAGTTAAAATACCATCTATTTTCCAATTTTTTTGCGAATACGGGAAATTTCATATAAAAATAAAAAAAAATCACAATGACTAAAGCAGACATCGTAAACGAGATTGCAAAATCTACAGGTATCGATAAAGCATCGGTACTTGAAACTGTAGAGAAATTTATGGAAACTGTTAAGGACTCTCTTGCTAACAACGAGAATGTTTATCTAAGAGGCTTTGGTAGCTTCATCGTGAAAACTCGTTCACAAAAGACAGCTCGCAACATATCTAAGGGTACCACCCTCATCATTCCGGAGCACAAAATCCCTGCTTTCAAGCCGGCAAAAGTGTTCATGGATCAAGTAAAATAAAAAATAGCATTACAAAACATATTCTCTAACAATTAAACACTAAGCAACTATGCCAAGCGGAAAGAAAAGGAAAGGCCACAAGATGGCTACCCACAAGCGCAAAAAGAGACTTAGAAAGAACAGACATAAAAAGAAATAAAAAATGATTCTGGCTTTCTTGACCAAGTCACATACACAAGAACAAACAAAATGATTGCGCTATTGATAAAATAACTTACTCATTGTGTTTGTTCTTTGTAATAGAAATAAACAGCTACGATTCTCCCTTCCGACTTTTTGCCACGGTTTAATTTTCTATAAAAATTAAGGAGGCAAAGCCAAGGGAAAAAGTATCAATTTCATAACACAAGTTCATTGACCGATCGCTGCATTCCCTCATAATGCCTGTAATCTAATATACAGAGAAACCCGAAAAAGGTTAGTTAGGGGAAGGATTAATTCCAATTGTTATGGAAACTGTCGCAGCTATACAAAAGATCAATGGCAATAATAGGCTTCAAAAGCAACTATTAAAAAGTCTTGCAATCAAGTCGTGTCTATTTGTTGCAAGTCATAAAAACAAGATAGCAAATTCCCCCTTTATGGGGGATTTAGTTATCTTTACATCATTTAATTTTAAACCGCATTGCTGGTAATGAGAAGCGAACTCATTGTTGACGTAAAACCTAATGACATCTCGACTGCTTTACTGGAAGACGGCAGGCTGGTATCCTTGCAAAAAGAATCAAGGGATGCTTCCTATGCTGTCGGCAACTTATATATTGCCAAAGTAAAAAAGCTCATGCCGGGATTGAACGCGGCTTTCGTTAATGTGGGATATGAAAAAGACGCTTTTCTGCATTACCTTGATTTGGGTTCGCAATTCGATACCTACAGACAATTCCTCAAAGAGGCTTTCAACGATAAAAAAAACATTCCTAACATATCGAAAATAAAGCCTCTGCCCGATATCGACAAGCATGGCACGATAACCGATGTCCTTGAAATAGGCAAAGAACTTATCGTTCAAATTGCAAAGGAACCAATATCTTCAAAAGGCCCAAGATTGACGACCGAAATTTCTTTTACCGGGCGTTTCCTTGTCTTGATTCCTTTCAGCGACAAAATATCGGTATCGCAAAAAATCAAATCAACCGAAGAGAAATTCAGGCTTAGGCAACTCATCGAAAGCATTAAGCCCAAAAACTTCGGGATAATCATTCGCACTTCGGCCGAAGGCAAGCGTGTGGCCGAGCTAAACAATGAGCTGAAAGCCTTGCTGAAATGCTGGGAAGACAGCATAGCAAAAGCTCAACGCCTCGATGCTCCTTCGCTAATCTACGAGGAAGAGAGCAGGGCCGTGAGCGTGATAAGAGACATTTTCAGCCCTTCGTTTGAAAACATATATGTCAATGATGCCGATATTTTTGACCAAATATCGCATTACGTTACCCTTATAGCTCCCGAAAAAAAGGATATCGTTAAATTGTATGCCGAAGATATTCCAATCTTCGACCATTTCAATATAACAAAGCAAATAAAGACTTCTTTCGGGAAAACAGTTTCTTTCAAGTCGGGTGCTTACATTATAATCGAAAGCACCGAAGCTCTTCATGTGATAGACGTCAACTCGGGCAACCGCTCTAAAAATTCCACCAATCAAGAGAGCAATGCACTTGACGTCAATCTTCGTGCCGCCGACGAGATAGCCCGCCAGCTTAGACTGCGTGACATGGGAGGCATCATCGTAATCGACTTCATCGACATGTCGCAAGCCGACCACAGGCAAACACTCTATGAACACATGAAGGAAGTGATGGCCAACGACCGCGCACGACACAATATTTTGCCACTGAGCAAGTTCGGGCTTATGCAAATAACTCGTCAACGCGTAAGGCCGGCACTTGACATAACCACCGCCGAGGCTTGTCCCTCTTGTGGAGGCAAAGGCGAGGTGATGCCATCACTGCTGTTTACCGACTTGTTGAAGGACAAAATTGATTATCTCATAAACTCGTTGAAGGTATCAAATTTCACAATGTACATCCATCCATTTGTTGATGCTTATCTGAAGAAAGGCATATTCTCGGAGTATCGCAAATGGCGCATCGAATACGGCCTTAAATTCAAAATATTGCCCGACCAATCGCTGGCATATCTGCAATATAAGGTATTCGACCAAAATAAAAATGAAATAGACCTCAAGGAGGACAAGGATACAAGCACATCTACCAAGAAAGAGTCTCGCTCAAAGAACATGAAAGATGATTAATTTCATCTTTCCAATCTTTTCAACGGGTCAAACACAACATCGCATTCAACACGATAGAAGCGCACCGATAGGAGATGCAAGCCTATAATTCAATCACTGTCCATCGTCCGACAGTCCATAATTGGGACTTTTCCACAATTGCATCTTTCCATCACCATCAACATATATAAGCAATACGTCAATGTTCCCATGAGAAAGTACAAATTGCTTCGTTTTTTCCAATCCCATGACCATGAATGCCGTCGCGTAAGCATCAGCATCCATGCAACAGTCAGCAATGACAGTGGCACTCAATAAATTGGAAAACTCTGAATACCCGGTAACCGGATTAATTATATGGGCAACTTTGACTCCGTCAACAACTTTGAAATTACGATAATTTCCCGATGTTGCAACTCCACCATGCGTAAGCGACAGCACGTCGGCCGAGGAATGAATCACAGTGTCATTTGACACCACAGGCATGTCAATCGACACTTTCCATGGCTTCCCGGCATCGTTCACTCCTTTAACTGCCACTTCTCCCCCTATTTCCACAATATAATTGCTTACGCCGTTTCTATCAAACATGCGCCCAATCTCGTCACACCCGAAACCCTTGGCTATTGCACTAAAATCAAGTTGCACCCGTGAATCGGACTTTATTACCTTGTCTCCATCAAATGCAATCTTGTCCATGCCAATAAAACTCATAACGCTATCGACTGTTTCCTCACTTGGCAAACTCCCGTCGTCGTCACTCACACGCCACAATTTCATCAATGGGGCTACAGTGGGATCAAAAACACCGCCAGTCTCCTTGTTTATGTCAATCGACCTGCCAAACAATATTTTGAAATAGTCATCAAGCATGACATTCTTGTCATTGGCGTTCACCGCGCTGACAACCGACTTTTTATTGAACATCGACGCACTGTTGTCGACCTTGTTCAAAATAGCAATTATCGAATCGGCATAATTGACATTGCTGCAATAAGTGATGTTATATACAGTGTTCCACACTACCCCCGAAACCCTCTTATATGTCTTCCTTTCAGGAAGAAAGAAAAGGCTCGCGCCCATTACGACAGCCAGTGTCGCCACAAAAAACCATCTCAAGCTATTTTTTGAATTTTGCCGCATATCATGATAAATATGACGCAAATTTAACAAAATAACAAACAAGAAACTTGGTAATCAAAAATAATTCTTTAAATTTGTAATGGTATATATTTTATTAATTATAATTCTTCTCCATTATGAACACATCTTATTTATTTTTAGCAGAAGGTTTTGAAGAAGTAGAAGCGATTGCTCCAATCGACATTATGCGACGAGCCGGACTAAAATTAAACACTGTTTCAATCTCATCTAATCTTGACGTGACAGGCGCTCATGGAATCACTATTAAAGCCGACAACTTGTTTAATGAAACAAATTTTGCTGACGCCGAATGGCTGATTCTGCCGGGAGGACTTCCCGGAGCCAACAATTTAGCAGAATTCAAACCTCTTAACGATTTACTTGTTTCTCACCACAGCCATGGTGGCAATATTGCAGCCATCTGCGCTTCACCAGCAGTTGTACTTGCACCACTCGGCATTCTCGACGGACGTGAAGCAACATGCTACCCGGGATTTGAAGAGACAATGAAGTCGGCAAAGAAAGGTTACATGCCGGTTTGCCAAGACGGAAACATCATAACTGCAAACGGGCCCGCTACTGCAACGGCATTTGCTCTTGCCATCGTGGCAAAAGCAGCCGGAGAAGAATGTGCTCGCGAAGTTGCCGAAGGGATGTTGCTATACAACCGCAAGCACCAGAATTTCTACTTCTGACGCATTGGCGAAAAGCTCAAATAGAGCAATTACGATTTGATTCATAATTCAAATTACATCCAATAAAAATGGAGAGAGCCTTTTTTGAGGCTCTCTCCATTTTCATATTGACGACTGACATCAATTATTTTCAGGACGCAACTTGCGCACTGTCTCACCGGTGCGCCACATTTCGCTTTCGCGCAAAGCTTTAAGTTCCGCGTTCAATTTCTCACGATAATCAGGCTGGCTGTTGGTATCGATTGATATTTGAGCTTCATTACCCGATTTCACACTTTCATAAAGTTTTTGCATAACAGGCTTTATCGCGTCGTGGAACGGACCCATCCAGTCGAGTGCGCCACGTTGAGCAGTAGTCGAGCAATTAGCATACATCCAGTCCATACCCTTGGCTGCAAACAATGGCATAAGCGATTGAGTAAGTTCTTCCACTGTCTCATTGAAAGCTTCCGATGGAGTATGACCATTTTCACGCAACACTTCATATTGAGCCAATAGCAAGCCTTGGATTGCTCCCATCAAAGAGCCCCTCTCACCCGTAAGGTCGCTATACACTTCACGTTTGAACGTAGTCTCGAACAAATAACCCGAACCTACGCCTATGCCAAGAGCAAGGCAGCGATCCAAAGCACGGCCGGTAGCATCTTGATACACGGCATAACTTGAATTGATGCCGCGGCCTTGCAAGAACATAGTGCGCAACGAAGTACCTGATCCTTTAGGAGCCACCATTATCACATCAATGTCGCTTGGAGGTACGATTCCGGTCCTTTCGCTATATGTTATGCCGAAACCATGAGAGAAATACAAAGCCTTGCCGGCAGTAAGATGCTTCTTAACTGTCGGCCACAAGGCAATCTGTGCCGCATCCGACAGCAAATATTCGATTATCGTTGCACGCTTTGCTGCTTCTTCTATCTCAAACAAAGTCTCTCCCGGAACCCAGCCGTCGGCAACAGCCTTGTCCCAAGTCTTGCTATCTTTGCGCTGACCTACAATGACATTGAAACCATTGTCACGCAAATTAAGGCTTTGACCGGGTCCTTGCACGCCATAACCGATTACGGCTATCGTTTCGTCTTTCAAAACTTCCCTTGCTTTTTCCAGTGTAAATTCATCGCGGGTTACGACCTTTTCGTCAACCCCGCCAAAATTCAATATTGCCATAATTTTAAATTTTGTATTGATATGTTATAAATGACATTAATAATCTTCATTATGAAACTTTAATTCCTTGAACAAAAATCTTGCCTTGCAATATGTCACGCCTCTGCTTTCAATCTCAGCATTGCAATCCAGCTTGTCGGTATCGTCGATTCTCACATTGACTTCCATTCCATACAGGCATTCTTTCACAAATGAAATTTCAAACCGGCTCACCATATAATTGTCATAATGCTCAAGCGGCCAGCAATTCATGAAAGCCTCTATGTATCTTACTGTATTGACATGGCGGTTAAAATCCACGTCGCAATACTTGAAAACATAGGTCGACATGTGATTTGTCGTAGCCAGCCTTATGCGCGTAGGCTTCATGATGGGGCATTGAGGCACATCGCCGGCCGATGGTACCAACATGCGGTCGCCAAGCGATGTTATGTCGCACATCATGCGTGTGCCGAAATCTATCACTACCCACAACGAGCGCACATGTCCGAGTTCGCATCCCGCTCCGTCGTAAATGACAAAATTGCGTGAGCACAAGAATCTATCGATACCTTCTATCCATGTAACAATTCGATACTGTTCATTCACATGCGGATAACGCTTCATCTCCAACGCCAGCTTTGACAAGACCCACCCTTTGCCCATTGGCGTGAGATTGGCATATCCCACATCGAGCATGTTGGCATGTTCGGTAGCTACGCGTATTATGCGATTCACCAGCATGGTCAACGACATCGCTTTCTCGGCATTGCATTCCCCGGCAGCAAGAAAAAACTCACGCGTATATATTGCTGTCACATGTTGCCGGCACTTTGATTCGTCCATTGTCTATCGGTCTCCTCTTTTTGCTTTGCACGTTCCTCGATATACATCGTCACATATTCTTCGGGCGATTTTGTGACAGCGACACGCCCGCTGCGCACAAATTGCCTTATGTCATACTGCTTCAGTTCCTCAAACAGGGCTTCAGTTTCATCGTCATGCCCGGTTTTTTCTATCACAGTGTATTCGCGCGTGACTTCCAGAATCCTTGCATTATGCTTTCTTATTATGGCTTCCACATTCCTTTCATCAAGCAACTGGATGGTAGGCACTTTATACAAAGCCACTTCTTGATAAACAATCTCATCATCGGTATAGTAAAACGATTTCAACACGTCGATGCGCTTTTCAATCTGTTTTACGAGCTTGTCGATTGTATCACGGTCGGAATATGTGGTTATGGTAAACTTATGCACACCCTTTATGGACGAAGGTGAAACAGAGAGCGACTCAATGTTCAACTTGCGCCTGGTGAAAATAATTGATATCTGGTTTAACAAACCAACCCTGTTTTCTGAAAACACGGTTACAGTATATAACATTCCTTTATTCTCCATAACTCATTCAATTTTGGTATCTTTCACCCTTGTTCAATATTATGTTGTCCAAAGGGGCTCCCACAGGAATCATAGGATAAACCAGTTCTTCGGGATTGATATTTATATTCAACACATAAGCTCCATCATGCGCAAGCATTCGGGCAATGGCTCCGTCAAGCTCGTCCTTGGTCTCTACATCTTCGGCCGGAATGCCATACGCATTGGCAAGCATGACAAAATTAGGATTTACAAGTGCCGTCGATGAGAAGCGTTTGTTATAGAACAAGTCTTGCCATTGCCTTACCATGCCAAGGAAGTTATTGTTAAGAATGACAATCTTGACATTGACGTTGTATTCCAATATTACGCCAAGCTCTTCCACGGTCATCTGGATGCCGCCGTCTCCTGTAAAGAAACAAATGGTACGCTCGGGAGCGCCAAACTTCGCTCCGATTGCCGCAGGAAGCCCGAATCCCATTGTGCCAAGTCCTCCCGACGTGATGATGCTGCGTGGATGTGAATAAAGGAAATATCGTGCCGACTGCATCTGATTCTGTCCTACATCGGTAACAAGCACAGCACCTTCACCGGCAGCTTCGGCCACTTTCCTTGCAACAATACCCATCGTCAACCCATCAGCCGGTTCCAATTCTTGCTTGAATACCTTTTCTACCTCCAATTTTTCATCGGCTTCGAAACTTTTCACCCAATCTTCATGAACAACTTGCCCGACTTTTGACAAAAGTTGCTCCAATACAGGTTTTGCATCGCCATGAATTGTACAATCGGGCTTTATTATTTTCCCGAATTCGGAAGAATCTACATCGACATGTATAATCTTTGCATTCTTGGCAAAACAAGAGACATCGCCTGTGACCCTATTGTCAAATCTCATTCCCACGGCCAACAACAAGTCACACTTGCCCACGGCAATATTGGCAGCCACATTTCCATGCATCCCTATCATGCCCTTGAAAAGAGGATGCGCCGACGCAATTGTAGACAATCCGAGAAGGGTCGTTATTACAGGTATGCCTGCTTTCTCGGCAAGCGCCACAAGTTCTTTCTCAGCATTGGAAATCTCCACACCATGCCCTGCAACTATCAACGGACGCTCCGCCTTGTCAATCATATCTGCAGCCATGGCAATTTTAGTTTCATCTACTTTCGGATACGGATCATATGACCTTACAAAGTGGCATTTCCGATATCCTGTCCATTCGATTTTCTCAACTTGCGCATTTTGGGCAAAATCAAGCACAACAGGTCCCGGTCGGCCGGTCGAGGCTATATAGAATGCACGAGGCACAGCCCATTTCAAATCTTCGGCACTGCGTATTTGGTAACTCCATTTCGTGATAGGCTGAGTTATGCCTATCACATCTATTTCTTGAAATGCGTCCGAGCCAAGCAAGCTACTTCCCACTTGACCGGTAATGACAACAAGTGGCGTACTGTCCATCATGGCATCACCAAGCCCCGTAATCACATTGGTCGCAGCAGGCCCGGATGTAACCACAACTACACCCGTACGCCCTGATATGCGGGCATAACCTTGAGCGGCATGGATGGCACCTTGCTCATGTCTGACAAGGATGTTACGCAATTGGGTTTTGTAGTCATATAAACAGTCAAATACCGGGATAATTGCTCCACCCGGATAACCGAATATGGTGTCCACACCCTCTCCTATCAACGACCTTATCAATGCCTCCGACCCTGATATATAATTATCCATCTTTATTATTATTTTTCTTTATTATTTCACACTGCACAGTCATTATGTATCCCGACTGCTTATTCTCTTACGCCTCCACGATCGGCCGACATGACCATCGATGCGTATGCCTGCAACGCCTTTGATACGATCCTGTTGCGACCGAGAGGCTTGAAAGCATCCTTGCCCTTCGCTTCTTCTGCACTGCGGCGCGACATGAGTTCTTCATCGCTCAACAGGACATTTATGCTTCGTTCCGGTATGTTTATGTCGATAATGTCTCCATCCTTCAGCAGCCCTACATTGCCACCCCGTGCAGCTTCGGGTGATATATGTCCTATCGACAGCCCCGATGTGCCGCCCGAGAACCTTCCGTCGGTAATCAAGGCGCACGACTTGCCAAGGTGACGTGATTTTATATAGGATGTCGGATATAACATTTCTTGCATTCCCGGCCCACCTTTAGGACCTTCGTAAATTATCACTACCACATCACCGGCATTGACCTTGCCGCCTAGAATTCCTTCAACGGCATCTTCTTGGGAAATAAACACCTTAGCAGTTCCCCTAAAATGAAAAATACTTTCGTCTACTCCGGCAGTCTTAACCACGCATCCGTCCTGGGCAATGTTGCCATATAAAACCGACAATCCGCCATCCATGACATAGGCATGTTCAAAATCCCTTATGCAACCGTTTGAACGATCAGTATCAAGTTCGTTATAACAAGAACTTTGTCCGCCGAGTGTAATCGAACGTACCCCTGCCGGGGCGCTCTTCCATAATGATTCGGCCTCGGCACCGAACGACTTTCCTTCTATTGCATAACGGTCAATAGCTTCGCCAAGTGTTAACCCGTCGACGCGTTTCAATCCAGTTTCAACAAGGCCTCGTCCGGCAAGAATTCCCATAATCGACATTATGCCACCAGCTCGGTTTACATCTTCGATGTGATATTTAGAATTAGGAGCGACTTTACAAAGCACCGGTGTTTTTCTCGACAATACATCTATGTCTTTCATTGAGAAATCGGCACCGGCTTCATTAGCCACAGCCAGCAAGTGCAATACTGTATTGGTGCTTCCCCCCATTGCAATATCAAGTGTCATCGCATTTAATATGGATTGACGGCTTGCTATGCTTCGAGGCAACACGCTCGCATCTTCTTTATCATAATATGCGTGGCAATTTTCCACTATTTGCTTGGCTGCACGCTTAAACAAGCCTATACGATTGGAATGCGTGGCAACAATAGTGCCATTGCCGGGAAGAGCAAGGCCTATCGCTTCCACAAGGCAATTCATCGAATTGGCCGTAAACATTCCCGAGCAAGAACCACATGTAGGGCAAGCGTTGTCTTCAACTTGCTTCACGGCAGCATCGTCTATGCTGTCATCGGCAGCGTCAACCATGACATCAATCAAGTCAAGCGAGCGCGAGCCAAGATGTCCGGCTTCCATCGGGCCGCCCGACACGAATATAGTCGGAATATTTAGCCGCATGGCAGCCATGAGCATACCCGGCGTAACTTTGTCGCAGTTACTTATGCACACCATCGCGTCAGCACAATGTGCATTTACCATGTATTCGACACTGTCGGCAATCAAGTCTCTTGATGGAAGCGAATAAAGCATTCCCGAATGCCCCATCGCAATGCCGTCGTCTATCGCAATCGTGTTGAACTCGGCTGCGAAACATCCTAAACTTTCGATTTCGGATTTCACTATCTGCCCGATTTCATGCAAATGCGTATGTCCGGGTACAAATTGCGTGAACGAATTGACGATGGCTATGATTGGCCTCCCCATTTGTTCATTCTTCATGCCATTGGCTCGCCACAGGGCTCTCGCCCCTGCCATTCGGCGACCTTGCGTCGATATGGTACTTCTTAACGGAATGCTCATACTCTTCCTAAACTATATGCTTTTAATTTTCCTTTGTTTCAACACGGCCACTGAAATATTTGTCACAATAGCCCAATCAAAAAGACCTTTCCGCCATTAAATACCTTGAATGGAGGAAAGGTCTTAATCAATATTTTATAAACAATTATTTTTTACCACTTCAGGCAAGTAGAATCCTCCATCATATCACACCAAAATTTCCACGACGCTGACGACCAGAATCAAGGACAAAATCGGAATGATATTAATAATAGAAGATTGCATATACTTAACTCTTGCTATAAGTTATCGACGCAAAGGTATGCAGGAATATTTTAAGATGCAAATTTTTTATATCAAAATTCAATTTTATGCTATACTTTTCAAGCAAATCAGAGAAAATTTGATATTTTTTTCACATATTTGCCCATGCACAAAGAAATATGCCATTTATGTCCTTTAATCTATACCGCAATATTTCTTCAATTCCTTTGTGGTTCCGTGGTGCTTGCCTGCGAGGCTGTTGAGCCACTCGTGCTTTTTATTTGCCTTAGATTTTTTTATGTTGGTAAACTTTTCAGGTTTGGTTATGCGAGTAAACACAACACGCTGTATCCTCAATTTATCACATGTCGCCACACCATAGCCCATTTCCTTGGGATTCTCTCCGGGGCCGTTTGAGCTCCAATATATCACATTTCCCAAATCATCATATCCCAAGAAAATAACACTGTGCCCATGCTCCTGTTCGTCCGATGGATTGCTGTTGACTCCTATTATCGCGCCACTGTCGCTATTGTCGGTTTCATTCCTGTTCCAAAAAATCTTCATGAAATCGCCTTTTCGGGCATATCTCCACACAGGGTCATTTCTCCATTGCTCATCGGTCATATACACCTCATCATCGTTTTCACGGTATTTCTCGGTCTTTGCTCCTCGATACCCCATAAAACTAAATCCGGCATCACTCTCCTTTACAAGCACGGCCATGCCGGGACCGTTAGCATTGGCCATGCCCCAAAAGCCTTCCCCGTCATCCTGATTATAGCCTTGGCTGTTTACAAGATCTGTGACTCCGCAATAAGGCTTCAAGTAAAACCACGAAAGGTTGGATATAGTTTCCTCGTCATTTCCTTCATCCCATATCTTCAATCCTTTCAAAAATGCCATGTAAGTCGCCGACGAGCAAAACGACGGCTGCGCTTTTTTCATGTCAAGAACAGGCACCATGTCGCTTGGACGCATTCCGAAAGCTTCGTTCATGGCTCTCCATGCCGTGCGCGGAAAATCTTTTGTCGAGTTTCGTCCTGTATAATATCCTCCGTTTTCAGGAAATGAATCTACGGCCGCCAATATGGCATGTTGCCACTCTTCGTTGACCTCTTCATATTTTTCACCCCCGCTCACAGTAAACATGCCCGATATGGCAACTACCAGTGCCATGAATACGGCTTGAAAATTCTTTTTCATATTGTATTGCATATCTTTTTAACATTTTAACCCGACAGAAACAAACAGACTGTCTACATACTTGCAAAGATAAACTTTTATTTAATTACGACAAATGAGAATTACACGCTTGCAAAATATCACGCTTGCAACTGCCGAAAAGGATAAAGATTGTAAATACAACATGAAAAACAATATCACACCACACTTTTTTATTAATTTTGCCAAGATATTTACAATCTTGACCAGATGTTTCACATCCATACAAGACGCCGACTCCAAAAACTGGCCATTGCGACATGTACCGTCGTCGCAATGACATTCATGGTTGCCTGCAACTTGACCAAGCATGTGCCTCAAGGCAAATACCTGCTTGACAATGTGAACATAAATATTAGCGACAAAAACGACAAAATAAGCAAAAACGACCTTTCAAGCTATCTGCGCCAGACTCCCAACCACAGCGTGCTCGGTGGATTGAAGTTGCAATTGTGGTTTTACAACCTGTCGGGCCATGACAGTACCAAATGGGCAAACAAGTGGATACAACGGGTAGGCACTCCCCCGGTAATCTACAACCAGGACCTTACCGATGCTTCTGTACACCAACTCCAAACTGCCCTCGTGAACAGGGGATTCATGAACTCGACAGTTAGTTTCGACACTGTCGTAAACAAAAAAAAGCGCAAAATAGATGTTACATACAATATCACCCTTAATGAGCCTCATTACATAGGGTCGATTACCTACAACATACCTAACGACACGCTGCGAACGCTGATACTTGCCGATTCTTCTAATTTCGCGATAAAACCCGGCGCACTGTTCGACCGGAACAATCTCGACCTTGAAAGGCAACGTATCACCGAGCTGTTGCGACAAAACGGATATTATGCCTTCAACAAGGAATACATCACTTTCACGGCCGACACCGCTGCCGGGGAAAAGGATGTAAACCTCACACTCAACACCATGCCCCCATATAAAAACGAGAAACTTCCATATTACACAAAGCATGAGCCGTTCTTCGTGAGAAATGTAACTTTTGTAACAAATTACGACCCTCTCGTAATGCACGAAACTGGGCAATATGAAGCCCGAGACACTATAGAATTTCACAATCTGTCGATTCTCTACGATGAACATTACATCAGGCCATCAGTCATCGAAGAATGCAATTTCGTGACTCCCGGTGAAATGTACAACTCATCTGAAATCGACAAGACTTATCAAGCTCTCGGGCGGCTTGGCATATTGAAATTCATAAATGCCGAAGTCGTGCCGATAGGACGCATTGACGGCAAAATCTGGGTAGACGCATTCTTCCTTCTCACAAAAGGCAAATCACAGACAGTATCATTGTCACTTGAAGGCACAAACTCGGAAGGAGACCTCGGATTCGGCATAGGAGCGTCTTACGACCACCGCAACATCGCAAAAGGCTCGGAAGAACTCAGCGTAAAGTTCCGTGCCTCTTACGAAAGTCTTTCAGGCGACTTGTCGGGACTCATCAACGACAACTACTCGGAATATGCAGGCGACATCGGAATAACATTCCCTAAATTCCAATTCCCGTTCCTTAAAAAGAGTTTCAAGCAAAAAATCCTGGCATCGACCGAATTCTTGACATCGTTCAACTATCAAGAACGACCCGAATACACTCGTGTCATTGCCGGCATAGGTTGGAAATACCATTGGGCCGAAAAGAAAAATTCGGTGAGGACTCGACACACCTTCAACCTGTTGGACATAAGCTATGTGTACTTGCCCGACAGTCGTTCCGACTTCCTCGAAGACATAACCAATCCATTGTTACGGTATTCTTATGAAGACCACTTCATTATGAGAATGGGATATTCCTACTACCACTCCAACAAGCAGCAAGCATCGCCACTTGCCTCAAGTTTCCAAAGGAATGTGTACACGATAAGAGCAGCCGCCGAAACTGCCGGCAACCTGCTCTACGGCATATCTAATGTGATTAATCAAGCAAAAGAAAACGATACTTACAAAGTATTCGGCATCAGTTATTCGCAATATGTAAAATTTGATGCCGATTATTCACTAACCCATTCTTTCAACCCTCGCAACTCAATAGCATTCCATGTCGGTGCCGGGGTCGCGATCCCATATGGCAATTCCACAATGCTGCCTTTTGAAAAAAGGTTCTACTCGGGAGGAGCAAACAGCGTAAGAGGCTGGGGTGTGAGGACACTTGGCCCCGGAAGTTTCGATGGCTCCAATTCGGTAAACAATTTCATTTACCAATGTGGCGACATAAGGCTTGACATCAACCTTGAATACCGGGCAAAGCTGTTCTGGGTACTTGAACTCGGAGTTTTCTTGGATGCCGGCAACATCTGGACAATACGAGACTATGAAAACCAACCCGGCGGCGTATTCAAGCTTAATGAATTTTACAAACAGATTGCCTTGGCCTACGGATTGGGACTGAGGCTCGACTTCACATATTTCCTGCTGCGTTTCGACCTCGGAATGAAAGCGCACAACCCGGCCATGAACCAAGAACCCTGGCCGTTGCTGCATCCCAACTGGTCGCGCGACGCAACATTTCATTTTTCAGTAGGTTATCCATTCTAAATATTAGATTTCATAATCATAAAAAGTTTCATTATGAAAAAATTAGTCATATTCGACTTGGACGGTACGCTGCTCAACACTATTGAAGACCTCGGACGAGCGGCCAACCATGCCCTTTCGGTAAACGGATTTGCAACACACAGCATCGCTTCATATCCTTTTTTCGTTGGAAATGGCGTGCGCAAGCTGCTTGAACGTGTATTACCCGAAGACATACAGAAAGACACCGTCATAGACAAGATGCTTGCCGACTTCAAACAATACTATAACGAACACAACACCGACTACACGACTCCTTATGCAGGAATACCCGAACTACTTGTCGACTTGCAAGAGGAGGGCGTAAAACTCGCAGTAGCATCAAACAAATATGACCTCGCGACACAAAAACTCGTGACACACTACTTCCCGAACATAAAATTTGCAGCCATCGAAGGCCAGAAAGAAGGAATACCCGTGAAACCCGACCCATCGATAGTATTCTCAATATTGGCACAAGCCAAAGAACGCAAAGCCGACACGCTGTATGTCGGTGACTCCGGCGTTGACATGGAAACGGCTCGCCGGGCATGTATCGACTCGGTGGGCGTGACATGGGGATTCCGCCCTGAAAAAGAACTTATCGAGTATCACGCCGGCTATATAATAAACAAGCCGTCCGAAATTGAAACAATTGTGGAACAATACAATGGATGAAGAAAATTTTATATTGTTTTATACAAAAGAAAACATTAATTTTGCACATTCATTTTTTAATCATAGCAGTCGTGTATGAGTTGGTTAACAGAACTAATTACTGATAATGGGTCGATTGCGCATGCCATTTTCCTGTACTCTTTGGTAATAGCATTCGGCGTCATTTTAGGAAAAATTAAGATTTTTGGGGTGTCGCTGGGTGTCACATTCGTGCTATTCGTCGGCATCTTGATGGGACATTTTCAATTGAGCGTGGATCCGCAGATACTGCAATTCGTGAGAGAATTTGGATTGATTCTGTTCATTTTTTCCATCGGTTTGCAAGTAGGTCCCGGATTCTTTTCTTCGTTCAAACGAGGAGGATTGGTACTTAACGGATTGGCAATGCTAATCATAGCCCTCAACATTGTCGTCGCAATAGCCATTTACTTCGGTTTCGGCAATATCGACATCACATCGCTCGTCGGAGTATTATCGGGTGCCGTTACAAACACACCCGGACTTGGTGCAGCACAACAAACTCTCACCGAGATACATGGAGCCACACCTGCCACTGCCGATGCCATCAAAGGCATGGCAATGGGATATGCAGCAGCTTATCCACTTGGAGTTGTCGGCATCATCTTGTCAATGATTCTCGTAAAAGTAATGTTCCGCATCAACCTCGATAAAGAGCAACAAAGACTGAGCGAAGAAAACGAACAAAGCCAATTGAAGCCGCACGTCATAACTCTAAAGGTAACCAACAACTTGATAAACAACATGACAGTCGACCGATTGCATGTGATTATCGACCGAAACTTTGTCGTTTCCCGCATCAAGAAGGCAAATAGCGGAGAAGTCATCATTCCTAAACTTGAATCAATAATAGAAAAAGACGACTTGCTACTGCTCGTGATTTCTTCACAAGAAGAGGAAATTTACGAATCTATCATAGGCCCGAAGATTGAAATGGAGTGGGAAACCACTTCGGGGCCTGTCGTTTCTCGCCGCATCCTTGTCACCAAGAGCGAATATTCAGGCCGCAAAATCGGTTCACTGCGATTGCGCATGGGTTACAAGCTGAATGCCACTCGCGTAAACCGTGCCGGTGTCGACCTGCTTGCAAATCCGAACCTTGAATTACAAATAGGTGACCGCATAACAGTAGTAGGAAACCTTGACGACATAAACCGACTTGCCGAGAAAATGGGTAACTCGGTAAAACGTCTTAACCAACCAAACATGTTCACAATGTTCATTGGCATCCTTATAGGTGTGATTGTTGGTTCAATTCCAATCGCATTCCCCGGCATGAGCGTGCCAATGAAATTAGGATTGGCCGGAGGTCCGCTTGTTGTGGCAATCTTGATAAGCTGTTTCGGATACAAGATAAAACTCGTCACTTATACATCTTCGGCTGCAAGTCTCATGTTGCGTGAAATTGGTATATGCCTGTTCCTTGCCTCGGTGGGAATAGCTGCCGGAGCCGACTTTGCCGAAACAGTATTCAACAGCACCGGTCTCCAATGGGTTCTATACGGTTTCATAATAACGTTCTTCCCTCTGTTGATAGTCGGAATCATCGCACGAGGTAAATACAAGCTCAATTACTTCTCCATTCTTGGTTTGCTTTCAGGCAGCTACACCGATCCACCGGCACTTGCCTACAGCAACAAAACATCAAATAACGATGCACCTGCAGTAGCCTATTCTACCGTGTATCCGTTGACGATGTTCCTTCGAGTAATTACGGCACAAATATTGATATTAGCTCTTGCCTAATCACAATAATTAATGCATGAAACAAGCAACATGGCAGCAAACTCAACATTGCTGCCATGTTGTTTTCATACGCACTCTTTTTCACCCTGTCCAAAGCTTGACATAAAATTTGCCGGAATGTGTCTCACGACAAATCCCGGCACAGAATCAACTTCAGTTAGAGTGTGCTATCCAGATTTTTTTATTTTGTTTGAAATGCAATTATATTTCCTTGAAACACCCTTATGTAATTCCATCAGTCATCTTTAAGCGGTGTCAGTATATGCTTGTTAACATATTCATTAAAAGCATTCTTATATGTGTCAGAAACAGGTATGTACTGCTTCCCAAACACAATGCGGTTACGCTCGATGAGTCTAATCTTTGACATCTGCACGATAAATGACCTATGTACCCTTATAAAGCGATTGGCTGGCAATCCGGCCTCAAATGTCTTTAAGCTCATTAACGACATCACATAACCGCCTGTATCTTCAAGATAAATCTTTACATAATCCTTGAGTCCTTCGATATACAGAATATTAGACACCGGAATTTGCACCAATTTATACTCGCTCTTCACCATTATGAATTCCTGCTCTCCACTGCGCAACTCGGCGCGCTCGGCAAGAATGAACCATTTCAAAGCCCTATTGGCCGCTTCCATGAACTCTGGATAGCTTACAGGTTTGAGCAGATAGGCCAAAGCATTAGCCTTGAACGCATCGATTGCATACTTATCAAATGCCGTGACAAATACAATTCTACACTTGGATGGAACCACACGGGCAAATTCGATGCCACTCAATTCCGACATCTGTATATCAAGAAAAACAAGATCGATGTCATCTTCTATTATCGTCTTGATAGCCATTGAAGCCGACTGGAAAGCATCCACAAGCTCCAGAAATGGAGTTCGCTCCACATAGCTCTTTATCAACTCAAGAGCCAATGGTTCATCATCTATTATACAACACCTTATCCTTCTCATATTTTCACAATTTTATATTTTTCCGTTATTCAAGTCTCACAAGTGATTTCAAGACGAGCCTTGTACATGCCATCTTCCACTACAGTCGACAATGAATGCCGGCCATTATAAAGTATCGACAATTGCCGCCGCAGGTTTGCAATACCAATGCCGCTCTTGTCCTTCTCATCCTTCGGGAAATAACTGTTTTCCACACGACACTCAACCTTCATTCCTTCAACCTTTATACTTATGTTGATGGTAGACTCAGCACTGGCACTCGTGCCATGCTTGAACGCATTTTCCACAAGCGATATAAACATGAGAGGAGCAATCTGCAACCCTGACCCTTGACGTTCGTCGATGTCGACATTCAACTTGACTTTGCTACTCAACCGCAATCTCATCAACCCTATATAGTTCTTAACAAAAAGCATGTCCTTCTCAAGAGCAACAGTCTTCATCTTGTTGTCATATAACACATAACGCAACAATTGGCTCAACTCGTGTACGGCCAATTGAGCCTTTTCGGGGCTGAATCCAATCAAGGCATATATATTATTCAATGTATTGAACAAAAAATGAGGATTCAACTGATTTTTCAAGTTATTAAGCTCATATTCTTTGCGCTCAGCTTCGATTTGCTGTTCAAGCCGTTCCCATTTAACCCATTTCTCGCTGAACTTAAGAGCTATGCCCATGCACACCGACAAAAACATCATCAAGAAATCCCGTGACAGGAAATGGAATAATCGCAAAATCTTGTCTCCCGAAAAATTATCCAGATGCACGGCCCCGGTCGCTTCTCGCGGCCCAAATCCCGGAATATCATCAAAATGCGAATGAAGCCAGGCCAATAACATAAGATACAATAATATGTAAATCAAATTGACCATAAAAAACAGCCAAACCTTCTTGCGATTAAACAAAAACTTGTCTATGAACAAATAATAGTTTACATAAAAAACAAGTATGTAACCGATAGCATGCAAATATACAAACCGCGGAATGGGATGAGTTCCGAATGACAGCAACACGTCGGGCAATAAAAATATCGTAAGCAACACGATGAGGTGCGTTATAAAACGTACCACCACGACTTTGTTCCAATATACCCCTGGCTTGTTACTCATATCGCAATGCTTCTATAGGGTCGAGGTTGGAGGCTTTCTTAGCCGGATACCAGCCGAAAAACACGCCTGTAAACGTACAAACCACAAATGACAAAATAACTGAATACATCTGTATTGATATAGGCCAGTGCAATATGCCTTTGACCACCAAAGCTGCCGTACACCCGCATATTACACCTATCAATCCTCCTGTTATGCTTATGATAACCGACTCGATGAGAAATTGAGCCAATATGTCGCGTCCTCGCGCTCCAATACTCATGCGCAACCCTATTTCCCGTGTACGCTCAGTTACCGACACATACATAATATTCATGATGCCGATGCCACCGACAAGCAATGAAATTCCTGCGATACAAGCGAGCAACGTCGTCATCATGTCGCTTGTGGAACTCAACATTGAACTAAGTTCCTGCTGCGAATGTATGGTGAAATCATCGTCATCCGAGTCCTTCAACTTGTGATTTGTCCTCAAAACCTCGGTAATCTCTTCTATTGCCTGTGGCGTATGCTCTTCGGTCGTAGCCGAAGCAAGGATGCCTTGAATGTAATCGATGGCAAGAACTCTCTTCATTACTGTAGTGTAAGGAGCAAGAACAATGTCGTCCTGATCTTGCCCCATGCTGTTGTACCCTTTTGACTTCAACACGCCGACTACAGTGAGAGGTATTTTGTTAAATCTTATTACTTTTCCGACAGGACTTTCCCCATTCGGGAAAAGTTCCTCCACTATCGTAGTGCCTATGACGCACACTTTTGCAGCCGACTTGATGTCACGCTCGGTAAATATAGAGCCATCCTCGACAGTCAATTTCCTTATGTCGAGATAATCGGGCGACACGCCGTTTATCTGCGACGGATAGTTGTTGTTGCCATTGACATACTGGCCAGTGCTGCTCACATTTGGAGAAACTCCCACCACATGCTGGGCCTTTTCGCGTATCGCCTCATAATCGACAGGCTTCAACGTCTGCATGTCCTCGGCACTTTGCCTCACTCCGCCTCTCACGTCGGTACCGGGCATTATCATTATCATGTTAGACCCCATCTCCGATATCTGTTCCCTGATACTCTGTTTAGAACCTTGGCCTATGGCAAGCATAGTTATGACCGACGCCACGCCTATTATAATGCCAAGCATCGTCAAGAAACACCGCATCTTGTTGTTGGCAAGTGCTTTTAACGCTATTTTGAATAAATTGGCTAAATTCATTTCTGTTGCTGTTTAATCATTCTCAACCGGTAGCGAGTCATACACCTCTTGCGCCGACTTGATGTCATGATTCAAAGTGTCGCTCACTATCTTACCATCGCGTAGAACTATGTTGCGGCTGCTGAATTGCGACAATTCGGGATTATGCGTCACAAATATTATGGTACGCCCTTTCTTATACAATTCTTGGAACAATATCAAGATGCTATAAGACGTGCGCGTATCAAGATTGCCGGTAGCTTCATCGGCAAGTATCAATACCGGGTCATTCACAAGGGCACGGGCTATGGCCACGCGTTGCTGCTGTCCTCCCGACATCTGATTGGACTTGTGCATCATCCTGTCATGCAATCCCACTTGCTCAAGAGCCTCGATTGCTCGTTCCACTCGCTCACGAGCCGATACTTTGCTATTGTACAGAAGCGGCAACTCCACATTTTCAAGTGCGGTAGTCTTGGGCAGCAAATTATAATTTTGGAAAACGAAGCCTATTTTTCTATTCCGCAAAGCTGCCCGGTCATTCTTGCCCATCGTGCGCACAGGTATTCCATCAAGGTAATATTCGCCCGATGTGGGAGTGTCAAGGCATCCCAATATGTTAAGCAATGTCGATTTACCCGATCCCGAAGTTCCCATTATCGTCACAAAATCGCCCTCGTATATGGTAAACGACACGCCGCGCAAGGCATGCACTTCCTCATTGCCCACTTTGAAATAACGGCGCAAGTTGTCAAGTTTTATAATTTCCTTAGCCATTGCAATTCAATGTAAAGGGGGTATTTCGCAATTACTTTATTCCTTTTTGTTCTTCTTGTTATCTCGTTGCGGAGGTTTAGGCATGAACGGATTGCTGTCACCTTCAGGCTGGTCACTTTCAAGTTCTTCGCTCACGGTGCCATATTGCAACGCTACTTGCACACCCTCAGCAACTCCGTTCTTCACCTCGATATTCACACCGTTGTCAACGCCGATTTCGATTTCAGTCGGCACAAGCCGTCCATCTTTCAATACCCATATCAAGCGATGCATGTCATCGGTAGGTATAACAGGATCTTTCGGTACTCCGGCAGTGCTGTCGCTCGACACAGGCGGTGCAGGCATCGGGTCGGCTTCGGGCAAGCCCTCATTATTTTCAAATTGCATTGGATTGAAACGCAACACCTTGATTGGCAATGTCATCACATCCAATGCCTCTTTCACCTTCACGGTTACGTTAGCAGTAAGGCCGGGAATAAGTTTATGCTCGGGATTGGGTGCACTTATCAAGACTTCATATGTCGTGACATTCGACTCTGTGGTCGGACTTATGCGCACTTGCGTCACCTTTCCGTTAAACACATCATTGGGATATGCGTCTACTGTGAATGAAGCATTCTGCCCCACTGCCACCGAACCGATGTCGGCCTCATCGACATCGGCGACGACCTGCATGTTGTCAAGGTCGCCAATGGTGAAGATATTGGCAACTTCCATGTTAGACACGACAGTCTGCCCTACTTCCACCTCGCGTGATATCACGATTCCGTCAATAGGAGAAACAATCTCGGCATAACTTAAATTTCGGGCGGCCTTCACCCTTTCGGCCTGGCATCTTTCATAAGAAGCCTTCGCTACAAGATAATCACGCCTGCTCGTGTCAAAATCGTAATCGCTTATCAACAGCTTCTCGTGCAAAGCCTTGTCACGTTCATAATTCTTTTTTGTGTATTCATAGTCAAGACGGGCACTCTCAAGATTGGAATCGGCCGACTTCAATTCACTTTCAAGTGTCGTTTTATCAATCTCGGCAATCAGCTGTCCGGCCTTAACCTTCGAATTGAAATCGGCATACAAACTTGCTATTATGCCTGTCACCTGAGTACCCACATCCACTTGTGTCACGCTTTCGAGCGTGCCCGTAGCCGTGACGGTCTGAGTTATCTCTCCCCTTGTCACGGTAGCAGTCTCAAGAGTCATTTTTTCTTTTTTTGAGCATGAGGCTGCAAGCATCAGCACCAATAGGCTCGTTGCAGCATTAATGCAAAATAAATTAACCTGTCGTCTCATAACATCGATTATTCTTATTGTTACGGCAATGAAATTCCTTTATGTTGATAAAATTCAAGCATCTTTATGTTCATCAGAGCCATGTACTTGGCTTGTAGCAATTGCTGACGTGCTGTCAACAGCGCATTATGCGATGAAAGCAGGTCGAGCGTGTTCACCAGCCCCAGTTTGAACTGTTCGTTTGTCAATTCATCGGTCAGTTCGGCGCTCTTCAATTGCTCTTTGCCCGATATATATTGGGCTTGCGAACTTCGTGCATCGAGGTAAGCGTTCTCTATGCTCTGCGCTATGTCGTTCTGCAAGCTACGATACTCCAATATAGAATTCAGCTTGTCAATACGAGCCTTGGCAACATTTGTCTTTGTCTTTTTCCCGTCAAAGATAGGAATGCTCAACGTTATGCCTATTTGCTCGTTAAAATTGTCGAGCAATTGCGAGCCGAATGAATAACCTGTACCCGACAAGTTCATAGTACCAATCGACCCGTTCAAACTTATAGACGGCAAATAACCGGCACGGGCAATTTTTATGTCAAGGTCGCTCATTTGCTGTTCTACCACCTTGCCTCGCAATTCAGGCAACCAAGTAACAGCCATCGCATATACCGACTCCTTATCGGGCAAAGGCTGCATTATCAGTTCCTCGCCAAATTCAAGGCTGTCGAGCACCATGTCATAACCTATGCCAAGTTCAAGCAACTGCTTCAGCTCTGTCTTCTGCGATTCATAGTTATTCTCGGCCGTCACCACATTATACCTGTCGGTGTGATACTGCGACTCAAGCTGCACATAGTCGACTTTCGACATCCTGCCCGACAACATCAGCTGCTCGGCACGCTTCATTTGAGCCTCGCTCACTTCGAGCGTCTGCCTTGCTATGTCAATTGCTTCTCGTGCATACAATATCTGCAAATAATATCCCAGGATTTGCGTTTCGAGATTGTTGTAAATCTCTTCAATCGACATGTCGTTCACCTCATTCTGCAACTCGCCGCGCTTTATGTTGTTGCCTCGTGTGTTGCCGTCATACACAGTCCACCCTGCATTGATGCCGTAAGTGCCGCTGTATGTGTTATGTCGCACCCCGTCGGCAGGAGACGGATAATTCGTTACCGATTGCGTCGTAGCGAAATCAAATGTAGGCAACCACTCCCCTTTTGCAGCCTCAAGGTCGGCATCGCCCGACTCTCTTGTGAGATAAGATTGCTGCAACTGTATGTTGTTTGCCTTGGCATATTCCACACAATCGGCATATGACCATGACTCAGGTAGCCCGATGCTGTCTTGTTGCGCAGACGCCACAGCCGCGGCACAACATAGCAACAGGACCGTCACGCCTCGCACATGCTGCAATTTAAATCTTCGTTCCATAACTGGTAGTCACAATTTATCTTTTCGTCTGTATTTTTGTTGCAAATGTATATACAACCGCAAGTTTCACAAAATTCAATAGATTAATCACTCTGTTTTATTCCACGCAATATGAATTTAACACGCAAAAAGAGTTACAAAACAATCTAATAAGTTCAAGTTGTTAATTATGGATATGTATATTTTCCCATTTCGGCCTACACGGTCGTTTCCCATGTTAAAAATCCTTTTTCGTCAATAAATTCAACCTTGTCACCCATGCAATAGCAATACAACCCATTTTTCAAAAAGAATTGATTTGCTTGTTAATGACGCTGTCTTGCAGTATCTTTGCAACATGGGACGAATTTTAGCAATAGACTTCGGTAAAAAGCGATCAGGGGTGGCTGTCACCGACTCATTGAAAATCGTAGCCAACGGGCTGACAACGGTTATGACCACCGAACTCATAAGTTTTATAAAAAAATACATATCCACCGAAAACGTGGAACTGATTGTCGTGGGATTGCCAAAAAAATTGGACAACACCCCGTCCGAAAGCATGAAATACCTGAAACCGTTTCTTGCAAAACTGAAAAAAGAATTGCCCGACATGCCCATCGACATGTATGACGAGAGGTTCTCGTCGACATTGGCACATCATGCGATGATCGAAGGTGGCATGAAGAAAAACGACCGCCGTAACAAGGCCATCGTCGACACCATAGCGGCTACAATCATATTAAACGATTACTTACAAAGTTTACAATATAAAAAATGATACTTCCTATCTATCTTTACGGGCATCCTGTCCTTCGAAAGATTTCACCCGACATCACGCCCGATTTTCCACAACTGCACGAACTTATTGAAAACATGAAAGCCACGATGTATGCTTCTGACGGCATTGGCATCGCGGCACCCCAAGTGGGAGTAAATGCCCGCATCGTTTATATCGACGCGTCGGTGCTGTCTGATACTTTCCCCGAGCTCGCCGACAAAAAATACGTTCTCATCAATCCACATATCGAAGTGATTGATGACGGTGAGAAATTATCACGCGAAGAAGGTTGCTTGAGTGTTCCGGGCATACATGAACCGGTGACCCGAATCGAGAAAATAAAAATCAATTGGGTGGATGAAAATTTCACTCCGCACGAAGAAATCGTATCCGGATACTTGGCAAGAGTCATGCAACATGAGTGCGACCACCTTGATGGCATACTATACATCGACCATCTGTCGCCTATACGCAAACAGCTCATTCGTGGAAAGCTGAACAACATCATACGAGGCAAAATCAATTGCGACTACAAGACCAAAGGTTATAAAAACAATTCCAGGACTCACATATAAAAAACAGTTATCGACTTATGGCCGACGACAAAAAAGTAATATTCTCGATGGTGGGGATAAATAAAATATACCCACCGCAAAAGCAAGTTCTGAAAAACATATACTTGTCGTTCTTCTATGGTGCCAAGATTGGCATAATAGGTCTCAACGGAGCAGGAAAATCAACCCTACTGAAGATTATCGCCGGCATCGACAAGCAATATCAGGGCGAAGTCGTATTCGCCCCAGGATATTCAGTGGGATACCTCGAACAAGACCCCAAGCTCGACCCCGACAAGACTGTGAAAGAAGTGGTTCAAGAGGGTATGAGCCACATCACAGAACTGCTTGCCGAATTTGAAAAGGTAAACGAAAGTTTCGCCGACCCCGACGTTCTTGAAGACCCCGACAAGCTAAACGCCCTCATTGCAAAACAAGCCGAGTTGCAAGACAAGCTCGACGCCGTGGATGCGTGGAACCTCGACAACAAGCTCGACAGGGCGATGGACGCTCTACGATGCCCTCCCGAAGAACAAGTGATAAAAACACTGTCGGGAGGTGAACGCCGTCGTGTAGCACTGTGCAGGCTCCTGTTGCAACAGCCCGACATCTTGCTGCTCGATGAACCTACCAACCACCTCGACGCCGAATCAATCGACTGGCTCGAACAGCATTTACAACAATATCCGGGTACGGTAATCGCCATCACCCACGACCGTTATTTCCTCGACCATGTGGCAGGATGGATTCTCGAACTCGACCGTGGGGAAGGAATTCCTTGGAAAGGCAATTACTCCTCTTGGCTTGAGCAGAAAACCAAACGAATGGCCCAAGAAGAAAAGCAAGCCAGCAAGCGGCGCAAGACTCTTGAACGAGAGCTTGAATGGATTCACATGGCCCCTAAAGCCCGACAAGCAAAAGGTAAAGCAAGGTTGTCGAGCTATAATAAATTGTTGAATGAAGACCAAAAGGAACGTGAGGAAAAACTCGAAATTTTCATCCCCAACGGTCCTCGACTCGGCAATAAAGTAATTGAAGCCATCGGTGTAGAAAAAGCTTTCGGCGACAAGTTGTTGTTTACCGACCTCAACTTCATGCTTCCGCCAAACGGAATCGTCGGAGTCATCGGCCCGAACGGTGCAGGGAAATCGACATTGTTCAAGTTGATAATGGGTATTGAAAAGCCCGACAAAGGCACGTTTGACATCGGCGAGACTGTAAAAATAGCATATGTTGACCAGAACCATAAGGACCTACATCCCGACAGCACTGTATACCAAGTAATATCACAGGGCAACGAAACATTCAGGATGGGTGGCCGTGAGGTCAACGCTCGCGCATATCTGTCAAAATTCAACTTTACCGGAGTAGATCAAGAAAAGAAAATCGCAATGCTTTCGGGTGGAGAACGAAATCGCCTGCACCTTGCGATGGCTCTGAAGGAAGAAGGAAACGTGTTGCTGCTCGATGAGCCAACCAACGACATCGATGTGAACACATTGCGAGCCCTTGAAGAAGGTCTTGAGAACTTTGCCGGATGCGCTGTGGTGATTTCTCACGACCGCTGGTTTCTCGACCGCATTTGCACGCACATCCTTGCATTCGAAGGCGACAGCAAAGTATTCTATTTCCAAGGTTCTTACTCCGAATACGAAGAGAATAAAAAAGCCCGTACAGGCGACACCGAGCCTCATCGCATAAGGTACAAGAAAATCATCGTATAAAAGTACCTACATACAATCATAACTGCAAGGACGAGCCTACCACTCAGGAAATGGCTTGTCCTTGTCGTTTCATAATGTTTCGACCGAATCTGCTTGATTTTTTGCCGATTTTTGTTTAACTTTATAAAACAAAACAGCTTGGATATGGATACAACAAATTACGACACAATCACGCAAGAAGACAAGAAGTTCATGCAACTTGCATGCGACTTGGCTTATGAAAACATCGACAATGGTGGAGGCCCGTTCGGAGCAGTAATTGTCAGAGACGGTAAAGTCTTATCGACAGGAACCAACACAGTCACAATCGACAACGACCCAACTGCTCATGCCGAAGTCAACGCCATACGCAACGCTTGCCGGCAAACCAGCAACTTCAAGCTCGAAGACTGCATCGTCTACACCTCATGTGAACCTTGTCCCATGTGCCTCAGTGCATTATACTGGGCCGGAGTGAAGAAAATATATTATGGCAACACCCAGCTTGATGCAAAAAAAATAAACTTTGACGACAATTTCATCTATCAAGAGATTGCCAAACCGCAGATAGCACGCAGCATACCATGCATACACATGGCCGACACCGATGCCATAAGGGCATTTGAAAAATGGGAAACAAAAACCGACAAGACGGAATATTGATGACAACGTTAAACCAATGCACTGCCTTGAACGACCTTATCGCGTCGGATGGCATTATTTAGCAAATTGGTGAATTCATAATTTTTCAATCCCCACCGAGGCGACAATAGCAACTCGTCGGGCGATTGAGATGTGAACCGTTCTATAGCAATGGATGGAGTTACATGTTTTATAAAATCCAAGCACAAGCCTATATATTCTTCTACCGACCATTGCTTCACGCTTAATTCGCCGGCACTCACTTGACGGGCAAGCCGTGTTCCCTTAATGAGCTGCAACTGGTGCAATTTAATCGTTGACAAAGGCAGTCGAGATAATCTCTCGGCCGTTGAGAGCAGCATCCGTTCATCCTCACCGGGCAACCCTGCAATTATATGCACTCCGCACAATATGCCGGCATCGGCAGTACGATTTATGGCATCAACGCTGTCTTGCCATGAATGCCCACGGTTAATCGCTTCCAAAGTGGTGTCGAACGAAGATTCCACTCCATACTCGACAAGCACAAACACTCTCTTGGACATGTCAGAAAGATAATCCAGCAAATCGTCGGGCATGCAATCGGGACGAGTACCTATAATCACTCCTTTTACTCCATCCACCGACAATGCCTCCTCATACAAATCCTTTATGCGCCCTATTTCGCCATAAGTATTAGTATATGCTTGAAAATACGCCAAATAACGCATGTCGGGATATTTATTTGCGAAAAAACGTTTTCCTTCCGCTATTTGCAGCGTGACACTCTTCTCGCTTTTGCAATATGCCGGATTAAAAGTTTGATTATTGCAATAAGTACACCCGCCGACTCCCTTGGCACCATCACGATTGGGACAAGTAAAACCGGCATTTATAGAAATCTTCTGCACTTTGCAATCGAAATGCTCACGCAAAAATTCGCCAAAATCGCGATAACCTATACTGACATCATCTACAATCTCGCGCATCGGCCTTGAAGATAAAAATCCAACATTACCATTGCCGCCATAGCCTCAACGATAGGGACTGCACGAGGCAACACACATGGATCATGGCGTCCTTTGGCTTTCAATACAGCAGCATTACCATTTCGATCCACAGTATCAACATCCTTCAACAAAGTAGCCACCGGCTTAAATGCCACTCTGAAATATATGTCCTGCCCGTTTGAAATGCCACCTTGGATTCCGCCCGAATTATTTGATGTTGTGGAGATGCGCCCATCATTACCGGCAATGAAATTATCTATCACTTCACTTCCACGACATTTGGCAAAATCAAATCCGAGTCCATACTCAAATCCTTTTGCAGCATTTATTCCTAACATTGCCGCGCCAAGTGCTGCATGTAGTTTGTCAAAGACCGGCTCCCCAAGTCCGGCAGGGACACCGGTGACAACACCTGTAATCACTCCGCCTATCGTGTCGCCATCGGCTTTTACTTGCGCTATCAATTCATGCATTTCCTCGGCCTTGACCTTGTCGGGACAACGCACGTCATTCTTCTCTATCTCAGCCCTATCATAAATACGGTAATCACGTTCAAGCTCAATATTCCCTACTTGCGAAGTATAGGCATACACATCAATGCCCAGATGCGCAAGTATCTGCTTGGCAAAAGCTCCGCCCACGACACGCGCAGCGGTTTCCCTTGCCGATGAGCGGCCTCCGCCCCTGTAATCCCGTAAGCCATATTTTTTGTCATAGGTAAAATCGGCATGAGAGGGTCTGTATGTATCCTTTATGTTAGAATAATCGGCAGAGTGATGATTTTCATTGTATATTACAAATCCTAACGGTGTTCCGGTCGTTTTCCCTTCAAACAGCCCCGAGAGCACATGTACACTGTCCGATTCTTTACGAGCCGTGACGATAGCCGATTGCCCAGGACGCCGGCGGTCAAGTTCATTTTGGACCATTTCCAGATTTATTGGCACTCCTGCCGGCATCCCGTCAATGATTCCTCCTATGGCGTCGCCGTGCGACTCACCGAACGTAGTCAGCTTGAATATTTTACCTATTGTGTTACTCATAACCTGCATAATTTTATTGGGAAATCACTCCTCGGCCTTGGATTCGTATGCCGTCAAAGCAGCAAGCGTGCCGCGAACATATTTCACGAGTTCGCTCGGATTAATTTTCAATTGCAAACCTCTTACTCCTGCGCTTACATAAATATAATCAAACTGTACGCACGACTCGTCAAAATAAGTCGGGAACGCCTTTTTCATCCCTATCGGCGAACATCCTCCACGAATGTAACCCGTAGTGGGCAACAAATCCTTCATTGGAATCAAGTCCACTTTTTTGTTTCCCGACACTTTTGCCGCCTTTTTTAAGTCTACCTCCTCGTCTCCGGGTATCACACACACGAAGTATCCACTTTTTTCTCCATGCAACACAAGGGTCTTGAACACTTGCTTGATATTTTCTCCAAGCTGGTCGGCTATGTGAGTGGCCGCAAGATCATTCTCGTCAACCACATAAGGGACAAGCTCATACGTTATCTTAGCACGGTCGAGCAATCTTGCCGCATTTGTTTTATTAATTCCAGACATGATAAAATCTCCCTTTATGTCGCAAAAATACTATTTTCCATGTTTATCGCAAAACCGCTGGCGACCTTTCGCGCATGAAACAAAAAGAGAGATGACATTGAAGCCACCTCTCATATATACAATTAAAGCTATGATAAATATCAATCATTCATCGTCAAAAGCAATTCTTCATTTGATCGGGTGCGTTCCATACGATCTTTAATGAATTCCATCGCTTCTATCGAATTGCGGTCGCTCAAGAATCGGCGCAATATCCACATCCTGTTCAATGTTTCACGCGACAATAACAAGTCATCGCGACGAGTGCTTGAAGCCATGATGTCAACCGACGGGAATATGCGTTTGTTAGACAACTTACGGTCAAGCTGCAACTCCATATTACCCGTACCCTTGAACTCCTCAAAGATTACTTCATCCATCTTCGAGCCAGTTTCAATCAATGCCGTGGCTATGATTGTCAAGCTACCGCCGTTCTCTATGTTTCGCGCAGCACCAAAGAACCGCTTCGGCTTCTGCAACGCATTGGCATCCACACCACCCGACAAGATTTTACCTGATGCCGGAGACACTGTGTTATAAGCTCGTGCAAGACGGGTAATGGAATCGAGCAAAATCACTACATCATGGCCGCATTCAACCATGCGTTTGGCCTTCTCAAGCACAAGGCCGGCAATCTTGACATGACGTTCTGCCGGCTCGTCAAAAGTTGATGCTATTACTTCGGCATTTACGCTGCGAGCCATGTCGGTCACTTCTTCAGGACGCTCGTCTATGAGAAGGATTATCATGTAAGTCTCAGGGTGGTTCTCCGATATGGCATTTGCTATATCCTTCAACAACACTGTCTTACCGGTTTTAGGAGGAGCAACTATAAGTCCACGCTGGCCTTTTCCTATCGGAGCAAACATATCAACAATACGAGTCGATATGTTACAAGTTGTGCCACTCGTCAAGTCAAACTTTTCATTCGGGAAAAGCGGCACAAGATGTTCAAAAGGAATGCGGTCGCGCACATATTCCGGAGTACGTCCGTTAATTAAATCGACACTACACAATGGAAAATATTTTTCACCCTCTTTAGGCGGACGGATAGGGCCTTCTACCACATCGCCGGTTTTCAACCCGTTTAATTTTATTTGGCTTTGCGACACATATATATCATCGGGAGAAGTCAAGTAATTATAATCCGACGATCTCAAGAAACCATATCCGTCGGGCATGACTTCCAGCACGCCGGTACCGTGCAAAATACCCTCAAAATTAAATGGCTCTTCTATGGCTTTGGCCTCGGCCGGCAACATTGCAGCCTGCTTGGCTGTATTTTTTGAGTATCGACCTTTCTTTGTTTGTTCATTTTTAGGCTGCGGCTCTGCTTTGGGTTCTTGAATTATTATCGGAGCCTTTGCAGCCTCTTCGGCAGCCCTTTGAGCTTCCTCGGCAGCCTTGCGTGCTGCTTCTTCCCGCTCTTGCTGGCTTCGTGGCTTAAAAGTCTTTCTCGCGCCGGTGTTGAAGAAAGAATCAAGTGAGAACGAAGGTTTCTTCACCTCTGCCGTCTGTTGCGATTGCCCATCTTCGGGAGTCTTTGCAGTCTTATCCTCTGGGGCTTGACCATCACCGGCATTTTGCGACATTGCGGCAATTTGCGTCTTGTTATCTTCATCCTGCTGCAAAGCAATTGTCACTTCCTTTATGATAGTGTCATTACGCTTTGCCGAATCTATCGCTGTTGCAGCCTCATTTATTTGAAGCTGATTTTCATTTTCTTCCATTGTTTTGCTCTTGCGTGATTTTTTTTGTTTTGGCTGTTTAGCAGGCTTGTCGTTTTCAGATGCCGTCTTTTCGTCCAATGCCACTTTATCGTTGCTCACCTTCGACTTCTTGTTTTTCTTGACAGCCGCGTCCTTCTTAACGGCTGCATCCTTTTCTACTACAGCCACGCCGTCGTTCTTGTCTTTGTCGCTATTATTTTCGGTCGATGATGTATTGGAATCTTTTTTTGCCTTGGCCTTTGACTTCGCCGAGCGTTTTTTGCGTTCCGGCATATTGGCAGCCGAAGCCTTCGAGCTATCTATCGCTTGCTGGTCTAATATGGTATATATCAAGTCATCTTGGCTTAAATCGTCAATCTTACTTATGCCCATAGACTCGGCAATAGCTTTCAACTCCGATTGATTCATCGAATTTAATTCTGAAATAGTGTACATATATTATGAAATACAGTATTACAACAGGCATGATTAATCTCATCATGCCACTGCACGCACGACGGCATGCGTAACTTTTGACAAAATAATTTGTGTTTAGAAAAATTTAATTCCGATTGGAAAAGCCGTCACCGCATTTTTTGGCGTAGGATTGCAACGGAAACAGCCTTATTTTGAATTGCTGTGCAAATATAGTAATTTTTATTTATCCTAAAAACTCTTTAATACTTTTGAATAAAACTTTTCTTCCAAAGTTGCCGCTTTCAGCTCACGACAGCTCCATGCAATACACATACTCGTCATCGTCGCCTACACGGTACAATTCTCCGGCCCGGCATCCGAGTACCCATATTATATCACCATCGGCTTCAAGCATCAAGCAACTATGCTTTCGCGACTCATCAAACTTCAAATCACTGAACAAGTCACTTATGAGACGACTGCGCCCTTTCATTCCAAACGGCTTAAAACGGTCTCCTTGTCTCCAATGGCGCAACACGACATTTTTGCATTCACCCAATTTTGCACTGAAACACACTCGATTACGGCCGTCACAAGACTTTAGGTCAAATTCCGACTTCCGCAATAATGAGATTTTCAGATTCACAGGTTCTTGAATTTCCGACATCGACAAGTCCACTGCATAATCACGCTCGTCGTTAAAATTTTCATTCGCTTCTAGTATCTCGAGCTTACCACGGTCAATGTATGCCACATACCTGCCTGCATAGAAACGCTTGCCTGTGACATTATCCCGACAACTGTAAGTTTCAAGAATCAAGTTACTCTGTGTTGAATTAAAACCATAATCTTTCAAGATATAATAAAGCAATGCACCCGCGCCTCTGACACCCAACAAACGCTCCATGTCTATTTTCAACAAAATGCCACGCTCTCCTTTACTTACAAGCGTATCAAGCTTCTCACCTACAAGTCCTTCATACAATTCATTGCATGAATACAAATTACTAATCGACTTCACAAGCGTCGTCATTGCCCCGGGGAAACATTTTTCAATGACAGGCAATACAATGTTTCGCAGCTTGTTTCGCTTTACATCACTCTCGGCATTCGTGCTGTCAACCACATAGTCTTGACCCGATTGACGCAAATAATCTTCAATATCGGCTCTCGATACACATAACAAGGGGCGTACCACATTCCCATTTATAGGCTTGATTCCTGCCACTCCGGTTATTCCTGTGCCACGCAACAGATTCAAGAAAAGGGTCTCCACATTGTCATTACTGTGATGAGCCACAGCTATACACTTGCAACATTTGGCAACCCGTTCCTGCTCAAACCACTCATACCGCAATTCCCTACAAGCCATTTCAACCGACACTCCTTTTTCCTTGACATAGGCAGCAACATCAAAATCCCTCACAAGTAACTTAATGTCAAGTCGTTGGCAAAATTCTCGCACAAACCGTTCGTCGCGCATAGATTCCTCTCCGCGCAAATGAAAATTGCAATGCACGGCAACACATTCACATCCGATTTCATGCAATACCATCAAAAGGGCCACCGAATCGGCACCGCCACTCAAGGCAACCAGTACCTTATCACCTTCTTTTAACAACGACTCCCGATTTATGAAACTTTTTATCTTGCTGACAAATTCACACCTTTCCATGTTGCAAAAATAGTGAAAGTCGAGTGCAATGGAAAAATAAGCCTGCTTATTTTTAACACTGCCGAGACGCATCCTATTTTATCCAAAAATAGCGAAAGGCGAGCGCAATCATAAAATAAGCTTGCTTATTTTTCACCCTGTCTGTTCAAAAACATACGATGATTATTGTAACATCCATTTTAATTTTATAATTTAGCATCGTGCACTTTTTTGTTTGCAAACCTTTACTAAAACCTCACAAAATATGAAAAACATTTACTTTACCATATTTTTGAGCTGCATCTTTCTCACGCTAAAGAGTGAAAACGTTTCCGGTCTGCTAAAGAGCCGGCTTGATGACCAACGCTATGAGTTCCCACAAGAAAAAATACACTTAACGACTGACCGCGACAATTACATGGGCGGTGACACGATTTGGTTCAGGGCATTTGTAGTCGATGCCGCAACACATCAGCAAGTATCGGCAAGCAAATACATTTATGTCGAGCTGCGCAACCCTTTCAACCAAGTGGAAACACGAGTCAAGATTATGGAACGTGACAGCATCTATGAGGGGTACATGCCGCTGTCGCTAAATATTGCCGAAGGTCCTTACATGCTGACATCCTACACCGTGTTTATGCAAAACAAAGGCGAGGCCTATTTTTTTAAGAAAACAATACCAGTGACAAGCCCTTTTTCGACCCAAGTAAGAATCGACACCCGTTTCTCAATCGACAAAAAAGAAAATACCATCGAGGCCACATTGTCTTATAACAATATCCAAAATGAAAAACATCAAAATTACGACTCGGCATGTTTTTCATTCTATAATGGCGACCAAAAACAAGACAATCGCTCGCAAGACAAAGATATCACACTGACAATAACATCCGAACAGGCCAAATCGGGATATTTTTTAGCCGAATACGACAATTATGCCAAATACATTAAGTTGCCGGACATGTCATGCCAGTTTGATGTAAGTTTCCATCCCGAAGGTGGGTACTTGATTCCCGGGGAACCGTGCAATGTGGCTTTCAAGGGAATAGATTCGTCGGGCAACGGTGTCGACCTGACAGGACGAATATTTGACAGCAAAAATACTGAAATAGTAAATTTCAAAAGCATTCACGCAGGCATGGGCATAGCAAGTTTCATCCCGAAGCATGGGGAAACTTATTACGCCGAATGCCGCACAGATTCGTTAGGCACAAAAATTTTCAATTTGCCGGCTGTCGAACCTGCTGCAGCCGTTATTTCGGCAACAAACCACAATGACAGCATCATAACGTTGCATGTAAAAGGCAACCTGCCCGACAGTGCGTTTATTTTCATACAAGAACGTGGCCAATATATTTATTCCCACCTATTGCACAAGTCCGACAAAGTGTCATTAGATTGCTCAAACACTCCTGCCGGCATAATACAGGTATTGCTGCTCGACAAAGACATGAACACCTTGAGCGAACGCCTGCTATTTCTCAAGCAATCTGACGTTTACGACAATCTTGACATTCACATGTCAAAACCAATATATGAAAACCGCGACAAAATCAGATTGCAACTCGACTTCGACAAATCAAATTCGACAAGCGTAGGCTCCGTTGCAGTATCGGTAACAGATAATTTCTTCCATAACAAGACCTCGAGCAACGATATCGCAGCGACATTGATGCTGCAATCAGAACTTGCCGGACACATAGAAAACGCCGGATACTATTTTCAGCATGTCGACAGCACTCGACGCATGGCACTCGACGCGTTGATGATGACACAAGGCTGGAGACGATATGACATACCTTCAACATTACGAGGAGAATACACATATCCGACTTATCCTATTGAAAAAGGGCAGGTCATAAGTGGCTCGGTGAAAAGCTTATGGAGAAAAAAGCCACTTGCCGGGGCAAATGTGAAAGTCCTATCTGAAAATGCAGGCTTTGCAAGAGTGATAAAAACCGACAGTCTTGGGAATTTCACTTTATCGGGATTCAACCATGCCGACGGCACAAGGTACAGCCTTGAAGCCGTGAATAAAAAGGGGAAAACCGAGTTTAACTTGACAATAAACAATGATTCTTTCCCATGTATTTCTCTTATTCCGATTCACAAAACGCCAATACATGACAATGGGGATGAAACCGAATTGAATGCAGAATTGGCGAGGTTGAAAGCATCAGGAAACGTATTTAACATTATTCTTGACGAACTTGTAGTAACCAAAGTTGTCAATGATTTTGAAAACAAGGAGATTTCCGAAATTTTAGCCCAACGATCATTCGACAGCCGTGAAATGGAGAGCAAAGGATATACATCGATAGAAGAAGTCTTGCTGCGAATAGCCGGAATTAGAATTACATCTGACGGGAACGTGACATATCGCAACGCCCCTGTCATATTCATTGCCGATGGGTTAAGCCTTATAGCTCCGACCGACGACAATGCGCTCATAGGCATTCAAGGCCCGGCAAGTGCAACCAAGGGTAGAGGATTGACTGGATTGGCCAAGGCCTCAGCAATGGCACTTGAACGTGTCAAGTCATACCCTGTTCCAAACAGTGGCATACTGGATGAAGTAGAAGCACAATATCCATTCGACATGATAGAACGAATCGACTTTTTAACTCAAAGTGAAGCATTGATATATGGAGCCGACGCTTCAATAGGCGGAGTCGTTGTCATTACGGCCAAAGATGCAAGCCAGATAAAAGAACGACCATACGGATTAAAGACTTACAGGCCTTTGGGCTACCAAGAACCTGCCGAATTTTATTCGCCCAAATACCCAAAAGAATTTAACAACACATCCGATGGAAGCGATTACAGAAATACGGTTTACTGGAATCCGTCAGTGGAATTTGATTCTGAAGGAAAAGCATCCGTTGAATTTTTTGCCAATGACATAAAAAATACCATCTATACTGTCAGGATTGAAGGCATTGCCGACAATGGCGAGTTAATTCAAGCCACAGGCTCCATTCGCAAGCATTAACAATGAAAGCAACTAAAAAATATTACATTTTTGCGATTTTAAAATTAATTTATAATTTTACAGCGGTTATAAATGTAATCTGCTAATTTATACGCCGTTTTATGAAACTGTTAACCTTACTTATTTCGGCCATATTGTTTGGGGCTACTTGCTCCCAAGCATACGCTTTGGATATTCAAAAGAGGAGCATCCGATACATTGAAAGAACCAGAGACTACGCTTCATCTTTCAACAATCAAGGAATTTCACTTAAAGCAGATCGATTGTCAAATAACGAAGGGAACATTGTCCTGACTTACGATGAATCTTTACCCGATTCCATCCAAACAGCCTTTTTAGTGGCAAAGGAATTGTGGGAATCAAAGCTTCCCATGACTCAACCCATATTCATATCTGTTTCATTTGAACCTCTTGGAGACGACATCTCGATGATATGTGATGTGATATACAGTGAAACTCCCGATTTAATGGGTTGCCCTTGTGCGCTCGCCTCACAAATATCAAATTCCCCTTGGGGTACGATCGACAGTCCCGACGGATATATTATTTTAAATTCCGACATCGATTGGAACTGTAAGTTTTCAGCGGATGCCACATCCGAATATAACGTGCCTACCATGGTGTTGAGGGGAATTGCAAGATGCCTTGGCTTCGGATCCAGCATAGTTGAAAGAAGTAAAGATAAGTTTTATTACTTCTTGGAGCATCCGACATACTTTGACAAGTTGTTGTATTGTGAGGGCAATGCTTTGTCCGAGCTTTCAGAGGGGAGTTCTGCTATGGCCGATTTTGTGAAATCAAATAAAGTCTATGCACGCACTGAATCTCGGGATTACAAAATATATGCCCCCGATGAATTCGTCCAAGATGTGTCATTATGCTACTTTGATGGCGAAAACTCCATTATGTCCCATTCGCTGGGGCAGGGCAACATAGATTTGTCGATCGATGATGAAACCTGCGACATCCTAAGGGCAATCGGATGGGACC